>Ga0316205_10000082_pt1 | contig 217181 bp, 197 predicted proteins | sample 3monthpyrite_MG_FD_204941 | JGI IMG/M metagenome (GOLD analysis project Ga0316205, IMG submission 204941) | Microbial mat bacterial communities from mineral coupon in-situ incubated in ocean water Damariscotta River, Maine, United States -... | ecosystem: Environmental > Aquatic > Marine >... | reverse complement strand
AAGTTACGTTTAATTTATGTAGATTAGCTCAATGACTTCTTTATCTCGTACTCCGGTCGTTAAGTTACTTTTTTGCTATGGCTGCTTATCGTGCAAACCTGAAGCTATAAATTTTAAATAAATTAACGTAATTGCATTAAAAGGTTACAACCGATTAGAATCAAATGCATAAAACAAAGGGTTAGTGATTTATCCCTTTTTTTAGTCTGAAAACATTACTCACTAAATGCAACACCAAAAATTCTCGAGTACCCTGAACTTGATCTTGGTGGCAATACACACTTTACCGAGAATACCGTGTTTGCATTCATTGAACTTGCATCACCTGTACCCCTAAATACAACTCGGCCCGTATTACTTGTCGTGGAATTCAAATAATAACTCGTTTCCTGACCACCAAAATCATTTGTTTGATTTAACTGGCACTGAGCAAGTGCATTTTCATCGCCTTTGATTTCGGCGTAAACCCCGACGCTCAATGTTTCGTTTTTTGTGGTGATATCCCGTACGAGTGGAAAAACAACTTCTAGTGGCTCATCGTAACTTAAATTACCAATAGAACCTGTACTCGTAAAATATGCCGCTGTCCCAGAATGATTATCTGAAACAACTTGCCCTACAATACCGGGAATTTTGTTAGAGCCAACACCACTCGTATCAAAACAAGAGATAGGTGTATACTTGCACCAAAAACTTGGCTCTGGACCTTCATTTTGATTAACAAAAATACTGTTAATACTGGAGCGTTTGTTATTGCTCTTTGGTGGTAAAGAACAATAAATAAATACTGCGCCATTGCTATCGTTAGTGTTTTCTATATTGATACGTCTTGTGCCTGTACCGGACACACCCACAGGCGAATAAATAAAGAGATTTTTCCCCGTTGAGATTTTCGTGACTCTTAATGTGCATCTAACAGCTTTGCTTGGGTGTGAATCAGTATAATTTATTGACACATGATTGATGAAAGAATTTTTTTCCTTTTTCAAAATAGGACACAAAACACCAATCGTGCTTGTTGTACTATTATTGTAAATCGTACCGTCGTAGGCATATTTCAAATTTACTGCACTTGATTGCGACTCATTGCCTGCAGGTTTACACCCCCAAGCGGACACTGTTTGCCCATCCCAGGCGTGTGCAGATGAAATACTCGCCAGTATTGTCAATACAAACCCAAAAGAGGATGAAATTTTTATGGCTGTTGCTGTCAATAGTTGTTTTTTCATGTTGATTCTCCAAATTTTCCTTGAGATTTAGTTAATTGAATTCTTCTACTTTGAAACCATCAATTCGAGGTGAACGAAACGTTTCGGTTGATGCCGGCAGGTCACACTTCAAAGTGTAAAAACTATTTACGCCAGCATTGCCGCCGTATTCCACAGTAAAACTTCCTTGACGAGCACCAATTGCTGAACGACCCACACGAAGTTTTTTATATCTACCGTTGTCATAACGTGTAGATAAGAAACAACTAATGCTTTTCTCTGTATTATTATTTTTAAACCAAACTCTCACACGTTTTATCCCCGTGTCTTCAGACATATAGTCTCGAATGATGGGGCATCGAATAGAGAGTCCATGATCCAAACTAGTATTAGCAATTGACCCACTTCCATAAGTGGCATTATCAAGTGTAAAATTTCCAGATATCGCCTTACAAAAACTGCCTGGATACAGTTTGTGATCATCTGCGTATGCAAAATTACTCAAACTGCTCCCTAGTAAAAAGACAATACTGAGCTTGGGAAGATGCGTTAAAAAATCTATTTTATGCTTAATGTGTTTCATTCATATTCTCCTTATTTAGTGAATACCTCTAGGTATGCGGAGAATTATGGACGGGATTAGTAACAGTAGGATTTCTGAAATAGGTGAGATTGTTACTTGAATGTTTCCATGAGGTAACATTTTTTTGATGTATTTTGGGTATTCGATAAATGTCCCTGCGACAATTTGTCACATTGAATGCAAAGATTATAGAAGTTACTTTACCTTTGGACTTTTTATAAAAAATCAAAATCGTTATAAAAAGATCATTTAATTATCACGTATAAAATACAATATATAAGGGATTATTATGAATAAACGAAACGCATTTTTTATCACACTCACTAGCGCGATTCTTGTTACATTACCAACCACAGTATTTTCCCATATCACATTAATCGATAAACACGCTAAAGCAGGTGACACCATTAAAAACGCTTTACAAATTGGTCACGGCTGTACTAATTGGAATGGAAAAAGTTTAGCAACCCAAAGAGTAATCATGCTTGTACCGGATGGCGTTAAGCAAGCGAGAGCATTTGCAAAAGCTGGATGGAAAATAAAGATGATAAAAGGGCCTATTACACCTTATGAAAGTCGCGGCACTATGATAACTGAAGATGTTGTTAAAATTATTTGGACTGCAGATGGAAATAATAACAAACTAGATAGTGACTTACGGGGGGAATTTTACTTTCGAGCAACAATGCCAGAAAAAGCCGCACAATCAATATACTTTCCATCAACGCAGGTTTGTAACGCTAAAAATATGGTTGAATGGACCGGCATTCCAATGACCGATCAGGAACCTGGTGATCTAGACAGACCGGCACCACGATTAGTAACGACACCATCCGGACTATAATTGTTTAGTTTATCACTCTATTTGGATAGTAATACACCCGAGTAAAAAATCTCTGGTGTATTACTACACACATGAAATATAACTGTTATTCACCGAGCTTCCTAATTAGACGTTACTTATCAAATTTTTTAGAAATTAATGGATTTAATTCATATTGCAGCATCCGAACGAATCGAAACAGACCAAGTTTCATTATAGCTATTATTTCAGACTACATTTTTCGATAGGCTACCTCAACTCAAAAAATGACATCATGCCAGTATCTGCATGCTCCAATATATGACAATGAAATTGCCAACCACCAGATTGACCTCGAATACCTGATTGAATATCGCCATTAGTAATGGCGGATACACCGCCAAAGGCAACCGTATCTTCTACTGTACGACCAAGTCCGGGTGAAAAATCAATAGCTATCCTAACTGTTGTTTTTGTGCCAAGAATTCCCGGCCTTCTTGGCAAGTTAACTACATCAATATTTTCTATTTGTCCTGGCCCATATTTTCTTAATACAGTGCCATCCACATCTGTTTCAATGGTTTCGATGACTTGAAAAAAGAACCCATGAAGATGAAACGGATGATCGCCACCAGACATATTGACAAGATCCCACGTAAAAATGTCACCACTTTGCACATCCAAGGCATCGTCAACCGTCATTTGACTAAATGTTTTTCCATTAATATAAAAATCCACCATGCCATTTGGCATTGGCATACCATGAGAAAATGTAAACGTTGCTGACTTTGCAGTAGTTGTATCAATAGCAGAAACTGGCTCCAAAACAAATGGTGGTCTAAATGCAGTTACAGGCGCGGGAGGCTCAACCAAATTTAGCGTCATAATTTCACGCTTCGGCTGCACACCATCAAAATGATCGTGCCCCATAACCACCGCACCATCAACAATTGATATGCTATGCCTACCTCTAGAAGTATCTGTCCAAATAACAGGTATAGAATCACCCGCTACCCCAGTGGGTGTAAAAACAACATCTGCACGTTGCCCAGGAACCAAAAATATGCTCTTTAAGTTTGGCTCGGGTGTATACAACAATCCGCCATCTCCACCAACACGCGTAAATTCAACATTTGGAATGGATAAGCGTAAAAAGCGCGTATTGGCAATATTCACAATGCGCCATCGTTGTGTTTTCCCAATTTCTACGGGTATTGATGGTGCGACTTCGCCATTTACTAAGAATACATTACCTTCTCTGCCGTTAATTTTTTCAAGTAGAATTTCCTCGGGCGTTCCGCCAAATGCTTGTGTAACTTGCCCATCTGCATCAAGCAAAATATCATCAAAAATAAATATTTCTTGAGACACTTCTGTTGCAGGTATCGCTGAATCTGGATTTTCCACTAATAGTGTTCCAGCTAAGCCTTTTTCAACTTGCTCATTACTCCTTACATGAGGGTGATACCAAAACAGCGAAGGGTCTAACACCTGAAACTGATATACAAATGATTCACCCGGTTGAATGGGATTTTGCCCGACAGTAGAACCATCCATGTCTGCAGGTAATCTCAGACCATGCCAGTGAATAGTCGTTGGCTCAGGCAAGTTATTTGTAAAGTGAACAATTAAAGTATCACCCACTTTTGTTTTTATCAATGGACCGGGTATCACGCCATTGTAAGTATATACATTACTAAATACACCAGGCGAAAATTCTATTTTACTTTCCATTGCGGTTAAATTTACTTCAACAATATCTGCACTCGGATTATTATCTACCGCAACAGTGATCGGTAATTCTTGCGTGCCCGCAATTCCGGGACCAGGCTCCGGATTTGGTTCCGGTTCCGGATTCGGATTCGGATTTGGATTTGGATTTGGATTTGGATTTGGATTTGGATTTGGATCAATTTCATTCAGTATACTAATAGCAACTGTATCTGGCGTAGGGTCTAGTTTCCCCGTACTATCTCGCACATTCAATAAAACAGTAATTACGCCAACAGTATCAAATTTAACGGTCGCAATTTGCCCAGACACTGCAGGCATATAAGCACCGAAATTCCATGAATAGCTTATATTTTCGTCTCCGTCAGGGTCAATTGCAGTTGCCTCAAATGTCAATGATTGACCTTTATACAAACTAACACCAGCACCAATTGGAGTCAGTATTGTACCGTTGGGCGCGCTATCAAAAGAATTCGCTTTGATACTGGAAGACGATGATGGTGTCCATGTAAGAGGTTTTTCTGGTAGAATTTCACTAAATTTATCGGCACCACTTTCATCACCACACCCAACTATAAAAACAGACAGACTCAAAATAGTGAGACGAGTTTTCCTCGATATACTCAATGAATAATTTTTCATAAATTATTCTCTTAATAAAATTGATGAATTAATACCAACAATATTTAATTACTATTATTGGCCCACTATTTAAATTATTTACTCGTATTATGGCCTTTCTTCGCCCGCCAATTTATTTAACTGTATCTCCGCTACTTTGGCTGGCGACAATGTCAAGAGACTTTGCTGAACATAATAAACAACATCTGCGACTTCATGATCATCAATATGACCTCCGGTTACATTTGCATCGTATAAACTAGGAGAAAAACTATCTGGTGCTGCACCGGGCATTTTCGGAGAACCATACGCTAGCACATGAAAAAATTTAAATGGATCACGCCAAGATAGGCTGAAAATGTCAGTAGCCGTCCCATCAGGACGTGTCGCTAATGTGCCATCGGCACCATGACAAGTCAGACAGCCAAGTTGAGCTCCCGTTGCAAAAGTTCCAACTGCTTGTTCATTATAAATCTCTTCGCCTTCTATAAAGTTTGCTTTATACGAACGAATACCACCTGTATCTACTCGAACAAATTCATGCATATCTCCAAGGCGCACTACAGCGAAATCTGCAAGATCCCAAAGTGCGATATCACTTAAAAAATCACTGTATTTATGAACGATGGATAATGCGCCTGTCGCGGGATCTACAGCTGAGTAACCATTTTTCAATATATTAAAGACTTTGCTTGTACTTCCGTTATCATCTATACCCCATGAGTTGAGCTCTTTCAATTCCACTAAGTTGTTTGAAAAACCAAACTTACCACCCTCATAATCAAAACCATGACAGGTAACACAACGCCAACTATCCACATCACTCACGGCGCTAGCCGCAGCCTGGTCAGGCGCAAGTTGCATTAGTGGGTTTGGAATTGCCTGAGTAACATCTGCACCAGTTTCAATTATCCAATTATCATACAAGCGTCCTCCACTCGTATTAGAGCGACCTAATGCCGTTTGCACGTATGCCAATACATCAACTGCAATTTTGAAATCATAATCATCGATACCATACTGCGCCATACCAGGCATTTGAGGTGTCGTACCAGGATTACCGAATCGAATTTTGTGTAACACTTCCCAAGGATTATCTTGCGCGACGGCATCAATAAATACTTCGTTCGGAGGAGAGACATCAATCAATGCTCCATCGTCACCATGACAATTTTCACTACAACCACCAACAGCAGAACTTATATTGTATACAGTTAAACCGCGAGCTTGATCTCCCATGACGCTCTTAAAACCAGCACTTGTCGGATCGCTGTCAATGAAATCTGCAGGTGCATTTGCAATGGCAGCCTCTCCTCGTACCGTCATGATAAATTTCGTTAATGCATATATTTCAGCATCGGGCAATGCGTCTGCAAATGCATGGTCCGCTGCATTTGCAATTCCTGTTGTTGTTCCACCATCATGGAGAAACATCCATAAAGTATCGGGAGTTGAAAACGTAGAAGGACAATTAGCTGTGGCTAAAATACCGCAGATATCACTAAAATGAATACCAGTAGGATCCGTACCATAAATACCGTCTTTACCTTGATAATCCCAACCATGACACTCTTTACATCGCCAACTAGTTTCGACGGGAGGCGGTGCTGGAGTAGGCCAAAGAGGATGGGCAGTAACAGGCGTAACTGCACCAACATCTGCAGCCGCTACATACCATTTATCATAAAGCAATCCACCATATGCGATTTCTGCAGCGCCTAATGCATCATAAACACCTTGATCAAATACGCCCGGAGATGGACTTGCAGGGATATTAACTTGACTCGTTGTCGAATTTACCTCATCACGAGAATCAGACACAGACCCAACTGGCATATAATCACTTAGCGATTTTTCTGGAGTTGTAACATTTTGATTATTCGGTTTTTCACACGCGATTAAACTAAACGTTATAATACAAGCAAACAACACACGATATTGACACATTATAGACCTCCACTTCCCACATATTGGTTACTGCCGTTAAAACAATAACAGTAAAAACAGTTGTCATTTTTCGAAAACGACTTATTTTAATAATAAACAGCGTAGTTATTTCCGCTTCTATAATTCAGTCATAACAAATATAATTTTTAAAATACAAAAAAATTACTCTTTATCTTGACTTAGAGTGAAGATATACTTGACATCTGCTTAAATTTAAATTCTTTTTCTCGCGATAAAAAATAATACTCGCATTCAGACTATCTTTGATAATCGGCAAATAACGTTAAAATAATTTGAAATAATCAGTAGGACAGGAAATAACAAGCGTAACTTGTCAAAGCTACAACGTGTATTTATAAAACCGTTAGGACTTCCTAAGCTAGTAACAAAACGCAAAAGAAGCTTATTAAAATAATTTTACCTATTTCCCCACATAGTACGAAAAATCCGCACACATCACTACTGATTATTTTTATTGTTATTAATTATTTTTTATCTTCCCCATAAAGAACGCGGGATAGATAAGATAATTTTTTTTTATTGTTTACTCACAAATATTAATAATTGATATGTCGTAAATTTATCGATTTACAATCCATATCTTTCATACACACCCTTAAAGATTAGTACCATTTTACAAAAAATTCCACATTTATTTAAAATACATTTTCGAAATTTCGATACCTAATAACTGATTATTATATTTCATCATAGTCCTGTAACTCAAAGATCAAACTTTTACACGCTGTCAAAGGAGCATAAAACATGAAAATAAATTGCGAGATACGTAATATTCAGACAACAGTTATCGTTCATGGGCTAATTCAACAAATCAACATCAAACAAGGATAATGGAACGACATATATACAACAAGCTGCAGTTTTTAAATGTTAGAATAAAGTAAAATTTTTCTTCTCCATTTCCAAACCATTAATAATAATCGATAATGCATGCTCACCCGAATAGTATTTACGGGTACTTATAGGTCTAAACGAAAAAGTTCGTGAAATTTCTTTCTCAGTCTCTGTATAATCTCCTTCACATATTTTAAAGACTTTTCTGGATTGTTTTTTATTCGATTTCATGAAATAAATCGCATATTCAATACGCAATTTTTTAAGATTACCTTTTTTGCTTTTCACAAAAAACGAAAATATCAAATCACCACCAGGTTTAACTTTAGAATTCAATTTCAATTCTTCCAAATGAATTTGCTTTGGATGAGAAAACCCAAACAACTGCAAGACTTTGCTATTACCCGCTTTCAACATAGTTCGACATGCGTGTTTCACAACCCAATCAGTTTCTGCCGTTTTTCCTAACCATTTTTTTGCAATTTCAATGACGACATCTGGATTATCTTTCGATATATCATTTAAATTATTTGCCACACTACGTCGGACATATTCGCTTTCATCATTTTTTAATTTTTGAATTACCTTTAAGACTAGCTTTGGATCACGCTTAAAATCTGGCAACGCCATTGCCCACGGCAAACGAGGACGGCATCCTTCGCTCGCAAGGCGTCGTACATGATGATTATCCGAATCTGCCCATAAAGTCATTTGTTTCATCATTTGCTTGGGATATTTTTTAATGAATGGCCGTACAGCAAATTCTGAACTGGAAAATTGTGTGAAATGTTCCAACGCATCCATGGACAACTCAAAATCATCTAAACCATAAAGCTCAACATAGTCCGGAAAAAACATACTTTCAAACCCACCAAACTTAGTCGCTGCTGGCTTGAGAATTTTAAGACTTTGACGATAGTTTTTAGGAATAAACACCTTTAAGCTTTGCGATATATGTCGCATCCGCTCTTTTAATTCAAGGTCCGACCAAGAATCATTAAATACGTGAGACTCAAACCCTTTTGAATCAAATTTTTGAAAAGATTTTTTTATTTCGACTGTCAGTTGACGTATGAAAGAAACATCATAAATATTTTTTAAGGGTTCAGGCATCAAATAACGTTAGCATTGTTATCAATCAATGACAAGAATTACAAAGTAAAAAAGGCAATGACAAACGTCACCACCTTTTTACCACCCTCCCTAGCATAATATCTTATCGATATTATCCATTTGTGTTACTACATTACTTAATGCTCAAGTATAATAACTAAAATATTATGGCTGAGATTGAATATACGCCATCACTGCACCAGCTTGTTCAGGACCACCAAAATGCAAACCATCTGTTAAAACAACTTCATACAAACCTGGCATTACTGTGGGATCGCCGTAACCAAAACCCAAAGCAAGCACATCGCGTGGCGATCCAAAGTTCGTACGATGTAAAAATTTGAAAGGTTCAGCATTTGCTAGAGCTTTTAATGCAGGTAAATCAGTTGTATTAACACCGTCGTGACATTGAGCACAGTCAAAGGCTGAACCATCTGCACGAATAAATGCAGCCACGCCTGTAGGAAGGGGTAAAAGATCATTCATCCACATAACAGCCCCCTCCTCCGCATCACCTAAACCTACTCCAGTAGCCGCACTTAAAAATTCATGAGTATCATAAATTTCATTGACCACAAAATCAGCAACATCTACGATAGCCTGGGCTGTCAATATACCAGTGTAATCATGCCCCATCGTACCATCACCAAGTAGAAAACCACCCTGCAGCATATGAATAACTGATTCCTCATCGCGACCACGCACTGGAATCAAGTCTTGCAAATTTATATCAGCACCATTGAATTGAGCCACACCTTCATAATCAAAACCATGACAACCACTACAGCGCCACTCATCAGCAGGTACGCCACCACCCGATAGAGCGGCTAGTGGGTTGGCCCCTGGTGGTGGCACGGCTAACTCAATAAGAAAATCATCATAAATTCGTGCACCACGCACATGACTTGGTGACAAGGCCTCGTGACCAAATAATGGTGAATTCGTCGAATCACTGTCAGCAGTCACCCGATTATTTAATCCATCTCGAACGATATAATTCAGCGATTTTTCGCTATCTGCTGGCTCAACGCCATTTCCTGGAACAGTTTCCGAACAACCTGAAAGATACATCCCAAATACCGCTATAACACTTGAATACAAAATTGTTTTTTTCATCTTAACAACTCCCTTCCCCGGTTTGCTGATCAATTTCATAAAATTCACTTGGTTTTTAAAAATCAAGGAAAATACGGCTATGAAAGCCAAATAAATTTGGCTACAGCGTAGTTTTAGTTATAAATATTATTTATTAAGCGGAGCGATAAAGTAGAAAGGCTCCCCCACACATACGGCATTTTATTTTTATATTCCTTAAGAATAGTAATTTGATAATTAAAGTTCAAGATTTACAAAAGGAATATTAGAAACAATATGCTTATTATTATAAATAGACACAAAAATAATAATGCTTAGTATGGGATTAGGAGGCAAGATTATTTTAATTATCTATATTAGTTTTTCTAAGCTAATCAAATTAACCCTAACTGAAAAAGCTGATTTTTATAAACGAGAAATTTAAACGTTTACTTTAACTAATGTAACCATCTATATGAAAGTCGTCAGTATATTAGGAATTTTTTTAATTCAATATAGATGACACAAATTTGCTAATTTAAAATATTCAGGCAAAGTGATTTTGTCACATATCTCGAGCGTAACACCAATTAAAGTGGCTAATACGTAATGGAGGTGACAATATGAATACCAAAATTTGTAAAGAGTGTGGTTTTATCGGAAAACCAATTTCCGATGATTTTAGTAGCTTTACGATGGATGTTTTTATCTGGCTAACGACATTTGCCATCACGGTAATTACGGGAATTATCCCACTTATTGTGCTGGCTCCGATGTTTTCATTATTCCACATAGCGACATTTAGAACCAAAAAATGTCCAAAATGTGAGAATTTAGACATGGTTGGACTTCATAGCCATCGCGGCCAAGAGATATTAACACCACATGAAGGCGGCACCCAACCTTGGTCCGAAGATCAGCCACCAACTACGCCTCATTGATATTTTCATGAAATATTAATGCCCCCACCGCTGTTCGGACTACCCTCACAAATCATTCACTTGGTCTTTGTGAGGATTCTTTTTTGTACTCTAGAATAATGCTATAGTCGTAAACCTAAACTCCACAGTTAACCGCTGCGAGAAATATTTGTGTTTATGAAATGATAAAAGTAAATATTAATAATGAATTCCACTCACTGCGAGAGGGCGCTACAAATAAAAGAGTGCGTATAATTGTTCGACTGCGGATTTTAGGCTAAACATGAAAGGCTATTCCATAGACCCTCAAACGAATCTGGTACAGGAACAGTTTGCCACGATTTATGCGCCAAGAAAACAAAGAAAACGCTTTCCTGAAAACTGCGTGACCGTTGCTGATTCTGAAAAGGATGCGATCACTAAGATGGATAAAAGTAAAAATATTCTGGCAGCCAAAGTTCTCGGACCTTGCCGTTCTTCTGAAGGCATTAGTCTTTATTATTTAATACAATGGCTAGAAAACTAGATTCAAGCTTTATCAATATTTCATAACATACGATGATTATTTATGCGACCTAGTGATATTTCTATTGTTCTCGAACAAGAATTTTTAAGTACAAGCAACTCACACCACACACCGGTAATGCTCTGGGGACCGCCCGGCATTGGAAAATCTCAAATCGTTGCACAAGTTGCGCAGAACAATAAGGTTCCTGTTATCGACATTCGTCTTTCACAAATTGAACCCAGTGATTTACGAGGCATTCCCTTTCGCTCAGAAAATAAAGTGATATGGGCTGTGCCCGAAATGTTACCCGATCAAAAGCGCCATGGAAAACAAGGCATTTTATTTCTCGATGAAATCAATACCGCTCCCCCCAGTGTTTCTGCTGCCGCATATCAATTAATCCTTGACCGCAAATTGGGTAGCTATGAAATGCCAAGTAATTGGGTTATTTTCGCTGCAGGTAATCGTCAAGGTGATCGTGGGGTGACATATACGATGCCCGCACCACTAGCCAATCGATTCTCTCACTTTGAGATTGATACTCATCTAGACGATTGGGTAGCCTGGGCTTATGCACATAACATTGATGAACGCGTGATTGCATTCCTAAGATTTCGACCTGAATTGCTTTTTGATTTTAACTCTGCAACTAATCCTGTCGCATTTCCCACACCTCGTTCTTGGGAATATTCTCATCGCGCCTTACAAAAATTTGAATCAAAACCACGCTTATTACTTGGTTCATTACAAGCTTGTGTTGGCGAAGTTGCTGGCATAGAACTTATGGCATTCATTGAACATTATGAGAATCTTCCTGATATTGATGCCATAATTCGTGGCGAGTCTGTAGAAGTCCCACAAAAAATTGATCTACAATATGCCGTCGCTTCAGCGTTGGTGGGCCGAGCGATTCGAGAAAAAAATACAGAAAACGCGAATGCAACCCTCGGCAATATTTTAAATTACGCATTGCAATTTCCTCAACGTGAAATGGGCGTTATGCTGGTTTCGGATATGCATCGTGCAATTGGACAAGCAATGTTTCAAGTTCCTGAGTTTACTCAGTGGGCAAATCAAATTGCGGACCTAATGTTATACGACTAACTCTAATGAACCCCGAAGAAAGTACCATTAGTTCCGATGAAATAGAGACCAAGCTAAGTGCGGCTCGCACACGTCTAGTTTTGGATAATCCATTTCTTGGAACACTCGTTTTACAATTACCTCTCTCTGCCGTAGAAGCTGACTGGTGCCCAACTACCGCGACAGATGCAAAAAAATTCTATTACAACCCAAAATATATTGAACAACTCAGTTTAAAACAAACTCAATTTATTTTGTCGCATGAAGCGCTGCACTGCGCGTTGTCACATTTTTCTAGGCGAGGCCATCGTGAAAAACCGCGCTGGGATATTGCTTGTGACTTTGCAGTAAATGGAATTTTGATCTCTGATGGATTAATACCACCAATGGGTGCACTGCACAATTTAGTCTTCGATGATTTAAGTGCTGAAGAGATTTATCCAAGCATTGAATCAAACAATGATGAAAAAACCATTGACAATCATGTTTATGATGAAGAAAAAAGCCCATCAAATTCCACTAGTCAAAATCAATCAAATGAAGGTAGCAATAATAGCGACGAACATACTTTTGTTAATCCCAACAAAAAAGCACCACCGCCTTCACTCGATCCTGCAGAACAAGAATCATTGAGCGTTTTATGGCAAAGAAGAACAGCCACTGCCGCACAGCAAGCAAAAATGGCTGGCAAGCTCAGCGAAGCAATGAGCCGCATCGTTGATCATTTATTGCAACCCAATATTCCTTGGCAACAATTGTTAGCGCAATATATGACAATGTTTGCTCGGGACGATTATAGCTATACGAGACCATCAAATCGTCGAGATGAATCTATCATCTTCCCAAGTCTACGCAGCTCTCAAATAAATATCGTTATTGCACTTGACACCAGCGGCTCTATCTCAAATAAAGAAATTCAAACTTTTGCATCCGAAGTTGATGCTATCAAAGGCCAAATTCGAGCTCGCTTGACGTTAGTGGCTTGTGACACCGAACTCACCAAGGGTAGCCCATGGTATTTCGAACCTTGGGATTTTTTTAAAATGCCTTTAAAAATTTCTGGCGGCAGAAGTACGAATTTTGAACCTGTATTCAACTGGATTGATCAGCAAGATATTCAACCGGATCTCCTGATTTACTTTACTGATGGTCATGGAAAGTTTCCACCATTGCAACCAGCACACCCCGTCATTTGGCTCATAAAAGGAAAAGCCAATGTTCCCTGGGGGCAACGAATACAATTGAATTAGTATGAACCAGGAACCCGAACTATCTCACGAAGACAGCTTGCGATTGAACGTTTTATTATGTCAAGAAGTCAATGCAATACGCATCAACGAATCAAATATGATGTTATATGCTTTGCTCAAAGATCGAGAAGTGAGCATACAACTTAATCCCAATTGTTCAGAATCAAAATATTTAAAACAAGTACGTGAATTTCTGGCTTTTCAAATTTTAGGATCTCCTGCAGGATATCCTGTTTTCATGAAACGATGGACACGAATGGGGCAAGCCAGAGATACCAACTTAGCAGAATTACTCAAACTCGCAGAGCCTGAAGCGGTTGTGTCTGTTACTCATGCTACTGGCCTTACCATGGAGTTGGCGAAATATGCCTGGTGGAGCAGTCAAAGCGTTGAAAATGCGAGACAAATGTTACACCAACCTAATGTCGTTAACAGTGAATTTGCACTTGAACTTGCAGAATTTCTTATCGAATTTTTACCTTTTGAAGAAGAGGGTAAAAACATTATCGAGACAGTCGATTTGGTATTACGAAATAATCTAATCGATGACAGTAGCAAAAAAAACCTCTGGCGAAAAGGTAAAAGAAAACCGGTCTATTACATCGGTTTTGTTTTAAGTATTCCGGATGAATTGCCAGAATCCGATATAGCAACAGCACACCCAAAAACTGAATTCTTTGGTTCTTCTATCACTGAAACTGATAACATATATAGCCATCAATTGTTACGTTTGTGCTCTCAACAAGGCCAACAGTTTATCAATATTCTTGAACGTATTATTGCCGGCATTGCAGATCAGGATGCTGCGATCTCTTTGATTTCCGCTATTACCGCCTATTTTTCTGATATTCGCAGTGAACGAAATACAACGAACTTAGCATTTAAAGAATTCCAGGAGTCTATGAATGACAACCAAGAGTTACTCGAAAAGCAATTAGCCATTTACCATTTATCCTTGCTGGAAGAAAATAATCTAAATCATATTTTGTCTCGCACAAATGCAGTTGGTACAGTTTTACGCCGCAAACTGGAACCCATTACCACGCCAATTTTGCAACATCTTGCTACCTTAAAGTCCTAGCTTTATCTCTGCCACTTGCCATTCTTCATATATGCAGTAAACTTATTTACAAATCATTTTGCCCAAAGGCCAATACATGGAATTCATTACCAGTGCAGTAAAAGAAGTCAATAGTATCGTTTGGGGCGTCCCCATGCTAATTGCTATTTTAGGCACAGGCTGTTTTCTCATGATTGGTTTACGGTTATTACCCGTCACACAATTAGGACTTGGGTTTAAATTATTGTGGCAGGGTCGTACGGGTAAAGGTGAAGGCGATATTGCACCTTTTAGTGCACTCATGACGTCTCTTGCTGCAACTATTGGTACGGGTAATATTGCTGGTGTAGCCACAGCAATTTTCCTCGGTGGCCCGGGTGCCTTGTTCTGGATGTGGTGCACCGCATTAGTTGGCATGGCAACGAAATATGCAGAAGCGGTTTGTGCCGTACACTATCGTGAAACCGATGAGCGAGGCATGCATGTTGGTGGCCCCATGTATTATATAAAAAATGGTTTAAAGAAAAAATGGGCCTGGTTAGGTACTGCGTTTGCTATTTTTGGCGCCATCGCTGGATTTGGCATTGGCAACTCTGTACAAGCGAATTCCGTTGCCGATGTATTATCAACTTCATTCAACATACCCAAGGAAATCACCGGTATTACGTTGATGATATTGGTTGGCATGGTATTAATAGGCGGCATTAAACGTATTGCAAATGTTGCAACTAAATTAGTCCCCTTTATGGCCCTTATATATATCAGTTTTGGTTTAGTCATTTTAATGATTAATTTTAGCGCCATCCCCGATGCCTTTAGCCTGATTATTACTAATGCTTTCACCGGGACAGCCGCGCAAGGTGGCTTTGCTGGTGCTGCAGTCTGGGCAGCAATACATTTTGGCGTGGCACGTGGTATCTTTTCAAATGAAGCGGGTTTAGGCAGCGCACCCATAGCTCATGCAGCGGCAGCGAACAACAGTCCTGTCAATCAAGGGTTAATCGCCATGCTAGGTACATTTATTGACACAATCATTATTTGCAGTATCACTGGATTAGTCATCATCACTTCTGGCGTTTGGACTAGCGGTGAAACGGGCGCATCACTTTCGTCTTTGGCATTTGCGAATACAATTCCTGGTGGTGAATATTTTGTAGCCATCGCATTGTCGATATTTGCCTTTACCACCATTTTAGGTTGGAGTTATTATGGCGAACGTTGTGTTGAATTTTTACTCGGTGTAAAAGCTATTATGCCATTTCGTATTCTATGGATCATAGCAGTACCCATTGGCGCTCTAGCTCAACTTGATTTTATTTGGCTGTTAGCAGATACCTTAAACGCACTAATGGCCTTACCAAACTTAATTGCGCTCATTTTACTCGGCCCAGTTGTATTCAAACTTAGCAAAGATTACTTCAAAACCTCCCAATAAGAGTCAAATTTTCGGCAATATTATTGCAGTGTATAGATGGTCAGGCTTAGGCAGGTAAGAACACGCTCGCCTAATCCTAGCAAACTCGAATTATTACTCTTATTATTCAATAGGTTAAGTAGAGGTGATCAATTAATGCCTCAACATTGATTGATGTATTTATTGCTATGATTTTGTACTGGAATTGGATGCCACATCGCGCATTATTGAGGAATAGCTCTTTAATTGTATTACTGTGCTCGATTTTTAATCTTTCCGCTTGCATCACATTAGACTCCCCTCCTGGACAGCTATCCAATAATGCAGCTTCAACGGCATCCCCAAAGAAAGATATTGAAAAATCTAAGTCTACGAAATCCAATGAGCAAGAACTTAAGTCTGCGCTAGATGATTCAAAATGGAACGAAATTCAAGCTCAAGCCAAGTTAAAAATCAAAAAAGAGAAAAAGATTAAAAAAGCCAATATGGCTGAGCTCAGAAAAAGCTTTGGTGTAAAAAATCGTATGTCTTTAGGCGCCGCACCAGGAAGCGTTCCATTTAACCTTGCAGCAAAAACATTTAGCTTTGATATAGATGATACAAATATTCAAATCGCACTTCGAGAGTTCGCAAACAAATACAAACTCGATATGTTTATTGATCAGGATATTGATGGTGACATTACAGTGGGATTCAAGAATCTTTCATTGAAAAAAGCTATGGCGCTCATGTTAGGCAGGCATGATTATTATTGGGATTGGAATGATGGCTTAATTCGAGTTAGTCGTTTACAAACTAAAGTTTTTGTCATCGATTATTTAAGATTAACTCGCGCTAGCCAAGGTGCCAGTAGCTCATCTATTGTAAGTGGCACATCCACCAAAACCGAGAGCGAACGCAGTGCATCAAGTATTCAAAAAAATGATAATTTAGCATTCTGGGATGAGCTTGATACCCAATTAAGTTCCTTAGTTTCTGATCAAGGCCGATATGTTGTAAACCGCATAAGTGGCACCGTTCAAATAACCGATATCCCCATTCGAATTAAAGAAGTTGATAGCTTTCTTGCTTCGCTTCAACAAGCCTTACATCGCCAAGTAGAAATTGATGCTCGAATTCTGGAGGTCACCTTACGTGATGATCACGCGCTAGGCATTGATTGGAATTCCATTAGCATCAAAGGTATCACAGGATCATTAACGAATGCCATTGCAGGTAATAATCAAGGCTTAGGGTTAAAAACAAGTACACTATCTCTAGGTTATAACTCAGATAATTTTTCTGCGTTAGTAAGTGCATTGAATGAACAAGGCACTGTCAGTGTAGTCTCGCAACCACGAATCAGAATCATCAACAATCAACCAGCAATAATTAAGGTAGGTACTGATCGAACTTTTTTTACTCAAACTGTTAGTCGATTTACGACAGTGAACGGCCAGACAGAAATTGTTGTGTCCGAAGAACCCACAACAGTGACTGAAGGACTTGTTTTGTCAGTAACACCTCAAATTTCTAAAGACCGCTGGATTATGTTAGATATCGCACCCGTTATCACTCGAGTTGCTGAAATCATTACATCACCGCAAGGTAGCACAGCGCCAGTATTGGACATCAAACAAGCTTCAACATTGATAAGGGCAAAAGATGGTGAAATGGTTATTCTTGGTGGACTAATTCAAGAAAGCAACACTCAAACCGATCGACAAGTACCATTTTTTGCCCGACTACCAGTTGTTGGTAAATTTTTTGAGGGGAATTACTCAACTAATTCCAAAAAAGAATTAATTATTTTTCTAGTTCCGAGGTTAGTTTTATGATGGATCTAACTACCTGCTATCGATCACTCGGATTTAAACATGCACCGTTTAACATTACACCTGATACCGCATTATTCTTTCCAAATGATGGTCATATTACCGCACTTGGCCACATGCAATTTGGCTTGTACAGCGGTGGTTTTACTTTAATTACGGGTGAAGTCGGCTTAGGTAAAACTTTATTGTGCAGGGAATTATTACGACAGTGTGATAAAAACGTCCGAACAGCCTATGTTTTTAATCCACTACAAAGCATAAATGATTTATTACGTGCAATCCATTTTGATCTGACGGGCATAAAACCTGAAGCCAGAACAACTGGCCAGCTACATGACGCAATCTATAAAGCGTTATTAATAATAGCCAGTAGAGGCGAGCGTGCAACGATTATTATTGATGAGGCACACCGATTAAATCCAGAATTGCTCGAAGCACTGCGACTAATTTCGAATATTGAAACAGAAAAAGAAAAATTATTATCACTCATATTAGTTGGCCAACCTGAATTGCGGGCCACATTAGCAACAAAGAAAATGCGCCCACTTGCACAGCGAATTAGCGTTAGCTACACATTACATCCGTTTGACTACAAGTCATCAATCGATTACATCAAGTATCGACTCAAAAACAGCCAGATTAAAGGCAACTTTCATTTTTCAACTGGTGCCATGTTACTCGTTTACTTATATTCCAGAGGAGCACCAAGACGCATCAATCAAATATGTGACCGCGCATTACTCGCGGCATATGCTAAGAAACGCTATTTCGTAGGCGTTATAACACTGCGAAAAGCTGCAAAAGAAGTACTTCATAGGTAAAAATGATATGAGTATTATAGTTGACGCACTAGAACGAGTTCAATCAGATAGACATATAGAACGGAAGTACGAGAGCGGTGCTTTTGAAGTTGTTGATGAACAAGAACACTATGAAAATAATGAAAATACAGGAAAACCTTACACAAGGGTAATAGTCGGAAGCCTTATTTTTATATTATGTTTTAATGTTTTTTGGATTTATAAAAAGTCCAACCAAGACAAGATGCCATTTTCTGAAGATTTTGAGGAATTAAGTACAGTTTCTGAACTAGCAACGGTGAATGAGACTGGACTAGATCAGAATATTGGGCAAATTCCACTAGAAGAATCAGAAGAGGTTGATGCTGATTTTCTTTCTGCATTCGATATCGAAGAGATTGCCTCTGTAGAACCGACAAAAAATTTAACACAAGAACCAAAGATTGAAGAAAAGCCACCAAATATATCACCATTATGGCTTACTACAGGCAAAGAAATATTTAGCAACCAAGGCCTAAAACAAGCGATTGTTTCTTGGGAAAAAGGGTTTATCACACTAGACTCTAATACATCGATCATATCAATAATGATTAACCGTGTTCCAAAATTAGCCTCAGACGCTCTAGAAAAATTACATGAAAATAAAATCGACGCATTTTCTGTGCAAGGAATCTTTAAAGGTAAACCGGCTTATTTCACACTTGCACTTTCCCCTAAAGAATCAGCCGTTGACATGATGTTAAACATCGAACAATTAACCAAAGAAAAACCATTTAAAAGCACTCAAAGTTTTGTTCAAGAGCGTGTAGAGCAACTTAAAAATTTTGTACCGCCAATAAAAAAAGCAGCTAAAAAAATCCAACAAACACCAAAATCAACTCCAAAAATAGTAGAAACTGTTAAAACTGAAAAAATCAAAAAAACGATAATTTCTAAAAAGTTAAGTGATAAAAAACGTTTACTATTGGGACAAGAAGCTGTAATTAATGGAGACTACCGAGATGCAATTTTGAAACTGCGACCAGTATTATTTAATACTAAAGCAAATTGGGAAGTACTGTTTTGGATTGGTAGTGCTAAACTCGGCTTAGGCTTATATAACGAAGCAGATGATTATTTTAAGAATGCCTTAACTCTCAATGCAGAAATGCCTCAACTATGGACACAACGAGCTGTAATTGCACAAGAAAAAAATAATCACATTGCTGCTTTAAAATTTTTACATAAAGCTCAGACCCTATCACCAAACGCGCCCGAAATTATTCTAAATATTGCTTATTCAAATGATGCATTGGGTGATAGAAATGGTGCTGTGTATGCCTACCGAGAATTTTTATCCACGACTCGAGGCAACACACAATTTGCCCAACAACGTCAAGCAGTCAACTTTCGCCTTGAAGAACTTGGCTTCTAAATTATTCAGAAAAAAAATAATCCCATTCTTCGCCGGTAGTCTCCGACAAATTCAACAGTAATTCTTCTGTTGGTATAGCTTCTTGAGGGTAAATATTCCATATATCAATAAAGCATCGCGCGAATGCTGCACTATGACGCCAGTTCAATTTAAATAAAGATAAACTGCTTGAACAATTTTCACAGTCTATCGGGCTTAGGTCTGAGGACTTTTTCCAGGAATCGATCCAATCCGGCCATAAATCTAATTTTTTTCTACACTTGGGACATCGCGCTGCAATATCTCTAGGCGAATATCGAAATTGTACCCTTTCATTTAACTCGCTCATAACAATCTGACAAAAATTATGACTATTACCTTCTTCTGGTTCTATCTGTATATTAGGAGAGCAACCTAAAAAAGTAATTAACTGTAAAAAGTTTTCACCTACATAATAAGATTCGCTTTCAGATTGTATCGAATTCCCAATAAATCCAGCCTGCGCCAGATTTTGTGCGATATCCACCCAGTTGTTAGGTGTATATTCGGAATTTACAGGATGCAAAGTCAGTTTATAAATTGCTTTATCGGTCATAAGCTATCTCATTGTCTTAGTCGCTAATGTTACAATCTATCAAACATAATCAAAAGCATAAAAAATGGAACTCACAGATTTAATATACGGCATAATTATATTCTTAGCAGGGCACTTCTGGTGGAAAACCATGCAAGCTCGGGAGCATGCAGAAAAGTTAGCAATACACGCTTGCAAACGTGAAAATGTGCAACTACTTGATGCCACTGTATCACTAAAAAAATTTGGATTTAAACGCTCATCAAAAAATGGATTATATTTTGTAAGATACTTCAACTTTGAATTTACCAGCGATAGCTCTGAGCGCCGAGCGGGCGTGATTGTTATGAGGGATAATCACCAGGAATATTTAATCATGGATTTAGCAGAAAGCACAACTATTGACATTGATGATAATCAAACATAAAAATGATCAGTAAAGACCTATGATTTATGTACTGCCAATAAATTAATACCGAAGACTATACATCAATTGCCAACTCAATTGAGAGTGCATCGAAGTCACAGGAGGAATAGTCGAACCATTACCAGAATTCGTATTTTCTGTTTCTAACGCTTTTTGCACTGATAGGTCTACGCTCGAGTTACCAAACCTGTATCCAACACCGGCAGTTACATGGTCTTCAATAATTGCCGGAAATAAAGCATTTAAATATTTATCAGGAATCGGATTAGTTGCGTGGTTGTAGCCTGCTCGGACAGTTAAATCTTTCGATACCTCATAAGCTGCGCCTAATGCCAAAACCATTTGGTCTTCCCAATTTTGAAATAAAGCAACATCTAACACTTTTCCACTAAAACCACCATTGGACGCTATAGTGTCTGCTTCAAATTTCATACTAAAATTCTCCATGACACTTGCCCAACCTATACGTTTCACATCAGCGACAATTAACAATTCATCAGTCGCCTGTAATGCTAAACCAAATCCAATCATATCTGGCCATTGAAAATCATTGACAGTAATTTTACCTGCAACCGGAACATTCATATCCGTATAAGTACCCGTAGGACTTTGACCTTGTAACACGGCACCATCAGCATTTATTGCCATGCTCATGCTTGCATTTTCTGTTTCGAGGTCACTTAATTTGGTTTTTGAATGATAGGTCGCTCCAATACTAAGCTTATTTGTCAATTGCATCGCAATACCTAATTTTCCTGCAAAACCGGTCCCCATAGCTTCACCCGTAAAATCACTATCATCAGAAAAATCAAAATAGGCATGATGCACCTTTTGAACACCTACGCCGCCAAAAGGCTCGTAAAGACCACCAAAAGAATCAGCAGCAAGCATAGACCCTCCCGCAGTACCAATTGTCTGGAGTGATGAGTTGGCAATATTCTGAAATTGCGCCTCACTCATGGCCATTTGTAGATCCATACCTGCCCAGACAAAATCTACACTACCGCCAATGGACACTTTATCACTCAAATTAAAAACTAAAGGTAATATTGCTCGCCCAACGCCAACTTCTGAGCGATTAACTAATCCAGAAGTCAATGCTGTATTCGTGCCTTGAGAAGGATCTGACAACCAACTTGTTGAACTATATTCCGTGCCCATACCGCCTTGGCCAAAGACACCAAAACCAAAAATAAAGGAACCGCTTTTTTTCACCCAGCCCAACGCAGGCATAAAATACGATGTCCCAGAGGAGTCCGCACTTTGGGAACCACCTGGCGTTATCACCGTTGCAGTATTGTCTGGCCCAAGCATTCCAAGCGCCACATCCAAGCGATGATTTGATCTCATCATGCCCAATGTGGCAGGATTATTCATTACCGCGCCAGTACCATTATCGTAAGCCATAGAAGCACCACCCATAGCTGTTGCTTCTGGACCATAACCTTCTAAATTCATACCATTAGTTGCATGCACATGCATTGGTAAAGCTATTATCAGAACGCTGGAAATCAAGGTCAAATGTTTTGAAATATATTTCATGAATCTCTCCATTCTGCCAGCACAAATACACAGAAAATCACATTAAAAGAATCACAAAAAATCTATCAGATATTTCGCAAACCAAACGAGTACTCAATGTAACAACTTATACTTTCATTATATAAGTTTAGTACAAGATTCTAATATTGCGAGTTTATGGTGTATAAAAAAGGAATAGAGCAAGTGTTTTTTCAATAACAAAATATTCAATATTTGAATTTTTCAACAAGTTTACACAAATCAAATTTTAGTTCTGTATCGACTGATTTTATTTTTGAATCCACTCAATTGAGTCAATATTTCGTAATATAAACTGAGTAGCTAATTCTATACATAGATCAACAAAATTTATCAAAGAAATGGACTAAAAAAATAATATATAAACATTATTTTGGTTTCTGATTTTCATCGTCCACACGCCAATCAAAGGCGCAATCTAAATGCGCTCTAACCGATAAAATTCCAGGTAAATTTTGCCCAAGCATCACTTGAAGAGGAGCTTCATTGTTAAAACGACGATGTTTGGTAGTTAACCACAAAGCACCCATCAATTCATTGTGCGGGTAGCTGGTGCGTAACGCATCGCCAATTCCAAATAAATGATCTATTCGCTCATTTACATCGCCTGATTGTGGTAACACATCGCCCTGCTGATAACGCTGCATATGACGCTCTTTCGTTGACGAAGGAAGACCTAACAAATTAATCTGATCTTTTGCTGAAAGATTCCAACTAATAAGCAAATCCATAATCGTTTGGGTGCGAACAAGTTGATCTTCGTTTGAAATTAGTGACATATTTGAAACATTGCCATAATTATCATGAGCATGAAAAATTTGAATAGCTTAAAATAACCCGGGTAAAACGACGATTTTATACTACGTACATCAATGTGCTCTGCCCTTCGGGTCATCGTTTCACGATGATTAAAATTGTTCCTAACAATTTTATCGAACTGTCGTTCAACTGGCCCGTAGTTACACATTACCATCCCTTCCATTTACCCAGAGTTACCATAAGTCATGAATATTTTCCTGATACTGCATGTTACTTCGAATATTGCACTATTACTACACCTCGAGATGATTCATATTAGACTGTAAAACTTAAAAAACAAGTAATTGATTTTGAAAAATATCCAGGTAACGAAAATAGTAAAGACATTAGATGGGATGGTGAAATTGCCAGACTTGGCATGAAAACTTTTCCATTTTAAAAAATATTTGTGCCTTCATAGCGTATTAATGGCCGAAAAAACTATCATCACTTGACCAAATTAGTGCTCTGACAGTGGATTAAACCAAAGAAAACGAAAGAACCGACCCTAGGAAGATAAAGTGATGAGAGACAAAATAAGTGCATTGATAATTCAATATATCAAGCCTGACCCTAAAACTCACCCATGCTCAAACTCAATCACACTCCCTCACCATTTCTACAGGCAGCAAGATAAAAATTTCACTCTTTTTGAATTCTTCAACTGCTGAATGTCACTTTAATAATCAAAATAATATTTGTTACGGTGGGGTTGACGGGTCTAAACGTAGTTGCGAGTATCCATGCACATTTGTAATATCATCGAATGTGAAAGAATTGCCAGACGGATTCAACTGCCCTATCAAAGCCTTCATTCTTGATCCTGCTGCACCAAAGCGTACTTTATGAAAGAATTCAAATGGACTATCCCACGCAAGTGCAAAAATATCATTTGTTGGATTTTCCGCAATGCCGCCACCCACACCATCAACCCCGTGACATGTAATACAGTCCCCACCCACGCCAGAAGCGCCATAATAAATTTCTTTTCCTAGTGCGTAATCACCCCGTGAGCTATATACGGAGCTCACGTATTTATAAGGATTAATGAGACTACCCGTTAATAAAGCCACCAAATTCCACACATCAGAATCTTTGAGATATTGCCCATAATCGTGGACACGAATAACGATATTATCCGGCCATTGTCGTACATTAAAACCCACCTTTAATGCAGAAAATAATACGTTGGGTGTCCAATCAGCAACTTCTGAAATAAAATGTAAATCATTTTCAAATCCAATATATCCTGAAAAATCCCAATCGTGGCATCCAGAACATGTCCAGCTTAATTCAACAGTTGGAGGTGCGTCATAATCAATATCCCGCTGAGCCCAAAGTGGATTGAATTCTACAGGAGAAGGTTGTTGTGTTTCTCGCATCCAATTATCGTATATACGCCCACCAAGATGATGGCTTCGCATTAATCCGCCTTGAGAATATGCCAATATATTTGCTGCGGTATTGAATTCTTCGGATTCAATAACAAAAGAAGTAATACCAGCCATAAATGGTTGTGAGCCAGGTAATCCAAATCGAATGTTGTGCAAAGCTTTCCACGGATTTTCTAGTGTTCTAGTTTTCAAATTGTCTGTTCCTGCCGTGCCTAGGCCAATTAAGTCTCCTCTTTTTCCATGACAAGTACCATCACACCCACCAACACCAACATCCGTATGATATCCAACATATCCAGCGGCTTGATCAGCATTAACACTTTTTGTAACTGAATCAATGATGTTATACGGCGTGAGTTGATTTGCCGCTTGTGTTTGTATAGTCGCTATAAAACGAGTTAATGCGTAAACATCAAGGTCATCAACAAAATTACCAAACTCATGACTGGCTCCAGTACTGGTTAAGCCCGAATGGATGAACTCATATATCAACGCAGGGTCGCTCATCACCACTGTGGTGCCTGAAGGGGAAGAAATAACACCTTTTATTCCCGAGTAATGCAAGTTCGCTTGGTTTCCAAATACACCGTCCACGCCTAGATAATCCCAGCTATGACATTCATTACACACCCATGTGGTTACACCAGTTTGAGTTGGATTGATGCTTGAAGGCCAGGCAGGGTGAGTGATCTCTGTTTCTACCGGTGGCGTGGTAAGACTGCCATCGGCAAGCGTCCACCATGTGTCGTACAATATTCCTCCACGTATGAAATCATTTTGAATGGCAAGTGCGGGATCGGGATCGTTCACATGGTTATAAATCGCTGAATCATAAATTGCGGCTGGGTCTCCCGGAAGGCTTGTAATGCTATCGACTAGTCGATTGTTTGCTGACGAATTGTCTTCTACGGCTGGTCGTTCAGGTTGGTTTTTGATGATGGGTGATTCGCATGCAAAAAGTGCAGGCACAATAATCCATATTGATAAACGCTTTAGCATTTTTATTCCCTTCCCACAATGGAGGATTACAAATTTATATATTTTATTTATGTAATTTATTTGATTGAGCATAAATAATTCTAAAACTCAGACAAATAAGTGTATTTTTATTTATATATGATAGGACAGATTTTTGGAGTTCACCAGCTTATGAAATTAGCACTTTGAATATACGTTTAATATTTTGCATAGAAAAGTGATGAAATTAAGAAGTATGAAACACCTTTATTGTAAAAAAACAAAACTATTTACTAAATTCGGAAACACAGAATCATAAGGGCTCGCTCAGAAAAAATGACTTAGTTATAAAGTTGAAAATGATTTATTAACCTGAGCATTGAGTATTAATTTTTCAAACATCAGGCGTTTGAATTGACTAACCGAACGAATTTTTGTCACTACAACAAGTAAAAAACAGAGAATGGGCATTGTTGCGCGTCCTGTGCTTCGCAACACTCGCAAGTCTTGGCACATCGCAAACAGGTTTTGATATCAATACCAATCATCCCTTTTGAGTAAACGTGTCCAGAGTACGATAATGACATTCCTCAGCCTGAGTAAGATGCTCTGATGGTGTACCCTAAGAAAAAAATGAGAAAGGAAAACTAGGGAGCTTAACATACAACTCCTTGATTAAATTGGCGCACCCGGAGAGATTACTGCGTGCATCCCTACACTTTGCCCTTCGGATCATCGCTGTGCGACGATTTTATCGAACTGCCTAATATGTCGGAAGTTCTCGTGCCCGATAACATGACCTGTGGCACATTTAATTTATAACTTTTTGTATTATTTGGCGCGCCCGGAGAGATTCGAACTCCCGACCAACTGGTTCGAAGCCAGTTACTCTATCCAGCTGAGCTACGGGCGCCTTGATCAATAAATAGCCAGTGAAATCAACTTCGTTTTCTGACTGGAATGGATTCTATCAAGAATTCCTAAAAAAATCTCACTTCTTTTTTCAACTAACATACAAAATTCTGAGTACTTTCAAACACAATAATTACTTTATTAATAAAACATTCGAGTATTAGACATCTCTTTTTAAATTCTCATATAATAAAGTATTCTTAAAAACCAGAAAATGGCTGAATGAATAGATGCCGACCCAACGTAACAATAATTAGAAAACCAACTACTATTATTAAAGCCTTCAATTTTGAGTATCTGCTTGCCATTAAATTAAGAGCTACCTAACATATCCTTTAAATTAGCAAGATGCGCAGTACCTCGCTGTTTCTGCTCTTCTGGATTCCCATCACTTTTACCACCAAGCCATTGCAAATCTTCCTCGGGAAGTTCATCAATAAATCGACTGTATTCTGTTTCTGAACGCTCACCATAACGTTTACGAATTCTAGAAAAACTAAGCGTTAAATTTCTTTGTGCACGCGTGATACCCACATAAGCAAGTCGACGTTCTTCTTCTAAATTTCCCTCATCCAAACTTGCTCTGTGAGGTAAGATATCCTCTTCCATACCAATAATAAATACATTAGGGTATTCGAGGCCTTTTGATGCATGCAATGTTGATAAATTTACACTATCAGAACCATTTTCATCATCATCTTGTCGCTCCAATATATTCATTAAAGTCATATAGGAAACAACATCAGAAACTGACTGATCTTCTTCCACCTTCGCTTCTGCAGATAAGCGCTCAATCCAGCTTAAAAGCTCATTGACATTTTCCATACGCTTTTCAGCAGCATTCTGATTTTTGCAGCTATCAATCAAATAAGTTTCGTAATCAATTTCACTAACAAGATTCCGAATGACGATAGCTAGCTTTTCTCGTTGAAGTTGATCTGTTTTTTGAGATAACCAATGACTAAATCGCTGTAAATTCTCATAAGCTCGATCAGACATAGCATGTTGCAAACCCATTTCACCACAAGCACGAAATAAACTGCAGGAACGTGTTTGCGCATAAGCACTTAATTTTTGCAAGGTGCTTGCCCCAATCTCACGACGGGGTGTATTAATAATTCTTAAAAACGCAGCATCATCATCGGGATTGGCCATCATACGCAAATAAGCCATAATATCTTTAACTTCGGGTTTTTCGAAAAAAGAACTTCCACCACTGATATGATAAGGTATGCGTTGTTCACGTAAAGCTTTCTCAATCACTCTTGATTGATGATTACCTCGATATAAAACAGCATAATCAGAATATTCTGTTTTATTTTGAAAGCGATGACTCAATATTTCAGAAGCAATACGTTCAGCCTCATGTTCATCATTTTTACACTTCAATACTCGAATTGGATCTCCATAACCCTTGTCAGACCAAAGCACTTTTTCGTAAACATGTGGATTATTTCCAATCAATTGATTAGCAGATTTTAGAATTCGACCCATGGATCGATAGTTTTGCTCTAATTTAATAACTTCTAAACTAGGGTAATCCGTTTTTAATTGCACTAAGTTTTCTGGCTGCGCACCTCGCCAAGCATAAATTGACTGATCATCGTCACCAACCACAGTCAAACAATTCCGGCCTCCAACGATCATTTTCACCAACTCATATTGTGAACCGTTAGTATCTTGATATTCGTCTACAAGCAAATAACGAATTTTATTCTGCCATGCAGTTAATACATCGGGATTATATTGAAACAATAAAACCGGCAAATAAATAAGATCATCAAAATCTATCGCATTATATGCGAGCAAACTTTTTTGGTATCGCTCATAAACATTAGCACAAACCACATCAAGTTTATCTTCAGCTAGTGATTTTGCTTTTTCAGGACTAATAAGCGCATTTTTCCAATTCGAAATTTTCCATTGCAGCTGTTGAACTTGATCTGAGTCATCAGTCACCTCTGCATGAACAATCTCTTTAACTAAACTTGCCACATCATGGCTATCAAATATTGAAAAACCAGGTCTTAAATCTACGAGTTTGTGTTCTTTTTTTAATATATTCAAACCTAACGTATGAAAGGTTGAAACCTTTAATCCCTTAGATTTTGATTTATCGATGATTTGACCAACTCGCTCTTTCATTTCTTTAGAAGCTTTATTGGTAAATGTGACGGCAGCAATATTCTGAGCTTTTAACCCGCACTCTTCGATTAAATATGCGATTTTTTGTGTAATTACTCTTGTCTTACCACTCCCTGCACCGGCTAGCACAAGTAAAGGTGTATCAATATATTTCACAGCAGCACGCTGCCGCTTGTTTAACTGCTCTAAACTCATAATAAGGATGAATTTGCTATGGAATCTAACCACTGCTTAACAAAAGGAACAGATAACTTTCTCTGTGCGGTGAGAGTAGCTTTATCCAGCTCGTCCAGCAATTCACATTGCACATTCATATCACGAGGATAATGGTTAAGTAAGTACGTTGCCACATTATCGGGCAACTCAAATCCTCTTACTTTTGCATGCGCTTGTAACGCCATTGGTTTCTCGTTATCCGTTAAAGCTGCTAAATGAAAAACAAAGCCCCAGCTTAAACGTGAGGCCAAATCAGGCAATTGCAATGGAGTCTCTTTTACGGAGTTTGTTGCGGAAATCACAATTTGTGAATTACTTTCAAACGTGCGGTTATAAAGTTCAAATATAGCCTTTTCCCAATTTTCTTGCCCAGCGATCAAGTCTATATCGTCAATACATATTAAATCAAACGTCTCTAAACCATCTAATATTTTAACATCCAATTCATGCGCTACCGCCAAGGGAATATACGCTGCATTAAGGTTTAACTTAGCTACTTGAGCACACGCCGCTTGTAACAAATGTGTTTTACCTGCGGTCTTTTCACCCCAAAAAAAGATAGAACCCTCACTCACTTTCTGGCCGACACATTGCTGAATTTTATCAATTAATAATTCATTGCTATTAACAAAAAAATTATCAAAGCTCGCATCATCGCGCAAAGCAACAGAAAGAGGTAATTGGATCATAATTATTTCGAACCTGTATAAAGCTGACTTTGTAGATAATGCTCGTGGGCGTGACGTAAAATAACCATGCCAACGGCAGCAACCGGCAATGCTAACAAAATACCAATAAAGCCAAATAACTGACCACCAGCAAGTACCGCAAAAATTACCACGACAGGATGCAATCCAATTTTGTCACCAACCAAATATGGTGTTAATAAAAAACTCTCAAGTAATTGAGCAAAGCCAAATACCAATAAAACAGGCAATAATTGAAAAACGTCTTGAAACTGTACTAATGCAGCAATACCAGCGACTCCGGCCCCAACGACAAAACCCAAATAAGGAACAAAACTCACCACGCCAGCCGATATACCAATCAATAATGAAAAGTCTAAACCGATTATCCAGAGACCAATAGTATAAATCGCCCCTAATGCCATCATCACCATCAATTGCCCACGTAAAAAAGCACTTAATACATCATCAGATTCGCTCGCAAGTTGTACAACCTTTGGCTCAAATTTTCTTGGCACTAACTCATGAATTCTTGATATCAATACATCCCAGTCACGTAATAAATAGAATGTTAAAACTGGAATCAAAACAATATTTGCTAACCAACCAACAATTGCCATTCCTGATTCTGACACAGTCGCGATAAACCCTGCGGCAACACCACTGGCTTTTGTCCAATGTTCTTTGATTGAAGATTTTATTTCCGTAAAATCAAGACCGATATCTGTAACACCAAGATTGGTAGACAACCACGGCAAAATAGTAAGCTGCACCCAATCTAAATAACGCGGCAAAGCAACAATGAATTTGCTTAACTGATTCTCAATCATTGGTAACAATATAAATGTGAGAGTAACAATAAACGTACTTAAAATGAGAAATACAATAAGTACTGATATTCCTCGAGGAATTTTTTTATCAAGACGATCCACCATAGGATCGCCCATATAGGCAAGCAATAAAGCAACAAGGAATGGCGTTAAAACTGGCGAAAGTAGATAAACCAAGATTGCAACAACCAGGGTTCCTGCCATAAAAAACCAGCGCTTAGAGTCAGTCATGGGCATTATGATTCTTATGTGTGGCAAGGTATGCTTTCTTACCCCATACTGCAATATAATCTAGACCACTCAAAATAATGGTTAGCAATGTGAAAAACACCATGGATTCAATGATTGAAAATGGAATTTCTGTAAGTTGTACACTTAAGATTGTCACGACTAATAATATTTGCATCACAGTATTGAGCTTACTGATTAAACTAGGTGCCATTTTAAATTCACCAATAAAAGTATGATAAGCGTATGCACCAATTACAATAATAATATCACGGGCAAACACTGCCAATAATAACCAAAGCGGAATTAAACCTATCCAGGTCAACGAAATATATGTACTAACTAATAAAAGCTTATCTGCTACAGGATCTAATATGGACCCCAAACGAGATTGCCAATGAAAGTGTTTTGCCAAAAAACCATCTACGCCATCAGAAACACCAGCCAAGACAAATATTGAAAGCGCCCACAAAAAATTTTCATTTAGAATAAAGAATATAACTGGAACAACCAGTACAATGCGAAATACGCATATCATATTTGGAATATCGCGATACTTCATGGCTTTAATTGATAACTTAAGCGATTTACATCCACCTCAGCAGCAAACGGATCATCCTGTGCTGACAAGGTTTTCCCTAAAGCGATTGCCTGTTTTAACGCTCTTGGATTACTCCTCAATTCCAATTCATAAACTAGCTCATCGTTTTGTATTTGTGCTAACTCAGCTCTTTTAACTACTGACAACGAACTTAGATAACGATTTATTCTTTCATAATCTGCTAAATTAGAAACATCACGAATATGTATTAAAAAACGACTATCATCATCACCACTAGAAACTTGGGCATAACGTTCAGCAAGTGCACTAGCTAAATTGTCTATACTTTCAAATATAACAACACTTAAATGTGGGGCATCAAACTTCCAACTACTTTCATCGCCAGCTTGATATAAATTCCAGCGACTCTGCCAGACCCCAGCTTGATCTAAATATAATTTCGCAGATATAATTGCTTCTGCTTGATACCTCAAAGATGCATCACTAACAGGGATTTTATAAGCACCCCAAACATCCGTTACATTGACCTTCGCCTGGTCTTCTGAGTCTAAACTTGGATAAATAAGTGGCACTCCTCGCTTTTCAGCATGCTGTTTGAGCAAAGCTAGAATTTCTGTTGGCTCACTCGCGTCAAACATTTTTCGCTGCTCATTATCTTGGACTGCCATCCAAAGCAATGTACTTGGCCGAGTTTTTCCCCAAACGGGAAGTTTGAATTTCCACAGACTATTTTTTACCGCTTTTTCATCAAACGAAACAACAATTTTTTGTGTTGCTTGCTCTTTTTCCTCTTCTTCAGCCTTTTCTACTTCAACAACAGATTGCTCAACATCAAGCATCTCTGATGTTTTTGTTGATGCCGATTCAAAATCGACTGGAGGAGGTAACATTTCATATCGAAAGCTACGTACATAACTTCGTGAATTTGCCAATAATTTCTGGCTTGACTCCAAATTGAGAACATCTCGTTTCCCGGTAACACGGATCAACAGTTCTTCGAAGGCTTTTGCTGTTGCTGTTTCGCGTTCTTGGTTGCTTTGAGAATATACAGGTACAGACACTTCATATAAATTCGCAAGTGTCGTAGCATTTGCTGCACTGACAAATAACAGACTTATGTTCAATAGCAATAATCTAGCAATAGATTTGTTCAAAAAATAACCTTCCCAAGGCAGTAGAATGTCTGCTTATAATAGCAAAAATCATACAGATACGATATTCGGCATATTGTTTATTCTTGATATTCAACACATAGGGTATAATCTCGCCCCATACTAGCCAATTTTCTTGACCATTATTTAAAGAGAAAACCAATCCCGTGAAAAGTTCATCACTAAATTATCGAGATGCCGGTGTAAATATCGATGCCGGCAATGCTTTAATCGAAAAAATTAAACCACTAACAGCTAAAACACGACGACCAGAAGTCCTCTCCGGCCTTGGTGGATTTGGCGCTTTGTTTGAATTACCACTAAATAAATACAAGCAACCTGTATTAGTTTCGGGGACAGATGGCGTAGGCACAAAGCTTAAACTGGCACTAGAACTCAAGAAACACGACACAATCGGTATAGATTTAGTCGCTATGTGTGTCAATGACATTATTGTCACTGGTGCTGAACCTCTTTTTTTCCTAGATTATTATGCTACTGGCAAACTAGACATCGAAATTGCTGCTAGCGTTATTAGTGGTATTGCGAAAGGTTGCGAATTATCCGGCGCAGCACTCACCGGAGGTGAAACAGCTGAAATGCCCGGCATGTACAGTGGGGATGATTACGATGTTGCTGGTTTTTGCGTCGGCATTGTGGAAAAAGATCAAATTATTGATGGTAGCAATACGCAAGCTGGCGATATATTGATCGGACTAGCCTCTTCAGGCCCACATTCCAATGGCTATTCATTAATACGCAAGACATTGGATCACGTAAATGCAGATTTGAATCAAAAAATTGGCTCATCTACCCTAGGCCAAGCGTTACTTGAACCAACCCGTATTTATGTGAAGTCTTTATTAGCGCTGAAGGAAAGAGTCAATATAAAAGCACTAGCTCACATCACTGGCGGCGGACTATTAGAAAATATTCCTCGTGTTTTACCTGACTATTCAAATGCAAACATTGACAAAAATAGCTGGCAACTCCCAGAAGTATTCCAGTGGTTACAAGAAAATGGCAATATCGAAGCAACAGAAATGTATCGAACCTATAACTGTGGCATAGGCATGGTTATTTGTGTAGCAAAAGAAGATACTGATAAAACACTAAATATTCTTAAAGAACTTGGCGAATCAGCATTTATTATCGGAAGTATTGAAAAAGCTGAACAGGCCGAGCCCAAAGTGGTTATTTAGCAACATGTTAACTCAGTGCATTTATGTTTTGCTCCGAAACAACGAAATATGTGTCCATTTGAATACAGAAACAGCGCAGATATGGAGTATAAAATGAGTACGCTGGAAAAAACGAGAGTTGTTGTGCTGATATCTGGCACAGGTAGTAATCTACAAACACTCATAGACCAAAGCAAAGATGGAACTTTACCCATTGAAATCGTAGCTGTTATCAGTAATGTACCAGATGCATATGGTTTATTACGAGCTAATCAAGCAGGTATTCACACACAAGTCATAAACAACAAAGACTTCTCTGACCGAGCAAACTACGACAAAGAATTATTAGAAAACATAGATAAATTTCAGCCAGAATTGGTCGTGCTCGCAGGTTTTATGCGTATTTTGAGCAATGACTTCGTGAATCATTACTTAGGCCGGATGTTGAATGTTCACCCTTCTTTATTACCAAAATACCGAGGCCTAAATACACATCAGCGTGCGCTAGATAATAATGAAAAAACTCATGGTGTTAGTATTCACTTCGTTACACCTGAATTGGATGGTGGACCAATAATTATCCAAAGTGAAGTACCAATTCAATCTACAGACACCGCAGCAACGCTAGCTAAACGCGTTCAAATACAAGAACATATCATATATCCTATTGCGATTAGCTGGTTTGCATTAAAACGTTTAAAACTTAGAGATAATCAGCTCGAATATGATGGCCAAATTCTTAGCCAACCGATTTTGCTGGATAAACCCCTATTAGAAACCAACTCAGAAATCTAAACTTCCTATTGTTTGACTTTAAATCATTTCCAGCTCGTCATACATATCCGATTCCACTATTAGGTATCGCCTTAATGGCAATCATCTTGGGCTTGGACATAAATGAAGAGTTATTTCTTTATATCAATAGCTTAAGCTTATATTCTGGCGAATGGATTTGGTCTGTATTAACCATTTTCGGCGGTCCTTTGGTTATCCTTTGTATTGGGCTAAGCTTTATTCATGCCCAACCAAAAATTGCACTAAGTATTATTCCCGCTATTGTCTTGGGAAGCGTCCTTGTCTTCTCATTAAAATGGTTATTTGATATTGCTAGGCCCAACTTAATTTTGGAACAAAGCCAGTTTATCCTTATCGGAATGCCCCCCACTTCACCTGCATTCCCATCAGGACATACAACAGGAATATTTGCACTGGCCACATTAATAATCCTAAATTCCAAACACTATATAATAAGTGTCTTCATTTTAATATTTGCCACATTTGTAGGACTATCACGCATAATGGTGGGGGCTCACTGGCCACTTGATGTAGCTGGGGGTATGATAATGGGCTGGGGAATTGGACTCACCACCACTTTTTTCATTCAAAACTGGAAACTTGAAACGAAAAAACAAAAAATGTTATCTTTATGTTTACTGCTCTGCTCAATACTCTTAATCTTCAGAGATACTGGATATCCAAACGTTTATCCGATTTTGCTCACCATTGGTCTCTATGGCATATTCATATCTACGAAAAAACTGTACACAAACATTAACTAACAACGTCATATTTCATATTTATCAGTAATATCCTTTCATCGTAACACCCTCTTTTTCATATTTTTTATATATCTGGTCAATATTTCACCAAATAATCAACAATTCCACGAATTTCCTAGAATCTCTTTAAAGATTCCCAATTGCTGGCCGAAAATTAACTTGTCAATGCTTTTTATAGAAGCGAACCAACGATTGTCGCGGATCACACAAAAGTGAGTGCAATAATCAAGAAACAGGAGAGTTAAGAATGAAATTGTTTAAGCAAATTATTGCTGTATCACTAGCAACAACTTTTATGGCTGGCATAGCACTAGCAGAGAAAAAAGAAGTACCACAATTTGTCGAAGGAACTACACGTGTAAGTGCGGCTGAACTTGTAGATTTGGTGGAAAAATATGACGACCTAGTTATTATCGATTCACGTAAAAAGAGTGATGTTGCAAAAGGTTTTATTGAAGGCGCTGTAAGTTTGCCAAATACTGAAACTAATGGTGCTTCTTTAGCAGCTAACGTAGCAAGCAAATCTACTCCTGTAGCCTTCTATTGTAACGGTATCAAATGTGGCCGTAGTCTTAAAGCGGCAAAAATTGCAATTGCAGAAGGTTATACCAATATTTTCTGGTTCCGCGGTGGTATTCAAGCTTGGGAAAAAGAAAATTATCCTGTAGTTCGCCCTTAATTTTAGGCTAACACGGGGAGCAATAATCTGTAACGGAGTACAACAAAGGAAAAGGATTTCCATTGCTTACGAATTTACAAAAAAAGAATCTATTATTTTTATTAGTATCAAGGAAGGGGCACAGTGATGTGGCTAAATAAGCTTTCAATTAAAGCCTTAACAATTTCGAATTTGTTAGCAATAGGCGTTGCCGCAATCATCCTCTCTATAGTCGCTGGTGTAACTTTTCGAAGCGCCGCTCTAGAAGATGAAACGCGAATTCTTGAACGTATTATAAAAGTTGCAAGCACTGAAACAATTTCTACATTATACGATCAAGTAAAAGGTCTTGGCGCAGCCACTGAAAATGACCGAGAATTTCGTAAAGCACTCAAAAAAATCAACTTACCTGAAAATAAAGAAATTGTCGTAACAAGATTAAACGACCAGTTCAATCAACGCTTTGTTACTTCAGGTATTATTAAACTCGAAAAAATACGCGTCTTTAATAAAGAATTCAAGCTAATTGCAGAAAGCACTACTGGTGTAAAAGGATTAAGCCAAAAACTACCCGATTTTATCTACAATCAAGCGAAAGATCGTAAAGGTGGCGAACGTCTTAAAGCCCTTAGTGGTATCTGGTCGAATGGAAAAAATGCATATCACTCAGTGTTAGTTCCTGTTGGAGGTTTACGTTTACGAGGATATCTAGAAATCGTAACTGACCCTGCACATAATTTGGCAACAATTGAAACAATGATAACCGCACCACTAAAAATTAGTAATTTAGAAAATGAAGAAAAATATATTAGTGATAAATGGGATACTGACAATGAAAATATGCTTATTGTTCATTACCAATTACCAGGTGCGGACAGCCTGCCAGCATTAAATATACAAATGATGGAAAATGTAGAAATATTTAACGAAAAATTCGATCAAACTCAAATGATAAGCTTAGCATCTTTTGCGGCTGTCATTGTGCTCGGTATATTATTTTCAATATTCGTATTCACTCGTTTTGTCTTCAAACCTTTAACTCAGCTCATGAAAAACATGGAACGCTGCGCAGATGGCGACCTCACGGTTGAAATCAAAAAAGAAGGTTTGTCTGAATTACAAAAATTGAGTGATTCATTGCAATTACTTGTTGGCAGCTTAAACAATCAAGTCCGAGAAATACAAGGTAATATTGTCAATGTATCAAATGCGGCCGGTGAATTATCAATAATTACCAGTGAAACCAATCAAGCAATTCAACAACAACAACAAGAAACAGACCAGGTTGCTACAGCAATTAATGAAATGTCAGCAACTGTTCAAGAAGTTGCAACGCATGCTGAAGAAGCTGCCGCTGCTGCGCAAAGCGCGGATAGCGCCACCAATCATGGCAAGAAAGTTGTTGAAGATACCATTAGTGAGATCGATAGCTTAGCGCAGGAAATTGATCGTTCAACACAGGTTATCGAAAATCTAAAACAGGAAAGTGAAAACATCGGTTCTGTTATGGGAGTTATTCGCGGCATTGCTGAACAAACCAACCTACTTGCTTTGAATGCTGCTATCGAAGCCGCTCGCGCAGGCGAACAAGGCCGAGGGTTTGCTGTTGTGGCTGACGAAGTACGTGTTTTAGCCAGCCGCACCCAAGAATCAACTCAAGAAATTGAAAGTATGATTGATAAAATTCAATCTGGCGCTAGTGAAGCCATGAAAGCAATGGAAGAAAGCAAGGGCCGAACATCTTCAACAGTGGAACAAGCTGCCGTTGCAGGCGAAGCTTTAGCAACAATTACGGATTCTGTTACAGCTATTTCTGATATGAACACGCAAATAGCAAGTGCTGCTGAAGAACAAAGTGCAGTTGCCGAAGAAATTAGCAAAAGCATCGAAAGCATCAGCGAAGTTGCACAAGTCACTGCTAAAGGTGCCACACAAACCGCAGCTTCTAGTGACTCACTTGCAGATCTATCTGACAAACTACAAGCAGTTGTAGCTCATTTCAAAATCTAAGAATTCATCTATATCCACACGATTATTCTTTTGATCGTGTGGTTTCTCAACTGATTAGTGATCTAAAATCGATTCTCCACGAACCAAGTCTTCAAACGATTCTCGTTCTCGTATAATTTGGAATGAATCGCCATCAACCATCACTTCCGCTACACGTGGTCTTGAATTATAATTTGAACTCATGGTAAATCCATAAGCGCCAGCGGAACGAACAGCGAGTAAGTCACCTTGCTTAATATTTAACTCTCGCCCTTTTCCAAGAAAATCACCTGTTTCACAAACCGGACCTACAATATCAAATGCCGTATGGCCGTTAACTGGGTCCAAGTTTTTATTCACTGGCACAATGTCCTGCCAAGCGCTATAAAGCGCCGGTCTAATTAAATCATTCATAGCCGCATCAACAACAGCAAAATGCTTATGCTCAGTATCTTTAAGATATTCGACTTTTGTCACCAATATACCCGCATTTCCAGCAATCGCCCGCCCAGGCTCAAGATGAAGTGGAATTTTATTATCACCCAATTTATTCATTACTGCTTTTGCATAATCAGCGGGCAATGGAGGCATTTCATCTTGATAACAAATTCCTAAACCACCACCCAGGTCTAAGTGTTTTAGTACAATGCCTTTTCGCTTTAGTTTTTCAACTAATTCCAAAACTCGATCCAATGCATCTAAAAAAGGAGCAACATCTGTTAACTGCGATCCAATATGACAAGCTACCCCAATGACATTAATATTTTCATATTCACTAGCTTGCTGATAGATGTGTTCCGCAATTTCGATATCAATACCAAATTTGTTTTCTTTCAACCCTGTAGATATATATGGATGTGTACCAGCGTCAACATCCGGATTTACTCGCAGTGCAATAGGGGCCCTGGCTTGCAATTCACTGGCAATCTGATTAATCAGTTCAAGCTCTTGTACAGACTCAACATTAAAACACGATATATTTTGCTGCAATGCATAGCGGATTTCTGACGCGGACTTTCCGACACCAGAAAAAACCACTTTTGTCGGATCTCCGCCTGCTTTAATAACTCGCTGTAACTCGCCTTTTGAGACAATATCAAAACCTGATCCTAAGCGTGCGAACAAATTAAGAACAGCCAAATTGGAATTCGCCTTCACTGCATAACAAATCAGATGATCGTGGCCAGCCAAACTATCATCAAACGCTCTCCAATGACGCTCTAAGGTTGCTCTAGAGTATATATAACAAGGAGAACCTACCGCAGCGACAATATCATTAACCGCGACATTTTCCGCAAAAAGAGTATTGTTTTTATAATTAAAATAATCCATCTCTAATATCTATTCCACTTTGAGTAATAAGCATGCTCATTGATATTTATCCAAATGAACACTATTGCGTGATCTTAGCGGAGAATATTATCATTTTACGCGCCATTGAAAAAGGTTAATTTTTACTCAGCAGCAATGTATGACGCTTAATCGTTGATCTTCAATAAAACGATGAGACCAACTTAATTATAAACGCTCTAAAACCTTATTAAGCTTGGCTTCAATTTTTTTCTTATATTGTAGGTATTTTACTATTTGTACAGAATCATTAGTTTTTTCCCCAAGTAAGGCAGAAGGTAAATCTAGATCTGTGATATAAACGTAATATTTTTTTCTGTCACGCCGTTTTTTTAAAATATGCCTTGCTACTACTTCAAATATTTTCGCACCACTTTCCGCCGTGCTAAATTCAGCATCATCACAATAAAACTTAAACACTGTTTTTTGTTCAACGATATCGCCTATCACCTGGATGCCATATAAATTTCCCACATGCTCAGGTGATGTTTCGATCAATCGCGCTCTATAGTGATACTGATCCTTAGAAAGTTTATATACTTCAACAGCGTCCGTAACTAACTCCGATTCTATACTTGACTCTATAGCCTGCTCTTCTCGTAAACGAACTTTTTCAACAATTGTACTAACAAAATCCATATAATGCTGTGCAACAATTGCAACATTTTCAAATGGCCTTCTTTGCTGAAATAAAACCCCCATTTCATCTAAGATAAAAATATCGATATGTTCTTTAGAAGCCAATAAAAACAATTGAATGATTCCCTTCTTATTCCGAGAATAAACTGTTTTTAATACATGCCCCTGTAGTGCCAGATCTTCAAATACTATCGATCGATATCCTTCAGATGATTCAGACATATACTCTGACAACGAAGCACTATTTTCGAAATCTAAAAAATTAAATTTATCATTTTTATTATGAATACAATAAAGCTTTTTCCCTGCCTCATAGACATAACAATTTACCTCATCTCTAGATGAAATATAACTCGTTAACACCGACTTAATTAGCTTAGAAAAACGCGTAGACAATACGTAGGAAAGATGCGATCCAAAACTATGAATTTCAGGCGTCACATTCAACACATCACGATGTTGTTTTGAAGCTGCCATGTATTCATCGAGTAAATTACATATCCACTGTGCAATTCCATCAGTACCATAATATTTGAAAACAAATATTTCATTCCAACTATTGATATAGCAATATTCAATGGTCTGAATCAAGCATTCTGTTTTTGCACCAAAGTTCAACACATCGACGTCACCAGAGATAAGTTGACGATCCGCATTAGTCCCAACAATATTTACTGCTTTTCCTACATTCAAAAAAACAATATTTTTTTGAATGTAGGGGGTATTTAAGAACGCTTTGTTTTCTGCACTAGCACCACCTTCTTTTATATCAATTTTATCCAAAATTTCCAATAAAATATTGAATTCATTACCACTGATATCACTACCCGGTGCATATAATAATTTTTGTGTTGTATCTGATAAAAGTTGATTAAACTGCATCCATGCCGCCAACTCCACCAAACTAAAAGCATGCTTCAAGGGTTTGACTTTCTTAAATTGATTTCCAGTAACTCTGCCACGATATAAACGCCAATTATCTCGGTTATCTTTTCCGTGCAGCAACATTATTGTTATACTTTCTTCTTTAATATTATCAACAATACCACGATTAAAAATTTCTATTTTTCCAGGCTTACGATCAAATACAGAATATAATTTTCGACCAAGTATACTCAGGTCTTTTTGATTAATTAAACGCTCACTTGCGTGTCTACGTGCAAAACCTGACAAATAAGCGTAACTTTTTGTCAGATGCATCATAAGCAATTTTCTTTCTTGTAAAACTTGCTCGAGACGCCAATTTTTTTGATTATCCAGATGTTCAAGTGTTTCCTTCGACCACTTCCAAGTAGACACAAGACGTTCAATGGATTGCTTTCGCCAATTATCTTTTTCATGCTCTTTAGACAACATTATATTGAGTTTTAAATAAAAACTTCGTCGAATAACTTCTAGACGATCGGACTCTTTAATATTTTCCAAATGATTTTCTATACGGTATAGCATATTGATGTAAGGATCGAGTCCTTCAGCTTCTATAATACCTTGGTAGATATTTTGTTTAAACTCTGAAGACAAAGGCAAATTTTTTGGATGAGATCCTGCGTAGGATTCCATTAATGTAATTTTTAAAATTGACTTGTATGGAGAATCAATACCTTTATATATTTGCCACACAGCAGCACCAAAATATTCACTTGTTGGAATATCCGGTAATTCTCCAAAATCAATTGTTTCTTCACTCGAAATAATGTCATTATCTGCTAATTCAACCTGCAAAGTTTTATAACATTTTTCCATTTCTGGCGGCACATACCACCAAAACGGTGTTTTACCCGCTAACCAAATACTACTTCGATAAAATTCATCAAGTAAGATTCTATGCTGTGCAGTGCCACTGCTTTCTGTAGAAAGTTTTTTCACTTCGCCTTCTTTAAAAGCAATCGCATTCATCAAAAAGAAATGAACTTCAATATCAATCGATTCAAACCATTGCTCAATCCGCTCAGCTTTTTGCTGCAAACTAATTAAAGCGGGTGTACCCAACTCGGGTCGATGACATAGCCATACATCGAAGTCACTTTTACGATTAAATGCCACACTGCCACAACTACCCATTAAAAAAATAGCATCAATCTCAGAAGTCCATAAACCTCGTTTAGGCAATTCAACTCGCCCCCACTGACGTTTGGCCGCCGCTAATAATTTGTCATCCAAAATATACGAAAATATGCCTGCTGGGACATTTTCATCGATATAACCCGGTAGTGCTCTATTGTTCACATGAAACAGAAGTGGCAATAATTCAAGTAAATCGCGCTGTGCAGGTAACATTAATTGTTGAGTACGCTGGATACGCTCTCTATTCAGATTAAGAAAGCGCTCTCGTATTAAATCAACTTGTAGATTTTCAGAAACCATAAACTCAAATTTAAATTATTTATCTGACACCTACACTGCAATTTTCATACTGTTCCTATCTTGCGCCACTTTTCATCCAACTTGTCACTTTTATATGAAGTACTGGCATCAATCCTGAATATTTCCATCACAGCTAGACTAAAAGTTTGCCCATCATAAGATTTAGGTTACATTTTTGAAATTTTTGTTAAAATCAATAACCTATCTTTAAAAAATGCTTTATGTTGTGTTTTTACATGGTGTTTTCGGCAATTATCGTTAAAACGAATAATTATTAATCGATTTCAGATCTACTTAGAGAGTAAAAATGACCACACTACTTGATCAAGACATTGCAAACCAAGCCCTCAACATGTCACCCACTGGTACTATCATTTTTAACCGGGAAAATAAGATCACATGGACCAATCAGGCAATGCGGGAGTTTCTATCTGCTCGGGAAGACGACCTTGTCAATTTGAGTTTCACTGATCTTAATGCCAAATACCTCGACGGATTCTCGGAACATCCGGATTTATGGAAAGTTTCCGCCTCAACTTCACAGCAAAGTCGCTGGTTGATATCTCTCAATTCACCACAAAACGAAGAATCTTCTGAAAATAAAATTCGATATTTTGTTGATGTAACCGAAATAATGAAATTAAAGACTGAATGCCGAAACCTTAAAGATCAATTGGAGAATAATAGTTCTTCTGATTTACTAACCGGCCTACTAAACAATCGTTCCTTACTTCAATCTCTGGAGCCGCAAGTATCTCGTAGTCGTCGCTACGGTAATCCTTTGTCCATTATTGTAATGCAAATCGAAAACTATGAAACACAAAGCGACAACGTTACACCGGCAACCGACCAAGTATTAACTGCTGTCAGTTTTTATTTGCGCGACCAAATGCGCTGGGTTGATCTTGTTGGACGAACAAACGATCAGGAATTTACATTAATTTTACCAGAAACCGGCAAAGTAGATGCTGACGCATTGGCGAGCAAAATTAACAAACGCCTGGCAAATTTAAGTTTGCCAGATTCACCAGAAGTTACTGCAAAAGTAAATGCTAAATTTGGTGTTGCCGAGTGGAGCAAAGGTGATGATTCAGCTATTCTTTTGAAGAAGGCTCGTGAATGCGCTACAAGCCTTACAGAAGAACCTGTTACCTAATTCAGGATAATCAAAACAGCGTTATACGGATAATCGCATAACGCAATTTTTTTATTCCTTAATTCGCGTTTTGGCGCGCTGAATTGCTTGACGCACTTGAGATGGTGCAGTTCCACCAAAATGATCACGTGAAGCGCAAGACCCTTCTGGCGTTAATACTTCAAAAATATTTTTTTCAATAATACTCGAAAAATTCTTCAACTCATCAATAGACATTTCCGCTAAATCTTTGCCTTGTTCGATTCCATAACGTACAGCCTTGCCAACTATTTCATGAGCATCTCGAAATGGCACGCCTTTTTTAACAAGATAATCAGCTAAATCTGTTGCCGTTGAGTACCCTTTCAATGTTGCTTGCAACATATTTTCACGCTTCAGTGTCACTGTTTGCATCATATCTGCAAATACTCGAAATGAAGCTTTTAATGTATCGACACTATCAAATAAAGGTTCTTTGTCTTCTTGATTATCTTTGTTATAAGCAAAAGGCTGTGACTTCATTAAGGTTAACAAAGCAATTAGATTTCCATTGGTTCGACCTGTTTTTCCACGAATCAACTCTGGCACATCTGGGTTTTTCTTTTGTGGCATAATAGATGAGCCCGTGCAAAAACTATCACCCATTTCAATAAAATCAAATTGCTGGGAAACCCATAAAACTAATTCTTCAGAAAATCGAGACAAATGTGTCATAGATTGTGCCGCGATAAAACAAAATTCAACGATAAAATCCCGATCACTTACGGCATCTAATGAATTTTCCGCTACGGAATCAAAACCCAACAAACTTGCCGTGTAGTGCCGATCAATTGGGTAAGTTGTACCAGCTAATGCAGCCGCACCCAATGGCAAAACATTTACTCTTTTTTTACAATCCGTTAAACGTAACGCATCACGTTGTAAATTTTCAAACCAAGCCAACATGTGATGACCAAAACTAATGGGTTGAGCAACTTGTAAATGTGTGTAACCCGGCAAGATTGTATCAACTTCGCGCTCGGCGAGATCAATTAATGCAGTTTGCAGGCGACGCAATTGAATTAGGATTTCGTCAATCTCGTCGCGTAAATACAAACGCATATCCGTGGCTACCTGATCATTACGAGAACGTCCAGTATGTAATTTTTTGCCCGCATCACCAATTTTTTGAGTCAGCCGTGCTTCAATATTCATGTGAATATCTTCTAATCCCACAGACCACTCAAATTGACCTGTTTCTATTTCATGTTCAATTTCGTGTAAACCAGCTGCAATAACGTCACATTCATCCCTTGTTAAAACACCAACTTTAAATAACATGGTCGCATGTGCAATAGAACCCTTGATATCTTGTTTATACATTCGCTGGTCAAATTGGACAGATGCGGTAAAAGCCTCCACGAAAACATCCGTTGGCTCAGTAAACCGACCACCCCAAGGTTTTGATATGTTTTTATTTTCATTCATGAAATACAACCATTTAGATAATTTAGGCAACCGGCTAAGTTTAAATATAAGCCCTTATAAAAAGGTATCAAGACAAACCACCCCAATATTTGTTATATTTGCCAGCCCGATGTTGCAGTGGTGCCAGAAGGTACAAAATTATAGCGTAAAACACAATCACTCTTCATCAATTCAATTAAATAATTAATATACGTAGAGATTTTCAATGTCAGACAAGATTGTCAAAATTGCCACCCGCAAAAGCCCACTTGCCTTATGGCAGGCAGAGTTTGTTAAAGCTGAATTATTAAAACATCATCCAGATCTGCAAATCGAACTGGTAAAAATGATGACCCAGGGAGATAAAATTCTCGATACTCCTTTAGCGAAAGTTGGTGGAAAAGGCCTATTTGTCAAAGAGTTGGAGATAGGAATGTTAGCAGGTGATGCTGATATTGCGGTTCATTCCATGAAAGATGTTCCCGTTGAGTTCCCAAAAGGTTTGCATTTGGCGGTCATTTGCGAACGAGAAGATCCACGTGACGCATTTGTATCAAATACCTTTGAAAATCTTGACGATTTGCCCAGAGGTGCAAAAGTAGGCACCTCTAGCATGCGCAGAGAATGTCAATTGCGCGCTAATCGACCTGACTTAGAAATTCTTAGCTTACGCGGCAACGTCAATACCCGCCTTAAAAAACTCGATGAAGGACAATATGACGCCATCATCCTTGCGGCAGCTGGTCTAATTCGCCTTGGATTTGATGACAGAATAAAACATTGTATTGACCCCCTAAAAAGCTTACCTGCAATTGGTCAAGGTGCTGTCGGTATTGAATGTAGAGCGGATGATGAGCGTATTAATCGCCTAATTGCCCCACTCAACCATGATGAAACTGCCACGAGAGTGTTAGCAGAGCGTTCCATGAACAATCGACTGGAAGGCGGCTGCCAAGTACCTATTGGCGGCTATGCGGAGCTCGGACATGGTGTCATCGTTTTACGAGGACTGGTTGGCAAACCAGATGGCACAGAGATCATCCGTGGTGATATCAGCGGTAAACCCGAACATGCAGAAGAACTTGGCCGCGTCCTAGCCGATGACTTACTCTCACGCGGAGCCAAAGAAATCCTTGATGAAGTCTACAAAAACGCCTGAGCCTTCATCTCAATTACATAATATTGGTGTGCTTGTTACTCGACCAGCCCACCAAGCTGAACCACTTTGCCGCTTAATCGAACAGTATGATGGCATACCCATACGATTTCCTGTGCTTGAAATCGGTGATATTGAAAATAAGCATCTTTTAACAACTCAAATCGAACGTTTAGACGAATTTGATATCGCCATATTCATCAGTCCAAACGCAGTAGACAAAGCCATTAAACTCACAAGATCGAACAGAAAGTGGCCAAACAAAATTAAAATCGCCGCAGTAGGAAAATCTAGTGCTAAAGCGCTTGACAGCTTAGGCCTGATAGTCGATATTTTTCCTTCGCTTTCTTTTAATAGTGAATCCTTACTTGAGTTAGAACCAATGCTCAATGTTGCAGGAAAAAACATCATTATTTTTAGAGGCGTAGGCGGTAGAGAGCATTTGGCACAAACTCTCGTAAATCGGGGGGCAAATGTAGAGTATGCTGAGTGTTATCAGCGGTTAAAACCACAAACTGACGCGTCAGAAATCATTAAGCGCGGGATAAGTGGCGACATTAAAATAATTATATGTACAAGTAACGAGGGTTTGCACAATTTATATGACATGATCGGCCCATCAGGCCATCAATGGCTGATTAATACACCAATGATAGTAGTCAGTGAACGAGCAGCAGAATTAGCCAGGCAACTGGGTTTTAAATCTGAGGCTCTAGTATCAGAACGGGCAAATGATGATGCAATTTTGAACTCCTTAATATTATGGAGTAAGATGAAAAATGCGTAGGAAATGGGTATGACAACAAGTAGACGAAACAAATCATCGCGAGATTCCAAAAAACCAAAAAAGCATCGTAATTCCGCGCCAACCATTACAGAAAGCGTAAGTACTAGTGACGCAGATAATAAAAACATAGCGAAACCAGAAACTTCCGAAATAAATCAACTGGGAGATAGGAAAGAAAAAATGGCAACACCTAAAACCAATCCTGAGACAACAGAAGCCAAGAAGGCAAACAAAACAACAGAATCCGCAGCAGCTCCAGCACCTGTACAAAAATCAGGCTCTGGTTTTGCTTCAACCCTCGCAACGTTTGCTTTCCTATTGAGTGTCGCCGCTGGCGGTGGTATTTATTGGATGTGGGAACAAATGAATCTTGAAAAACAAGGTTCTGCTTCGGCAATTGCTCAACTGCAACAACAACTTCAAGCTGAAATGACAAAAAGTCAGCAAGCAATTAGAAATGAAGTAAACGAAGCACAAGCAACCATCAAATCTGAAAATAACCAAACGCAACAAGCTATTTCAACTGAGCTAACAACAAAATCGATGGCAATCGAAAGTTTGGCAAAGGAAATTGAAAGCGCAGCAGCTGCAAAGATTTCAGCCGCAGAATCTAATTTGACTGCCGCACAGGCAGAGTTAGGTCAGGCCAATGCTAGCATCAAAGAAACACAAAAACGTCAAGAATCTTTAGAAACTAGTTTGGAAGCAGTATATGCCCGCATCGGAAACACCTCACGTGAGTGGGTGATCGCTGAAGCTGACTACTTACTTAAAGTAGCAAATCATCGCTTACAATTAGAGCAAGATGTAACAACCTCAATACAAGCATTAACGTTGGCTGACAAGCGAATTAACTCCTTGTCTGATCCCGCATTAAACGAAGTACGCAATGTAATTGCTCAAGAGCTAATTTCTCTACAAACGCTGCCAATCCCTGATCAAGCCGGTGTGTCTATGCAATTATCTGAATTACAAGATCAGGTTGACCAGTTACCACTAACAGCGCGAACAATGCCTACACATGCAGATTCAACGGAATTTCAGGCAGATAATGCAATGGAAGTTGAAAGCTGGGAAGCATTGCCTGTAGCCATTCTTGACGTACTGAAAGGCATGGTTGCTGTTAACTATAATGACAAACCACTAGAACCTCTGCTTTCACCCGAGCAAGTTAAAAACCTACATGAGAACCTTAAACTAAAACTTGAACAAGCAAGAATGGTTTTATTACGCGGTGACGAAAAGCTCTATAGCGCAAATATGGAACTTGCCATTAACTGGACGAGCAAACACTTCAACACAGAAGAAGTCAGCACTAAGAAATTCTTAGACGCACTAAACTACCTTAAAACCAAACAGGTTGTTTTGAAAACACCTGATATCTCGTCTTCTCTTCGCACGCTTCGAAAAGTTGCTAAACGATTAGAAATGAATTTACCCAGCTTAAATGAAAATGCGAGCAACGAAAGTCCTAAAAAAAACAATGATCTTGCAATGAATTAAGGTTGAGAGGAAAACAATATGAAATTATTAATTTTAACAATACTCATGATCTCAGCTGGAATGGCTTTAGCTTTTCTAGTTCGTGAAGATGCCGGCTATGTACTTTTAGGTTATGGAAATTACAGTATTGAAACATCCATGGTCATATTTGCTGTTGCCAGTATTGCTATAATTTTCACATCTTATTTTTTAATTAGGCTCCTGGGCGCAATTTTTTATGCACCCTCTCGAATTGGAAAATGGCAAGGACAACGACGTGACAGAGTTGCAGCTACTGCACTTAGTCGAGGTTTATTAGCTCAAGCGGAAGGCAAATGGCGCCAATCAGAAAAAGCATTGTTAACTTATGCTAAAAAAACTGACAGTGCGATCAACTATCTGGCAGCAGCTAAATCAGCTCAAGCCCAAGGTTCCACTGAGCGAATGAATCAATATTTGGATATGGCACAAGCTACTGATCCCGCTTCAAGCACTGCTATAAGATTAACTCAAGCAGAGCTATTAATCGACAGCGGTCAATACGATAGAGCCACAGCTGCGTTACTGCGACTGCGCCAAGAAGATCCAAAAAATAGTCGTTCACTGATTTTGATGACAAAACTATTCAAGAAAAGCAAAAATTGGTCAAAATTATCTGAATTATTATACGATTTAAAACGTAATAAAATTTTACTACCATCAGAATATAATGATCTAGAAAAACTGGTTTATAGTGAATTATTACTCAAAGCTTGTGAATCAAACAATTTAATTGAAATTCGTAATGCTTGGAGCATCATTCCTAAATATCTACAAAAAGATAATGAAGTTATTGCCATTTTTGCTAAAACACTCATTAGCGAAGGTGAGCATAGCGAAGCAGAACCTTATCTGCGTGGTGCGATTCGCCAACATTGGAGCGATGAGCTCGTTTATCTATATGGCTTACTCTATACGGAGAACCCATATGGAGAACTCAGTGTCGCGGAAAAATGGTATAAGAAAAACCCGTCCAATTCTACATTATTACTCACTCTAGGCAGATTAAGCAGCCGTAGTGAACTTTGGGGTAAAGCTAGATCATACCTTGAAACAAGTGTTGAAAACGGTGGGGGGGCTGAAGCATATCACGCATTGGCACAAGTTCTTGAGCATATTGATGAGCATGAACTAGCTGCCAACATGTACCGCAAAGGATTGGAAATTGCTTCCGGCAAAGGTCTACCTGAACTAGCGGCATTAACTGCCAAGAAAAAAGCTAAAGCTTCAGCAATTGCAAAAAAAGAAGCTGAAAAAGCTGATCAGGATGTAAAAACTATAGAAGATGAAAATACAGAAAAAAACGTTGCCGCTAGCGCTGCATAATTCTGCTTTCTAAATCATAAAAAAACCGCGCTTTTATAGCGCGGTTTTTTTATTTCCTAAATCAAACAGCATTATTTAACCCCAGCAACTGCTCAAGTTGCTTTTGATTTTCTCGAATACGAAGCTTCCTCACCTTAATCACGCCCTATAGCCAAGAAAAAAGCACCTAGCTCTTCAATAAACAGGGAATTTAATTACCGCAATTACACGGGTGCAAAAGAGCGATTAAATTTAAATGAGCACTGTTAATGCATTAATCAAATAGATCAAAAGTGAGTTAGGTATTTACTAAATACAATCCACACCAAAAGTAAACGAATCAAAATAAAAAAGATCTTCATCCATTCCTTGTTTAACAAATAGTTCACGACCTAAATCAATCATTTCTGGGTGACCACTTGCATAAACATCGAAACCACTTAAATCAGGAAAATCTTCAGCTACAGCTAAATGAACAAAACCATTACGGCCCTGCCAATTATCACTCTCCTTAGCTTCAGATATAACTGGGATATAGTGAAAATTCTCATGCTCCTTAGCCCACTTTTCTGGTAGCTCAGGCATGTAAAGCAACTCTTTTGAGCGTGCTCCCCAATACAAATATATAGGTCTCTTAACACCTTCTGAGAATGCATGCTCTAACATACTCTTCATGGGAGCAAAACCCGTCCCACCCGCCATTAAAATAATGGGCCTATCAGAGTCTTCCCGCAGAAAAAAACTACCAAATGGTCCTTCTATTCGCAGTAAATCTTTTTCTTGCATTTCGTTAAAGACATAACCCGTAAATTCGCCACCTTCGATGTAACGTATATGTAAGCGTATAAACTCATCATCATAAGGTGGATTTGCCATCGAATAACTTCGTCTTCGGCCATCTTTATATAAAATATCGATATATTGCCCTGCAAGAAACTGCAGTCGTTCAATCATTGGCAGTTTTAAGTAGACTCGCATTACTTCAGGTGCTAATTTTTCAATTTTTGCAACACGACAAGGCAATGTTTTAACAACAATGTCTTTGGCAGCAGAGATTTCCTTAATTTCTAAAACCAGATCCGAAAGAGGGTAAGCTTGGCAAAAAACACAAATGCTATTTTCTACATCATGCTCACTTGTTGCTAGCGGTGGCTCATCATCTTCATAGTGAAACTTACCTTCAAGAATTTTACCCTTACATGCGCCACAAGATCCTGCTCTACAACCGTAAGCAAATGCGAATCCATTGCGTAAGGCGCCCTCCAGAATTGACTCTTCTGCTTCAATTTGAAATTCATGACCGCTTGGGGTAATTTTGATGTTATAACTCATTCGATTCCTATAAATTAGTACTGTGGTATTTTATAAAATACGATTTTATCTACCTAATTATTTCGCACCTTGCCAATAAAAAAACTCGAGATTAATTCTCGAATTTTCAAAATATCCGAGTTAAGCTACACCTTTACTATAAAAAGATCAATTATGCCTGCAAATGTTCTAATTATCGGCTGCGGTGACACAGGAAAGCGTGTATTACAGCAATTACAATCAAAAAATAAGCAGATTTATGTCACCAGCCATCAAAAGAAATCTCAAGACCAATTAAAGCAATTTGATATTACCGTAATTCCAGCCAATTTAGATAATAAAGAAGATCTAAATCAGTTACCTACTGAAAATGCTGATATTTTTTACTTTGCCCCACCTGCAGCAACCGGCATAACCGATGTCCGTATGTTAAATTTCATACAATCTTTGAATGGCAAAATACCTCCAAGACGCATTGTTTATATTAGTACCACAGGGATCTATGGTAATTGCGATGGCGAATGGATAACGGAAACTAGCAAACTTAATCCTGGCAATGACCGTTCAAAACGCCGATTAGATGCTGAATTTCTAATTCAAAGTTTTTGCACAAATAGCTCATGTGAATTTGTCATTTTACGAGTCACAGGCATTTATTGTTTAGAAAAATTACCACTGGAACGTTTGAGAAGCGGCATGAAAGTATTACACTCTGATATCGCACCATCTTCCAATCGAATTCATGCAGATGATTTGGCAAATTGCTGTGTTAAAGCAATGTTTGATAGCCCTGCCAATGAAATTTTCAACATCGCTGATGGACACCCGAGTTCAATTAGTGATTATTTCATTCAAATAGCAAAAATATTCAATTTACCTGCACCTAAACTTCTGAGCTGGGAACAAGCCGAAAAAGAATTATCTCCAGCTATGCTTTCTTATTTGCATGAATCAAAAAAAATAAATATCGATAAATTACTAAACACACTTAAAATCGAATTAAAATTTCCTACGCTCACTGAAGGATTAGAAGATTGTTTGAAAATACAGAATGAAAGTCGCTGAAAATCACTTTCGTAATATATGCAACAAATCACATTCAAGCGAGACTAAATGAAAAGTAGGAACATAACTTAGAGTTTTAATATGAAAACCGTCATTATTTTTCTTATGCTTATTTTTCCCTATGCGACTATTGCCGGCCCCTTGCATAGCGCAGTCCTGGCAAACAACGTGGAACTTATCGAACAATTGCTTGCAAAGGGAGAAAACGCAAACGAAATAAATGAAGAAGGCATTTGGCCATTACTCATAGCATCAACCTATGGTTTTGCAGACGTGAGCGAATTACTCATTAATAAAGGCGCTAACGTAAACCAAGCAAACAAACATGGTTACACTGCATTACATGAAGCAGCCAGCATGGGATATATAAAAGTCGTAAAAGTACTCGTAAACAACCAAGCAGATGTTAACAAAGTCGATATAAATAATTACAACGCTTTAAAATACGCGCAAACTAGTGGCACACCGATGGTAGTCAGATACTTAAAACGTAACGGCGCGGTTGAATAGTTTTATATGAGATTTGAATACGCGCTTCACCTGTGACAGGAGATTGATTTCAAAGACAGGATTGCCATCCATGGCCTTTGACGGCAGCATCCATGCTGCCAACACTTTGAAATCAATCTCCTGCCACAGACAAACCGCTCTGAGCAGTGTTTAAATTCAAAGGATATAATTTTTTAAAAAAAAGAAAAAACAAAGTAGCTGCTCAGATCGCCCTTGATTTGTTCGAGTAGTAGGAAAAAGCGCACAGTTCACACGTGTGAATGAGCACTTTTGACACCCTAGTCGAGCAAATCAAGGGTGAGCTGAGTTGTTACTACTCGTGGGCGAAGATTTCACCGCCGTGCGTTCCTAGCATTTCCAAGGCTTCACCCCCACCACGAGCCACACAGGTTAACGGATCTTCAGCAATAATAACTGGCAACCCGGTTTCTTCTGCTAATAAGCGATCAATGCCTGTTAACAATGCACCGCCTCCAGTCAACACCATGCCACGCTCTGCCACATCTGAACCCAACTCTGGTGGCGTCTGCTCCAATGCAGTTTTTACGGCACTGACAATTCCGGATAAGGGTTCACTTAGAGTTTCAAGAATTTCATTACTGTTTAAAGTAAAGCTTCTTGGTACACCTTCGGCTAAATTTCTACCGCGAACTTCAATTTCACGGACTTCATCTGCAGGATAAGCATTTCCAATTTCCTGCTTAATTTTTTCCGCGGTTGCATCGCCAATTAGCGTACCGTAGTTACGACGTACGTATGAAATAATTGCTTCATCAAACCGATCACCCCCAATACGAACCGAATCAGAGTAGACAATACCATTTAATGACATCACTGCAATTTCTGTGGTTCCACCACCAATATCAACTACCATAGACCCACTGGCTTCCCCAACAGGCATACCCGCTCCGATTGCTGCTGCCATGGGCTCTTCAATAAGATAAATTTCTCGTGCACCTGCTCCAGCCGCTGACTCTTTGATCGCTCGTCGCTCAACTTGAGTTGAGCCAGAAGGAACACAAACTAAAACTCTTGGGCTCGGACGTAAAAACCGCGACTCGTGAACTTTAAGAATGAAATGTTGCAACATTTTTTCAGTAATAGTGAAATCAGCAATAACACCGTCTTTTAAAGGTCGAATTGCAACAATATTGGTTGGCGTTCGACCAAGCATTCGTTTTGCTTCCAATCCGACTGCAGCAATGCTCTTCGGTCCACCTACTCCGCGATCTTGGCGAATAGCTACTACTGATGGCTCATTTAGTACAATGCCTTTCTCTCGCACATAAATCAGAGTATTCGACGTCCCCAAATCGATGGATAAATCACTCGAAAACATCCCACGAAAGCGTCCAAACATATTTCCATTTATCCTTAATCTAGAAAAAGTGGGCATCAAACAACATTCTGCCTGACGCTCAAAAAAATTTGGACTGATTATAATCTACATAAGCTAGCATTTCCTCTAATATCTTTTCAAAAACACAGCTTTTATTAATGATTACAGTTTTTTAAAAGGTGGTCGCTAAAGCTTAAGATAGTAAACATACCCATATTTTGGGTAAGTTGGCATAACTAATGAAACTTTTTGGTCAGAAGTGCAATACACGGATTGTAATTTAAACAGATATGACAGATTCAACTTTACAATTTAAATTTAGTGAAGACGATATAACGCTGGAAGCGATTTATGATGTTGCTGCTTCACGAGATACCATTGTCGATTCCAAGTGGGTAAAAAAACAACTCGCTGAAAGTGGTTTTGATAATTTACACGTTCTTCCAGATGGTTTGCTGGATCTTGTTGATATACTTAATAACGCAGAGCCAGGACCTGGGCGAATAAAAATCGCTCAAAAAAGAGATGCGCAAATTGAGATTTCTGTATCAAGAGACAAAATGTCTGCTTATCTAACCATTCATCCCCCGCAAGGTGGAAGTCCAGCTTCACTAGACATGATAAAACAAGCTCTAGCAGAAAAAAGTATTCGAAACGGCTTTATTTCACAATCAATTAAAGTCGCCATTACAAATGGAAAAGCAGACAACATACTAATCGCCGCTGGCGAACCAATTATCAATGGCAAAGACTCTAAATTCATCTGCTTGTTACCTGAGGTAAAAATTCGAACGCCTCATGTGGCTGAAAATGGTAATGTCGATTATCGTGATCTTGGCGAAATTATGATTGTACATGCCGGCGAAAAACTTATGCGCCGAGAACCTTCTACACCGGGCAAACCTTCTAAAAATATTTTAGGGGAAATTGTTAATCCGGTACGAGGCAAAGACGTTCCCTATGCCAAAGGTCTCGATGGCGTCGAACTTTCAAAAGAAGATCCAAATATTTTAGTGGCTACCGCCACAGGACAACCAATTATTACCGACAATGGCGTCAGCGTAGAAGATACGATGGTTGTTAAAGTAGTCAATCTAGCAAGTGGAAATATCATATTCGACGGATCAGTCATTATTCAAGGTGATGTAGAAAACAGCATGAAAGTCAAAGCCAGCGGTGATATTAATGTCATGGGTATGGTAGAAAGTGCTGAGCTTGAAGCAGGTGGTGACGTCGTAATAACCGGAGCTATTATCGGTCGCGGTGATGTTCGCGATAGTAAAGGCCGACTTAACTCTGAAACAGCTATTATTAAAGCACAAGGTTCTATTACAGCAAAATTTACAGAAAATGCTTATCTTGAAGCACAAAATAATATTTTTATTCAAGACTGGGTGCTTAAATCAGAAATTTCTGCACTTAACGAAATTATTATCGGTAACAACAATGCTAAAAAAGGTCAAATTATCGGCGGAAAAGCAACATCTGGCATATTAATCAAAGCGGTAAACATTGGTTCCAATGCTGGCGCTCTTACTCAAATTTGTGTTGGATCTTCTGTTAATGTTGAAACCGAGCTCGAAGTTATCAGTAAAGAATTGACAAGTCATAGCAAAGCACTAAAAGATTTACAAAAGGCAATAAGTAGCTTGAAAAACAACCCAACCGGACAAGCACAGGAAATGTTGAAAAAAACCTTGCTAACACGAAAGGGTGTCGAAGAAAAAATGGTTGAACTCAGGACTGAGAAAAGCCGACTGAATACTGAACAAATGCGCACTCAGAACGCAAAATTGGCTGTGGATAAAACAATCTACTCAGGCGTAAGTATTACAATCGGTGGCATTTCAAAAAACATTGATGAAGATTTAGGTCGCCGATCATTTGCCATTGAAGACGGAAAGCTGGTTCAAAAGATCGAATAAGATCTCATCCCAGCACATTAAACATTTAAACTAATTAAATTGATCTAAAAAAGAATCTACATTTGTTTGTGAGAGACTTTCGGGCATATTCATTTCAGGACTTGTGGTTTCACTAACAGGAATAAGGATAGTTTCTAATTGTTCAGTATAACCGTATTCAGAATTGTCTTTTGGAAAATCGTCAGAAACCAAACCCTCAACTTCCTGAGTTAATGTTTCATCTAAAATTTCCCCGCTAACCATATCGATTGTAAATCCCATCGGTACTTCCTCCGCATATTACAAACTGGCTTCACTATCTATATCGGCGTTGTTGCTTGCTAACATTTAGCAATTAACGTGAACCAGATCACATTTTAACAAGCGTTTATAAATTGACTATTAATTGTATGGAGGCAATTATTAATCCATTCAAGAGTAGAATGTTTAATCTCGCCAAAAAACAGTTAAGCCATTGATTTTATAACCAGTAATTCAATTTCATTTACTAGTCACCGTTTTTATTATTAGCTCACAGAATTATGCTTGAGGTAGTGTGACACCCCTTTGGCCTTGGTACTTTCCAGCCCTATCTTTATAAGATGTTTCACATACTTCATCAGATTCAAAAAACAACATCTGTGCAACACCTTCATTTGCATAAATTTTCGCTGGCAATGTGGTGGTATTTGAAAATTCTAAGGTGACATGACCTTCCCATTCAGGCTCCAATGGCGTGACATTTACTATAATCCCACAGCGAGCATAAGTGGACTTACCCAAACATACAGTTAATACATTTCGTGGAATACGAAAATATTCTACCGTACGAGCCAAGGCAAACGAATTTGGTGGAATTATGCATACATCAGATTGCACATCCACAAAACTATTGTCGTCAAAATTTTTCGGGTCAACAATCGCCGAATTAATATTGGTAAAAATTTTAAACTCGTCAGCACAACGCACATCATAGCCATAACTCGATGTACCATATGAAATAATTCGTCCACTTTCTGTTTGTTTTACTTGCCCCGGTTCGAAAGGTGAAATCATGTCAGATTCACTCACCATGCGACGAATCCATTTATCAGATTTAATACTCAAAACGTTCCCCAATTTAAGATTTTAACCGGGCTAATTATACGGCATTTTTAGTTATTATCACCGCAAATTTATGATCTAAAATAATACGGTGCCACTTCTGATAATATATCTTATTAAGAATTCTCAATCACAATGTTTGGAAATTTAGATGAATAATCCTTGCCCTGCAATGATAATTTGGCAGTAACACGACGACCAATTTCACGATAAATTTCTGCAATACGGCTCTCTGGGTTTGCGATCACTGAAGGTTTACCACCATCAGCTTGCTCACGAATGCCAATATCCAATGGCAATGAACCCAAAAAGTCTACATCATGATCTTCTGACATACGTTCGCCACCACCAGTTCCAAATATATGCTCCTCGTGACCACAACTACTGCAAATGTGAGTACTCATGTTTTCTACCACACCCAACACTGGAACATTCACTTTTTCAAACATTTTCAAGCCCTTACGAGCATCTAACAAGGCTATGTCCTGAGGAGTAGTAACGATAACCGCACCACTTACAGGTACTTTTTGTGATAACGTTAATTGAATATCGCCGGTTCCTGGCGGCAAATCAATCAACAAATAATCTAAATCAGTCCATTGAGTATCATTGAGTAACTGCTCTAAGGCTTGAGTAACCATAGGGCCACGCCATATCATGGGTGTTTCTTCATCAATTAAAAAACCAATCGACATAGTTTGCACACCATAATTTTCCATGGGCTGCATACTTTGACCATCTGCAGATTCTGGTTGACCAGTTATACCCATCATTCTCGGCATACTCGGACCGTAAATATCCGCGTCCATAATACCGACTTTGCCACCTTCAGCTGCAATTGCTAGTGCTAGGTTTGCTGTAGTCGTCGATTTACCTACGCCTCCCTTACCAGAAGCCACCGCAATGATATTTTTTACGCCGTCAATAGCCTTCACACCTTGTTGAACAGAGTGATTTACCACTTTTGAGCTGACATTGACTACTACATCATCAACACCCGAGATGGACTTTACTTGAGCGACGATTTTTTCAGACAATACAGCAGCATGGCCTGCTGCTGGAAACCCCAACGACACTTCGATGTTAACTTTACCACCATCAATACTTATGTTGCTAATCGCCTTGGCGGAGACCAGGTCTTTCTCCAAATAAGGATCAATGTAATTCTTAATTTGTGTTTCTACCAGTAATTGAGAAACTTCTGACATCTTAATATCTCCGCGTTTATGGAACACTTGCCATTAATAATTAAACAGATTGCGAGTGTTAATTTTATTTTTGCGCTGATAATTCACTTATTTTATTTAAGCTATTTATCAACTCTGTTAGCATTTGCTTATTTTATAACATAATTTGAGGCATCATGAGAAATGCCGGTTCATTATCCGTCTTTCTGGTATAATAAAAAACCTTTGCTTTATACCGTTTTTCAACAATTTTCATAGACTTAACATGACTTCACAACCAAGACAAATTTTAGTAACCAGCGCCCTTCCTTACGCCAACGGTCCAATCCACATGGGCCACATGGTTGAGTATATTCAAACTGATATTTGGGCGCGCTTTCAAAAACTCAATGGCAATACCTGCTATTACGTTTGCGCAGATGATGCTCATGGCACACCTATCATGTTGCACGCTGAAAAACGCGGCATAAAACCAGAAGTCTTAATTGCAGAAATCGCTGCAGAACATCAGGCAGACTTTGCAGACTTCGGTGTTCAATTCGATAATTATTACTCTACACATTCCGAAGAAAACAAAGCACTTGCCGAAGAAATTTATTTACGACTTAAAAACGCAGGTCACATCGCCACACGTAAAATAAAACAAGCCTATGATCCGGAAAAAAATATGTTTTTGCCTGATCGTTTTGTCAAAGGCGAATGCCCTAAATGTGGCACGAAGGATCAGTATGGTGATAATTGTGAAGCATGCGGCGCGACTTATTCACCCACTGATCTAAAAAACCCGATATCCGCTGTATCCGGTGCAACACCTGTTGAAAAAGAATCCGAGCACTTGTTTTTCAAACTCGGTGACTTTGAAGAAATGTTACAAGCATGGACGACTGACATCGAATCAGACAACAAGCATCCCACACTACAAACGGAAGTTAGCCATAAACTCCAAGAATGGTTTAAAGCTGGATTAATGGATTGGGATATTTCCCGCGATGAACCCTATTTCGGTTTTAAAATTCCCGAAACAGAAAACAAATACTTTTATGTCTGGATGGATGCACCCATGGGTTACATCTCCAGTTTTAAAAACCTTTGTGAGCGTGAAGGTATCGATTTTGATTCTTTTTGGAAGCCAAATAGTTCAGCCGAGGTTTATCATTTTATCGGTAAAGATATTATTAATTTCCATGCCTTATTTTGGCCTGCCGTATTGCATGGCGCGAACTTTAGAAAACCCACGGCTATATTTGCTCATGGCTTCTTAACCGTCAATGGGCAAAAAATGTCAAAATCTCGCGGCACGTTTATCAAAGCGCGAACTTACTTGGAGCATTTAGATCCAGAATACTTACGCTATTATTTTGCTGCTCGACTAAACAACCGTGTCGATGATCTCGACTTAAACTTTGAAGATTTTATAAACCGTGTAAATTCTGACTTAGTGGGTAAAGTTGTCAACCTTGCCAGTCGTTGTGCTGGGTTTATTGTAAAACGTTTCGATAAAACTTTGTCTACGGAAATGTCTGAAGTTGATCTATACAATAGCTTTGTCGAAGCTGGTGATAAAATTACAACATTTTATGAAAACCGTGAATACCACGCAGCCATGCGTGAAATCATGGCATTGGCCGATCGTGCCAATCAATACGTCGACGAAAAAGAGCCTTGGGTAATCGCCAAACAGGAAGGTAAAGAAGCTGAGTTACAAAATATTTGCAGTGTAGGTATAAATTTATTCAAAATAATCATAACTTATTTAAAGCCTGTCTTACCGGTTACCGCAGATAAAGCCGAAGCTTTTCTCAATTTTGAAGATCTCAACTGGCAAAACGTAGGCAAGCCATTGCTCAATCATCAAATTAATAAATTTAAACCACTGATGACACGAGTGGAACAAGAAAAAATTGACAACATGATCGAAGACAGCAAACAAATTGAAGTTCCTGAAATAACAGGGCCACTAGCAGACGATCCTATCAGTGCAACCATTGAATACGATGATTTTGCTAAAATCGATTTACGTATCGCGCTGATTCAAAATGCTGAACACGTAAAAGGTGCAAATAAATTATTAAAATTGACTCTCGATTTGGGTGGTGAGTCGCGTCAGGTTTTTGCAGGTATTAAATCTGCGTACGCTCCAGAAAGTTTGATTGGCAAGCATACTGTCATGGTTGCCAACCTTGCTCCACGCAAAATGCGCTTTGGACTTTCTGAAGGAATGGTGTTGGCAGCCGGCCCGGGTGGAAAAGATTTGTGGGTACTCGAACCTGACGCGGGCGCATTGCCCGGCATGCGTGTTAAATAAAAGAAGAGGTCAAAGGAATGACTGAATTCGCCCTAATTCTAGTAAGTACCGTACTAGTTAACAATTTTGTTCTAGTGAAGTTTCTAGGCCTTTGTCCTTTTATGGGGGTTTCCCGTAAATTAGAAACAGCTACAGGCATGGCATTGGCTACAACCTTTGTCTTAACCTTATCATCGATATGTAGTTACTTGGCAAACACCTATTTACTCGCTCCTTTTGGACTAGAGTATCTACGTACAATTATGTTTATTCTCATGATTGCGGCTGTTGTACAAGTTACAGAAATGGTAGTCCATAAAACCAGCCCTTTGCTATATCAGGTGCTAGGCATATATTTGCCTTTGATCACAACTAACTGTGCAGTACTTGGTGTTGCTCTATTAAATGTGCAACAAGAATATGGATTCCTAGAATCTGCCACTTATGGTTTTGGTGCATCAGTTGGGTTTTCTCTGATTCTCATTTTATTTTCAGCCATTCGTGAGCGCTTGGCTTCTGCAGATGTACCATTACCTTTTCAAGGACCCGCGATTGCACTAATTACTGCCGGGTTAATGTCTATGGCGTTCATGGGCTTTTCTGGCTTGGTAAAAGGTTAGGTTTAACAAATGTTTTCTGCAATCCTTGTCCTTGGAATTTTAGCCGCAATTTTTGGCGTTATACTTGGCTTTACTGCAATTCGTTTTAAAGTAGAAGGCGATCCATTAGTTGAACAAATTGACGCTCTTTTACCACAAACTCAATGCGGACAATGTACCTATCCTGGTTGCAAGCCCTATGCTCAAGCGATAGCAGATGGCGAAGCAGAGATTAATCAATGCCCGCCCGGTGGTGAAGCCACAATTGTTGCTCTAGCTGATTTACTGGATCGTGAAATCATCCCTTTAAATCCAGAAAATGGCCAAGAGAGTGCGAAAACGGTAGTATATATTGACGAACAAACGTGTATCGGCTGCACCCTATGCATCCAAGCCTGTCCCTGCGACGCTATTGTCGGTGCCGCCAAACAAATGCATACCGTCATAACAGAAGAATGTACCGGTTGTGATTTATGTATTCCACCTTGCCCGGTTGATTGCATTCATATCATTGAAGTTAAACCAAACCTAGAAACCTGGCAATGGGACAAGCCCGAAGAATTGTCGGAGCCAAAAAATGATTAGCAAACTATTTGGCTTCTCTGGCGGAGTTCATTTGCCTCAACACAAAACTGAGACAACATTAAAACCGGTACGCCGAGCAAAAATTCCCAACAAACTCGTTCTTCCCCTAAGCCAACATATTGGTGCTTCAGCCGAACCAATTGTCGAAGTTGGTCAACAAGTATTAAAAGGGCAAAAAATTGCCCGTGCTTCAGGCTATGTTTCCGCACCCATTCATGCACCAACTTCAGGCACTATTGAAGCCATAGAAAATTTACCCATTCCTCATCCCTCAAATATGAATGACGAATGTATTGTTATTAAACCTGACAATAAAGACCAATGGATAGACTTAGTTAGTCATTCTGAAAACTACCAAACATTTGATCCAAGCGAGTTACGCAATATTATTCGTAGTGCCGGTATCGTTGGCCTTGGAGGGGCAGGCTTTCCCACATTTATCAAACATAATCCAGGGCCAAATGGTCATGTTGATACTTTAATTATCAATGGCGCAGAATGTGAACCTTATATTACATGCGATGACATGCTTATGCGTGAACGAGCGCAAGAAATTATTTACGGTTTACTAATCACAAAACATGCCCTTCAAGCAAAACATGGTGTTATTGCAATTGAAGACAATAAACCAGAAGCAATAACCGCATTAAAAGAAGCTGCATTAGAATTCGAAAACCACAACATTGATGTAGTTGCAATGCCAACCATTTATCCAGCTGGAAGTGAAAAACAAATTATTCAAAGAATTACTGGCAAACAAGTTCCTCCAGATGGTTTACCTATACATATTGGTGTAGTTTGCCAGAATGCTGGAACCACTGCAGCAGTTTATCGCGCTATCCACCATGGAGAACCTTTAATTAGTCGTTACCTAACAATCGCCGGCGATGTAAAAGAGCCATGCAATTTAGAGGTTTTATTTGGCACTTCATTTTATGATTTGATAACTGAATGTGGTGGTGCTAAAAGTAATATTCGTCGAATTATCGTTGGTGGCCCGATGATGGGTTTTGCCATGCATGATTTAGATTTACCCGTAATAAAAACCAGCAACTGTCTATTAATCGACGCAGGGGAATCATCAGACTTAAAATTACGAAGCAATGTCTTGCCCTGTATTCGATGTGGTATCTGTGCAGAAGTTTGCCCAATTAACTTACTACCTCAGCAATTATATTGGTATTCAAAATCTCAAGAATTAAAGAAAGTTCAAGAATACAATATATTCGATTGCATTGAATGCGGTTGCTGCGACTATGTTTGCCCAAGCCAAATTCCACTTGTTCAATATTATCGATTTTCTAAAGCTGAAATTTGGAAACAAGAAAGAGAAACTCAAAAATCCGATAGAGCAAGAGAACGCCACGAATTTCGTACTTTGCGCCTTGAAAGGGAAAAAGCAGAGAAAGCAGAACGCCATCGCAAGAAGAAAGCTGCCCTCAAAGCTGGAGATACAAAAAAAGATACTAAAGAAAAAACCGAAGTGGACCCCAAAAAGGCGGCTATTCTTGCTGCCATGGAAAGAGCTAAAGCAAAAAAACAAAAACAAAGTGAAAAACCAAAAAATATTGATAATCTCACTGACGCACAGAAAAAGCTGGTCGATGAAGCGGATGAGCGCCGTCGTCAACAACGCACTTCACAATTTAATAAGGAAGACCCTGACAAATGAGCTTATACACGCCTAGCTCACCGCATTTTCATGCAAACAATAGTGTGACTCAAGTCATGCTTAAAGTTACCTATGCACTAATTCCTGGTATATTACTTTATGTAGTGTTTTTTGGCTTCGGTATTTTATTAAATATATTGCTCGCAATTATCACTGCACTCGGCTGCGAAGCTTTAATGTTAAAATTACGCAAACGGCCAATTTTACCATTTATTACCGATGGTAGTGCCTTAGTAACTGCAGTGTTGCTCGCTATTTCAATCCCTGCTATCGCACCTTGGTGGGTTATATTTCTCGGTACAGCCTTCGCCATTATTATTGCAAAACACTTATACGGTGGCCTGGGTTACAATCCCTTTAATCCCGCCATGGTTGGATACGCCATGTTACTCATATCTTTTCCTAGAGAAATGACCAGCTGGCAACTTCCAGTGAGCTTAGGCGAAAATTATTTAGGCCCAATTGATAGCTTTCTAATAATGTTTGCCAGTAGTAATACTGGCCCTTTAGCATTAGACGCCATCTCTGGAGCTACTCCACTCGACTATTTGAAAACACAACTAGGCTTAGAACAAAACGTTTCACAAATTATGCAAACCGGCGAAAGTTTTGGCTTATTAGCAGGCGGTGGATTTGAATGGGTCAGTCTCGGATTTTTAGCTGGTGGACTATGGCTCATTAAACAAAAAATTATTAATTGGCAAATACCCGTGGCTTTTTTAGCAAGCTTGGCCTTAATGGCGTTGATTTTTTACTTCGCTGATTCTGACCGTTACGCATCACCTGTTTTCCATATTTTCAGTGGCGCTGCAATTCTTGGTGCATTTTTTATTGCAACCGATCCTGTCAGTGCAGCTACCACACCACGTGGTCGATTATATTACGGCGCAGGCATTGGAATATTAATCTACGTCATTAGAACTTGGGGTGGATTTCCTGACGCCATCGCATTTGCAGTATTAATTATGAACATGTGCGCTCCAACTATTGACTACTACACAAAACCGAAAACCTATGGCCACGGAAAATAACTCTATCCTAAAAAACGTGTGGAATGCAGGAAAAGCACTCGCCGTCTTTGCAATGGTTGCCAGTGGATTAGTTGCGCTTACTTTTCTACTCACTGAAGATCAAATTGCAGAAAATGAACGACAAGCGTTGTTACAAAGCCTCCACCAATTAGTCCCACAAAAACTTCACGATAATGACTTATACACCGATAATGTAACAATTGATTCTCCCACATTAAATTATCGAGGTAAGCCAATTACCATTTATCGTGCAAGAATGGATAACAAACCCGTTTCAGCTATATTTAGTGTTATAGCACCAGACGGATATAGTGGCGCAATTAAGCTATTGATTGCTATTAATCACGATGAAACCATTGCCGGTGTTCGAGTTATTAGTCATAAAGAAACTCCGGGGTTAGGTGATGCCATTGATATTCAAAAGTCAGACTGGATAAAAATATTCGATAACAAGTCTCTAAACAACCCAAAGCTTAGCAATTGGCGCGTTAAAAAAGACGGTGGCTATTTTGATCAACTAACTGGCGCAACAATTACACCGCGAGCTATAGTAAAAATAAGCAAAAAAACCTTAGAATATTTTTCTAAAAACAAATTAAATGTATTTGAGTCGAGATTAGATCATGGAAACACCGGACTATAAGAAACTTACGGCCAATGGTTTTTGGCATAACAACCCAGCGTTAATTCAATTATTGGGCTTATGTCCTTTACTTGCTGTGTCTTCAACTTTCATAAACGCCTTGGGACTCGGCATTGCAACAACACTGGTAATGATTGGTTCAAATGTCACAGTCTCACTTATCCGCAATAATATTAAACAAGAACTACGCATTCCCATTTTTGTATTAATCATCGCCTCATTTGTGACAATTATCGAATTATCCATGAATGCTTTCTGGCATGAGCTTTATAATATTTTAGGTATTTTTATACCCTTAATCGTCACTAACTGCGTCATCATTGCACGAGTGGAAGCTTTTGCATCTAAAAACAACGTAAAAAGTTCTTTTGTTGACGGCTTGACCATGGGACTAGGTTTTACCGCTGTACTATTGGTACTAGGAAGTGCTAGAGAAATCATTGGTCAAGGAACCTTATTTAGCCAAGCACACTTAATGTTTGGTGAAAGCTTCCGGGACATGCAAATTACACTACTTGCTGATTATGGTGGTTTTTTGTTGGCTATATTACCCCCGGGGGCTTTTATTGGCTTAGGTTTTTTAATTGCCTTGAAAAATGTCATTGAAAAACGCCGATTAGAACAACAAGCATCAAGAACCATCAGCTTAAATCCTGACGTCTCATGAACAAACAAAAACGTATTGAGATTTTTAGTCGTTTAAAAGCTGAAACGCCAAAACCGGAGACTGAATTAAAGTACAGCTCTCCATTTGAATTACTCATTTCTGTATTGTTATCTGCTCAAGCAACTGATGTCAGTGTTAACAAAGCAACAGACAAACTTTACCCTATTGCTAACACCCCTCAAGCCATTAAAAATCTCGGCGTCACCGGATTAAAAAAACACATCAAAACCATTGGTTTATACAACACTAAAGCCACCAATGTCATTAAAACGTGTAATATACTACTCAAAGAACACAATGGCGAAGTACCAACAACACGTGAGGAACTCGAAGCATTACCAGGTGTTGGCAGAAAAACAGCCAATGTTGTTTTAAATACCGCTTTTGGTCAACCTACTATAGCCGTTGACACTCATATTTTTCGTGTAAGTAATCGAACCAAAATTGCACCTGGAAAAAATGTTGATGAAGTAGAGCGAAAATTACTAAAGTTTATTCCTGATGAGTTCAAACTCGACGCACATCATTGGCTAATATTACACGGCCGATATACTTGTGTGGCACGCAAACCGCGCTGTGGCGCTTGCATAATCGAAGACTTATGTGAATACAATAAAAAAACAGAAGATTAATATGCTATTTTCAAACGACCGAACAGAATTAAGACAAATATTTTTTAATGCCTGGCAAAAACAAAAGCAATCTTTGCCTTTGGAACCCATGGAACAAATTATTGTCAATGTAATAAAGCTACACCCGGAATATCATACTTTTTTTGATAAATCTGACAGCAATATTAACAAAGATTTCTCACCTGAAATGGGGCAAGTTAATCCATTTTTACACTTGAGCATGCATATTTCCATACACGAGCAACTTTCTGTTAACCAACCTATCGGTATAACAGACGCGTTTAATCAATTATTGGAAAAAACCAAAGACCCTCATGAAGCAGAACATATACTAATGGACTGTTTAGGCGAAATGATTTGGAAAGCACAACGAGAAAATAGCGCACCGGATGAAAAACTTTATTTTCAATGCATACAAAAACAAACCCAACGCTAACAGCCTCTTTAAATAATATCTTGCTTGTTTTTGTAACAAGCTTTTTATTATCGAGCTGTGAAGAAATTTCAACCCCTATGGAGAGTTGGGATAAAAATATTGCACTTAGCAAAGCAAAAGATATAAACAGCAATTCAAGCATCGTAGAAATCAATTTAGAAGCCGTAGAAACCGATATTGAAATTCGCCCAGGTATATTCACGAAAATGTGGACTTACAATGGTCTTTTCCCTGGACCTACCATAGAAGCCAACGTTGGTGATACTTTAATAGTGAACTTCACAAATAAACTTAATACGAGCACCACAGTTCATTGGCATGGCCTCGAACTACCCGCCAATATGGATGGCAGCATGTTAGCTCAATCAGGTATAGCAGCCAACGGCGGCACATTTCGATATGAGTTTAAATTACTTAATGCCGCAACTTATTGGTATCACCCACATATTGAATCGAATGTTCAAGTTGAAAAAGGCTTATACGGAGCATTGGTTGTACGCGAGCCTAGTGTAGATAAACAACACAACTTTCCCGACAGGGAAACGACAATCATATTCGACGATATATTACTGGATGAATCTGGACAAATTGCCCCACCATCCTATCAAGAACCGATTATTGACCCCGTCGCAAACGCAACAACACAACTGAATGGTAGAGAAGGTGATATTTTTTTAATTAATGGAAAAGCTCTGGCACCATTAACTTCCCGTGGTGATGACATTCAGGTTCTGCAGGTTCATTCGGGCACACCTGTGCGCTTACGCTTAATTAATGCGGCTAACGCTCGATTTTTTAGATTATCAGTTCCCAATCATACCATATACCAAATTGGCGGGGATGGCGGTTTACTACCTAGCCCGCTAGCCAAAGAATCTATTCCACTTTTAAATAGCAGCCCACAAACCAAACCAAAAGCTCGAAGTATCTCAGCCCGTGATGGTGAACCACTCGTTTTCACTTCTGACCCAGACTTAAACAAAGGTGTGATGTTAGTCCCCGGCGAACGAAGTGATATTATTTTTACACCTAATGGAGAGGCAGGCGATATTGCTTACCTAGAATGGCATTTTTTTCCACGAGGTTTTCACGGAGTAGAAGATGATGGCAGTGGCAATTTAATTATTAACCACAATCATGAATCAGCCCTAACAGCTCCATTTAGAATTTTAAAGTTTGAATTTGATGAATCCAGTAAACTCAATCAAGAAACCTATATTCCGCCGACAACTTTAAGGTCAATTCCACTCCTCCAAACATTCGATGGTACGACACCAGTGCTACCAATTAAATTTGGACATGGGTTGCCTGATCCAACAACTGGAAATATTGATTTTTTTGCCGCCATGAACTCATCAAACATGGGAGTACCATTTAGTATGGGGAGCACTGAGATTGATGCAGTTTCATTAACCGCCACAGTTAATCAAACTTATATTTGGGAAGTGAGCAATTTAACTCAAGGGGACCACCCTTTTCATCCCCATGGTTTTACTTTTCAACATATCAGTACACAATACATTGATAATATTAACGCGGAAAATAATCGAACAGAATATCCGATTCACCCTAATGAATTAAAAGATACCATTCGTATCCCTGGGCGACTGGGCGCAAAGGGTTCAAGTAAAACTGTGGTGAAATTAGCCGTAAATTTTACCGATACGGGAAGGGAAGGCAGCGTACAGGCTTTTGGGAAAATCCCTAGCCCAGGTTTATCCGGAGGTTGGTTCGTCCACTGCCACATATTGGAACACTCCAATCGTGGTATGGGTACTTATCTAAATTTACTTTATTGAGTAAGTTCTTCAGGTGTTTCCGCAATTGCTTTTTGACGAGCGTTGTTGTGCTTCATCAACTTCAAACAATCCCATTCCTGACGAGATATAATCTGTTTATTGCCATCGATATACTCGATAACCAAACTACCCATACCCTCACTGCTAAAAGCAACCATACGAACTTTGAAAAGTTGGCCCGTTAAATTGGTATACCAGTTGTTTATTATTGGACTTTGTTGATTATGCATTTTCCCATCTCTTTTATTTTACTTTTCCCACCTAGCATTTATATTACCAATCTAGCTCAAGAAAATCAGCAACAGATTTGAGTATAATTTAAATACATTAACCACAAATTAAATATAATTAAATATAATTAAATATAATTAAATATTTTCAATGAGTTACGTAGAAAAAACACATTCAAGCCAAAAAATACCCTTAAATACCTCAAACTTGGAGGCATTAAAGGGCATTGGACCTAAAAGCGTAGGAAAACTCCACAAGTTAGGAATATTTCACCCTAAAGATCTACTATTCCATCTCCCCTACCGATACGAAGATCGCACTGAAATCAAAAGCTTATCACACCTTCGACCCGGTGAAACTGCACTGATTCGGGGTAAAATTGTACAATCAGAGATTAAAATGGGTCGCCGTCGATCCTTGTTAGTTCGCATCACGGACGGCTCACGTTTTTTTCATTTACGCTTTTTTTATTTTTCTGGTTACCAACAAAAGAGTTTTATTGAAGGCAAAGAAATTTTTTGCTTCGGTGAAATACGTCGTGGCCCAGGATCTCTTGAAATGGTCCACCCAGAATATAATTTCACTGACTCCGACAAAGAAGTATTATCCGATCATTTAACACCCACCTATCCCACAACTGACGGCTTGCCACAAAAATTATTGCGTAGTGTTGTCAAGCAAGCCGTCACCCAACTCATTTCAGGACAAACACAGCTAACCGATTTACTACCTGTAAACATCAATAAGAAATTAAATTTACCAACACTGGAAGAAGCAATTATTCAACTACATGAACCCAACGCTAATAGCGATACTCACGCTCTATTAAACTTCCAACATCCCGCACAAAAACGCTTAATATTCGAAGAACTTTTAGCGCATCATTTAAGTTTAAAACAATTACGTTTACATACGAAAAGTTATGTCGCCCCAACGCTTGGTGGAAATAGAGATCTATGTAATAAGTTTATTAAAAATCTTCCATTTCAATTAACCAACGCCCAACGAAATGTCATTAACGAAATATTTAAAGATCTCTCAAATGCACAACCCATGTTACGACTGGTACAGGGCGATGTGGGTAGCGGAAAAACCGTAGTTGCTATGGCAACTGCGTTACAAGCTATAGCCAACGGCTGGCAAGTAGCGTTCATGGCTCCGACGGAAATGCTCGCAGAACAGCATTTCGAGAATCTTCAGTCTTGGGCTAAACCCTTAAACATTTCAATTGGCTGGTTATCAGGAAAAGTTAAAGGTAAGCAACGAAACACCACATTAGAGGCTCTAAAATCTGGGAATATACAACTATTGGTTGGCACCCACGCATTATTTCAAAATGATGTTCTCTACAACAAACTCGGATTCATTATTGTAGACGAGCAACATCGGTTTGGCGTGCATCAACGTCTGGCATTAAAAGAAAAAAGCCAGCAAGACATTGTGCCACACCAATTAATAATGACAGCAACACCTATCCCCCGCACGTTAGCAATGACAGCTTACGCTGATTTGGATATTTCCATTATTGATGAGCTACCGAAAGGAAGACAAACTATCGATACGATTGTGCTTCCCGACACTCGTAGAGAACAAGTTATCGAACGTGTAAAAGAAGCTTGTCAGCAAGGTCGACAAGCTTACTGGGTTTGCCCTCTCATAGAAGAATCTGAAGCACTGAATTGCCAAGCTGCAGAAAATACAGCAGCGAACCTTCAACAAATGCTTGCAAGCTTACAAATCGGTTTAGTCCATGGACGAATGAAAAGCGAACAAAAAACAGAAATCATGGCTGCCTTCAAACAAGGCGACATTGATTTATTAGTCGCCACAACCGTTATTGAAGTTGGAGTTGATGTCCCAAATGCCAGTTTAATGATCATTGAAAATGCAGAACGCCTGGGTTTATCACAGTTACATCAGTTACGTGGACGTGTTGGCCGAGGCAGTACAAAGAGCAACTGTGTATTGCTTTTTCAAGGTAAATTGTCTCAAGTAGGTCATGAACGATTAAGTATTATGCGTGAAACCAACGACGGGTTTATTATCGCTGAGCGCGACCTGGAAATCCGGGGGCCAGGGGAGTTATTAGGTACAAAACAAACAGGTTTGCTACAATTGCGCGTCGCTGACATTAGTCGCGATCAATATATGTTCGATCGAGTTGAGCAAGCAGCCAATATAATGATAAAAGAAAAGCCGGAAAATATTGCACCAATAATCCAGCGCTGGATTAGTCAAGGATTACAGTATGGTAACGTATAAATCTAGAAACCATGGTAGAACGCTACAGGTAATATTCTAAACGATAAAATTAATAACAGTTTGCAACAAAAAAGTAATTCACCTCATGAATAAACACGCTACAGCCTATAGAATAAATAGTCCTGATTACTCATATGACTATGCAAAAAAACTCGTTAAGGAATCTGCCATTAACTCTTTTTATTGCTACGTCAAACAAACAACCAAAACTATTCTACAAGTCGTTCCACTTCGGTTTCTAGGATGAGCAATTATCTATCAGCCCCAACTTGGCAGGCCAAACATCCATTTTTTAAGCGTCTTGCCCCTCATTTTTTACAACATTGGTTAACCAATCGTGACTCATTAACCCATGCTTTAATTTGTGCCTGTCCAAAAAATTTTTCTGTAAAAGTACTAAAAGAAGATTGGCAAAAACCCATGTTAAGTGAGAGCAAAACTTTAGGCTTGAAACCAAATTCATTGGCGTTCATACGACAAGTGCATTTATATTGTGGCGATCAAGCTTGGGTATATGCCCGTACCGTTATTCCTGAAAACACCTTGCGCGGTGAATTGCAAAAGCTTACCCATTTGGGCACACAACCTTTAGGGGCTATTTTGTTTGCTAATAAACATATACTTCGTGGAGACATTGAAATTTCCAAAATTTCCAGCAGACATAAAATTCATCAAACTGCTTTAATGTTTTCAAAAAATAAATCCGACCAAATATGGGGACGACGATCGTTATTTCGAATCGCTAACAATCCTTTAATGGTGAGTGAAATCTTTTTACCTGATATTAATAAATCATGCAATTAACCCTAACAGCAAAACAACGCATACGCGAATATAGCCTATTGATGCGGTTAGATAAACCGATCGGCATTTTTCTATTGCTTTGGCCTACTTGGTGGGCATTATGGATAGCCGCAGAAGGATTTCCTAACCTACTCGTTTTTATTGTATTTACCGCTGGTGTTTTCCTCATGCGATCGGCAGGCTGCGTAATCAATGATTACGCAGATAAAGACATTGACGCCCATGTAGAACGTACCAAACACCGACCACTTGCTGAAAAACGCATTGCCCCTAAAGAAGCATTACTGTTATTTGTGGGTCTCACATTAACTGCGTTTGTTTTGGTATTACTCATGAATGGCCTAACCATCGCCATGTCTTTTGTAGGTGCCCTACTCGCAGCTAGTTATCCGTTCATGAAACGTTATACCAATCTTCCTCAAGTTGTCTTAGGGACTGCTTTTGCCTGGGCAATTCCCATGGCATTCGCAGCACAAACAGGGTCTGTACCCGTGGAAGCATGGCTACTTTTTCTAGCAACTATTCTTTGGACCACTGCTTACGATACCATGTATGCCATGGTAGATAGAGAAGACGATTTGAAAATTGGCGTAAAATCTACGGCCATCTTATTCGGACAGTTTGATCGCCATATTATTGCAGGCCTCCAATTCTCAACATTGATTTTACTTTTAATAATAGGTGTTTATCTTCTATTCGGCAGCCTGTATTATATCGGCCTTTTTGTAGCCACAACACTCGTCATATATCAGCAGCGTTTAATCTATAAGCGAGAGAGAAAACAATGCTTTAGCGCCTTTTTAAACAACCATTGGTTTGGCGCCGCGATTTTTGGCGGAATATTTCTACATTATTTATTTATATAAGAAAGAGTTATCACTATTCATGTTTGGTATTTATGAAACGATTGCCGTAATCGCCGGGTTTGGTGCACTAATATGGGGAGCAGATCGCTTTGTTGCTGGCGCAGCAGGCATGGCTCGCACACTCAATGTATCACCATTGATTATCGGTTTGGTGATTGTGGGATTTGGCACATCAGCTCCTGAGATGCTAGTTGCTGGGGTTGCTGGCTGGGAAGGCAATACTGGTTTAGCCATTGGTAATAGCCTGGGCTCTAACATCACAAATATTGCCTTGGTACTTGGTTTAACGGCACTTTTATACCCACTCACTGTTCATTCCGATTTATTAAAACGCGAATTTCCCGCTTTATTCATAATTATGGCCTTTGTACTCGTCTTATTTATTGATGGCGAATTGGGGCTCATTGATGGCTATCTGTTATTATTTGGCATGTTTTGTTTTGTTGGTTGGATGATATACCTTGGCAAACAAAGCAAAGATGGCGACCCAATAGAACAAGAATTCGATGAAGAAATCCCGAGCCCTTTACCTATCGGTAAAGCTTTGTTTTGGGTTGCTGTAGGGCTTATCGTTTTACTGATAGGCGCACGCGCGGTTGTTTGGGGAGCCGTCAGCATTGCACAATCATTTGGCATAAGTGACTTAATTATTGGCCTAACCATCGTAGCCATTGGCACTAGCCTACCAGAACTTGCCACTACAATTATGAGTGCAAAAAAAGGTGAAGATGATATCGCAATTGGTAATATAATCGGCTCAAATATGTTTAATTTATTGGGCGTACTAGGAATTCCCGCAGTAATACATCCTACTATATTTGAAGATACTGTATTGACTCGTGATTTACCGGTAATGATAGTACTCACTATTGCTCTTTACATTATGTCGAAAGGTAGCGTGGGTAAACTGGGTAAAATTAATCGTTATGAAGGTGGGGCATTACTAACAGCTTATTTTTCCTATTTGGGTCTGCTTTATTACATGGTTTAACTTGAATAAAACTGTCAAGTAAACAAACTATAGAGATTTACACCATGGAATTAAACTTAACGGTATTAAATGTAAAATGCAGCGGCTGTGCGAAGATCATAGAAGCTGGCTTACAAAATATAACTGGCATCAAATCCATCAATGTGAATATTGACAATGGAACGGTTAATATCAAGGGTGACAATTTAAGTCATGCAAGAATTAGCGCAAAACTTTCAGAATTAGACTACCCTGAAAACTAAGAAATTAAGATTTACGATAAACCTGCTCATTTATCGAGCTATATTTCTCGAAAATTATCGATAAGCAAAAAAATAGCCAAAAATTTCACTATTTGCGCTATTTAAAAATACAGCTTATTGCATTTTTTTGATACAGTGCGACCCGAGCATTGATTATACTGACAAAAAGTTAAGAAAATTGAGAATCTTTTCAAAAGAATCAAAGGTTTCTCATTATTAATCTACAATTTTTCGTCAATTAATCGTAAAATATAACCATCTATCGAAACTATGAGTGAGAGCGAGTGAAGCAAAGCTTACAGCTGCGTTTAGGGCAACACCTAACGATGACGCCTCAGCTACAACAGGCCATCCGTTTGTTGCAACTGTCAACTGTCGAACTTCAAAGTGAAATCCAAGAAGCACTGGAAAGTAATCCAATGCTCGAAGAAGGTAACGAAGAAGGCAGCGGTGATAACAACTCCTCAACTGATCAAAAACAAAACGAAAATAGTCAAACAGATACAAATTCCGACCCGGTTTCTGAATTTGAAGTCAAAGACTCATCCACAGAGTTACAAAGCGACACCATGTCAGCAGAAATGCCTGTTGATAGCTCGTGGGAAGATACATACGATTACACATCAAGCACACCAACCACAAATTATAATAGTAGCGAAGATGGTTTACGCGACTACGAAAGCAAGAGTACCATCGAAGATTCGTTAACTGACCACCTGCTTTGGCAATTGAACCTTACACCATTTTCCGATATCGACCGTGTCATTGCATCCATCATTGTTGATTCTTTGAGTGAAGACGGATATTTGACGACTCCCCTAGAAGAAATCATGGAAGAATTCAAAAACGAGGAGCAGGAGCACGAAATTGAGCTCGACGAAATAGAAGCTGTCTTGCACCGCATTCAAAATTTTGATCCTCCTGGTATTGCTGCACGAGATTTACGCGAAAGCCTAAAGCTTCAATTAGAACAACTCGAAGGTGCCGAAATACCGTGGCATGAAGAAGCAACGAGATTAGTTGAACAACATTTCGAATTATTGGCTAATCGTGACTTCAATTTATTAATGCGACGTATGAAGCTCACTGAGGATAAATTACGTCAGGTTGTGGAAGTTATTCATACCTTAAATCCACGACCAGGAAGTCAAGTCGCATCCAGTGCTCCTGAATACATTATTCCCGATGTCTATGTCAGAAAAGACAAAAATGCATGGCGTGTCAGCTTAAACCCAGACACCACACCAAAACTCAACATCAACTCAATGTACTCAGGTCTGATACAACGCGCTGATAAAAGTCCAGATAACACTTACATGCAAGGACAATTACAAGAAGCCCGCTGGTTAATAAAAAGCCTACAAAGTCGCAACGAAACACTAATGAAAGTAGCGACTTGTATCGTAGAACGCCAAAAAGCTTTTCTGGAACATGGCGAAGAAGCAATGAAAGCACTCGTATTACACGATGTTGCCGAAGAAGTTGGCATGCACGAATCAACTATTTCAAGAATTACCAACAAAAAATACATGCATACACCAAGAGGCATATTTGAACTCAAATATTTCTTTTCCAGCCATGTAAGTACTGCTAGTGGTGGAGAATGCTCATCAACCGCTATCCGCGCTTTAATTAAAAAGCTCATCGCTGCAGAGGAACCTAAAAAACCTCTCAGTGATAGCAAAATCGCAAAAATTTTATCTGATCAAGGCATTAATGTTGCTCGTCGAACAGTCGCAAAGTATCGCGATGCAATGACGATCCCTCCCTCAAATGAGCGGAAGCGACTAGCCTAACAATTTTCAAGGAGTACCCTTATGCAAATCGATCTATCTGGTCATCACGTTGACATTACCGACTCACTGCGAGCTTATGTAAATGAAAAAGTTGGCCGACTTGAAAAACATTTCGAGCGAGTTACTGACACTCACGTAGTCTTAAGCGTTGAAAAACAAGCACAAAAAGCTGAAGCGACTATACACGTTAAAGGAAACAAAATTTTTGCTCATGCGGAAAATGAAGACATGTATGCCGCAATTGATTCTTTAGCAGATAAACTTGACCGCCAAATAATCAAACACAAAGAAAAAACGAAAAAACACCCTCGCGGGCGTATTGATCAAACAGAACCAAGTGATGATTCCGACATAGAATAATCTTCGCTAAAATAATAATAAAAAAGAAATGAATACAGGTTAATAATGTCATGAATTTTACCGACCTAATCAGCATCAATAGAATTGCTGCTGGCGTAGAATGCTCTAGTAAAAAACGTGCCTTAGAAATGCTTAGCCATCTCATTTGTGATGATGCTGACAACATCAATCAAAACGATGTCTTTGATAGTTTAATAGCACGAGAACGTCTTGGCAGTACAGCGTTAGGCAAAGGTATCGCTATACCTCATGGCCGTCTTAAATCTGGCTCTCAAACAATTGCGGCATTTGTACAGCTAAAAGAAGGTGTCGATTTCGACGCACCTGATGGCGTTGCTGTTGATTTATTATGCGCTCTTACAGTACCTGAAGAATGTTCAGATGAACATTTGCAGGTACTGGCTTATTTGTCAGAGATGTTTTCTGATGAAGATACACGTAATAAGCTGAGAAATGCCAGCGACTCACAAGAAATTCACAACATTCTCACTGCTAAACGTGAAAACAGTCTCTGATAGATTATCGCTATATTTTAAGAATGCTGAAAAGCTTCATCTGATACATTTCGCTAGCTCATCTAACTACAATCACAATGATTGGGGTATCGTCACATACCTGAATATCATACATCCTTATTTAATACATATCATTGGTGACTATGAATCTAGCTTCCTAAATACATTGTCTAATGAAGAACAAAAAAATCTTATTGAACAACTGAGCACCAATAGTGCACAGTATTTCATTTTCGAAAACCAAGACACCATCCCAACCTACTTCTTACGACAAGATAAAATCCATATTGTTGTTAGTAATCACCCCGCAGAGAATGTAAAACAACATTTGGCCCCTGATATAAACGAGATTATTGCTGAGCGAAAATCTCTTCATGGCGCTTTCTTGGTTGTATTTAACAAGGGAATTTTGATCACTGGTGAAAGTGGGGTTGGCAAAAGTAGTCTTTTATTGGACCTAGTAAAACAAGGTCACCTTTGGATAGCTGACGATTTATCATTATTTTTTATTGATCACAACAATCAAATCATCGGACAGGGCTCTAATGAACTATCTGAGTTTATTCATATTAAGGGAATTGGGCCTGTCAATATGGACAAAAGTCATGGCCAGGCTTGCAGAATACGATCTCATCCTCTTGCGGCAGTGATACATCTGAGTAACAATAGAGCGAATAACAATAGCACCATAAATGCATACGCACAAACTGATACGATAACCTTATTTAACAAAGCTTTTCCTATGTGGCATTTATCGACAGCTCACACAAATTTGACAACAATGGTTGAAAATTGCGCCAAAAATTTAATTTTAAACGACTGGAATTACAATGCGACAAACGGACTGGATAATGCCTTAAACAATGCACTCACAATTAATAAACCAGTTACCTCGAGGGAAGTGTGAAATTATTCATTATTAGCGGACTATCAGGCTCCGGAAAAAGCACCGTATTACACGTATTGGAAGATATGGGGTTTTTCTGCATTGACAATTTACCAATCGGGCTACTTTCCAATTTTGCCGCACATATGGTAAGTACACCTGAAAAATTTTATGAATATGCCGCTGTTGGGATAGATGCTAGAAATCGATCCAGTGACCTCAAACGCTTTCCAGCAATACTTGAAGGATTAAAAGATACAGATTTAGATTGCCAAGTTATTTTTCTTGATGCAGAAGATAATATTCTTATTAAGCGTTATAGTGAAACACGCAGAAAACATCCACTAACACGTGAAAATATTTCGCTCGGCGAAGCCATTAAAGAGGAACGTGGCTTATTAGACCCAATTTCTCGTGAAGCTGATTTATATTTACAAACCAGCCATACCAATTTACATCAACTGCGTGACCTGGTAAAAGAGCGGCTTACTAAAGCCAGTAGTAAAAAGTTATCACTGTTATTTCTATCATTTGGATTTAAACATGGCTTACCCATCGATGCTGACATTGTATTTGATGTGCGATGTCTTCCAAACCCGTACTGGAAACCAGAACTAAGAGAATATACTGGAAAAGACAAACCTGTTATAAATTATCTAACCAACGAACCCATGGTTGAAGATATGTTCCAAGATTTAAAAAATTATGGAGAACGCTGGATACCTCGAATTGCAGACGCCGATCGAACCTATCTTACGTTTGCTGTAGGTTGTACGGGCGGCCACCATCGCTCAGTTTATTTAATTGAGCGGCTCACAAAACATTTTCAAGATAACTATGAAGTTATCGCGAGACACCGAGAACTAGAATGACCGCCAGTGTTTTACTCATCACCCATGATAATGTTGGAAACGCATTATTAGAAGCAGCAATAAATACATTGAGTTTTTGCCCACTCTCAGCCGAAGTATTATCCATTCAAGCTGATTGCGACCCTGAATCTACGATACAATATGCCATGCAAAAAACACATGAGTTGGATCACGGTCAGGGCGTACTAATCCTCACAGATATCTACGGCTCAACACCAAGCAACATTGCATGCGCACTTAGTGACAAAGAAAATGTTCGTATCATATCCGGTATTAACTTGCCCATGTTAATTCGCGTGCTAAATTACCCTAATTTAGAGCTAGATGAGCTTGTTCTAAAAGCTATCAGTGGTGGCAAAGAAGGCATTATGGATTGCATATCCCATATTCATGAATAAACCAGACTTATAGAACTTTTACTCAGACTTGCTTATCAATAACACGAATTGTTAGATTACGATCATTCTCAATAACATTAAATAATAAATCAATATTCGGGTGAGCACCGGGGCTTTGCGCCGCTGAAATTACATGCTCAGCAAATAGCTCTAAACCAATTTTTGCTGATTCATAATTAAGCTGACCGTATTCTAATTTCAAAAAATTATACACTGCCAAAGATCCCGCTTTACCTGGCTTATTCTCAATAACGACTACCGGTTGGGGATTATTAATTTCAAATAATTCCAATCTCTCAATTCCATTAATCCCCGGTAATGTTTCTAAATTTTTCTTAAATTCACTCATTTATATTAGCACTCGTTTTAACAAAGTATTATCCTAGAAAAATCAGTTGGATCACAACTTAGAGCGCATACTCTTGGCCCCATTGAGGATTCAAAAAAATGCCCGTTTAACCTATGGGTGAAACTAAGGTTTTTTGAAACCACACTGAAATCAACTTTTTGTACGCTAACTCGCGTTCAACTGATTACTCTAGGATTATTTTATCTTAATCCGAAGAATTCATCGCTAAAAAAATGGGTTATTTAGTGTAGAATAATACGTTCCGTTAACTTGCTTTAAGTATAGGGGCAACAATGATTACGCAAACTGTCTCTATCATCAACAAACTTGGACTGCACGCTAGAGCTGCTGCCAAATTTGTCACACTTGCCTCAAAATTTAGCTCTGATGTTTACTTGGAACGTGGCACGCGATCTGTTAATGGAAAAAGCATTATGGCCGTAATGTTACTCGCCGCTAGTAAAGGGACTGAACTCAACATTGTAACCTGTGGCGATGATGAACAAGAAGCAATCGATGCACTCATATCGCTCATAAACGATCGCTTTGATGAGGCTGAATAACCCTCAGAAAATCTATGGATGATAAAACACATAATCAATATAACTTAGAAGACATTCAAAGCTATTTGGCTGATGGAAAGAACTCCACAGCCGCTAAATATATTAATTCACTTCATCCAGCTGAAATTGCACATATACTCGAATCTCTCCCACATGATGAGCGGGTACCTGCTTGGGACTTAGTTGACCCGGAATTTGCCGGTGATGTACTTACTTTTGTAAATGATGAGGTTCGTGGCAGCCTCATCCAAAACACACCAAATGAAGACCTTGTAGCCGTTACTGAATCATTACCGGCCGATGATTTGGCTGATATTTTACCTGACTTACCCGAAAACGTAATTAACCAACTGTTACATGCCATGGACAATCAAGATAGGTCACGTCTTGAGTCCATCCTCCAATACCCTGCTGATACCGCTGGCGGACTCATGAGTATTGACAGTGTGACCATTCGCCCTGATGTTAGCCTTGATGTTATTCAGCGCTATATTCGTTTTCGTGGTGAATTACCGGACAATACAGACACACTATTCGTTGTTGATCGTGATGATAAATTACTCGGCGCGTTACCTTTAAGCTATCTCTTAACGCGAGACCCTGAACTCAAGGTTGCCGAAATCTATAAAGCAGAAACTAAGTCCATTAATGTTAATACAGACGAACATGAAATTGCTCATTTATTTGAGAAACGTGACTTACTTTCTGCACCAGTGGTCGATGACAATCAAAAGTTATTAGGTCGTATCACAATTGATGATGTTGTTGATGTTATTCGAGACGAAGCAGAGCACTCAATCCTTAGTCGAGCCGGCTTGGATGAAGAAGACGATATGTTTTCGCCAGTTTTTCGTAGCACGCGACGCCGGTCTGTTTGGCTAGGGGTGAATTTATTTACAGCATTACTCGCCTCTTGGGTTATTGGATTATTCAGTGCAACAATAGAACAAATGGTTGCACTAGCCGTCCTTATGCCTATTGTTGCTAGCATGGGGGGTATTGCAGGCAGTCAAACTTTAACCTTGATGATTCGAGGAATTGCAATTGGACAAGTCGGCAAAGCAAATGCGTTTCGACTTATGAAAAAAGAATTGTTTGTAGGTGTGTTAAACGGAATATTGTGGGCTATCGTGATCGGCACATTGGCAGTATTGTGGTTTAAAAACCTACATCTTGGTATCGTATTAGCCTGTGCAATACTTTTTAACCTCATAGTCGCAGCTATTGCAGGTGCAACAATTCCTTTGATGTTACAACGCTATGGCGCTGATCCCGCACTTGCTGGCGGCGTAGTTTTAACCACTGTAACTGATGTTGTGGGTTTTTTCGCATTTTTAGGATTAGCTGCTATGTTTTTGTTATGAAAACTAAACACCCGCGGCAATTTCTTTTTTATTCGATCACTTTCATTAGTTTAACTTTACTTATACCTGGTGCTTGTTTTGATAAACCCTCTTCAACGCCCATTACCGTGAGTCATAACAATTCTATACTCATTTTCTTAAATCCAATTTTTTCGAATTTGGAATTCAACAAATCGCTCGCCATATACCAATCCACAAATTCTCATTGGTTTTCCATCGAACAGGCCAAAGCAATTAATTTAAAAAACAACTCAATAAAAAAATTTCTTGGTATTAGAGATGAAATGAAATTTGACAGTTCAATATTCATTTCTTATTTTCTAGAAAACCAGACTGAAAATTTATATGACACTAGATACCAATCGGGGCAAATATATGCTATTTCAGAAAAAACATAAATCCAAAAAAAATGTCTTTTTTTCAATGTTTTTCCTCGTTTTATATGTGACCAATATAGGTGCCAATGAAAATATTCTAGTCGGTAAGTTTTCGCAAGCAGACAAAAGTGGCTGGGAAAACCATAGCTTTGAAGGCCATACAAGCTATGAGTTAGTACAGGATGGAGATATCACTGTTTTAAAAGCAGAAAGTAATGCAAGTGCTTCCGGATTAATTAACAGAACTCGAATTGATTTGGCTAAGACTCCCTATCTGAACTGGCAATGGAAGGTTGATAAATCCTTGTATCGACTAGCAGAAACACTAAAAGAAGGCGATGATTTCGCTGCCAGGATCTATATTATCGTTGATGGTGGTGTTTTCTTTTGGAATACGCTAGCGCTCAATTACGTCTGGTCCAGCTCGCAACCTATTAATTCACTGTGGGACAATCCATTTACGAGTAATGCAAAAATGATTGCCGTACAAACTGGTAATAAAAATAGTAATCAATGGCAAACAGAAAAGAAAAATATTCGAAAAGACCTACGCAAGGCCTACGGTAAAGATATCCGAATTATTGATGCCATAGCCATCATGACGGATACAGATAATTCTGGGCAAAAAGCCACAGCCTATTATGGCGATATCTTCTTTTCTAAAAATTAAACCTTACCAATATATTTTTTATATAATTTAATCAATAACAAGGTGAATGGCGTGACATGCCAAAATAGATCAAAAATATCTATTGCTTTCACCAATTCTCCAGCAAATAGCATTTTTAACTTTTCAACCAAATGAGGCTCTGGAGTAAAAGGTGCAAATAGTAAAAAAATGCCAGCAATAGCCAATGGCAACATGGGGATTTTATCAATCCACTTCATAAATTACACCCTGTAATAATAAATATTTATGTCTCTGAACACTTATTTTAATCAAAGAATTTAACTCCACAACAGTTACATTATTATCTACTATACTTACATTAAGGTTGTAGCAAAAATCTTATTGGAGCAATCTCATGATAGACAAAGATGATGTAAAGGTTGACACAGTTGCCTGTGAAATTTGCCTGGAGGAAATCCCCAACAGTGTAAATCAAAATGCTGAAGCTGATGAGTACGTATCAAATTATTGCGGCTTAGAATGCTATCAACTTTGGCGCGAAAAAAATACAGAAAACCAGAGAAAATAAATCTAATTTAAGAATCTGTATTCTTTCTTCCTAAGACATATGCCGCAATCAGCATCATGAGTATGCATAGTATGATTGGGATATTAGCAAATACGGAATAAGGCGTCATTCCCGTCATTGGCTGAATTTCGCCAGTCAATACATGTACTTCAAATTGGGGAGATTTAGCTAGTATTTTGCCTTTGTCATTAATAATTGCTGAAACACCTGTATTGGTTGAACGCAATAAATAACGTGCAGTCTCCAATGAGCGCATTCTAGCTATTTGTAAGTGCTGAGGTGCAGCAATCGAATCACCAAACCACGCGTCATTACTCGCATTAATTAATAATGTAGCTTCAGGTATAGCATCAATTACTTCTTCACCAAACACATCTTCAAAACAAATCGAAATGCCTACCTGTTGTCCGGCGAGTGACAATAATGGCTTTTCTTGACGACCTGGTACAAAATTCGACATCGGTATATCGAAAAAATCAATTATGTCACCTAACCATTCTTTTAATGGTAAATACTCACCAAAGGGTACCAAATGTTTCTTTTCATAAAAGGCTTCTGATAAACCCAAACTTAGCATAGAGTTAAAATATTCATTTTCGCGCTGATTATAAACTGCCAAACCAACTAATAGTTCTGAACTGTTCATACGTGCTTCCTGAGCCAAATCATTCAAAAATGGCTGCACTTGATGATATAGCGCAGGAATTGCTGTCTCAGGCCAAATCACTAAATCACTATCCCAATGCTCACGACTCAAACGCGTATATAAATCCAAGGTTGGCTGTCGTTGCTGAGGAAGCCACTTCTTATCTTGAGGAATGTTACCTTGGATCATACTTACTTTTATTGGCTTATCCACAGGTTCGCTCCAAGCAACAAGATTAAACAATCCTGGAACTAACCAAACCACCACTAATGCAGGTATAGCGTATTTCGTTGCCGAAACACCAGATAAAATCCAATATACTATTAAACCTGCACTTAGAACCAAGGCAAACGAAACACTATAAACACCGAACAAAGGTGCAAAACCACTAATCGGCATATCGATTTGACTATAACCTACAGTGAGCCAAGGTAGTCCTGTAAATAACCAACCTTTCACCCATTCAAATAAAACCCAAAATGCTGGAATTATTAAAAGATACTCTCGAGCCAACTGATGCTTACCTGTACTAGAAAATCGTCGCGCACAATACCCAGTGATCGCAGGAAACAATGAATAAAACATGACAAATAAGGAAGTAAGAAATAAAGCGAGAGGAATATCAATTCCTCCAAACTGGTTCATACTAATATGCACCCATGAAATTCCGATTCCGAACATGGATAAACCATAAATCCAACCACGAAAAAACGCTCGACCGTTCGAAACACCAGACCATGTCAACATTAATAAAATCATTGATAGCAAAGCGAGAAAAGGTAAATCATAGGGCGCGAAGGCCAATGGTATTATCGCACCAGCAACAATAGCCAGCACATCACCCTGCCAAGTGCGAAGCATTTGAATTTTAGTGTTCACGATTTTCGGTTGCAGCTTTAGGTAAGTTAATTGAGGAGTTTTCACCAATAGTCATTTGTAACAAATGAATTCTACGATTGTCTGCACGTAAAACAGTAAAATGAAAATCATTTATATCGACAGATTCTCCACGAGCCGGTAATCGACCAAAAGCTTTTAAAACCAAACCTCCAATTGTGTCGAAATCATCTTCATCAAGAGAGGTTTTGAAATATTCGTTAAATTCTTCGATTGGCGTTAATGCTTTTACGGAAAAATGGTCATTGCTATACTTCATGATATAGCTATCTTCATCTACATCATATTCATCTTCAATTTCACCAACAATTTGTTCCAACACATCTTCAATTGTAACCATACCTGCCACGCCACCATATTCATCCACAACGATAGCCAAATGGTTTCGATTAGAACGAAATTCTTTTAAAAGGACGTTCAAACGTTTACTTTCAGGAATAAAAATCGGTGTACGCATAACATCGCGAATATCAAATTTATAGGTATCAGTCTGTGCGAAATAAGCCAACATATCTTTGGCCAATAAAATACCTTCGACTTCATCCTGATTCTCACCAATCACAGGAAAGCGCGAGTGCCCCGACTCTAAAATCGTCGGTAAAAATTCTTCAGGAGGAACATCTCGATTGATGGTTTCCATTTGTGAACGGGGCACCATAATATCGCGCACATGCATTTCAGAAACTTGCATAACGCCCTCAATCATGGCGAGTGAATCTTCATCTAATAAGTTACGTTGTTCTGAATCGCGCAATAATTCTACAAGTTGTTCGCGGTCCCGAGGTTCACCCGTAAGAGCCTGGCTTATTTTCTCAAACCAGGTACGGTTATCGGAACCGCTACTCGATTGGTCTTCTTTCATTAGTTAGAAATATTTTCCTTTATTAGATAGGGATTAGGATAACCAAAATGGCAAAGAATTTCTATTTCTTTAGATTCCATTTCTTCTGCTTCTTTGTCGTCTAAATGATCATAGCCTAATAAATGCAGAGTGCCATGAATGACCATATGCGCCCAATGGGCTTCAAGACTTTTTTGCTGCTCTACTGATTCCTTTTCCACCACAGATGAACAAATAACAATATCACCTAATAAGGCAAGATCAATTTCATCAGGAATTTCCGCAGGAAAAGACAACACATTTGTAGGTTTATTTACATGTCGGTAGGTTTGATTCAGGGATTGAATTTCTTCGGCATTAACAATTCGAATTGTCATTTCTGAGATTTCACTCAATCCAGACAATGTCTTATTTACCCAGCTTTCTAATTGTTCATCGCTAGGTAAATTATTCGACTCATGTTCCAAGGTACTTTGTATATCAATACTATGCATCATTCAGGTTCATGTTTTTCATAGGCTTCAACCACTCTCTGAACCAGCGGATGACGAACCACATCTTTTTTATCAAAAAAAGTAAAACTCACACCTTTTGTATCTTTCAAAATATCCACTACTTGATGCAAGCCTGAATGTTTCTTGTTTGGCAAATCAGTCTGAGTCAGGTCACCTGTAATAATGGCCTTTGAACCAAACCCCAAACGAGTTAAAAACATTTTCATTTGTTCTTTTGTTGTATTTTGCGCTTCATCTAGTAGCACAACAGACTCATTTAAAGTCCTGCCTCGCATAAATGCGAGCGGTGCAACTTCTATAATATTTTTTTCAATTAAGCGTCCAACATATTCAACACCCAGCATTTCATATAAAGCGTCATATAAGGGCCGTAAATAAGGATCAATTTTCTGAGATAAGTCTCCTGGCAAAAAACCTAAACGCTCACCCGCCTCTACTGCAGGACGCGCCAATATCAACCGCCTTACTCTATCTTCTTCCAGAGCTTTCACTGCCATTGCCACAGCCAAATAAGTTTTACCGGTACCAGCAGGCCCAATACCAAAGTTAATATCATTATTTTCTATACTACTTAAGTATCTAAGCTGGTTTTCACCACGCGCCTTAACGGTTTTATTTCGAAGCACAATATTATCAAGTGTCGATACAGCCTTTAATTTCTTATCTTCTTTCAATAACATTTCCAATCCTGATTCCTGTAAAAATAACTGAAGTTTTTGTGGCGTCAAACTTTGTCGCCCCGCTTCTTTAAATAAATTCTTTAACAAAACTTGAGTTTTTTCAGTCGTTTCAGGTGTGCCTTTTACTTGAAATTGATTGCCACGATGATTAATCACAACGTCTAATTGTTTTTCAATTTGCTCGAGGTGTTCGTCAAATTGACCACATAAATTAGCTAGACGTTGATTATCGTCTGGTTCTAATCGAAAGGTTTTCGTTTGGGGTAACGGTATGATGGTTTGCATATTAATGGTGTCGATTACAACGCCACATCTATTTTTCTATCAGGTATATCATTTTCTACAATATCACCCCTCAATGAGTTGGGTAATGCTTCAGTAATATTCACATTAACAAACTGACCAATTAAATCTGCTGAACCATCCACATTAACAACACGATTGTTGTCAGTTCGCCCTGCTACTTGTTTGTTATCTTTCTTAGATAAACGTTCAACTAAAATCCGCTGAGTAGTACCAACCATTTTACGACTAATATCCATGGCCATCTGATTAATTCTCGCTTGCAATAATGCCAGACGCTCTTTTTTAACTGACAACGCGATATCATCGGTCAAACTTGCAGCAGGTGTACCAGGCCTAGCACTATAAATAAAGCTAAAACTCAGATCAAAACCAATATCCGCTATTAAATTCATAGTTGCTTCAAAGTCTGCATCAGTTTCGCCAGGAAAACCAATAATAAAATCTGATGATAAACTCAAATCGGGTCGTGCTTCACGCAATTGTCGAATTCGAGACTTATATTCTAATGCGGTATGGCCGCGTTTCATCGCGGTTAATATGCGATCTGAACCACTTTGCACAGGCAAGTGCAGATGGCTGACTAATTCCGGTACTTCTGCAAAAGCCTGAATAATACTATCACTCATTTCAACAGGATGAGAAGTAGTAAAACGGATACGGTCTATGCCATCAATCGCTGCAACATAATGAATCAATAAACCCAAATCAGCCAAATCACCGTCATGTGTTTTACCCCGGTAGGCATTCACATTTTGACCTAAAAGATTAACTTCACGTACACCTTGGGCTGCCAACTGAGCTACTTCAGCCAAAACATCATCAAACGGACGACTAATTTCTTCCCCACGAGTATAGGGCACTACGCAAAAGGTACAATATTTACTACACCCTTCCATGATGGACACAAATGCACTTGGACCATCAGCCTTGGGCTCGGGCAAACGATCAAACTTTTCAATTTCTGGAAAACTAATATCAATGACTTTTTGATGTTTTTTTGTAACGTCATAATACATTTCTGGTAGCCGGTGTAGAGTTTGTGGTCCAAATACCATATCAACATATGGCGCACGTGACCGAATCGCATCACCTTCTTGGCTAGCTACACAGCCACCAACTCCGATTACCAAATTGGGATTTTTCTTTTTTAACTCACGCCACCGGCCCAATTCAGAAAAAACTTTCTCTTGGGCTTTTTCTCTTATAGAACAGGTATTTAGAAGCAAAACGTCGGCATCTTCAGCTTTATCTACACGAATCATTTGGTCTGAATCAGCCAATACATCTACCATTTTATTTGAATCATACTCATTCATTTGGCAGCCGTGGGTTTTTACAAATATTTTACGTGGCATATACTTTTATTTCACTTTCATCAATTTCACCCAAATAAATCATGCTTTATCCAGGCAGCCATTCACAGGCGTATTATTTGCACAATTTTACTACATTTTTAAGTTAAACCCTAAAAACACTTTTTATCACGAAAACAAATAGTTATCATGCAACACACAATTTCACTAATCGACTATTCTTAGACCATGAAACAAAAATCTTTTAAATCGTCTATCGTTACTTTTTGCCTTTTCACAATATTAGCTAGCGCCTCTACTCTAACGCATGCAACGGCAAAAAATACCATGAGTTTTGAGAATTGGGTTGAACGCCTTAGAAATCAAGCCTTTGCCAAAGGAATATCCATTGATACGCTGCAAAATACATTTTTACAGAACAAACAGCTTAATTTAAATACAAACATCGAACATCAAACCCAAATCTTGACATCTGAGTCACTCCAAAAAAACCTCACATTTAGTAAATTACTGCTAAAACAATATAGTGACACTCTATTTGAAATCAGTCACTTATTCGGTGTAAATATGGAAGTACTGGTTGCCATAGCAAGTTTGGAGAATGACAATATTGAAAACTTTTCTGCCATTGATATTCTCATAAATCAATCATTTATTCATCCTCGTGATGCTGGCTTACAAAACGAATTATTACAAGCATTAAAAATTATCGATGAAGGGCAAATTAATGCACAGCAATTAAAAAGTGATATTCAAGGTAATCTCGGTAAAACTCATTTCAAACCCACAGTCTTTCGTGATTTTGCCATTGATTTTGATGGTGATGGGCGTTACGACATATGGCAAAACTATGCAGATATTTTTGCATCTACAGCCAATTACCTCAGCAATATCGGATGGAAAGCAGGTAAAAACTGGGGAATTGAAGTTGGCTTACCTGAAGAGTTTGATGCAAAACTTATCAATATAAATCAACAAAAAAGCCTCTCAGACTGGCAAGAATTGGGAATTTTTCAAGCAGATGGTAATGAATTACCAAACTCTTCTGAATTCGGTTCCTTGATACAAATCGAAACGGATAAATATTATATTGTACTAGACAATTACTTTGCTTTACTGCGCTGGAAACGATCTGCAGAATATGCTTTTACTGTTGGGCAATTAATCAATTTAATGCAGAACAAATAAAGAAGCATAAAACCTTCCTCATTTAATAGAAGGTGTTACACCATAAAAACAATCTAAGTTTAATGTGTAGCAGAATGTGCTTCTTTAAATTGAGATATAAGTTTTATTCTCTCATCAGTTGAAGGATGTGTGGATAAAAAATCGTTAATCAACTTCTCTCGTTCAGTTTTTTTAATTTCACCCACATGTTCACCCTCATAATAATAAGTTTCTAATCGCCCCATTATAGATGAAAAATGATCTACCGAAATATTATGCTGATGAAGCTGATCAAGCGCGTACTTATCGGCCTCCCTTTCAAATTCTCTCGAATAAGACAAATCCAAAATTAATGTTGGCAAGCCAGTTACCAAATCAATTGTGTCAATATCTCCAACAATAAAAATCACTAGCGCAGTTATCATGGAACCTTGGAGCGCACGACGAGCAATATGTTTATGCCTTAAGTGACCCAATTCATGAAAAAAAACGGCAAGCAACTCCTTATCATTTTCTACAAGATTAACAAAATCATCAGTTAAAACGATCACCCCATCAGGTAACGCCAATGCATTCGCCTTCATACCAGAGCGAAAAGCGAGTTTTGGATTCAAAGAAGAATGTGATTTTAAATAGGGCTCTACAAGTTCGCGTATTTCTTGCTGCCTGGACATATCAAGCTCTGAAGCATCAAATAAAGTTTTATCCAAAACTGATAAACTATCACCAAAACTTTCCGTCGAATATTTCGGTAATTGAAAAGCAATATATTTAGCTGATTTAGGAATACCATACTCTACAACCCCCCAACTAAATACAACAGTTACAATAATTGCCAAAATAATTAGAAATAGATTAGTTTCTAGTTTATGAATTAATGAACTGGATCTGGACTTACCAAAGTGATTAACTAACTGATCCACGCCATCATTATCTTCCGTAATGAACAACTGTCCTTGGTCAAAACTAATCTCCCTCGGTGTATTTCCTAATCGGGACTCAACTTTGGTAGAATCGAAATCAAATTTTATTGTTTTTGAACCCGTTTCAGCTAGACCATAAACTAACAAACACAGCAGTTGATCTTCGTCGTTTAAAACCTCTAAACGTGCGTTTTTACGCTTAGAGGTTTTTCCATCAAGATAAACACCTTCAATATACACTTAACAGTTACACACCAAAATCAAATGCCTGGCCAAGCTCTTCACCAATTGCACTAACATTTTCAGCTTCTGCTGCGGTAAAATTATCGAGCGAACCATTAGCCTGCATAACCATACAAGAACAAATATATTTAAGCATCCTGACTTTAGCCGCTGGCAAATACAAGCCTAAAGTTAACACTGTTAAAAATAGATTTATTAAAATAACTTTTGATAGATCCACCATGTTCAAATTAGCTTCAAATTTATGACTCGCTATTGCCATACTGCGATAAAATAGGTTGGTCGTGCTAACCATGAAGAATACAAATAAACCGAAATATACAGCAATCATTACAACAGGTGGTATAAAAGCTAATTGTGGAATATACACAGCGATAGCCCATGTTGGAATACCAACCACTACACCAACGCCAATTATAGTTAAAAATATCTTCCCATAGTCTGCATAAGTTGCATTAAAAGTAAATTTCGTGGTTCCATAAGATGCATTTCCAACAAGAAATTGATTCATTTTAAGCAAGGCCATAGGGTATAAAATACCTAAACTTAGTATTCCCAAAATTGGCCAAACATATAATACTAAAAATGCTTCCCTATAACTTGCTTTAAATCGAAATTGAATATTTTTAAAAGCTGACATTCGGTAATTAAACGCGACTGATTTATTGACAAAATAAGGAATTGCAATAAACATGAGAGCAGCCAAACCTATTGCAATTTGCGGTGAACTTTGTGAAGCAAAACTAAATATCACCAACAAGGCTACTGCTATTATTCGGCTTTTTAAAATGGGAATTGGCTCTGCGAGATACCGAAAATTATTTTCACCAAGATATAAATTCGAATATATATAGCGGTTATTTCTCACCGTTGCCCAGGCTGAGTAAATACCCAAAGTAATAATTGATAATAAAATATTTACAATCCAAATTTTAAAATATTCCGTGCCATCACCAATAAACTCAAAGGGTAACTGATTATATTCATTATCCTGAGGCACTATGCTTTCATTAGAAGTATTATCCATTGATAAAATCCCCTTATTTTATTTAACTTGCAATATTTACTCTTATTCTGAGCAACTATCTATTTCAATAATTCGACCCAAACGAAAACTATCGACAATGCTAAAAAACCAAACACATCCGACCATTATCAATATGCCACTTAAATAGTCTTCGCTAAAAACACCCGGCGTTTGAAGCAATTGCTCTCGTATATAAAGTACATCTAGGGGCATTACGCCCATAACAATTTTTTCAGCTATAATTTCTGCCTTATGAAATGACTCAACGACAAGGACAGCAAGTCCAGTTAAGGTGAGAATAAGAGATATTATTCCTTTAACTTTTTGTCCAACAAAAAAATATCCCGCACCAGGAAACACTAATGCTGAATAAATAGCTGCTTTAATTGAAGATTTCACCTAAACTCTCTTTCATAAAAAACAATTAGAACTTGAAAATCTTAATTCTTCCTTCAGAAAAATTTGCGTTTTTTTCGCTCTTGATGGTATCGTCCAAGCAACGAACAATTATAGTAAAACCCTAAATATAAAATGAAATGGAATCATTCTAGAAAAACAGATTTCCCACCTTCTGAGGTTTATTACGAAAACTCTACTAATTCAACAGTTCACATTCTCAAATAAAAATTGCTCCTCGCAACATCGACAATATGATAAAAAGTATTGAATGTTTCTAAGACACACTCAATAACAACAATAGTAGACATTTGATCAACCCAAAAAACTCGCAACTAAAAGCTCTCTATCTTTGGCCGTTAAATAGATAAATACATTGAAATTCTATAACTTACGAATATGGCCACCATAGACAAAACGCTTTTCGACCGCATCGGCGGCATCGACACTCTCAAGAAAGTACATAAAATTTTTTATGATAAGGCTTATAAGCACGAATGGCTGAAGCTGTATTTCACAGACAAACCACAAACCGTTTTAGAAGATCAACAAACTGATTTTATGGCTCAGCTCATGGGTGGACCAAAACGTTATGCAGGTAAGACACCGAAAATGGCGCATCAGCATATTCATATTACTGATGAATTATTTAAATTACGTCAACTAATGCTGAATGAGTCTCTGTTAGAATATGGCCTTGAAGACGAGTTAAGAAAAGAATGGATGCGAGCCGACGCTGCGCTAAAACAGGCTATAACTAAAACATCAGTTGATGAATGTCAAAAAGCTTATCCTGGCCAAGACATTTTAAGCTTTCCAAAACCAAATCAATTATAACCGAAAAATAATTAACCTACCTCTGAGAGAAGATCTTTCATCATACCTACTGCTTGCTGCTGATATCCACCACCAAACAAGTTATAATGATTTAGAACATGATACAAATTATATAATATTTTTCTAACCCGATAACCATCATCCAATGGACTTGCATCATTATAAGCATCATAAAATGACATCGAAAAGCCACCAAATAATTCAGTCATAGCAATATCAGCTTCTCGATCCCCAAAGTAAACAGCTGGATCAAAAATTACTGGATTACCATCCCCATCGTAACCATAATTTCCAGACCACAAATCACCATGCAACAAACTTGGCTTGAGCTGATAAGAGTCGAAAAATAATTCTAAATTATCACAAAGTTTATCGCCTAAATTTTTTAGTTCTCGACCACAACCATTATTAACAGCAAGTTCAATTTGATATAACAGCCTATGTTCTCGATAAAACTCAACCCAGTTATTATGTTCTTTATTAATCTGTGGCGTAGACCCAATAGTATTATCTCGATGCCAACCATATTCTAAAGAATGAGTTTGATGCAAATTTGCTAAAGCCTCACCCAACTTAGCGGCGGAAGATTGCCCGCCTCTAGACAAGTTAATATTTTCCATCACAATAAACGCATGCTTAGAAGACACACCCCGAGAAATAGGCTTAGGCACACGAATCACTGCGGCTTTTACTAACTCAGCCAAACCTTCTGCTTCAGCAACAAACATTTCAGCATAATGTTTTCCATTAACCTTTACAAAATAGCTATCAGACTCACCTTCTAATACATAGGCAGTATTAATACTCCCCCCACCTACAGAGCGACTTTGCAAAACATTAAAATCTCGCTTAGTGGAAGTTGATATGGATAATTCGATATCTCGCCAATTCATTTTCGATACACTTATAATTTAATTAAGCGACTAGGGGTGACAATAGCATCCAATGGAATATCCCAATCATCTTTCTGTAGCGACTCCAATTCCTGAAAATCATAGGCCACTCCGACTAAACAAGGTTTTTTCCAGCATTGGCGTCGCTTTAAAAATGCAAAACTCCGATCATAAAACCCTCCGCCCATACCAACACGGTTACCGACTTTATCAAATGCTACCAACGGCATTAAAACCAAATCCAAATCCATGGGTTTTATTTGTTTCTTTATATGAAGATTTGGCTCAGGAATACCATAACGATTAGCAAAAAAATCAGTTTTTCGATCATAAGGCGCAAAATGCATTTTACGATGCCGATAACCAAAAATAACTGGCAAATAACAACCCTGTTTACGTTGCCAGATATTATTGGCGACGGCCGTTAATGGTAACTCACCATCATTGGCGAGATAAATTGCCGTTCTTTTAGCTGATTGATAACGATGAAATTTTTTCAGCTGTTCGAACACAGCCAAACCAGCAGATTGCTGATCAAAATCACTCAAACTTTGACGTTTTGCGCGAATTTGTTTGCGGATGTTTTGTTTAGAGTTCAAAAAGAACCTGAGTAATTTAAATAAACAAAAGTGACTATTCAGATTGCGTCTGATTTGTTCGAGCGCAACGCTTTCGCGTCCTGCTATCGCTCATTACCTACGTCCTGTAGGCAAAGAAAAAGCGCGGAGTTCACAAGTGGTCGCTCTTTTACATCCTTGTAACCGCGACACTCGAACATCCTGTTCATCGTAAATAAGCACTTGTAACGCCATAATCCAATAAAGCAGACGTAATATGCATGATCACTAGGAAATTAGGGGTGTTTTCCGCACGTGCCGTAATCATTCTCGTCGATCTTGAACCCAACGGTTCAAGTGGGAACAAACAACTATGAATTAGGCTTTCCGTCAAGCGGACATGCACACATCAATAGACTCCAGCTCCCTGGGTATAGCGTATCGGCTCAAGAAATTTCGAGACATACGCACACTGCAGAAAACACCAAAACTAAACTCGTTATTACTCTTTTACTGAGCAATAAATTAAACTTTAAATTAACACTGGCGTATTATCTTCCAATGCAATTTCAATTCTTTCCTGTAGGCCACCTAGCCTATTTTTAATCATTTTATTTCGATCATGATCAACAAACTTTTGCTGTAAGAGTTCATGAGAAATATTCAGAGCAGCCATTACAGCGACTCGTTCTCCACCAATAACCTTGCCGGTTTCTTTAACATCTTGCATTTTCTCGTCGAGATACCGAGCAGATGCAATCAAGGCTTCTTTTTCACCTTCTTCACAGGCAATTCGGTAATCTACACCTAAGATTTTTACATTTACAGCTACTGGCTTATCCATGTTAATCCTCTACCCCGCAACTAATCAGGTTAAGTCTCAAACTCAGCATTCTTAAGTCGGGTCAATATTGATGTGACTTTGGATCGTGCTAGCTCATTTTTATCCATCAATTCGCTATGCTCTTCCATTAGTGTCGCCTGTCTAGCCCTTAAAGCAGTGTTTTCTGCTTTCAATTGCTCACACAAACGCAACAATCTGACGAATTTATCCTCAAACTCATCAAAACCCATTTCATCAAAATCATCAGACGTGTAGTTACTCATAAATAACACCCTTTAAAATAGGTTATGAATACAAATCAGCCTACACAAATATGGCTACTCTCCTACAATGCTAGCATGTTATTCAGCCAAGCTAAAGATGTAAAAAATGACGAAATCATGTAAACACAAATAATTTCTAACTAATTTACCTCATATTGACGTAGAAATATGGTCTTATGCGATAAAATGTCTCAACACACTAAAAATTAGCGACTTTTACAGAAAATCCAGGATCAACACATAAAATAGAGTGATATAATTTCCACTCAAGTATATAGATTAATAACCAATAGCCTTATTTCGAGAACCACGATGTCCGATAACAACATCTCTTTTGATGATCTAAACGAAACCCTGCTTAAATTTGACTCAATGTCTGAAGCATCTGAAGCCCATGGAACCCTTTGTGGTATGATTTGCATCAATGGTCAGGCCGACATCAGCAGCTGGCTGGCACTCATATTTGAAAATCAAGATCCAAATAACCTGTCACTCGAAGAGTCCAAAAAAGTTTTTATAGATCTACATAGTGAAACATTAGAAAAACTAACTGGTAGTAGCTACGATTTGGATATCCTTATTCATAATGATGACGAACTACTGGATATCCGTATCGAAGACTTGAGTTACTGGTGCCAAGGCTTTCTCTATGGCTTAAGCCTTGCTGGACTCACTGACATTAATAAGCTACCTGTTGATGCGAGTGAAATATTGCAAGATATGACGGATATAAGTAAAGCCGGATATAGCCCTGACGATGACGAAGAAGAAAATGAAATTGCCTTCGCAGAAATTATTGAATACATCCGCGTTGGCGTCTATGTTGTTTACAACACTTTCAATGCCGACGACTCCATTAATACGACAACTGTACACTAAATGATAAACCAATCTGAATTTAAAAAACGCCGTCAAAAATTAATGCAAATGCTGGATAAAAACAGCGTTGCCATTATCCCAACAGCCAATGAAAAGACACGTAACCGAGATAGTGAATATCCTTTTCGGCCAGATAGTGACTTTGTCTATCTAACCGGTTTTAGCGAACCTGAATCAGTGGCAGTTTTTATTCCTGGGAAAAAAACAAATAAGTTCGTTTTATTCTGCCGTGAACGAAATCCTAAAATGGAAATATGGAATGGTAGAAGAGCGGGATTAGACGGCGCAAGAAAGGAATTTGGCGCTGACGAAGCATACTCAATCGGCGACATGGATGAAGTGTTGCCTACTTTATTAGAAAATCGCGATCGCGTTTATTACACGCTTGGTAATGATGAATTTTTTGATAAACGCCTAACAGAATGGATAAATAAAGTTAGACGCAAAGCGCGCATGGGTATACTTGCACCTCAAGAATTTGTATCTTTAGAACCACTCATTCATGAGATGCGTTTATTCAAGAGTAATGCTGAAATCAAAACCATGCGTGAAGCAGCAAAAATTTCCGCCGAAGCACATATTAAAGCTATGCAAGCATGCAAACCTGGTATGCGCGAACATGCTGTAGAAGCAGAATTATCATATACGTTTACCAAACATGGCTGTCCACCTGCTTATAGCTCAATTGTAGGTGCAGGTGAAAATGGTTGCATTCTACATTATACAGAAAATGATGCAGAACTCTCTGACGGACATTTACTTCTCATTGATGCAGGCGCAGAACTAAATTATTATGCATCAGACATCACTAGAACATTCCCTGTCAATGGCGTTTTTAGTCCCGAACAAAAAATCGTTTATGAAATTGTGCTAAAAGCCCAAATTGCAGCAATTAAAAAAGTAAAACCTGGTAACCATTGGAATCAGCCACATGAAGCTGCCGTTAAAGAATTAACCAAAGGTTTAATTGATATCGGATTACTTAAAGGTGACCTAAAAGAGCTTATCAAAAATAACGCTTATCAAGACTTTTATATGCACCGTACTGGCCATTGGCTTGGCATGGACGTACATGATGTTGGCGATTACAAAATTAATGGTAAATGGCGAAAACTCGAACCTGGCATGGTATTAACCGTGGAACCTGGTTTATACATTGCCGCAAATTCAAAAGGCGTCAACAAAAAATGGTGGGATATAGGTATCCGTATCGAAGATGATGTCCTAGTCACCAAAAACGGTTTTGATGTCTTATCCAAGGATACACCAAAAACCGTGACAGAAATTGAAAACATTATGACTCAGTCAGCATGAGCAAACAGCAAGAATTCGATGTTATTATCGTAGGAGGAGGCATGGTCGGTGCCAGCCTAGCATGTGCGCTCGCAAGCTTGCCGTTAAAAATTGCCATAATCGAAGCATTTCCTTTTAAATCAAACAGCCAGCCCAGTTACGATGCGCGTAGTATTGCTCTGGCTTATGGCAGCAAACGCATTTTTTCTTCTCTGAATATTTGGCAAGACTTAAAAGACGAGTCAACGCCCATTAAACAAATTCATATATCAAACAAAGGCCAATTTGGCGTTACTCGACTCAATTCAAAAGATGAATCGTTAGACGCCCTGGGTTATGTTATTGAAAATCGAATTCTTGGCAATGCTTTATTAAAGAAAATTGACTCCCATAACAACATTGAATTAATTTGCCCTGCAAAATTATCCGCATTAACAATAGACAACGAAACAGCAACAGTAAGCATTGAAAAAAACAACGATACAATTCAATTACTATGCAAATTAATTATCGGCGCCGATGGTGGAAATTCAAAAGTCCGAGAAATTTTAGATATCACAACAAAAAACAAAGACTACAAGCAAACTGCCATTATCAGCAATGTCACACCCAGCAAACCTCACAACAATATTGCCTATGAACGATTCACAGCACAGGGGCCTATTGCAATATTGCCCATGACAGATAATCGTTGCTCTTTAGTATTAACCGTAGAAAAAGAACACGAAGAAGAAATTCTCGCACTCAATGATAAAGACTTCTTACATTACCTAGAACAAAGGTTTGGGTTTCGCTGCGGAGGATTTGTTAAAACATCTAAACGTCACGCTTATCCTTTGACACTAATGCAAATTAATGAACATTATAAATCACGTGCAGTGATTATTGGAAATGCTGCACACACCTTGCACCCTATTGCAGGACAAGGTTTTAATCTTGGTATTCGTGATGTTTCTGTATTGGCTGATGTGATAGCCAATGCCTGCAAAAAAGGCGTTGATATTGGCGACCAATCAATACTCAAGAAATACGCTGAATTGCGTAGTAGCGACCAGAAAACTGTTGCTTTAATTACCGATAGTCTAGCGCAAATATTTTCTAACGAATTATTTCCATTAACAAAAATTCGCGCTAAAGGTCTAGTCGTAACCGATCTATTACCGCCTGTTAAGCACTTATTAGCAAAACACGCCATGGGCCTTAATGGTAAATTACCTCGCTTATCACGCGGTTTAGCATTATGAGCAAAAACAAACAATATGACATCATTATTCTCGGTAGCGGCATGGTGGGCTCTGCGCTAGCATGCGCACTTGCTGAAACTAATTTACGAATCGCCCTACTCGACAAACAAAAACCTCAACTCGATTGGCCAATAGATGGCTACGACCTTAGAGTTAGCGCGTTAACCTATTCGTCTCAAAAAATACTCAGCCATATTGGCGCCTGGCCAACAATGTTGAAACGACGAGTAAGTCCCTTTTCAAAAATGTTAGTATGGGATGCGTCTGGAGATGGAAAAATTGAATTTGATGCGGAAAATTCTGGCGTACCTCAATTAGGGCATATTGTTGAAAACCGAGTAACACAAGGCGCGTTATTCGATTGCATCGAAGAACATAAAAACATCGATTACCTTCAACCTATTACTGCGGTCAATGTTTTTACAGATGAAAACATAGCGAAATTGACGCTCGATAATGAGGATACACTTGAAGCCAAACTCATTGTTGGAGCTGATGGTGCGCGCTCTTGGTTACGACAACAGGCAAACATTCAAATCACCACAAAGGATTATGGCCAAAAAGGCGTAGTTACAACAGTTAAAACGGAATTCCATCATGGCAATACTGCTCGCCAGCGCTTTCTACCGACAGGACCACTCGCTTTTCTTCCATTGCCCGGTGGTTATTGCTCCATAGTTTGGTCAACCACATCCGATGAAGCTGACAGACTGGTCAAATTAGACGAAGAAAGCTTTATTACCGAACTCGAAACAGCGTTAGGTGATAGCGAATTGGGCAAGGTTGAGTCAATAGGATTTCGTGGTGCATTCCCACTTAAAAAACAACATGCTGAACAATATTGCGCTCAACGTATGGTTTTAGTCGGTGATGCTGCACATACAATTCATCCCCTCGCAGGGCAAGGTGTTAATCTGGGATTGCTTGACATTGCAACGCTCGCTGAAGAAATCATTTCGGCATTAGACAAACGTCGAGATATTGGTAGCCAGACTTTGTTACGACGTTATGAACGACGTCGTAAGGGAGAAAATTTATTAATGATGAATTCAATGGATGGCTTTCATACCTTATTCTCCAATGACAACAAGGGGCTATCCTTAGTCAGAAATTTGGGATTGACTATTACCAATAATATCACACCTTTAAAGTCAAAATTAATGGAACATGCAATGGGCCTGGATAAAAACACCCCATTAGCAGACTCACGGAAATATCTATAATATCTCATGTATATTTAAATTTAGTTGAGCGCACAGTATGGAAAAAACAATTATTGGCCGTGTTACAACCCAGCAAAAAAAAATAAGTCAACTCACACCTTATCTTCGTATCCAATCTCCAAATAATGAGATACATCGTTTACGAATATCAAACGGCTTTATCGTTCTAGGGCGAGGACATAACTGCGACTTAACACTTAATGACGAAATGATTTCCCGGGAACACTGCCGTGTATGGTTAGATGGCTCGGGAAACGTAAACGTTCTCGACTTAGAATCAACCAACGGCTCTGAAATTGACGATAAAAAAATTAACCAAGAAATATTACAACCACATAACAGACTTAAAATTGGCAAGCATATTATAAAAATTGAATACAAAGACGCTGAAGAAATTCGACAAGAGGAACTGCTGCAGTCTGCTGCCACCACAGACCCTTTAACAGGTATTTCAAATCGAAAGTGGTTTGAAGAGCGCGTTAATCAAATAGTTCAAGCAGCAGCCGAAAGCAATCAATCTATTGCGATAGTGATGGTTGATATTGATCATTTTAAGCAAGTCAACGATGTATACGGTCATCAAACAGGTGACGTAGTTATAAAAGGTGTCGCTGAGATTCTAAATGCCTGTAAACGCCAACAAGATTTATTGGCACGCTATGGCGGTGAAGAGTTTATTGTTTGTCTTCCCGATAGCAACCCAGAAAACACGATGCTTTTTTGTGAACGAGTACGAAGAGAAATCTCAAATACCACATTTCGCTTTGGCAAAGAACAGATTAAGGTAACAGCATCGCTGGGAGGGGTTTCGGACATTATTAATCAGGAAAGCAATTTGCAAGAAATGACCGCACTTGCTGACAAGGCCTTATATCATTCAAAAAAAGCAGGCCGAGATCAAAGCACTATAGCGAATCAATGACTTCATTAAAAAATAATTAAGATTTAAAATAAGGGCATACACAGAGATGGAAAGAATAAGAGCAAAATCTAAAAATGCAGCAATTGCATACGATTTAATAGAAAGTTTACAAACACGTTTTGTAGATAAATTGACAATCATTAGCAAAGAACAAGGCTCAGGTGACGGTTTTTCTCCCGTAGAATGGTTTCGAGACGAGGGAAGACACGGTGGCGGTGTACGCTTTGAAGGTAAGGATGAAAAAATCTTTAACCGCGCTTCAGTAAATCTATCACAAGTACAATATGATGATGACAAATCGAAAAATCTGGCCTCTGCCACTGCAATATCTACAATTATCCACCCAAAAAATCCTTTGGCACCTTCCGTTCACATGCACTTTAGCTGGACAGAAATGAAAGACGGAAATGGTTATTGGCGACTAATGGCTGATTTAAACCCCTCAATTAATAATAATGCTGATAAAGAAAAATTTGCTTCAATTTTAAAAAATGTCGCATCAGAACAATATGAAGAAGCTGCAGCTCAAGGCGACAAATACTTTTATATTCCTGCATTAGGCCGACATCGCGGAATTACACATTTTTATCTTGAAGCTTACAACACAGGAAATGCTGACGAAGATTTAGCACTGACCAAAAAAGTCGGCGAAGCCGCAATTGACGGTTACTGCGAAATTCTTGACAATGCGCTTAAATCTAGAACAACGCCTTCAGAGGTTGATTACAAAAAACAACTGGATTATCACACATTATATTTGTTTCAAGTACTCACGCTTGACCGCGGCACAACTTCCGGACTGTTAGTACATGACCAAAATGATGTAGGGATCATGGGCTCAATTCCATCACATATTAATAAATCATTGCTCGCTTCTTGGGAGAATAAAGTGGATGCTCCTCAGGATAAATTAGTTCAAACATTAGTAAACTGCTTACCCGAAGGAGATATTTGTTTAGTTGATGAGGAAGTAAAACAGAAACTAGCAAATGGCGTTCGCTCACATTATCAATCACACCCTGAAGCAATCAATATGCAAGCTAGCGGAAATACAACACCACCGACTGTTGCAAACCACAAGTAAAAATCAAATACCGTCCAGAATCTGCTATATATTCCAAATCGTTAACAATATAAAACAGATTCTGGAGCGATCTCACATATTGACAAACATGTGCCGACCGATAGAGACACTAGCGACTTTTTGTTTTGCCCAATAAGGCTGCGATATTGATGTGGAATAATAATGCAATGCACCTTGGGTAATATCCCAAGCACCATTACTCTTTTCTTGGAAATGAAGATATTTAGAATAAACCAAGTTTGCTAAGTCTTTAGCTATTTGCCAAGCTTTCTTATCTCTTGGTCGATCACTTTTACCATCGTGCGTCCAACTAAATTGACGCTTTTGCCAAACTACTTTGCATACAGAATTGGGAAATTTTTTGCTTTTCACCCGGTTCATGGTAACCGCTGCAACGGCGAATTGGCCATTTTGGGGTTCACCACGAGCTTCAAAATAAATATTCAAGGCAAGGCATTTTATCTCTTTTTCCGCCTTATTTGGAGATTTTGCTTGCACAGCGTTCGAAATAAATACGCTGGAAACTAGTAGAAATAGCATTCGATTTAATATCATATACAACCTCCCTCCAAACCCGAATAATCAAGTTTACGTGAATTAGTCTATATGAAGTATGCGACAGAACCAACACAAAGATTGTGAACCGGTTCACACACCAATAGCTTGTAAATTCTACAAAATAACTGAGATAAAAACTAGGATAAAAAAACTTATAAGAGTCATCAAATTTTCTGCTAAATAAGATAATGGGCAATCAGAAGTAAAATAAATGTGGATAACCTGGAATTTATATAGAATGAGTCTAAACTCCACTATTTAGAAAAATATCAATCTAATTCAAGACAACTCTTTAGTGCATAAAATAGATACCATACTTTTATTAAATCAACAGATTTTAATGCCGTTAATACAAGTACCCATCTAAACTACAAACTACCTACTTTGCGATGATATTAAAATATGCTGTCATTCTACTCTCTATCACTCTCGCAGCTTGTAGCCCTGAAAAATCACAAATAGAACCAAATCAACCTCCCTTTCGTGCAAAAGCGAGCACTCTGGAAATTTTTAACAATTCAAGCAAACAATATGAACCGCTATTTCTGACAGGAATTAACCTCAGCGTTGCAACTCCAGGAACCTACGCTGGTGAACTAGTAGCAACACGCGACCAATACGAACGCTGGCTAAAACTTATCGCAGATGCAGGCATCAATTCCATTCGAACCTACACCTTACATTTCCCCAGGTTTTACGATGTATTAAATAAATTCAATAAAAACCGAGTTTCACAAAATCTGGCTCCCATCTATTTAATTCAAGGAGTTTGGTTGGACGAAGAATTTTCTGAAAACAATAAAAATGATTTTTTTGAATTTAGCGCAAAGTATCAGCAAGCTATATATGAGGTAATAGATGCAATTCATGGCAATATAGAGATCGACCACAGATTTGGGCAGGCTCACGGTATATTTGATATTGATGCATCACCCTGGGTCATGGCCTATATCATAGGTCGAGAGATTTACCCCGAGGAAGTAGCATCAACCAATCTCTTAAATTCAGATATAAACTCTTATGATGGCAATGCATTAAGTATAAACAATGCATCTCCAACAGAAACCTGGGTCACCCAACGCCTGGACGATTTAATTAGTTATGAACGTGAATATTATCAAACTGAACGACCGGTTAGTCTTTCAAGCTGGCCAACTCTAGACCCCTTAAATCATCCTACAGAGCAGTCGCTTGAAGACTCAGAAAATATTGATCTTGTTAACATTGATGATAACAATGCTCCTGCAGGAATATTTTATAGCTTTCATGCTTACCCTTATTATCCAGACTTCATTAGTGAAGATAATAATTATAGGCAGTACGAAGACGCAACGGGACCTAATAGCTACTTAGGATATTTAATCGATTTAAAAGCACATTATTCTAATCGGCCATTGATTATTGCAGAATTCGGAGTACCGTCTAGCTGGGGAAATATACATACAGCTCATAATGGAATCCATCATGGCGGTTTAAATGAAGAAGAACAGGGCGACTCTATAAGTCGAATGCTAAATAACATGTTAGAAGCTAACACTGGTGGCGGAATGTTATTTGCGTTTATCGATGAATGGTGGAAACCAACCTGGCTGACCAATGAATTTGACTTCCCATTCGACCGCCGTGCTTACTGGCACAATGTTCTAGCGCCAGAACAAAATTATGGCCTGCTTGCCTTTGCTCCAGAACGATCTGAATATGTTACGTTAAATCAGTCCAACACAATAGACAGCTGGACTGGCAATGAAGTTTACCAGTTGCAAGCCAGTTTTGATTCCGAATTCTTTCATGTCAACCTTGCATTAGACCGCACAATTTCCAGCGATGATGAATTGATTATCGGATTTGATACCTATGACTCTGGATTGGGTGAAGTTATATTACCAGCCGGAAATGCTACACAAGGAATTAAAACAAACCAGGGAAATGAATTTTCACTACGAATTTTCTTTGAAGAGAATAAATGGAAGGCTTATTTTTTTGTCACACCGGCTTATGATCTATTCGGCCTTTGGAATAACGAACATGATCCCCAGATACAAATGTTACAATCTATATCCAGTGAAGGCAGTGGTTGGAATCTACTGCAATGGAAAACAAATTACAGCTTATTTCCAGACCCATCAATAACGGATACATTTTATGGAATTTCAGAAAACACGATTGATACCATCGGTATTCTAGGAGTTCAGGAACTGGGTGAACCGCTATTGAGCGATGATGCTATTTTGCTCAACGATCAATCCATTAGTTTACGCATCCCCTGGGGCCTGCTCCAATTTTCAGATCCTGCTCAACTTCAGGTTTTTCATGATGAAACATCTTCCGCTTTAATTGGCAGCAAAACCAGTGAAGGAATAGCTGTTGCCGTAGTCATGAATAACATCTTACAAGGCGAAAGTGAGCGCTTTTCTTGGACAGCTTGGGACGATCGTCATGACATGCCAAATGTTGAAGAGAGAATTAAACCTGCTTATTACTTATACCAACAAGCCATCACTGCATTGAACTTATAGCTCGACAGGTAAACAAGAATCTTAGCACCCAAATCTCATGCGTGTGCCTCGTATAACACTCATGGTAATTTCATCGGGACTGAATTCTTTTGGAAAATAGGCACCTGAAATTTTCGCATCATGCAAACTAGCGCCATTTAGCTTTGTCTTTGAAAAATCAACGCCACGTAAATCGGCCAAACGGAAATAACATCCTGACATATTTAGACCAGATGCATCCAGTCCTTGCAAATCAATTGCGCGGAAATCACAATTTTCCAAATCACACGTTTTACCTTTACTTTTGTGATGATTAAAAACCTCAATTTTTCCTTCGCGGAGCAACTGATACATAGCGTCTTTCTTAACCACAGGACCTTCGCTCATAATCTCACCTATCAATGCGTTAATACTTCTATTCATCACCTATGTCGACCCATCAAATCATATACTTAAGCTCAAAACAAAACTCAAAATAACAGTAACTCATATTGCCTGATCGTTTATTGATCAATCAGATGACTCACTGCATATACTTCAAGCTTATAATAAATATGCTAAAATCTGCCCTTTTCACGTAATACTCATCGAGGTTGTCAATGAAAGTTCTGGTAGTTGGAAGTGGTGGCAGAGAACATGCCCTGGCTTGGAAAGCGGCCCAATCAAATCAAGTTAAAAAAGTATTTGTCGCACCTGGTAATGCTGGAACTGCGCTGGAATCGTGCTTAGAAAATATAGACATTGGCGCCTGTGACATTACAGAATTACTTAAATTTGCGCAAAACAATAAAATCGAACTCACAATTATTGGTCCTGAAGCGCCTCTGGTAGAAGGCATTGTCGATGAATTCAACAAAGCTGGACTTGCCTGTTTTGGCCCAACACAGGGCGCCGCTCAACTCGAAGGATCAAAAGCTTTCACCAAAGATTTCCTTGCTCGACACAACATCCCAACAGCAGCCTATGGAAATTTCACAGACATTCAACAAGCTACCGATTATGTAAAAAAAATGGGCGCACCTATTGTCGTCAAAGCCGATGGCCTCGCTGCGGGCAAAGGTGTCATCCTGGCTCAAACAGAATCTGAAGCAATCGATGCCATTAATGACATGTTGGCAGGAAACGCTTTTGGCGACGCAGGTCATCGAGTCGTAATAGAAGAGTTTTTGTATGGCGAGGAAGCTAGCTTTATTGTCATGGTAGACGGGGAACATATTTTACCTTTAGCCACATCGCAAGATCACAAAGCACGAGACAATGGAGACAAAGGACCGAACACGGGCGGCATGGGGGCTTACTCTCCTGCAGCTGTGGTAACATCTGAAATACACCAGCGTATTATGTCTGAAGTTATTGAACCCACCGTTAGAGGTATGGCTGCAGAAGGCAACCCCTACACTGGTTTTTTATATGCCGGAATTATGGTAGCGCCAGATGGAACACCTAAAGTACTCGAATATAATTGTCGCTTTGGCGATCCAGAAACTCAACCAATAATGATGCGCCTAAAGTCTGATTTAGCTCAACTTTGTTTAGCAGGGATCAATAAAAAATTAGATCAAATCAGTGTTGAATGGGATTCGCGTTATGCAGTTGGTGTCGTGCTTGCTGCTGGAGGATATCCTGCAGAATATCAAAAAGGCATTGAAATCTCAGGTTTACCAAAAGATGATTCAAACAATGAAAAAGTTTTTCATGCTGGCACTACTGAGAAAAATGGTAAAATCGTCACCAATGGCGGCCGTGTATTATGTGCCGTAGCTTTAGGTGAAACTGTCTCTCAAGCACAGCAAGAAGCCTACAAGCTCACCAAAAAAATTCATTGGGACAATGTTTATTACCGAACTGATATTGGCCACCGAGAAATTAACAGAAAATAAATTTGGGAATTAAAAATGAGCAATCCTTTCGTTGCAATTATTATGGATTCGGATTCTAATCTACCCACAATGCAAACCACCATTGATACTCTAAAAAAGTTTAACATCACTTACGAGGTTAAAATTTCTTCTGCCCATCATACACCTAAACGTACTCATGATTATGTAATAGATGCAGAAAAACGAGGTTGCGCTGTTTTCATCTGTGCAGCTGGTTTAGCAGCACATCTTGCAGGTGTCGTTGCCAGCTTAACCGTTAAACCCGTTATTGGTGTTCCAATTGATAACGGCCCACTTAATGGTCAAGATGCGCTACTATCTACTGTTCAAATGCCAGATGGTATTCCTGTCGCTTGTGTTGCGATAGGCAAAACTGGGGCAAAAAATGCAGCATATCTTGCTGCTCAAATTTTCGGAGCTTCTGATTCGGCTATGATAGACAAACTTATACAAGAACGTGCAGACAACGCGAAAGCAATAGCAGCCAAAGATGATGAATTACAAAAGCAACTAAACTAATTGACGAATATAACAATAAAAAAGGCATGCATCACCTTAGATAAAGGTGGCGTTATTGCTTATCCTACGGAAGCTGTTTTTGGTCTTGGCTGTGACCCAATGAATGCACAGGCAGTAGAACGATTATTACTCATAAAAAAACGGCCTGTTGAAAAAGGGTTAATACTAGTCGCAGCGAACTATAAACAATTGATTCCATATATTGGTGAATTACCGACTCAAATATTTGATAAAATAATGAATACTTGGCCTGGACCAGTGAATTGGCTATTACCTGCCAATACCGCAGCACCACAATATTTGCGCGGCGCACATTTTCTTCAAGCTGTACGTGTTAGCAGTCACCCTTCTATTCAGGCTTTATGTAGCCATTTTGGAGGAGCAATAATATCAACTAGTGCAAATCCCAGTAATCGACCACCAGCGAAAACTGCACTTCAAGCACGACTGCGCTTTAAGAATCAAATTGATTATGTGTTAAATCAACCAATTGGAAAACAAAAACAACCCTGTGAAATTCGAAATGGAATTAACAATGAAGTAATTCGTTCAGCGAACTGAAACATCATCCACTGAACTACCTTTATTTATACCGGTCAAATTTTAGATTGCGACATATGCAATTCAATGACCTTTATTGAATGGATAAAAATCATGAAAACTAACATCACTACCTCGCTAATATTCTTATGTGTGCTATTTTTCACATCCAATAGTTTCGGCAACACTGACAGTCATGATATCACCCTGATTTATACCGGCAATCTAGATGGCGAACTGGAGCCCTGCGGTTGTAGCGAGGGTGGGGACAAAGGTGGAATTAAACGCCGCGCCAATATGATAGATAAATTGAGAGAAGAAGACCCTCAACTTTACCTCATTTCTAGTGGCGGTTTACTAATAAGCGAAGTCGCACAGGACAAAATTAAAAGTAAGTATATTTTATCCGGCATGGAAGCACTAAATTACGATGCTATTGGTATTCAATGGAAAGATTTATCATATGGCGTAGATGTTTTAAATAAAACCGAACTCCCCTTCATCATGAGCAACAATAGTAACCAGATTTTTTTTGATAAGCGCATCATCAATAACAAACATGCTAGGCTCACATTTTTTAGCTGGTTAGACCCAAGTAGCAATCCTCAAAAAGACATGGGGGATACAATCGTTAGTAACGACGTAAATGCGTTAGCTGATAAGCTAAAAAAAGCCAAATTAAAAAATCAACTGACCATACTTTCCACTGCCTTACCTTTAAAACTGGCTCAACGGAAATTACCTCTAAACAATGTTGATATCCTTCTTATCAAAGCGAAGTACGAAGAATATGGCAAGCCACAACAAATAAATAAAATGCTAGTTCTACAACCGGGATCTCGTGGTATGCGCATGGGAAAACTAGATTTAACCGTCAACAACGATGGCACTTTGTTAAAATGGGCGCATGAAGTTATTCCTTTACCCGAAGAAGTTGGCGATGCCCAACGTATGGAGCAATGGTATGCAAATTACAATGAAGAAGTGAAAATAGAGTATGACAAACGTGTTGCCTTGCGAAAAAAATTAGAAACAGGGGTAAGTTCCTTTGCTGGCGAAGCGGTTTGCAAGAACTGCCATGCCAGCGAACATAAAAAATGGAGTCAATCCCGACACTCTGAAGCGTTTTACTCTTTACAAGATGTTAATAAAAGTTTCGACCCTAGTTGCATAGGATGTCATACCGTAGGCTTTGAAACCAAAGGGGGATTTATCGACCCCTCACTTACCAAAAACCTGATGCATGTTCAATGTGAAAACTGCCATGGCGCAGCCAAGGCACATGCACAATCTGCTGGCGCACACCCGGTTTCAAATAAAGGCTGGGATAATGCCAAAATATGCGGGCAATGCCATGTTCAGAAACATAGCCCGGATTTTAATTTTGAAATTTATTGGCCCAAAATTTCGCATGGCAAATAGCTACCGTCACTCGTCAAGTTTAAATTCCGGACCTTTTGCGACTATTCTATTTGGATTAATGGAATCGTGACTCCAGTAATAGTGCGTCTTAATGTGATCCATATTTACCGTTTCCGCGACTCCAGGATGCTGATATAGCGCACTTAAGTATCGATACAAATTCGGATAGTCAGCAATACGACGTAAATTACATTTAAAATGCCCTACATAGACAGGATCAAATCTTACCAGCGTGGGGAACAAGCGCCAATCAGCTTCGGTGATTACATCACCCACTAAATAAGCCTGCCCACTCAATCGTTTTTCTAGTTCATCTAATGCAAAAAACAATTGATCAAATGCTTTTTCATAAGCCTTTTGCGATCGAGCAAAACCAGTTTTATACACACCATTGTTTATTTTGTCATAAACAAATTCATTTATGTCATTAATGGCAGAATGTAATTCTTGAGGATAATAATCAACGCTTTCATCGGTCAATTCATTAAAAGCACTATTTAACATCCTAATAATTTCTGATGATTCATTATTAACAATTGTATTTTGCTTTTTATCCCACAAAACCGGTACAGTAACTACACCTCCAAAATTCGGCATCGCTTGTTGATATAATTCATAAAGAAATTTTGAATGATATAACGCATCACCCGTTGCACCTGGATAATCTTCAAAGTCCCAACTGACTTTTCCCATTTTTGGATTAACTACAGATACACTGATCACGTCCTCCAATTTTTTTAACTTACGAAAAATGAGTGTTCGGTGAGCCCATGGACAAGCATAAGAAACGTATAAATGATAACGTCCGGGCTCCGCTTTAAATCCACCTACTCCACTAGGACCGGCGCTACCATCAGCCGTCACCCAATTACGAAATTGAGACTCCCATCGTACAAATTCACCATCTTCCACAGGAAAATCCAATTGGTCTTGTGAAATATCTTTCTCTATTTTTGACATAATTTTAACCTTTAAGATTACCCTGTTAATGAATCAACAGGGCTTTAGTTTGCAGAATATTACGAAGAATATTGAGTGTCACTTGTGCCTTTTGAAATTCTTGGCTTTGTATTGCGATTATCTAAACCGTAAGCCCCAGCCCCATAAGAAACCAACATTAATAAACCACCCGCGATACTAATATTTTTCATAAACATAACCATCTGCATTTGATCTGCGAAGTTTGCATGAAATACAATCGCTGCGACAATGGAAAAAACAGCTAACATTGCTGCTGCTATCTTTGTTTGCCAGCCTAATAATAAGGCGAAACCTCCAACTACTTCTAACAGAATGACCATAGGTAACAACACACCTGGTACTCCCATAGCCTCCATGTATTGCTGAGTTCCCGCATATGCACTCACTTTACTCAATCCCGCTAATATAAACATATGCGCTAAAAATACTCGACCAACTAACTGAATTGACTTTTCCATCGTATCTCTCCTTTATAATCAATTACTCATCAACAATTTAATTATCGTACAGAAATTACGATTGATTTAAGTGAATAATTGATATTTAAGATCGAATTATCCGATATAAAATACAAAATACCCCATTAGCAGACCAAAAAAAAACCAGGCAATTGCCCGGCTTTTTCATTGAATTTTGTATTTCAATTCATTTAACGTGTCGCTTCAACCTCAAGCGATATCATGACATCATCCCCAATTGCTGGAATACCATACTTCATACCAAAGTCGGTCCGTTTAACCATAGTGGTCGCATCAAACCCACAAACTTCTGTAAGTTTTTTATTGAAAGGGTGTTTACCACAGTGAATCTTTGAAATATCCAAGGTAACATCTTTTGTGATACCCATGATTGTTAACTTACCGTCAACTTTACCAGTTCCACCACTTAATTTAGCACTAGTTGACTTAAATGTAATTTCTGGAAACTCCACCGCATTAAAAAAGTCCGGTGAACGTAAATGATCATCACGCTTTTTAAAACCAGTGTATATAGATGCCGCATCAATCGTTACACTCACAGAGCCCGTACCTGAAGCAGCATCATATTCCAAGCTACCTTTCGTTTTTGCGAATTGACCATGCATCGTAGAGAACCCTAAATGACTAATCGTGAAATTAGGATAAGTGTGAGTTGGGTCAATTTTATATTTTGCCGCCATTGCATAACCTGTCGTCAATACGAGTAATAGACTTGCCAAAATTACTTTTTTCATTCTTTGCTCCATTATTAAATTGCACATAAAATTATTTATTATGACTTCCATCGCAAAAGGGAATATTTCCACTTTTCCCGCAACCACAAACAAATAGATTTCCATCTTCTTCGACTGAATGAGCCAAAGGTTCTTTACCTGACCCTTGATGGCTTCCGTCACAATAAGGGGGATTTGCGGTTTTACCACATTGGCAAAGATATACTGTCTGCCCAGCATCCACCTTTATAGTATAAGGGTAGCCTTGATCATAAAGCGCCATATTTTATTCCTTTCAGTTAAAAAAATCTGTTCTTCATTTAGCTATTATTATTCATATCAGTATTAAAGCATTCCAAATATTTGATAATAACTATCGAAATATTCGATATGACAGCAAGGTGGTCATTCATACACCAATTTCTTGAATAACTTCCCGATATTTTATTATTTGTCTGGAATTAAACAACAGTTTAACAAAATAATTCCATTCGAGAATAAAAAAACCACGTTAGCTTGATTTTCGAGCGCCTAACCTGATATTTGTTGTATAATTAGCTGCAATATTTGACCGATAGGATATTGCAAGTGAAACTTAGTGTAGATGAATTTAAAGACTGGCAACACAAGAGCATCACACTGCTCGGCATGTCTGGCGTAGGCAAAACTCGCCTATCCAACATTTTGATGAATCGAGATTGGTTTCACTTTTCAGGCGATTATCGCATTGGTACACGTTACCTTGATGAACCCATACTGGATAATATTAAACAACAAGCGATGAAAGTCCCTTTTTTAAAGGACCTATTACGCTCTGATTCGATTTATATAGAAAACAACATTTCTGTTTACAATTTAACGCCTGTCGCAAGCTTTCTTGGAAAAGTTGGTAATCCTGAACATCACGGCTTACCCCTGGATGAATTCAAACGTCGTCAAGAGCTACACCGTCTTGCGGAAATTGCATCTATGAAAGATGTTCCCGAGTTCATCAAGAAATCACATAACATCTACGGATATAAGCACTTTATCAATGATGCTGGTGGCAGTTTATGCGAATTAGATGATCCTGACGTGACAAAATTGCTTCACGAACACACGCTAATTTTATACATAAAAGCGAGTAAACACGACGAACACGAATTAATCGAACGAGCAAAAAACGACCCTAAACCACTCTATTATCGCGAAGCCTTTCTTGATGAAGAACTCGAAAATTATAAACAGGAAGAAAATATCGAATATGTGGCACAAATAGAACCTGACGAATTCGTGCGCTGGATTTTTCCAAAATTATTCTATTCTCGTATTCCACGCTATGAAAAAATTGCTGAACAATTTGGTTACACTGTCACTACAGAAGAAGTTGCCAACGTCACCGACGAAGCAAGTTTTTTACAAATGATTGAAAATGCCATAGCGCGACAATCTTAGACACACGAGTTAATAATGCCATTAGTTGCCAATTCATCATTACCCGCTTTTGACCGCCTTAAGGAAGAAGGTGAAACTATTTTATCTAACGATAAAGCAATTCATCAAGACATTCGTGAATTACATATCGGCTTATTAAACATGATGCCTGATGCAGCGTTATCGGCTACTGAACGCCAATTTTTTCGCTTAGTCGGAGAAAGTAATCAAATTGCCCAATTCTACATGCACCCTTTTACATTGGATGAGTTGGACCGCGATAAAAAAGCAGCCAATCATATTAAGCAACATTATGAAACTTTCGAGCAAATTAAAGACCAAGGACTAGATGCGTTAATCATTACCGGCGCAAATGTGAGTCAGCCGGAACTGTCAATGGAACCATTTTGGAAACCATTGATTGAGGTTATTGACTGGGCTTATGAAAATGTCCCTTCAACATTATGCTCTTGTCTTGCAACGCATGCTGTAATGGAGTTTCGATATCACCAAAAGCGCCAACCACTAGGTTATAAACAATGGGGTGTATTTCAACATAAACTATTTGATCGTGACCACCCGTTAACGAATGGTGTTAATACAACTTTTGATGTTCCTCATTCAAGGTTTAATAATATTTCTAGAGAACAATTCGAAGCCGCTGGTTTACACGTTTTAGCAGAAAGTGATGATGCTGGTGTTCATTTGGCCGTGAGCGAAGATAAATTTCGTATCGTCTTTTTTCAAGGACACCCAGAATATGACACAATCAGTTTACTCAAAGAATACAAACGTGAAGTTGGACGCTTCGCCAATGGTGAAACTACTGATTACCCACCTTTTCCAAGAGGTTACTTTTCATTGCAAGTCCAAGCAATATTTGATGAATACCAATCACGAATAATAAAAGCAATAAGCGAAAATAAACCTTTAGACACTTTCCCAGAAGAACTCGTACTTCCTCAACTAGATAACACCTGGCATGATACTGCTGAAGCGGTTTTAAATAACTGGATTGGCAAAATCTACCAAATCACCAATAAAGATCGAAAATATTTATTCATGAATGGAATCGACCCTAAGAATCCCCTTGGCTTATAATTGTTAGAAAATCCTAACTAATAAAAATAGGATAAAGTGAGCTGCGCGTAATCATCATTTGAAAACGCAGATATAAGATCATTGGAATCTCCGTCAAAAAACAATCCTGCTTCCAAATTAACTTTAAAACTCTCCCCAATTCGTCGACTTGCTTCAAGACTTAATATATTTCCATCACCTTCATTATCCACAATAATCCCCAACAATGCCTCAGTACTTTGCGTATCATTCATAGCAACACGTAAACCAACCATAATGTCATCCTCAAAAGGAGTCGTCGCATCATCACCACGGTCGTCATACAAATACTCAGTAACTATACCCAAATCTACGCCTGATTCTTTTATATCAAAAAAGCTATACTCAATACCAAAAGTCGCCGCATAATATCGATCATTCATACCAGAGCGACTGATGCTTTCTAATTTCCACAGCCAACTTTCCTTCGTCGCCTGAACATCGATACCTGTTTGATGAATTAAATCATAATGTGGTGATAAGGAGCCACTATTTACAACAAAACGAGGATCACGGCTTGTTCCGTAAAAATGGCTAATTCCAAAATCCCAATCACCGATGTTATGAGAATACCGTACCGCTAAATCAACATGTTTGTTTTCCAGCGAAGAATCATAAGTTGCATTATCATTATCAGATATAGGCGATGAATTTAATCGTGCATCCTCACTCGCAAAATTTCGTTCTCGAAATCCGGGAAGAACAAAAAAATCAACCGTCCCCCAGTCTTGGATATATGCAAAATTAATCATGGGCTGGCCTAACTTTTCCTCACCATCAATCCCCTCTACTGAATCAGTTTGGTTAATGATGTCAACTAAATGCTGGGATTCTGTGACACCCCAAAAGACCTTACGAATTCCCGCCCTTATCTCCCAATTTTCACTGGCATAACTCCAATACAATTCTCGAATATCAGCATGCGTTTGATTTTCATTCCGGCTATTAAATCGGGCAAAGGCAGAAAACAGCAACTGATGTTGGCCATCATCCCACTCATGAACATACTCTGGTTTAAACACCACTGAATAATAGTTTTGACTTTGCTCTGCATTACTACTTTCATGTCTAAATGTTTGCCACTCGGCACCTATACTGCCAGACCACTCATTATTTGCCTGCGTATTTAGAGATAGCAAACTCACACAAATCAAAAAAAGTAATTGGTGGTATTTAAGTATATTCATAAAGACCTCTCTAACGCGCTCGTTTCAAACTATTTTTATCGAAGTCTCGCTTCTTCAATCCAGTTTGAAATTCATATTTATCCCACTTTAAGGTTGTTTCCTTTTTTGTCTGATGATTCTTCATCTCCATTCGACCTGGACGCCAGTATTGACCCAAATATTGTTTATATTCATGAAACGTCAATGTTTTTAACGCCGCATTTTTTCGATCATAAAAAGCAATTTTAAGCGGTTGATAATACTCTTTATCCATCCACACTATTTGTCGTTTATATCCAGATTTTTTATACTGAGGAAAACGCTCAATGACAAACGTATCTCGTCCTTCAGTGACTTCATCCTTAATATAATTATAGGTATATTTCTCCACTTCTTGAGAAGACAAATCTTCATAAGCGAATTCACTTCCTAAAAATGGCCCCGATTTATTTGATGAAGAAACACGTTTTATGCGCTTTAAAGAAGGCAAATACAACCATTGATCATCTGACTTAATCGCGTGTGTATGGCTCAAAAATGCCGTACCTTTAATATCAGCAGGTGTATCAAAAATAATTAAACTTTTATCACCATCGCCGTTAACTTCCAAAATTTTATTTCGGTTTTCTCGCACGGATGATTCACCATGCGCATTTCTCAAAGTCATGACCGCTGAAGTTTTAACATCGCCCCAGCCAGTATCACGTTTATCTGCCTCCATTACAATTTCAAGGCCTTTTTCTTGTGTAGTTTGTGCGAAACCACTCAATGGAAATAGCAATAATATAGAAAGTGCTAATTTAGTTTTATTCATTGTTTTTTCTCCTCAAGTTTAATGAGCAAAGGGGGCAAAAGAAAGAAATCTGCAATCAAAGCCATAGTAATAACAATTGCTGTTAACAAACCCATTCCAGCATTTAATTCAAATGCTGACATCGCTAGCACACAAAAGCCCAACACTAATACGATAGATGTAACAACTAATGCCCTTCCGACAGAGGTAAAAGCATAACGTACTGCGTCAGATGCGTCATATCCTTTTTCTCGCCTAGCTCTTAGATATTTACTCAACAAATGAACTGTGTCGTCAACAACAATACCCAAAGTCATACCCATTACCACGGACAAACCAAGCCCGACTTCACCAACAAATATTCCCCATAACCCAAAACCCATTGCGGCAGGTATTAAATTGGGTAGCACACTAATTAAGCCAATTTTCAAAGAACGTAGAGCAAAGATTAGTATTATTGAAATAAGGACCAACGCAACAGTAGTACCCATCAACATACTTTTAATATTACGAATCCCTATATTGGCAAACATTAGCGATGGACCAGATGCATCAAATTTCTTAATACTCGATGTATTGGCCTGCAACCACTGATCAGCTCTGTCTGCTAGAGCTGCCATATGTTTTGAAGACAAATTTTTAATCGTGACTGTAAATTTTGTTGCAGACTTATCAATATTAATCTGATCATTTAAATCAAGCCCATAAGGTAAAGACATTTCATAAAGCAACAAATATTGCGCAGCAAGTTTTCGCTCATCGGGCAATTTGTACCAATCTTGATTATCGCCATGCATATTTTTATTCAATCGTTTATAGATATCCGTTACCGATGCAACATGTAATGTCTCAGGTTGCTCGCGATACCATTTCGCAAAATCTTCAACTTCTTTCAAATATTGTGGGGCATTAATACCACCCGATATACCAGACTCCAAGGAATAAGAAATATTATATAAACCGGTTAAATTGTCCGACACATAATCCGCATCCACTCTAAACTGAATACTTTCATCAAAATAATTGATGAATATATCGTTCATTTCGTTTTTGGGTAAAAAACTCACCAATACGACAACAATTGCTATCATTGACCACATGAGTGATTTTCGTTTCGCCACGATAAAGTCACCCAATTTCACCATCATATCATCTTTCGATTCTGCAACTTGCTTAACTCTCACAGGTAAAATTGACATCAAAGCTGGCAAGAAAGTTAAACTTAATATCCAAGACGCCACTACACCAAAAGCAACAAAGTTTCCTAAATGTTGAAAAGGAGGCACCTCAGAAAAATTCATGGTCAAAAAACCAATCGCAGTTGTCAAACTGGCCAATGTTATGGGCTGCAGATTGACTCGAAGTGACTCACGAATCGCCACATGTTTTTCATCGCCTTTTCGCATTTGCTGTAACATCGTCACAAGAAAATGCACGGAACTCGCAATAGCAATTGTTAATATGATAATTGGAGCACTTGCGGATGGAGGCGAAATGGGAAAATCCAGTGCACCACCTAAACCCATGGCCGTCATGATGCTAAAAATAATAACAATCATCGTAGCAAAGGTGCCGGTGAATCCTTTAATTAAAAATCCTAAACTTATCAACATAACCGCAAAACTGATAGGCACAAGACTTTGCATATCTTTTTTCGATGCTTCAGAAAAAGAGTTATTCATCATAACCATTCCTGAAAGGTTTACTTGCATATCAGGATATTTTTCAAGGAACTTTTGTTTTAAATCGCGAGAAAAGGCAACTATTTCTGGTACTTCTTTTGTTTCATCAATTCCAGGAAGCTGGACAGTAACATTTACACCCGTTACGTTAGCTTTAGGGGCAATTAATCGATCCACTAATAAGGGTTCGGCCAATGCAACGGACTTTATCTTTTGAATTTCTTCTACCGACAATGACATAGCATCAGAAACCAAGTCTTCCACCACCATATCGTCTTCTTCAGACCAGCTATATTGAAAATTGGATATTGAATCCACTCGATTAGAAAAAGGTGTCTGCCAAGATTGCTCTGTTAGCCATTCAATAGCTTCGAGGTTTTTATTTGTAAAAATATCTCCATTTTTTGCAGTGACAGCAAACAAAACCGAGTCATTTTTGCTATAGGTTTTTTCCAGCGCATCAAATGCAAGTAACTGAGGATTATCTGCACTAAAAAATATTCGATAATCTGTTGTGAATTTTAAATGTTGCCCACCACTACCAGCTAGCATAACTAATCCAATACTTAATAAAAGGATCAGCCAACGTAGCTTCAACACCCATTCACTGAAGGAAATCTCCAACGTTTTCATAGTGTATCTCCATACCTATAATATGAATACTGAATATATTAATAATTATTCAGCGTTACAGCGAAAAAAAACCGAGACGCAGCTCGGGGTTTATTTTAACGTTTGCGGATACCGTTCATGATCAGCTCCACAACACTAATTGCTTTATCTTCAAATTCTTCTGCAGAATACATGTGTACAAAAATCGGCACATCAAAAAATACCAACGCCGTATATATTGCCTCTGCCTTACTAACAACATCATCAACTGCAAATTCACCAGATTCGTTACCAAAAGCCAAAATCTCCGCAATTAGAGCAACTTGTGCTTTAACATTTTGTTGGATCATTTGCGGATCATGGCTAGAAACACTTTCCACTAACTCATTGATTTTTGGGCTATCTTTCATCATTTCAAAATTATGCCGAATGCCTTCCAATGCAAAGGCTTGCAAACGCTGCATAGCGTTTAAATGACTTTGTCGAATGGCGGCTCTAAGGTGATCATTACGGGAACACATACAACGATCTGCACATGCTACAGCGATATCCTGCTTGTTTTTAAAATACCGATAAAGATTCGCAGCTGACATCGATACATCCTCTGCAATCTCAGCCATGGTAGTTTTACCAAACCCATAATCGAGAAATCGCTGATGAGCTGCATCCAAGATATCCTGGCGCTGCTTATCTATATCCATGTTTGTGACGTTTGCGTTCATGCTTAACAGTAAAGCATGGGGTGACTGAATATTCAAGTAAATATTCAGTCTTCAGAGGCAATTTGAGAACTCTATCAGATTATTGATCAATTAATGCGCATGCCTGCACATATAACCATCTTTGTATCTACTATTTTATAAAACTTTGCTAGCTACCGCCCTACCGTGTAAACCACACTCTTTGCTTTCGGGTGATTCCCACCACCATCGACCAGCTCGAATATCTTCACCCGTTTTTATTGCTCGTGTACACGGTTCACAGCCAATACTTGGAAAACCTTTGTCATGTAACTTATTATAGGGCACCCCATTGCTGTAGATATAATCCCACACATTATCGTGGGACCAGTTTTTTAATGGATTACATTTGTGAATTTGAAAGTTATCTTCCCATTCGTAGAGTACTAATTCATCTCGTGTCGTAGATTGTTGCTTTCTTAAACCTGTTATCCACAATGTTTTACCTTGCAATGCCCGTCTAAGCGGCAACACTTTACGAATGTGGCAACATAATTTTCGAAAATCAACATTTTCATAAAAAGCATTTGGCCCGTTGCTGTTAATATATGTCTCCAAATCACTGGATTCTGGAGAATATACCTTGAAATCCAAATCGTAATGTTTCTTCACATCATGCATGAGATCGTATGTTTCTTGGTGTAAACGACCTGTATCAATGCAAAATATCTCAATCGGGAAATTATTTTTTGCAATAATATCCGTAATTACCAAATCTTCTGCACTCAAACTGCTTGAAAAACATGGCGTACGTTCATTCACACTTATTTCTGATAAAAGCGCTGTCAAAGCTTTCAATTCAGTAATACTGTCCATGAAACACTCCTATAATATATACAAATGTATTAACTAAGCCACCTGCCCTTCTTCTGCAGTATCTTTTTTCTCTACTTTTACAAAATTTAATGGCTTTAAGACATGAAGAACCGTTTGCTGCAATTCAGTTTTTTCATCTAATGAAAGCAATTGAAAACCCTGTGATTCCAACCCCTTAAATACCAAGTTCGCATCAGGCCCTTGTCGAAAAACCAACTGCAAAGACTTCCCATTTTCTAAAGCACCAAATGACTGCCTCGCTTTAAGGTATTGCAACGGTAGAGCGTCGTCTGTTAAATCCAAAACACTAGATTGGATTTGAAGCTTTGGTTTTGCCGGTGAATTAATCACACCTAAAACAGCGGTATGCCAAGAGTCGAGATCTTGAAAATATTCTTCGGCTGATAATTTATCGTTTACTGATTTCAATACACCTAATCTTTCCCATAAATTGAGATAAGCATTATTTTTTACACCCTTACTGCGAAATATTCGTTCCAATTTTTCTGCAACAAGTAATTTGTCATCCACATAAACTTCGTTTTTAGTAAACAATAGACTCTTTGCTAGTAGAGTTAACATATTTTCAGCACATTCAAACGCGGAGTTAAGTTCATTTTGACGTATAAATGTTTCACTAAAGCCTTTTTCATATCGAACCTCAGACAAATATGCCGATACAGTTTCTTCGGCAATTCCCGCACATTCACCACCACCCAGTTGTAAAACTCGAAAATCTTTTTTCTCTCCTTCGTCTCTTAACAAAGTTGGAATGTCCAGTTCGGAAACATTTGTAAATTCTGCCAATAAATCTACAAAATACTCCTTGTTTTTACTTTTCGTCCAGTCTCTAAAAGTCAACCCTTCAGTTTTTTCAAGCTTATAATTTTTTTCAATTTTTCGAATTGCAGATAATGTACGTACAGCAGGTATTTCTGGCCCCTTCATAGCCAAACTACCATTCATCGAACCATCACCACCGAGATAAAAGCGATAATAAGGTAATAACTTTCCAAATTTTCGCCTGCCTTCTCCATGCAATCCGATGTCACTTATTTGAGGCTGAGCGCAACTGTTATGACAACCACTCACATTTACTTTAAGCCCAGTAATTTCATTTGAGATAACTTTCGCCATGTCTCTTGATGCTGTGATACCCAGTCTACATGTCCAGGAACCAGGGCATGCAACAACCTCTGCTTTATCATTTTTCAATGGCACAGAAAAATTTTCCAACTGTGTCACAACATCCACTTTATGTTTGTCTTTTACATCAACTAATAATAGATTTTGATCTTGCGTCGTTCTAATATTGTCTAATTTAAATTTAGTCAAAACCTGGGAAATATGCCTTATATGTCCCGGACTAATATCACCTAAAGGAATATTCAAATTAACTGTAGATTTTGGCTCAGCTAAATCATCTTTCCTCGCTTTAAAATCTATATTACACCAGCGCAAAGGGTGATTATTTCTCCCTTGATTATTTACTTCAGCTGTTTTAAGTCTATTCTCCGTCGCGTGTAATATACGCCGATATTTTTCCTTAAAATTCTCTTCACCAAAACGCTCAACAAGAAATTTTAGGCGTGATTTTGCTCTTTTTTTGCGATCAGAATATCGATTATGCAAAGTTATAATTGATTCAATAATAGCAATGACCCGCTCTTCCTCAACAAAGTCTTCTAATACGATAGCCTCTCTAGGCTTGTGCCCTAGGCCGCCTCCAACAAGTATCTTAAAGCCTACAACACCTTGCTGTTTAACTGCGATAACTGCCAAATCATGTATTAAACCCATAGCACAATCAGATTCGCAGCCCGAAAAACTCATTTTAAATTTACGTGGTAGATGTTGTGTGAGTGGGTGTCTCAAAAAATGAATAGTTGTCTTATTTAATAACGGCCTAATATCGACGTGTTCTTGCGGGCAAATCCCAGCCATTGAACAAGCAGTAATATTTCGAACCGTGTTTCCACAAGCCTCCCGCGTTGTCAAACCGACATCCGACAAACGAAGCAATACTTTAGGTACACTTTCTAAATCCACAAAATGCAATTGAATATCTTGTCGTGTGGTAATATTAGCGAATTCTGTATTACTGTACTTTCTAGTTAAATCACCAATGCATTCCAGTTGCTCTCGATTAAGAATTCCACCCGGTATTTTAATCCTGACCATATATTGATCATCTTGCCGCTGCCCATAGATTCCATATTGAAGCCTTTGAGCGGTAAACTCTTCTTCTTTCAGCGATCCTTGCTGAAATTGGTCTAGGGCATTAATAAAACTATGGATTTCATCTCGATTAACGATTCCCCAGTTCCCTGCCATGCTAATCTCCTAATCCTTTAGATATGACACAATGTCGATATAATGTCTGGATAAATTCAGGCTCACCCAGATTAGGTAGAAATATAGCGGCTCCCCTATATTAAATAAAATAATATTGCTTTATTTCTATATGCGATATTTAATATATAGAGTTCTTTACAAAATAAGCCGAGATCCAATGAATCTAAAACAACTTCAACTAGTTTGCGAAATGGTAAAAGCGAATTTCAGCGTATCGCGCACAGCAGATGCTATGTTCACTTCTCAACCAGGTATTAGCGCCATGTTAAAAAACCTGGAAGATGAACTAAATGTCAAAGTTTTTGTTAGACACGGAAAACGAATAACTGGCTTGTCAGGCGCGGGCGTTAATGTCTACCATTATGCACAAGAAGTATTATTCAATGTTAAAGCGATAAAACAAGTTGGGCAGGAGTTTAGTGATAAAAACAAAGGCAAAATTGAAATCGCGACAACACATACTCAAGCGCGCTATGTATTGCCACCCGTTATCAAAAAATTTTCCAAGCGTTATCCAGATGTTCAGATGCGCATACGACAAGGAAGCCCTGTCCAAATATCAGAAATGGTCATTCATGGTGAAGCCGACTTCGCAATTGCCACCGAAAACATTGCACAATCCAGTCAATTGATCTCTCTACCAATGTATCAATGGAATCGATGCATTGTCGTTCCAAAAAATCATGCTTTACTCAAAAAGCGAAAAAAAATCACGCTTGAAGAAATTACACAGTACCCCATCATTACCTATGATTTTGCCTTTACTGGGCGCTCTACTATAAATCACGCGTTTAATGAAAAAGGCTTGCACCCAAATATAGTACTGACGGCCATGGACTCAGATGTCATAAAAACTTATGTTGAACTAGATCTTGGAATTGGATTATTGGCAAATATGGCATTTGACGCCAAGTCTGATAAAAATCTACGAAAGATTGATGTTAGTCATCTTTTTGAAGAAAGCACAACTTACATCGGGTTTAGAAAGGACCAGATAATACGAGAGTATATTTATGATTTTATCAATTGGTTAGCACCCCATTTGAAAAGGGAAAATATTATTAGAGCAAACAGTTAACTCGTCAATTTAAACGAATCAACAAGTCGATCTAGCTTCTGAGCCATATTTGATAGTTCAGAAGAACGTTGAGTCAATGTACTCGCATCATCAGCGACTTGATTTGATAAATTCTTGATACTGGTAAGACGAATATTGTTCTCTTCGGAAACACTCGACTGCTGGTTTGCAGACTTAGCAATTTCAATATTCATTTCTGTTATTTTTGACACGTGCTCAGCGATATCCGCTAATGAGGATTTTGCCTCATTGGCAAGCTTAACGCTATCTCCAACTTTATCCTGACCGACTTCCATCGCTTCTGCAGCTGACTTCGCGCCATTAACAAGCTCGGTTAATACCGAATTAACTTCCTTCGTGGCTTCCTGTGTACGATTGGCAAGTTGCCGCACTTCATCTGCAACCACGGCAAAACCTCGACCATTTTCACCTGCCCTTGCTGCTTCAATCGCTGCATTCAATGCCAACAAATTGGTTTGTTCTGCAATAGTTTGAATTGTACTAAGAATCGTCTCAACATTGGACACATCATCTTGTAGCTTATTCATCGCATCAGAGGCATTTTCTACCTCTTGAGATACTGACCTAATACTATTCTCTGCATCTTTTACAACACCAGTCCCTATTTTTGTACGTTCATCAGCATCTTTACTTGATTCTGCCGTAATCTTAGAGTTTTGTTCAACTTCAGTGATTGAATTAACCAACATATTTGTTGCTTCTGAAAGTTGATCCACATCTCCTCGCTGTTGATTCGCATTTTTTGCTGCACCAGATGCTTGATTGCTAAGGTCATTAGAAAAATTAGATAGACTGCCGCCAATTTCTCTAATTTGTAACATCTTAACATTTAGATTGTTAACCATTTGCTTCGTAGCAGAACCTATAGAATGGATTTCGCTAATAATACTATTAGAACTTGTATCAACTTGCATATTGCCCTCAGCAATACTATTAAGATTTTTTATTAAATTTTCGATTGGTCTAAATACAGCATACTTCAAACTTAACAATGCGACGACTAAGCCTAATCCAAACACAACAAAGAATACACCAGCTACTAAGTACTCAGTTCTGGCCATGTCTTCATACATTTCTCGAAGCTCTTCCAAGATACGAATATTTAATACTGCTTTATCTTCCATTCCTTTGAGCTTATATTCCACCGCTAACGTAGTATCACTAACCCTCTCTGCCCACGATTCACTTTCAAAAGAAACATCACCATTGGTTTGAGAAATACTAACAGGCAACCCCATCATAGCTTCAATTTTTTTCAGATTATGTACAGGGTTTACCACCACTTCCATATATGCAACTAATCGTAAGCCGCCTATAGGAGCCAGCACGGATAACATGGCCCCTTCTTCCCCATGCCATACAGCAGATAAAGTTTTCAATCTCTCAGCTTTTTCTCGTGGTTTAGCACGCTCTAAAAGTGATGCGGGTAATTGTTTAATGCCATCTTTAACGCCATTATTGCTTTCAACAATAAAATTAAATTTCTTGTCATAAACTCGAATTTTCTTTAAATCAATGATTCCCGTGGTAACAAACTTTTGATTGAATTGATCATCAAGGAGCTCAACCGCTATTTTTTTATTTTTTTCTATATCTTTCTTTTTAGCCAGTTTTTTAATCGCTTTTTTAAAACCTCGATCTCTTTGAGCACCAGCGGCGATGCCAGACAATTCCGTCACTGTTTGACGCAATATCTCATCACTACTAATCCCCACAGATCGACTTAATGTACGAATTTGCGCAGTCGTTGCTGCATCTCTAAACGCAAAATCTTCAAACACAGCTATGCAGGCAGCTAAAACACCTAAAATCAATAAAATAGTACTAATAAGCACTTTTAATGAAATGGTTTTAAATGAAATTTTCAACTCTATTTTTCCTTGGCCAAAACTAAACAACTGGTAATTCTAGAATAAACAAAAGAATTATCATTAAAATCGACAGTCATTTAAGCGACATCTTTGACACAATTCTTTAGAAAACACCTAGTTTTTCAAGCTTCTTTTCAAGAAGATAGTGCAGAATTTACAAAAATAATCTTATATCATTTTTTTAACTCCCGAATATTTAAAAACGGAAAAATTTTTTTCATTTTGTATATTTACAAGTATTGGGTGTGACATTTTGGTCTGTAGAAAATAATTCTCTCATTTTTCACTTTTCGTAATATTAGTTTTCAATTCAAGGGCATTAGCAACTCACACACCCGTCAATACTAAGCAAGTAAGTCGATACTGGAAATAAAATTTTAAATATTTCAAGCAATGTATTCTTAACTAAAATTGGTATTTCGTTTTACCTTAATTTTTACGATGTTGATTCATTTAAATCCACCAACAATAAAAAAGGCCAGAAGTAAGGATTTCTGGCCTTTTAATAATACAATGGTTGAGCTCCAAATAATAAAACATCGCTTATACATTAGGCTATGGATATCTTCGTTATTTTAGAACTCGTAAAATACAATAACATTGCTTTGTTACAATTTTATGACTAGTCAAATAAAACTAAAACTCAATAACACCTTTGCAATACCCATGAACGACATACGTAACATGTATGTAATATATCTGAAATCAAAGCGTAACAAAGACTAATTAATATCCTTTCTAGAATTAAGCCCAGGAAATTTAGCTTGCCCCTTGCAGTTTTAATACAAATTGAAATTGCGAGCTACCAACTAAAATAATCTCTTTGCATGAATCGTAATAAATGAACATGCAATCGCTGGATAGCGGTTTTCAATAAAAGAGTTAATCAAAGATTAAAACAATAAAATCAGCAACAATTTTTTCAATATTATCGTTTTTACATTAAACATTTTTAGCGATTATAATTTTTTGAAACTTTAAACAGGAGCAAATAATGAAGTTACCCACAATCAAAACCTGCACGGCTATTGGCCTAATAATGTCAGGCACTATATTAACAGGCTGTAATAGCGATAGTGATGACAACAACACACCTACGCCAAGTGCTAAAGGTACAGCTGCCTACGTTGTAGATAATACAGAGCTAATGGGTGACTTTTCCGAAGATGTCACACTAGACGCCAGCAAAGTTTATAAAATCACTGGCGAAGTTAATTTTCTTGACGGCGCAACACTAACGATTCCTGCAGGCACTACATTATATGGCTCTTCGGGTTCTTCTTACTTAGCCATTAACCGTGGTGCAAAAATCATGGCTGAAGGAACTTCTGCCAATCCTATCATCTTCACATCCGCTCAAGATATCGCTGGCACTGCCAACAAAAATGACCAAGGTCAATGGGGTGGCTTAACTTTATTAGGTAAATCTACCAATAATAAAGGTGAGGAAACTTATGAAGCTGGCACTCAAAAATATGGCCCTGTTAACGGTGTAACAACTGCCGATGATAATAGTGGTGTGTTACAACATGTCATCATCAAATATTCGGGATATGCCGTCGAAGTAAATAAAGAACTTAACGGACTTTCATTAGGCTCTGTTGGCTCAGGTACAACCATTGAAGATATTGCCATTATAGGCTCTGCCGATGACGGTATCGAAATCTGGGGCGGAACCGTTAATATCTCTAACCTATATGTTTACAACGCTGGCGACGACTCAATTGATACTGACCAAGGTTATGTTGGTACAATCGACAACGCTTATGTACAGCAAGTTATCGTTGACGATGAAACTGACTCTCGTGCATTAGAAGCCGACAGTTTTGATGAAAATGGTGCAGGCACCCCTGTGGCAAAAGTGACATTAAAAAATGCCACACTGGATACCATCGGTCGTGCAATCCGTCTGCGTGAAGGCACAAACTATGTATTTGACAATGTTCAAGTCAATGTTAAGTCCAGTTCTGCCGTAACAACTTCTGCTGATTATCACAAAGATATTGCTGCAATTCGAATTAGCAACAAGTCAACCGCAGGAACAACTGCCGAAACTTCTGGTACTGGCATTGCCATTAAAAATGACGCAGTTGAAATAGAGGCTAACGATAGCGCAGCTGGCGATATCGGTGCCGATGGTAAAATCGCATCTGGCAAAGGCATCTATCGTGATGATGACACGATGACAACATTCCGCGCATTAGCTAACGTACATGAAGGTGTCGGTATTTCTGGTGATATGGTCGACGAAGGCTTCCTGGATTCAGACGGAAGTGTATTTACTGCTGAAGTCTCAGCTGATAATACAGTAACAGGCGCTGACATGACTGAATTTGAATGGGCTATTGAAGAAATCAACAGCCAAGCAACTGAGTTATTGACTGGCGATATTTCTGCTGACAAAACATTGTCTGCAGACACACTTTACGGCATCAATGGTGAAGTTAACGTGCTTGACGGTGTTACGCTCACTATCCCAGCAGGAACGACACTTTTTGGTGTAACAGGTTCTTCCTATCTTGCCATTAATCGTGGCGCTAAAATCATGGCTGAAGGAACAGCTACTTCACCAATCGTTTTCACTTCTGCACAGGATATTGCTGGATTGAACACTGGTGATGAGCAAGGTCAATGGGGTGGTTTAACTATCCTTGGTAAAGCTTCTGCTAACAAAGGTGAAAAAACTTACGAAGCAGGCAGCCAAAAATATGGCCCTGTTAATGGCACTGCAACAGATGATGACAACAGCGGTGTGTTGAAATATGTTGCTGTTAAATACTCTGGTTATGAAGTTGAAAAAGATAAAGAACTGAATGGCATTTCTTTAGCTGCAGTTGGCTCTGGCACAGTGATTGAGAACATCGCTTCAATTGGTTCAGCTGATGACGGCATCGAGCTTTGGGGTGGCACAGTAAGCATCAACGGTTTATACGTTTATAATGCGGGTGATGACAGTATCGATACTGACCAAGGTTATGTAGGTACTATTCAGAACGTTTATGCTGAGCAAAATCTCGTTGACGATGAAGTGGGTTCTCGAGTTATCGAAGCTGACGGTAAGGATTCAACCAGTGCAGGAACTCCGGCATCTCTGATCACCATGAAGGATGCTATCCTGAATGCAAAAGGTCGTGCGATTCGCTTACGTGAAGGGACGGGTTATGTGTTCAACAACGTTCAGGTAAATGTAGTATCTTCTACTGACACAACAACTGACGCTATTCGCATCAGCGATGATATTACATTCACTGAATCTAATATATCAACTGCTGGAACAGGTATCGCGATCAAAAATAATGCAGATGCAAGCGCATTATATCGAGATACAGCAACCGAAACATACTTCCAAGATGTTTCTAAAATAGCAACTGTTCTGGAAGATGACGATACGACTTTGAGCATCACTGAGTATGATCGTAGTTGGATTCCTAATTGGACCAAATAATCTCTGCATCACAGCACTGCCCGGTGCTGTGTGATGTAAAGATCCAGTAAATATAAGAAGCCCATTGTTTTTTCAATGGGCTTTTTTTATTCTCGAAAAAAATTACCCAATTTTCCCTTAGCTACTATTGCAATAAATACTTAACGTGTCGTTCATGAAAATGCAATGCAAGACTTCTAATATTCACTATGGCGATAACGTCAAATTATACAAAAGGAAAAAATACACATGGAAACAAGTTACAAATTACGAAATGCCGAGCGACTAACACGTTTAGTCCTAGGATTAGGAATTGTATTATCCATACTAGTGACATCATTAACACCCATGGGAATTTTTATCGTGTTCTTGTTATCAATATATCCACTAGTGACTTCATTGATTGCCATTGATCCAATATTCCAGCTATTCAATAAAATAGAGAGTACCGAATATGAGAAAAATGATAATAGAATGAGTATGTCTTCTTAATATCTCAACATTCCTCCCCCTTTCTACACAACCCCATAAATAATAATATAGTGCTGATATACCCACCCTCCCTGGTATATCAGCACTTCATAATTTGCTTACACTTAATTATTAGTCAATACTTTTAAAAGCTAAAAAAACACTTTTCAACCCAGGTAACACATTGAAAAACACTTACTTTAAACCTGCCTTGCCAAAATTATAAAAATGAGAAACAATTAGCTTTATGAAAGAAGAGGCAAATGAGACATATTTGTCGTTTTATAACACTACAAGTGTCGTCTACTTGTAGTTAGTGTTTTCACACATAATATGCGAATAAAGGTAATAAAAATATAATATGGAATATCAACCACTACTAGAGGCTGGAATTCACAACATGGCTCAGGCTGATATGCATGGTATTTTCGTTCAGCCATTTAAAAACCCAGAAAGACGAGAAAGATTACTCTTGCGACTGGAAGCTCTTCTAACAAAATTGAAAGAAGTACCCATTCGAATGGAAATTTGGATCGACGGCTCTTTTGCAACAAGTAAAGAATCTCCTGGGGATGTTGATTTAGTCGTGGTTTTTGAACAAAATGAAGTTAATAATTTAGCTACTGATCACCAAACCGCTTTATTAGATATTTTTAGTAATCAAAAAACAACTAAACTAAGATATGAATGCGACGTCTATTTTATAATGAATGATATGCATGATAAGAGTTACTGGCGTGGATTATTTGGGTTTGATAGAAATGAAAAACCCAAAGGTATTGCTAGATTAATTTTAGAAGAACATTTATGAATATTTCTGGATTAGAGCTTAAAATTAAGGAAGCCGAATCTCTTTTGGTTTCTAAAGAATCTACACTTTTGCAAAAAGAAAATTTTGCCTTATCTTTAAGCATCAATTCACTAAAATCGCATATCGAAGATCTTCAGTTTCAATTAAAGACTGCAAAAGAACAGCGGGAAAAAGAAGTTGTAGAGTTACGTTTGATCGGGCGAGATGTTAATGATGGAACAGTGCCATTAGATGTACTTGCAAATCTTTCAAAGTCACTTTCAGGTCTCATAACTGCTGCATCTGCAAGAATTAAATTAGGTCAAGACGTATCAGGAGCAATACCCGAAAATATAACTCAACCTTTAAATTTGAGGTTTGCAGATATAGGACAGGGGTCTTCAAGGATATTTATCACTGGCGATTCGTCGCCAGACTTATTTGGTAATAGTTTAATGGAAAGCAGCCTTCAGGGCTTGTTTGAACTTTTAAATCGAGATTTAAATAAAGGGTTAAGTGATCAAGTTCATTATATGGGATTACGAAGTTCTCACAATCTTGCCGAATTTCTCAAAGTTCTAAGAAAAAAACATATAGAAATTGACCTAACTTGGACAGCCCCCAATCAAAAAAAATATAACTGGGCTGGTCGCCGAGATAAAATCCAAATCCTCGAAACTCTTTTAGATGGCTTTGGTGCAAGTGAACCAAAAAGTGAAATTTTAGTTGGCGTTATTCATCTTATTAGTCGTTCGGGCAAGCTCGAAATAAAAGCGGAAGACAATGAAGTCGTAAAAATCAGTTATCCTAGGCCACTTTTTGAGGAAGTCAGAAAACTTCGTTTAGGTGACAATGTTCGTTTAGATACAAAAGAAATCACTGTCTATAATAAAACTACTCAAGAGGAAAAGAAAAAATACACTCTTGCTGGAATATTATGGGGTAACTAATAACACCCTAATAAAAACATCCAAGGGATTTGCGACAGCGTGATTTAGGTAAAAATGCAAGTTAAATTGGGGTCAGACTGAGCTTCCCCCAATAAAACGGACGATTTAAATACCTGCAAACTTTTCTTCGTATTCTACAGGTGTCATGTAATTTAAAAAAGCATGGCGTCTTTGGCGATTGTAAAATACTTCAATATATTCAAAAACATTCTGTTTAGCTTCTTCTCTTGTTCTGTAATCTTCGTGATATACACGCTCGTTCTTTAATGATCCAAAAAAACTTTCAGCTACTGCGTTATCCCAGCATTCGCCTTTACGGCTCATGCTGCAAAGTAGGTTATTTGAGATCAATTGCTGCTGATACCGCTTTGATGCATACGTACTACCTTGGTCAGAGTGAACGACGATTTTGTTTACTTTACCTCGTCTCCAAATAGCCATTGTTAATGCATCTTGCACTAGCTCGGCATTATTTCGAGCGCTCATTGACCAACCAATCACTTGGCGTGAAAATAAATCTAAAATTACTGCCAGATATAGCCAACCTTCTCTTGTTGCTATAAATGTTGTATCTGAAACCCAGGCTTCATCCTTCCGCTCAACTTTGAACTTCCTCTTTAGTAAATCTGGAGCAGGCTCTTTCGTGTTTTTTGAGTTTGTCGTAATAACAAATTTTCGTGCCACCTTTGATTTTAAGTCTGCCAGTTTCATTAACCGCGCAACACGGTTTACGCTACAAATTTCACCGGCTTCAATAAGGTCCTTATGTATCTTCGGTGAGCCATATACTTCGCTCGTTTTCACGTGAAAATCTTTTATCTTCTCTGTTAGCTTCCGGTTTTCAAGGCTTCTAGCGCTTTCGGGACGATTAAGCCAATCATAATAACCACTACTTGATACATCAAAAGCATCGCACATTCTAATGACTTTGTATTCTTTGCTATGACTGCGAATAAATTCGTATTTCAGTCCAGTTGCTTTGCAAAGAATACGGCGGCCTTTTTTAAGATTTCGTTCTCCTCTTGAAGGCGTTTATTCTCAGCTCGAAGCCTTGAGGTCTCCGATTGATCTTCTTTTTTGGGCCTACCTTTCTTTGAAGAAGCCACTCCACCTTTTTTTTCCAATTGATCTTTCCACTTATAAAGTTGATTTCGTCTAATGCCTAATTTCATGGCTATTTCGCTAGCTGGACAATCTGATTCATCCATCATACGAAGTGCTTCTAGTTTAAACTCTTTTGTATAAGTATTATAGGGCTTACGTTTGTTGCTCATTGGAACACTCCTTCAAGAGACTTTTGTCTCTGATTAAAAGTGTCCGTTAAACTAGGGGAGGTTCAGACTCGAATAGTTGAGTATTCCTCAATATTTACTAAACTAAAAATGTACATCACAGAGTTTTATTCATGGCCCGATTAGCCCGCTTCTATCTAAAAGACTAACCACAGCACATTATACAACGCGGCAATAATCGTGAGCCCATATTCGCCAGCCAACAAGATTATGAATTTTATCTTGAGTGTTTATTAGATGCAGCGACAAAACATCAACTAAAAATTCACTCTTATGTTTTAATGACCAATCATGTACATATTTTGGCTTCACCTCTGGAAGAAAGCAGTATTCCCAAAACCATGCAGTCTATTGGTCGAAAATATGTGCAATATTTTAATCATTATTATGATAGAACAGGCACCTTGTGGGAAGGGCGATACAAAGCAACACTGATTGATAGCGAAACATACTTATTAGCATGTATGCGCTATATCGAGCTAAATCCAGTGAGAGTGCGTTTGGTTCGCATACCTAAAAATTACCCTTGGTCCAGTTTTTAATTTAATGTCCTGGGTGAAGCAAATAAACTAATAACACCACATAACTTATATAACAACTTAGGTAGAACATTGACTAAATGCCAGCTAGCTTATAGTCATTTGTTTAAAGAGCATCTTTCCACAAAAACACTGGACGATATTCGTGATGCAACAAATAAAGCTTTGCCATTAGGGAGTACTAAATTTAAGCATAAAGTAGAAAAACTCACAAAAAGACGCGCAATGCTCAAGGCAAAAGGTCGTCCCAACAAAGTCGAGTCTGATCCTAATTAACCATATATCAATGTCTATTGCTATAAAACCACTTTTCAACCCAGATAACACATTGAAAAACACTTACTTTAAACCTATCTTGCCAAAATCATTAAAATGAGAAACAATTAGCTTTAGGGAAGAAGAGGCAATTGCTACATATTTGTCGCGTTATAACACAACAAGTGTTGTCTACTTGTAGTTATGCTTAAAAACTTTGTTGAAATAAGTATTTAGGATTAATATGGATAAAAAAACAAAAGGATCATGGTTAGTTCATCAGACAGGGAAACTTCAAAACGTAAACAACCAATCGAGTTTTGAGAATACGTATTTCGCGGGTAAGGCAGGTATTTTACTTTCGGCTATCTCAGGGGATGCGCAGTCAATAATAAGTAAAGATAAATTAGAGGTTTTAGCGAAAGCATCAAATATAAATACTAAATTTGAACTCCCTAACCTGCTAGCAGAACTAAAAAAAAGAGAGCTTATTGATATTGGAAGTGGTGGTATCGAAGTACTTGGCGTTACAACATCCTCAACTCTCCAGCATACATCTGATATATTCGATGGTCTATCACCTACATTATCAGAAGTAGCAGCGATTGAATTATCTGAGCAATGTTCATTGCAGCCTCAAGATAAAAAAGCAATTAGAGAAGAATTGTCAGATGATTTCTTTCTTTCTGATGCAGAAGTTGATCAACTATTATTAGATAGTGAAAAAATTGGTTTTGTAGATATAGAAAAAATTGACCGAAGTAGTTCCTTATATTTCAATGGAAATTTATTTCGCCGAGAAGACACAAAAAAAATTCATGCAGTTCTCAGTACATTACCTTTAAGTGATCAAAAAAAAATTAATGAACTGAATAGTATTTTGTCAAGCAAAGCTTGCATATCAACTCTAGAGGCAGAACGAATATTGGGCAATATCCTATTTAAAAAGGTAACGGCAATTGGAATATATGATATTAGTGTTGTTAGTAACTCAGCTGAAGCTGTCGGATATATAACCAAACCATCAGCGTTTTCGAAATTTAGCAATTCGATGGTTGAGGATGCTTTTGATTTGGCGAAAGCATTTGTGAGTTCGTTAACATACGGTATGACCAGGAGCTCATATGCTAGAGGACAAATTCGTATGATCGAGGCTCTTCTGGAGACTTTAATACGAGGAGCACCAATCGGCCCAGTGTCGGCAATTGCGAATGATTATAAAGTTCTAGAATTAAAACATGTAGTAAAAGTTTATAAAGGTACCAAAAGTGGAAGGCATGGATTTCTGATGAAACTTTTAAAGAAAGAAGTTGGTGTCTTGGCGTTAGAAGCTATACGTAAAGGGGATATTAGTGAACAGTCTCTCATAGAGTTTCCGAGCGCAGCAGTTACGAAATTTCAAGGCCCAGAAATGAATCGAGAAACAAAACGTAGGGAGCAGGTTAAAGATAGTCCAAAGGCTACAAATGATATGCTTATGGTATTGCGGACTGGAGGCGGCTTCTAATGGATAGGAAAATAAAGAAAGGCGAAATGATGGAAGAGCTTCTTCGCAGCTACTTTATAAAAGCAGGCTACTATGTGGCGCGGGGAGTACCATTTAATTATGAGGGATTTGATGTAACTGATATCGATTTGTGGCTTTACGGAAGATCTTCTTCTGTATCAAGAGAAATTGCGATTGTAGATATAAAGAATAAAAAAACACCACAAGCAATGGAGAGGATATTTTGGGTTAAAGGGCTAAAAGAAGCAGTAAAAGCAACAAATGCGCTTGTGGCTACCACAGATAAGAGAATTGAAGTTAAAGATTTTGGTAAAGAGCAAGGCGTTATTGTACTAGATGGTAACTTTATATCTCGACTATCAAAATCAGAAACCATACATAAGAAACGATATAGTGAAGAAGAATTATATCTAGAGCTAGAAAAGTACAGTCTCGGAAAGTTAGATGGCGATTGGAAAGGAAGAATAGTAGAGTCTAGAAAATTACTTGTTAAAGGATTAAGTTTTGACTCCTGTAATATGTGGTTAGAGCAAGCTAGATATTTTTCTGAGCAAGTCATATCAAACCCTTCCCAACGGGTGCTAGCCTATAGACTTTGTTACCTAATTCTCTCTTTTTTGGCTATTGCCATCGACTATATTCTTCGTGATCTATCTTTTAGTGTAGAAGCTGATAAAGAAGAAAATTTAAATCGAGGTTTCCGCTATGGAAATAGAGGTATTAAAGGCGCTAAAAGCATTCTTAACGCATCGTTAGCTTTGGTCACGCAATTTGCAGATAATGGATTAGATGTTTCAAATCAAGTTCGTACAAATTTTGAGAATGAAATATCCGAATTGCCAACACAAATATTGAGCGAATATTTTTCTCAAAATGAAGTTGGAAAAAATTTATTTGGAGTGGCGAGGGACCTTGAAGCACTAGCAATGGCTAAAGAATTTTCCTCTCACTCCACTTCAAATGTTGAAGTAAGAGGATTTATTGGGTGCTTACTTGATTTTTTTGAAATAGATAGAAAGTTATTTTCACATGAAATAGTTTAGAGTAATATTACGCATAATAATTACGTCAACTCTGACCATTTTAAGCTTGGTTACGCAAGACATTAGGCAAATAGATCGCGAATTAAAAAAGGAAATTTATGAACGATAAAACACATAAGATATCTTTGGGTTCTACCGTACTTGATCCAATTATTAAGGGTTATCAAGTAGGAGGTATGGCTTTAACTCTTATTCTAGTGGGAACAGTTTTATTGTTAACTGCTGTCGCATCTGATCCAGGAATTATTTCTTATACTTGTGCTACAGTAGGATCAATAATAATTTTATCAATTCTTTTTAGAATATACTTTATAGAATTTAAAAAAGTAAAAACATTTAGAGACAATATTAAGGAAAGTGAAGAATTATTGAATTCAATTCAAGATACTGCAATTCAAATGACAGAACTTAGTTCACATTTACAATCTTTAGCTTTTAAGCATGCTGATAAAGTAGGCCCTGTCGTCACACAGGTTAGAGATACCGTTAAAATGGTTACTGAAATTCCTCTCGTAGGAAACTCGGCCATTGGTAGAAGAGTCGCGGACCTAGCTGAGCATGAAAAAATTAAGGACACAGAGCAATTGTCGCACGATATTGTTAAATATACTGAATCTGCAAAAGAAGTAATCGAAAACATTAGAATTGCATTGATGCAATTAAATCCAGAGCCAATAAAAAAATATAGAGAAAAAGTTACAATTCTTGACGACACGGTTAAAGAATTACTAATAAAATCTGCCTAACAAGCGTTAACGACGACTGAATCTACCCTAATATAAATAACACCTCAACCAAACCGACCACTAATATAAGAATCCGTCAATTCTTCAACAGGATTATTAAAAAGCGCTTCTGTCTCGTTATATTCCACCAGTTTCCCCAAATGAAAATAAGCCGTATAGTCAGCCGTTCTATGTGCCTGTTGCATATTATGCGTGACAGTCACGATGGTGTAATCTTTTTTGAGTTCCAGCATTAACGACTCGATTTTTTCTGTGGATATTGGATCAAGCGCTGATGTTGGCTCATCCATTAAGATTGCATCAGGTTTTACCGCAATAGCTCTTGCTATGCAAAGCCGTTGTTGCTGGCCACCAGATAATGCAGTGCCGGGGGAATGTAACTTATCTTTTACTTCGTTCCACAGGCCAGCAGCTTCTAAAGAGCTCTCAACCAGCTCATCGCACTCTTTGCCTTTTTTAATTAGACGATGTTTTAACGGGGCATAGGTGATGTTGTCAAAGATGGACTTGGGAAAAGGATTTGGCTGTTGAAAAACCATACCAATACGCTTACGCACGGCAACCACGTCCACATCTTTGTCATAAACGTTTTTACCTTCGACCTTGATTTCGCCATTGATACGAACATGATCAAATAAATCATTCATACGATTGATACAACGTAAAAAGGTTGATTTACCGCAACCCGATGGGCCAATGAGTGCGGTTATTTTATTTTTATGGATGTCCATATTAATATCATGCAGCGCATGATTATCACCGTACCAGAGATTTAGCCCAGATGCTTTTATCTTGATGTCTGAGCCTGATTTTATGTTGGCATTACCACTTGATTTCATATTTTTTCCTAAGATAAATTGCTACGGCATTCAATAAGAATAATATCGACAATATAACCACTATACCGGCAGCTGTTTTTTCTACATAAGCCCGCTCTGGCATACCTGCCCAGGTAAATATTTGCGCTGGTAATACCGTTGCTGCTTCAGTGATTGAACTCGGCGAATCCGGTATAAATGCGATCATACCAATGATAATCAACGGCGCTGTCTCACCCATGGCCTGTGCCAGGCCAATAATTGAACCTGTGAGTATGCCGGGAAAAGCCACAGGTAATACATGATCTTGCACTATTTGAACTCTGGTGAGCCCTAATCCATAACCCGCCTGCCTGATAGAATCAGGTACACTTCGCAATGCGGCACGTGAACTAACTATGATAATGGGCAATGTCATTAAAGCCAGGGTTAAACCACCCACTAGTGGTGAGCTTCTCGGCATACCAAACAGGTTAATAAAAACAGCCAAACCCAACAAACCAAAAAGAATTGATGGAATAGCCGCAAGATTATTGATGTTCACTTCTATAAATCGCGTTAACCAATTATCTCTAGCAAATTCTTCCAAATAGACGGCTGTCATCACACCTAAGGGAAACGCAACACACATGGTTACTAAAAGCGTAAGTACAGAACCCACCAAGGCAGATAATATTCCAGCATTTTCTGGAATTTTTGAATCACCGCGAGAAAAAAACACAGCGTTCCATTGTAGCTCAATATTGCCTTTAGCTTTTAGTTCATCAACAATACGAATTTGTTTTTCTTTGAGATTATGATGATGACCTTTCATGTACTGATCAACTTGATCATCTGCCAACACCCATTGGCTTACGGTAGTACCCATTAACACTGGTTGTCGTTCAATTTGTTTGGGAATGCTTCTTAACCAGGATCTACTAACAATTTTACGATATTTTTTATCTATGGCTTTTGATGTCAGACGTACGCTTTTTTCGGTATAACTTACATCAATTTTGACATAACTCTGGAATAAAGCCGGATAAGCTGTACGCCCCATATCAAATAAGAAGAAACAAAGAAAAACTAGCGTGAATAAAATGGATCCTCTAGTAAACCATTTAAATACTCGTGCTGACCGATGTCTGCCAGACAAACTAGGATCATAGAATGGATTATGACTCACGGGATAAACTCACAGTGTATTAACCTTATACTTCACTTTAAATTTGCGTATTTGAGAAAGTGACAACATATTCAAGAGTAAAGTTATAACGAACAGTACCAGACCCAGGGCAAACGCAGACAAGGTATCTGGCGAGTCAAAGGCATGATCTCCCACCAAAGAATCAACAATACGTACAGTTACCGTTGTCATATCTTCCAAGGGGTTCCATGTTATATTCGGACGTAAACCCGCCGCCATAACAACAATCATTGTTTCGCCAATAGCCTTTGAAAGACCTAATAAACTGGCAGAAATAATCCCGGGCATTGCTGATGGGACGATGATATGACGAATGGTTTCGCTATGAGTCATACCCAAAGCTAAAGAGGCATTTCTTTGTGAATTGGGCACGGCGCGCAATACATCATCACTAAGTGATGCAATGACCGGTATGATCATGACACCCATTACAATGCCACAAGCGAGCGCGCTATTATAAGCGGCATCAATTCCAAACCAATCTGAAATGTCCACTATCGCTGGTGCAATGGTAAGGGCGGCAAAAAAGCCATAAACAACCGTTGGTATACCTGCCAAAATTTCAAGAACCGGCTTAAGTAAACTCCGCCTAAACCGACTGGCATATTCACTCATATATATCGCACTTCCAACACCAACAGGTATTGCAACCAATAGCGCTATCACTGTAATCATGAATGTGCCTGCAAATATGGGCAAAGCGCCAAACTTGCTATTCTCTTGTCCTGGTGACCATTCAGTACCAGAAATAAAATACCAAAAGCTTTTCAATTGAAAAAATTCAATCGCTTGAAAAAGTATCGAAAAAAGAATACCTATCGTCGTCAAAATAGATACGACTGACGCAAAGATCAGCAAAAATCGAATAAATTTTTCGCTACTGTGTTCGGTGGTTTTATACATATGAACTTTCGATTTCAGGTTGCATATTATAAGTAATAATTAATGAGCACCCTTTTACTCTAATTGCGACAATGTCATTTTTTCTAGGCTTACCAATTTTTTGTGGCTTTGCTCAATTTCTTCCCCTGACAGCGGAATTAAACCAATTTCAGTTAACAAACCCTCTTCACCAATCAAATCAACGTTTAAAAACATATCCGTGTACTCTTTCATACCAGGCACATCTTTAATGTGATCGTTTTTAATATAGAAAAATAGACTTCTGGATATTGGGTAAGCTTTCGTTGCAATATTTTCAGCAGAAGGATCTACAGAATCGATTTGGATACCCGCCAACATGTCTTCATTTTCAATTAAAAAGCTGTAGCCAAAAATGCCTAACGCACCTGTGTCTTTAGTCAGCTTTTTAACGATCAAATTATCATTTTCGCCACTGGGTATATAAACGCCATCTGCTCTAATAATTCGATAACCTTTTTGACCCGCATCACGGTAGACTTTCATCTCTTCAGTCTGATATTGCAACACCATTTCCTCAAACGCATCACGGGTACCTGAACTCACGGGCGGCCCATAAATGGAGATTTTTCGGTGAGGTAATTTCGCGTTGATTTGATCCCAAAATTGATATGGATTATCAATAAGTCCATCTTTGCTCTTATTGGGTACTAGTTTGGCTACAGCCAACAGTAATTCATGTTTTGTTATATTCATTGGCTTATTTTTATTCGATTGCGCCAATACGATCCCATCATAACCAAACATCGCTTCCGTAATATTATTCACGCCATTCCGGTTACAAAGATTAAGTTCTCTTATCTTAATTCGACGACTGGCATTGGTAATGTCTGGCGAATTAAGACTGTTGTCACTGCAAAACAGTTTCATTCCGCCACCGGTTCCAGTAGATTCGACAACTGGAGTGGGATAACGAGATACACTTCCAAACTCCTCTGCAACATAACTCGCAAACGGATATACCGTCGAACTGCCAACGATTTTTATCTGATCCCTTGCGTTTACATTGGCAAAGAATAATCCCAACACTAGAAGAAGTATAAGATTTTTCATTATGGTTCCTTTATTACAAATTGTGATTTAATTTCTGGATTATTCCCAAGGGCTAGTTTAATTTCGCCCTGTTCTGCTTGCTTAAAGCTGAGCTCTTTTTTACTCATATCAAAACTCATACGGCTACCTTCAGTCGTAAAAGGTGAGATCCCCTTCATCGTCATAATTCGAATAGGTTCAAAGAACGCAGCATATTTTTTATATTTTCGCTGTACCTTTAAGCATTCTTCGCCATATAGGGTTTTTATATATTGATAGGATTTTCCACAACTTTGTTTTTTTGGCGTTTTACTTTTAAAAATTGACTCAAATTTCACTTTTTTTAGTTTAAATTTCACTTTTAATGCCGCAGACTTTCCGAGTAAATGGTAGCTAATTTGATCTTGCTGCCGGCTAATTGCATAAAGATCACCTTTAGCCAGGCTTTTAGCTTGATTGGCTACAAACAGATAGAGATTGCCCAACTTGTCCAACATATATAGTGTCTTGTTATCAGGCATACTAATGACTTGATTTGCGAACACTCTGCCCAAAGCGTAGTTTTTAATGGCTTTCGCCTGTCCTTGTGAATCAAAGACAATAACTTCTGAAACCCACCCGTATTTATAAGGCTTAACCAAATTACTTTTACCTTTGTAATACGATTTGAAGGTTTTTATAAATTCACTAGGCTTAGCGGCGTTAACAATATTGCTCTCAGCCATTAATACTGAATTCCAATTGGTTTTTTTGCCATCTACTGGAGAGCTAAATCCATCTACCTTTGCCAAATCCAATGCAATTGTATCCAATGGATTGTTGGATTTAGGGTCCAGCTGGGTAATATAAATTCCACCTATTTGACTACTGAAACCAGAAACCAAAAATTTAGATTTTTCGATAGTCAGCGTCTCTTCAAAATCACTGGTTTTATAAATTAGCGGCCGATCTTCGATAAGTACAGGATCACCTTGATAGTCGGTTGCTAATCCATAGATGTGCCTACCTACAACTTCTCCCCCATTTAAACTCTGTGAAAACCCTTGAACAGTAGTCAAGAGTAGTAAAGAAGTAAGAATTAATAATTTATACATTTTCATCAGATTAATTTTTCATAAAGCAATTAGTATTTCATGGAAAAGCTAAGACTAAATGTCCTGCCTGGGCTATATCGCAAAGAAGTCTTCTCACCCTGTTTCATTGTTATTGCACTATCAAGCAGATTCGAGGCTTTAAATGTTAAGCCGTAGCCTATTTTTTTACTCTGCTCGTCATAGGTATCATTGAGGCCCCATTTAACGACGAAATCCAACTTATGAAATGGTTGCTCATAAATATCAGGATTTCCATTGATACCCAACGCAGATATTCGTTCACCATATACGTTGTATAACAATACAGCGCTACGACGAGTAAAGAAATTGTCATAACCAAATTGAAAATTGACTACATAGGGAGACTGCCCCTGCATGGAACGTTGTTCGGTTGTTAGAAAAGGGATAAATTGATCATTTTTGTTTTCTGGCGCATCTTTATCCAAATTTATTTCAGAATTTATCAAGGTATAGTTACCGCTAACATAATAATGATCCAGTTTTTCCCATAAACCCTTTAAATTCTTTCTAAATCCTAATTCTATTCCCGTGCTCGTCGCACTTTCTGCATTACGATAAGACGTCTCAATATCCACATCACTGATTGTTCTCACCGTTTCAATTGGATTAGTAAAGTTTTTATAAAACAAAGCAACAGAAATAGATTCATCAAAACTCGGATACCATTCGTATTTTAAATCTACATTATTGATTGTTGTGTATTTAAGATTTTCATACCCATAAATTATGTTACCTGTGAGAGGGTCTTTATAACGGTTGGGGCTAAATTCACGAAAGTCCGGTCGACTAATGGTACTGCTATAGGCGAAACGCAGTTGATGCTCTTCATTAAAACGCCAGGTCGCACCTAAAGATGGCAATAAATCACTGGTTTCCAACTTGTAGAGATCTTTTTCTTGCCCAACCTGCAATTCCTGAGTTGAAAGTTCCTGCCTAACACCAAAACTCACATCTAATTTTTCCACCGGCGATATCAATTGATTAACATAAAAGGCCAAAACATTTTGCTTTGCGGTATAAAAATCATCAGGTTTATAGGAATCTAGTATATCAATCGTATCATTATCAACATTCGCTTCTGACAACGCATCATCGACAGCACTAGTATCTAAAGTATTATCATATTTGATTTTAAATCGCCGGTTATCTAAGTCACGGGATTTCCGATAATCAAAAAAACCAAGCTTGGTATGATTTTTTCGTTTGTTGAATTTGAATGGTAGCGATATATCTATTCGATAGTTAATGACTTCGTCATTTAGCGCCGAATATAAATAGAATAATTTCTTGGCATCCAAAACCATCTCATCATTTTCTTCTTTATATTCATATTCGAAAGTACCTGGCTCAAATCGATTCGCCTTGGCATATTCTGCGCCCCAATTGACAACAACGTTATCGAAATATTTATCTTGTGTCTTATTCGACGATAGACCAAAATCATGCTGACCATTAAATTGATGGGCGACTAACTCCTTCTCAGCGTACTGTAAAAAAACTCTTTCGTGATACGTATCTTCTTCCAATTTGTTTTTTTGCCCAGAATTGGTGGTATCTTTCGATTCATTTAGCGCTAACAGAGTATATTTTGCAGAGTGCCCTTTTTGAGTATCAAGCCCTATGCTTGCTAAACCCCCATACTTCTTTGTCAATTTTGTAACTTCAAAATTGCCCGTTTGTATATGTAAGTTTTCGTCGGTTGCAGGATTGTATTGATATTCATCCTTAAGAATATAAGTGGCGTCTTCATCAGTTTTATAATAGATTGATCCTGCGAAACCATACTTGAGTCCACTGCTGGTTTTAAAAGCCTGACCCATCGAAAGATTCACACTCTTCCCTGGCTGTAATTTTCTTTGAGTAAGCCCGTAGGAACGATAGCTCATCATCGATTTGTTCAAGGCTATTTTTTCTTCAGCGCTTAAACCTTCTGCAAGTACGGTTGAACCAATTTTTACTTCTTCGGTAAGTACGCCAAAATTATTACTGTGTTTTAGTAAGCTGCTGGGTAAGGCAGATGAATTATCTGAATTATAAGCAACGCTTTTACCTGTTGATTCGTTTAAACTGACACTGACTCCACCCTTGATATAGTTATCTTCTTTCGGAATATCCTTAGTCGTAATTAAAACCGTCCCACCCGCAAATGTACCTGGAAGATTACTGCTGTGCGTTTTTTGAATATTCATTTCTTGAATAACGCCAGTAGGAAAAATATCCAACGGCACGACGCGTTTAGTAGGTTCTGGAGAAGGTATATGCAAGTCATTTAATAAGATTGTGCTATACCGCTCCCCCAGACCTCTAATATAAACATATTTACCCCCAACAACCGTGATACCAGTCACGCGCTTTAATGCACCTGATGCTGAAGAATCGCCAGATTTACTAAATTGCTCACTTGAAATCGCATCTGCCAGGACATCACTATCTTTTAATTCGGCTAAACTCGACGCCAGACTACCCTCAACTGATGGTGCGTTAACGACAAATTCGTCTAAAATAATATCTGACTTAACCAGCTTGGCTTCCTGTGTTTGAGTAGTTTCTGGCTTAACTTGAATATCTTTTAAAACCTTCATGATATATTTAGGGTGAATAACCGATATGTCATATTTCCCTTCCGACAATTCTATTTTGGCTTCACCATTTAGATCTGATTCAGACTCCACCGCGTAACCTTTAAAAAACAACTTTGCCTTGGTAACAGGTTTTTGGGTTTTACTATCTAATAACTTCAGTTTTAATAAACCCTTGGGGCCAGTTTGTTGTTTGATTTCTTTCTGTTCAAAATCCTGCCGGTAAGCGGCTAGCGGTAAATCGAGCTCAACCTTTTCTCCATCTTGAGTCAGTGTTAAGAAAATTTGACTTTGTTGATTCTCTAAAAGATTAATTTCAGTTAACGCAATAATTCACCATTCTTGTAATACCCAACCTCATACTCTGCTGCGGGAAGCGCAAAATTGGCCAGTCCAAATTCATTGGTAGTTTTTTCTGCTTGACCAACATTAACAACAATGTCTTTTTGAACTGCGCCATTTTTAAATACAAATACATACAAATTATCCGCTGCCAAAGCCTGCTTCATAGGTAACAGGAGGGATAACAAAAATAGCGAGGCAATGCCCAATTTAGTAACAATCAATTGGATCATTCTGGCACTTCTCTATTTGTTTAAAAATATGTGATGCTTTACTAAAAAGTTGGTTATCGGTAATTTGTTTTAGATATTTCTTGGCGTTAGCATAATCACCATTTCTGTAATATCCATAACCCACAGCGTAGGCAATCTTGTCATCTTTGATTAAGTCATAACGTTTTAATGCAGGCGTTTTTGCAACTAACGTTTCATAATCATCCAAAAAGATATCTATACCCAAACGCTGTCTGAATTTTTCTTTCTGATCCAGGATCCGGCGATTTAACTGCATCGAACGAACAGGTTGTTTTGCTCGTAAGTATAATGTTGCTGCTTTGTTAGAAAATTTGGGAAATTCAATGGCCGCCCAGTCAAATACTAATGCCGCCATTAAATAATGCTGCTGATCGATATAGACCTGACCCAACAACTCAATCAACTTGTCATCATTTCTATGTTTGATAACAGCTTCTTCCAACAACGCAGCGGCAGATGCATACTGTTTGTTTTCACGTAGGGCATAGCTAATGGCCAGGTAATCCTTGGCAGAATACTGTTTGGCTTGCAAATACTTCTGCGCATAGTCACTGGCTTGTTGATAGAAACCCAGCTCTAACAAATAATAAAATTTCTGACTATAAAAACCGGAATAGTCAGGATGCAAAGCAATACCTTGATCCAGTACATCCCAGGCATCATTCATCAGTTTTTGCTTCTTAAAAGCGTCTGCTTTAATCACCAGCATTTGAGGATCTTTAATGGCTATTTCACCCGCTTTATCAAGCGTTGCCACCACTGCTGCATAGTTTTGTAATTGCCAGTGATTTTTCGAGACATACAGCAATATTGATAGATTTTTTTGCCCATGTTTAATGGATGCATCAAAAAAGATATTTGATAGGGTTGGATAAGCCAACTTATGAAGTAAAATTCCTTTGAGGGTATAGTATCGAGCGAAATCAAAATCTTTTTGCTTCACATCCACTTTCTCAAGCACCAACTTTGCACGTTGGGTATAACCATCCTTTAACAAAGTTGCGCCCAGATTGACATAATCAACCTTTTCCGCGGCAAAGGCAGAGTTGAATATAAATAGACTTAATAGTATTGATCTGATCATATGCTAGTCCAACTTGAACACTATCTTTTGCATGGCCCAGACTTTGACTTTTTTACCGTTATACGTTGCAGGTTCGAATTTCCAACGTCGTATTGTATTGTCGGCTTTAAGGTCAAATATTTCCTCTGGCTTTGATTCCACGACTTCAACATCTTCAACGTTACCAACCTCATTGATCAAAACATTCATTGTGACAAAACCACTAATTCCCTGACGTCGCGCCAATTCTGGATAAATCACCGCCGAACGCTTTATCACTTTTGGAGCCGTATCAACCGTCTCTTTATCCATGGTTTGCCTAGCAACACTGTCAAGCAAACCACCGTCATTAATATCCGAAAATTTTGCTTCATCAAATTGGGGAATACCAAAACTCAATCCCGAGCCCGATAATCCAGAGCCTACATTTGACGGTTTTATTGAAGGAAGCTGCTGCGCTGTCTGCTTACGTTTTGGCTTGGGCTTTGGCTTAGGTTTTGGCTTGTTAATTTGCTTCTGTTTATTTACATTGAAATTAACTTGCTTATCTTTCGGTTCTTCCTGTTCTAAAGATGACTCATTCAGAGAAATAACCACAATAAATATTAGAAAGGGAGCAATTAGCGCAGCAAATAATGCAATGATACGTTTAAACATGTTTCATTAAGCGCTAAGTTTTACCTTAGCCCCCTGACTCCTGCTCTGTTGCCACACCAACATCTGTAGCACCTGCAAGACGTGTTTGATCCACCACTTCCAACACCAATTTTGCAGCAACATTTTCATCAGTTACGACTAGTACAGATTTTTCAGTACTGATACGCAACATATCTCGTAGTTTGCTTTGCAAGCTATAAACTCTTACGGGCTGATTATCGACATACACTTCGCCAAATTGATCAATGAAAACTCGTATTGCTTTAGTAGATGCCGTTGATGCACTTGCCGCACTAGGTCGATCTAACTCAAGCTTCATATCTTTTACAAAAGTCGTGGTTACCATAAAAAAGATCAATAGAATGAAAACCATATCGATTAGCGGTGAAATATCAACTGTGGCTTCTTCCTGCTGTGTGTTTCTATAACGCATTATTGTTCACTCCGGCCATACATCGATTTTTTACTTTGTGTATACCCAAACCAGATCTTTAATTTGATCCAGTTCTTGGTTAATTTTTTGTTGTTTCCGCTCAAGGATACGACCTATCATCAAACCTGGTATCGATATGGCCAATCCGACTTGCGTCGTAAATAGTGCTCGACTAATACCACCTGCAATACCACCAGACTGACTAAACAACGCCATATCACCCAATGATTTAAAAGTTTCAATCATGCCGTCTATTGTTCCCAACAATCCGAGCAAAGGTGCAACCATGACTAAAACTCTAACAAGCGCCCTATGCTGATTGATATCTTGCCTAAGCTCCATAAAACGTTCATTTAATACAGACTTTAATTGGCTACGTGTTTCCGAAGACTGCGACGCTTGAACTGCTATTATTGCAGCCCTGGCTGATACTGAATTACACTCAAGCTTATTTTTCTTTGCTTTTTTAATCAGTTTTCTTGGACCTTTAGTACTGGTTTGTACATTCAAAAGTCTGAATGCCAGTGCATACCAAAGTAAAACACCTACGAGTATCAACGGCGGCATCACAAAACCACCCATTTGATAGTAATTAGTTAAGGTAAGAACATCAGGTAAAACAGACATTTTATATCTTATGCGTATTAATAATATGTAGAGCTGCTTGTTCCAGTTCGTTCTTGATTCTTTGTCCCCAATTAGAAAGTAGGTTACCCATAACCAATAATGGAATAGCGACAACCAATCCAAACTTAGTTGTAAGCAATGCTTCTGAAATACCTGAAGAAAGCAATTTTGGATCACCTGTCCCATGCTCGGTAATGATATCGAAAGTACTAATCATCCCCGTTACCGTTCCCAACAGCCCTAATAAAGGTGAAATAGCTGCTATTACTAAAATTGCCGCGCCAAAGCGGTCAATCACAGAACTCTCATGTAGAATAGACTCACTGATAATGTCTTCAATATGATCTCTTTCTTTATGTAGACTCTTTAGCGTAGCGGCAATGACATTGCTTACCGCACTCGCTTTTTTCTTACATGCTTCTATGGCATCACTTACATCACCGTTTTCAATTTCTTTATTCACTGTTCCTACTGTTTTGTGAATATTGGAGCTGGCTTTGCTCAGAAAAAATACCCGTATCAATACCAGTATCAGACCAACAATACCCAAGCCGATAATAACTTTACCAACCAGGCCTGAAGCTCTAACATCATCTTGAAAAGACTTTTCATCTTCTTTTTCAATGCCTTTTTCAATACTGTCGTAGAGGAATATTTCGATATTACTTGGATAGAGGTTTTCTGAAAGCTGCTGAGCAATAGGTTGGGTTAGAGCGCTCCAAACTTTAAATTTTCCGTCACCGGCAGGAGCTAAAATCCCTCCGCCTTGTAAATTACTTCCAAATTTTGCAATCCTGCCAACATTTACAATGTCACCATTAACCGCTTCGCCATTTGGCAGAAAATACTGACCGGTAGAAAAATTAACTTCACCATCACCAACGATGACTTTTTTCGCCTGAGAAAATGCATGTGCTAATTGTTTGTGATAACTAGTGTTTTCACTTATCTCAATATTTAGCTTCTTAAGTGACTCTGTGGCCTGATTAATTGTAGTATCAAGTAATAGGCTATCACTTTCCACATGATCTACATCCCTGGAAGCATCAACAATTTGACGATTAACACGATCTGTCTGGTTTTGTTTCTTTAAAAAAGTTGCTTGTAACACATCAATTTCAGAAGTCACTTTTTTTAGATTTTTTTCTTGATGTCGACCCAACTCCTCCAGACGTGACTCGAGGGCTTTTTTCTCAGCAACTAGATAAGCAAATTCTTTTTCATATGCTTTTTCTAACTCACCAGCTCGTACAGTGCCTAACGCAGACGTTATAAAAACAGTAATTAATAACAAAATAGAATATAAACGCATGATCAACTCTTTGGCAGAAAATTAGGGATAGAAAATTGGCCATTTCGAATATTTTTACTGAATGAATCAAATAAATATTCTAGTTGTGCGATATTGTCAGAATCATCAAGCATTTGCTGCTGCCAAGCGCTTCCTTGTTTCTTTGTTACGCCATATCGACCATCCTGTGTTTTATAAAACATGGCTATCTTGCCAATACGGAGAACTTTGACGAGTTTTTCCTGCCCTTCTACTTCCAATGTATCATTATAAATCCCACTACTTTTTCCTAACATGAGTTCATCTTCAACAAAAGCCCACAATTGGTTTGCTGCTTTATTTGGAGAGATAATATTGGTATTGAGACGTTGCTCTATTTCATCCAATACCTGAATTCTCTGATTTAGCTTAAATGGCAACGAGTTAGATAAACTAATACGAAGCTGATCTATTGCCACTCTAAGAATGGGCATTATTTTTTTCTGATCGCGATTTTTAACTTTATTGATATCAGTCAGTTTCTTTAACTCGCGCTGTAAATCTTTGATGTTCAGTTCAGTACGACTAATCCTGACATCCAGATCACTTTTCTGACTGGAATAAGAACGCATTTTGTCTCTGTAGGATTCTTTTTTAAAGCTAATGGTATTGTGTAAGGTTTCAATCTGCTGACGTATCTTCACCAATTCTTGGGAGATATTTTCCAGTGATTGAAGCTCAGACTCTGCCAAAACATTCTTGGCGAAAAATGCACATACAAGCATTGATCCGACTAAAATTTTCTTCATATTACTAATTTGCTACTTCTTTAAGATGAATGTAACAAGCCTTATATTCAGACCTGCCGATTTGATGAGCAAATGTTATTCTAGGAATGTTACACTTTTATTGCATTTGTATTACAGGTTTAATACATCTCGTAACGTGCCTGCAATATTTTAAAAGGATTTAGATAAACAGATATTTATTCAACGATTTAGAAAATTTAATATTACTACTTCTCCATTTCGCGTGGGCAAAAAAGCTGCCCACTCTACATACTACATTCAAGGCTTAACCAGTGTATTCCAGACAATTTCGGTTATATGTAATCAGTGTTAACATCATTTCAAGCGCTTTATCCATGCCATGGCCAGACATCAATGTTAAAACATATGGATGTCCCATATTTTCACCCTGACTATCCCACTCAAGCGTAACCTCGTCATCTTCTGCAATAAGATAGTAGCTATCCGAACGCACTTTTTCTTTACTCTGTTTTTGAATTAGAACTGTATTTATATTTGGATATAAACTTTTTGCCTGATCAAGATTGTGTAACGAACCATTTAAAATGACATCAACACCAGAATTTAGTCTTTGAGATAAATCCCCACTAACACCAAATAATTGACCTTTCTTTTCCCAACTTAAACTGTAAATATCCATAGATTTGCGAAGAAGAAAGTTTCTTTGATCTATATAGATATAGTTTTCACTCTTGGCGACAGCTTCATCAGTAGTGTAAACTTCAGGCACTAAAACTGAGGACTGTCCAGACAATGATTCTCTAAGCACAGAAACTAGTGACTGTTTGAGGCTATTTGGCTTCCCTACCAAATAATATAATTCAGCATTCATATTACTTCCTTTTTTTAATATTATGCAGCAGAGCTAACTTTTGCTGTTAACCATTGTGAAAACCAACGCATTTCTGCACTTATACGATGAATATCCGTTAAAATATCGCGTTCTTGTTGCACCGGTGTTTTATTTAAATCAGAATCTAACTCACAGCCACCTTCTTTAAGTGAGTTCAACCGATTTATGCATTGAATTAGTCCGGCATCATCGATTATTTCTGAATTTTCATTACTTTCGAACAACTTTCGCTTCTGAGTATTTTTCATGTGACTCTCCTGTTGTTAAACTACTCACACAGAAGTATCGACCAGTATTGTTGCAGTTATGTGTTCATTTTATTAAGGTTTGCTTACAAGATTTCTATTACCCACACTTTAATAAGAACTAATTGTTCCAATTATTTGCATCAACCTATAATATTCTAAACATTTATTAAAAATACACTTCACCAAACAAAGAGATGTTCAAAATGCTGACTGTCAAAAAACTTTCATATTTCCGTCACTTCATCGTAATTTTTGTAAGACATAGTTATTCGCATCTGGTACGCAATAAAATGTCGGCCAGAAAAATGATGATTTATCTTACGAGGATTACAGAAGTTATGAAGAAAATACTTGCAGTCGCTGTTACAGCAGTTATAACCGGCTCACTTTCCTGCGCTACACTTGCAGACAAAAAAGGACTCGGTCACTTTAGTTTCAAACCAATTGAATCTTCAGCAAATGCTGCTGATTGGGATTCAACTGCACCTTGGAAAATACCGAAGGGATATACTCAAACAATCGTATCAGACGAATCTGACTTAAATATATACGATGGTAGTCGAGACGACTGGCATGATATGAATGTCGTAAATGAAACAGGAAAAATGGCGGGTCGATTCATGTATCGCACTCATGAGCTTCGTTTGCCAAACAGCCTTCCTGAAGGTGGCTCGATTTCTGTTGTGGATTTAAAAACTGGCGAAACTAAACTTCTTGCACAAGATCCAAGCTGGAACGCATTAGACGGTATCCGATGGACACCATGGGGTACTGTACTTTTTGCTGAAGAAACTACCGGTGGTCGTCTTTTCGAAATTACGCTAAACGAAGACATGATGTCAGCAGCTTCTATTGTTGATCGTCCGGCAGTAGGTCGCCTAGCTCATGAAGGAATCGATCTTGATTCAGACGGTAACGTTTATGTGGTTGATGAACATCGAGGCCGTTCAATTGGTTGCAATGATGTTGATCCAGCAATCATTCCATGTGGTGGTGGTGTTTACAAATTTGTTCCTAATTCATTCGGCGACCTATCATCTGGTGACTTATACGTATTAAAAGTTACTGGACCCGACGGCACTGGCCAAGGTGAATGGGTAGGCCCAATCGATGCAGCAAACGCTCGGAAATCTGGATCAGAATTCGGCGGTCAAAGTTATCAGCGTCCGGAAGATTTGGAAATTATCGGCGATACACTTTACGTTGCCGTAACTGAAGGCCCAAGAGATGAATTCAATAAAGAATTCTACGAAGGTCGCGTACTTTCGATTAATTTGAAAACCATGAAAGTATCTAACTTTGTAAAAGCTGGCGTTAATGTACCTGTAGAAATCGGCAAACCTGGCGATGAAGGCTTTCAGACTGGTTTTGATAGTGTTGATAACTTAGCTGAATCACCGGATGGTCGATTGGTCATGGTTGAAGATAACAAACCATCGGACATTTGGTTTGCAAGCACCCAAAAGGTTAACAAATATGGCGCATCTCAGTACGTAAAATTGTTTGCTTCATTGAGTGATCCTGGAGCGGAAGCAACGGGTATTTACTTCAGCCCTAAAAAACGTAACACTTTGTACGTTAACATCCAACACTCTGCTGCTGATGATGGCGATGGCACCTGGGCTCTAACAGAAACGCGGTGGCACCAACGTAACAACCAGCTTAATAAATAATATTTAACTTCAATCGGTAAGTATTAAAGGCGATTCATTATGGATCGCCTTTTTTCTTTTACACATCCCAAATTTTCATCATATCGAAAGTTTTAGAATGACATTAATTACTTTTATAAGGTATTGATTTTTCTCCAGCCTTCATCTTTAAATACAATAAACAATTCTCTTTAAGCGTTCATAAATAATTAAACTCTAATATTCGCCTCCACAAATTTTTAATCAAATTCTTATAACCTTATATTTAGGAGTGCAATAAAATGCGTTCAATTTTACTAAGTTCACTTTTTTGTTTAATGATGGCTTCCAGTCTTGCTGTTGCAAATGATTGGTCAAGCTTGAGCAAGAAGAAACAAACTACCCTAGGTCTTTATATGACGCCACAGCAAGCTTTTGAAACCATGAAAAAAGATGGCGACAAAGTTTTATTCGTTGATGTTCGCACCAGAGAAGAAGTTAACTTCCTAGGCATGCCAACTGTTGCAGATGCCAATATTCCTTATATGAAACTAAACGAATGGTTTGCTTGGAATGCAAAAAAGAAAAACTTCAAAATGGAAGTTAATTCTGATTTTACCGATCATATCGCGGATCGTATCGCAAGCAAGCAAATGACAAAAAATGATAAAGTAATTTTCATATGTCGTTCTGGTAGCCGAAGTGCTAAAGCAGCAGATCTTTTGGCAAAATTAGGTTACACCAATGTTTATAGTATTACTGAAGGCTACGAAGGCGATAAAGCTAAAAAAGGCGAACACAAAGGACAGCGTGTTGTAAATGGATGGAAAAACGCTAAACTACCTTGGTCTTACAAATTAGTAAAAGCCAAAATGTATAATGTTGGCGGTTAATTTCTAATTTAAAATAATAAAGCCCAGCAAGGCATTACTGGGCTTTATTATGCTTTCAAAAAATTACTTATATTACTTTAATCAAATAATAATTTTTCTTACCTTTACGCAAAACGATAAACTGACCATCAATACAATCATCTAAAGTAATTTTTCGATCAACATCTGCAGATTTAATATTATTCACTGCGATACCATTACCTTGAATAGACCTGCGAGCTTCACCTTTTGATTTTGTTAATCCACTTTCGGCAATTAAATCTATATAGGAAAAACCTTCGCCTGCCATATCGCTTTTACTAATTTCATGAGATGGCACATCAGCAAATATATCTTTTATATCATCAGCAGAAAGCCCTTCTAGTTCACCACCAAATAAAACTTTTGATGCTGTTTGTGCTTTTTCCAATGCCGTATCGTCATGCACAATTCGCGTCATTTCTTCCGCTAACGCACGCTGTGCTGCCCGTTGTTCTGGGCGCTCATTAAGCTCAGCTTCCAATTCAGTAATTTGCTCTTGTGTTAACCAAGTAAAATATTTTAAGTACTTTACAACATCCGCATCACCAGTGTTTAACCAGAATTGATAAAATCGATAAGGAGAAGTTTTATTTGCATCGAGCCAAATAGTGCCTGATTCCGTTTTACCAAACTTACTTCCATCTGCCTTGGTAATTAATGGAAAAACAATACCATGAGATTTTTTGCCACGCATACGACGCACGAGTTCCATGCCCGTAACGATATTGCCCCATTGGTCACTACCACCGGCTTGTACAGTACAATTATGATTATCAAACAAATGCAAAAAGTCGTAACCTTGCAAAAGCATATAACTAAATTCTGTGTATGAAATGCCATCTTCCCGTTCAATTCGGGACTTAACTGATTCTTTCGCAATCATATAATTAATGGTGAAATGTTTTCCGACATCTCGTAAAAACGCCATCAAACCCATGCTTCGTAACCAATCACCATTATTCAGCAGCTTTGCTGGATTAGTTTTATCATCGAAATCGAGAAATCGAGATAACTGTTTTTTGATGGCTTCCACATTAGAATCGACTTCTTCTTTTGTAAGGAGTTGGCGTTCCTGAGCTTTACCGCTTGGGTCACCAATCATGCCCGTACCACCACCTGCTAAGGCAATTGGCGTATGTCCAAATTTCTGTAATCGCGCCAAGCCCATAATGGGTACCAAACTTCCCACATGTAAACTGTCACCCGTAGGATCAAAACCCGTATATATCGTTACTTTTTCATTAACCAGAGTTTCTTCCATGCCTTCTGTGGAATCGTATAAAAGGCCACGCCATTTCAATTCATCAAATACATTATTCATTACTTTCCCAAAAATTGTGTGCCACACCAAGTTCAGCAGCTAGTTCTCATAACATGCACAAATAAGCGGTTTAACTGCTCTTATTCACATGCTAAAGTGAAGCGAAAACGGGCATTTTACCCCAAACCAGATGAAAAAGGACGTTTATCGTGAGCGAAGTTAAACCTATTTCTCCCAAAGAAGCCTGGCAAATTGTGCAGGACAAACCGCAATCAGTCTTGGTCGACGTACGTTCTTCCATGGAATATCTATTTGTTGGCCATCCCAAAGGAGCCATCAGTATTCCCTGGATTGATGAACCAGACTGGGTGGTTGATCCTCATTTCGCTGCGCATATTCGGCAACTCATGCTCGGTGGAGCGCGTAGCGATGAAGATGGTAGTGTACCAGTACTATTAATTTGCCGCAGTGGAAAACGCTCTCTTGAAGCAGGTAAACTATTGATAGAAGAAGGTTTTGTTGATGTTCACAATATTGAAGGTGGGTTTGAAGGGCCTTTAGATGAGGGGCACCACCGCAGTAGTATTAGTGGATGGCGGTTTGATGATTTGCCTTGGGAGCAATGCTAGATAAGCGTATTTCTCAAATTTATCTATTAATAACAGTTCAATGCTGGCAAAGCTTTCAACACAAGGCTAAAATACGCCCAATTTCAAGTACATGAGTAAAAAATGAGTAATTCAAGTAATAACAATCTCCAAAAAGCCTTAAACGATCGAATTTTAATCCTTGATGGTGCCATGGGTACCATGATCCAACGATATAAATTAGAAGAAAAAGATTATCGTGGAGAACGCTTTGCCGACTATCCTTCAGATTTACAAGGTAATAATGATCTTCTAACACTCACCCAACCGCAAATTATTAGCGACATCCATAAAGCTTATTTGGAAGCAGGGGCAGACATATTAGAAACTAATACGTTTAACGCCAATACCATTTCCATGGCTGATTACCATATGGAAGACTTAGCTTATGAACTAAATGTCGAATCTGCAAAATTAGCTCGGGCTGCAGCAGATGAGTTCACAGCAAAAGATACAAATAAACCTCGCTTTGTAGCGGGCGTCATTGGACCCACAAATCGTACGGCTAGTATTTCTCCAGACGTCAACAATCCTGGGTTTCGAAATATCACATTCGATCAATTGGTTGAATCATATATTGAAGCCACAAAAGGATTGGTGGATGGTGGTGTTGATGTCTTATTAATTGAAACCATCTTTGATACCTTGAATGCAAAAGCAGCAATTTTTGCGATTGAAACCTATTTTGAAACACACAACACAAAATTGCCCGTGATGATTTCTGGCACCATCACCGACGCTAGTGGCAGAACCTTGTCTGGTCAAACAACTGAAGCATTTTATAATTCATTACGTCATATCAATCCAATTAGTATCGGCTTGAACTGCGCACTGGGGCCAGATTTATTGCGCCCATACATAGAAGAAATGTCTCGTGTTGCCAACGTTTGTGTCAACGTACATCCAAATGCAGGCTTGCCTAATGAATTTGGTGAATACGACATGACACCTGAAGGCATGGCCAAGGAAATTGAAGACTGGGCGAAAAATGGTTTTCTCAATATCGTTGGTGGTTGCTGCGGCACCAGTCCAGCTCATATAGAAGCCATTGCAAACGCTGTCGCTAAATATCCACCGCGAGCCCAGCCAAACATTGATGTAGCTTGTCGCTTAAGCGGACTCGAACCCTTCACCATTGATAAAAATAGCTTGTTTGTGAATGTGGGCGAACGAACGAATGTCACCGGTTCCGCAAAATTCAAGCGTTTAGTTCTCGAAAGCCAATATGATGAAGCACTCGATGTTGCTCGCGACCAAGTTGAAGCTGGCGCTCAAATTATCGATATCAACATGGATGAAGGCATGCTTGATGGCTTAGAAGCCATGCAATTGTTTCTCAACTTAGTAGCCACAGAACCTGATATCTCCCGCGTACCCATTATGGTTGACTCTTCAAAGTGGGATATCATTGAAGCGGGTCTAAAGTGCATTCAGGGCAAAGGTATTGTTAACTCCATCAGCCTAAAGGAAGGTGAAGAAGCCTTTATCAATTCCGCAAAATTAGTAAGAAGATATGGCGCTGCTGTCATTATTATGGCATTTGATGAGACAGGACAAGCGGACACTAAGGAACGCAAAATTGAGATCTGCACCCGGTCTTATAAAATTCTTACAGAACAAGTTGGCTTCCCTCCAGAAGACATTATTTTCGATCCGAATATTTTTGCCGTTGCAACCGGAATCGATGAACATAATAATTACGGCGTAGATTTTATTGAAGCCACTCGAGAAATAAAAAACACCCTACCCCACGCAATGATCTCTGGTGGCGTCTCAAATGTTTCTTTTTCATTTCGTGGAAACAATTTAGTTCGAGAAGCTATTCACGCCGTATTTTTGTATCATGCTATAAAAGCTGGGATGGATATGGGTATTGTCAACGCTGGCCAGTTAGCGGTTTATGATGACCTACCAGCTGAATTACGTGACGCAGTAGAAGACGTTGTTTTAAACCACAACAATGAAGCAACAGAAAAATTATTAGAATTAGCCGAAAAATATCATGGTAATGCTGTTGCTGAGAAAAAAGAAGACTTAAGCTGGCGAGAAAAACCCGTTGCTAAACGTATTGAACATGCGCTTGTAAAAGGACTTGACCAATATGTTGTAGAAGATACAGAAGAAGCTCGCCTTACATTTGCCAGACCCATCGAAGTCATTGAAGGCCCTCTAATGGACGGCATGAATGTTGTTGGCGATTTATTTGGCTCAGGAAAAATGTTTTTGCCTCAAGTGGTTAAATCTGCGCGAGTTATGAAAAAAGCCGTGGCTCATCTACTACCTTATATAGAAGCAGAGAAATCTGGCGCTGTAGAAACCAACGGTAAAATATTAATGGCGACTGTTAAAGGCGATGTGCATGATATCGGGAAGAATATTGTTGGCGTAGTTCTGCAGTGCAACAATTTCGAAATTATAGATATCGGTGTTATGGTTCCCGCTGCCACTATATTAGAAGAAGCCAAAAAGCATAATGTCGACATGATTGGACTATCTGGATTAATCACGCCTTCACTGGATGAAATGGTCCATGTTGCCAAAGAGATGAAACGACTAAATTTTAATATTCCTGTCATGATTGGTGGTGCAACTACTTCTCGCGTTCATACCGCCGTTAAAATAGACCAACACTACGACGAACCAACCGTTTGGGTAAAAGATGCATCAAGGGCAGTTGGTGTTGCACAAAAACTCATTAGCGAGACACAAAAAGAGCCATTCGCTGAAGAAATTAATACTCAATATGAAGCTGTGCGAATTCAGCATGCAGGTAGACGATCTCAAATCAAATGGCTTAGTCTTGCGCAAGCAAGAGAAAACAAATGGCGTTGTGATTGGGATTCCTATGAACCACCAAAACCAGAACAAACTGGAATACAAGTTTTCGAAAATTATGATTTGGAGAAAATCAGTGCTTATATTGATTGGACTCCTTTTTTCCATTCATGGGAACTAAAAGGCAGTTATCCCAAAATTATGGATGACCCTGAAAAAGGTGAAGAAGCTAAAAAACTTTTCGCTGACGCCCAAGCAATGTTAAAAACAATTATTGAAGAAAAGTGGCTTGAAGCTAGAGCAATTGTAGGTATTTTTCCGGCCAATCAAGTTAACGATGACGATATTGAAATTTACACAGATGAAAATCGTAAAGAAACAGTGATAACCTTAAGTCATAATCGACAACAAACTGAAAAACCACCCGGCAGACCGAACTTATGTCTATCTGATTTCATTGCACCCAAATCCTCAAACAAAGCGGATTACATTGGTGCTTTTGCAGTTACCGCTGGCATTGGCATTGACAAAAAAGTTGCTGAATTTGAAGCAGACCATGACGATTACAATTCCATTATGATTAAAGCGTTGGCCGATCGTTTGGCCGAAGCCTTCGCAGAACTCATGCATGAAAAAACGCGAAAAGAAATCTGGGCTTATGCAGAAGCTGAATCGCTATCCAGTCAAGAATTAATCAAAGAAGATTACAAAGGCATTCGTCCAGCAAGTGGATACCCCGCATGTCCAGACCATACAGAAAAAAGCAAATTATGGGATTTGTTAGATATTGAAGACAAAACAGGCATCACCATCACTGAGCATTTTGCAATGTTACCCACAGCGTCTGTCAGCGGTTGGTATTTTTCTCATCCTGAATCTAAATATTTTGCCGTTGGGAAAATAGCTAAAGATCAGACAGAAGATTATGCAAAACGTAAGTCAATGGCTCTAGAAACTGCTGAGCGTTGGTTGTCACCCAACTTGGGTTACGAGACCGATTCATAATTTAATATAAAACCTATATTAATTATCCAAGATGTTCCATGATAAATGAAACATCTTGGATAAATATAAATCAAGCATAAACCGTATCTAGAATATATTCTTTGATGTTTTGATAGCTTTCTTCATTGAGGTCTAGTGTCTCAATGATGAACGGGCGAATAGCCTCCCAATTGTGCTCCGCACTTTGCCCACCTAAAGTTTTATGGACTTCGGCTATGTGTTCTGCAAACATTAAAACCGCACCAAGAATTTTAACTTCTGGACTAAATTTATCATCAGTGAAAAACGCCTTTCCATGATGATGATAACGAATGGTTTGACAAAGTTTATCGCTTAAATTCCATAATTTGCACAACTTATAACCCACATATGCATGATCTAATCTTGTAGCTTGTCGTTCAACTTTTAGAATTCCTTGCCTAGCATCCGAGTATGCAAGCTTCACTGTTTCCATAAAATCTGGATGTTTTTGCAATAATATTGGAATGCCGCAATTATGAAACAGACCTAGGGTATATGCTGTATCCCGAGCACACATTTTAGATTGTGTCGCAATTGATCCTGCCGCTTTTGCAACATCCATTGAGGAATCCCAATACTCACCCAAATTAACATCAGTATTATTACTCATGTTTGCGCGTAATGCCTGACTGTTCACTATTGCAACAACACTATCAATACCCAATAGCATCACAGCTTTACCAATTGAAGCCACATTTACACGTAGGCCAAAATATGGCGAATTAATCGTTTTCAATACACTGGCTGAAATTCCAGTATCTTTTTCAATCAGATCAATGACTTTCTCTGTGTCATTGCCAGCCATTTGAATATCGACAAGTATCTGTGGTTTAGAAGGAATAACAACTCCTTCAAACGGATCTGGCTCTGCGGCGGGTTCTGCAGTCATAATAAAATTTGTCCTAATTTTGTAGATAATAGCTATTCAGTAGGATTCGACTTATCTAACGATTATCTTTAGCCAAGGGAGTTAAAACTGACCCTATATTTTAATAAAATGAATGACAAAAAATCATAGAAAGCCCCAAATTCATCTCCATTGAGCTTATCAATGAAGGGAAAAACATCCAATCATCACTCTTTATCCTGTTTTGTATATTTTCTATACTTTTATTTATACTATATTGAACAATTATAAATATCGAGATCACTACTTTTTCACAGATCCCTGCTTTATAATGTGCGGTCTATCGGCGCGATATAAAAATAAAGCATTGCGTTATTTTTTTGCCATCAACTAAAAACTCAAATTATGTTTTCCAGTTTTAAACATAGTCATATATCAAAATATTTAGTGCCGCTCTTGGCGGTGCCGTTGCTATGGCTGCTTATACAACCAGTTCATTCAGCAGTTTCCCATGATCAATCACTTAGTTGGAAAACATTAAGTAGTAAACATTTTGAAATTCATTTTCACGATGGTGAAAAAGATCTTGCTGAAAAAACGGCTAAAATTGCAGAGTATTTGTTGGCTGAGCTTGAGAAAGACTTGCAATGGCAAGCAAGTAATCCCATCGAAATCATCATCAGCGATGAGCAGGATGTTGCAAACGGGTTTGTTTATCCACTCCTTACTCATTTACGTATGACTATTTTCCCTACCGCTGCCAATGAATATTTTGATTATGACAATTGGCTTGAATTGCTTATTAGACATGAATTAACTCATGTTTTGCATTTAGATAAGTCTAAAGGTAATCCTAAAGAATTCAAAAAAACCTTTGGTCGACATCCTTTATTATTTCCCAATTTGTTTCAACCTTTATGGCTCATTGAGGGTTATGCGACTTACCAAGAAACGAATAATAAAAGGGGAACTGGAAGAGGCCAAAGCAGCATCTATCACATGATGATGCGCACAGAAGTTGAAAATGGCATAAAACCTTTGAACCAAGTTAGTTTAAATATCACTAGTTGGCCTGTGGGTATAACTCGTTATTTATATGGCTATTATTTTTACGAATTTCTCGAAACCAAATATGGCAAACAAAGTATTACAAAATTCATCGACCACTATAGTGACAATTTAATACCCTATCGCTTAAATCATAATGCCATAGAGGTTTACGGAAAAACTTTTCACGCACTATGGGAAGAATTTACAACCTACCTTTCCAACAAATTTGAAAAAGAAATAAACCAAATAAAAACACAGAAACTAATAAATGGGGAAAGAATAACCTCTACGGGCTACCTAAAGCTTTACGCTCAACCATTGAGCAATGGCGATTTATTATATGCTGAATACGATGCTATCAACCCACCACACTTATTATTGAAAAACGCTAAAACTGACAAAACCGAATTCATTACCGAAATTCAAGCAGAGGCCCGTCTAGATGTCCACCCAGATTCAGGCGTCCTAATTTCTCAAATTGAAATTTATCGCAATACCAATGCATTTTATGATCTGTTTCAAATTGACTTAAAAGAAAAGGACCTTAATCGACTAACACGCGGCGATCGATTTCGTAATGCTGTGTGGAACCCTGCGGGCGATAAAATTCTTGCCATTTATAATAAACTCGGCCGTCACAGTATGGTTCTGCTGAACAATGAAGGTCGCCTCATCGACCACCTTTGGGAAAGCGAATACGGTGAATACATTACAGGCATCGATTGGTCGCCTGATAGCAAAACAATAGTTGCCGCAGTAAAAAGAAACAATAGTAGTTGGAATATTGAAGAATTTAATATTGCTCAACGAACTTGGCAGATATTAACGCAAAACGAAGCCATTGAAATACAACCTCAATACAGTCCCGATGGTACGTTCATACTCTTTAGTGCTGATTACGATGGTGTTTTTAATATTCGAAAGCTTAACTTAAATGATAAAAAAATTGAAACACTAACACATGTGATGGGTGGTGCTTTTTCCCCTCGCTTAAATGACAAGGGTGAGATTTACTATATAGGATACACTGAAAAAGGCTATGATGTATTCCAACTCAACAATAAAACTGCCCTAAGTACAATACCAATAGTCGAACAACCAAAGCAAGTCACAGCAACTTCTAAAAAATTTCCGACCACACGTTATGAAATTACAAATTATTCAGCCAGCTCACATATAAAACCTAGTTGGTGGACCCCCACCTTTAGCGGTGACCAAGACTCTTTATTGCTAGGTGCTTATACCAGTGGATCTGATGCATTAAATCGACACGCCTATGATGCTTATTTGGGGTTTGATTTTAAATCAATATCTTTTTCTGGCGAATTTAATTACAGCTACGATCGGTGGTTTCCTCTCTTACAAACCCACATGGAAACGGTAAACAGGGAAACCTATCGCACAGATACATATCAAATTGAAATGTTGGCACCCTTATTTTCTAGGAACAATAGAATATACGTAGGCGTTAACGCGACTTACGAAAAAAATCGTACGACCACTAAAACTACTGGTGGTAACGAAATCATCTCTAGCCAAGTTGATCCATTAGTTGGATTTGGCGCTATATATGATTCAAGAAGACAACAATTATTATCCATAAGTCCCAGCTTTGGCCGCTTAGCTTCATTAACTGCTGAAACCAGTGATGTATTTGGTGGCAATGTAAATGGTCAAATGCTTATTGGGAAATGGAAAGAATACATCACGATAAGTCCACAACATGTATTAGCACTGCGGGTTATTGGCGGATTTGGTTTGAAAAATGCCCGTCCATTTCAATTAGGAGGAAGTATTGGTGATGGTGAATTTCAAGGCACCTCAATGCTGTCCACATTACCGTTACGAGCCAGCTTATATAATAAGCGACGTTATGCCTTAAGAGGCTATCCAAGTGACGCAGCATCTTTAAATGGACGTCGAATGATTTTAATCAATGCAGAATGGAGAATTCCGCTTAAGCAAATTGAACGTAATCTAAATATGTTTCCGCTAGGCCTACACCAACTATCAGCTACCATATTTGGTGAACGTGCGAGCGTATGGACCAGTGGCAGTCAGCCAGAATATTACCATCATAGTGCTGGACTAGAACTTCATTTTCATACAGAGTGGTTTTATTTCGCCCCAATTCAAGCACGCTTAGGCTATGCCCACGGCTTTAATAAAGACGGCGATCACCAAGCGTATTTCGCCTTTGGATCATCATTTTAAATTCTTACCGTTCAATAACATGGGTACTCAAATTAATCTCCTGTTTATTCCTAAGAATTTTTAATGACACTTCATCTCCAGGCTTCAGATTCCTTAATATTTTTGAAAAACTTCGTAAATCTTTTACTTTTTTCCCGTTCATTCCGATCAAAATATCTTTCGCCTGAACATTTGCCTTGGCGGCAGGAGAATCCGGCACGACATCAGAAATCAACACCCCTTCACCCTGATACGCAAAATCTGGAACCGTTCCCAAACTAACACGTCGTCCGGCCGGTCTTGCTTTTCCTGGTTTGTGTTTGGAAACATTAGCCTTTAATAAATTATTTAGTGGCTCTTCACGCTCAGACAAATAACTCACTGTTTCCTTCAACGCTACTGCGACCTTAACTAATCCAGCACCATCTATTTTATCTATGGTATCTGTTGGTTTATGAAAATCTGAATTTACACCAGAGAAAAACTGAACTGCCGGTATATTTTTTTCATGAAAACTTGTCTGATCACTACTACCAAAGTCTTTAGCAAGCGATTTTATATTTACTCCTGTGACGAAACCAACACCTCGAAAAATATGAACCCATTCACTCGCTGTACCCGTACCAAATGCCATTAATGGATTAGTCCCAAGACGACCTACGGTATCAAGATTTACCGCTGCAAAAACTTTATCAATTGGAAAACTAGGCATATTATTAACAAAGTAACGTGAGCCTAGACGATCGACTTCTTCACCCGTAAAAGCCACGAAAATCACAGAGCGCTCCAAACCGCCTTTTTTTGCCATTAAATGAGCCAACTCTAACAAAACGGAAACACCACTTGCGTTATCATCAGCGCCAAAATGAATTTTCCCCTCATTACCCTTTCTAACATCTGGCCAACCAAGACCTAAATGATCATAATGCGCTGATACAATAACACTCTGATCTTTAAACTTTGGATTCTTCCCAGGGATAAAGGCAACAACATTTCTTGCTCTAATTTCCTTATCTAAACCATCCAATTTCACATTCCAGTCTTGAAAATAATTTCCGTCCGAAGTTAGCGATGTTAAGCCTGACGAACGAAATTCTTCTGCAATATAATTAGCCACTAGATCAAGCGCCTCACTTCCAAGACCGCGACCCATCATTTCTTTACTTGCCAATTTATTCACATGACTCAATAATTTCTTTTCAGAAAATACAGGTGCCAAGCTTGCCAAAGGGTTTCGCTTATCTAGCCCAGCAATCGAAACCTGCCGATCCGAAAACTGATAAGTTAATGGCGAATTAACCACTGCCCACTGTCCTTTTAACATATTACTAGGTTCAACCCCTTCAAATGCTAAATAACTATATCGCCCATAATGTGGTAATTTTCTAGCTAATCCTGGAATCGCTTCTACACTATCTGCGCTTACCAGCGCTAAAGCATTGTTTTGATTCTGAGGATTTCTACCAACTAGTATTATTGAGTTTTTATCTTCGTACAGCGCCTGCTCCGACACATTCACTTTATTTTTTTCAAAATCTAATTGATATATTTCTAAGGCTTTTTGCACCTCACTACGAAATGTATTTTCCCAACCTAATAGCCATATACTCTTATCTTTTGGCAAGGACTCTAAATTTTTGTCAAATTCAATAGAAATTTCACCTTGCTGCGTAGACTGCCAATTTTTTGCTAAGCCTTCATATGCATTCAACTTATCTGGTGCTGCATTTGCGGGCAGTACAATTAGCGATTTTTTAGCGCCAAAAACCAACGAAATTGCTGGAGGTGTTTCATTAATATCTAAACGACGAAATACATCAAATTCTGGGTCAATGTCCAATCTCAATGGTTTGGAGTCAAACTCCATATCAAATATTTCTGTTTTATTAATTATACTTAGCATAACGGACTTGGCGCTTGTTTCGTTTTCAAGTGTCACTAACACAGGCAAGTCCAATTGATAGGCCTTTCCTTGTTGTGTTTGTTCTATCTGTGCACTTATGCGGTACTTGCCTGATGATGATTTTTCTCGTGTTACATTATTAAGAGAAAAATTTGGTGAACCGGTATTTTCCACCCATTGAGAGAAAAATAATTTCAAGTCCATTTCTGACACATCTGAAAATATTTCTTCGATGTCATTAAAACTGGCCATTTTATGATGATATTTACGATATAAGCTTTGTAATCCACTGGTAAACAACTCATCACCCAGCTTACGACGCAACATGTGGAATAACATTAATGTCTTTCCATAACCGACGGCTTCAGTAACTGCATCATACCGAGAAACAAATTTTTCCAACGCAAAATCATTTTCGGAATTTGCAAAATTTGTGTATTTTTGCAGTGCCGCTCGACGATAATCTTGCCCTTTACCACGCTGCTCCTTAATTAAGTGATCAGCCAAATAACTCGTTAAACCCTCCGCCCAATTTCCTTTTTCATAATCCACATATACACTATTTCCCCACCAGTTATGCAATAACTCGTGAGGATAGGAAGAATGTAAAATAAAAGGAAAGCGAATAATTTTTGGCCCTAGTAAAGTAAAAGACGGCATTCCAAAGCCGGTTTCCCAAAAATTTTCTACCAGTGCGAATTTAGAATACGGATATGGCCCGACTAAGTTTCGATACATTTCTAGATATTGAGCCGTCGTATCTAAATATTTTTGTGCTAATGCGTCATCCTTTGTACGTAAAAACGCCATGGCTTTTACAGCTCCGGCAGATTGTGCATATTCAGTAAATTTTGCAGCCACGATATAAATATCGTCTTGCGCTTGAGATTCGCGCCAGGTATCCATATGCGAAACATCATTGTCTTCTGCATATATTCGATCACCTTGACTTACGGACTTCCAATTCAGCGGTGACCTAACACTCAAATTAAATGTGAGTAATTGATTTCCAAACACAGGAAACCAAAAACTTTCTTTAGCGATAAAAACACCTTGCTCAGTTATCAAACCCGAGGAATTACTTATGCTACGCTCATATTCTTTACCACCACTTTCAATTGCGTGATTTATAATTCGCGAATATCCCAGTGTAAATTGTTTTAGCTCACCTGTAATTTCTACAGAATAAACATCAACAGGAACAGTCCCCACCATAAGGCTTTCACCAATCAGTTTTGGGAAGGTTTTTTTAGCAAACGCGTAATCTTGTTTTTGCAAACGGACATTTTTTTCAACAACTTTCAGGCTTTCACCTTCATGTATTAAAAAAGCAACATTACTTGTTGTTGAATCACCTTTTAAATACAATGATTTAATATCGATTTTATCAATGACGTGAATTTGATGCTCTTCCGGTTTAAGCTCAACCATCAAATCATGGTTAATAACTGGCTGGGAAAATGCAGCAAAAGGCACTACATATAACATTAGAAAGACTAAACAACGTAACTTATTTTTATTCGTGATTTTGCTGATATCCATTAAAATTTCACCATTTTTGGGAACGATTTGATAATTCATGTCCATTGAACATTTCATTCTAGCATTATGCATCCTGTTCGGATTGATGTTAACCAAAATTGCATGGTCTAAATTTAGAAATAGACAATTATTTCGCTGTTGGCTTAACTTCAGCTTGGCAGTTTTTCTATTATCCTTAAGTAGTATTTTTATGGCATTCATTATCGACTATGACACTTTCCAACGCTTAACACGTGAACACCCTGTGGCAAACATAGAATTCCACAACCTTGGGCAACACCATTACCAAGCTATCCTAACTAAAGCAGATGCCGAACCCATTTTCATGGAAATATATGGTGATCAATGGCAGTTGGATGCCAGAATGATCAAATGGAATGGTGCCGCAGCATGGTCCGGCTTAAAACCCATGTATCGTTTGGAAAGAGTTGGAGGGCGTTATAAAGACATAGAGCTTGAAAAAAGTGCAATTCGGTCAGTATATGCGCTTGAACAAGGATTCACACCATCATTATGGAATTTTCTGATTGATTACCAGGAGTTTGTACCCTGGTTAGATGCTTATTATGGCAGCGCAACTTATTTGCCCATGACTCATGGCGCAAAATTTAATATTAGCATCAGCGCTACTGGCCTTGTCGCAAGACCAGACAACGAACCAGCCAGACAATCCGTACGCAATTGGCTAGCAAAGAGCTAAACCCGAAAAGCTTAGATAAAATAAAACAATAGATTGAAGTAGCTGTTTAGATTGCCTTTGATTTGCTCGAGTGCAAGAAAAAAGCGCGGAGTTCACAAGTGTGAATGAGCACTTTTGACGCAGCAATCGGGCGAATCAAAGGTGAGCTAAGTAGCTACTTAGGCGAGAGCTTCTTGCTCTTCAGGTAACGCTATATTCAGCTCAAGAATTTCACAATCACCATCTCGCTCAAGATTAACCTTAATTGCCGAAGGATCAATATGAACATACTTGGCCACTACTTCCATTATTTCCTGCTTCAAAGCGGGCAAATAATCCGGTTCATGACGACCTGCATGCTCACGTGCAAGAATAATTTGCAGACGCTCTTTGGCAACATTCGCGGTTGGTTTTCGTTTACGTCTTAAGTAATCTAGTAAGGACATGATCTAGGTTCCAAAAATTCGTTTTAACAGGCCTTTTTTCTCAGGCTCCAAAAAGCGCATTGGTTTATCTTCACCCATAAAGCGAGATACAACATCCATATACGCTTGACCACTCGAGCTATACTCATCATGAATGACGGGAACACCTGAATTGGAAGCACTTAATACCGCTTCAGATTCGGGTATTACACCAATCAAAGGAATACTCAGCAATTCCTGCACATCTTCCACTGATAACATTTCACCCATTTCCACCCGCTTTGGAGAATATCGCGTGATAACTAAATGCTCTTTAATCGGATCAACACCATCTTCTGCTCGTTTAGACTTTGCAGCAAGTATGCCGAGAATTCGATCAGAATCTCGAACCGAAGACACTTCCGGATTAGTCACTATCAATGCTTCATCAGCAAAATAAAGTGCCATTACTGCGCCTTTCTCAATACCAGCAGGCGAATCACAAACGATATAATCAAAATCTTCTTTAAGTTCATTTAGAACACGCCCAACACCTTCTTGGGTTAAAGCATCTTTATCACGTGTTTGTGAGGCAGGTAAAACAAATAAATTATCACAACGCTTATCTTTAATTAATGCTTGTTTCAAACCAGCTTCACCGTTTAAAACATTAACAAAATCATATACGACGCGTCTTTCACACCCCATAATTAAATCTAAATTTCGAAGACCAACATCAAAATCGATCACCACGGTTTTATTACCTCGCATAGCGAGGCCTGTAGCAAAACTTGCACTAGTGGTAGTTTTGCCGACACCGCCTTTACCCGAGGTAACCACGATTATTTTGCCCAAAATAGTCTCCTTTGACACAGTATTAAATTGCTCGTTTTTGCATTAATTTCAGTTGAATCACAATTGAGCAATCACCAATTGTTCGTTATCCAAATGAATTCTGACAGATTTTGATTTTAATTCCACAGGCATGTCTTCTTCAAAAACTCGAAAATTACCAGCTATAGCTACCAGCTCAGCCTCCATGGATTGACAAAATATACTTGCGCTTACATCACCTCGTACACCTGCCAACGCTCGTCCTCGCATGTTGGAATAAACATGAATATTACCATCAGCTATAATTTCCGCACCGTGATTAACAGGTGCTAAAATAATCAAATCGCCACCTTTAGCGTACACTTGTTGGCCTGACCGCACTGGCTGAGTCACTACCTTTGTTTTGTTTGGATCTGCAATAACAGGAGAAACTGAATTTTTCGCTACATTATCCGCCGTTGATTCTACTTTTGTCTTTTCACTTGGCTTCTCTTCAACATCCGGCGGGGTAATTCCTCCCTTCAAAATGGCCAATCCAGCACTTACGGCAAGGGCATCTTGTTGATTGGAGCCATTTTTTACACCGACTGGGATTAAATGCTGCTGACTTAATAATTTCATCAATCCATGAAAATCAAAATCATGCTCAGTTTTAGCTATGGATTTTAAATCAATAACCACTGGTGCATTTTCAAAAAACTTTCGTGCTTTAGAAAGATGCGTAAGTAAATCAGATTCAATTTCTGATATCGAAACTGCCTGTATTTGAAGGATAGGAAGTGTAAAAACAGAACCTTTAAGTTCTACAGCGGAGTTATTATTTTGACGAGTTTTTTTTGATTCAGTTACTTCAGATTGCAAACTGATTTCTCCATTTTTGAAATCTCACCCGGGAACGATTCATCCGTGATGAATACTACAGATCAAAAACACATAATCCGGGCATTTCATAAATTCATGATATTATCTATTGATTCACAAATAATCCGTGATTAATGTAATTATATCAGTATAGTTTAAAAAATGTATGTTTAATCCTAGAAAAATCAGTTGGACGCGAATTTAGAGTGCGAGATATTGATCCCAGTATGGCTTCAAAAAATCTTCGCTTCGCTCACAGGGATGTAGGCAAGAGGCGTAAGCAGGACGCAGTAAGCTTCATCAATAGGTTACGTGGGCATTTTTGACAGCCGCCATGAGATCAAGAACTCACACGATACATCGTGATCCAATCGGTTTATCTGGGCTCATGTAAATAATCTGAGCGATTTGAGGAATAGGTGCCAAAAACATCCCTACTGCTAAGCTGTTTGCTTTCATTTATTATACTGACGGCGCTCCCTCATGCTATTTCTGCAACAAAGAAAAGTGATGCACCGATTGACATGCAAGCTGCTGTAAAAACAGCCAAAGTAGTGGTAAACAAACTTGCAAAGGGTGAAAAAATTGACAAGACCTGGCTAGACATCAACGCAAAAAGTGCAATTATTCGACAATATCCTCAAGGGAAAGAATGGGTTGTTGCCTTTAAAAACCCCAAAATCAAAAAACAATCCCATCAAATTTTGTATATCTTTTTAACCATCAGTGGAAAATATGTTGCAGCAAATTACACCGGACAATAAATACTCTGTTCACTCATCCACCCACAATTTCCATAAATTTGATAAACGAAATTTCCGTATCATCATTGATATCAACAACCTCTTCCAGAGATTGGTAATCACGACCGTTAGCGTGAACTAAAAAGGATTTTTTTTCAAAAGCTTTCACAGCAATTTCGCATTGAGCCTGACTATCTATGTCACGATGTTTTTTTAATCGATATCCGCGCGTGGTAATATCAACATCTTGCGGCTGAACAAGACTGAAAAAACAAATTGGTCGTTGCGAGTTAAATCGATTCACTTCACTCTCAACTCTAAATCGTATCAACGCTTCAACGGTTAACTTATCTTCTTCATTCACCAATCTAAACGTATGGTATCGATTACCACGAGCATCTTCATCATGAATAGTCATCATTTCTTTCATAAACATCCTTATTATCAGAAACGTAACTGCAAAATTTCTTCGCCATTTTGCATCACATACAGCTGTTCCTGCAAGGTATTCAAATGTTCTTCCCAGTATCTCGGCGTATTAAACCAAGGAAAACTCTGAGGAAATGCGGGATCATTCCAGCGTTTCGCCAACCAAGCTGCATAATTCATCAATCTCAAGGTTCTTAATGCCTCAATAATATAAAGCTCACCCGGATCAAAATCGTAAAATTCATTGTATCCTTCCATTACCGCTTTAAGCTGTGATTCCCTTTCCGGTTTTTCTCCAGAAAATAACATCCAAATATCCTGAATAGCTGGACCACTGCAACAATCGTCTAAATCAACAATCCAAAAAATATTTTCTCTAGTCAATACATTACCCATATGAAAATCACCATGAATACGGCGATATTGTGGCTGATTATATCCACCCAATTGATCATCAATTATTGTAAGTAATTGCTCAGTAATACTACCGTAACTTTCTTGCACATAATTTGGTAATAACTGACTTTCTAATATCAATCTACGTGCATCATGACCATAGAGCTGACTACTGATGCGATGACGATGCTCAAAAACACCTGTAGTACCTACTGAATGAATTCGACCTAATAATCGACCAAGCTGTGACAAATGAGCCATTTGGTCAATTTCCGGCGCATGACCTAATTTTCGCTCATAGAGCGCAAATCGAAAGTTTTCATAAACATGCAGTGATTGTTGATTTATACTTAAGGGAGTTACAACTGGAATATCATATTCCGCTAACTGATAGGCAAAATCATGCTCTTCCTGAATCGCTTCGCTTGACCAACGCCCGGGACGATAAAATTTCGCGACCACAGGCAAGCTTTCCTCAATGCCAATTTGGTAAACACGGTTTTCATACGAATTTAATGCGAGTACTTGACCATTAGTAAGATAGCCAAGGCTTTCAATGGCATCCAGTACTAAATCAGGTGAAAGTGCTGTGTACGGATGACCCGTCGAAATATCCGAATTGCTCATAATTTTTATAACACTTTAAACATACCTAGAGCAAAGTATTAAATCACATTCAATCTTTAATGGTTAGCAATATCGTCGTACTAACTCTATTATTAACAACCATTCCTGGCCAGGCACTAATTTTCTGCACTTTACCAGCAACAGGGGCTACAATTTTACTGTATTTAAGCGCATAAGCCGCTTTTTGCTTTTGGCTTTCTGCAACTGCCAGCAACGCATCCATCCGGGCAAATTCAGCCTTTGAGACATTCAATTCATGATCAGATAGAACCGTGCGTTCATATAATTCCTCAGAACGCTCCAACTCTTTTTTGGCTTCATCTCTATGTAGTTGAGCACTGAGCAACATTTTTTCGGCCTCTGCAAACTCTGATTCAAAAACGTTCTGTTCCAACAGTAACAATAATTGACCTTTTTTAACTTTTTCGCCGACCTTAACATTCACTTGATTCACAACACCACTCACTACTGTGCTTAAATCATATTCCCTTGCAGCAAGCTGAGAAAAAAATAATATTAATCCAATTGCCAACACTATACGAATTTTCATTGTCGCATTTCCTCCAACGTCATTTGCGTAAGCACCCGTAATTTTTCCCAACGCATTGCAATTTCAAAATCTGTTTCTGCTGCTTGTAAACTTGCTTGTGATAATTGCACCATAGCATCACCCAGATCTGACTTAACTTCCATTTCATATACTGCTCGTGCACGGTCCAAATATAATTCACTATAGTCATAGCGCTTACTAGATGATGCTTTTTGTGCTGCCAAACTTTCAATATTCAACCAGTGAGTGAGGATTTCCTGATTAATTTTAATCTTTAGCTGATAATGCTTATTCTCCATCTCTTTAATCCGAGCACGTAACTCCGCTACCTGACCTGAAATTTTTCCACCTTGATAAAGAGGCACATCTAGCACTAATCCTGCTCGCCATCGATCATTGCTTCCCATATTCCTTTCATATACGCCTCCTTCGACTTCTGCAGAAATGACTGGATGCCGATTTGCTCGTACGGATTGCAATTGAGAGCGTAGCGCATCAAGGGAAAGTCGAATAATCTTCAGATCATAGTTATTTATCTCTGCCGCTTTTTGCAAACTCTTCACATCAATCAATTTGTATTTATCATAGCCCATCATGGGTATTTGAAAACGACTAATAATTTCATTTGGACGATTAACCACAATGCTAAATTGACTTCTTAATAGTCTTTGCAAGGACTCACTTTGATACCGGACTTTCCGATATTCATAATAGATATTTTCCTTTTCCAAAACATCCACTTCAGATAATTGACCTAACTCTTGCCGTTCTTTTGCTCGGTCATATCGTAAGAACCCCATCGTCATTGCTTCATTGTCACGGATATAATTTAAATCAGAGAGCACCACATCCAAAAATGCTTGCATAATTTCAATTCGTCGATGTTGTTTGACTTGCTGTAAACGCAACTCTTCAATTGCTTCTTGATTTTTCATTGCGTCAATCTGATTACTTGTCCGACCAAAATCATAGATTGTTTTATCGGCAAATAGAGTCCCTTGGTGATCTTCACGCCCAAAACGTTCAACAGCGGAAGGTGGATCGATCCAACGTGCACGCGCCTGCGCTCTTACCTGAATACCATTTTTTGACTTAGCAATCGCTATTTGTGATTTGGCAATTGAAACTGCATGATTTATCGCAACAAGATCTGGGTGATCTTCCTCTGCAAGACTCAATGCAAATTCTAATGTGAGAGGGTCTGGTAATTTGGTATGATTTTCAATTGAAAAAACAGCAGGAGACAATAAAACTAGACAATAAAGGAATACACGCATCACTATATTCCTAACAACATTAAGAAGCGTTTACCTTTTTTTTCATTGTTCTCTTATATTTCAAAAATGACATTTTTTCAAACTTTTTTTCTACAACGTATTGCCCCAACAACATAAATTCTTCAGCTCCCGAAGTACGCCCTGTAAAACGCGCAATTCTTTTCCCGTCCAAATCAAAAATAGCAAACACAGGTGTTGCCCGAACTCGATTTATCTTGGTAGCAAAATGCTTTTGAGTCATTGGCTTTCCTTGGAAATCGGTAATTTCAATATCACCTTCAATATCCAAAGGGAAATTTAAAAAATGTTCTCGAAAATAAGCCTGAACTTTAGGTTGACTAAGAATATTTTCTTTCATGAATTGACAAAATGGACATTCATCCATTTCAAAAAATATGAGTATGGCTTTTTTATTGGACTCGCGGGCATTTTGCAACTCTTCATCAAAATTACCCCAAGTTTCATTGAAAAAATACTGATATGGGTCGCGAGGAGAATCCGCTTGAACTACCGACTGGGAAACAACCAAAATTAAAAACAGTAAGAATAATTGCTTCATTTTAGACTCGACTAACAAACAAAATTCAAGAACTATATGGGTTAGTTTAGCGTTGTCTTACCCATTGAATGTTTAAACTGAGCGATGGTTTTTTCCAAATATTCAGCATCTACCAAACCAACCTTCTTATGCACCACTTGACCATCAGGTGACACAATAAAGGTAGTAGGCAGCCCTGTTATTTTACCTAAATCACTGTAACTATCAGGCTCTGCCAATAATACAGGATAACTCACCATATAATCTTCGAGGAAACTTTTAACCTTAAGTTCACTCACATCCTCAAAATTTACCCCTAATACGACGGCATCTTTATCCACATTTTGATCATGAAAGAAGCTTAATTCGGGTATTTCTTCTATACAAGGGGGGCACCAAGTTGCCCAGTAGTTTACGACAACCCATTTTCCTTTATAATCCGACAACTTATGATCTTTACCATTTAAATCAGATAAATTAAAACTCGTGCTGTTGGCATAAACAAAACTCGCAACAAACAAGCATAAAGCAAAAGGGAAAAGTCTAACAAATTTCATAAATTTCCTATAGTTACTGACTATTTCGGTCTAAACTCATATAAGACATGTATATTACTCACCGAAGTTTAACAATATCTTAGGTTTGGACATTTATTTGCCATCATTTATTCATAGCCATACACTAGAGACACTATATGCCATTAATTAAAAACGAAGATTTCATTGCCAGCATCGCTGATGCCTTTCAATTCATTTCTTATTACCACCCCGTGGACTTTATTCAGTCATTAGCCGCAGCATATAAAAATGAAGCATCAAGCGCAGCAAAAGACGCCATCGGGCAAATTTTAGTAAATTCTCGCATGTGTGCCCAAGGAAAGCGACCTCTGTGCCAGGATACCGGTATTGCAGTCGTATTTCTTGAAATAGGCATGATGGTTAATTGGGAAGACAATGCCAATATTGAGGAAATGGTTAATGAAGGTGTTGCTAGAGCATATGGTGAACACAACAATCCTTTACGGGCATCAATTGTTTCCGACCCCGCCGGCAAACGTCAAAACACCAAAAACAATGCACCCGCAGTTATACATATGCGTCTTGTTCCTGGTGATAAGGTATCTGTCGCCGTGGCAGCTAAAGGTGGTGGCTCCGAAAACAAATCAAAACTCGTTATGCTAAACCCTTCTGATGATATCGCTCAATGGGTTGAAAAAACGGTACCCACAATGGGCGCCGGTTGGTGTCCGCCAGGAATATTAGGCTTAGGTATTGGCGGCACCGCTGAAAAAGCCGTATTAATGGCAAAAGAGTCATTAATGGCACCCATTGATATGCGAGAATTACTAAAGCGCGGCCCCACAAATTCCATCGAAGAGCTTCGCATTGATATTTATGAGCGCGTTAATGCATTGGGAATTGGTGCACAAGGCTTGGGTGGCTTAACAACCGTATTAGATGTGAAAATTTTAGATTATCCAACTCATGCAGCTTCAAAACCCGTTGCAATGATTCCGAACTGTGCCGCTACTCGACATATACATTTTGAATTAGATGGCAGTGGCCCAGCAATCTTAACGCCACCCAAACTGGAAGACTGGCCTGATGTAAGCTGGCAAGCAGGCGATGATGTACAACGAGTTAACCTTGATAACATCACACAATCCGAAGTTGAACAATGGCAACCGGGAGAAACATTGTTAATTTCTGGAAAAATTTTGACTGGTCGTGATGCTGCCCATAAGAAAATGGTTGATATGATCGAACGAGACGAATCTTTTCCAGAAGGCCTAGATTTTCACAATCGATTTATTTATTACGTTGGACCTGTTGATGCCGTACGTGATGAAGTTATTGGTCCTGCAGGGCCTACCACTTCTACCCGCATGGACAAATTCACCGATACAATGTTAGAAAAAACCGGATTGCTTGGCATGATCGGCAAAGCTGAACGTGGTCCCGTAGCCATTGAATCAATAAAGAAACATAAAGCCGTTTATCTCATTGCAACTGGCGGAGCTGCATACCTGGTTTCCAAATCTATTAGAGAAGCTCGCGTCATTGCTTTCCCTGAATTGGGCATGGAAGCAATTCAGGAATTTGTTGTAGAGGACATGCCTGTAACCGTTGCTGTCGACACCTTAGGGAATTCTGTACATAATACTGGACCAGCAGAATGGCGTGTGAAAATTCAGGATATTAAAAAATCATAATATATTTGAATTAATAATGAAATGCTAAAAACTTCAACAACACTTTTACTTGCATTTATTATTAACTTTTGCAACACATCCTTAGCTTATTCAGCAAATGAATTGGATAAACAACCTATCGTCGACGAAATTGAAATAACAGGACTATGGCGAACTAAATCCAGTGTCGTTAGACGAGAATTACTTTTTCGTGAAAACGATATACTCACTACGAAAGATTTACTTGAGAGCGTACAAAGATTAAAGAATCTACGTATATTCAGTAAAGTTATTCCGCTTTTAAAACTCAAACCCGAAAATAAAGTAAAACTCACACTGCAATTACAGGAAAAATGGACAACTATTCCTTATTTTAATCTTTCCGGCGGTGGAGGAACTACCTATGCCTACGCTGGGATATACGACATTAATACTTTTGGCCGTTTTATAGAAACAGGAATTCAATACAACAACTGGAACGGTAAACATGGGGGAATTGCATGGATGCGCAATCCACGGTTTTTAGATCAACGCTTATTATTTGGAATGGATATATGGAGGACTCAACGTGTACGCCAACTGTATGCAAATAACGCCGAGTTACAAGGAAATTATGTGCTTGAAACTAAAAAACTCAATCTAATTCTTAAAAAAGAATTTACACCAAACTTCCAAATAGGCTCCGAAATTGAAATCAATAACAGCAGCGTGATCGATCAAGAAACCAATAACTTTACCGATGCAAAAACAATCCAGTTATTAAACAACAATAACAAAAAGACAACAACTTATACCACGTTATTTGTTGAACTGGGAAAATTGAACTATGACAATTATTTAGTCAAAGGTAAGTTTTCCAAATTTGCGATTAAATATAGCAATCAAACCCTCGGCTCTGATAAGTCAACAACGCAATTAGATTGGTTTAATCGAATTTTTTGGCGTTTACCCTATCTCGCAAACGCTGGACTAAGATTTAATACAGGGTGGACAAATACACAAGAAATTCAAAACTTATATTATATTGGCGGTTTCAACAATATTCGTGGTTATCTCGATGGTCAGTTTCGCAGTAAAACCTATTGGCAATTCAATGCCGAATATAGAATTCCCAGTTATCGAAGTCACTGGCTAGTACTACAACATATATTTTTCATCGACACTGTTGGCACAGGTAACAATTTTGGAGATTTAAAAGAAAACGGCATGCAATACAGCAGCGCAGGTATTGGACTTCGCATAATTTCACCAAGAATCTATCGTTTTAACGGCAGAATTGATATTGCACTATTTACTTCTGGAGAAAGTCCTAGTTATATTTCATTTGGTTCGCAACAATATTTTTGACGGCTACTGCTGGATTTCACCAGCATGAGTGAAATAAAGCGCCAATCTTATCATGGCTATTTTAACGAATTGATAAAGTAGCGCAATCTCAAATGACGCGGTAAACTAATCCTCTTTCTATCAATTAGCTGGACAAAATATGCCTCAACTGCTGGTATTATATTATAGCCGCCACGGAGCCACGGAAAAAATGGCTCAACTCATTGCACGGGGCGCTGAAGAAGTGGCTAATATTGAAGCAATAGTACGTACCGTACCTGAAGTTTCGAGTGTTTGTGAAGCAACGGAAAGTGACATTCCTGATCGTGGTGCACCATACGTCACACTAGATGACTTTAAACAATGTCATGCGTTGGCCTTAGGCAGTCCCACACGTTTTGGAAATATGGCTTCGCCACTCAAATACTTTATTGACTCCACAAGCTCGCTTTGGCTATCTGGCGCGATGTCAGGCAAACCCGCTGCTGTTTTTACTGCTAGCTCATCACTTCATGGCGGACAAGAAAGTACCTTACTCTCTATGATGACACCCTTACTTCACCATGGCATGCTAATTACCGGTATTCCATACACTGAAACCGATTTACACACTACTTTGAGTGGAGGTACTCCCTATGGCGCCAGCCACTTCTCCGGTGAAGGTGGGAAAAACACAACAATCAGTGCTGAAGAAAAACGATTATGTCGGGCACTTGGAAAACGATTAGCAGAAACTTGCATTAAGCTAACGAATTAATTATTCGTTATAAAATGATTCCTTCGCCTACTTATCAGCCGCACTATGTTTGCCCGATTTGTCGAAATAAACTCGATAGAAACGAACAATCGTTTATTTGTGAAAATCGACATTGTTTTGATATTTCAAGAGAAGATTATGTAAACCTACTACCCGTTCAACAGAAAAAATCAAAAAATCCCGGCGACAATAAAATTATGATTCAAAGCCGACAAGATTTTTTAAATAATCACTTTTACGACATTCTCATTTCACCCTGCGCTGAAATAATTAATCGTTTTATTTCAACGCGATTTGAACATTGTTGTTTAGTCGACGTAGGTTGTGGAGATGGATTTTTTACAAGTAAAATTTATTCACAGCTTACCCAGCCCGCATATTGCTACGGAATGGACATATCTAAAGAAGCCGTAAAAGTTTCTGCAAAAAATGACAAATCGATCAATTGGTTTGTTGCCAGCTTTAACGATATACCTTTGCCAGATAAAAGCATCGATATCATCCTAAAGATCAATGCACCCATAAGCTACGAGAAAAGCCTTAATAAACTATCTGACAACGGAATAATTATTAGCGTAACGCCTGGAAAATCTCACTTAAGCGGATTAAAATCAATCATTTACGAAGACCCACAAACACATGAAAAAGAATCATGCCCAGCATCTTATTCTGCATTAGACTCAAAGGAACTTAATGCAAGAATGAAACTCAATAATGAAACGGACATCAAAAACCTTTTCATGATGACCCCTTTTTATTGGAATGCATCACAAAAAGCGAAAGATAAAATAAACAATTTACATAATTTAGAGTCTGATATCGCATTCGATATCAATATCTGGGGAAAACAATGAAAATATTTTTTTCAACTATAATTTTGCTAATCTCATTTAACCAATATTCCTATGCTGACAAAGCCATTGATTTTGAACTCCCCACAGATGAAGGAAGCATTAAGCTATCCAACCTAACAGGCGACGTAGTATACGTTGATTATTGGGCATCTTGGTGCCCTCCTTGTCGAAAATCATTCCCCTGGATGAATAAAATGCATAGTAAATATGAAGCACAAGGCTTAAAAATTATAGGCATTAGCTTAGACAGCACTCGAAAAAATGCCAATAAATTTCTAAAAAAAGTACCCGCTTTATTTAGCATTGCATATGACCATGAAGGAAAAACTGCAGATGACTACGATGTTCAGGTGATGCCCACATCGTATTTAATCGATAGAAAAGGAAACCTCATATACACACACAAAGGATTTAACAACAAACACAAACAAAAATTAGAAGATGAGTTTATAAAAGCACTTGCTGTCAAATAGAATAAAAATACTACTCTGACTCAGACTTTTCTTTCAGCTGTAACTGCCACATTTCAGCGTATCTACCTTCTTGAGACAACAAGTCTTGATGACTGCCTTGCTCAAGAATTTTCCCATCCCCCATTACCAAAATATCATCAGCATCCACAATGGTTGACAGTCGATGAGCAATTACCAATGTAGTGTGATTTTTTGCTGCATTACTTAACGAATGCAATATGGCTTGCTCGGAATGCGTGTCTAAGGCAGAAGTCGCTTCATCAAATATTAGAATTTTCGGATTTTTTAATATCACCCTGGCAATAGCAACGCGTTGCTTTTCACCGCCAGATAATTTCAATCCTCGCTCACCAACCATGGTTTCATATTTTTCAGGCAAGCTTTCAATAAAGTCATGAATATTTGCCATTTTGGCCGCTTGAATGATCTCGTCTCGGTTCGCATCAAGGTTTGCATAACTCAAGTTATAAATTAAACTTTCATTAAATAAGACAGTATCTTGCGGTACGATACCAATATTTTCACGCACACTCGATTGAGTCACCTGTGAAATATCTTGCCCATCAATTCGAATTGCACCGTGCTTTACATCATAAAACCGAAACAACAATCTTGCGAGCGTAGACTTCCCTGCACCACTAGCGCCAACGACAGCCAATTTTTGCCCAGGTTTAATGGTAAAATTCACATCTTTTAAAATTGGGCGATTTTCATCATATCCAAAATTGACATGATCAAAACTAACTTCACCTTCACCAACCTGCAAGTCAGGAGCATTTTTCACATCAATAATCTCTGGCTCTTGTTCTAACAATTTCACTAAATTTTCCATGTCTGTCAGGGAATAACGAATTTGTCTGTATATAACACCCAACATACCCAATGGAATAAAAAGCTGCAGCAAAAATGCATTTACCAAAACCAAATCGCCAATTGTCATCAGACCATCGGCAACTTGCTGTGCAGCGAACATCATCACAACAGTCACGCCAAGCGCAATAATGACTCCCTGACCAAAGTTTAAGAGGGACATCGAAGTTTGGGTTTTTACTGCGCTGTTTTCCCACAAAGCCAAATGCTCATCAGTACGATCACGCTCCATAAATTCATTATTGAAATATTTAACCGTCTCATAATTAATCAAACTGTCTATTGCAATATTATTCGCACTGGACTCATGTTTATTCATTTCTTGACGGTGCCCAATTCGCCAGTTCATCACTGCAAGGGTAAAAGCAATATAAATTCCAACGCAGGAGAATATAACCACTGAAAACACAACGTCATATGCACTTAGTAAAAAAATCGCAACCAATAAAAATTCGACAATGACGGGAATAATGCTGAACGTAAAATAATTTAACAAACTACTTAAACTGGCAGTACCTCGCTGAAGATCTCGACTAACGGCACCCGTTTTACGCTCTAAATGAAAACGCAAAGACAGTTTATGCAAATGATCCATGGTACGAATCGTAATACGTCGCATTGCACGATATCGCACACGTGTAAATAGTACATCTCTCATTTCATTAAAAAGTGAACTAACAATACGCAAGGCCCCATATGCCATTAAAAGCAAGAGTGGGAATGCGATAACTTGATTAATATCTTTATCCAGACTATCAACGATATCTTTCAAAACAATCGGAACGCCAACATTTGCCACTTTAGCCAATACCAAACAAAGCATTGCCAATAAAACACGACCTTTGTATTCCCAGATATAGGGCATGAGGGATTTTACATTGGCCCAGTCATTACTTTGGGCATTTGGCATTTCAGCGTGTTTAACGTGTCCAGACATTCAATCAGACTCTATTCATCGAAGAATGAATATCATAGTGGATAAGTCGCAAAACTGCACAATAAATTTATGGAACAGGAATTATAGGAGAAATTTCCCGCTGTGTAGTAGGTCGTGCCCAATTTCGCCATTCAGCAATAATATGGCAACTACTACAGTCCTCTACCACAGATGCGGCATGTGAAACGCCTATAACATGGCAGCCGGAAGTCACACAAGTCTTAGGCGCTAATAAAAGGTGTGCTTCAGTTGATAGAATAATATTTGTCCAAACATTCCGGTCATGACAATTTTGACAAACATTGTCACTAGGTTTATGAGTACTGGATTTTCCACTTGCAATTGTTCCGTTGTGACAAGTAAAACAATCCCCTCTTAGTTCTACATGATTAACTCGATTAACTGGAACCCAAGCTTGAGAACCATGACATGAAGCACACTCATTGGAAGTCAAAACATGCCCCAGTGGTTTTCCGGTAGAAATACTGCCATTGTGGCAATCTATGCATTCTCCTATAACTTCTAGGTGATCAATAGATAAAACAGGAGAAAATTTTGTATTTGAATGACAGGCTTCACATACATCAGTCGTGTTAATATGAGTGTTAGTTTTTTCAGGCGCAACAACACCGTCGTGGCATCCAGCCTTTGTACAGGAAGTTAGTTCAGTCTCATGACCTGCGGGAAATATACTGACTTGCCAACGAAAGGTATTGTGGCAATTACCACAGCTATTCAAATTTGGAAACATATTTGGATTTGAATGTGACGCGGGTATAACCACACTATCAACAGTCCCGCCATGGCAAGATAGACAATCGCCAAGTACTTCGCTGTGATTTACCTTTCTAGCCGGTGTCCACTCTGTTGTGGAATGACAAGCACTACAATCAGCCGTTGTCGGGATATGAGGCAGCACCTTTCCAATCGCAATTACACTATTATGACAATCGATACATTCTCCAAGCGTTTCAGCGTGATCCACAACAAGCGCGGGTACTAAAGCTGTAATTGAATGGCATGCCTCACACCGATCTGTACTAGATATATGTAGCACAGGCTGTCCGATTGCCCTAGTTCCATTATGACAATCAACGCAAACACCAAGTACTTCATTATGATCGATCGTTATTGCAGGAATGAAAAGCAAATATGAATGACATGCTTCACATACATTAGTGGTATTTAAATGCATACTCGGCTTCCAATTAGCTAACACATTATTATGGCAGTCATTGCATGCACCAATAACTTCTACGTGATCCATTTTTATTAATGACTTCCAAACTACCGTACCATGACATGCATCACATTTGTTTGTAGTAGGAATATGCAATTCATTTTGAAATCCACCACCGGGTTGATCATGACATGCCTGACAAGTCCCTAATACTTCGCCGTGATCCATCGCTGGAATCCAATCAATTTCGTTATGACAAGCTTCGCATAATTGAGAAAATTTTAAGGTATGAGTATCTGGTGCGCCTGTAGACACAACACCATTATGGCAATCAACACAAGCGCCAGTAAAAAAATCATGTGTAATAGAAATTTCTAACCAGCTATTTGTATTGTGGCACTTATCACAAAAAGTGCTGGACTCGATATGAGTAATTGATTTACCAGTTGTAGTTACACCATCATGACAACTGGCACAAGATCCAATCACTTGAGTATGATCCACTCGAGGCACCGGCACCCAGGTATCTAATGTATGACACAACTTACACTCGTTTGTCGTTTTTAAATGATCGGATGGCTGTACTCTTTCATCCTGACCCGGTGAATGACAATTTAAACATGCTCCCAATGCTTGGGTATGTTCCAAATGCCTAGCAGGTATCCACGCGTTAGTGGCATGGCATGCACTGCAACGACTTGATGATGGCATATGACCTTCCGGTTTGCCCTGTTGAATATTATTATCATGGCAGTCTACACATCCCGAAAAAATACCAATATGAGAAAAACTAGGATTACCAGGTACACGTAATGCGGGAACCCAAGTACCGTTAGAAATTAAATGACAAAAATTACAATCTTTGTCAGTTTCAATATGATCAATTGATTTTGTTTTTGCAGTGACACCATCGTGACAAACAACGCATTGCGAAGGCCTGGCTTTATGGCCATGTGCATGAAAAGTGCCTCTAGTCGGCACAAAAGCATTTGTAAAATGACACGCTGCACAATCATCATAATTCAATAAATGATCAGCAGCTTTACCACGAGTAATTTCATTATTATGGCAATCACCACAAGCCAACTTTGGATTTTCATGTGGCGTCACCACTACGACATCTAAATGACTATCGCCATTAACATCTGAAACCACCAATTGGGCAACATAACTCCCCAAAACGTCTGCAGTAAATTGAGGTTTAGCGACGTTGAGATTTGTTAACCGAGCAAAACTGCCTTCAGGCTTAACCAGTAATTCCCATTTATAAATTAGATCATCATTTTCCACATCATAAGATAAACTACCATCCAATTGCACAACAGTATTCGAAGTATATAAAGGTTGATCAGGCCCAGCTTCAGCAAATGGTCGAGTATCAGAACGCCGCACAGGTCTTTCTATTTCAAAAATGATTGATCCCGGTAGACTTTGCAACCCCCCATCATCCACATACAAATGAATAATATAATGACCAGGCTGATCGGGACGAAATGATGTAGATGGACTATTAATTCCTGAAAGTTGGGATAAACTATTCGGAGGTTTTTCGAAAATATCCCATCGATATATTAAAGGTTGACTTTCTGGATCGTAAGAATCAGACCCATCTATTAACAATGTATCTCCAACAACATAGTTTTGATTACTTAACTGAGTAACATCCTTAGCGACTGCAATTGGAGGATCATTGGCAGATATAACAACGAATTGAACCGTCTTTGTTACACTTGTTTGTTCTCCATCATCAACAACCAGATGAACAATATATTGCCCAGCGATATCCGCAAAAAAACTCGGTTTTACTGCTTTATCATTATCAAGGAATGCAAAACTTCCTTCAGGTTTCGCAGCAAGATTCCAGTTATAAAATAAATCTTGATTTTCTGGATCAGCAGACTGACTGGCATCAAGCTCTATCTTATCGCCGGCAACATAATAATCTCCCTGAGTCGGTGGTGAATATTCCACTACACCTTTTGGTTTCAAATTGATTGTAGAAAAATTCACAAAATCAACTTTACTTTTTAATTTACCATCACTCACAATCAATTTAACTTGGTACGCCCCATCTTTATCGATGAGTAAAGTAGGACTCATTTCGGTTGGATCAGATAGCTGGGACTGGCTATTGACTGGCCGCGTAATTATCTCCCATTCATATTTTAAATTGTCACCATCAACATCAGAAGACAAGCTAGCATCAAGAGTTACAACGTCACCTAGTGATGGTGTTGCTTTACTAACAGTAGCATTTGCAGTTGGTGGATGATTCTTAGCGTGAAAACAAGCAGACAATAAAAGACATGTGCACAAAACTACTGTGCATAAGATTCGATACAAAAAGACAATCCTCACGTCCTTATGCACAAGGCCCACCCCACTTGGATATATTGATAATCCCCTCTTATAACTGGGGGTTAAATCGATGTTTTTATTGTACTAATTATGAATCTGTGAAGAGCTTTCATTCTTCATGAATGCAATGAATTTATACTGAAAATAAAATGTGGTCGCTGGATCCCTTACAATTGACATTTAAATGTCAATATATACAAAGAGTTAGCAAATAAACAAGGGCTATGATTGCGCCTCATGGCTGCGAACAGTATAATTTCCGGCTATTTTGCCCCGTGACAAGCACTATAATTCCAATACGCGCAAAACTACATAAAAATTAGTCAGATTTGGTTAGTAAAAAAATTATGAGTATGAAAGAAAATCCCGGCTTATACCGTTCAAAGTTCGAAAAAGATAATTGTGGCTTTGGCTTAATCGCCCATATGGATGGCGATGCAAGTCATTGGCTCGTAAAAACAGCAATAAAATCATTAGCTTGCCTAACTCACCGAGGTGCTGTCGCCGCTGACGGAAAAACAGGTGATGGCTGCGGCATTTTAATGCGCAAACCCGATAGCTTCTTACGCATCGTTGCCGAAGAAAACCAGTTTTCGCTGGGCAGAATATATGCAGCTGGCCTCGTGTTTTTAAGTACCAATCCAAGCATTGCACAAGTTGCCAAGAGCACGCTCAATAACGAATTAGTCAAGGAAGGCTTGAAAGTTGTTGGCTGGCGTGAAGTTCCGACAGATCCAAGCGTTTGTGGCGATGAAGCGCTGAAAAGTCTACCTCAAATCGAACAAATTTTTGTCAATGCACCAGACAACATGAACGAGGATGACTTTGAGCGACACCTTTATATAGCCCGACGTAGAACTGAAAAAGCGCTGGAAAGCAGTGATGATGCTTTTTACATCCCAAGCCTATCCTCACGCCTTCTGTCATACAAAGGCCTGGTCATGCCTGAAAATTTACCGATGTTTTATACAGAACTAAATGATGAACGCTTCATGTCCTCAATCTGTGTATTTCATCAACGCTTTTCAACCAATACCTGGCCACAGTGGCGTCTAGCACAACCATTTCGATTATTGGCCCACAATGGGGAAATCAATACTGTCCAAGGCAATCGAAATTGGTCTATTGCCCGCGGTCACAAATTTGAAACTCCCTTATTACCAATGGAAGAAATTCGTCCATTAGTTTCCACATCTGGCTCCGACTCAAACAGCTTGGATAATATGCTAGAAGCGCTTATGGCTGGTGGTATCGACATGTTCCGCGCCATGCGATATCTCATTCCACCTGCTTGGCAAAATGTTGAAACGATGAACGCTGATTTACGTGCTTACTATGAATACAGCTCCATGCACATGGAACCTTGGGATGGCCCAGCAGGTATTGTATTAACGGACGGTCGATATGCCGCTTGTGCACTTGATCGCAATGGATTACGCCCAGCACGTTATGTCGTTACAAAAGACCGACATATTACCATAGCTTCAGAAGTTGGCGTCTACAACTACCAACCAGAAGATGTTGTTGCAAAAGGTCGTTTAAAACCTGGACATATGCTGGCAGTAGACACTCAAACTGGCAAACTCATTCTTCCAGAAGAAATTGATGAAATGCTAAGCCATCGTCAACCTTACAAAAAATGGTTAGATGAAAACGTGAAGCACCTTGATTCGCGATTGTTTGGGGATGATGATATTCGTCCTTCAATTTCCAGCGACAAATTTCAAATTTATCAAAAACAATTTCAAATTACACGAGAAGAGCGTAACGACGTCATTGCAGTATTAGCAGAAAGTGGTGCAGAAGCCATTGGCTCCATGGGTGATGATACACCGATGGCAGTATTATCAGCAAAAACTCGCTCATTATATGATTATTTTCGTCAACAATTTGCCCAAGTAACTAATCCTCCAATTGATCCGCTACGTGAAAACATCGTCATGTCATTGGAAACTTGCCTCGGTAAAGAACAAAATATTTTTGAAGAAACAGCTGACCACGCATCCCGCCTGTTGGTTGATTCTCCTGTTATGTCACAAGGTAAATTTGATCAATTACTCGCATTAGATGATGAAAAGTATGCCCACGAATTTATTAGTTTAAATTACGACATAAATTCAAACTTAAGAAGCGCTATAAATTCCGTCTGTGATGCTTCAGTACAAGCCATTAAAAATGGCAAAGTAGTTATTATACTTTCTGATCGAGATATTAATAAAAATACGCTTCCTATACATGCTTTGCTGGCCACGGGTGCAGTTCACCATCGACTAATCGAGGAAGGATTACGTTGCGACGCAAATATTGTAGTAGAAACTGCTACAGCCCGCGACCCACATTCTTTTGCTACGTTGCTCGGATATGGCGCAACGACAATTTATCCATATCTTGCCTACGAATGCCTCAATGATATGGCAATCAAAGGTGAAATTGAAGATAATGTTAGTCCCCGATTGGCAACACGCTATCGTAAAGGCATTAATAAAGGCCTTTACAAAATCATTTCCAAAATGGGCATCTCAACCATCGCAAGCTACCGCGGCGCGCAATTGTTTGAAGCTGTTGGCTTAAATGACGAAGTTATTAATTTATGTTTTAAAGATACAACTTGTCGTATCCAAGGTACAAAATTTAGCGACTTGGAAGCTGACCAAAAACAGCTAAATAAACTTGCCTGGGTTCCACGTAAAGATATCCAACAAGGCGGCTTATTAAAATATGTTCACGGTGACGAATATCATGCTTACAACCCTGACGTTGTTCAAACATTACAAATAGCCGTAAAATCGGGCAACTATAAGGATTATGAAAAATACGCAGCGTTAGTAAACGATCGTCCAATATCTTCATTGCGCGACATGTTAAAACTAAAATTTGTTAACCCTGAAATTTCCATTGATGATGTTGAACCTCTATCTGAAATCTTTAAACGGTTTGATAGCGCCGGCATGTCACTTGGCGCATTGTCTCCTGAAGCACATGAAGCTTTGGCCATTGCCATGAATCGCTTAGGAGGTCGCTCAAACTCCGGTGAAGGCGGCGAAGCCATTGAACGCTACGGCACAGAAAAGGTTTCCAAAATTAAGCAAATTGCTTCCGGCCGGTTTGGTGTAACGCCTCATTATTTAATGAATGCTGAAGTAATACAAATTAAAATTGCACAAGGCGCAAAACCTGGTGAAGGTGGGCAATTGCCCGGCGGTAAAGTAAATAAACTTATCGCAAAATTACGTTATGCAACACCTGGGGTTTCTTTGATTTCCCCACCGCCTCATCATGATATTTATTCTATCGAGGACTTAGCTCAATTAATATTTGATATCAAACAAGTTAATCCTGAAGCATTGGTTTCCGTTAAATTAGTCGCTGAAGCTGGCGTTGGAACAATCGCCGCTGGTGTAGCAAAGGCGTACGCGGATTTAATCACAATTTCCGGTTACGATGGCGGTACAGGCGCTAGCCCAATCACTTCCGTTAAATTTGCTGGAGCCCCCTGGGAACTTGGCCTAGTCGAAACCCATCAAACTCTACGCGCCAATGATTTGCGCGACAAAGTCCGCTTGCAAACTGATGGCGGTTTAAAAACTGGATTAGATGTTATTAAAGCTGCGATTCTAGGCGCAGAAAGTTTTGGCTTTGGTACAGGCCCGATGGTCGCTCTGGGATGCAAGTATTTACGTATTTGCCATCTAAACAATTGCGCTACCGGTGTTGCAACACAAAACAATGTATTGCGAATGAATCACTTTATTGGTTTACCAGAAATGGTAATGAACTACTTCACCTTTGTAGCCAAAGAAACACGCATGTGGTTAGCAAAACTGGGCGTAAGGCAACTAACTGATTTAATTGGTCGTACTGATTTGCTCGATGTTATTGAAGGCAAAACAAGTAAACAAGCAAGTCTTGATTTAACACCTTTACTTTCAGATGGCGGAGTGGATTCTTCGAAAGCACAATTTTGTATTGAACCGAAGAACGAGCCCTTTGATAAAGGCGAACTCGCTGAACAAATGGTTACTGATACAACTGACGCCATCGCTAAAAAAACGGGTGGTGAATTTGCTTATGAAATTCGCAATATAAACCGCTCAATAGGCGCTAGGCTTTCTGGTGAAATTGCCAAACAACACGGCAACCAAGGAATGGCTGAAACACCAATTACCTTAAAATTAAGTGGTTCTGCGGGGCAAAGTCTAGGTGTATGGAATGCAGGTGGCCTACATATAAAACTGGATGGTGACGCTAACGATTATGTTGGCAAAGGCATGGCAGGTGGTAAAATCACCATAAACCCACCTAAAAATAGTCATTTTAATTCTAATGAAAGCACTATCATCGGCAACACCTGTTTATATGGTGCGACCGGTGGAAAACTCTATGCGGCGGGCCAAACAGGTGAGCGTTTTGCTGTAAGAAACTCTGGTGCTCATGCCGTTGTTGAAGGCGTTGGCGACCACGGTTGCGAATATATGACCGGTGGTTGCGTTACCGTGCTTGGAAATACAGGCATTAATTTTGGCGCAGGTATGACGGGTGGTTTTGCTTATGTACTCGATATGGACCGCAGTTTTGTAGATCGTTATAACCATGAATTAATCGATATACACCGCATCTCTATCGAAACGGCAGAAGCACACAAGAATCACTTGCATGATGTTATTCAGGAATACGTGAATGAAACTAATAGCGAATGGGGACAACACATTCTTGATAACTTCTCCGACTTTATCGGAAAATTTTGGCTAGTTAAACCAAAAGCTGCCGAGCTAGATTCACTGCTCGATACATTACTTAGCGCCGCATAACAGGTTGTAGAATTATGGGAAACAATTTTCAATTTATACAAGTTAAACGTGTCGACCCTTCAAAAAAGTCCGCGTCTGCACGATTAAAAAACTTTGATGAAATTTATGGTCAGTTTGATGCAAATAATGCAAAATCTCAAGCTGATCGATGCCTTGACTGTGGCAATCCTTATTGCGAATGGAAGTGTCCAGTTCATAACTATATTCCAAACTGGCTACAACTTGTTGCTGATGGAAAAATCATGGAAGCTGCAGAGCTTTCGCATAAAACAAATTCATTACCAGAAATTTGTGGACGCGTTTGCCCCCAAGATCGCTTATGCGAAGGTTCTTGTACCTTAAATGATGGCTTTGGTGCAGTCACCATAGGCTCAGTTGAGAAATACATTAGCGACCAAGCGTTTGCTCAAGGCTGGCGACCTGATTTATCGGATGTTGAAGATACCGGTAAAAAAGTCGCAATTATTGGCGCTGGCCCAGCTGGACTAGGTTGCGCAGATATTCTTACGCGAAATGGCGTTAAAGCCATTGTTTTTGATCGCTACCCTGAAATTGGTGGCTTACTCACATTCGGCATTCCAGGCTTTAAGCTAGAAAAATCTGTTGTTGCAAATCGTCGTAGCATTATGGAAGAAATGGGTGTTGAATTTCGATTGAATACAGAAATCGGAAAAGATATTGAGTTCCAAACACTACTTGATGAATATGATTCAGTATTTTTGGGTATGGGAACTTACAAATATATGAAAGGTGGCTTTCCTGGCGAAAACTTACCTGGCGTATATGAAGCATTGCCTTATTTAATATCCAATACCAACGAGGTTATGAACTACAAAATTGAAGGCGATAAATTTGTTGACCTAAAAGGTCAAAAAGTTATTGTGCTCGGTGGTGGCGATACTGCAATGGATTGTAACCGTACAGCCGTACGACAAAATGCTGACCAAGTCACCTGTGTTTATCGACGTGATGAAGAAAATATGCCAGGTTCAAAACGTGAAGTATCAAACGCAAAAGAAGAAGGCGTTCAGTTCATGTTTAATCGTCAACCTATCGAAGTTGTCGGCAATGGTAAAGTTGAAGGGTTAAAAGTTGTTTCCACCAAATTAGGGGAAGCAGACGAAAATGGTCGACGTCGACCTGAAGTTATTGAAGGCTCAGAAGAAATCATTCCAGCCGATGCTGTTATCATTGCTTTTGGTTTTCAACCTAGCCCTTCAAATTGGTTTTCAGATTTCAATATTAATACTGATGACCGAGGACGAGTAACAGCACCGGAAGCTTCAGAATACAAATTTCAAACAAGCAATCCTAAAGTTTTTGCAGGTGGGGATATGGTCAGAGGTTCTGATCTCGTTGTCACCGCCGTATTCGAAGGCCGTGAAGCCGCCGAAGGGATTTTGGATTACTTAGAAGTATAAGCCGGAAACGTTCCGCACAATCTAACAAAATAGAGAATAAAAGAATCATGACAGAATTAAAAAACGATCGTTTCCTTCGTGCAATGTTAAGAGAGCCTGTGGATGCAACGCCTGTTTGGATGATGCGCCAAGCTGGACGTTATTTACCAGAATATCGAGCTACCCGCGCAAAAGCTGGCAGTTTTATGGATCTTTGCAAAAATGCTGAATTAGCATGTGAAGTTACCATTCAGCCTTTAGAACGATATCCTCTAGATGCTGCTATTCTATTCTCAGATATACTCACTATTCCTGATGCAATGGGTTTACAGTTACGCTTTGCTGAAGGTGAAGGGCCAAAATTTGATAATCCAGTTCGCACTGAGGCTGATGTAAACAATTTGCCAGTACCAGATCCAGAAGGCGAATTACAATATGTCATGAATGCCGTTCGTACAATTCGCCGTGAATTAGATGGCCGAGTTCCATTAATTGGTTTTTCTGGCAGCCCTTGGACACTAGCAACATACATGATTGAAGGTGGTTCAACGAAAGAATATGCAAAAGTAAAAGGCATGATGTTTGACCGCCCCGACCTAATGCACAAATTATTAGATACGACCGCTAAATCCGTTATCTTATATCTCAACGCTCAAATTGCTGCGGGTGCACAAGCAGTCATGATTTTTGATACTTGGGGTGGTGTATTAACCCCTCGAGATTACAAAGCATTTTCTCTAAACTATATGCAACAAATCGTTGATGGTTTAACGCGTGAAAATGAAGGTCGTAAAGTACCTGTGACATTGTTTACCAAAGGCGGTGGCGCTTGGATCGAAGATATGGCAGCAACCGGTTGTGATGGCTTAGGAATTGACTGGACACTTAACATAGGTGAAGCACGTAAACGCGTAGGTGATAAAGTTGCCCTACAAGGCAATATGGATCCTAGTATATTATATGCGTCACCAGATCGTATTCGAGCCGAAGTGGCAGAAATTCTTGCCAGTTATGGCACTGGAAACGGACACATATTTAACTTAGGACATGGTATTCACCAGCATATCGATCCCGAGCATGCCGGCGCATTCATTAATTCAGTACACGAATTAAGTGCTCAATATCATAAATAAGCCTACAATTAGTGGATTACTCTAAAAAAGGAGCTATTAGCTCCTTTTTTACTATAAGACGCTATATGTTTTACATGTAACTTGGGTATAGCTTCGGCGTTGATACTTTTTCTCAATAAACACAGACGCCTCATTCAGACTTCAACAAAAAATTGCTTTTATGTCTAAATCTCTATTTTTAAATAATATAATAATATTTATACAAAATAGGCTAATGCTAAGCTTGTTACTATTCCCTATTTTTGCATTTTCAACAAACAGCTCTGCGGAAAATCAAAACACCCATTATAAACTCGGTATTTTCCCTCATCTCTCTAAATCACATGTTGAAAAAGCCTATTTAGCAATAGCAAAAGATCTAAGTGAACACACAAGTAAAAAGCTAGCGTTTGATGTTGATGACAACTTTGATAATTTTTCATCTAACTTGGATCAAGCAAAATATGATATTGTTCTTGTTCAACCATTTGACTATGTCGATATCGCTAAAAATCATTCTTACCAGCCCTTAGCAACGCAACAAAAGGCGCTTAAAGCTGTAATTGTTGTCAGAGAGCATAGCCCATTGAGAACACTAAAAAACTTATTAAGTAGAGATTTGCACCTACCCCCCAGAAACACAGCGATAAGTTACCTCACAAAACATCATTTAAAAAACGCTACATTTGATTTAGAAAAAGATTTGAATATAACTCATGGGAGCACACATATCTCTTGTCTATTAAAAGTTATCATTCGAGTGGCCGACGCCTGTGCCACAGCGCCTGAAGCTATTGAACTCTTCGAAGAAAAAATGCCTGTGAAATTTAGAGTGCTGAATCAAACTAACCCCATACCTCACGCACTCTTTGCCGCTCACCCTCGAGTTACCGATATAGATAAGGCCGCATTAAAAAAACAAATGATCTCATGGGTAAACTCCACATCAGGCCAGAATCTATTGAAACAATCTCGAATGCAGGGATTACGAAATATCGATGATCGACAATATAATGTGGTACGTCGCATTAAACATGAAGTCGAGCAATATTAAACCATCTACATTCACTAATACATATATGAAAAGAATACTAACTAACACATCCAACTTTATTGACTTAATCAATGAACATATTGGTAAAGCAGTTTCCTGGCTTACGCTATTCATGGTAATAATCATGTTTGGGATTGTCCTGATGCGTTATGCTTTAAATGAAGGTTCAATCGCCATTCAAGAATCCGTCATGTATATGCACGCTATTGTATTTATGCTTGGCGCGGCTTTCACCTTGAAACGAGATGGACATGTGCGGGTAGATATTTTTTATCACAAAATGTCCACACGAAAACGCGCTATTGTGAATTTTTTAGGCAATTTATTTTTACTATTACCGGTTTGTATTTTTATTTTCTGGAGCAGCTGGGAATACGTCCTTGAAGCTTGGCGAATAGGTGAAACATCAAGAGAAGCGGGTGGCCTCCCATGGACATATATTTTAAAAAGTACCATTTTATTCATGGCAATTTTACTAATATTACAAGCTATCGCAGATATGCTGAGAAACTTATTAGAAATAATGTCTAAAACTTCCGACAAAGCTTTGGAAAATTAGTCATGGATTATTTCGCACTATACATGTTTGCAACGGTTTGCCTGGTTTTACTTGCTGGATTCCCAGTCGCATTCTCCTTAGCAGGAACTGCACTGGCGTTCGCCTTATTGGGTTATCAATTAGAAATTTTTGACGAAGCATTCTTACTGGCCTTACCCAATCGCCTATTCGGCATCATGGGCAATCAAATTCTTGTTGCTGTACCTTTATTTGTATTCATGGGTGTTATGCTCGAAAAATCAAAAGTCGCCGAAAATTTATTAGAAAGCATGGCCGGCTTATTTGGCTCACTGCGCGGTGGGTTAGGTATTTCAGTTACATTGGTCGGCATGTTGTTGGCGGCAAGTACGGGTATCGTTGGCGCTACCGTCGTCACAATGGGCTTACTGTCACTGCCTGTTATGATGCGACGCGGCTATGACCCAAGTATCGCAACAGGCACTATATGCGCATCAGGTACACTTGGTCAAATAATCCCACCATCAATAGTATTAGTTTTACTAGGAGACGTTTTATCGTCAGCCTATCAACAAGCTCAACTAGATATGGGAATATTTTCACCAGAAACGATTTCTGTCGGCGACTTATTTGCCGGTGCATTAATACCAGGATTATTACTTGTAGGTCTTTATCTCATTTATATTATTGTTTTAGCGATGATAAAACCAAATAGTATGCCTGCGATTCCGCGTGAGGAAATCGAAGTTGATTTACCCAAATTACTTAATGGCTTAATACCGCCACTATTATTAATTTTTTCTGTCCTTGGCTCAATTATGGGCGGCATTGCAACGCCTACTGAGGCCGCTTCTGTGGGTGCTGTTGGTGCAATGTTATTAGCTTTGAGTCAAAAACAACTAAACTTCAAACTACTTAAAGAAGTCACACAAAATACCACCTTAGTCACTAGCATGGTATTCATGATTTTGATTGGAGCTTCAGTTTTCTCTCTCGTATTTCGCGGCTTTGAAGGGGATGAATTAGTACAAGAATTACTTTCAGATCTACCTGGCGGTGTATTTAGCGCAATGTTAATCGTCATGTTAATAATGTTTCTATTGGGCTTTGTACTGGACTTCATTGAAATTACTTTTGTGGTTGTACCTATCGTAGGCCCAGTTTTACTCGCCATGGGTATTGATCCGGTTTGGCTGGGCATAATGATAGCGATCAATTTGCAGACATCATTCCTTACACCCCCCTTTGGTTTTGCATTATTTTATCTACGCGGCGTTGCACCAAAATCAATTACTACAATGCAAATTTACAAGGGCGTTATGCCTTTTATCATTATTCAACTTATTGCTTTAGCTGCCATCGCATACTGGCCTGAATTGGCAACTTGGTTACCAAGTATCATTTACAACGAGTAATCACATTATTTCAGACATGCCAGCCCAAACAGCATTTTTATAATTTACTAGCAACTCAAAATCAAAAATTTGAAATTAAAACCTCATCAATTTTTTCTTGGAAAGGAATATCACTTTCTAAGAAATGGTAAAAATTAAAATATACGTACTAACACCATACAGACCAATCTATTAAAAATAGTTTTTACACCAAATTGCCTATTCAGGAAATTACTTTTAATTTCAGCAAGTTAGAATGAGAAACATTATTATCAAAATGGATGTATGTCATTGAAATACCTTCAAAAAAAGCCTTCACTCACTCAAGATAACCCACCTTAATGCCGATACATTAAGAACAAAATATTTTAAATCAACGGCCAGCGTTAGCACAGTTTTAAAATCAGAAAGCATTATTCGCATAATGATTGTATGCAGATAATTTAAAACGCAAATAAACACATGTGAAAAACGAAACTTATCCGTGATTAGTAATTCAAAATACATTATTACACTGGCATTTGTCACAATGCTAACTCTATTAGGGATAATAATCACAATCTCCATTAGCAGTAATGCTGCTAGCTTATCTTCAGGCAAAAAAATCTCCAAGAATAATGCTGTATCTCATTTAATCTTCAATATGCGAGATGCTGCTCATCGTCGCTCCCTACTGCTTTATAGAATTGTTGTAGAACCAGATTTATTTAAGCGTGACAAAATATGGATGGAATATCAAAAAGAAGCACAAAAGTTTATAAATGCTAAAACACTTTTAATTAAAGAGGATATTGATGATGAAATAAGAAAAGAACTAGATAACACTTTAATATTCAGTGGCGAAAATGCAAAATTACAAAACAAAGCAATAGATTTAATCCTGGATGGGAAAAACGATACTGCTTATAAAATAATTGTAAATAAGATTATCCCGTTACAAGATAAAATGATGGAAAGACTTACAAGCTTACTCAATACAGTACGTGTAGTCACTGATGATCATATTGCAAACTTGGAAAAAGCAAGCAAGTATTCTAGTTCACTTATCATTTCTCTCGGTGCTTTAGCCTTTATACTTGGGGGCTTAATCGCTATTTTTGTAACACGAAAAATTGTTCGCACTGAAAAAAACCTACTAATTCAAAGCCATTTGGCTGAACAAGCCAATCATGCAAAAAGTATGTTTTTGGCGAATATGAGCCATGAGATAAGATCTCCATTAACCGCCATATTAGGGTTTTCGAAATCAATGCTCACTAAATCACTACCGCAAAATAAACAACAAGAATTTACGCGCGATATTGTTCGGAACAGCGAGCATCTCTATCAAATAATAAATGATATTCTTGACGTGTCCAAAATTGAAACGGGACAACTTGAAATTGAAATTATCCACGCCAATTTACCTCAAATTTTTGTGGAGCTAGAAAGTATTGCTGGTATTCCTGCTCAAAATAAAGGCTTACAATTTAATATAAACTATCAATTCCCCATACCTGAATTCATCAACACCGACCCAACCAGACTCAAACAAATATTAGTAAACTTAGCAAACAATGCAATGAAATTTACTGATAACGGCAGCATAGATATTAACATTTCATATTCACTGGATTCTCGAAAAATGATATTTGAAGTTCATGACACTGGAATAGGTATGTCCGCCGACCAATTGAAAAATATATTTGACGAGTTCTCTCAAGCGGATTCCAGCACCACTAGAAAATACGGCGGTACCGGTTTGGGTTTAAGTATTTCCCGAAAATTAGCTAAAAGACTCGGAGGGGAATTAGCATGTATCAGCAAACAAGGTAAGGGAAGCACTTTCTCATTTTCTATCGATACCGGATTAACCGACAAACACAGCTTACTTGAAAGTAAAGATCAAATTAAATTCGATTTTAATTCAAAAGAGCATGAACCTAATCTATCCTTACAAGGGCATATTTTACTGGCAGAAGATACTATCGATAATCAACGTCTCATAGAGATGTATGTTACCGACATAGGTGCAACCCTAACTATCGTTGACAATGGATTGCAAGCAGTTGAAAAATGTAGTTCCAAAGCCTATGATCTCATTCTAATGGATATGCAAATGCCAATAATGGGTGGCATAGAAGCAACAAAAAAAATAAGAGAAGAAAATATTAAAACCCCAATTGTATTTCTCACGGCAAATGTCATGAAATCGGATATTGAGAAATGCTTAGCTGCTGGCGCAAACGATGCGTTAACTAAGCCCATTGACTTAAAAAAATTCAATCAAATATTGAAAAAACACCTTAAAGAGACACCTCCAATGACCAATCAGAAATCAAATAGAAATATAAAACTTCAAAATATTACTCAGCGGTTTATTAATGATTTACCTAATCGAATGGAAGTTTTCAACAAGGCAATAAGTACCGACAACTGGCCTGATATTGAAACTGAGTCACACAAATTAAAAGGCTTAGGAACATCAATGGGTCACCCAATAATCACAGAGCTTTGCACCAACATAAACCATAGCTGCCTAGAAAAAAACCATGACAACATACCTGAACTGATTAATCAGCTAGAGCAATATATTAAATCCATTAGCAACACGAATTAAACATAATTTATAACTACTTAAGAGATTCCTTAGCTTAATCCTCGCGCATTAAAATAAGCGAGTTCAGAAACATCATGCCAAGCCATGGCTTGCTTTCGAAATTTATTAAACGACGCATTCACTTTTTTCGCCATGGGATTTTTCGAGGCCGTATCTTGCACAATATCCTCAGCGATTGAGCGCAGCTCTTTTAATACATCATCTGGTAAACGTTTAATATTTACTTTATGTTTTGTTTTTAATATTTCCAATGAACTTGCATTCTTTGCAGTGAATTCTGCCGCCATATCTGCATTCGCAGAACGACATGCCATTTGGACAATATGTTGCAGATCTTTTGGTAACGCTTCCAAGGCTTTCTTATTAATCATGCACTCTAGGGTTGTCCCTGGTTCTTGCCAACCCGGATAATAATAATATTTTGCAATTTTGTGAAAACCAAAAGCCATATCGTTATACGGCCCAATCCACTCCAAGGCATCAATAGCACCAGATTTCAAAGATGTAAAAACTTCACCACCAGGAATATTGACTGACGTACCCCCTGCTTTTTCTAACACTTCCCCGCCTATACCAGGGATACGCATTTTTAAACCCTTTAAATCAGCCAGACTATTTATTTGCTGATTAAACCAACCTGCCATCTGCACACCTGTATTACCTGCTGCAGCGGGCACCAAGCCAAAATCAGAATATAACGCTTGCCATAACTCCATACCACCACCGTGATATAACCAGGCATCCATTTCTTGGCCGCTAAATCCAAACGGCAAGCCGGAAAAAAATTGAGCTGTTGGTGTTTTCCCCTTCCAGTACATTGCAGAGGCATGTCCCATTTGTGCTGTGCCTTTTGACACCGCATCAAACACCTCGAAAGCTGGCACCATTTCGCCGGCACCATACACCTTAACTTTCATTCGGCCACCGCTCATCTCGTTAATTAATTTAGCGAGGTGATTAGCGCCACTGCCTAAACCTGGGAAGTTTTTAGGCCAGGTTGTGACCATCTTCCATTTGATTTTGCGTTTAGCTTGCGCAGTTGAAATATTTACGCCCGTTGCACCAGCAACCAACGATGAGACACCCAATGTTTTTACAAATTTACGACGATCCATCATTATAATTTTCGCGCATTAAGATAAGCTCGCTCAGAAATATCATGCCACGCAACAACCTGCTCTCGAAATTTAGTAAAACTTTGATACACTTTTTTCGACATAGGGTCTTTTGCCGCAACATCTCCAACTACTTCATCCGATAATTTTTTCAAAGTTTTTAGCACATCATTTGGCAATGGCTTCAACTGTACTTTATGTTTTGTAACCAAAGTATGTAGAGCCGTGTTATTTCTCGCAGTATACTCTGACAACATATCTTGATTGGCGATTTTGCAAGCTTGTTTCACAATAACCTGTAAATCTTTTGGCAATTTATCAAATGCTTTTTGATTTATGAAACATTCCAACGTTGTACCTGGCTCATGCCATCCAGGATAATAATAATATTTCGCTGCTTTATATAATCCGAAAGCAAGATCATTGTATGGCCCAACCCATTCAGTTGCATCAATGGCACCTGATTGCAATGAAGTAAAAATCTCTCCACCGGGTAAACTAACAGGTGTCCCACCAGCTTGTTTTAACACTTCACCTCCCAAACCTGGGATGCGCATTTTCAAACCTTTTAAATCTGAAACTGCATTGATTTCGCGATTAAACCAGCCAGCCATTTGCACACCCGTGTTACCAGAAGCAGAAGGAATCAAGCCAAACGGTTTATACGCTTCTTCCCATAACGCCATGCCACCCCCATGATACAACCAGGCATTCATTTCCTGGGCGTTTAAACCAAAAGGAACGGCGGCAAAAAACTGTGCAGCTTCACTTTTTCCTTTCCAATAATAAGACGCACCATGACCCATTTGGGCAGTACCACTAGAGACAGCATCAAATATTTCAAACGGTGGGACTAATTCATTGGCACCAAAAACTTTCACCTTCATACGACCACCACTCATTTCATTAATGAGTTTCGCTAAGTAGTTTGCGCCTGTACCTAAACCGGGAAAATTCTTTGGCCAAGTAGTTACCATTTTCCACTTAATCTTTTTTGCCGCATTGGCATTTGTGCTCACTGCCATCCCACTACCTGCGACAACCGCACCTGTACCAATTGATTTAATAAACTTTCTTCTATCCATTATGCAATCCTAGTTGTTTAATTCTTAGCCTGATTCAATCGTTCAGTGAAACTGCTATAATCCAATTCTGTCGATACTGTAACCAGAATATAAAGCGATAACAAGATACCCCTATGAAATATAAAGACCTTCGAGATTTTATTGAGCAGCTGGAAAAACGTGGTGAATTAAAACGCGTAAAGACCCCCGTTGACCCCAATCTGGAAATTACAGAAATCAGTGATCGTACACTTCGTGCTCACGGCCCTGCTTTGTTATTTGAGAATCCAAAAAACTCCAAATTTAGCTTAATAGCTAACCTATTTGGTACCCCTAAGCGTGTAGCTTTAGGTATGGGGGAAGACGATGTCAGCGCTTTACGTGAAGTTGGTAAATTGCTGGCCTACCTCAAGGAGCCAGAACCACCAAAAGGCCTAAAAGACGCCTGGGAAAAAATGCCAATTTTCAAACAAGTCCTCAATATGGCGCCAAAAATTGTCAGCAAGGCGGTTTGCCAACAAAATGTAATCGAAAAAGACGATATCGATCTTGCAGATTTACCCATTCAAACATGCTGGCCTGGTGACGCTGCTCCATTAATTACTTGGGCATTGGTGGTGACTAAAGGTCCGCTTAAAGAAAGACAAAACATGGGCATCTATCGTCAACAGGTCATCGGAAAGAATAAAGTGATCATGCGCTGGTTGGCTCATCGCGGTGGCGCATTGGATTTTCGCGACTGGCAACAAAAACACCCCGGTGAACCATTTCCTGTCGCCGTTGCTTTGGGTGCTGATCCTGCGACTATTTTGGGTGCTGTAACACCCGTACCAGACTCGCTTTCAGAATATGCCTTTGCTGGCCTATTACGTGGTTCAAAAACCGAACTCGTTAAATGCCAAACCAATGATTTACAAGTCCCCGCCAATGCCGAGTTTGTGCTTGAGGGTTTCATCTACCCCGATGAAATGGCACCAGAGGGACCCTTTGGTGACCACACAGGATATTATAATGAGATTGATAACTTTCCTGTATTTACCATTGAACGAATAACCCATCGCGATGATCCGATTTATCATTCAACCTATACCGGCAGACCACCCGATGAACCTGCTGTTCTTGGTGTTGCTTTGAATGAAGTTTTTGTTCCGATTTTACAAAAACAATTTCCAGAAATTGAAGATTTTTATTTACCACCGGAAGGATGTTCTTATCGGTTGGCGATTGTCAGTATTAAAAAGCAATATGCCGGTCACGCAAAACGCATCATGCTTGGCGTTTGGTCTTACCTACGACAATTTATGTACACAAAATTCGTCATCATCGTTGATGATGATGTGAATGTTAGAGATTGGAAAGATGTGATTTGGGCCATGACAACACGCATGGACCCAGGAAGAGATACAACCATTATAGACAACACACCCATTGACTATCTTGATTTTGCATCTCCCGTTTCTGGGTTAGGTTCAAAAATGGGAATGGATGCTACCAACAAATGGCCAGGGGAAACAAACCGTGAATGGGGAGTCCCCATTGTCATGGATGAAGATGTGAAAAAACGCGTTGATGAATTGTGGGATGAGTTGGGCATTTAAAACCAGTCTTAATTTCGCAAAATTACGACAAATAAGCCAATAGGATAGAAATATCAACTTCGAAGATAAATCAAGCGTTCGTCGAATTACCCATAAATACTGCATTTGCGCACCAATTCACAGAACTTTATGTATATGGTATGTAAAATGCTAAATGACTGATTCATCTATATGTTGACTGAAATTTGCCTGGAGTCATCGACAATTGCTTACCTATTTACCAAAATTTAAACTTATTAAAATCATATCCATTATCACACTCGTTGCTCTGATCTTACTTTGCAACGCCTGCGCCTATGAACAAGTTAAACCCTGGCACAGAGATATTTTGGCTCAAGACATGGCGCAACTTGTTCCCGACAGCTTAGAAAATGAAGCTGATGAGCATATTTATTTCAGTAAGGAATCCGCTAAAGGTGGACAAGGCGTTGGCGGCGGAGGCTGCGGATGCAATTAAAAAAAACATCCATTCGTAATAAACTCGCCATTGCCACATCAACTTTGTTGTTAAGCTCACCAATACAAGCCGCAGAAACAGCTACATTAGTTGAAAATAGTGAAAATTCTCCCGTAAAAAACAACGAAGATAATTTTGCTATTTCTGGACTATATTATTCCGAAAATGATCGTGTTGATGTCAAAAAAATACACAGCAAAATTACCAAACAATTAAACGAAGATCATATTCTGCGTACTGATTTGATTTACGACACAATGAGTGGCGCTTCACCTAATGGAAGAATCTTCACAGATAATGCGACTTCTGAAAGCATTACCATTACAACAGCTTCCGGATTTGCATTCGATGCCACCAATACAACCAATGCCGCCAGCAACAAAACCTGGCTTACCGAATTTGAAGACACTCGAAAAGCAATCAATCTTGAATGGGAATATAAAGCATCACGTACAATAACTACTTCTTTAGGCGTGGGAACTTCTCACGAAGACGATTATGAATCCTATACCGCTAGCGGTAATGTAGTTTTTGAATTCAATCAGAAACGCAGCAGTCTAAACATAGGCGCGGCCATCGCCAATGACACCATAAAAGCGGGTGGTGGCATACCCGAAGGTTTGGGTGTATTAACTTGCAACAATGTTCCGTCATTTCATCCAGATTGGTTAGATTGCGATACAGAACCAAAGTTTTTTAAACCCGCTGAAAAGATCGTAACTGACTACATTATAGGCCTTACCCAAATTTGGGATCGTCGCACAGTAATTCAGATAAATTATGGCTTCGGGAAAGAAGATGGCTATCTAACTGACCCTTACAAACAAGTGAGTGTGGTTAAAGCTAGCTATGGTGAATCTGCCGTACTTTATGAGAAACGACCTGACACAAGGAATACCAATAGTTTATTTTTCAAATTCGTCAATGTACCGTTTAATCAATTGGCACTAAATTTTTCCTACCGATATTTTTGGGATGATTGGGATGTTAGGGCACACACTGCTGATGGTCGACTTCGTATAAAACTTAGTGATAGAGTTTATATCCAGGGTCACGGACGTTTACATCGACAAAGTGCAGCATCCTTTTTTGATAAACAAATCAGTGCTGATAACAATAGCCCAAATTACTATTTTGAAAAACCGAATTATTTAAGCGCCGACTCACGATTAAGCAAATTAATTGGCGCCACCGCTGGCGTTAAGGTTGGCGTAAAAATAGATGATGATATTGATGTGTCAGCACGAGTAGAACACATGCAACAACATTATTATGGGGGCATATTACCCCGTATGAAAGTCTGGATTGCTCAGCTAATATTAAACATGAAATTCTAAATTCATGTCCGATTTTCAATTATTTTTCAATAAAACAGAAAAATACTGGACAGGAAGATTTCAAGCTATGGCTGGCCCCTGCGAAATACTCATCGATAATCCAGACAAAAAGCTGGCAAACCAGGCTACCTCCATCGCATATACTGAAGCAAAAAGAATAGAACAGAAATTTAGTCGATATAGAGATGACAACATTGTCTTCAAAATAAATCACGCCAATGGACAACCTATCGAAGTAGATGAAGAAACCGCTAAACTGATAGATTATGCCCAAGAATGCTACCTAATTAGCGATGGGTTATTCGATATTACCTCGGGCGTTTTACGAGAAGCCTGGAAATTCAATGGAAGCAATAAACTCCCGTCAAAACAACAAATCAATAAAATCATTAATAATGTAGGCTGGAATCTCATCAACTGGGAAAAACCGCTACTCACATTAAAGCCAAATATGGAAATCGATTTTGGCGGCATAGGAAAGGAATATGCCGTTGATCGTACAGCAATGTTAATTGCATCTCAGACTGGCTTCACACACATACTAGTGAACTACGGCGGCGATCTTAATGCATTGGGCCCAAGGGCAAACAAGAAAGCCTGGGAGGTAGGTTTACAAGATCCTTCCGGTAATCTTCATTCGGTTAATTCAAAAATAGAACTGTATCATGGTGCTGTCACGACTAGCGGTGATTTACATAAGTTTTTGGAAAAAGATGGCATACGTTACGGACACATATTAAACCCCAAAACAGGATGGCCTACGCCCAACTCACCCAGACAAGTGACAGTACTTGGCTCAACCTGTATTGAAGCAGGTATATTGTCAACTCTCGCCATACTACAAGGCAACGAAGCAGAAGCTTTTCTAGAAATGCAGGAAGTTGAATTCAGGGTAATACGATAGTTAAAACTCACCCCAAATCAATCCACCAAACCACCATCAATCACAATTTTACTAGTACGTCTTTGGATTATACTAATCGAGATAAATCCCATCTAAATATTTATTTTCCACTTATTAAATCCTTTCTTTATATTCTTTATAACTGTATATTTATACAGCTTATAATGCTCAATTTAATGCGAATAAAGGCTGACTTTATGAAAGTAATAAAAAAAATAACGCCAGGTGCTGATGGCAGTAAACGCTTTGTCAAAATGTATGCCGATCAACTCGTTTGTGTGCGATATCGTATTGATTCCAAAATAAATAAACGATATACCACGATTGAACTAATTGTAGAAGAAGCGGCTATAGCACAACGCCCCTGCAAGGAACTCAAACGTATTATGCCTCACCCATTACAAACGGTGTCAGTCAAGGTAGACTTTCATGAAGTCGAAATACGCCATCAAATAAAAAACTATGGTGGAAAATGGGATAGAGAAACAAAGCTGTGGAAAATACCTTACAGAATAGTACAAAAATTACGCATCACAGATAGAATTATTTGGCCTGACAAGGAATTGGACATGCCTAATAATAGACATCAAATTCCCAATAATGGATACTAGATACCTAGAACTAGCCAGACTGGCTAGTAGTGGATAGTACGTCTACTTATAGTTAGCACTTTAGGGAATTTATGAAATTTAAATATCTTGTAGGGAAAATTGCGCTAGGAGTGGCAAGCCCAAAAGACTATACAAGTTGGGCAGAAGAAATGCTTATAAGCGGAGTAGAATCTGAAAATATTTCGATTTTAGCAGGCCTTGATTTGGATAAATATCCTGATTCAGAAGAAATTAAACTCTATTTTAAGAAAAGCGTTAATGATCTCGAGTTGGAATTTCCAACTGATGATGTGGCCATAATAAGTTATGCTATTTACATCTGCCGAGGAATTATTGAGGGAAATATTACTCCCGAAGATGGTGTTTCTGTTCTTAGTCAATTCTATTCAAAGTCTGATTATGAACCTATATATGGTATTTGGGATGAGCTTAGTGACGATATTTGGAGTATAAAAGAAAGGGACTCATGCTACTTCAACACTGGATTAACTAAGGATAATATCGGCGAGTATGTACGAGATGTTGCAGAGCAATTTATAACGTTAACCAAAATTATACTACCAGAACAATTCTTTAATCTTTGTGCATGTCAAAAGTGCGGATACATTGGGGAACATAAACTTGAAAGAATAGATTTACCTTGGCTACCAGAGAAACTTTACAAATTAATTTACAAGAGGCGTCCTACTCATCGAGCAATATGTTCTAAATGTAGAGAACCTTTTCCATTAAGCATGGGAGATTACGTTGCTCGAAGACAGTATCTTACCCAGTGCTAACAAGAGCAATAGAGTCGGACATTTTACAGCGTTGTTTAACTTGTGCTGAAAAAGACTAGCACAAGTTAAACAACGCTATAAAATGCCGCTCATTGCCGACGTTAGAAATTATTGGAAATATTTTGCTAAAATTTATTCTTATTTATATTACAGTTTTTTTTATGTATTCGTGTGCAAAGTCAAACTCAGAATCTGAGCCGACTAATTTATTTGAATTTGAGCCCTCACTATTTGAAGTTATAAGTGGCGGCTCTCAAAATAAGATAAGATCAGATATCACCACTCTAATTCATACAAATGAACAATTGGAAGTTACATGGCCCCTTATTAGAAATAGTGAACAACATGACCCACCCTCAATCGATTATGAAACGGAAAGCTTAATGTATTCATTTACTAATTTTGGAGATTCTTGTTTAGTAAACAAAGGGATTATCCGCTCGCAAGAATATAATGATAAAATAGAATTAATCATAGGTCTAGAAACTGGAGTGTGTATGCCTGATAGTATTTCCAATGGAAATTCATACTTTTATAAAGTATCAAAAGGTGCTCGACCCATTTTATTCAAGTACGAGCTAAATACTAGTGATTAACCTGCTAGTCAGTGCTAAATCATTTCTAACAAAAGCATACAACGGATTTTCGACAGCGTGGTTTTTTTTTTGTTCGGTCGCTTTGCTCCACTTTACACAAAAAAAACCACGCTGTCGAAAACCGCTGATGCTAAACGTTAGATTCCTTAGGAGAATTCAGTGCTAAGTCATGGTAAATATTCAGACCTTACTTCTGAACAATATGAATTGCTAGGTAGAGCCTTTATAGAGTGGTCTAATATTGAGTTTTTATTGGGTATTTTACTAAGTAGATTATTGTTCACACCTGAATTTTTAGGGAGAACTTACAGCGATGAAATGACAGCATCAAAATTAGAGTCAGCCATAAAAAACGCGCTTGATATTCATAAGAAGAGATATAGTGAATCAATAATAACCGAAACCCAACACGAGAAAATCACTCAAGTTCTTGTAAAAGCAGCTTCATGTAGAACCTTGAGAAATAAATTTGCGCATTATGTATGGATGAGACGTAGTGACGAAGAAATTTATGGAGCAAAAATGTCTGGAAAACTACCTAAAGCGAATAAAAGCAATGGTTCTATGATAATTTCATTAAATCAACTAAAAGAAAACTATAGTACAGCACATCTTTTAGTAGAGGATCTTCAAAAAATAATATTTGATATACCGTCAGTGAAGGAAGAACGGAATCTAACAAAAAAAATAAACGTGGACATTTAACAGCGTGGTTTCTTCGTGCTATGCCGCTATCGCGTCATTGTCGCACAAAGAAACCACGCTGTTAAATGCCAGTTATTTTCGACGTTATACGTTAAAGGATTAAAATGGCATTTCCTATTGATGAGAAGTATATAGAAAAATCTGAAATAGAACTTGGTACAAAATTTCCTGAATCATTTCGAACTAAGATGATGATTATGAATGGAGGTGAAGTCAAAATATTGAATGATTGTTTTCAATTACTTCCATTTTATGACACATCAGATAAAAAGAGAATAAAACGGACATGTAATAGTATTGTTCACGAGACTAAAATTGCGCGAGCTGAGTATGAGTTAAACTCAAATCTGGTGATAGTTGGCGACAATGGAAGTGGTGATATTTTGGTATTTAAAATTGGTAATAACGGGTTTTGTGAGCCACAAGTATACTTTCTAAGCCATGAGACTCAGGAACTTGAGGTTGTAGCTGAGGACTTCAGTAATTTAGAAAAATGTTAGAGAGAGTCATTACAGTAAACGTATAACAATAACATACAAGGGATTTTTGGCAGCGTGGTTTCTTTGGTGTACGGTCGCCGTGCTCCACTTTACACCAAAGAAACCACGCTACCAAAAACCCCTGATGTAAAACGTTAGACTCTCAAGAATTTTTTAGTCATTTATTTTTTTGACCGACAAAAAAAATTTTGAGTTCAGTGTTTTTAACTTTATGGTTTCGTTCTGGTAACATGATGCGAAAACAATTCTAATTACGACTACCCCGCTGATAATTTCTACCCAAATTATTTTTCCTTTTTTAAATATTGTTTCGCACCCTTCGTTCAAAATAATTCAGATTCCCGAATAACATAAACCAAAATAGTCCTTGGCGTTCTTTTCAGAATTTTAAGGGTTCGTTGTATATTCGTGCTTGTAGCTTGGCGGCAAAAGAAAGTTTGGGTTCTCTTCAAAATTGCATTCATCAACCAAATACACTTTTAAACCTTCTGTAGCACGGGTTTCTGGTAAAGTATTGGATAAATATCAATGAATATACCGATTTACGAGTGAATTTTAGCCATTAATGGTGGTTTTGTTAAAGTTTTCACCTTAAAATGAGAAACAACACAAAAAAAAGTAAACTTAAAGAGTGCGAATCAAAGGCAGTCCGTGGGGCAACGAGTCTAACAAACGCTTAAACTCGACCCACTACAGCGTTGCTTAAATATGGCATTCCGCTACGCTTCATTTTGCCACATTTAAGCAACGCTGTAGTGGGCAAGTTAAGCTGGACGTTATATGTCACTGAAGTCTAGAGAATAGAAGGTTTAAATTAAATGAACGAAGACTATATGAGCACTATAGACAAACGATTTGGCGATGTGATTTCTTCTATCGAAAAAGAAATAAGTGACAATCTCATTAGTAGTTCTGAATTAAGGGAATTTGTTGAGCACAAGTATTTGTCGCTAGATCTATCCATTCACATAGAAAGGGAAAAACTCGAAAGATCCATAAAACAAAGTAAGCAGATGGAATTGAAGTTTAAGAAAACTCATAAAGTTCTTTCTGATATCGAGAGTTGTTTTGAGAGAAAAGCTCACGAAATATCTACTGATGAACTAATTTCATCTATAAAACAAGGAAGGAAAAAAATTCACGTTGAGTTAGGTGAAGGTGCCATATAACAATGGCATACAACGGATTGACGTCAGCGTGGTTTAACTGTGCATTCGCTATCGCTCACATTAGCACAGTTAAACCACGCTAACGCCAACCGCTGATGCCAGGCGTTATGTGCTTTAGAAAGATCTGTACTAGACCATTCGGAGATCTAGTGAATATTTCAATACACGGCTGGAACATAGCTAATAGAAGACATTTAGAGGTGTTAATTATGCATTATGTTTTGACTGTTTGTTTTCTAATTCTTTCATTGGCTATACCGAATGTGTATGCCAGTGATAAATTTTATGGAGTTACCAATAACTTAAATGAGGGCTGCAATAAATTCATGCATGAATTCAATTTGGAAAAGGAAAAATATCAAATTTACTCAAAGTATCAGTATAGCGATAAGGATACTGGTAATTATTCCATTAACCATAGAGCACTTAAAAAAGAAAGCGAACGTATATATCTGCTACTCAATATGCAATGGCCTACAAAATTACATGTGAACAAAGATCTTGAACCAATTAAGATCGAGAATGAAACGGACGTTGGTATTAAAACTACTTTTTTAGCTCCTTGTTCTCAAGATGATATTAGTCACATGATGAATTCACCGATAATATCAATAAAACAGATGAAAGAAACTATATTTTCCAAAGACCGCTAAGTGCCGTTTCTGTCTAAAACAAAAAAGGATGAATAACAGCTTTAGGGTGGCAGCAGCCGATCGTACGAACAAGCTGAATGACTCCTGCTGATTAAAAAGTAGAAGTTAAAAACCTGGTAAGTATGGTGCAATCAACACATAACAAATACATCCAAGGGATTTGCGACAGCTTGGTTTAGGTGTGCTGGCGCTATCGCTTATAGCACATCTAAACCAAGCCGTCGCAAACCCCTGATGTAGAACGTTAGAATTGCATTCAATATTTTTTAAGTTTTTTCAATTAACCATGTCCAAACATTACCGATGGTCTCTTTATTTCTTGGTTTTGTTAAAAACTGATTATAGGCAAGTTCATCAATTTTTATTTTTCAATTACGTGATGGTTATTCCACAAGCTCTTTCATCGGGACTCTCACGTAATAAGCAGATTTTACCGACGGTCAACGGCGAGTTTTTTTGGTTTCAAATAGATTTGAAGAAAAGGCTTCGTTAAAACGCCGTGAATAAAAAGAATCAATTAGAGAATCACGCCAAATCACATTATTCAATTTTATCGTCTATTTTGGTTAATTTTCGGCATGAACGGTGGTTTTATCACGTTTTTCATCCTTTTCAGTTCCCAAGAGCCATTCAGTCACGTTACAAAAAGTGGTAAAGTGGTTTCAAGTTATGCCACACATCAAATTTAGTGTTTAAGGTGGCGTTGTTCGCCAGCGGAGAGTGCAAGTTCTAACAAGACGCATTAACACTGACCAACTTCAGCGTTGCTTGTCCGTGCCCCACTACGCTACGCTTCATTCTGGCACAAACAAGCAACGCTAAAGTGGTCAGGTTATGCGCGTCGTTATATTTCTTTAGTGAGTACATTAAATGAATGATGCAAATGAAATAGATACAATTATTAATGAAAGCGGAAACAATTTTCATTGCAAAGTCACTAATTACCTAATAGAAAAAGGTTGGCATACTTTAGTAAGTCCTTACTATATGGATGGAGGAACTGGAAAGGCACGGGAAATCGATTTAATCGCAGAAAAATCATGGTTATATAAAGACGAATGGAGTAAAACTTATGGCACAGTTAATATAAAGCTTTTTATAGAGTGTAAGTATATTCCACAAAATAATGTTTTTTGGTTTAGCGATAAAGACATGATTTCTGCAAAGGATTGGGTAACGTCAAATACTCCCTTACGCGATAATAATATGTTTACGGATAGGCATCATTACCTGTCCACAAATCCTAAAGTTGCGAAATTATTTGCAAGTAAAAATCGTCCAAATGTAGAGAATGAAGTGATATATAAGGCTCTTAATCAAAGTCTTAACTCAATGGTATATCTACGAAATCAGGCCTCGATAATCCCCGAAAATTCAAATCGAAATGTAGATATTCTTTCCACAATAGAGCTACCTGTAATTCTTTGTAATAATTTTGAAAAGTTTCATAGAGTAGAAATGGAAGATTCGAGTGATCCGGTGAGAATTACAGATAATTTCCAATTAGAGGTAAATTATGCTTACATCGAATCACGAGGAGATCATCGAAGTGAATACTTTATTTTAGATATAGTCGATTTTAATAATTTAGATGATTTTTTATCTGTATTAGAATCTGATAAAGATGCGATATTTCAAATATTGTAATGAGTCATATATCAGAAATATAACAATAGCATTAACCTGACCAACTACAGCGTGGTTTCTTTGTGCTATTCGCTCTCGCTCACTTTAGCACAAAGAAACCACGCTGTAGCCGTCAGGTTATGCTAGACGTTATGCGTAAACTGTTTAGAGCCACGTAACAAGGAAATATTATTTTGCAATTGGAAGATCGATTGGTAATTGGAGGTGCGTTACAATCACTTATAGATGATACTGGGCAGAGATATAATTTGCTTATTAAAGATGGATGGAATTCATCCCTTGCTACTCATGCACTAACAAAAGAATTGCTTTCTACCTTTAGCTCACACTTGGAAATTGAAGTATTTAAGATGCTTTCTAACGAAATTCAAAGAGAAAGGCTTCGAGGATATTGCAGTCTTCCTTTGGATGCAATGGCTGCATTGAATAATAATCATGACCGAAAATCCAGTTATTATTTGTTCCTGAAGCCATATTTTGAGTTTAAGAAAGAAATGATAAATCTTAAGCATCAAAAAGATGAGCAATATTTGAAAATCGTTGACAAATATGATATTGAGTTAAAACAGTCACTCGAAAATGAAATTAGTAAATATGCTCAAAGCTATAAAACACATACTCCACAAAAAAATAAAAATGTTTGGAACTCACTGGCTAGCAATATATTAGAAGAAGTTGGGGCTAGTAGTAACTTTAATAAAGATAAAATGCTCTCTAGCTCGGCGGAATATGTTATGTCAAAACCTTTGACAAACGCTTATAAACTTGTTGTCCTCTATAATTTTAGTGATGCAACACCGCGAACATTAAGTAAATATACTAAAATTGAACCGAATCGATATTCTTCAATTGCTTTTGGAATTACCTCCAATAATTGCAAGTTAGCAAGAAAGCGAATTAATCACAACGAGTGTTACTTAATAAACAATTCTGCATTGTTTCCTATAGAATCACATTTTGGCACATATTTGTTACACTATTCTCGTTTTACAACACTAGCCCAGATGGAAGCTAATATCAGATGTCACATGTTTATGTTCTCATTAGTACAGGAAAATCTAGAAAAGTGCTTATTAAGCGTAATTGATGATTAGGTTTAATTAGTGGTAGTCTTATTAAAAAGGTGGCCAATCACGCATAACAATAACATCCAACGGATTGGCGTCAGCGTGGTTTAACTGTGCATTCGCTAACGCTCATTTTAGCACAGTTAAACCACGCTAACGCCAACCGCTGATGTAAAACGTTATATTTTTTTGAGGCACCTGTAATTACTAAATATTTATTTTTTCAATCTATTTAAGGAAGTTTAGATGAAAGCTAAAGTGATTTTAGAAAAAGGATATTTACCCAAGGAATTCCCCAGTTTATTCGATTCTAGTAGTTTAAAAAAATCAATGCGAATAAGTAATGAAATATTGGGACAAGAACCAAAGACAAGTAGACCCACTAAAACCAGCATTCCCAAGAGTGCTGGTTTTAGAAGAAGTATTACAATTCCAAATCCTAAGCATTATACCATTTTAGCCAAATATTTAGATGGAAAATCAAACGAAATTTCTCAGATATTCGAGTTGAGTAATATTTCTATGAGTAAAGCTATTGCCAAAACTGATAGCAGTAGAGCAATTGTAAATGAATTTAGTTTTAGTGCTGTTGTACAATCTCAGTTACTTAAAGGCTATTCTTCCAAGTATCTCTTAAAATCGGATATATCTAAGTTTTATAACACTATTTATACTCACAGTATTCCGTGGGCTATACATGGTAAAAGTGAATCTAAAGCAGATAGATCAGATGCTTTGTGGGGAAATAAGTTAGATCGCTTGGTTAGAAATATGCAAGATGGGCAAACACTGGGAATACCAATTGGCCCAGATATCTCCAGAGTTATCTCGGAATTAATTGGCATTGCTTTGGATAAAGAAATACAAACATCCGAACCTGAACTTAACGGAATACGATTTATAGATGATTTTTTTCTATTCTCCGATAGCTACTCTCAAGCAGAATCGTTGTCTATAAAAATTAATAGAGCATTAGGGAAGTACGAATTAACAGAAAATGAAAACAAATCAAGTATTCAATCAATGCCTGCTCCATTTGAAAGCCTTCAGTTGCAAAATATAAAAAACTACAAAATTAGAAAAAGTAGTTCTGAGCAAAATATCGATATCGTACATATATATAATATGGCAATTGATGCTAATATTAACCACCCAAAAGAAAATTCTTTTCATTACTTTCTTATGAAAGTAATGCCTATTAAAATACATAAAGATAATTGGAAAATAGTTGAGTCTATTTTGATGCAGATAGCTCTTGTCGAAACAAAATCAGTTACGGTTATTTCTAAGATTCTTATTTCATACAAATCGTATGGATATGATATGGACTGTGAAAAAATAAAAGTAACATTTTTAAAAATAGCAAAGAATGGCATCGATAATAATTTTGGCTTTGAAGTTTCATGGGCTTTTTGGATTTTAAATCAATTAGAGATTAAAATTCATGAAACCATTCAAAATATTAGTCTTTTAACTGATCCTTTGGCTATAATCTCAGTTTTAACTGCTAGAGAAAAAGGTCTTTATACTCCGAATTTGGATGTGAATTATTGGAATTCTCTGATGGGTAAAGATTCACTTTATGATTCAGGCTGGATGTTAAGTTATGAAGCAGAAAGAAGAGGCTGGCTTAGCAATCAACAAGGATTAAAGTTAATTGATGATGATCAGTACTTCAAAAAATTGAACGAGTCTGATATTTCGTTTCTTAATGTTCAAAATGTTATTAACCCAATGAAGGAATCAGAACTCGCTGAAGAAACAAACTTTGATTATGAGTTGGACTTGTTTGAACTTATATATGGTTGAGGTCTATCAAAAAAAAAATATAACAAAGGCATACAACGGACATTTAACAGCGTGGTTTCTATGGCATAAGTCGCTGCGCTCCATTATATGCCAGAGAAACCACGCTGTTAACTGCCGCTGATGCCAGACGTTAGACAGCGGTTCCCTTTTTTGTAAAAAATATTTTTCGCTTTCTGTGGCAACTTATTGGAATAATTTTTGGCTCCGTTTAAATACACTTAAGAAAGTATTTTCATTCTCAAACTCATTCCTTCTTTTTCGAATTCATGCATGGAGGTCTCAACAAGAACGCGTTGGTTTAATCCCTGCGTTGAAAGACAATGGGCTGAAAGTATCGAGAGCCGATTTGTCCGTTTACTTTGGAAGGGTTGAGGTTTCAAAAAGTTTTTTAGAAGCATTGTTGAGTCCGGTTTTATTTATCACTTTCTGTTGGCTCTGGTCGAATCGGGGTTTCAGTCAAGTCCTCTAGAAGCACTAGTTGGTTTTGTTTCAGGGTGTTCCTTCGTTTAAAATACAAATTGATTTTAAATTAATCAATTTCTGCTAGATTTTACAAAATTGTCGTTCAATTGCTTTGATGGTTTTGTGGTTTCAAGTACACTCAGTTAATGAAAACCGGTGTTTACGGTGGTTGTGTTCGAGGTTCGGTGGCGCTTGGTCTAACAATCGGGTAAACCAGACCAACAACAGCGTCGTTTAAATGGGGTCATTTCGCCGCGCTGCATTCTACCCCATTTAAACGCCACCGTTGTTGGCTGGTTACCCTAGGCGTTAGGTATAAAACATGATTAAGCCAGATAAAGAGTTAGAAATAACAATATATGAAGATATCGAGCACCTGATTAATCTATGGAATAAAAATGACATAAAAAATTCTGATATACGTAACTCTGTTCATATTTTAAGAAGACTTCTTATATATAACGATTTGCAAAAGTCAGCTAATACTCGAAAGATTAAGTTAACCATTGAATGTCAAGACGTTAAACCCTTTATTAAAGCCAACAACTATGGACTTATTGAGTTCTTCCAAAGTGGTGGCACAAAAGTGTTTGGAATTGAATTTGGTTGCTCAATGATTGTTAATGGCGAAAGTCATCGACTTAAACGAATATTGAGAGAATCAGACGATAGCGACTGTATTGAGCTAAATATAACGAGCTTCTTAAGGCAGATGGTGTTTTCATTTAAAGGCGATATTATAACTAGAGGTGATATAATTAAGTATGTGGCTAACAAAGCCGGAAGCGCTCACTATGACAAAAATAGAGACAAAACAATAGATAAAATAAGGTCAGCCGTTGATCTTAAAATGGGTGAAGATGGAATTCCAATTATTGGGTTTAATTATAATTCTTTGACTTTAAAAGATGAAGATGTCAACTTTGAACCAAAACCAGGTAATATTGATCCAGTATTCATTGAGGTGGCAGCTGCAGCAAGGTATTTAACAGAAAGTAAATCAGTTAAGAAATATTGTGAACTACTAAAGAATGAATATAACTTATAATAGACGTTTAACAAACCAAATTAACCAGAACCATTTTTTCTCTGAACACCAAAAGGGTCATGTTATTTTCCACGCCAGAAAAAATTAAAAAATATTTTTTGAAAGAACTATATAGTTGAATGGATTATTGGAATTTAATACATACTATATATTTATAGTTGTTAGTGAGCTTGGAAGCCAGTTCCAAAATTTTAAATTTAACTTTTCTAAACTAAACCCGTTGGTTATTGTTGATAACAGCATCGAGTTTATATCAAATCCGTGAATTGGAAGTCAGTTTTTTCTTTAAAGATTTTGTTCCCGAGAAATGTTTAATGCAGGTGATTTATCAACAAAAATATTTACGTGCCGAGATGTTGACTTCGATAGAATTCACTTCACTCTCAAACATCGACTTCCCTTAGATTATGGGCTTTGTTTTCGATTTTTAACGTGACATAATGAGTTTCAAGAAGTGGCGTGTTGAAGTCCTGAGTAACAAGTGAATCTGAGAATGGGTAAACTATAGGGCTGAAAGTACCTAACATAAGGGTAAACGCAGACCAACTAAAGCGTCGTTTAAATGTGTCATTTCGCTAACGCTCTATTATGCCACATTTAAACGCCCCTTCAGTTGGCTGGTTACCCAAGAACGTTAGATTTCATCAAAGGATAAAAAATAGTGAATGATCCAACATTTGGAGAAATGGAGTTTGACGTTTTTTGGAATGGTCATGCTTCTTTAGATCATTTTGGTGGTGATTTAGCAATAGAGATTGAGGCAGGCAATCAGGGGCCAACTGACAAGCATCGTGGTGTTTTTACAGCCCTTGTTGAAATACAAGTGAATTTAAAATCACAAATTGAAGAGAAAGTCTTTGAATACTATAATTCAATACGAGAAAGCTATCGCGAGGCATATGATCCTGATTACGTTGATCAAGACGTGCCTATAATTGAAGATTCAAATAAAGTTTGGAGTTTGCTAAATTCATTCTACATACATATTCCGGAGCAAGAAGGCAATAGTTGGGTCGTATTATTGTTGTGGGAATGTAGTTGGGATATCGAACATGGACTTGGAGTTAAAGTAATTGATGGTGAAGTTGTTGATGTTGGAGATCATTCAATATAGATTATCTTTAACGACCAATCTAAAAAAAAACAAACGTGGAAACTTGGCAGGAAAACCACTATATTGTGGCATTTGTGAAGGTTTAAATGTCATAAAAATTATAAAGATAGTTCGTGCTAGACCCAAATCTAACAATAACATACAAGGGATTTTCGACAGCGTGGTTTTTTTGGTGTCCGGTCGCTTTGCTCCACTCTACACCAAAAAAACCACACTGTCGAAAACCCCTGATGTAAAACGTTAGAAGTCAAAAACGTGAATTCACATTTATTATATACTACAGGTATAAAAATATTAATCGGATATAAAAAGTGGAAGTAAATGTAACATTTGGAATTATAATTATTGTTTTAGTTGGGTGCATAGAATTTATCTTACGAAGAGCGCTAATAAGTTTTAAGCTTAGGAGTCACCTGACTAATTTTACAATAGTGTGTCTGGGGTTTTTCGCAGTGTTTTCGGTAGCAGAGGCTCGATATATATTTTGGCCACTTTTCACAATATTTAGTTTGGTACATTTAAACGACTTCATAAAATATAGTAAATAACTATAATCAATAGAAACCAGATATAGAGTGGACTTGAAGTTTATGTTAATTCTTTTTGATGAGTTGAGTTATCCAGGTAGTAAGGGATTTAAAAATATGACTTCTAACAATAAAAATAAACGTGGACATTTAACAGCGTGGTTTCTTCGTGCTATGCCGCTATCGCGTCATTATCGCACAAAGAAACCACGCTGTTAAATGCCAGTTATTTTCGGCGTTATGTGTTAAAAAAATTACTTCAGTTTTAAATTATTTAGGAAACTATTATTAAGTTAATATTTTGAAAGACGGGTAAATAAATGGATGATTTATTTCAATGCCCACATTGCGGGGCGACAATAGTCAGAGATAAAGCGGGTCTTTATTCTAACCAATTCAAATGTTTTTCTTGTGGAGGAGATATAAGCTTTAATAAATACGGAAAACCTAAAAAAGGTATGTCATATTATATGAAGCAGCCTTTATACATAACGGATATTTTGACAGTTGGCGTTCCTTTGCTAGTTATATTAGTAATTTATGTAATAACTGAATACTTATAAATTCTTACTATAAATAATTAAAATAATTCGTTGTAGTAAATATTGATGCCTTTTTTAAATCTACAATAATACTATGTATTTAGGTTATTAGATTTAAAAAATTTAAGTGTTCTATTCAAGGTTGAGGGTAAGAAACACATAACAATGCCATCCAAGGGATTTGCGACAGCTTGGTTTAATTGTGCTGTCGCTACGCTTATAGCACAATTAAACCAAGCTGTCGCAAATCCCTGATGGCAGACGTTAGACAGCGATTCCCTTTTTTGTAAAAAATATTTTTCGCTTTCTGTGGCAACTAATTGAAATAATATTTGGCTCCGTTTAAATTTAATTAAGAAAGTATTTTCTTTCTCGAACTTACGTAAGCGGTCTACCATCAACAGCCTTTTAACCGGTTATTGATTCGATTACTGTTTTCCTTTTTATCAATAAGGAAAACAACTATGGCAACCATCGACAAATCACAGTTCTGGCTAG
>Ga0316205_10000081_pt1 | contig 217284 bp, 204 predicted proteins | sample 3monthpyrite_MG_FD_204941 | JGI IMG/M metagenome (GOLD analysis project Ga0316205, IMG submission 204941) | Microbial mat bacterial communities from mineral coupon in-situ incubated in ocean water Damariscotta River, Maine, United States -... | ecosystem: Environmental > Aquatic > Marine >... | reverse complement strand
TCTTCGGTTTTAATGTTTTTGGCGGCTTCTTGAGCGAATGCCTGTTGGTCTTCTTTGTTCATAATTATCTATCCTTTCCCTGTGAAGGGCTAATGATAAACAATTACACAGAATTTAGTACAGTCTCTTTAGTCACTCTAACTTTAATTCTTTTATTACCTATTAACTCATATGCCGGATCAGAAATCCGCGATTATTACAATGAGCCGGGAATAAATCCGTACAAAAGTATCAGTCAACATCCTAATGAAAGCATCAGTACCTTTAATGGTTCGTTAACGTTATCTCATACCGATATCATTGTTCCTGGCAATGGTGGATTAGATATTAAAATTAATCGAATCTATAACGGGCCAATAACATCAACACCGATTAATGAACCATCTGGACAGGGTTGGACAATGCATTTTGGTCGAATTGTCGTACCCGCAAGTGCTAACCCTGCTGATGTATTCGTTAAACTATGTCAGTCAGATTTATCTTCAGATTTAATAACAAGTGCTGATAACCCGTCCGTTGAGTTTTCTGATGGTGCACGCGAAATGTTATTTCGAGACACGACACGTCAACCAAACAACCCAATGCTTATTACCAAGTCAAGAATAAGAGCCGAATGTTTACCCGAAGGTTTACCTAATAAGAATGGAAGAGGTATGGTTGTAACAGCAACGGATGGTACGCGTTATATCATGGATGAATTTGATCAAATAACGAATGATGGTGGCGTTACATTTTTCAATTTTTTTTATACTTCCAGAATAGAAGACACAAATGGTAACTGGATTAATATTCAATATAGACGTACGACAGGCAAAAAAGTAATAGATAATATTACAACAAATGATAATCGCGAAGTTCGGTACAACTATGTCAATGAAAATCAGGCGTATATGACATTATCAAGTATTGAGGTTGTAAACAGAAATGTACCGAATCAAACTTGGAAATATGAATATAGTGACTACTTGAATTTAAGTGTTTTAACTAAAGTAGTCCGACCCGATAGGAGTGAATGGAATTACGACTATGATCGATCTGGAAGTCTATCGCCTTTACCTTTGCTAAATAATATAACTTACCCATGGGGTGGAACGATTGATTATACCTATAAACTTCATGACTTTATTCCAGGTTTAGGTATTCAAGCAAAACCTGTTATTGCTACTAAAACTGTAAGAGATGATATTATTAATAATAATCAAGTTATTCCTATAGCAGGTGATTGGACTTTTGAATATTCTCAAGGGATTGACCAGAATGGTAATGGTATTATTGAAAATGGTGAATTTGATAAAACCACCGTTACAACTCCTACCGCAGAATATACCTATGAACATATTGGAGTTTTTCCCTCAGCATCAGCGTATAACTTATGGGCAGTTGGATTACCTATTTATGTCACGATAAAAAATAAAGATGGAGATTTGTTGCAACGTACCGCAAGCTCATGGGAACGTCAGGCTATTTCAGCAGAAGAATATACACGTGGTGGTGGTGTTCGTAATGATGATGCGACTTACGCACCCATTTTAACAAGTAAAAGCATTTTTCGTGATAACGTAAATTATTATACAAATTACTCAAATCATAATTCGTATGGAAAACCAGAAACAGTTACTACTACGTCTAATATTGCAAATGAATCAAAGCGAAGTGATTACACTTATTTTATCGATACAACACGAAATATTATCAAGCAAGAAGATGAAGCTATTTTAAATGTTGGTACGATTGACCAAACCTTTGATGTAAACGGTAACTTACAATTTGTTTCTAAATTTGGGGTAACAACAAATTATACATATTACCCAACGGGTGATATGAATACAGAAACAGATGCTCGACAAAATACAACAACGTATTCAAATTATCATCGTGGCAGCGCACAACAAATTAATTACCCTGAAAATATAATGGTCTACCGAACCATAAATGATTCGGGAACGTTAAAAAATGAAACAAATGGTCGTGGATTCACAAGTAATTACAGTTATGATGGTTTAAATCGTTTATCAGGTATAAGCTATCCAATTAATGCCCCCGTATCGATTAGCTACCAATATTTAGTTCCTCAACGTCCTTCATATCCCATGTCACGTACCCTGACAAGGGGGCGGTATAATGAGAAAGTAAGTTTTGATGGTTTCGGGCGTATTCTAAAAACAACTCGTACAGATACTATTACCGGCGAAGCAATTGTTACCTTTAAAGAATATGATGTGCTTGGAAGAACGGTTTTCGAATCATACCCAAATTCAAATGAAGGAACGAAAACAAAATATGATGCGCTTAACCGTGTTATAAAAATTAAAAATGTGGATGGAACCAAGACACGGTATGAGTATGGTCCCGGAAATAAAACTACCATCACCGATCCACGTGATAATACGACCGAGTTAACATATCGTTCCTATGGCGGACCAGATTCCGACAAAGCGGTTATACGAATTAACAAACCAGAAGCTGATATTCTTACTTCGATGTCACGTAATAAGCTAGGGCAGCTTAAATCAGCGTGGCAAGGAAAAAGTGACGGAACACAGGGTTATATGCGTCGTTATGAGTATGATAATCGCTATTATTTATCAACAGTCACCAATCCTGAAACAGGTGTAACCACCTATGGTCGAGATGCTCTTGGTAACATGCAATCGCGTCAAGTAGGAAGCTCCGGTATTACTACCTATACTTATGATTACTTAAACCGCCTAAGGCTTATCAATTACCCCGGTGCAACAGAAGATGTAACCTATACCTACGATTCCAACAGCAACGTAGAAAGCATTACCAATGCCACTAGTACGATAGCATATCAATATGATTCAAATGATAATATGTACTTTGAACAAGTCGGTATCAACAATCAAACATACACAACGGGCTATACGTTTAACCCTCTTGATAATTTAGATAACATTACCTATCACTCTGGTCGCCTTGTAAGTTACACGCCAGATGCATTCGGTCGAGCCACAATGGCATCGCCCTATATTAATAACGTTAGCTATCATCCCAATAGCCAAATAAATCAAATGGACTACGCCAATGGACAGGTTTCTAAAACTAAATTAAATCAACGTCGGTGGGTTAAAGAGATATCTGTTACCAATGGGCAAGCTGACGTTATGGATCTAGGCTATAAATATGATGACAAAGGTAACGTAAAGAAAATAAATGATAACTTGGACTCTAACTATTCTCGAAAATTAAAATATGATAATGCTGACAGGCTTAAAAAAGCAGAAGGCCAATGGGGTAAAACGAAATTCTCCTATGACCCATTCGGCAATATCCGTAATAAGAAGGTTGAAGGAATCGAAACCCTCTATAACTACAATAATAATAAACTCGTTCAAACAACGGGCGCATTTACGAATCTAATGAGTTATGACGACTACGGCAATATAACCGGTAATGGTCGACATAATTTTATTTATGATGATGCAGGTAACTTAGTTTCAAGCCGGAAACCAACCATTCCGGGAACTCCAAGCTTTAATTCAACCTCGTATAAATATGATGGTAATAACATGCGCGTTGTTCGTTCACGAGGTGGAAATCAAAAGCATTATTTGTTTGCAGCCAATGGTAATCAGTTAGGAGAGTATCACCCTGTTACAGGTTATCTAAAAGAGCATATTTATTTAGGTTCAAGTCGTATTGCAAGTGCCGAAGATACACCTCCGCCACCACCTCCGCCTGTTGTCATTGTTCCCGTTGCGAATGCCGGCACAGATATTACGATTACTGAAGGTACCTCCGCAACATTAGATGGCTCACTCTCTACACCGACTACGAATGTGACTTATACCTGGGTACAAACTGCAGGGCCAACGGTTACTTTAACCAGCGCCACTACACTTACCCCAACGTTTGTTGCTCCGAGTGGTATTTATTCTGCCGTGCTCAAATTTACATTGGGTCTAAGATACCAACTGAATACGTATTCTGCCGATTCGGTTACGGTCACTGTTTCAATCTTGGACACTGACAACGACGGAATGTCAGATAACTTTGAAATAACTAACTTTGGTGATTTAACGCAAACCGGCACAGGCGACTTTGATAACGATGGAATTACTAACCTTGATGAGTGGACACAAGGCAGCGATCCAACCGTTGTAAATGAACCTGATTCAACGATTGGTTTCTTCGCTAGACCCGGCGATAAACAAAATACCGTTTACTGGGTGAAAGATGCACGTATACAAAATTACGATCTTTACTGGTCAACCACTCCGGGAGTCACACCACAAAATGGTACGCTCGTTAGTAATGCCACCAGTCCCTATCTACATACAGGGTTAACCAATGGGCAAACGTACTATTATATTTTAGTTGGAACAAGTGCGTGTTGTGAGGCTATTGCTCCTGAGCAGAAAGTAACGACTGGTCAAAGTGGTTGGTCAAATAATAGCTCGTATGGTAAAGGAAGTATTTTTGCGATGAATCAGGCGGGGCAGGGTATATTAGCTTGGATTGAATTATCCTCGCCAACTTCTAAACAATTATTTGCGCGTCGTTTTGACCCAACACAAGGTTGGCTGGCTGCGGAGAAATTTGCAGAGGGGGATGTTGTACTTAATACATTCCGAAACTCGAATGGTAACAATGCTGCAGATACTGTAGATATTGATGAAGATGGTGATGTGGTCATTCTTTATAACGAAAACGGACAAGTATCCACTGACCCTGTTCTTTCCTATGTCATAGAAAACAATGCTAGCAGAGGTTGGTCGACACCTAAGTTAATTCCTTTAGTGTCTTCTTCTCATATTCGTTTCGTCGAAAATGATTATGCTGTCATATTTGGACAGGAAGTTGGTGGTTTACGTATGGCTAATTATCGAATAGGACTGGGGATAACCGCTAACAATGTGATCGAATCAAGTGCCGAGCAGTATGCCTTTAATAGCGATAGAAAGGGTAGCGCCTTATTGGTATGGTTAGCGCGTGGTAGTGTTGCTGAAAATAAAGTTAAGGCTATGAGGTATAGTGCAGCGTCTGGATGGAGCAACATAGAACAGATTCTAGACTTGAATGATTTCAATCAAGCAAGGCAACAGTGTAATAGCATTGGATCTAATAGTCTGAGTGTATCTACTTCTCAGCAAAGTTATACAATGGTATTTGATATAGTGTGCACTGATATACATCATCTATATAGCGCAACGTATTCTAATAATAAATGGAGTAAAGAATTAGTTTCATCCGGTGAGCTTGTTGGTAATTTGAGTAATTATGTCCACGACGTTTATGGGGAGGCGCATGAGGTTTTCTTGAGTCAGTCTGGTACCGTATTTTTAAATAGTTTGCGTGACGGTGATGGTGGAGGTCTTGAATTTCTAAGGTACAAAACCCCACAAGATATTAGCTGGTCAGCACATACCTATACTGAAGGACCTTGGCCATCTTTAGATAGAGGGATAAATGGTCAACAAACGATGCAAGAAGATATCAATGGCAACTTGGTTATGGCCGTTAATGCTAATGTGTTTACTTATAGCGAAACAAATGGTTTGCGTGGGCCGGCCATACTTGAGGATATTCAACTTAACAGTAATCAAATTGGGAAGGCGCAAGTCATTAACTTGAGCATGGATGCTGCAGGTAACGGTGTTCTTTTAAGAAGAGGCAGTAAGACTTATGCAAACTATTATACCCATATAACAGGTTCGCCAACGGCCAATGCAGGGCCAAGCATGAAAGTGACTAATGGGCAAACGGCCACATTAGATGGCAGCGGTTCGAGTGATGCCAACGGTAATATTATTTCTTACCGCTGGGAAGAAATTGGAGATTTCCGTTTTCGGGTACCGTTTGCTATTACCAATGCCAACAGCGCGATAGCATCGGTACCGGCTTTAACTCTAGGGACTTTTGTATTTAAATTAACAGTCGTCGATGATCAAGGTCTAATAAGTACAGACAATGTTATTATTGAAGTACTCGACCCAATTCAAGTTGAAAACAATATTGCCAATGCAGGCAGTAACCAAACGGTGAGTGAAGGTGATTTAGTCACACTCGATGGATCCGCCTCAACCGCCGTATCGGCGTATTTTTGGAGACAAGTGAGTGGGCCATTGGTTCGTTTAGCTGACCCATATGCGGTAACAACTACCTTTTACGCTCCTCAAGTTGATACTGGTTCCCCCATTGTATTTGAACTACTTATTAGTAATGGAACAGATCGTACGCCGGGTAGTTTATCGAAGTCTCAGGTAACGGTAACAGTACAGGATTATACGCTTCCCAATCTGACACCGGTGGCAAATGCTGGGCCTGATCAGTTGGTTTTTGCCTCTACGAGAACAAGCCAATTGTTTACATTGTTAGGTAATGTTTCTGATCCGGATGGATCGGTTACCCAATACCGTTGGAAGCAAATCCAAGGGCCACTTGTTACGCTGAATAATGCAAACAGTTTGACGCCCGATTTTAACGGGTATACAGCCTCAGAATACGGTGGTTCAATAACGTATGAGTTTGAGTTATCAGCTACCGATAACCATGCTGTCACAACAATAGATACCGTTTCTGTAATATTTGAAAATAGGATAGATGTACGTGATCTAACTGGAGAGATAAGTGGAACGATAACGAATTCCTATATTTTAAATGGCTTCAAGTTTTACGAAGTCACACTGAGTTCGAATATTCAAGGAGCAACAATCAACTTTGGTTTTGATGTGCTATCGCCCCAACTTTCACAGATACCGTTTGGTGTGAACGATCCGCCATATGTTGCTAACTACATGACAGGAGTGAATGGCCGTAGTTACCAGAGCTATTCAAATTCAAGCCCAATATTAGTGCAGATTGGTGTAAGCCAGAGCGACAACCTTGTTATTCGTGCACGCTCGGTTGCGCCCGATAGTACGGTAAGTACGGAAATTACGATTTGGCCAACAGGACTGTAGGGGAAAATGAAAATGAAAAATAAAATAAAAAATACAGCAAACAAAATCCTACTTGGCTTGATGCTAGCAATGGCAACGCAAGCTGCGTGGGCAGTTGAAACCGTTACCTACTATCACAACGATGCGTTGGGTTCACCTGTTGCTGCAACGGATTCCAATGGCGCCATTTTATGGAAAGAAGATTACCATCCTTATGGTTCTCGAATACGTAAACAAAATTCTGATACTAATCAGGCTTGGTATACGGGTAAGCATCATGAAAGTGATATTGATTTAAGTTACTTCGGTGCGCGTTGGTATGATCCGAATATTGGTCGGTTTATGGCAATTGATCCGGTTGGGTTTAAAGAAGGGAATATTCATTCTCATAATCGGTATGCTTATGCTAATAATAATCCTTATTTGTTTATTGATCCGGATGGGAGGGAGTCTGTAGGCGCCGTTGAAGAACGGTTACGTACAGGCAACACTTTACGACATCCTGCTGGTGGCAGTAGTTCTAGTTATCCTGCTACGATGAGTCCAGTTCCAGGTTTTTCACCTCCTATGTCTAGTGCCGAGCTCGGTATAACTGCTGGTTCAGCTGCAACTGGTGTGGGTGCGATCAGACAAAGTATTAAATGGGGAATAGGGAGATTTGGTGCAAAGGGTGCAAGCGAAGCAGCTACAACTCTAACAAAAGAGGGTGAAGTGTTCATTAGAGTCGGTGCTCATCCTAAAAATCTTAAGATGACAGTTGACGGAAAAACAGGAACGTTACCTGGTACTTATGCTTTCCCTAAAAGTACGTTTGATAAGATTGGTAGAGATCCAACAAAGCTAAAGGATTTCGGTGATCTACCTGGAGCTGCGCCACAGTATTATAGAGAATTGCGCCCACCAGCTGGAACACCTATTCAACGTGGCACTGTTCCCGGTGGGCAGTTTGGTGGTAGAGGCGGCGTATCGGAAGCTCTTTTCCCAAAAGGATTTTAATATGAACTCATTACCTGATTTAATAAAAGACGAAATAGCTAATATGCCAGAGTATAGCTATGGAGTTAATAGGGTGACAGTGGAACTTAAAGATGGAAGCAAATTTGATAATGTTTTTGTCGGGTGGGCTGAAGAAATCATTAAGGTGGAATCTAGTGATACTGTACCATTTGATCCAGCACAAGTTGTTAAAGTTGTAAATAACCCATAAATAAGTTTGGGGTCCAAGTTCAAGTTTGGAGTCAGAGTTAAGTTTGGGGTCAGAGTAAAAACTCTCAAATCAGAATCCTTGTATATAATCCATATTAATCAATAAGATACAGATATAAGTTATGTGTTATTTGGGTAGTCATTTAGTGATAATGTTGGAAATAGCATAGTATCCGTGCTATCATTAATTTATGATTGTATCGTTTAAGGATAAAGCAACAGAAGATATTTTCAATGGCGTGTCATCTAAAGTGGCGCGTAAAGCTTGCCCACAAACGATTTGGCGTGTTGCAACGCGTAAGCTTGATCTGCTTGATTCCGTCGCGTCACTCGATGAGTTAAAAGTGCCGCCGGGTAATCGGTTGGAGCCTTTATCGGGGAATAGAAGTGGACAACACAGTATTCGTATTAACGATCAATTTCGTATTTGTTTTATCTGGGGAGAGTCAGGCCCCGAGAACGTAGAAGTAACTGATTATCATTGAGGTGATTTATGATTCGTATACCCACTAACAGAGCACCAACGCATCCGGGTGAAATGCTTGTAGAAGATTTTTTAAATCCTATGCAAATTACTCAGCGTGAATTGGCTGATGCGATACACGTGCCTTATCAAAGGGTGAATGAACTCGTAAACCAAAAACGTGGTGTTACCCCAAGTACGGCTTTGCGCCTTGCGCGATTTTTTAGTGTGTCTGCGGATTTTTGGCTTAACTTGCAAATGCGATGTGATCTTTATAAAGCACAAAACACAGAAGCTGCAGAGTTAGATGCAATACAAAATTTTCAACAGAAATAAAAATATTAATATTTGTTGGGCAGAGTAAATATTCTCAGATTGGATTTAAGCGATAGATGAAAAAATTAATACTATTTTCAGTAGTGATGGTATTGGGTGCAGCCTTCTATTTTTCACAGACTCGTGTCGATAAAAAAGTGTTTTCTATTCAGGAAAAACCTAAGTCACCAGTAAAAGTTGAGTATGATTTTAAATTTTCTTCTCAAGAGCTTGAGCAGATGACACCGGAGATAACGTCGGATGGTCAGGTTGATAGTATTCAACCCATTGAACAAGCTTTTTCTTCATCACCTGAGTGAAAGGCTCGTAAGTTTTATATCAGTGTTATTTTTAGATAGCCCGCTATCTGTTTTTTATTAATATTCGAAAATTTTTCAAGGATGAAAAATGGCTCGATTACCTAGGATATGCCTCGTAGGCATTCCGCAACATATTATCCAGCGTGGTAATAATCGTCAGGTATGTTTTGCGTCAGAAGAAGATTTTTCTGCTTACGCCTATTGGCTACATAAATATTCCGTAAAGTACGAAGTTGCTATTCATGCTTGGGTATTTATGACGAATCATGTCCATATTCTTGCAACGCCGCGTACTAAAGATGGTATTTCAAAATTAATGCAATCGTTGGGTCGGCACTATGTTCGTTACTTTAATTACACATACAAACGTTCGGGAACATTATGGGAAGGACGTTTTAAGTCATGTGTTGTTGATGAAGACAATTACTTATTACTATGTCAGCGCTACATTGAGTTGAATCCAGTACGAGCAGGGATGGTTGATGCACCAGGTGCATATAAGTGGTCTAGTTTTGCCTCGAATGGATTTGGACAACAAGCAAAACTTTGGACGCCTCATCGGATATATTTGTCGCTTGGAGAAAATAATGAGGAAAGAGAGGGAGCTTATAGAGCGTTGTTTAAGGGGAATTTAGATACCAATACGCTAATAGAAATTCGTTTATCGACGAATAAGGGAATGGCGTTGGGTAACGAAAGATTCCAACAAGAAATTGAGCGTTTATCAGGTAGAAGGGTTACTTCATTAAAACGAGGGCCGAAACGGATATCAGTGTAATTGGAGAGTTTTTACTCCGACCCCAAACTGGAAAGAAATTTATCGGCATCATTAATAAGTAACGCTATTTCTTTATTCAAATTATCTAAAGTTATTTCAATATCTTTACTTGGATAAGCTTTCTTTATTTCATCTTCTAGCGCTTTACAAGCCGCTTTTAAATCGGGAACACCACAATAAGCTGTACCTCCATGAATTTTATGGGTTGCTTCCCATAAGCCTTCTTTATCTTTTTTGATATGGGCTGAGTTCATTGCCTGTTGTGATATTGGTAAATCTTTAATCAACATCTCAAACAGTTCTTTGGCTAAATCTGTATTTCCGCCAGCTTGTTTCAGAGCTAAATCTTTATCAAATAAACTCATTAGAATCACATCATTTTTGAATCGAATTAGTGTAAGATTATCACACTAAATTCAACCATTTCAGTGTAAATATCGGTAGAAATCCCTTATGTTTCCAACAATTGAGTCTTTTATTGGCAATACGCCATTAGTCCGCTTACAACGCCTAAACGGTGATAACGGTAATCAAATTCTGGTTAAGTTAGAGGGCAATAATCCGGCTGGCTCGGTGAAAGATCGCCCTGCTATGAGCATGATTAAACATGCTGAGCAAAGGGGAGATATTAAGGCTGGCGATACCCTTATTGAGGCGACAAGTGGCAATACGGGGATTGCCTTAGCCATGGCCGCTGCTATTCGTGGTTATAAGATGATACTTATTATGCCTGACAATATGACGGTAGAACGTATTGCTGCAATGAAAGCTTATGGGGCTGAGATTGTCTTAGTGACAAAAGAACAAAGCATGGAAGGGGCACGTGATCTTGCTCTGCAAATGCAACAAGAAGGTAAAGGTATTGTTCTTGACCAATTCTCTAATATGGATAATCCCTTAGCGCATTATGAATCAACGGGGCCTGAAATTTGGCGAGATACCCAAGGCAAAATTACCCATTTTGTGAGCGCAATGGGTACAACGGGTACCATTATGGGTAACTCTCGTTATTTGAAAGAACAAAATAGTGAAATACAGATTATAGGAGTTCAGCCAGAAGAAGGTGCCCGTATTCCTGGAATTCGACGCTGGCCAGAAGAATATCTCCCCTCAATATTTGAAGCCGCGCGTGTTGATATGACAATTGATGTCAGTCAGCTAGATGCTGAAAATACAACACGTGATCTTGCTACGAGGGAAGGAATCTTCTGTGGAATTTCTTCGGGGGGCGCAGTGGCGGCAGCCCTTGAATTATCTAAACAAGTTTCTAATGCTATCATTGTTACAATTATCTGTGATCGTGGAGACCGTTACTTATCAACCGATGTCTTTAGAATTTAGTGATTTGTAAAGTTAAGTTAAATATAAGAAAAAAGGTTTGAGTAGAAGATTAATGCAACAACGATATTTTAAAACAAAAAACGTATATCCTGATCCCGTACGAATAGAAAGTTTATCTCATGACGGAAGAGGTGTGACACACATTGATGGTAAAGCCATTTTTGTTGAAGGTGCACTACCCAGTGAATTAGTAAGGATGAGTGCGCTTAAACAAACTCGCCAATATGATGACGCGATTGTTGATGAAATCATTGAAGCATCGGATGAACGTGTCGAACCTAAATGCGCCGCTTTTGGTGTATGTGGTGGTTGCGCGCTTCAACATTTGCAGCATGATAAGCAAATTACTTATAAACAACAATCGCTGCTTGATAATATAAGTAAAATGGCAAAAGTTTTGCCGAGTGAAATATTGAAACCTATTCTAAGTCAGCCATGGGAATATCGTTATAAAGCACGGTTAGGCGTTCGCTATGTAAAAGCTAAGAAAAAAATATACGTTGGCTTTCGTGAAAAGCATAGTCGTTACCTAGCTAGAATGGACGCATGTGAAGTATTGGATGCACGTGTTGGAAAAAATTTAGAAATTATTGGCGATGCTATTTTGAAATTAAGTTGCTATGACAAAATTGCACAGATTGAAGTGGCTATTTCTGAAAATGCATGTGCAATGGTATTTCGTAATTTAGTTGAACTAACCGATGAAGATAAAACTATCTTAAAGCAACTCGGTGAAGAGAAAAGTTACCATATTTATCTTCAGCCTAAAGGCCCTAAAACGGTTGCACTATTATACCCAGATGAATCTGAGTTAAGTTATAGCTTACCTGAATACGATCTTAAACTGGTACATCTTGCCATTGACTTTACTCAAGTAAATCCTTTTATTAATCCATTAATGATAAAACGTGCTTTAAGCTTATTAGAGTTAAACGAGAATGATGAAGTACTTGAGTTGTTTTGTGGTATCGGTAACTTCACTTTACCCATAGCGAGAACAGCAAAAACAGTTGTTGCCGTTGAAGGTGAAAAGACTTTGGTTGAGCGAGCGAATGAGAATGCAGTACGTAACGAAATTTTAAATGTTGAATACCATGTTGCTAATTTAATGGAAGATACTAAAGGTTTGCCTTGGTTGAAAGACAAGAAGTATACAAAAGTATTACTTGACCCGCCTCGAAGTGGCGCGAAAGATTGTCTTGATATGATTGCTAGTTTAAAGCCTGAAAGAATTGTATATGTTTCATGTGGGCCAGCCACCTTAGCTCGCGATGCTGATATTTTAATAAATACACACGGTTATAAACTTCAAAAAGCGGGTGTTATTGATATGTTCCCTCATACAGCACATGTTGAATCTATTGCATTATTTGTTCGTTAAGGCCTTTGAGAATACGAATACTATGGGTATTGAAATAGAAAGAAAGTTTTTACTAAAAAATGATGATTGGAAAAGTTTAGTTTTAAAAAGTACTGCTTTTAAACAAGGTTATTTAGTCTCAGGTAATAATTCAAATGAGCAAAATTTAGATAAAAGCAAATCTTCAGTGCGCGTGCGTGTTGAAGGTGACAGTGCAAATATAAACATTAAAAGTATGACGTTATCGATAACACGCCAAGAGTATGAATATTCAATACCATTGAATGATGCTTTGAAGATGCTAGATGAGTTATGTGAGCAACCACTGGTTGAAAAAACACGACATATTGTTAAATATGATAACCACAAATGGGAAATAGATGTTTTTTCAGGTGCTAACGAAGGGCTTGTTGTAGCCGAAATAGAACTAAATAATGAAGCCGAAAAGTTTTCAATTCCTTCATGGATAGGGCAAGAAGTATCTGAGCAAGTTAAATATTATAATGTGAATCTTATTCATAATCCTTATTCGAACTGGAATGAGTAATGGGGGTTACTTTTGAAAATTATTGTTAATGTTAAAAAACAAGAATTACAATGCTGGAATAATGAACAACTCAAATCTTCATATAGTATTTCAACAGCAAAAAATGGGGTTGGTGAAAACCAAGGAAGTGAGTGCACTCCAAGAGGGCAACATATTATTCGAGCAAAGATTGGTAATGGCGCGGCTATTAATAGTATTTTTGTTGGTCGGCGTTTTACCAATGAAATATTTAATGAAGACTTAAGAAAGCAATTCCCGGAACGAGATTGGATCTTAACAAGGATTTTATGGTTAAGCGGTACTGAGTTAGGTATTAATCGATTAGGTAATGTTGATACGATGCGACGCTTTATTTATATACATGGCTGCCCGGATAAAGATTTGATGGGACAACCGTCTTCACATGGTTGTATAAAAATGAGAAATAGTGAGCTTATCGAATTATTTAATAAGGTTGATGTTGGCACTTTCGTTACAATAAAAGAAGGTTAAGATGAATTTACTTGGCCCAGTGATGATTGATGTTGATAGCTTTGAGCTGACTAAAGAAGATCGTGATGTATTATTAAATCCACTAGTAGGTGGAGTCATACTTTTTACACGTAATTTTAAATCAAAAGAACAGATTTATAACTTAATTCAAGCAATAAAGAAGTTAAGAACTCCTTCATTATTAGTTGCTATTGACCATGAGGGCGGTAGAGTTCAACGTTTTAAAGATCCTTTCACTACTATTCCAGCTCTGCGTTTATTGGGTGAGAAATATGATGAAAATCCGGAAGTAGCATTGAAAGATGCCCAAACCTTTGGCTGGTTAACGGCAATTGAGTTATTGAGTTTTAATATAGATTTTAGTTTTACACCGGTACTCGATGTTGATTATGAGATGAGTGGTGTTATCGGAGATAGAGCCTTTCATCATTCTCCCGTTATAATTGCCAAGTTGGCTAAAGCCTATATTAAAGGAATGCATCTGGCTGGAATGACTTCAACAGGGAAGCACTTCCCTGGACATGGAGGGGTTACTGCAGATTCTCATACTGATATGCCCGTTGATAACCGTAATTTAGATTATTTACTTGAAAATGACATTGTTCCATTTAGAGAATTGATACCAGAATCTTTAGATGGAATAATGCCCGCACACGTGGTTTATGAGAATATTGATAATAATCCAGCCTGTTTCTCTTCTTTCTGGTTAAAGGATATACTACGAGATAAGCTTAAATTTGAAGGCGTTATTTTTAGTGATGATCTTGATATGGAAGGAGCAAGCTGTATTAGTGATAATTATACAGACCGTGCGACAGCTGCGCTTAACGCTGGCTGTGATATGGCTTTAGTCTGCAATAATCGAAATGCTGCAACACAAGTTCTTGATAAATTAGAATACTCCGTTACGGAACTAACAAGCCAGCATCTTCTTAAAATGCGTGGTAAAGAAACAATTTCCTGGGATGAATTAGTAAAAAATGAACAATGGAAAAATTCAGTTAAAATGGTTAAAAAATACAAATAGAGATTATCGATGGAAATATTAGAAAAAATAAATAATTATATTAATCAGGATTCATTATGGATACTCCATATATTTATTATTGTATTTGTTGCCCTGCTTATAGACTATATACAAAAAAGAGTCTTAACCAGACTTCAAACTAAACTTGAGAATACAAAAACAGCTTGGGATGATGCTTTAATTCATGCTGTCAGAAGGCCTCTTTCGTTGTTTATTTGGGCTCTTGGTTTGAGTTTTGCTCTTGATGTCTTGAATGTTTCTTTTTCATCTGTTATTCGTGAAGTCGGTGTTATCACCTCTGTTGCCTGGACAGCGGTTCGTTTTATAAAATTTGCTGAAGAAAATATACTTCATCAGCAAAAAGTAAAAGGTAAACCTATTGACCGTTCAACAGCAGATGCAATCAGTCAGCTACTTCGTGTTACGGTTATTATTACTTCGTTTTTAGTTGCGCTTCAGACATTAGGGTTTAATATTTCTGCAATTTTAGCCTTTGGTGGTATTGGTGGTATTGCGATAGGTTTTGCAGCAAAAGATTTATTGGCAAACTTTTTTGGTGGTTTAATGATTTATTTAGATCGACCTTTTGCTATTGGTGATTGGATACGTTCTCCAGACAAAGAAATTGAAGGAACGGTCGAAAAGATAGGATGGCGCTTAACGGTTATAAGAACATTTGATAAACGACCTCTTTACATTCCTAATTCTATTTTTGCGAGTATTGCTGTTGAAAACCCTTCAAGAATGACGAATCGAAGAATTTATGAAACTATTGGTGTGCGTTATGATGATGCTACTATCTTGCCTACGATAGTGAATGACGTACGTGAAATGTTAGTGTCTCATGATGAAATTGATACAAGTAATACATTGATGGTTAATTTTAATAAGTTTTCTGAGTCTTCCCTGGATTTCTTTGTTTATACCTTTACTAAAACCACAGACTGGCAACACTATCATCATGTTAAGCAAGATGTATTATTTGAAATAAATGAAATTATTACTAAGCATAATGCTGAAATAGCTTACCCAACATCAACAATAAATTTGCAGAACGGTGTACCTGCTTTTAAAGGCTAATTAAAAATGATTCAAGTAGATGATATAAACACTATTTCAGATGAGGCAGATTGCTTATTTGAATATGCTCAAGTTGAAACTGCACTTGATAAAATGGCGGCAATAATCACAGCAGATTTACACAAGGATAATCCACTTTTTATAGCTGTTCTAACTGGCGCTATGATTCCAATGGGGCACTTATTAACACGTTTGAATTTTCCGCTAGAAATTGATTATATACATGCAACACGTTACGACGGCGATATTAAAGGTACCGAATTAAAATGGGTTGTTGAACCTAGAATTTCTTTAAAAGATCGAACCGTCGTTATCGTTGACGATATTTATGATGAAGGTTATACATTAGATGCTATTATTAAATATTGTGAAGAGAAGGGGGCTTCACAGGTTAAATCAGCAGTACTCGTTGAGAAAATACACCAACGTGGCTTAAATCTGAAGGCTGATTATACCGGTTTAAAAGTTCCTGATCGTTATGTTTTTGGATATGGTATGGATTATAAAGGTTACTTACGTAATGCAAATGGTATCTATGCAGTAAAAGGATTATAAAATGACAAAGCTCGCAATTATTGGTGGTACAGGTCTTACTTCGATAAAGGATTTAAATATCACTAAGAAGGAAGTTGTACAAAGCCCCTTTGGTGCCCCCTCTGGTATCTTGCAAACAGGAGAACTCTTTGGGACAGAGGTTTTATTTTTGCCCCGCCATGGTGTTTCACATACAATTCCGCCGCATAAAGTTAACTATCGAGCCAATTTATGGGTTTTAAAACAAGCAGGTGTCGATACTATTATTGCTGTTAATGCTGTCGGCGGTATACACGATGACTTAAAAGCTGGCCAACTTGTTATACCAAACCAAATTATAGATTATACAACATCACGTACGAATACTTTTTTTGAGGAAGGTTTGAAAGAAGTTGTACATATAGATTTCACTAATCCGTACTGTGAATCATTAAGAGAAAAGATAGTAAATAGCTGTAAAGAACAGTCTCTTGATTTTATGGCTAATGGAACCTATGCGGTAACAGAAGGACCTCGATTAGAAACAGCCCAAGAAATAAATCGTTTAGAGCGTGATGGTTGTGACATTGTTGGCATGACAGGAATGCCTGAGGCTGCTCTCGCACGAGAGCTTGATATTTGTTATGCCTGTATTTCAGTTGTTGCAAATCAAGCTGCAGGTCGCAGTGATGAAGAAATTACCATGGAAATGATTACTAAAAATCTAGGTGAGGGTATCGAAACAGTGCGAAACGTATTGGCAAAAGTAATCCCTACGATATAGCTTTAATTCTTATTTTGGTTTGGTTTGGGTGTTGTTTTTACTGGCGTAATGTAAACAAGTAAACCAAGTTTAGGATTATCTAAGTAATGCAGTTCTTTACTTCTCATTTTTCGCTTTTGTTTTAATTGATAAACTTGTGGTTTTATTTCATCGAAAGAAGGGTCTGATTCTTCTTTGTTCTTTAATATTATATGCTGAGTATATTGTAGATCAGTTTCGATATGTAAATAACGGGATAACCTGATATTGATTAAACCTTTTAAATTATTCATCTTAGGTAATCGCTGATTAATAATTCTATCGTAATTGCTTGTATCCTCTAAATCTTCTTGGTTTACTACGGATACGTAAGGTAAACGAGGAATATTTTTTTCAATTTGAACACTGATCGCATCACTTTTACTCATTCCAGGTTGTCGCCATGAGCGATGATAAATTATACGGTAATCTTCGTGTTTGGTTAACGATTTAGCTTCATCTTGTAGTTGATAGGTAGACGATTTTATTGGTTTGAATGTGAAACGCGGGTTGTATTGAGATGGTATAGGGCCTGGATAGGGTGAACCAATAAATAATGAATTTTCAGGAACCTTAAATTCAATACTTGTTGGCCATGTTTCATTATTATTTTGATTCGACTTTAGATTTTCAAAGAGTAAGATTTCTACATCGTAATATTTGACTTCTTCCTGGAATACAGCCGCGGTAGTATTTGATAAAAAACTAAAGATAAATGTGAAGCAAAGAATAAAATGGCGCATAATACGAGCGTGTCCTATAAAATCGTGGTCGATATTTGTCGATTATTAATTATTAAACAAATTAAAGTTAATTTCTGTTATGTCAGTCAAAGAAGTCCTAAAAATGGGACATCCCATTCTACAACAAGTCGCCGAGCCCGTCACAGAATTTAATTCGGCGTATTTGGATGATATTATCGGTCATATGTATGAGACGATGGAATCACTTGATGGAGCTGGGTTAGCTGCACCTCAAATTGGAATTCCGAAGAGAATTGTCATTTTTTGGGTAGAAGATAACTCTCGATACCCAGAAATTGAACCTGTACCAAATACTATACTCATAAATCCAGAAATTGTATTTCTCAATGACGATGAAGAATTAGGCTGGGAAGGCTGTTTAAGTGTGCCTGGCTTACGTGGTCTTGTTCCCCGAGCGACTATGATTAAGTACACAGGCTATAATCAATTTGGGGAAACGATAGAACGAGTAGCTGATGGCTTTCATGCGCGTGTCGTTCAGCACGAAGTCGATCATTTAGATGGGATATTGTATCCACAACGTATGAAGGATATGACAAAACTAGGTTATGAACAAGAGCACTTTCCGGTGCATTCTTAAGCTATTTCAATAGATAGTGATATAGGTCGTCTAAAAATTTAAAGCGCTTATCAATATCTTCTAAATCTTTAGTAATACGTAATTTGTCGTTGCCATCGAGTTTATATGTTTTTGATTCCGTTTGTATTAAGTTGATAATTTTCATTGGATCAACATTGGGTTTCTCATCAAAAATTATACGTCCACCTTGTGAACTTATATCAATTCTGTTGACGCCTAACTTGGTATATTTTAATTTAAGTTCGGTAATGTTAAATAAATTTTTGATAGGTTGTACGAGAAGACCAAAGCGGTCAATCATTTCAATTTGTAGCTCTTTTAATTCATCCTTGGATTTTGCACTCGAAATACGTTTGTACAGCATTAAACGTTCGTGAATATTGTTTAAATATTCATCTGGAATTAGAGATGCAATATGTAAATCAATTTCAGCACCCTGATGTAACGGTTTATCCAGATCCGGCTCAATGCCTTGTTTAAGTGATTCAACCGCACGCTCTAAGAGTTCCGTATACATAGTGTAACCAATTTCACTCATTTGCCCACTTTGTTCATCACCTAATAATTCGCCAGCGCCACGAATTTCTAAATCGTGTGTAGCAAGTGTGAAGCCTGTTCCCAGTGTTTGAATAGATTCAATTGCTTCAAGCCGTTTCTTTGCATCGGCACTCAATAGTTTTTCTGGTGGAGTAATTAAATAAGCATAGGCTCCATGATGTGAGCGACCTACACGTCCTCGCAATTGATAAAGCTGAGCTAAGCCTAGCCGATCAGCTCGATTAATAATAATCGTATTTGCGGTCGGTATATCGATACCTGTTTCAATAATCGTAGTACATACAAGAATGTTAAAACGTTGATGATAGAAATCACTCATTGTCGCTTCTAATTGTTTCTCTCGCATTTGACCATGAGCAAATTCTACGCTGGCCTCTGGTATTAGTTCTGAAATTTTCTTTGCTTGATTTGGAATAGTCTCAACATCATTATGTAAGAAAAATACTTGGCCGCCGCGTTTTATTTCTCGCAGGCAAGCTTCTTTTATTAACTTATCATCCCACTGACTTACAAAGGTTTTTATTGCAAGACGTTTTGCTGGTGGGCTAGCAATGATTGATAGGTCTCGAATACCTGACATTGCCATGTTTAGTGTACGAGGTATCGGTGTTGCCGTTAGAGTAAGGATGTCAACTTCAGAACGTAAGGACTTAAATTGATCTTTTTGACGCACTCCAAAACGATGTTCTTCATCTATTACAACTAATCCAAGTTCTTTATATTTTATATCTTTTTGAATAAGTTTATGTGTACCAATAATAATATCAATAGTGCCTTTTTCTAACTCGATTAAAGTTGCCTTTACTTCTTTTGCAGTTTTAAATCTTGATAAGAAGTCTATTTTTATGGGCCAATCAGAAAATCGGTCTCTAAAGTTATCGACATGTTGTTGAGTCAATAAAGTTGTTGGGCTGAGTACAGCAACTTGTTTTCCATCTTGGACAGCTATAAAGGCAGCTCGCATAGCAACTTCTGTTTTGCCAAAACCAACGTCACCACATACAAGATGATCCATTGGATTGTTACTACGCATACTGGCAATAACATGATCAATGGCAGTTTGCTGATCGGGTGTTTCTTCAAAAGGAAAGCTGCTAGCAAAAGCACTATAGTGAGCATCGTCTATATGATAAGAATGACCTTGTTTAGCTTCTCGTTTAGCGTATATATCAAGGAGTTCAGCGGCTACATCACGAACACGTTCGGCCGCTTTGCGCCTTGCTTTTACCCATTGTTGTGAACCAAGTTTATGCAAGGGAGCCGAGTCAGGTGATGCTCCTGTGTAGCGTCCAATTAAGTGAAGTGAATTAACCGGTACATAGAGCTTGTCACCATCAGCGTATTCTAACATCAGAAATTCTGCTTCAATGTCACCCACTTCTATATTGGTTAAGCCAATATAGCGTCCAACACCATGTTGTTCATGTACAACGGGAGAATTTAAAGTTAACTCAGCTAAGTTACGAATAATAATATCACTGTCACGTTGTTCTTTTTTGCGACGACGACGTTGTAAAACTTGCTTGCCATAGAGTTGTGATTCGGTAATAACACTTATATCTGGATCACTTATATGGAGTCCATCGATTAAAGGATATACCGTTATTCCGTACTTGGAATCGGAAGTAATAAAATCTTGCCAGCTATCAAATTTGTCAGGATAAATATCAATGCCATGTAATAACTCAAGTAAAGACTCACGGCGTCCTGTTGATTCAGAGGAAAATAACGTTCGACCATTATATTTATTTACAAAGGATTGTAATTGCTGTGATGGCGAATCGAGTTTAATATCGATTAGTAAACTTGGTGGTTTTTGGGTATTAAAATTTGTAGCCGTTGCACTATCATATTGAAAATTTTGATATTGAATATGCTGGTATTTTTTTATAAACGCATTAATTTCATTGCTCGGAACGTATAATTCATTAGGCGTTAAAATAGGTCGTTCTATGTCATGATTTCGATCTTCATAGCGCTCACTCAGTTCTTGCCAGAAAAGTTTATTTTGATCTTGCATTGTTTTATCAGTAACAACGATACAATTTTCTGGAATGTAGTCGAATAAAGTTTCCGTTTGTTCAAAGAATAAAGGAAGGTAATATTCAATGCCGGGTGAGGATAAGCCATTGCTGACATCACGATAAATATTACAGTTTTGAGGTTCACCTTCAAAACGAACGCGAAATGATTGACGAAATTGTTTAATCCCATCTTTATCAAGAGGAAATTCGCGAGCAGGTAATAAGTGTATATTCTCTAATTTTTCGATAGTGCGTTGAGTTTCAGGATCAAAACTTCTTATGTTTTCTATCTCATCGTCAAATAATTCTATTCTGTATGGGATCTTACTTCCCATTGGGAATACATCAAGTATGCTGCCTCGTACGGCAAATTCACCATGTTCCATAACGGAAGAAACACATTGATAGCCTGTTTGTTCAAAACGAACGCGTATATCGTCGAGTGATAACGTATCGCCAACATCTAGCATTAAACTATGTGCATTAATATACGACTGTGGAGCAATTCGTTGGGCGAATGTTTGAATCGGGATTACGATAATCCCGGTTTTTAAATGTGGTAATTGAGATAAGCTTTGTAAACGTTCAGAGATGATATCTTGGTGAGGCGAAAAGATATCATAGCTTAAGGTTTCCCAATCAGGGAAATGTAATAGAGGAATATCATTGGGTGTGAAAAATTCAATCGCACTTTCAAGTTGGTGTGCTTCTGATACTGAGCCAGTAATGACAATAACGGGTTGTTGAGTCTTTTTAGCTGTTTCCACTAATGCTAAAGCAAGAGAATTCCCATATAGCTGACCCCAGTATTGAGTTTGTAGGTTATTAACAGGAATAACAGGGGCAAGTATTGTTTGCAGTGACTCTGCAGTTTGGATATCTGACATGGGAGCTAAATTAGAGTATAAAAATTCTTTAGTTAATAAAGGCCAATTCTATAGTGAATTTATTGCTAGGAATAGCACTATATTTTGTTCCTGCCCAAAAAAACATTCTATCAGAAAAGCTTCCTACCAGAAAAAACAGTTCCAAAAGAGTCGTTCGAACTTAGTTTTTATCTAATTTCTTCAGTTGTTAATTTCTTGTCGTAAATACGAGGTGCAATTACACCATAACCCTTCATCTGCCAATGTACCAGTTCAGTCATTGCTGATGGTACTATTTTAACAAAATCATAAAAATCTTCATCTTTATAGCCAAAATCATGAGCTGCAAGCGAGCAGACTTTAAATTGGACGCCTAGAGATTCGTAATATTTCATTCGTTCTACAGCTGTTTTATATTTGCTGTAATTTCTCTTTGTTAAAGTCACAATTTCTGTTCCATGTATTAGCACAATAATATCTAGAAATTCGGGTGCGTAGTCATACGGACTATCCATCAATGGCGTCATTAAGGAACGTACCCAATATAGTGCAGCATTAATTTTTTCGGGATGATCAAAATAAAAATCGTAAATAACTTTTTGCGATTCATAGGGGGTATAGGATAGTTTTGAAATTTCTTTACTTATTGATACTGGAGAATACCAGCACAAGGCTAACAATAGTCCGAAGATAATGGTAAATGATTTATACATGTCATCACCTCATTTAATAACGATTTATTTAAGGTAAAAAAACCAGCTATTAAATTAATAATAGCTGGTTTTTAATAAATCACTAAGGTTTAAAAGTGAATAAATCTTGAATTTAGTTTTTAAAAGGCAAGATGTAAACCGACATAAGGACCAGTAAAATCTATATCAACATACTCATTTGCGGTTGTATCTTCATAGTCAATAACGAAGCTACGGTAACCTATTTCAGCACCAATAATGTAGTCAGAGGTATAGCGAAGTCTAACTAAAGTGTCGGTAAAACTACTACCATCATATGCTATGTAACTCATGTCTCCCGCAATTTGTAACCCATAAGGTAGCTCGATTTGTAAACCAGCGTAGAGCATAGGAACGGTTTCATCAAAAACTTCATTTACTGAAACGCCCGTAGTATCCATTTTAACCGAACCGTCAAAAGACTTAACATTTAATCCCAAATCGAAACCAACAATGTTATCAAGCACATTCCAATAAAGGGCTATTTCTGTGTGATCTAAGTTTAATGAAGAGGTGATTTGGTCGCTTATAGAAAAACTTTGACCGTTATAAGTGAAGTTTTTTACCGCAGTACCTGAGCCTGTCGTACTTAATGACGTGCTACCGATACGGATATTAGGTAGTACAGGGATTGGGTGCTCAATATAGGCGAGGACAAAAGTTTGTTTGTTATCCTGTAAAAACAGGTCAGTTTTTAAATCAACTTCAAAGCCTACAGTTGCAGAATCTCGAATTTTTCCTGAAACTTCATAGTCCCACGAGTTGCCGTTTACGATAACAAGATCTGCACTTGCAATGCTGGGCATTAGTAAAAGTGAGAGTAAAAATGTTTTTAAATTAAATAATTTTTTCATGAGGCAAGCCTTTGTATTATATTTGATTTCCTTATTATCGACTCAGAGTGAACTTTTCTTGAGCATTTAATTAGGGTTATATTAGTTTGTTGTAATTATACCACGACAACTTTTCTTGCGTATGCAATCGTTTAGCTATGGATTCTTATGCTATTTCTATGCCAGAGAGTAACGCTTAATAGCGTAGTGTGATGCTGTTGTTCTTTTGAAGCAGCTCAAGGTGTCTTAGAAAGCTCATTCCTAATAATATTTCATCGAATGTAACATTGGGATTGATGGATGCCGAGATATTTTTTAATTCTATCTCACCTAAGGCAACTTTTTCTAAACGTGTTTTATAACCAAATGCGAGTCCATTCGCTGTTTCAAAACGAATTTTTCGTCCTCGCTTCAATCCTATTTCTTTTGCGATATGGGCGGGTATGGAAACATCATTAGCGCCTGTGTCGAGTAAGAATGTAACCGGTGTACTGTTTATAAAGCCTTTTGCGATGTACTGTCCTTGTCGGTTTGCCTCAAGAGTAATCTCAATATCACCCTGACGATTCACTTTAGAATAAACAGATTGGTTTGGATTAAATTCATTTTGTTGCCAGTTGTAAAAAAATAAAGTGAGTAATGCTAATAGACCTATCCACATTCCAAAGACCATTACTTTTGCAATGGTTCCTATTTGCTCATCATTTGTATTGGTTTGTTTTGGCATTACATTTCTCATTTTCAGTAAACTACGATTAAGAAGTTTAAATTTACACCAGAAATAGCGCATTTACGTCATTTATTGGCAATATATTGACACCATTTACTATGGTTTTTCACGTCAAATTATTGTCACGTATCGATTTACATTGCCTAAGTGTTAGCCAATACAAGCGCCAATTATTTGGCGAAAATATATTTAAGTCATTGATTTTATTGCCGATATCCTAATTTAACAGATATTCCAACATAAACTAAAGTGGTTTTTTATATGTTTAAAGTAATGTTTATTATCTTTTTTGGCGCAATAACTTTTAATGCCAGTGCTGAAGAATTGTTTGTTGTACTTAACGGTAAGGCTATCCATAGCGGCAGCGGTAACTATAACGAAGATAACTGGGGTGTAGGTTTCGAATATGATATTAAAGCCGAAGATAAATGGATACCTTTTGTTGCTGGAAGTACTTTTAAAGATAGTAATGATCAAACTTCCAATTATCTTGGTGGCGGATATAAGTATCGAGTTCCTTTAGAAAAGGATAAAGATGGTTGGCGTGTTGATTTTAGCTTTATTGCCTTTTTAATGACTCGAAAAGATTATAACAATAATGAACCCTTTCTTGGAGCTCTACCATTTATTGCTATTGGCACGAGTAAAGTTATGCTAAATGTGACCTATATACCAAAAGTTACACCGAAGACAGTTAGTTTATTCTACTTTCAGTTAAAGTTTAAATTGATGGAATTCAATTAGAAATAAGTCAATATTGAATAATCATATGCAATAAAGATAAAGGTTTGCTATATTCGACCTAACTCATTGTATTGTTGACGTAAACACATGTTAAAAACAGAATCTATCTTGCTAAAAGTTGTACTTTTAGCTTCTTTATTATTCTCAATTTTGAATCTATCTTCTTGCTCATTTACTCCTGAGGCATTCGATTCTTTAGATAAAACGCTTAAAGCTTATGAGAAGGCTATTCGTTGGCAGGATTATAAATTTGCACGGGTGTTTCAACTAAAGCCAGTTGATATATCAGATTTACAACGTCAGCGATTAAAAAGTATTCGAGTCACTAGTTATAAAGTTATTCATAAAGTCATCGCTCCCGACTATTCTAAAACAGATATTTTAGTGGATATTCGTTATTATCAAGACTCTTCAGCGGTTGAGAGAGTTATAACGGATAGGCAGAAGTGGATATATGACGCTGAAGCTGATCGCTGGCAGCTGGATTCTCCCTTTCCCGATTTTAAATTCCATTAGACGAGCATTTTCCTAAACCCTAATTGCTAAGTTTAGTGCGTAGCCCTTTACTGCATATTGCCGTGAGGCATTGGTGCTTCAGGATTTGAGCTTTCTGTTTGCATCTTTTCTTGCTGTTTATTTTCTTGTGTTTTATTTTCTGGCATATCATTATTTTGGTGCATTTCTAAAGCAGAATTTTCCTTATTTTTACTTTCAGCCATAGGAGGTTCTTGAATTAACCCCATTGGTTTGTTTGTTGATAGAGAATGAATAACATATTGATATTCAAATATGACGTTGTAATTTGGGTAGTTCCAGCGAGTAATAGGGGGTTCTCCAACTTCTGCTTCTTTTGATGTTGGTTCGCCAAAGTTCTCAAGGACTTCGGTCATCGACATTCCGCGCCCAGGCAACGTAACAGAGAAAGATTTAGGTGTAGTTGGCATTTGTAAAACTTCAGCGTAGGACGAGGCTGTATAGCCAAGAGAACTTAATCCAATCATTAAAGTAAGAGAGCTAAGGTAATATTTACTATTGTGCTTATAAATTTCAAGCATTTTATACTCCAAGTTTTACATAACTGCCAATCAGTCTGCTATCTTATTACATATATATAGATTTTCTAATTAGATGCTTTTAATCTACTATTGTCATTAATTATTGCCTTTTATTGAGTGAAAATCCAGTATCTACTTAATATTACTTGTTATAAGAGCTTAATTACGATATTTATCTTTAGCAGTGAAAATACTACTACGAGAATATAAATGGTTTATGTTGAATCACAATTAATTACTGACAAGCTAGCAACAAATGAAGGGGTTCTTCAATGGCTGGAGCATATCGGAGCTGATTCTAACCCCGCTGATGTTGAGCTTATCCGCAAAGCCTTTGTAGTTGCTGAGCAGGCTCATAGTAATCAAGTACGTGCTTCAGGTGAGCCATATGTTAATCATGTTGTGGCTGTTGCGGATATTCTTGTTAATTTAAATTTGGACTATGAATCAGTAGCTGCAGCATTTTTACATGATGTGGTTGAAGATTCGGATATTACGCTTGATGAAATTCGTCAGCAATTTGGAAACTCTATTGCTGAATTAGTTGATGGCGTTACGAAAATGCATGCAATTGATAGCCAAGTTGATCAATATCGTCATGAACATGATCAAGAGCAAGCTGAGAGCCTGAGAAAACTACTTTTAGCGATGGCTAAAGATGTACGCGTTGTGTTAATTAAATTAGCTGATCGCTTACACAATATGCGAACACTTAAATTCTTATCTCCTGATAAACAGAAGCGTATTGCTCAGGAAACGATAGATATTTATGCGCCATTAGCAAACCGATTAGGCATCTGGCAAATTAAGTGGGAACTTGAAGATTTGTCTCTTCGTTATTTAGAACCATTTGACTATAAGCAAATTGCTTCGTATTTAGATGAGCGCCGCGTTGACCGGGAACTGTACATCGATAATATTGTTAAAACCGTTAGCAACGAATTAAATAACGTAGGTATACATGCTTTAGTAACCGGACGTCCTAAGCATATTTATAGTATTTGGAAAAAAATGAAGAAGAAAGGCTTGGGCTTTCATAGTCTTTATGATGTTCGAGCTATCCGCGTTATCGTTGATAATGTTCAGCAATGTTACGCCGCTTTGGGTGTAGTACATACATTGTGGCGTCATATTCCAAATGAATTTGATGATTATATAGCAACCCCAAAAGAAAATTTATATCAATCGATTCACACGGCTGTTATTGGGCCACGAGGTAAAAGTATAGAAATTCAAATTCGTTCTGAAGCGATGCATGATCATGCCGAGTGGGGCGTTGCAGCTCATTGGCGATATAAAGAACAGTCAAAAAATAATGCAGACTATGACCAAAAGATAGCATGGTTACGTCAATTGCTTGACTGGAAAGAAGAATCAAATGATGCCGGTGATTTTATTGATCGCTTTAAGTCTGAAGTTTTTCAAGACAGAGTGTATGTGTTAACACCCACTGGCGACGTTATGGATCTGCCGCAATCGTCAACGCCTTTAGATTTTGCATATCATGTTCATACCGAAGTGGGGAATCATTGTCGTGGTGCTAAAGTTAATGGACATATAGTGCCGCTTACCTATGAGCTAAAAAGTGGAGAGCAAGTGGAAATACTCACAACTAAAAATGGTAACCCGAGTCGAGATTGGTTAAACCCTCAATTAGGTTATTTAAACTCTTCACGAGCGCGCTCAAAAGCCAGGCATTGGTTTAAGTTACAAGATTTTGATGACAACAATTCCCATGGACATACAGTTTTAGATAAAGAACTAAATCGGTTAGGTGTTAGAAATATTAATCATCAAAGTATCGCCGAACATTTCCATTTTAATGATACCAATGATTTTTTTGCTGCGATTGGTCGAGGTGATATTAATTCAACTCAAATTGCAAATTCAGTTAATAAATTAACTAAAAATGAACAACAAGAATATAAACACACTTCAATAACCCGTGTTCGCAAAAAAGAATCAAGTGGAGATGTAACTATTCAAGGTGTGGGTAATTTGCTAACTCACTTTGGTCAATGTTGTAAGCCTGTTTTAGGTGATGCCATTATCGGTTTTATAACACAAGGTAGAGGCGTTACGATTCATAAAAAGGATTGTCGAAATATTCTTAAAATGGATGATACTCGCAGAATGCGTTTGATTTCTGTTGAGTGGTTACCAGAGCATGAAACATTGTATGCTGTTGATATAAGTATTGATGCAATTGATAGAGCTAATTTATTACGTGATATTTTTGCAATCTTTACTCATGAAAAAATCAATGTTACGCGCTCTAATACAAGTTCAAATAAAAAAAGAAATACTGCCACGATGGTTTTTAGCTTGGAAATAGCTGATATTACGCAGTTAAGTAGAGTGTTGAATCGTTTGTTGCAGCTTGAAAATATAATGGATGTGCGACGTGTTACGACCTAATCGCCGAAAGCATTTTTTAATGTAAGATGTTTACTAAAATCTGCTTCACTGTATTAACATCAAAAGGTTTATTGCAAATAGCAGATACCCCCGACTTTTGAATATTAGCTATTCTATTTTCATCGCTTACACTTGAAACCATTAAAATAGGAATGTTTGATTGATTGCTTTTGGTTCTTATATATTCAATTAATTCATCGCCATTCATTTCTGGCATGTTGTAATCTGTAACAATTAAATCATAGGATTCATTTGCGATTAAGTTTACAGCTTCTCGACCATTATTGGCATGAGTAATTTTGCTAAACCCCATATTTGAGAGAATGCGAGTTATGTGGTTAAGTGAAGTGATACTGTCATCAACGATAAGAGTATTTAGTTGATGAACATCTACACCGCTAGTTTGAAGCTCATTCGAAGAGAAATAAAGTAATGCCGAATTGAGAGCAGTATTGAGTTGCTCTTGATTAAATGGCTTTGGCAATAATGCAATGGTTCCCGCTTGGCGAATGGGTTCTAGATAACGATAATGTGTTTCACTCGAAATGAGCATAAAAGGTATTTCACTTAAGGAGGGAGTATCACGCATTTTTTGAATTAATTCAGTTCCAGTAATATCCTTAAGATGCATTGCGCTAATGGTAATATCACATGGTTTGCTTTGCATTTTATCTAAAGCTTCTTGCCCAGTTTGGACCCAGTTAATGTGATGAATACCTGAGTCATATAAATGATCAATAATAATCTTATGTTGAGTAGGTGACGGTTCAACAAGTAAAACGGTTAATTCATCTAAAGGAAGTGATGCTTGATTGTCAGGCATAAGGTCAACTCTGTTTATGAACGGGGTACATCAATAGTATTCGGCTAGAATCTCAATTTCTTTAGGGAAAGATCACTGCAGCTAAATGAAACTAAATACGTAAAGTACAGTCTGGTTCAAAAGAAATATGACTAATATAAAGTAATATAGTATTAATGAAATAAACGAGAATTGAGGCGAGTTAATATTACTTGTAAGTCATTGTATTTCATAGGAAATGATAGGTATTATGTGGCTGATTATGGTATTAAAGCTAAATAATGACTACACTTTGCCGATAAAACCTTTGTTCTGCTCAATAAAACAATAAATGGTTTTTGAAGTGATTTAATTAAGGAATCCCAATGTTAGCGCTAAGAAAATTTTATTTCATAAGTGTACTTTTTGCAGTTGTATTTTCTATTATCACAGCTTCATCATGTGAAGCTCAGGCGGATGATGGGAATTCATTTTCACTTGGAATTATTCCCCAACAGTCAGCTAAAAGAATTCATAGCTTATGGAGTCCGTTAATAAAATATATTGAGCAACAAACTAACTATCCATTTTACTTACATGGTTCAGCAAATATTCCAACTTTTGAAGATAGCTTGTTTACTGGAAAATTTGACTTAGCTTATGTAAATCCTCGAACTTTTATAGACGCAAGTAAACATGCAGGTTACTTACCGTTAGTTCGGGAGGGGAAAAAGAAACTTAAAGGTATTATTGTTGTTTCAAAAGATAGTGAAATTCAATCATTGACTGATTTAAATGGCCTTCGATTTGTGTCTCCTAAAAATGCATTCGCCGCAAGTACCTTGACGCGATTAAATATGCATGCGCTTGGTCTAACGTTTACTAATAGTTTTGTTAGTACTCATACTCAAGGCTACGCCCTTGTTGCTACTGGTGCAGTTGATGCTGCCGGTGGTGTTCTAAGAACATTTAATAGCCTTGAACCAGAATTAAAAAATCGTTTACGTATTTTATGGACTTCTGCAGGCGTAACACCTCATGCATTTATAATTCATCCGCGAATTAATAGTATTGTAAAACAACGAATTTTAGAAGCAATTCTAAATTTCAAGGACACCCCGGAAGGTGTTGCATTTTACAGCGCTATGCACATGACGCCTTTTATCGAAGCTCAAGACAAAGACTGGAATGATGTGCGACAATTAATGGGTTTTTAAGTTTAGATTTTTATCGTAATGTTATAAATATAATATCTTTATTTCCCTTTGCTTATAATTAGCAGTATAAAAATCGTAGCAAACCTATCCTTATTTGTGGTTTAATGTACTGATGTATAAACCTTTTGAATTATTTGTTGGTCTTCGTTATACCCGAGCAAAACGTCGTAACCATTTTATCTCATTTATTACCTTTTTCTCTGTGGCTGGAATAGCTTTAGGAGTAACGGCTCTTATTACTGTAATGTCGGTTATGAATGGCTTTCACAAAGAAGTCAGTAATCGAATTCTTGATATGGTGGCACACATCACGGTGACGAATTTCGACGGAAATTTGTACACTCCTGATGTCGTTATTAAACAATCTAAACTGAACTCACATGTTAAAGCTGCCGCGCCTTACATTGATGGCCAGGGAATGTTGATTTATGGAAGTAATGTAAATGGCATTATTATTCGAGGTGTCGATCCCGTTAAAGAGAAAGGTGTTTCAAAAGTTGCGACTAAAATGGAAACGGGGAAATTAGAGGATCTTAATGCAGGTAAGTTTGGAATTATTCTTGGTCGTGATTTAGCTAGAAATTTAGGAGTAACGATTGGTGATAAGGTAACGATGGTAACACCAAGTGTTAACGTGACTCCTGCAGGTGTATTACCAAGGCTTAAACGTTTTAAATTAGTAGGAACTTTTCACGTTGATATGCACCCTTATGATTCCACGATGGCAATTATAAATATTAAGGATGCTGCTCGGTTATTTAGAAAGAAAAATAACGTTACAGGTGTACGCTTAAAAATTGATGATGTATTAAATTCACAGGATGTTGGTGATGAGTTACAACAAGGTGTGCTATCTGGTTATTGGGTGAGAGATTGGACTTATTCTCATCGAAATTGGTTTAGGGCAGTTGAAATTGAAAAGCGTATGATTTTTATTTTATTAGTTCTTATTATTGCGGTAGCCGCTTTTAATATTATATCGACACTTATTATGCTAGTAACCGATAAGCAAAGCGATATTGCTATATTAAGAACCTTTGGAGCATCTCCCTTTAGTATTATGAAAATATTTTTTGTTCAAGGCTGTGTAATTGGAGTCTTTGGAACCATGCTAGGAGTTGTAGGTGGTGTGTTGTTATCACTAAATATAGGTAGTGTTGTTGGATTCTTTGAGCGTTTATTAGGAATGCGAGTTCTTGATCCAACTGTTTACGTAATTAGTGAATTTCCTTCGGATTTGCACTGGAGTGATGTTTCCACCATTTCGATGGTGTCATTTGGTATTTCGTTATTAGCAACCTTATATCCAGCTTATCGAGCAAGTAAAACTCAACCTGCTGAGGCGTTACGTTATGAATAAGTCTTCGTCGAATGTGGTTGAGTGTATTAATTTACAAAAAACTTTTACTGAAGGGCCCGCTCATGTCAACGTACTCAGTGATATTAATTTTTCAGTTGGACTTGGGGAGCAGGTAGCTATCTTAGGTGCCTCTGGTTCAGGTAAAAGTACTTTGCTTCATCTCCTTGGCGGTTTGGACTTACCAACTTCTGGTGATGTTGTTTTAAACGGCGAACATATTTCGCAGCTTTCTGAAGTTGAACGTGGAAAATTACGTAATAAATCGATTGGTTTTATTTATCAATTTCATCATTTACTTCCTGAGTTCAGTGCACTTGAAAATGTCGCTATGCCTTTATTAATTGGTGGAGCAAAAGTTTCCTATGCAGCAAAATTAGCGGAAGACATGTTGGATCGGATGGGGTTAGATAAGCGTCAGTTGCATAAACCTGGCGAGTTGTCGGGTGGAGAGCGTCAGCGTGTAGCTATTGCTCGAGCATTAGTCACTTCTCCCAAATGTATCTTGGCTGATGAACCTACGGGAAATTTAGATTCTAAAACAGCTGAATCAGTTTATGCTCAAATGCTAGAGTTAAATAAAGATTTAAATACAAGCTTTATTATTGTCACCCACGATGAACGCTTAGCTAAAAGAATGGATAGAACGTTTCAGCTTGATAGTGGAGTTTTAGTTTCGTAGAGTTAGTTTTTTGATAAGTGTTTTCGTTTATCTTTTCTTTTTTGCCAGCGTCTAACGACCTGTAATCGCCAGAGTAAACGAACCGTAATCATTCCGATTGACGCACTAACCATTCCTGCAATAAAACTTCCTAGTAAAAATGGCTGCCAAATTTCACCTAGAACGGTTTGTAGCCATTCAATTGATAGTTCAAAATGCACATCTTGAAGTGTGCCACCTAAAATTAACTGTCCTAACTCGTAGCAGAAGTAATACATCGGTGGCATCGTTAGAGGATTTGTAATCCACACTAGACCTACCGAAATAGGTAAATTGACACGAGAATATATTGCAAGTCCAGCCGCTAGAGCCATTTGAAATGGTACGGGTACAAAAGCCATTGATATGCCGACAAAAAATGCGCCTGATACAGAGCGACGATTTATGTGAAGTAAATTCGGATCGTGTAATAACTTTCCGAAAAGGCGGTTCAGTGTTTCATGACTTCTAATTTTGTCGTGATCAGGAAGATAGCGTTTTAAGAATTTTTTTGGCATACAAGCTTAAGTTAGAAAGTGTAGATAAAGGCAATAATGCACATTATACGCCACTAGGCTTCTGCTGTTGAGTATTATTTGTTAATCTGTATCAACTTTAGCACAATTCTAAAAGGATTTAGGATATGCGTCTTTGGGCTCTTGGTCTATTTATAGGGATTTTATTGGTTCAACAACTGAGCCAATTGCCTTCGTTGTATTGGTTGGCATTAGTTCTAGTTTCTCTTGTGGCTCTAAAGCCAATCTCGAATGTAACTTCTTACCGTGGCCTGCTTGTTGTTATAAGCGGAATAGCTTTTGGTTTTACCTGGGGCCTTGGTCATGCACACTGGTTGATGGGGCAGCGTTTACTTCCTCAGTATGAGGGAGTTGATCTTGTGATTGAAGGTCAAATTGTATCTCTTCCCGTGACAGCAGCTAGTGGTGCAGATTCTTATAACAAATTTTCTCAACTACAACGTGTTCGTTTTGACTTTGCTCCTGTTAAGATTCAACGTTATAAAACACATTCTACTAATAATAGTCTGGAAAATATCTCAGTAAACCAATTTCCTAAACTCATTAGATTAAGCTGGTATCGTCCTACTTCAAAAGTTAAAGCAGGAGAATTTTGGCATTTTAATGTTCGTTTAAAGCGGCCACATGGAATGCTTAATCCGGGAGGTTATGATTATGAAAGCAACTTATTTCAAAAGCGAATTCAAGCTAAAGGCTCAATACGAAATAAGTTAGTAAATAAAATGCTTACAAGTTACTTGGATGATTTTTCTATAAAAAGCTCCTTGTTAAAAATTCGTCAGACACTTCAATTGAAATTAAGTGAAGAAGTCGATATAGGAAAGAACTCAACTTTTATTAGTAACGTAACTCAGTCATTGATATTAGGTTATCGAGGTGGGCTCGATTCAAGTCAGTGGAGAATTTTACAACGAACCGGCACTATCCACTTAATGGCTATATCGGGTCTACATATTGGCCTTGTCGCAACATTAGTTTATGGACTCTTTGGATTATTGTGGCGTAGCATAGGGATTGGTTGTTTAAATATACCTGCGCCACAAATAGCTGCTGTTGCGGCATTGATTGCGGCTACCTTGTATGCTGCATTAGCTGGTTTCACCATTCCAACTCAACGCGCTTTAATAATGTTAGTCGTTGTAATGCTTCATATCATATTTAAGCGCACACCATTACCTGTGAGTAAAACTGTTTCTGTTGCGTTGATCGTTGTGTTATTAGTTGATCCATTAGCGGTGCTCTCTCAAGGATTTTGGTTATCTTTTCTTGCGGTTAGTTTGATTCTTTATTTGGTACGTTTGAATACTATTAAGCGAAATAAAAAAATATATAATTTAGTAACTTTTAGTTCAAATGATTTAGATGAATATTGTCTGGATAAAGCTAAAGAACAAGATACGTTTCTAGAGAGGACATTAAAACGTTCTTTAAACGGGACTTTAGATTTCGTACGAATTCAATGGGTTTTAACGTTAGCTCTTTTTCCGGTGGTATTGTATTTTTATCAATCCTCTTCGTTAATTTCTCCTGTCGCTAATTTTATCGCTATTCCTGTTGTAAGTTTCGTTGTTGTTCCTCTAATGTTTTTAGGAAGTTTTTTTATATTTATGAATGCGACAGTCGCAAATAATATTTTTGTTATTGTCGATTATGTTTTTGATTTGTTATGGCGTTTTCTTGAAGCGCTTTCTAGTTGGGACTATGCGACATTTGATTTTTCTATTGCTTCTTATGGAATGATATTTTCATATTTTGCTGTCGTATTATGGTTATGCGTTAAGGGAACCCCAATGCGTTGGTTAGGCATAATTCTAGTGCTACCTTTATTTTTTCATTCAAAGAATTCAATCTTACAAGGTGAAGCCGTTATCACAGTCCTTGATGTGGGGCAGGGACTATCGGTGGTTATTCAAACGAAGGAGCACAGTGTTGTATTTGATACAGGCCCTAAATACAGTTCAAATTTTGATATGGGTCGAGCCGTTGTTGTACCTTATCTTCGTCATATAGGACAAGCTGATATTGATACTCTCATTATCAGTCATGGTGATAATGATCATATTGGAGGATTTAATTCTATTACGGAGTTGTTGCCGATAAAGCGCGTTTTAACAAGTATCTCAAATTCAAAAATAATCAAAAATTCTAAAAATAATACTATTGGAGTCGATAAAAATTACATAATTTCATCATGCCGAGTCGGTGATACTTGGGTGTATGATGATGTTGAATTTCGTATTTTAAGTCCCCTTGAAGAAATTAAGTCAGAAATCGAGTCTGAAATTGGCTCAATAAACGGACATGACAAGAATAACCAGTCATGCGTTCTTAAAGTATCGAGTAAATATGGTAAAGCACTTATTACAGGTGATATTGAAAGGGAAACCGAATCCCATCTTTATCACACCATGGCAAAAGAACTCGGTGCTGATGTGCTAATAGTACCTCATCATGGCAGCAATACGTCTTCATTGAGCGGTTTTATTGAGGCTGTTGCTCCAAGACATGCAGTGTTTACTGTGGGCTATAGAAACCGCTACAACTTACCAAATAGCAAAGTAATAAAGCGATATAAAGAGTCTAGCCAGGCAAGGCTGTATAGAAGCAATGAAACAGGGGCTCTTATTTTTGAGTTCAAAGACAAATCCGCGCTAAATCCAATTTCATATCGTGAACAGGTAACGAAATATTGGCATTTAAAGAACCTATGAGGATTTTGAGCTATTGCTTCCTTAGGAGAGGGGTCTTTGGTAAAGTAGCAGACAATTGTTATATAAAGTCAGTTATTCTATAAGTAGCCTAACCTATTGAATATTAATGATTTTATTGGTTTTTATAGGCTGCGCTACAATAGTGATAATGTTAATAACTAAATAATAAAGGTAAATAGTGTGTTTGAAATGATTCAAGCGGGTGGCTGGTTAATGCTACCTTTAATATTAAGCTCAATCTTTGCAGTTGCCATTATCGGCGAACGGTTTTGGTCGTTACAAGAAAAACGCATTACGCCGAAGCATCTTGTCGGGCAAGTATGGCAATGGTATAAAAATGATGACTTAGATGAGAAGCATATTGAGGCTTTGGCAACTAGCTCACCTTTGGGACAAGTTCTTGCTGCGGGTCTTGTTAATCGTCATCATCCTCGAGCCATAATGAAAGAAAGCGTAGAAGAGTCTGGCCGACAAGTAATAGTATCTTTAGAAAAATATTTAACGACACTGGGGACTATTGCTCAAATTACACCATTACTTGGTTTACTCGGAACCGTAATAGGAATGATTAAAGTCTTTTCTGCAATCACGACTCAAGGAGTAGGCAACCCCGGTGTATTAGCTGGTGGTATATCTGAAGCACTCATTACGACCGCAACTGGATTATGTATCGCAATTCCAAGTTTGTATTTTTATCGTCATTTTAGAGCACATGTAAATATTCTTGTTTTGAAGATGGAAGAAGAATCTTTGAAAATCATCGATGTTATGCATGGTGATCGTGAATCTTCTTCAACTGATTAAACGAAAACTAAAATGAATTTTAAAATTACTAGAGATGATGAACCTCAACTAAATCTAACGCCTTTAATAGACGTTGTATTCTTATTGCTGATATTTTTTATGGTATCAACAACATTTGATAAACAAGCAAAGTTAAGCATCGATTTACCTGAAGCAGATGGTAAGCCTGTAAAAGCTCAAAAAAACTTTAAAATTGAAATTGCAATAGATGGCCAAGGACATTATTTTGTTAATCAACGACGTTTAAAAGAAGATAGTCTTAAAACACTAAAGAGTGCCATAGAAATAACAAAAGCCAAGCATAAAAATCCTCAAGTAATTATTAGCTCAGATAAAAATACTCCATACCAGGCATTCATAACAGCAATGGATGCGGCAAAACAACTTGGTTTGGAACATGTGAATTTAGCAACTAAAAATTCCTCGAATTAAAATATAAATGAAAAATAGAATTTCATGACGAAAATCACCAATACAAGTGGCCTAGCAATATACAAAAGGTTGCTTACTTATGTACTTCCTTTATGGAAAGTTTTCGTACTTGCTTTGCTCGGTATGGTCGCAACGGCTTATACTGAAGTACGTTTTGCTGAATTAATTGATCCCATGCTTGAAGGTGGGTTTGTAGATAAAGATAAAGACGTTATAACAATGGTGTCTCTAACACTTTTAGGTATTTTTACCCTTAGGACAGTAGGCACCTTTGTTTCTGAATTTGGTATGGCTTGGGTTTCTAGAACCGTTGTATTCAATTTACGTGGAGAGATGTTTGAAAAGTTTTTGGTTTTACCTGTTGAATATTATGACAATACAACGGCCGGTAGATTACAATCAAAAATGATTTATGATGTTGAGCAGCTTGCTGAAGCATCATCAGGTGTTATCAAAGTATTAGTTCAAGATTCGATAACAATTATATGGCTACTTGGCGTTATGTTGACCTTAAGCGTTAGCTTAACAATGATACTTTTAGCAACCATCCCTTTCGTCGCAATTATAGTTACCATCGTTACAAAAAAATTCAGAAGATATAGTCAACGAATACAAGCTTCAATGGGTACAGTATCAGATGTATCAGAAGAGTCGGTAGATGCAAATCGTGAAATAAAAATATTTGGTGGGCAACAATATGAGCTAAACAAATTTAAAGATGTAAACACACACAATAGAAAACAATTTTTAAAGTTTGCAGCAACCAATGCTTTTAGTGCTCCCGTTATTCAGCAAATTGTAGCATCAGCTTTTGCCGTTATTGTTTATGTCGCGGCGAATGATGATATTACAAATTCTTTAAAAGTTGGACAATTCGCCTCTTTTTTATTGTCAATGATCTTGCTGATGCAGCATGCGAAACGCCTTACAACGGTTAATTCTGCTTTGCAGCGTGGTATTGCAGCGGCTCAGAGTGTGTTTTCTTTTTTAGATATTGATATTGAGAAAGATAAAGGCCGAGATGAGATAAAAGATATTCGAGGTTCAGTTCAATTAAAAAATGTATCTTTCAAGTACAAAAAAGATAGTGAGATAATATTAAAAAATATTAATTTAGATATTAAAGCAGGTCAGAGTGTTGCATTTGTGGGTCGCTCTGGCGCCGGTAAGACAACGTTAGTTAGTTTATTACCCCGTTTTTATAATCCAACAACGGGCAATATTTTAATTGATGGTAATGATACACAACAGCTATCTTTGAAAAATCTTCGCAAGCATATCGCTTTAGTGAGTCAACATGTGACATTGTTTAATGACACAATAGCTCATAATATTGCTTACGGTGGATTAGAAATCGCTACTGAAGAGAGTATTATTGCCGCGGCTAAAGCTGCTCATGCTTATGAATTTATAGAAAAATTACCAAATAAATTAAATACGATAGTAGGGGATAATGGCTTATTATTATCTGGTGGCCAACGTCAACGGCTTGCAATAGCTCGTGCATTCTTAAAAGATGCGCCTATACTTATTCTGGATGAAGCTACATCTGCATTAGATACTGAGTCAGAGAGATATATTCAAGATGCTATGGCTGAATTGTTAAAAAATCGAACGACTTTTATTATTGCACATAGGTTATCTACAATTGAAAATGTCGATTTAATTGTTGTTATGGATCATGGAGAGATTATAGAGCAGGGAAGTCATAACGAATTAATTAAGAAAAATGGAGTTTATACTGAATTACATAAGCTACAATTTTCTAGAAAATAAGAAAACGTGAAAAAATCAAAATTACACAAAATTATAAATGATACGTGGTATACACCTAGTACGTTGACACAGATTCTTAGGCCTCTTTCTTTGTTATTTTGTGGGATAGTTGCTGTTAGGAAAACGCTATATTCACTTAAAATATTTAAACAAACAAAATTAAATGTACCCGTTATAGTGGTAGGTAATATAACGGTTGGAGGTACTGGTAAAACTCCTTTAGTTATCTGGATTGCAAACTATTTAAAAGAAAGTGGGTTTTCACCGGGTATAGTAAGTCGTGGTTATATGGGTAAAGCTAAATCATGGCCTCAACAGGTGCGCCCTGATAGTGATCCCGTTATTGTCGGTGATGAGGCAATCTTAATTTCTCGGCATGCTCAATGCCCTATGGCTGTTGGACCTAATAGAGTTGATGTAGCTCAAACATTATTAAAGTATTCAAATTGCGATATTATTATCTCTGATGATGGCTTACAGCATTATGCATTACACAGAACAATTGAAGTTGTTGTGATTGATGGAGTAAGACGTTTTGGTAATGGATTTTGTTTACCTGCGGGGCCTTTAAGAGAAGATGTAAGTAGATTAGATAAAGCTGATTTTATAGTAACAAATGGAATCGCTTCACCTGGTGAATATGCAATGCGATATTCTGGTAAAGAGTTAGTCGATTTACACGACAATGATTCAAAAGTGATGTTAACTGAACTTAAAGGACTAAAAGTTCATGCTGTATCAGCTATAGGTAATCCTCAACGATTCTTTGATTATCTCCGTAGTCAAGGTTTGGATGTTTTAGAACATAGTTTCCCCGATCACTATATGTACGTAGAATCAGATCTTGTATTTAATGATGATTATGCAGTTTTGATGACGGAAAAAGATGCGGTTAAATGCCAACGTTATAAGGTTAACAATTGTTGGTTTTTGCCAATAAATGTCGAAATGAAAAAAGAATTTGGTTTGAATTTATTAAATAAAATTGGTGAGAATGATGGATAAAAAATTACTGGATTTACTAGTTTGTCCTTTATGCAAGGGTAAGCTTGAATTTGTCGAAAGTGAAAATGAATTAATTTGTAATTTTGATAAATTAGCATATCCAATACGTGATGATATACCTATAATGTTAGAAGAAGAAGCGAGAAGTATTTGTATTTAAGTTGAATTTTTATATTAGACTAGTTATTTGTACTGGAATTTCGAATGCGAACGTAACGCCATTACCTGCATTGTTTTCGGCCCAAATTTTTCCATGATGTCTTCTTACTATTTCTTTGCTAATTGCCAAGCCTAAGCCAGTTCCTCCTGAACCATTATCTGTTTTACTACTTTGTGAAAATTTATCAAAAACTAAATCAAGTTCATCTTCAGGAATACCAACGCCTTCATCGACAATACTTATTTTGACAGATGGGATTTCTTCAGTATCTGAGGTTCTATGTCCTGCTATCATTGTAGAATTTTCAATTTTAATAGTTATAGACTTTCCTTTAGGCGTGAACTTTAACGCATTACCTAAAAGATTTCTTATAATTTGACTTATTTTCTCACTATCACAGTCAATTAAAGTTTCTTCTACTATGTAATTGGCTATAATCTTAATGTCTTTCTCTGTTGAAAGTGCTTCTAATTCATTTTTAACTGAGCGAACGATTAAGTTGATTTCTGAATTAGTGAAATGGAATTCTTCTTTTCCTGCTTCTAATTTAGCTAAATCTAGTAATGAATTAAGTAAGTTGAGTAAGCGATTGCCGCTTTGATAGATATTTTCAAAATAAGATTTAAGTTTTTTATTGTCAACTTTATTGTATTTAGTGATACCGAAGTTTGAAAAACTTAATATTCCATGCATTGGTGTTCTTAACTCATGTGACATATTAGCTAGGAAATCTGATTTTGCTCTATTGGCAGATTCAGCTGTTTCTTTTGCAAAGACTAAATCTTTTGTTTTCTCTTGAACGATATTTTCTAGATTATCTCTATGGTCTTTTAATGTTTCTTTTTGTTTTTCTAATTGTAAGTTTGCTTTTTCAAGACTTTTAGTTCGATCCATGACTTTATTTTCTAGAGATGTATTAAGCTCATTTATTTGAGTTAATGCATTTTCTTTAAGATTTATATTTGCTTCAAGATTGTCAATCATGGAATTAAAAGACCTAGATAGAAGACCTAATTCATCCAAACTACCAATAGTTACCCTCTGTGAAAAATCACCTTTCGAGACATTTTCAGAGCAGTATTTAAGTTCATTTATGCGTTTTAGTGTGCTGAGTTTAAAAATATAAAATATAATGATGCTTAAAAATATGAGCATCCCAAAGTTTATAAGTAATTCTCTGATAATGCTTGATTGTAATATTTTTTTGTAACGATGCTTAGATACCCCAATAATGACATTGCCTAATTTATTGCCCTCGAAATCAATGGGGGTTTCAATTGTAATCACGTCGGGTTCACTCTCAAGTGTAGTAATGAGACTTTTTAATTTAATATTTGGTTGCTTTAAAACTATTCTGCTTATAATGGGTTTTTTCTTGTCAAAATGCGATGTTATTAATTGATTCTCGCTATTTTTAATTGCGCAATATATGACTTCGTCTTGGTCACTAATATCTTTAACGTTGTCATTTAATGTACTAAAGTCAAAAGAAAATATTGCTTCCGGAACAATGAGCGAAACAACCTTACCTAATAATTTCCCTTTGTTAATTAATGCTGTTGAATAAGTATCCGTTTCAATTTTTATTTTTGTATAAATATTTATTCCAAGTGTGATTGTAAATACAAGTACTATGAGAAGTACAAACTTTAGCCCTAAGCTTAATGATTTTGTTTTGAAGTTATTCACACTAATTTAATACCGTTTTTGTACATAGTTATATCTTTAATATATCGACCTATATTCACCCACCTTTAATTCTAATTAAACCCAATAAAAACAAATAGTTACTTAAGTTATTCAAGGGGTATTTTTTTATACTTAAAACTAATGTTTTGGTATAAATAGTCGATAACAATATGTAAGTACTACCTACGTTTAAAGGGATAAAGGTCTTTTACATGTCAAAATTAAAAATTTTATCAGTGGATGATGAGCCAACAAATCAATTGGTTATTGAAGAACTTTTGGAGGAAAATTATGAAGTAAAGTTAGTTTATTCAGGTGAAGAATGTCTTGAAGTAGTTAAGGATTTTAAACCGAATTTAATTTTACTCGATATTAATATGCCAGGAATAGATGGGTATGAAACATGTGAGCGATTAAAAAAAGATGATGACACTAGGCAGATTCCTGTCATTATATTATCTGCACTATCAACAACTGAAGAAAAACTTAAAGGTTACGAGGTTGGAGCAGAAGATTATATAGCTAAACCTTTTGACCATGATGAGCTCATTCAGAAAATAGATAATACATTGAGTTTGAGGATTCTCGATAATTCTCACCAAATCGAAGTCGTTGATAAGGCTGCTGATGATAAAGCAAATGAAGAACTTCTAAACGAGTTACAAAGTTCACGTATCATTGCTATGGATGCAATGAGATATACAGGTGACTTAGGTACGGTTGTTAAATTTTATGAGGAAAGTGCTCAATGTAATACTTTTGAAGAACTTTTGGAAGCTATCTTTAGAGCAACTAGAGCGCTTGATTTGAATTCAAGCGTACAGATTCGTGATGGTGATGAAATTTTCAATAAATCTTCGTCAGGAGAAATGTCTGCAATGGAAGCTAGTGTTATAGATGTTTCTAAAGATAAGGGCAGATTTTTTGATTTCAAAGCTCGAACGATCATGAATTATGCCAACTCGTCTATTTTAATAAAAAATATGCCACTAGATGATGATAAAAAATATGGAATCATGAAAGATATACTAGGGGCGTTAGGAAATGGTGCGGAAGAACGTGTTCGTACCATTATTTTAGAACGTGCAATGAAAACGAATCGTGAGCAAGTTATTACACTTATTAAAGATACATTTAAAAACATAAATGCTCAATACTTGGTACGTTCCAGGGAAGGTTCTGAGATAATGGAAGGCATGATTAAAGATGTTAACTCAACAATCGAATCTATGGATTTACTCGCATATCAAGAAGAGCAACTTGAAAGTATTATGGAAAGTTTTAGACAGCGTAATGATATGCATGTAAATGAAGGCGTTGATTTAGGTGATGCTTCAGTTGCTGCTTTAGAGTCTATTAATTCCATTTTTAATATGCTTGAAAATTAAGTCACAACATCAGGTTTTGTACGTTGGCAACGTATTTTGATTTCTGCAAGATCATCTGCAATTCGTATTAAGTCTGTTAGAGCTGACTGAGTCTCTAAATTATGATGCTCTGGTTCTGCGATATACCTTTCAATATAAACACGCAGTGTTGCTCCTTCTGTTCCAGTACCTGATAATCTGAATACTATACGGGATTCATTTTCAAAGTGTATTCTGATTCCTTGATTCTTTGAAACACTCCCGTCAACAGGGTCGGTATAACTAAAGTCATCATAAAGGGTTATTTTATAGTCTGAATATTCATTTCCTAGAAATGACGATGATTTTGAGCGAAGATTTTCTATTAATTTTTCAGCTATATCAATGTCGATAGCTTCGTAATCATGTCGAGTATAGTAATGTCGACCATATTGTTTCCAATGATCACGTGTTATATTTTCGACGGATTGCTCTTTAATGGCAATCAAATTTAACCAGAATAATACAGCCCATATACCATCTTTTTCGCGTATATGATTTGAGCCTGAGCCAAAACTTTCTTCACCACAAAGTGTTATCCGATTATCATCGAGTAAGTTTCCAAAGTATTTCCAGCCTGTCGGGGTTTCATAGCAGTTGATCCCCATGGTTTCTGCAACTTTGTCGACAGCACGACTGGTTGGAAGTGAGCGTGCAACGCCTTTGATCCCTGAGAAGTAACCAGGTATTAAATGAGCATTTGCGGTCATAATGGCAAGACTATCGCTTGGATTAACAAAAAAGTTTTTACCGATGATCATATTTCTATCACCATCGCCATCAGACGCGGCACCGAAATCTGGCGCCGATTCTCCAGCGTTTAGTATTTTAACTAACTCCGTTGCATGGGTTAAATTTGGATCGGGATGACCACCTGAGAAGTCTTCTTGGGGGGAGCCATTAATAATGGCATTACTATTTGAAGATAATCGTTTCTCAAAAATTTCTTTTGCGTACGGGCCAGTAACAGCATGCATTGCATCAAAACACATTGTGAATTTCTTGCTTTTAAATAATGATCTGATTTTTTTAAAATCGAATAACTGTTCCATTAAATCTGAATATTCAAATTCAGAATCTATGATGTCAATTTGCATATCACCTATTTGGTAACTGCCAATATTGTCTAATGGGATATCAATTGTTTCACATATTTTATAACCATTAATTTTTTTTGTTAGCTCATAGACCGCGTCAGTAAATGAGGTTGGTGCTGGACCGCCATTGGCTATATTAAATTTAATGCCAAAATCACCGTCTGGCCCACCTGGATTGTGACTAGCTGATAATATTATCCCTCCAGCGGCATTGTACTTTCTAATTAAGCATGAAACAGCAGGTGTGGAAAGAATGCCATTTCGTCCAACCATGACATGTTTAATATTATTTGCTGCGGCCATTTTTAGAATAATCTGAATAGCTTGCTTATTATAATATCTGCCATCACCACCAAGTATTAATAGTCTACCACTAAGCTCCTTAGCAACAGAAAAAGTACATTGAACAAAATTTTCTAAATAGTGTTGTTGTTTGAAGGTATCTACTTTCTTGCGTAGTCCAGACGTTCCTGGTTTTTGATCAGAGTAGGGCTTAGTCGTTATATTTTTTTTATTCATTTTTATTAAACTTTTTTGGCGTTATTTAACTTACAAGCTATTATACCATTACAAGTTAAGGCTTATGTATTGAGTTAGTTTATTTTATGTTAATATGAGAAGATTATTCAATTACATAAACAAATAATAATCACTTTTACTAATAATTTATTGGAATACGAATATGGGTAAAGAAAAAACATCAATCCTTTTTGTTTGCATGGGCAATATTTGTCGTTCACCAACTGCGGAGGGTATTTTTAGACATATGCTGACTGAAAAGAATATCTCAGATAATTTTGAATTGGATTCAGCCGGCACTCATGCTTATCATATTGGTGCTGCTCCTGATTCAAGAGCTCAGGCTATTGCTGTTGCACGTGGAATTGACTTAAGTGATTTAAAAGGTCGTAAAGTTGAGCTTTCAGATTTTGATGAATTCGATTTTATACTTGCTATGGATAAAGATAATTATTCTATTTTAAAAGAAATGTGTCCTCCTGATAACTATCAGAAGCTAAACCTGTTTCTAGACTTTGCAAAAGATTTAGATATTGAGGAAGTGCCTGATCCATATTATGGAGGAACAGGCGGTTTCGAAAAGGTGTTTGATATGTTGGAACAAGCTTCATTTGGTTTAATTGAGCACATCAAAAATAAAAATGCCTGAATAAATTCAGGCATTTTTTTAACTTCTCAAAATGCTTTGCTATCTACTCTCATTAGTCCTCATTCGAAGGCTTAGTAAATACCTGAGTTAAAGGTTGTTTCTCAGTTGATGCAGCGGCAGGTTTAGGCTTTTGTATCGGTGCTGTTTTCGCGACAGGTTTGACAACATCTGGCTTTGTTGGTGCTAAATGAGGCGTTGCAGATTGTTGAACAGGCTTTGTTTCTACTTGCTTTAATGTTGACTTAGCTTGTTGATTAACAGTCGCTGGTTTAACCGTATCACTATTAGTTGTAAGTTGCTGTTTAGGCATCTCCGGTTTATTACTGCTAGTAGTATTAGCATTAGCAGCAGGTTGTTGCCCTTGCGTTGCGCTTGTCGCTTCAGATTTAACAGAATCACTATTAGTACCTGGTTTAGATTGTTTATCCGTTGTAGGTTTAGCCGTATCGTTAGCAGGTCGTTGCCCTTGCGTTGCGCTTGTCGCTTCAGATTTAACAGAATCATTATTAGTAGTTGGCTTAGACTGTTTATCCATTGTAGGTTTAGCCGTATCGTTAGCAGTCGTTGGTTTTGATTGCTGCGTAGCGCTTGTCGCTTCAGATTTAACAGAATCATTATTAGTAGTTGGCTTAGACTGTTTATCCGTTGTAGGTTTAACCGTATTGTTAGCAGCAGCTGGTTTTGATTGTTGCGCGGATGGTTTTACAGCATTATTTTGCTGTTGAGTATTTTTATTTTGTACAGGATTTTCAGTATTACTTGAAACCACTGGAGCATTAGCAGGCTTATTGCTTGTAGGATTACTATTTACATTTGCATTTGTAGTGGTGCTGTTATCTTTATTATCCGTTTGACGATTTTGATTATTTCTACGACGTCGGTTATTTCTAGGATTATTAGATTGCTTATTTTGCTGAGGCTTTCTTTCAGTATTTTGGTTGCCTTGAGCAGTCTTTTGATCAGACTTAGCTGGCTGATCAGGCTTAGTAGTCGGATTTGATTTATTTGCTGGGGTGTTTTGTTTTTGCGGGCGTTGATTATCTCGTTGACCTACTTGTTTATTCCTATTTGTGTTTTGACGAGGGTTATTGCGTTTGCGATTCTGGTTATTCGAACGGTTTCGATTATTAGAGGTATTCTTCTTAGGTTTCTCTTTACCAAAAAGAGCTAACCAAATCTTTTTAAATATTCCAACTTCCTTTGAACTGCTAACGGGTCTTGGTGTTGCAGGAGCGACTTGCTTAATAGCCGCTTCTTCTACTGGTTTTCTTTCAGTTTTTTGTGCTGGCTGTGACGAAGTATCTTCATGCTTCGTTACAAGTTTGTAACTTGGTGTTCCTTCATTAAGATTTTCTTCATTCTCACGTAAACGTTCGATAGTGTAGTGTGGTGTTTCTAAATCAGCATTAGGAACAAGCAGAATGTTAACTTTTTGGCGTTGCTCAATATCCGTTAACACATCACGTTTTTCGTTTAACAAGAAAGTAGCAACTGCAACAGGCATTTGTGTAACAACACGTGCAGTATTATCTTTCATTGCTTCTTCTTCAATAACGCGAAGAATGGATAAGGCAAGTGATTCTACGCCACGAATAGTGCCATGGCCTTCACAACGTGGACACACGAGTTGACTTGATTCACCGAGTGATGGACGTAAACGTTGACGCGACATTTCTAATAAACCAAAACGAGATATTTTGCCAATTTGGATACGTGCGCGATCAAGTTTCATTGCTTCACGAGTACGGTTTTCAACTTCACGCTGATTACGAACTGGATTCATATCGATATAATCAATAACAACCAAACCACCTAAGTCACGTAAACGAAGCTGTCGTGCAATTTCATCAGCCGCTTCCAAGTTTGTATGGAAAGCAGTTGCTTCAATATCACTACCTTTTGTTGATCGTGATGAGTTAATGTCGATTGAAATGAGTGCTTCAGTATGATCAATAACGATTGAACCACCAGAAGGTAAACGCACTTCGCGTTGAAAAGCCGATTCAATTTGAGATTCAATTTGGTATCGCGTAAATAACGGAACTGGATCGGTATACAATTTGATCTTATTGAGGTTATGCGGCATTACCTGCTGCATAAATTCTTTTGCTTTGTTGTAAACAGATTCTTCATCAATAATGATTTCATTAATGTCGTTTCTTAAGTAATCACGTATTGCGCGAGTGATTAAGTTACTTTCTTGATAAATTAAAAATGGAGCGGAGCGAGTTAGTGAGGCTTCATCAATGGATGCCCACAATTTTAATAGATAATCTAGATCCCATTGAAGTTCTTCAATGTTTTTGCCAACACCGGCAGTACGAATAATAAGACCCATATCACGTGGTATATCGAGTTGATTGAGCGCATCACGTGTTTCGGAACGTTCATCACCCTCAATACGACGAGAAACCCCGCCAGCCCGTGGGTTATTAGGCATTAAAACGGAATATCGACCCGCTAAACTGATAAAGGTCGTTAAAGCTGCACCTTTGTTGCCACGTTCTTCTTTTCCTACCTGAATTACAATTTCTTGTCCTTCTTTAAGGGCTTCTTTGATGTTTACTCGGCCACCACTAATTTCATAGCCTTCTTTAAAGTATTGTCGAGATATCTCTTTAAGCGGTAAAAAACCATGGCGTTCAGCACCGTAGTCAACAAAGGCAGCTTCAAGACTAGGCTCGATTCTAGTAATTTTACCTTTGTATATATTGGCTTTTTTTTGTTCGCGGAGGGTAGTTTCTATGTCTAGATCATATAGACGTTGACCATCAACAAGGGCGACACGCAGCTCTTCTGGCTGAGTGGCGTTAAACAGCATTCTTTTCATTGTATAAAACCTTTTTACTTACGCACTCAACCTAGACCACATGGTTACGCTAAGCTTTATAGGCTCATAGCCATCAACTTAGTCGGTCAAATACCGTAAAGAGTCCTAGTCTATAACTAGGGTATTTATCGGTATTAAAACTCCAACAACATTCTTGTTAGCAAATGGTGGGAGTGCAAATAATTTAATTTAAAGTCTGAATCCATTTTATTGGTTCAGACGCCTTTTATCAGTCATTTGCTATTACAACTAAAAACCAGCAAATGAGTTTTAATCTTGCGTAAGTCGATATACTTGGAAACAACAATTTAATGTTTAAGACTACAAACTTAATAAATAACAAAAGCTTGTAGGTGAGGAAATACGACATTTCGCTAAAAATGAGTGTAGCAGTGTTATTGATTAGCATCAATGACTTATAATGCTGTTAAAATGTTTCTTAAAGCGACCAAATTCTTTAATTTTGGCGCATAATTGGTTAAATATGACGAATCGTTCTAATTCTCAATCTTCATCTCAAGTAGAGCCTTCCAAAAATGCTCCTTCAGTACGATATATTCGGATTGATGCAGATCAGGCTGGTCAGAGAATTGATAATTTTCTTTTAAGTCTATTAAAAGGTGTTCCCAAAAGTAAAATTTACCAAATTGTAAGAAAAGGGGAAGTGAGGGTTAATAAAGGCCGAATTAAGGTACATTATAAAATTCAGGCTGATGATGAGATTCGTATCCCTCCTGTACGCGTTGCAAAGCGTGAAGCCCCTTTAGTGAGTAAGTTTATTGTTCGCACTTTACTCGATTCTATAATATATGAAGATGATGACCTTATCGCCATTAATAAACCAAGTGGAATGGCGGTGCATGCAGGTAGTGGCATAAAAGTGGGTGTGATTGAGTCATTGCGAATCGCAAAACCTGAAGCGAGATTTCTTGAGTTGGTTCATCGGCTTGATAAAAACACTTCGGGCTGTTTGCTCATTGCTAAAAAGCGTTCTGCATTACGATTTTTACAAGATAGATTCCGTCAGCACAAAATGAATAAAAAGTATCTTGCGTTGGTGAAAGGGAATGTTAAAAACAAAAGTTACCATGTAGAGTTAGCTTTGCTCAAGAGTTCCCAACCCACTGGAGAGCAAATTGTACGAGTTAATAAAGATGGTAAACATGCTATTAGTGATTTCAACGCAATTGCTTCAACCAAAGTGGCTAGTTTGTATGAAGTCATTATAAAAACAGGACGTACACATCAAATTCGTGTGCACGCAAAAAGTCTAGGGCATCCTGTTGCCGGTGATGACAAATATGGAGATGATGAATTTAATCATCAAATGAAAGCTTATGGATTAAAACGCATGTTTTTACATGCTGAGAAATTATCTTTAAAAACACCGGAAGGAAAAAAATTGCATTTAGTCGCACCTATTGATGAAGAATTACAAGCTGTCCTTTCTAAGTTAGATATTAAACGCTCATGAAATATAAATTATTTGTTTTTGATTGGGATGGAACCTTAATGGATTCTGAATCAAAAATTATAAGTTGTATGAACTTGGCTATAGATGACATGAATTTTGAGCCGCGCACAGATGATCAAATAAGGAATATTATTGGCTTAGGTTTTAAAGAAGCTTTAACGGTTTTGTATCCTGAGAAATCAAGTCTTTACGACGAATTTGTAGAACAGTATCGAGTGTATTTTTTAAGTGATGATAGCGAAGAATCTCCTTTATTTAGTCATGTTGAAAAATTACTTGAGCTATTAAATTCACATTCTTATTTTTTAGCGGTAGCCACTGGAAAGGGACGTCGAGGTTTAGATAAAGTTTTAAAGGAGTCACAGTTAGAACAATATTTTCATGTAACTCGCTGTGCAGATGAAACCTTTTCTAAACCTAACCCTCAAATGCTTAATGAAATAATGGATTTTGTCGGTGTAGAGGCTAATGAAACAATAATGATAGGTGATACTGAATATGATTTGAATATGGCCTTAAATGCAGGCTGTGATTCGATCGGCATTGCGCATGGTACGCATGATGAAAGTCGCTTAAAAGAATGTAAGCCAATAGAAATTTTCCAGGATATTAAAGAAATGTATCGTTGGGTCGATACGCAACAACATTGAATTTTTAGGATAAAAAATGAAAAACATAGATTCACAAGAACAGACTGATAGTGAAGTACTATCGCGCTTAGCTCATGCTTCGTTAACTGAGCAACGACGCGCACGTAGATGGAATGTCTTCTTTAAAGGCTTATTTGCCGCTTACTTTTTCGTTTTAATATTTATTGTCTACCTACCCGGTACAGGGGAAAGTGGCTCTATTACAAACAAAGAACATACCGCACTTGTAGAGCTCAAAGGTGTTATTTCAAGTGAGTCTGAAGCAAATGCAGATACAATTATAACTGGCTTGCGCGCTGCCTTTAAAGAAAAAAAAGCAAAAGCGGTTATTCTTCGCATTAACAGTCCAGGTGGTAGCCCAGTTCAATCGGGTTATATTAATGATGAAATTTATCGTTTGAAGAAAAAATATCCTAAGAAAAAACTTTATGCAGTAATCTCTGATATCTGTGCATCGGGCGGATATTATATTGCAGCAGCAGCCGATGAAATATATGCTGATAAAGCAAGTGTAGTTGGATCTATTGGTGTTGTTATGAATGGTTTTGGTTTTGTTGAAACGATGAAAAAGGTTGGCGTTGAAAGACGTATGTATACCGCGGGCGCTCATAAAGGTTTTCTTGATCCTTTTTCAAAAGCTAAACCGGAAGATATTGAACATATCCAGGGTTTGTTGAAAAATATACATCAGCAATTTATTAACACTGTCCGTAAAGGTCGAGGTGATAAATTAAAAGATAATGGTAAGCTTTATTCAGGTTTGGTTTGGACTGGCGAAGAGAGTGTTAAAATTGGTTTAATAGATGCGCTTGGTAGTAGTAGTTACGTTGCACGAGAAATTGTTAAAGCTGAAAAAATTGTCGACTACACACCTAAGCCAAATTTTGTAGATCGCTTTGCTGAACGCCTCGGCGTATCATTTGGTGCTTCTTTATTTAGTAAACTTGTTCCAGATACATATTTCCGTTAAAAACTAAATGTAAGTTTTATATAGGTTTGGGATTCGCTAAATGCTTTAGAGTACGGGTGTTGCTATATGATTTTTTATGGGGAAGCCTGTTATTCAAATGAAATTGAATGAATTATATAGATGGGTTAAATCGTAGGCATTCCTTCAATTTCCAACATTGCATTTAATCGTATTAATGGTAAGCCCATTAGTGTATTTGGATCTTCGCCTTCAAGCCGTTCAAATAAGGTTATCCCTAAGCCTTCAGATTTAAAGCTACCAGCACAATTAAATGGCTTTTCTTTTCTTATATAATTTTCAATTTGAGAATCTCTTAAATATCTAAATACAACATTAAAAGGTACAACAGTAGAATGTACTTTTCCTGTTTGACTATTAATTAGAGAGAGTCCTGTAAAAAAAGTAACTCGCTTACCACTAGCTTCTTTTAATTGTTTGCAAGCATTCTCGAAGTCACCCGGTTTTCCTATTATTTTATTATTAATAACCGCGACTTGATCAGAACCAATAACAAGAGCATTTTCATTATTGTTTGCAACAGCTTGTGCTTTTGCTATAGCTAGACGCTCAACCAATTGCTCAGGTTTCTCGCCTAGCTCAGGCGTCTCATCGGTTTCGGGAGAGATACATTCAAATGGAAGGTCTAGTTTTTCGAGTAATGTTTTACGAAAGGGTGATGTAGAAGCAAGTATTAAGCGCATTTTATTTTCTTTAAGTTCTTATTCAATTTCAATGAGTGCTTCATCAGGTGTCACTGTATCACCTTTAGAAACGTGGATAGCGATAATTGTACCAGAAACGGGAGCTTGTATTTCAGTTTCCATTTTCATTGCTTCAGTTATCAATACTGGATCGCCTGCGTTTACTTTATCGTCTACCTTAACGACAACGTCGACGATTGCAGCGGGCATTGATGTAGTAACGTGGCCTGGTTTAGTTGCACGTGGTCTTTTGCTATGTGAGCTTAGTGCTACCGATTGCTGTTCGCCATTTTTATCTATTTGATTCAAGGGTTGTAATAATATTTCTTCAGGGACACCGTCAACACTTATATAGTAAGGATGTTGTTGTTGATTTTTATAACCCGTGCCATTGAGTTGTATATGGTATGTTTCGCCATGCAAGGTAACATTGAACTCTGTTGCTGTTGGCTTACATATAGCATCTGTATTTATAGCTTCTAAGGGTTCAGGAACTAACTCATTTGCTTCTCGCTGTTGTAGAAATTCTTTGCCTATATCAGGGAACATCGCATAAGTTAATACATCTTCTTCTGATTTAGCGAGTTCACTAATTTCGTTACGTAATTTTTCAAGTTCATCGGGTATAAGATCAGCCGGTCGACAATCAATAACATCTTCATTACCAATAGCCATGTGTTGCACTTGTATACTGACAGGGCCGGGTGCTTTACCGTACTTGCCTAGTAAATACAGTTTTACTTCATTGGTAATAGCTTTATAACGTTTGCCTGCGATAACATTCATAACCGCTTGAGTACCAACAATTTGTGAGGTAGGTGTGACCAATGGTGGATAACCGAGTTCCTTTCTAACGATGGGGATCTCTTTTAATACATCATTCATTTTGCTTAAGGCATTTTGTTCTTTTAATTGATTGGATAAATTTGAAATCATTCCACCAGGTACCTGGTTTACCTGAACACGCGTATCTAAACCTGTGAACTCACTTTCAAACTGATGATACTTTTTACGTATTTCATAAAAGTAAAAGCCAATATTTTGTAATTGTTCTAAATCGAGTTCAGTGTCATAGGGGGTGTTTCGTAAAGCTGCGACCATGCTTTCAGTAGCAGGGTGAGATGTTCCTTCTGCAAAGGCCGATATAGCCGTGTCGATACCAGCAATGCCATGTTCGATGGCTTTGTACTGGCACATACTTGCTAGACCTGCGGTTGCATGTGAATGTAAATGTATTGGAATTGATACAGCTTCAATTAGTGCTGAAACTAATTGAGTGGTTGTATGTGGCGTTAAAAGTCCGGCCATATCTTTTATAACAATACTATCGCAACCCATAGCCTCTAATTCTTTAGCCATTGCGACGAATTGTTTGTCGGTATGAATTGGTGAGGTGGTATAGCAAATTGCGCCTTGTGCATGCTTACCTGCTGCTTTAACCGCTTCGATAGAGACACGTAAGTTTCTAGTATCGTTAAGCGCATCAAAAATTCTAAAAACATCAATGCCATTAATTGCAGAGCGTTCTACGAAAGCTCGAACAACATCATCAGAATAATGTCTGTATCCTAATAAGTTCTGTCCGCGTAATAACATTTGTAATGGTGTATTGGGTAAGGCTGCTTTTAATTGTTTTAAGCGCTCCCATGGATCTTCTTTTAAAAATCGCACACAAGCATCAAATGTTGCGCCACCCCATACTTCAAGAGACCAGTAACCAATTTTATCGAGTTGTTCACAGATAGGTAGCATGTCTTCTGTTCGCATACGGGTTGCGATTAGAGACTGGTGAGCATCTCTTAAAATAGTATCTGTAATAAAGACTTTTGACATCTTGTCTACCTTATTAGTGTTTGTAACATTATTCAAAGACGGAATATTAGGTGCCCATGCTGGCAGCAATTGCCGTGGCAATGGCAACAGCAACATCTTTGTTTGATTTTTTTAATGAATAGTTTAAAAGTTCAGGATGTTGCTCAACAAATCCGGTATTAAATCGGCCTGTTTGAAAGCTGGCTGATTTTAATATTTCCAAGTGATATGGAATGGTTGTTTTAATTCCATACACGCCAATATCCCGTAAAGCTCTAATACCTCGATCGATTAGGCCATCCCAGTCGCGTGACCAAACAATAAGTTTGGCACACATTGAATCATAGTAAGGCGGTATTTCGTAACCACTATATATAGCACCATCGGTTCTTACGCCAGGACCACCGGTTGCAAAGTAACGAGTGATTTTGCCAAAGCTTGGTAAAAAATCATTTTTTGGATCTTCGGCATTAATACGAAATTCCATTGCGTAGCCACGGATTGAAACATCTTGTTGTTCATAGCGAAGGATTAAACCACTCGCTATGCGTATTTGCTCCTGAACAATATCTATTCCCGTAATTTCTTCCGAGATGGGATGTTCGACTTGCAGGCGAGTATTCATTTCCATGAAATAAAAGTTATCGTTTTCATCCATTAAAAACTCGACGGTGCCTGCGTTAGTATAATTGCATGCTTTGGCAGCTTTTACGGCAAGCTTACCAATATACTCTCGCTGTTCTGAGTTTAGTTGAGGAGACGGGGCAATTTCGATTAATTTTTGGTGACGGCGTTGTATAGAGCAGTCTCGTTCATAGAGGTGGATAACATTGCCGTGTTTATCGCCAAGTATTTGAACTTCAATATGGCGAGGGTCGGTAATGAATTTTTCAATGAAGACATCACCACTGCCAAATGCTTTCGTTGCCTCCGAAATGACCCTATCGTAGTTTGTACGTAATTCAGCGTCATCATTACATTGGCGAATTCCGCGACCACCACCACCATTTGTAGCTTTGAGCATAATCGGATAGCCAATTTTGGCTGCCAGTAGTATTGCATCTTCAATATTTTCAACATTACCATCACTTCCAGGGGTAACAGGAATGCCTGCTTCAGTCATAGTGTGTCGAGCGTGGGTTTTATCTCCCATTTTCTTGATAACGTCACTATTGGGACCAATAAATTGAATATTACGTCGTTCACATATCTGTGCTAGCTCTGGATTCTCTGATAAAAAGCCATAGCCGGGATGGAGGGCATCACAGCCGGTTTCAATGGCTAAATTAACAAGGTGGTGGGCGTTTAGATAGCCTGTAACGGTATCAGGGCCTAGACTGTAGGCTTCATCAGCCTTTCGTACATGCAGTGCGTAGCGGTCTGCTTCAGCATAAACGGCAACTGATTTAATACCCATTTCAGCACATGCACGAACAATTCTTACGGCGATTTCACCACGATTGGCAATGAGTATTTTTTTAATCATTCGGGTATTGTAGATGCAAATCAAAATTGTCCGCAATAATTTGTTAAAATAACGAAAATATCGGATAATAGCCATAAATTAATTGTGGTTTATAGGGGCAATTATGTTACCGAAAATCAATGATTTACTTTGACAGTTATTGACCATACCGTTAAAATCGCGCCCTATGTCGAAGCATCAAAAGTCGTCCAGATTGGATCAACGTTTACCGGTTCAAATTGACCCCATTCGTCTAGCTGCATCAAGACAACAGCTTCATGGTGAACTTGAAATTTCACGATTAACACGTTTGGTGGAGTTACTTACTTCGAAAGAAGGTACGGTAAAAGTTAAGTTTGATTTTGATATAGATGTAAACAAAATAAGTTATGTACGTGGTTCAATTACGGCTGATTTATCATTAAGTTGTCAACGTTGTTTAGAAGCAATGCCATGGCATTTAGACGCTGATGTTTCATTAGCTTTTATTGCACATGAACATAAGGTTGATGAGTTAGTCGATGAATACGAACCCTACATTATAGATTCAGATCCTGTTGTGTTAAGTGATCTAATCGAAGATGAAATTCTTCTTGCGCTTCCTCAGGTGCCTTTGCATTCTGAGATTGAGTGCAAACCTGCTGTTCCGTTGAAAGAATTTGATTCAACGCAAAGCAATTCTGACGTTGTTCAGAATGAAGTGCAAGAAAGCCTTGGTCAATCGGCAAGTAAAAGGAAAAATCCTTTCGAAGTATTGGCAAGCATTAAATCCGATTCAAAAGAGTAAGTACGAGGAATATAGTATGGCTGTTCAAAAGAGTAAAAAAAGTGTATCACGTCGTGGCATGCGTCGTTCACATGATTCATTAACAACAAAGGCATTATCAGTTGAACCTACAACAGGTGAAACTCATTTACGTCACCACGTAAGCCCAGATGGCTATTACCGTGGTAATAAAGTTGTCGAAACGAATAATTAAAATTACTGAATTCAAATATTTTTTGTTTGATTAATTTCAGTCTTTAAATGTTTGACATAGTACTTTTCAATAACGGGACAGGTAACTGTCCCTTTATTGTTATTGAGATATCTAAATTTATTACCTGAATACTCCTGATTGTTTAATCTAATCTGTGTTTAGTTAAGCATTCGAGTATCATGAGTATCCCTGTTAATGTTTGAAATAGTCTATGAATAATAAAACTATAACAATTTCACTTGATGCGATGGGAGGGGACTTTGGCCCTGATACTGTTATACCCGCCGCATTTGATATTATTAACTTATACTCTTACGTTAATTTAATTATTACTGGTGATGAAACGCTTCTTAAAGAAAAAGTAGATGAGCAACAACAGCTTTCATCTGTAAAAGATTTATCTCGAATAACCATTCATCACGCATCCCAAGTAGTAGGTTCTAACGAAGCACCATCTTCTGCATTACGCGGTAAAAAAGATTCATCAATGCGTGTTGCGATTAACCTGGTTAAAGAAGGTAAAGCAGATGCATGTGTTAGTGCAGGTAATACTGGCGCACTAATGGCAACTGCGCGTTTTGTTCTTAAAATGTTACCGGGTATTGACCGACCTGCAATATGTTCAGCATTGCCCGCAATCAAAGGACACACTCACGTTTTAGATTTAGGTGCAAACGTAGAAACTTCACCACAAGGTCTTTATGAGTTTGCTGTTATGGGTGCTGCTCTTGTTAGCGCACTAGATAACAAAAAACATCCTAGTGTTGGCTTGTTAAATATTGGTGAAGAAGATATTAAAGGTAACGAGACAGTTAAAGAAGCTGCTAAAATTTTAAGCGAAAGCGATTTGAATTTTATTGGTTATGTCGAAGGTGATGGGATTTACTTAGGTGATGCTGATCTTGTTGTATGTGATGGTTTTGTTGGCAACGTTATGCTTAAAGCAAGTGAAGGCGTTGCTAAATTATTTACTCACTTCTTAAAGCAAGCCTTTATGAGCAATATATTTACAAAGCTAGTCGGCTTACTTGTTAAACCTGTTTTAAAAACATTAAAGAAAAGTATTGACCCACGAGAATACAATGGAGCAAGTTTTCTTGGACTTCAAGGTATTGTAATTAAAAGTCATGGTGGTGCCGATGCGTATTCATTCAGACGTGCAATTGATGTTGCGATACAAGAAGTCAAACAAAATGTACCCTCGCGAATTACAGATACACTTGAAACTCAATTAGTTGAAAGGCAAGTAGGGTAAATGACAAAAACATATTCAAAAATTATGGGCACGGGTAGTTACTTACCAGAAAATGTTGTAACCAATGCAGATCTTGAAAAACGTGTTGATACCACTGATGAATGGATAATTGAGCGTACAGGTATTAAGAAACGCCACATTGTTATCGATGAAACAACTTCTGATTTAGCAGAACACGCATCGCGTGCTGCTATGGATGCGGCTAATGTTACAAAAGATGATATAGATTTAATTATTGTTGCAACCACAACTCCCGATAGAATTTTTCCAAGTACTGCATGTTTATTACAAGATCGTTTAGATATTCATGGTTGCGCTGCATTTGATGTGCAAGCTGTGTGTACAGGTTTTGTATACGCATTGAGTGTGGCTGATGCATTTATTAAAACAGGACAAGCAAAGTGTGCATTAGTTGTTGGTGCAGAAACATTATCTAATATTGTTGATTGGACCGACCGAGGTACTTGTGTGTTGTTTGGTGACGGTGCCGGAGCGGTTGTACTTGGTGCTTCAAACGAGCCTGGAATTTTATCAACGCATATTCATGCTGATGGAAAATATAAAGAACTTTTAACTGTACCAGCGGGTGTTTCAGAAAATTCAGATGTGTTGAAGTCAGGAAATGCTTTTATGCAAATGAAAGGCAATGAAGTATTTAAGGTTGCTGTTAATACTCTGGGTAGAATTGCAGATGAAACGTTGACTGCAAATAATTTGAAAAAATCGGATATTGATTGGTTAGTCCCACACCAGGCAAATATTCGAATTATAAAAGCAGCTGCAAAAAAATTAGATTTATCGATGGATCATGTCGTTGTAACAGTTGATGAGCATGGTAATACTTCTGCAGCTTCAATTCCTTTAGCATTAGATACTGCTGTTCGTGATGGACGAATAAAACCAGGACAAACAATACTGTTAGAAGCATTTGGTGGTGGTTTTACTTGGGGTTCAGCATTATTAAAGTTATAACTACTAGAAAATAACTTTTTAGAATTAATTTCATCATTTTTCATATTCAAAACTTATTACAATTTTAAGGTGTGACATGTCGTTAGCAATTGTATTTCCAGGTCAAGGTTCACAATCAATTGAAATGTTAAAAGATCTAGCTGCTGCTGAGTCAGTCGTTATCGATACTTTTAAACTCGCGAGTGATGCGCTTGGTTATGATTTGTGGGATATAACTCAAAATGGTCCAAAGGAAAAATTGAATTCAACAGATATAACTCAACCCGCATTATTAGCTGCAGGTGTTGCATGTTGGAAAGTTTGGCAACAACGTGGTGGAGCTGCTCCAGCAATGCTAGCGGGTCATAGCTTAGGTGAATACACGGCACTTGTTTGTTCTGGTGTATTGGATTTTGCTGATGCGATTAAATTGGTTGAAGTACGTGGCCAATTTATGCAGCAAGCCGTACCTGAAGGCCAAGGTGGTATGGCTGCTATTTTAGGGCTTGATGATGCGAAGGTTGTTGAAGCTTGCGAACAAGCTGCCGAGTCTGATGTGTTACAAGCTGTTAATTATAATTCTCCTGGTCAAGTTGTTGTAGCGGGTAGTAAAGCAGCGATTGAACGAGTTGTAACAGTGGCGAAAGAGTTAGGAGCAAAACGTGCTCTACCTTTGCCTGTTAGTGTGCCATCTCATTGTGATTTGATGAAACCTGCCGCAGAGCAGCTTGCAGAAAAATTAAAAACGGTGAACTTTAACGAAGCATCTATTCCTGTTATTAATAATGTAGATGTTATTGCAGAAACTGATGCAAATAAAATTCGTGACGCTCTAGTTCGCCAACTTTATAAGCCTGTACGTTGGGTTGAAGTCATTCAGAAAATGTCTTCAGAAGGTGTGGATGAGTTAGTTGAATGTGGGCCTGGCCGTGTTTTGATTGGATTAAATAAACGTATTGATAAATCAATGTCAGCCGCTGCTGTTTTTGATCCAGCCAGCTTCGATAAAGCACTCGCATCTGAATAATTACAAGATTAATAAAAAATTAGTAAAAAGGAAACCTTATGGAACTCGAAAATGAAATAGTCTTAGTCTCAGGCGCAAGTCGTGGCATTGGCCAGGCCATTGCTCTCGACCTCGGTTCAAAAGGCGCTTATGTTTATGGTACAGCAACCTCAGAAAAAGGTGCAGAAAGTATCTCTAAGTACATGAAAGATAACGGTATTGAAGGCAAGGGTTTGGTCATGAATGTGACTGATGACGATAGCATTTCTGGTGTCATTAAAACGATTGCAGATGAGAAGGGCGCGATTAGTGTTTTGATTAATAATGCCGGTATTACACGCGATAACCTCTTAATGCGAATGAAAACAGATGAATGGGAAGATATTATGTCTACCAATCTGAGTTCGGTATATCGCTTAAGCAAAGCAGTATTAAGAGGCATGATGAAGGCGCGTAAGGGCCGTATTATCAGTATTGCATCGGTTGTTGGTGTTTCTGGTAACGCAGGACAAACTAACTATTCAGCCGCGAAAGCGGGTGTCATTGGCTTTAGTAAGTCGTTGGCTCAGGAAGTCGGTTCGCGTGGTATTACGGTCAATGTTGTCGCTCCAGGTTTTATCGATACAGATATGACTAAGTCATTGCCTGAAGAGCAACGTGAGGCTTTATTAACAAAAGTACCTCTCGGTCGTCTTGGAGATGCTCAAGAAATAGCCAATGCCGTCACATTTTTAGCATCAAAATCGGCAAGTTACATTACCGGTGAAACAATTCACGTTAATGGTGGCATGTACATGACATAATGCCTTGATAACGCATTGAATATATTGGTTTTTTTCAGATGAAAAATAATAACCATCAATTAATAGATGGCTCTGGCATAAAGCTTAATATTTCAATACAATACCGCACCCAGCAGTTTTGCTGACAAAACAATTGAGGAAAGAACGAAGATGAGCAGTGTTGAAGAACGTGTAGAAAAGATTGTAATCGAACAACTTGGTGTTAAAGCTGAGGAAGTTACTAAAGAAGCTTCTTTCGTTGACGATCTAGGCGCAGACTCACTTGATACCGTAGAATTAGTTATGGCATTAGAAGAAGAGTTTGAAACAGAAATTCCTGATGAAGATGCTGAAAAAATTACGACTGTTCAGCAAGCAATCGATTACGTAACTAACAATACTTAATATTGTTTTGTTAGAAACATTATTGGGCTAGAAGTTAAACTATCTTGTCCGATAGTAAAAAGCCGTGCTATTAAATGTACGGCTTTTTACATTGTTATTATTGATAATTTTTAAGTTTACAATTTAGGTTAGTTCTCTTTTTGATTTAGAGGTGTTGAAGTGAGTAAGCGTCGCGTAGTAATTACTGGATTAGGTGTGGTCACACCAGTCGGTTTGAATGTTAAATCGTCGTGGGAAAATATTTTAGCAGGCAAAAGCGGTGTGTCGAAGATATCACATTTTGATACAACCGGTTTTACTTCTCAAATTGGTGGTTCAATCAGTCCTGATTTTGATAGTTCCTCGATCATTAAACCTAAAGATGCAAAGAAAATGGATACCTTTATTCACTATGGTATCGTTGCTGCAGCGGAAGCGATTGCAGATGCTGGTTTAGAAGTTACAGAAGAAAATGCACCTCGTATCGGTGTTGCAATTGGCTCTGGTATTGGTGGATTACCTGGAATTGAAAAGGGACACGATAGCTTTTTAAAAGGTGGCCCTCGTAAAATTTCTCCTTTCTTTGTACCTAGTAATATAATAAATATGATTTCAGGTAACTTATCCGTTATGTATGGTTTTCAAGGACCGAACATAGCGATTGTTACTGCCTGTGCATCTGGTACACATAGTATTGGTGATGCAGCCCGTATGATTGAATATGGCGACGCTGACGTAATGATCGCCGGTGGTGCAGAAATGGCGAGTACTCCTACTTGTTTAGGTGGCTTTGCAGCCGCCCGCGCTTTATCCACCCGAAATGATGACCCTGAAACCGCAAGCAGACCATGGGATAAAGAGCGTGATGGATTTGTATTAAGCGACGGTGCTGGTGTTGTTGTTCTAGAAGAATATGAAACAGCAAAAAAACGTGGCGCAAAAATTTATGCTGAAGTTATGGGTTATGGTTTAAGTGGAGATGCTTACCATATGACGTTGCCATCTAAAGGTGGTGAAGGTGCGAGCCGTTGTATGAATTCTGCACTTGCTAATGCTGGCGTTAATCCAGAACAAATACAATATATAAATGCACATGGCACATCGACTCCTGCGGGTGATGCTGCAGAATGCCAGGCTGTTAAAACATCATTTGGTGATCATGCATATAAGCTTGCAATGAGTTCTACTAAATCAATGACTGGTCATGGCTTAGGAGCAGCAGGTGGTATGGAAGCTGTCTTTACAGCTTTATGCATACGAGACCAAGTTGCCTCCCCAACTATTAACTTATTTAATCCAGATCTAGAAGCGGGTTGTGATTTAGATTTCGTACCGAATACAGCACGTGATATGAAAATTGATACTGCGTTATCAAATTCATTTGGCTTTGGTGGAACAAATGCTTCTCTTGTTCTTGGTAAGCCCAACTAAAATAAATTAAGTTTAATTAAGTTAATTTTATTCTATGGTTATATGGTGTGTGTGAAGTCTAACGAAATAGAAGTTTTAAAATTAGAACAATGCATTGATTTCACTGCGTTACATGCCGTTAACCCTCAACGTTATCCCTTTATATTAGAAAGCTCTGCACATGCTGAAGATATTCTTTCTGAAAATAATTTAAAGGATAGTCAAAATTCTAATAAAAATGCGCGCTACGATATACTATTCGCTTTTCCTTTAGAATCTCTAACCTTATATTCTGATAATACCTTAACAGGAAATATTCTTGATGCTCAAAAAGATTTCTTGTCGAATCTTGATTTAAATTTTTCGAAAGAGAAACTTAACGTAAAGACACCGCAATCACAGTATCCTTTTACTGGAGGTTGGTTTGTATACTTAAGTTATGAAATGGCAGCTCAAATTGAAACTCGCTTAGAATTACCTCAATCAAAAAATAAAACGATTACCGCAAAATTATCTCGAATCCCCGTCGCTATTATTTACGATCATAATAACGATAGCCAAACGATAATTGCAGAGAAAAAACATAAAGATAAAATTGCCGAAATTATTGATGATATAAAATCATGTAATAATAAATCGGTTTTACTGAATAAAAACAACCTTCGATTAAATGAAGAGCCTGCAGATCAATATCTTAATGCTATAAGAAAAGTGAAAGACTATATAGCCGAGGGTGATGTCTTCCAAGTAAACTTATCTCGTTTATGGGAAACGAAAGACGTTACTTCAATTGATCCTATAAATTTATACAAATCACTAAAGTTAGCTAACCCAGCACCTTTTTCAGCTTATGCTTATTACGATGAACTTAAAATAATTAGTTCATCCCCTGAAAGATTAGTTCAGGTAAATGGTTCCAAGGTGCAAACAAGGCCCATTGCAGGTACTCGGCCACGTAAAAATGAAACGAGTGCGGATATTGATAATTTAAAAGAATTAATTGCACACCCAAAGGAACGGGCAGAGCATATAATGTTGATCGATTTGGAACGAAATGATCTTGGACGAATTTGTATACCGGGCAGTATTCATGTGAATGAATTAATGTCTCTGGAATCTTTTCAGCATGTTCATCATATTGTCTCTAATGTTGTTGGGGAATTAAAGGAAGGTACAACACCTGGTGATATTATACGTGCAGTTTTTCCTGGTGGAACCATTACAGGTTGCCCAAAAGAACGTTGCATGCAAATTATTGCTGAATTAGAAGCCAAACCACGAGGCGCCTATACGGGGTCGTTAGGATATATTAATCATGATGGCAGTATGGATTTAAATATATTGATTCGAACATTTGAATTGTCTTCGGATGAATTACGCTTACGTGCTGGCGCAGGTTTAGTGACAGATTCTATTGCAGAAAATGAGCTTGCTGAAACACGTGTAAAAGCAAAAGGTTTATTAGAGGCGTTAAATTAATTATGCCTATACTTAATAGTATTGTTAATGGACATGTTTCATCGGTTATATCTATTCAGGATCGTGGTTTTAATTATGGTGATGGTGCATTTGAAACTATAGCCTTTGTAGAACAAAAGCTTGTTTTTTGGAAAGACCATTATCAACGATTACAGTTAGGTTGCAATGCTCTCGGTATTATATGTCCAAGTGAAGAGTCTTTAAGATTAGATATTGAAAATCTATGTGAATCTGTACAAGAAAAACAAAATTATGTCGTTAAAATTATAGTGACTCGAGGCAATAGCGAACGAGGCTATAAAGTTAATAATGAAATTGAAACGAATGTAATTGCGTTGCTATCGACTTTCCCAAGCTATCCAAATGAATTCTGGGTAAATGGAATAGCAGTTAAATATTGTAAAACTAAATTGTCACTGCAAAAGCAATTGGCAGGAATTAAACATTTAAATAGGCTAGAGCAGGTACTTGCTCGTAGAGAATGGGATGATGAATATCAGGAAGGTTTGTTGTCGGATGATCATGGGAATTTAATTGAAGGCGTAATGTCTAACGTATTTATTGTTAAGGATAATTCGGTTTTGACTCCGCTTATTGATAATGCGGGTGTAAATGGAATTATGCGAAATGCTGTATTGAATCTTTGTGAATCAAACGGCATTATAGCGAGAGAAGCTAAATTAACCTATGAAAGTGTTTTAGATGCCGACGAGGTATTTTTGACGAATAGTCTGGTTGGTATTTGGCCCGTTACGACTATTGATAAGCAGTCATTCTCTATTGGGAATTGTACTAAAAATTTAATGCAGTTATTACTAAAAGAATATTCAATTAATTATGCTACGCTTTCTATTTAAAATTATCGGACTTGGTATCCTTGCCGGCTCACTCGCTGTGGGTTATTTATGGTGGGATTATAAAAATTATTTAAATACTCCATTGTCAGTAGATAATGATACGGTGTCGATTACTGTTGAACAAGGGAGTAATTTAACTCGATTACTTTATCGTTTAAGCGAAGAGGGTATTCTAAAAAAACCTCGTTATTTATTATGGTATGCCCGTCTTTTTTCAAATTCAAATAATCTCCATGTTGGTGAGTATCAAATTTCTAAAAGTGACACACCTTTGTCGTTACTTGAGAAATTTTCAAGTGGAAAAGTTAAGTTATATTCTTTAACCTTTATCGAGGGTTGGAGCTTTTCTCAGATGATGACTGAGATAGATAAAAATACATTTATAACTCATCAGCTTAAAGGCTTAGACCCTCAATCGATAATGCAAAAAATTGGTCATGAAAATGTGCACCCTGAAGGACGTTTTATGCCAGATACCTATCACTTTCCTCGCGGTACAAGCGATGTTTTTTTGCTGAAACAAGCCTATGTTGCAATGGAAAATTTCTTAGCTACGCAATGGCCTGACCGTGATGTTGGTTTACCGTTTAAGACTCCTTATGATGCGTTAATACTTGCATCTATTGTTGAAAAGGAAACTGGACTCGCTTCTGAGCGAAAACAAATTGCAGGTGTTTTTATTCGTCGTTTACTTGTTCGTATGCGATTGCAAACAGATCCAACGGTTATTTATGGAATGGGTGCAAAATTTAAAGGTAACATTAAGCGAAGTGATTTGAAACGTGACACACCTTATAATACCTATCGTCGTTATGGTTTGCCTCCTACACCTATTGCTATGCCATCTAGAGAAGCCATTATAGCTTCTATGCATCCTCATCAAGGAGAGGCTGTATATTTCGTTTCCAAAGGAGATGGTAGTCATTATTTTTCTACGACTTTAAAAGAACATAATAATGCTGTTATTAAGTACCAATTAAAAGGTCGTAAGCGTTCATTTTCATCTTATAAGAAGAACTAAATATGAAAGGAAAATTTATAACAATTGAAGGTGGAGAAGGTGTTGGTAAAAGTAGCAACATTGCTTTTATTCTGTCTTATTTGAAAAATAAAAATATTGATGTGGTATCAACTCGTGAACCGGGTGGTACAGTGGTTAGTGAAAAAATTCGTGAGTTGCTATTAGATGCAAATAATAAATCTATGGTTTCTGATACTGAATTGTTATTGATGTTTGCGGCAAGGGCTCAACATTTAGATGAGTTGATAAAACCATCTTTAGCTGAAACTAAGTGGGTACTGTGTGATAGATTTACTGATGCAACATATGCCTATCAAGGCGGCGGACGAGGTATTCCCATGCAACGTATCGCCGATCTAGAAACTTGGGTGCAAGGAGGTTTACGCCCCGATCTAACAATACTATTAGATGTTTCAATTGAAATTGGAATGAAACGCGCAAGTGAACGTAGTGAGCCAGATCGTATAGAACAAGAGCAATTCACTTTCTTTGAATCAGTTCGTCAAGCGTACTTACAGATGGCGAAAGATTTTCCTCAACGTTACCGAGTTATTGATGCCTCGCAAAATTTAGAAGCGGTACAAAAAGATATAGCCACTACGCTAGACGAGTATTTACAGTAATGGTTGAATCAGCTTTTTTGGATAAGATGAAAAATATTCCCAAATTACGTCCATGGCAATTAAATGATTGGCAGAAGTTACGTCAATACCAAGTTACGAATACTTTACCTCAGGCATTGTTGATAACAGGGAGTAAGGGGCTGGCAAAATACGAGCTAGCAGCACTCTGGGCAAAATCATTGTTATGCGAAACAATATTACCCGGTATGCTCTCGGACAATTCAACCATGGCGTGTGGGCATTGCCCATCTTGTGAGTTGCTTCAGGCAGGAACACATCCTGATTATATGTGTATCGAGCCGGAAGAAGAAGGTAAAGCAATTAAGGTTGATCAGATACGTAAATTGGTCGGTTTTGTTTCCTTAACGCATTCACGCGGTACTATGCGTGTTATTTTGGTAAATCCGGCTGATTCTATGAATATCAATGCGGCGAATAGCTTATTAAAAACATTGGAAGAGCCGCCTGAAAATACAATAATTATCCTAATTAGCTCTAAACCCTCAGCTCTGCCTGCAACTATTCGTAGTAGATGTCAGCATTTCCCTGTTTCAACAGCAGATTCAAGCACCCTGAAAGCCTGGTTAGCTGAAAATACTGATAATTCTGATGCCGAGCTTGATTTAGCCTTGTCATTGGCTGAAAACAGCCCTTTAGATGCCAAATCTTACCTAGATTCATCTATTTCAGCCGTATCGAATGACTTATTGAATGATTGGGCTATGTTGGCCTCTGGGGCTGCAAAACCTTCAGCAATTGCCGAAAAATGGCTAAAGCAACCCGAAAATATACCGATAAAACTAGTATATACTTGGGTAATAGATATGATTCGTTATCACTCTATTAACAATAATGATGTTACGGATATTGAATCTGACGTTAACCATCTTCTTTATCATAAAGACTGTACGATATTGAAAAACCTAGGATTATCGGTATCGTTGAAGCGCTTATTTGGAATTTATGATAAAGTGCTTGAAGTACTTAAGTTGTGGAACAGCTCTTTGAATACACAGTTAGAGTTGGAAAGTCTTTTAATTCAGTGGAGCTTAATTGCTCAGTCTAAATCAAAAAGGTCATAGAATGTCTACAAAACCAGCAGCAGCTAGACAAGGTATACTATCTTTAACAATAAAAGATAAAAGTGCGCTTTACGCGGCTTATATGCCCTTTATCAAAAGTGGTGGTTTATTTATACCGACAAATAAACAATACAAGCTTGGCGATGAAGTTTTTATGTTGTTGTCACTAATGGAAGACGCAGAAAAACTACCTGTAGCGGGTAAGATTGTTTGGATTACACCGAAAGGTGCAGCGGGTAATAGAGCCGCTGGTATTGGTGTACAATTCAGTGATCAAGATGGTGGCGGAGCACGAACAAAGATTGAAACGTATTTAGCAGGTGCTCTAAAGTCGGATCGTCAAACCCACACTATGTAAAAATTTCACTGCAATTCATTTCTTATTTTTAAATACTTAACCATAAAGTAATTATAATATGTCAGTACATCTGATTGATTCACATTGTCACCTAGATCGTTTAGATCTTGTCCCTTTTGATAACAATATTTCAAATGCTTTAGAAAATGCACGAGAACATGATGTTCAACATATGTTGAATGTGTGTATTGATTTAGAACATTTTAATGATGTACTTGATATAGCTGAATCAAATAAAAATATTTATGCATCCGTTGGAGTTCATCCAAATGAAACGGAAGGAAAAGATCCAAGTGTGGACGAATTAGTTGCCTTAGCCGATAACCCAAAAATTATTGCAATAGGTGAAACTGGACTCGATTATTTTAGAACGACAGGTGATAATCTCGATTGGCAACGGTCACGATTTAAAAATCATATAGAAGCCTCTAAGCAAACAAAAAAACCACTTATTATTCATATGCGTGAAGCAACGGACGATACCATTAGAATCATGCAAGAAGAGAAAGCGCAAGATGCCGGTGGGGTTATGCACTGTTTTGCAGAAGACTGGGAAACCGCACAACGTGCTCTGGATTTAGGTTTTTATATTTCTTTTTCAGGTATTGTTACCTTTAAAAATGCTTTAGCTTTAAAGGAAGTTGCTAGAAATGTACCGATAGATAAAATGTTGGTTGAAACGGATTCACCCTACCTAGCGCCAGTACCTTTTAGAGGTAAATCAAATCAACCTGCCTATGTTAAAAATGTAGCTCAAAGTATAGCCGAATTGCGCGATGAAAGTTACGAGTATATTGCAGAAAAAACAACAAAGAACTTTTTTGAATTATTTTCCATTGATTAATATGTTTTGCTAAACTCTATTATTCTGGTTTAATAGTTCGAGGCTTTCTATTTTTATCTAAAGCAACATAAGTAAAAATAGCCGATGCGACTCTGTCGCATTCTTCTTCTTGACGTTTTCTTTCTGCATACGCCACGATTGATACATCCATTGAAGTATTGCCAATACGACTTACTTCGGTAAAAACACTCACTAAATCGCCTACATAAACGGGCTTAATAAATTGAAAATTATTTACTGCTACCGTTACCACACGCCCATTAGTTACTCGATGACCGAGGATGCTTCCTGCAATATCTATTTGTGACATTAGCCAACCACCAAATATATCGCCAGCAGAATTTGTATCAGCAGGCATTGCAAGGACGCGAATAGAGGGCTGTGTATCTTTTGGTAAGGTATCAAAATATGAATTGTTTTCTGACATTTTAATGGCCTTCGTACATTGCATTAATTTCATCCTGATATTTCTGGATGATATATTTACGTTTTAACTTTAATGTTGGTGTTGATAAACCATTCTCAACAGTCCATCCATCAGTAGTGCAGTAAATTTTATAGATTCGCGCATAGCCCGGGAAGTCGTGTAAACATTTTTTTATTCTATTCAAGATAAAATCGTTTGCTTGTGGTGAATGTATATCTAGTTTTCCGCAACACTTATTCCATTCTTCAGCATTTAAAACAGTGATAGCGCTTAAAAATGATTTACCTTCACCATAAATAATGGCCTGCTCAAATAACGGGTCACCTGTAATTGCAAGCTCAATATCATTTGGAGGTATTTTTTCACCAGTAGACAATACAAGAATATCTTTGATGCGACCTGTAATATAGATATGTTCATTTAAAAATTTTGCTTTATCACCAGTGTGTAGCCAACCATCTTGGTCAATTATATTCTTTGTAGCTTCTTTGTTATGTAAATATCCAAGCATTACGCTTGGACCTTTTACTAATAATTCTTCATTGTCGCCTAATTTAACATCGACATTTACGAGCTTTTGGCCAACGCTATCGGGTTCATTATCATGAAGTAAGTTTGTGCAAACGACTGGACTTAGTTCGGTCATGCCGTAGCCTTGAGATATATTCAGTCCTAGTCCAATAAATACACGTGCTATATCCGGTGATAAAGCGGCACCACCACTTATTGCTAAACGTAAGTTACCACCCAATTTTTTAAGAATTTTACTGGCTACAATATTATATAAAATAGGGCGTAACAGTAATTTAGGATGCCATTGAGTTTTATTTTGAGAGTATCGGAACCAGTGCCAGCCAACATTAACAGTGGCATTAAATAACACTTGTGTGAATTTTGGTTTATCTAGTAATTGGAGGTGGATCTTATTGTATACACGTTCGAATATTCTTGGAACAGTGACCAGTATGGTTGGCCTAACACTTAATAAGTCTTCAGCTAAATCTTCAATAGAACGCGCATAGACAACTTTTCCTCCAGATAGCATTGGTAAATAATATCCAACCGTTCTTTCAAACATATGAGACAGGGGAAGAAACGATAAGAAGGTATCTGTTGGTAAGAAGCTTTCACATTGGCTTGCGCCATATGTGTTATGTAAAATATTATTGTGAGATAACATAACGCCCTTTGGACGACCTGTAGTTCCTGATGTATAAACGATAGAAGCAAGTTTATTTGGTTTGATATCTTCTAGTATATATTTGGATTGTTGCTTTGTATTAATCCAGTCTTGGAAATTTATTACCTTATCAGTACTTTTAGCCTGTTGTTGTAAGCTAATAATAAGTTTTACTGATTTACTTTCTAGTTTGATATTTTCGAATAGTTTGCATTGTTCATCACCGGCAACGAGAACAGCCTGAACATCTGCATCATTAATAATATACGAAACATTGTCTGCACGGTCATTTGGGTAAAGTGGAACAACGACTAAGCCCAATCCAAGTGATGCTTGTTCAAACATGATCCATTCAGGACAGTTGTTAGCCATTATTGCAACGGTTTGTCCTGCATCAAGCTTTAAATTCAATAAGGAATGTTGAATAGATGCAACTTTATCTTGGACTTCTTTCCAAGTGTAACTGTTCCATTGTTGTTCAGAATCATTAAAGTATTGGTAAGCTACTTTATTTGGAGAGCGAAGCACTCGTTCACAAAATAGTCCTGGAAGGTGGATCGCCTCTTCAGGATATATAAGGTCTGTGATTTTCGACATAATCTTATGTTGATAAATAGTTAATCAAAATGTTAGCTTTCAAGTAAGTTAGACCAGCCTTCATCAGGTTTAAATCGACTACCATAACGGCTATCCAAGTTTTCTAATAATTTAATAAGTTGCTCTATTCCTCGATTATTAGCATAACACATTGGTCCACCTCTGAAAGGTGCAAAACCAGTGCCGAATATGATACCAGCATCTACCATGTCTAATGAATCCACAACACCATCTCTATAACAAGCAACGGCTTCGTTAATGAGCCTGAGTATTAATCGATCAGCTAGATCAGTTGGAGTTGTATAATCTTTCGCTATGTTTGGCTTGACGGCCTTACCTTTTTTAAAGGTATAAAAACCTTTACCTGTTTTCTTACCTAATTTTTTGCTCTCGACTAATTTCCTTAATCGCTCAGGAATTCCGATATCCATATTTTGAGAAAGATTTTCAGCAACCTTTAAACAAATATCTAATCCTACGGTGTCGGCAAGTTCTATTGGACCCATTGGCATACCAAAATCAGTCGCTGCAAGGTCGATTGCTTTAAGAGGTACTCCTTCTTCTGCGAGTACCACAGCTTCCATTAGATAAGGCATTAAAATACGGTTTACTAAAAATCCTGGGCTACTACTAACGGGTAGTGGTAGTCGACGAATTGATTTTGTAATGCTTGCCGCTTTTTGCATTGTTAGGTCGCTTGTGGAATCACCTCTAACTATTTCAACTAAAGGCATTTGAGCGACAGGGTTGAAGAAGTGTAGACCAACAAAACGTGATGGATCTTTTAAAGCAGGTGATAGTTCTTCTAACGGTATGCTTGATGTATTGGTTGCAATAATACAATCTTTTTTAATTTTTGGTTCAATTTCTTTAAATAAATTAGATTTAACTTCTACATCTTCAAAGATAGCTTCAATAACAACGTCTGCTTGAGTAAGTCCATTTCCATTAATGTCGGGTACTAAGCGATCCAGAGCTTCAATAATAAGTAGACGTTTTTTAAGTTTCTTTTTATATAATTTGTAAGCTCGTTTTATAACGCATGCAAGTGTTTTATGTTCTCTATCTTGAATGGTAACCGTGTAACCTTGTAGAGCACACCATATTGCTATATCGCCGCCCATTATTCCGCCACCGATAACATGAATATGTTTAGGGTGATAATCTTGTGCCTGAGAATAGCTTTTCATCTTTTCTTGTAGTGAAAATACACGCACAAGATTTTGAGCTGTTTTCGTTATCATTAATTGTGATACTGATATTGCTTCTTCTTCTAAGAAACGTTGGTAGTCGTCCGCGTAATTTTCCCATAAATCGATTAATGCATAAGGCGCAGGGTAGTGTGCACGTTGAGCTTTCTTTGCAACTTGCTTTATAAGTAATTTTTTAACCCAAGGTCGTGCTAGTTTATGATTGGCTAAAGATGCCCATAAAGGAATTTTAAATTTTGGGGGTGATTTTTTAATAATATTTTTTGCAGATGAAATTAAGTGGCGTTGCGGTACAGCATAATGTATTAACCCCATCCTTTTGGCTGCTGTTGCAGAGATCGCTCGACCCGTTAACATTAAATCCATAGCTGCAATAGGGCCGGCTTGTTTTATACTACGTACTGCTCCACCAAAGCCAGGATGTATCCCTAGTTTTATTTCAGGTAGACCAATTTTTGTTTTGGGAGCATCGTCGGCTATTCTATAACGGCATGCTAAGGCGAGTTCAAATCCACCGCCAAGACAGAATCCATGAATGAGAGCAACGGTTGGACATGGCAATCTTTCAATCATGTTCATGACTTTGTGGCCACGCTTGATTAACGTTAACGCAAGGTGTTCAGTATCCAGCTTACTAAACTCAGATACATCGGCACCGGCAATAAAACCATTTTCTTTGTCAGATAAGAAAACAACTGCACGAGGAGGTTTATGGTTGAGTATTTCGAGCTCTTGTTCTAGTTCTTCCATAACTTCGTGTGACAATACATTTGTTGAACTATCAGCTTTATCTAAGTGTAACCAAGTAATACCGGTATCATCTGATACTACTTTCCAATGTTTATATGTTGTAGACACCCTAACTCTCCTAAACTCGTTCGATCATCATGGCGCCACCTTGACCGCCACCGATACAAAGACTCGCAATTCCACGGTTTGATTTAGTACGTTCAAGAATATGCATTAAATGTAAAACAATTCTCGCACCACTTGCACCAACGGGATGTCCTATACTGACACCACCACCATCTATATTTAACTTATCCATACTCAATTCACCTAATGTAGAATTAAGTTTTAATTCTTCTTTACAGTATTTCTCATCTTGCCAAGCTGCACGGCAGGCTAATACTTGAGCTGCGAAGGCTTCATTTATTTCAAAATAATCAATATCATTTAAACCGTATTTATTCCTCTGCAAAATAGGTGATATAGCATGAACAGGACCTAAGCCCATTTGCGCAGGATCTAAACCAGCCCATTCACAATCTAGAATTTGAGCCATAGGTGTTAGATTATGTTCTTTAAGTGCTTTTTCACTTGCCAATAATAAAACACTTGCCCCATCAGTAATTTGAGCACTGTTACCAGCGGTAACATTACCAAAAGGTCGATCAAATACGGGTTTAAGTTTAGCTAGTCCTTGCATATCAGAATCTCTACGTACTCCATCATCGTGGTCATAAAAGTTACCATTGGTATCGTAGATAGTTTCAACTTCGGATAAGTAATTATTATCTTGTGCATTACTCAGACGGTGATGACTTTGGACTGCATATTCGTCCATCATTTCACGTGTTATATTAAATTTGTCTGCAATAATTTCGGCTGTTTGCCCCATGGATAATCCATTGACAGGATCGGATAGACCTCTTAATAAACCGATGATTGGCGCAAAATAGTTAGGCCTCAATTGACCAATGACTTTAACTTTTTGAGTAATTGTTTTTGCTCGCATCCAATCACCTAACCAATTCACCATATAGCTATTAAGCATAACAGGGGCACGACTCATTGATTCAACACCACCAGCAAGAACTAATTCTGAACGTCTAATCGCTATTGATTGAGCGGCGTTATCTAAAGCTTGCATTCCAGAGGCGCAGTTTCTTTGTACGGTATAAGCGGGAACATCTTTACCACAATTCAGCCTTAGTCCAAGTATCCGTGCAATATTTGCTTCATCAGCACTTGGCATGACACAACCCATGATAACTTCATCGATTGCTGTTGGATCGAAATTTTGTCTTGCAAGAAGAGGGCGCGAACAACCAACAGCAAGATCGGCTGCACTGAAAGGCCCTTGTTTTCCTCGTGCTTTTAATTGAGGAGTACGCGCTCCATCTACAATATATACGGCACGTCTACCATATCGATTGGTCGATGATTTTGATTTTGTTACTACGGCGGCAGACTCAGTTTTCTTTGTCGTAGTTTTTTTCTTTGAATTATTTTTCCGGGCACTCTTTTTCTTTATTGCAGTTTGTTCTTTATTATCTTTGTCAGCCACTTCTATTCTCCGTATGCCTGAGGCTATTTATAATCTTTGGGAAAATCATCAACTTGAATTATATCGGTTCTTGCTTCATCTGCATCGCGAATTAATTTTGCATCTTCGTCCGATATTATATTTTGTTCTAAACCCTTTTCTATCAGATCTTCAAGACCTCTGAAACTTGGTTTATAACCTTTCAGTCCTCGATAAAGTTTTTTCTCTGCATGATCCGCAATAATTACTTTATCAAAACCACGCTCTAATTTACCAATGGTATCGGTATTATTATCAGGAATATAAAGACCTTTTGTTAGTCTATCTCGTGTTTCGGATGGAGTAAGTAAGATATTGGCAACTTTGTGTCCAAGCTGATCATTAGGCGGAGAGAAGTGTCGGCCAAGTGGGAAAATAATTAAACGAGCTATCCACGCAACAGGACGGTTTGGTAAATTTTGTAATAAACCATGTAATGATTCTTGCGCCATGTATATACAATGTTGAGTCACCCAATGTATCAATGGCAACTCTTCTTTAGGGCAACCATTATCTTCAAAATGTTTTAATGATGCAGAGGCTAAATATAAGTAGCTAAGTGTATCACCCAAGCGTCCAGATAGTTTTTCTTTTCGTTTAAGCGCACCACCAAGTGTCATTAAGGCAACATCGGTCATTAATGCAAATGAAGCACTAATTCGTGTTAACAGTTGGTGGTAACGTCGTATTGGTCTCTTTCCCATAACCATAACAAATCGAGATGAAGTTAATCCATGAAAAAGACTTCTAAAAACATTTGTAAATACAAATATCACATGACCTATAAAAGCACGGTCAAACTTATCAAGAGATTTTTCTGGATCTTCATCACCCATAGCTTCAAGTTCTTTAAATATAAATGGATGAGAACGAATAGCGCCTTGCCCAAAAATTATCATGGTACGAGTAAGTATATTGGCACCTTCAACTGTAATACTAATGGGAACGGCTTGATAGACACGGCCCATGATATTACGTGGCCCTAGACAAATTCCTGCTCCACCTTGAATATCCATAGCATCGTTAACAATCTTACGCATTCCTTCGGTAAGGTGATACTTTACGATAGCTGAAATTACCGATGGTTTTTCTCCTCGATCCAATGCTGCAACAGTCATAATACGAGCGGCTTCCATCATGTAGGTGTAGCCACCAATACGCGCTAATGCTTCTTCTACGCCTTCGAATTTACCAATCGGCATTTTAAATTGGCGTCTGACTCTAGAATAAGCACCGATACCTCGTGAAGCAAGTTTGCCTGCACCAACACTTAAAGCAGGCAGAGAAATTGCTCGGCCATCAGTTAAGCACTCAACTAGCATACGCCAACCTTGACCAATTTTATCTTCACCGCCAATAATCCAGTCAAGCGGCATAAAGACATCATCACCACTATTAGGCCCATTCATAAACATAAGATTTAAAGGCATATGTCTACGACCAATATTCACACCCGGTGTATCAGTGGGTATGAGAGCAAGCGTGATACCTAAATCTTCTTTGTCACCTAATATATGCTCAGGATCATAAAGCTTAAATGCTAAGCCCAGTAAAGTTGCAACAGGTCCTAACGTTATATAGCGTTTGTTCCACGATACGCGCATTCCAATAACATCTTTCTCTCCTTGGAAATCTTGCTTACAGACAATACCATAATCTGGAATAGCTCCCGCGTCGCTGCCTGCATGAGGGCTTGTTAATGCAAAGCAAGGAATTTCTAAACCTTTTGATAACCGTGGCAGGTAATGATTTTTTTGTTCGTCAGTTCCGTACTCTAAGAGTAATTTTCCAGGACCTAAAGAATTAGGAACCATAACGGTAACAGCAGCAGAAACACTGCGTGTTGAAATTTTCATAACGACTTCAGAATGAGCAAGAGCTGAAAATTCAAGTCCACCAAACTCTTTAGGAATAATCATACTAAAGAAACCGTTATCTTTTAAGTATTGCCAAACATCGCTTGGAAGGTCGTATTGTTCGTGAGTTATTTTCCAGTCATTCAACATGCCACAGAGCTTTTCAACTGGGCCATCGAGAAAATCTTGTTCTTCTTTAGTTAAACTTGCCGGTGCAAGCTTGCGTAATCTTCGCCATTTTGGACGACCACTAAATAATTCACCATCCCACCAAACATTACCTGCTTCTAAGGCTTCACGTTCAGTTTGTGACATTCGTGGTGTAACACGTTTAAATAATTTAAAGATAGGTCCTGTAATCCAACGGTGACGCCAATTCGTTGTTGGTGACGATTCATTCATAGGTATTCCCTTCCAGATCATCGTTGATTTAGTAAAGTTTGATGTTTCTATACTTCATATATTAATAGAATAGCGGCTATTTTATGATGCTGCTTTAACGTTATTTAAAGTTTAGAACTTATTTTAAATAAGTCAATTAAGTTGTTGTTTTTATTAGTTTTATGTGTAATAGAGAACTGGGGTAATCGGTGTAAAGCTACCAAAGGATGACTGTTGGGTATTAAACGAGGAAATATGTATATATTTTAATCAAAATGAAGAATGTAATGAGAGGATTACTTTGGAGAAAGTTGATCAGGCCTTAATTTTGAAGTGAAAAATTCATCGGCATCATCGATGTTAATGGACTTGTTATTAGCATCCATTAATGGCAATTCTGAATCGTTCCAACCACGTAGACCCGTTTTGAGAGAGGCAACTTTCTTATACCCCATGTGTTGCATTACATCAGCTGCAAAAATACTTCGGTTACCAGAGCGGCATATAACCACGACTTCTTTGGTACGTGCTTCAACTAACAAGGGTATAGTTTCATCGAAATCATATTCACAAGAAGTTTCAAGAATTCCTCGTGGTACATTGATTGAGTTATAAATATGCATTGCTTCAAATTCTTTAGGTTCACGAACGTCCACAAGAAGGGGTTTTTCATCTTTTAAAAGCAATTCTTCTAAATCCCAAGGAAAAATTTCATCAACATTTTCTAAACACTCTTCTATTAATTGGCTAAATTTTTTCATCTTATATTCTTTTTACGTAGGGTTGTCTGCTTTTTTATTGAGGCCATGTTTCACGGCCATTACGGCTGCCTCAACACGTGAGTGAACTTCTAGTTTGCGCAAAATAGCCTTAACGTGAAGTTTAACGGTACCGTCTGATATGCCAAGGTTTCGAGCTATACCTTTATTACTTAAACCTTCTGCTAATAACGCAAGTATTTCTGTCTCACGAGGAGTGAGGCTTGTGAAAGGACTATCATCAACATCATTGTTCGTTTCAGATTTTCCCTGTACAGCTTTTGCTAGTATTGGCGCAAGATCAGGAGCAACAACTGTTTTGCCATTTACGATATCTCTGAGGGCTATTACTAGCTCATCAGGTTCCATGTCTTTTAATAAGTAACCTTGAGCTCCATTTTTTAGTGATGTAACAAGATCCATTTCATCGGTGCTTGTCGTTAACATAACGACAGGCAGAGTATCATATGCATCACGAAGCATGCTTAATACACCTAAACCATCTATTCCAGGCATTCGCATATCAAGTAAGACGATATCAGGATTAAGTTTTTTTACAAGTTCTACACTATCAATACCCGTATTGACTGATGCAAGTATTTCGATGCCACGTGTTGATAACAATCCTTCTAAGCCAACACGAAATAGAGTGTGATCATCAATTAGTAATACTTTAATACTCATTCGATCACCTTGTTATTTGATATAATTGACGGAGGAGGGACGAGTACCTTGTTTGGCTGATCAGAATTTTCAATAATATTTTGATGTTTAAAAGTTAAGATAGATCTTGTTCCTTCGCCTATTTCACTTTCAATTCTAAATGTACCGCCAATTTTTTTTGCTCTTTCATCCATTATGCTTAAACCAAGATGATCCTCTGATACTCTATCGGTTAGAGGAGGTAGTTCCATGCCGATGCCATCGTCTTCGATTAAAATACTACATTCACCCTGAACCGTACTTCGCATAATAACGCGCACGGTATGTGCTTGGCTATGTTTACTAATATTGTTGAGAGATTCTTGAATTATTCGTAAAGCCTGAACTTCTATATTGGGTGATAAACTTATTACATTCCATTCTTTTTGTAAGAAGATAGCAATTTCATCTTTATTCTTAAAGCGTTCAATAAGATGTTCAACTGCTGGAACAAGTCCACGCTTATCAATGGGTGCTCTAAAGTGTGTAATAAGTTCACGGAGTTCAGCGTATGCTTCGTCTAAATTATTTTCAATTTTTTCAAGTTCATGCCAAATTGAAGGTTCTTCGCCGAGCCGAATCTTTTCATCTAGTACACGGACTTGGAACCGCAAACTAGCAAGTGTTTGGGCTAATGAATCGTGAAGCTCATGGGCTAGTCTATTTCGTTCTTCCATTATGGCAAAACGATTAGCTTCGTCATCTGTTCGGGCTTTATCAATAGCCATACCAAGATGGCGACCAATACTAGTTAATAAATCTTCAATGTCTTCTGGATCGGCAAAATCTTCTGAATCAACAAATAAATTATAGACACCTAAAGTCTTATCACGGTATTGTAGTGGTACTGCAATCATATGAACATTGTCTACATCAAAAAATGCCCGGCCTACAATTTTATCGCATTGAGTAATATTTTTTTGAAAAAGAACGTTACCATCTCGATAAGCTGTTCCACATAGACATTGATCGGATGGAATAATTTTCTCTCTTTCCATTAAGTCTTCATCAAAGCCTAAACTGGCAACAAGACGCATTTGATTGTCATCCGTCATCAATCGTACAACGGCTGCCCGTGCTTTAACGACATCTTTTAAACTATGCAAAAAACGGGTGAGTAGGTCGTCTAGATTTCTTGAAACGTTAATGCTTGCAGCAACATCATAAACTATTTCAAGAGAATGTGATTTTCGTTGAAGATGAGCTGTTTGTATTTTTACTTGACTCTGCATGTCTAATGTCAATGCTTCAATCTGATCACCTAGCTCGTTAATATTTTTTGCAAGGTTATTGAAATCTCCAGGCAGGTAATCTGGAAGACGAGTTGCTAAATTTCCTTCATTAATATCTATCGCCCATGCATTTAAATGAGATAAAGGTAGCAATAAACGATCTTGAATTCGTTGATATAAAATTACAAGTGTTGTTAGGGCAACAATGATAAGTAATAAAATGCTAATTAGGCTGCTAAGACTTAAAGGACTAAATCCCCAAAGTAAGGAGGCTCCTAATATAATAATAGTGAAAGCTAGAATAAGCATTGGAAAGCATAACGGACTTTTCCAAAATTTCTTATCATTATTTAAAGAACATTTTTGACCTGCGTCTTTCTCATGAAAGTCGCTAGTGCCTGAGCTGTTCTTTGATTTTTTCATGCGTTTTATATTAAAGTTATAAGTTATGTTCTGACTTATTATCTTCAGAAGTGTAATTTGGATCATTTGGATTTTTGAAAATAAATTGCATTTCATTATTGTCCATTTTTACATAATCCATTTCAGTTCCATTTAAAAGCTCAATACTTTGTGGCGCAATTAAAATGGTAATGTCATGTGATTTGAATGCAAGATCTTCTTCATTTGTTTTTTCTTCAAAGCCAACGCCATAATGAAAGCTACCGTCAACATTCTTTTTTGCTGCAATACGTAATGCTAATCCTTCACTTTGATTTTGTTTTGCTGATTCTTTAATTTGTTCTGCAGCAGCTGCGCTTAATGTAAACATAGTGTACCTCGTACTTTATTTGGAGTTTTTGATTTTTGATACAAAATTAATGAAACGTTGTGTCCATTGATTCTTTGATGTATCACGAAAATGAGTGTAATTTGCTAGAAGGTTTTTATAAATTAAACCATCTTTCTTATCTATAATTCCTGTTCCTCGTTTAACCTTGAAAGCATATTTTAAATTACTATCAATATTATAAAGAGATGAATAGTGAAACTCATGAGCTGGAATAATGGCATCTGGTGCTAGAGATTCAGAGTGATTGTATTCCCATAAGCTATTTTCTGTCTCTTGAAGTTGAACATAACCTCGACCTTGTGGACGTGCATGCATCTTACAGTCTGCCGGTATTGCCCCAACCATTTCAATTTGTTCTTCATGCCATTCAATGGAGCGTGCTAAGTACATTAATCCACCACATTCAGCGTAAGTGGGAAGGCCATTATTAATAGCATTTTTAATGGATTCTCTTAATGAACTATTTCGATTTAGTTCCTGCAAATGCTCTTCAGGAAATCCTCCGCCAATAAAAAGCCCATCAATGGTAGGTAAATTTGTATCCGTTAATGAGTTTATTGTAACAATTTCTGCACCATTTTTCTCTAACGAATCTAGATCATCTGGGTAGTAAAAGCCGAAAGCAGCATCGTGAATGATTCCAATTTTTACTTTTGTTGACACAGTAATTGAAGATTTTGAGGAACATGGCTGTGATCTCTCTAATGAAGGGGCTTGTTTTGCTATATTAATAATCGTATCAATATCTACCTGTTCAGATACTAATTCACGTATTTGATCTATTTTCTTTTCAGCAAGCGTGCTTTCATTGCTGGGTACAAGTCCTAGGTGTCGCTCGACAATCTCTAGCTCAGGATCGTGTTGAACAGCGCCAATAACAGGAACATCTGTATAGTGTTCAATGACAGACTTAAGTTTTTGTTCGTGTCTCAGTCCTCTATATTGGTTTAGTATTACACCAGCAATATTGATATCTTTTTCGAAAGCTTGATAGCCTAATATGAGGGGAGCAATGCCTCGTGTCATTCCTTGTACGTTGATAACAAGAACCACAGGTGTTTTCGTAAGCATTGCGAGTGCAGCATTACTATTGCTACCATCAAGGTCAAGCCCGTCATAAAGGCCTTTATTGCCTTCGATTAGTATTATATCTGAAGAATTTTCTGAATTCGTAATATGTTGAAGAATTTCTTCATGTTGCATTGTATAGAAATCAAGATTAAGACATGGGTTATTTGCTGCGCGTGATAGCCACATAGGATCAATGTAATCTGGACCTTTTTTAAAAGGTGTTACATTTAAACCTTTCTGATTTAAAGCTGCACAGAGTCCAATGGAAAGGGTAGTTTTACCTGATGACTTGTGAGCCGCTGAGATGAATAATCGACTCATTTTTTAAAACCTTGATTTGTTAAAATCGGGAGCTGTTTAAATGTGTCTAATAGTCGAGTAGAGCATCTATTGATGCTCTACTCTAAAGCTTATGAAGCTTTGTAATGAGGGTCGGCGTCTTTATCAGCAAGACTTGCAGGTAAGAATTCCATAATTTTTACACAAAAGGCTACGAGGAACAGTGCAACTGCAATGCCACCTAAACCTAATAGTGTTTCAGCTAACGTAGGAACATAACTAGCAATAACACCATCCGCAAACGTTGATTCAATAACTTCCTTACCTGGGAATATTTCCATTGGAAATGCTTGACCACCAACAATGATGCCATAAACTTGAGCAAGTCCACCAATGATAACCATTAGTGCACCTAAGCCTACTAAACCACGAGATTTAGCTAAAGCTGGCGTGAAGAAGATTACAAGAGGGATGATGCCACCAATGATTATCTGGCCAATCCAGAACAGTTGAGTGTAAATGCCACCATTCAAAAGAATGAAAGCTTCAAAGCCATGATGTTGCGCGGCATAAAGATTTGTTAAATGATAAGTTAGAACAAAAAACAAAACAGCTGCAACAAAAATGCCTAATAAGTTTCTTAAGCGGTTAAAGATAGCATCGCCAAGGGGGCGTTCAGTCCAATTGTATGAAGCCATTAAGACTAATAAAAAGATAGCTAGACCAAATGAAAATGACATGATGATGAACATTGGAGCCATGATAGCTGCATCGTAACCTTCACGAGCAACAATGAAACCAAAAATTGAACCAGTACCCGTTGTAAGCGCTAATCGCCAGATAAAGGCCGCAGTACCAGCAATACGAGTGTACTGACCAAGATTACGTTGCATCATTGTCCAAATGTAAACGATTACAATGACAAAGAAGCCGTTATATAAAAGCATGTTCCAGGCAAATATAGATTTTAAGTTGTAGTAAGTCATTGCAATAACAAGACGTTCTGGACGACCCAAATCTAAAACCAAAATCATTAAACCACCAGCAAGAAGGGCTAGTGCGAGTAGACCTGATAAACGTGCGAGTGGTTTATAGGCCTTTTTGTTAAATGCGGATGAAATGGATGCTACATTTAATGCACCTGAAGCGGCAACAATAAGGAATACTGCAAATACGTGAGGTATTCCCCATACGATTTGGTTAGACATTCCTGTTACGTAATGGCCATGATGCTCCATGTAATAAAAAGCACCAAGCGAAGCTAAAATAAAAGCCCCGAGTAGTGCGAGTAGTGAATAATAGCCACTGCTTTGGCCTTCAACTGCAAGAAAAGGTATTGTCTTTTTCATCGTTTTAACAACTTTAAATTAATTAAAAGTTAATATTATTTTTACTAAAAAGTTCGTATTACAAGCCTTGATAACGAACGCCAGTATTTAAGGCGAGGTCAGCTCGTAATTGTTGTCCACCATTTTTAGCTAGCTCGATAGAAATAGCACTATTGCTATCTTTTAAGTCACCAAAATACATTGCTTGATGACCTTTAGAGTTACAAGCTTCTACACATGCAGGTGTTCCATCTTCATCAATACGGTGTACACACATCGTGCATGATTCAACCGTACCTTTGCCACGTGGAGCATGAACTTTTTGTTCTTTAATAGCTTCATGGATAAATGAACGTGCTTTGTATGGGCAAGCCATCATGCAATAACGACAACCAATACAAATATGTTTGTCGACTAAAACAATTCCATCTTCACGTTTCATTGATGCACCAGTAGGGCATACATCCACGCAAGGAGGGTTTTCACAATGCTGACACATTAGTGGTAATGATTGCACGTGACCTGTTTGTTTATCTTTAAGTTTAACTTTGCGAATCCAAACTGCTTTTTGTGATGCATTAGAGTGTTGTTCTGAGTTATCAGCACCACCCCAGCCATTTTCAGTTTGGCATGCGGTTACACATTCATTACAACCGGAACCACATTTATCGGTATTAATTAACAGACCCCAACGGTTCTTGTCGCTAACGGCTTCACCAGCAGGTTTAGCATGTGCTACTTCAGTTAATATCATGCCGGGAGCAAGTACTAAGCCTGCAGCCGCAGCTGTTTTACCTAAAAAGTTTCTTCGGTATAAATCTGTTGTTGACTCATTTGAGGCTTTTATTTGCTTGGCTGGTTGCGTCATTTCTTTGTACTCCCAGTTTTGCTAGCAGCGGTAGGTTTAGCATTATGGCAATCAAAGCAATCAACTTTTACTGCTGTGTAATTATGGCACGAGCTACAAAAATGTTTGTCATCGCCAAAGTTTGCATATTCACCTTTATCATCTTTTGATACGTGGCAACCTATACATTCAGCTAAACTATCTTTCTTAGTGCGAATTCCTTTACGCATTGTGTCATCGCGTTGGTGCAGGATGTATTCCATATGGTTTTTACGCATATCTTTTACTTCACGAACACAAAGTGTATCAGGATTGGCTTTAGCATTTGCTTTTGGCACAGTTGGCATTAAGTCGCCTGCTTGTGCAGCCATCGATAGGAGTAATAAAACGCCTACCAATGTGCTTATTATAGTTTTATGGCTTAACACAGTCATACCTCGGTATTTATTAATCGCCCATTGCCATGTCAATGTAACCCGTTGGGCAAACATCAGCACAGATGTGACAACCAATACAACGGTCGTAGTCAGTAGCAACATAACGACCCATTGTAGCTTCATCTTTCTTAACACGGTAAACCGCATCTTGAGGGCAGTAAATTACACAGTTATCACACTCGAAACACATACCACAACTCATGCAGCGATCAGCTTCTTCAGTAGCTTGCTCTTCAGTAAGACCAAACATACGTTCTTTAAAGTGACCTAATACTTCTTCAGAATCCGGTACTTCTTCTTTACGTATTTGACGTGGAGTATATTCAAAATGACCTAAGAATAATTCGTCTGATGCAATAATTTCATGTGCTGAGCGATCTTCGTAGTTGTGAATTGCAAACTTACTTGACTCTGTTGCCCATGCACTTGAGTGATCATATTCAGTTGGCTCAAGACCTGTTTCACGAAGCTTTTGTAATAAGCTGAAGTGATGCTTATCAACTTTTGGACGCTTGCCCATTTCTTCAGCAGCGAAGAAGTGCTCAATACTTTCAACGGCAACGGATGCTTGACCAATCGCTGTTGTTAACAAGTGTGGGCGTACAACGTCACCAGCAACAAAGTGTCCATCTTTACCAGACACTTGGAAATGTGCATCAGCATCGATAAAGCCTTTATCGTTACCAATACCTTCAATGCCAGTTAAATCTGCACCCTGACCAATCGCTGCAACAATTAAGTCACATTCGATATCGTATTCAGAACCTTCGATAGGTGTTTTGCCGTCTGCTTCAAGTTTTTGAACTTTAAGTGCTGTTGCGCGACCTTCTGAATCACGAACAACTTCAATTGGGCTAATGCAACCTAAAATGCTTACGCCTTCACGTGTTGCATCATCAATTTCATGTTGTGCTGCTGGCATATTTTCAACTGCTGAACGTGAACATAATGTTACTGTAGCGCCTTGACGTTTTGCACTAGATGCTACGTCATGAGCAGTGTGTCCAAGAATTACATTTTCAGGACGGTCATTTTCATGCGTTTCTGTAATATGTCCTAAACGACGTGCTACAGATACAACATCGATTGATGTATCACCACCACCGATTACAACAACACGTTCAGAAACAAGTTGTAATTTGCCCATGTTAAAGGCTTCTAAGAAATCAACACCGGTTAAGCAGTTAATCGCTTCAGCACCAGGGATAGGAAGGGCGCGACCTTTTTTCGCGCCTAATGCCCATAAAACAGCATCATATTCTTTCTCAACATCTTCCATGCTAACGTCAACACCAACACGTGTATTCGTTTTAACTTCAACACCCATGTCGATAATACGTTTGATTTCTCCGTCAAGTACTTCACGTGGAGTACGATAGCCAGGAATGCCATAGCGCATCATGCCACCAAGGTCTTCATGGTCATCAAAGATTGTGCAATCGTGGCCTTTTAAACGTAATTGAAATGCCGCAGCAAGTCCTGCTGGACCACCACCGATGATTGCAACTTTTTTACCTGTTGCTTTAGCAGCGGCTTCAAATGTAAAACCTTGGTCTAAAGCAGTATCACCGATGTATTGTTCAACAGCGTTGATGCCTACGAAGTCTTCAACCTGATTACGGTTACAACCGTCTTGGCAAGGCGCTGGACATACTCGACCCATAATAGAAGGAAAAGGGTTTGCAGCCGTCGAACGACGGAATGCATATTCTTGCATTGTCATATCAGCGGCGGGTTTTTCAATACCACGAACAATATCCAACCAACCACGAATGTCTTCACCTGATGGGCAGCTACCTTGACAAGGTGGCGTGCGGTGTACATAAGTAGGGCATTTGTGAGAAGTATCTTCTACAAATATTTGGTGTGCAAAATCTGTGACTACGTGGTCGTCGTCTTTGTATTTACGGAAATTAAGCTTTGTATTGATATCTTCGCTTGATGTTGCCATATCTATGTCTCCAATACTTATATGATACTAGTTGTATTTGTTAAAAGTTATTAATTAAGCGGCGTCTGTTTCGTCAGATTCTTCATCATCTTTTGGCGCGTCGCTTAAGATAATGGCTGAACTAACAAGTTGATGTACGCTTACAATTTGGTCCATAGTGAATCCATAATAAGGAAGCACTTTGGTAAACTGGCTCTTACATATGGCACAGATTGCAGCCATATGTGTTACGCCGTATTCTTTGGTTACATGTGTTAATGCAGTAGCCCTAGGCAATGCACCTTTAACACGTAGCTCCATTAAATCGTCTGTTAATAAACCACCACCACCACCACAGCAGAAAGTAGATTCACCGATAGTATCGGATGGCATATCAACATAGTTATTACATGCTGCTTTTATAACAGCACGCGGAATTTTAAATTGCCCACCGGGCTTATCACCCATTCTTGAGCCACGCGCTACATTACATGAGTCATGAAATGTTAGTGTCATGTCATCATTTTTAGACTTATCGAATTTAAGCTCACCTTTTTCAATCATGTCATAGGTGAATTCACAAATATGTTGTGGAATAGGGTAGTTTTGATCTAAGAAATCAAATGGACCTGCTAATGTGTTTAAGAAGCTATAAGCCACACGCCATGCATGACCACACTCACCAAATACAATACGCTTAACGCCTAGATCAATTGCAGCTTTACGAATACGTAAAGAAAGAGTACGCATGTTTTCGTAACTACCAATGAACATACCAAAGTTAGCGGCTTCTGAAGCGTATGAACTTACCGTCCAGCTAATACCTGCTTCATGGAAAACTTTTGCATAGCCCATTAGGCCATCAACGTGTGGTTCTGCGAAGAAATCTGCAGAAGGCGTTACTAATAAGATATCAGCACCTTTTACATCAAGAGGCAATTTAACGGCTACGCCATCATCTTCTTCTATTTCTTCTTCCAGGCCTTCTAATGTATCGAGTAGAGCTGGTTCTGGTAAACCTAAGTTGTTCCCGATTCGGCCTGCTTTCTCAATAATTTGGTTACAGTATTTCTGACCAACACCAATTTGGTCTAGAATTTCACGAGCAGCCATTGATATTTCTGCAGTATCAATACCGATAGGGCAGAAAACAGAACAACGACGACATTGTGAACATTGATGAAAATAAATATACCAATCATCAATAACTTCTTTGGTTAATTCTTTTGCACCAACAAAACCAGGAATACCTAATTTTGCAAATAAACGACCACTGAACGTATGGTAGTAGCGGTATACTTGACGTAATAGATCTTGGCGAGCAACAGGCATGTTTTTAGGATCTTGTGTACCTAAAAAATAATGACACTTATCAGTACAAGCGCCGCACTTAATGCATGAATCTAAAAATACTTTTAGTGAGCGGTATTTACCTGACAATTCAGCGAGTTTATCAATAACAACTTCTTTCCAGTTATCGATGAGCTCACCTGGGTAACCAAGAGGTTCTTGAAACTCAAGTTTTGCAACAAAAGGTTGGCTATGTGCCATCGTGCCAACCTTAAGCAAAGGGACGCTGGTATAGTCTTTTGTTATTTCAGGTACGTCAAAATCTGCCACGGTAGATCCCTCAAAAATTCGTTATATTATTTATTTTCTATCAGCTTCAAGTTTTTTAGCCCAATCAGCAATGTGTCGCTGTTCACGTGGGTTATCAACCTGGTTACGCGTTGGACTAAAGAAAATACCTGGCGCATGTAATAATTTACTAATTGGAAAAATAATCATGAGTGAAGCAACAAGTGCTAAATGTATAAGTACAAGTATATCTTCAGGTAAATTCTGAGGATTAAAAGTAACTAAACCAAATGCAAAGGCTTTCATTTGTACGATGTCTGTATGCTCAACAAACGACATCAACATACCAGTTGCTGCAATTGTAAATATTAGAATAAGCATTGCGTAATCTGATGGAGCTGAAATGTAACGCACACGATCTACAAATATACGGCGACCGAATAGTCCAGCTAAACCAATAAGCATTAAGAAGCCACCATATTGCCCAGCAAATAAAACCAACCAATTATTTATAAGAGGCCAGAAAACTGAGTCTGGTGATAATACGTAACGTAGATGGCGGAAGAAGGCGAGTAATAATGATAAATGAAACATCCAGCCAAATAACCAAGTCCATTTAGTTGCCTTAAATAAGCTATTAAAAAGTGCAACTTCAGTAAATAGACGAAACACTACACCAGACTTCGTTGTCGGTGCTGGTGTTGTAGGAATTTTTAACGGTGCAGGTGTTCTCGCGTAATCGTTAATACGATATGCAAGACCTACTATAAAGATAGTAGCCGCTGTGTAAAATAAAATTGTATAAAAAACTGATAGAGCTGACATTTATCAGGTCTCGCTGTTGTTAACTTAAATTAAGTATTTCGTTCAATTATTAACATAAAGGTAGGAGGTTAGTAATCTAACCTCCTAAGCTTTATTTGCGTGAGTACTAAACGCAACCAGTTGGTTTTGGTAAGCCAGCATATTTACATGCTTGTTTACCTGGGCCGTATGGGAACAACTCGTATAAGTACTTGCTGTTACCTTTATCTTTACCTAATTTTTTGCCAATCGCTTTAGTTAATACACGTACTGCAGGCGCGATTTGGTATTCTTCGTAGTATTCACGTAAGAAGTTAATAACTTCCCAATGAGAATCTGTTAATTCTCCAGCATCTTCAGCTGCAGCCATTACGCCTGCAATTTCAGGAACCCAAGAACTAAGGTCTACCAAGTAACCTTCTTCATCTACTTCATATTCTTTACCATTTACTTCAATACTAGACATAATATTATCCTCGTTCAGATGAACTTAAAATTTAAAATTTATAACCAAGACTGAACAGAGTCATTCTTAGTGGTTAATTCTACAAATCCTGCGTAATCAACTACCGTTACGCCATCAATTAATTTATCTTCGCTGATGCCTCGAGCTTTTAAATCTGGCCCAAGTACTGCAACTGATACGTCTTTCATTACACCTTCAACTAAACTTGTTGATGCCATGTTTTTTACGGCACTATAAACTGCGTCTTCAATCATTAGGATTGTCGCGCCTTTAACAGTGTGATTTACACATGTTTCAAATGAGTTACGGTCGAGAGCAGATTTATTTACAATATGTAACATTGACATGTTTATTCTCCTAGAAGCTTAAAACGACTTCTGACTGGTCCATTATTTCCGACATTTCAGCAGCAGTAACAATTTTAATAGAATCTTTCTCAGCGTAATCTTCGTCTTCATCTTCCCACACGAGATGCTGAAGGTCGTCGATTGTTAAGCCACGTGCTTCTAGTGATTCTTTTTCAACATAAATTTTGTTGATGTCGTAATCGCCAAGTGCAGCGTATGTAGGTGAGAAATTTTTCATGCCAATTTCTTTTGTGTCTTGACCTTTTACTAATTGATAAACACCGTCATCAATAAAAGCCAATGCCACATCTTGATCAAAAGCAGCGCCAATAAGGACAACTTCTAATGATTCCCAAGCGTAAATCGTTCCATATGGAGCTTTACGATTTACATATAAAAACTTTTTAACGTTTGCCATTTCTAAATACCTTTAACTAATCGCCAAACACAACAGTTCGATCAGCTTCAATACCAGCTTCAATTAGCTGTCCTAAACCTGAAATACGGAAACCATCAGCAATATTTTTGCCTTCTTTACCGTTACGTTGTTGTTCACCTTCATCTACGATACCGCGACGTTGAGCAGCTGCAACACAGATAACAAGATCGAGATCGTGTTCCTTAGCAAGCTCAGACCAACGATTCATAACATGACGGTCATCTTGTGGTGGACTAGCGTAGTTAGTACCGTTATTTACACCATCGTGATAGAAGAAAACTCTAAAGATCTCATGACCGGCTTCTAACGCTGCTTTACAAAACATGTAAGCAGTATCAGAAGCTTGATGAGTATAGGGTCCTTCGTGAACGCTTATACCAAATATCATAATCAGTACCTATCTTAGAAACGGATATGCGTAGAAGCGTTTAACGAGTTACGAGCACCACGCCAGTTATCAATATGATACTTAGTGAATGGTAAACCTGTAACTTCGAAGAAACGAGGCCAGCCGATGCGGTCGATCCAGTCGTTAATACGCTCCCAATCTTTCGCGCCAGCTTTGTATTCTTTAAGAATACGCTTAACGATACCTGTCGCTTCAGGCCAGCGAGGTGGATTGTTAGGGACGCCAGCAGCAACTAATTTTTGGAAAGAAGGTTTGCTACGTGCATTTGAGTGATTACCACCAACCCAGATAGCTAATTTAGAATGCTCTGGATCATTGATTTGCATTGGAGGACAAGGAGGGAAACATGCACCACAACAGATACACTTTTTCTCATCAACTTCTAATGAAGGTTTACCGTTAACCATTGCAGGACGAATCGCAGCAACCGGGCAACGAGCAACCACTGTTGGACGTTCACATACGTTAGCAACTAAATCATGGCTGATTTTTGGTGGCTTAGTATGTTGAATGTTAATCGCGATATCACCTTGACCACCACAGTTAATTTGGCAACAAGAAGTTGTCATGTGAACACGGTTAGGCATGTTCCAATTTTTGAACTCGTCAATAAGTTCATCCATCATTGCCTTAACAACGCCTGACGCATCAGTACCAGGAATATCGCAATGTAACCAACCTTGAGTATGAGACATCATAGCAAGTGAGTTACGTGTACCACCTACGATGAAACCAGCTTTTTCAAGCGCTTCAATCATTGGTTGAACTTTTGCTTCTTCAGTAACATAAAACTCAATGTTAGAACGAATTGTGAAACGGATATAACCGTCAGCAAAATCGTCTGCAATTTTTGTTAATGTACGAATTGTGTAAACGTCAAGGATACGTTGAGTACCCGCTTTAACTGTGTAAACAGTGTCGCCTGTTTTTGATACATGCTTTAAAACACCTGGTTGTGGATCTTCATGATACTTCCACAAACCAAAGTTTTTACGCATTGCAGGGTGCATATATTGGAACCCATCTGGGCAGCCTGATTCAATCGGCTCACGCATATCTGCCATTGCCATGATGTTTCTCCTAAATCTTTAAATATTTAAAATAAGTTATCGTATAAGTCGCAAACAGTGAGGGATTAACCCGCTGCTTTTTCAGCTTGTTTTTCAAACCAAGCTGCGGCTTCTTCATCCCATCCGTCCATACGTACATATGAACACTGACGTGGGCTAGAAACCATATTTGGATCAACATCGATACCAATACCTTCTAGGAAGTTTACAAGACCGATACGTTCAATCATTTCACCAGTACGTTCGTGCTCTAAAGCATTTTCAGCAAAGAAATCAATTGTGTCGCCAGCAATTTCTACTAGGCTTTCGTAGTCTTCTTCAGTTTCAAGTTTTTTGAATGGAAGAATAACGGTACCCATTAAATCACCAATCTTAAGTGTACGTTTACCACCGATAAGAAGTGTTATACCGCGGTCATCGCCAGGTGAAAGGGCTTTAGGTAATACATTGATACAATGCATACAACGAACACAGTTGCTGTCATCGATTTCAAGTGTGTCATCATCGTTTAAAGTCATGCAAGAACTTGGGCAGCGGCTTGTAACGTTATCAATAATGTATTGACGGCCTTTAGAACCCATGTAGTTTTTAACTTCTGCTGCATCAACTTTCATAGCATCACGCCATGTACCGATAACGGCAAAGTCAGCACGCTCAATCGCATTTTGGCAATCGTTAGGGCAACCAGAAATTTTAAATTTGAATTTGTAAGGAAGAGCTGGACGATGAACGTCATCAACAAATTCGTTAACTAAGTAACGTTGAACAGCATGTTCGTTTGTGCAAGACATTTCGCAACGAGCCGCACCAACACAAGACATAGCTGTACGTACACATGGACCTGCACCACCTAAATCCCAACCGTAGTCGTTGATTTCATCAAAGAAGTGTTGAATGTTATCTGTGTCAGCACCGATAAACATGATGTTACCTGTTTGACCGTGGAAAGTAATAAGGCCTGAACCGTATTTTTCCCAGCTATCAGTTAACTGATTTAACATTTCAGATGTGTAGTAGTTACCTGGAGTAGGTTGTACACGTAATGTGTGGAATTCTTTAGATTCTGGGAATGCTTCACCCACTTCAGAAAAACGAGGGATGATACCACCGCCATAACCAAAGACAGAAACCGTACCACCTTTCCAGTAGCCTTTACGAGTTTCATATGAATGCTCTAACTGACCTAACAAAGAGTTAGCTACTGCATTAATTTTTTCACTTGGGTGATTGTCACGTAAACGTTTGAATCCAGAAATAAAAGAAGGCCAAGGACCTTTTTCTAATTCGTCTAGCATTGGCGTTGGATGTTGATTCTTAGCCATCGTTTTCTCCTTGAGGTATTAGCTGTTAGCTAACTACTAATTAAAAATTCTTTTCACTTAGACCCCGTACATACAGGTATCTATAATTTGCGACGAAGTTTAGGGTGTGAGTGGCGACACGAAAACCCACCTGATGGGGTGAATTAACTATTACCGTTTATCCCTAATGGGATAGGCGAGTAAAGACCATTCATATTAAAAACTTCTAATATTTAGAAGAAACAGCATTAAATCAACAAAAAACACAATTATATCAGGGCGTTACATTATACTCAGTTTGGATATAGCAACTGAGTTAACCGCTATGATTTAATTGTGTTGGTATTTTTATTGGGTATAAAAATTTCTTCAGCTTGCAGTTTAGTCGAGATTATCTTGTTCGCAATCATTAAACGTATTAAATATTTGCGTTAGTATAATACCCGTAACGATTAAGCTTCGATAACCAGTAATACACATATAAAAAGTGTGCGTATTGTACGAATTTAGGAATTAAAAGCAAGTGCCATTAAAAGCTAATAGCATCTCAACTAGCTTGACTCACTTCGATTTATCGGATGAAGCTGCCTATCTTGCTTGGCGTCAGGCAAAACTATCCAATTATCCAAAAACGGGTGAAGACTTATTGGTAAATATTAGTGATGTTATGTCTTTAGCATCATCGGAGCACCAAGCTGCTTCAGGTTTATTAACAAAAACTAATATGTGTATTTATCAATTTGGTAATCCAGAGCAACTTGATAAATCAACAATAAAGCATTTTGCAGCTGAATTTGGATACGAGCACTTGGATACTAATATATGTGCAGATGAAGATGGTATTTCTTCATTGCAAACGAGAGATTCGGGTCGACACGTTGGTTATATCCCATACTCGCCACGTAAATTAAGTTGGCACACAGATGGATATTACAACAAACCTGAAAACACCATTCGTGGCATGCTGTTGCACTGCGTCAATAATGCACCTGTTGGAGGGGAGAATCAGTATCTTGATCCAGAGATACTATATATTCATCTTCGAGATAAAAATCCTGAATACATTCATTCCTTACAGGATCAAAACGCATTAACTATTCCAGCCAATGAAGAGGATGGTGTTGAGCGAGCGGCGCAAACAGGTCCTGTATTTAGCCTTGATAATCGAACAAATAGTCTCCATTTACGTTATACGGCGAGAACTCGTAGTATTGAGTGGGCAACTGATCCTGTTCTTCAGGAGGCCTTGCGTGTCATCACAGAGTATCTAGATAGTGACTCAGCTTATATTTTTCGGCATAAATTAAAGCCTGGTCAGGGAATACTTTGTAACAACGTACTGCATAATCGTACTGCGTTTGAAGAAAGTGACTCTATAAAGAGTAAACGACTTATATATCGAGCTAGATTTTACGATCGAGCGACTGTTAGTTAGCAAGAAACACAAATTAAGTAAAAAAAGGTTACGCGTATGTTGAAGGTAAGTGATTTATTAATTGGTAATGATGTTGATTCTTATGCGGATCTTGAGATAGCTGTTGAGGCCGTTGCGAGACAAGGTGAAATGTTTTTTCAAATGGATGTGAAACCGCCATTCCCTGATACACCAGAGAATTGGGAAGAAAAACTTGAAGCACGGTTTACATCAGCACGATAAGCTATGTACAGTTTCAGCATACAGGTACTAAAATATGTATTGGACAGAAGAGAAAAACAACAAAGACGAATTTGTAATTCCCGATAATATTGTCGATGTCGTCTTTAGCGTGCAAGGTAAATCAATCCCATTAGATAATGCATTTGCTTTATCCAGTGCTATTGAGCAGCTACTGCCATGGGTTGTTGATGACGAGCATATTGGGATTCATCATATATTTGGAGCTGAATCAGGTAATGGTTGGTTACGCCCTGAAAATGCTGAAAACGAAATTTTATACCTTTCCCGGAGGCAGAAGTTAACGATCCGAGTTAGGAAAGAACGCTTAGCGGATATTCAGGCATTAACAGGACAAACCTTGTTGGTTGATGAGCATCCGTTAACGGTAGGTAAATCAAATATTCGCCAACTCAGTGATATGAATATCGTTTTTGCTCGGAATGTTGTTGTTAAGTCAGGTATGTCTGAAGATGATTTTATGAAAGCCTGTGTAAGCCAATTGAGTGACCTGGGTATTGACGTTAAAAAGATGATGTGTGGTCGTGAACGAGCTATTCAGCTACCTGATAAGCAATTAATTACCCGCGGCTTAATGATTGCGGATCTGGAAAAACCGGACTCGGTAAAAGTTCAAGAGCATGGTATTGGTGTTGGCCGCAAATTGGGTTGTGGTTTGTTTTTACCTCAAAAAGGGATTGATGCGGTAAATCCAGATTGAGTAATTAGTATCAAGTTTTGGGTAATCTGGCTGAAAAAAATCATAAGTGCTCTTCCTTGTATCAACTTGTGGTGCGATTCTGGTTGAAAAACATCATAAGTGCCTCTTCCTCGCAAGGTGGTTTGGTTCTAGATTGATAGGAAAAGATCATAACTGCTTTGTGCCTTGGTGGGACGTTTTGGGTTAGTCTGGTTGGAAAAGATCAGAAAACAACATAAGTAACCATAAGAAAACATACGGTTACTAAATAAGTACCAGTAAAGACGAGAAACTGGTACTAAATATCCCAATAGAGAGACTTGGATCTAGAGGTAAAATTTGTTTAAATAGCGCCAAATTTTAGAGCGAGATGCTTTTTGTCTCGATTGTTTTAAATATATTTAGATTTAGTGGAGAAATATTATGCCAACACTAGAAGCAGATGGTACAACTGTAGAAGTAACCGATAATGGCTATTTAGTTGACTCTAACGAGTGGACTAAAGCAATTGGACAAAAGATTGCCGATGGCGATGATCTTGAAATGACAGAAGAACATTGGGATGTTATTGACTACTTACGTGCTGAACATGCCGAAAACCCAGGTTCTGAAGCAAATGAACGCGCAATTACTAAAGATATGGGTAAAAAATGGGGCAAAAAAATTAACTCTAAGTATATGTACCAATTATTTCCTGGAATGCCTTCTAAGCAAGGCCGTAAAATTGGTGGTTTGTCACAAAGTACACGTAAAGGTGGCTATTAATTAATACCACTAAATGCAGAGATTTAACCCATCAGAGATATAGATGGTCTAGAATTACCCTGCTAAATTTGCACGATTAGATTTTAAACGAATTCGAATCACCAAAATAAAGGTTTCAAACCTTTAAAATTGAGGTTAAATACAATGAGCGACAAAGCTAAAATCATTGCTGAAATGTTAGAAATGCAAAAAACATTCATCGCATTTGAACAAGAAAATGGCATAGACATGAAAGATTACTATGCTGGCCAAGAAGGTCATACATTATTCAAATATGTTGAAAAATATGACGAGTTAGCGGATAAATTAAACGCTATGGCGCATAAAGATAAAGGTTCACAACGCTTCTTCTAAACGTTATTTGAACTGATTCAAAAAAACCACATCATTACTGATGTGGTTTTTTTATGCCTGGGTGTAAAAGTTGGTTCTAACGTTTATTTACAGCAACGACCAGTTTTTTCAAAACGGTCGTTGCATAAGTGCCCGTACAAAAAACGGGCACTCGCATCGCTACGCGCTGCATAAGTGCCCGTAAATTTTAGAAATTAACGGGCACTAAATTTCAGCCCACATTCGAACCAAATTTGCATAGCAAATATCAATGGCTTTTGTTTCTTCTGATTGAGGATCTTTTTGTAGTAAACGTTCTCGTGCAATATTCATCTGATGCAATAATTCTCGTTGCTCAGCACTTCGTATCATGCTTTGAACCCAAGTTACGGCGACTAAACGTTCACCTCGTGTAACAGGGTTCACATGATGTAAGCTGGATGACGGATACATAACGGCATCGCCTGCTTTTAGTTTTACTTGTTGCTCACCAAAGCTAGTATTAATAACAAGTTCACCGCCATCATAATCTTCTGGTTTAGACAAAAATATAGTTATGGAAACATCTGAGCGGTAGCGATCTGTGCCTCCCATAACCGGGTCGTCTACATGATCTCCGTATTCCATACTTTCGGTATACCGAGCATAAAAAGGAGCTGCAACACGATGTGGGAGTGCCGCACTTTTATAAATAGGATCCGCGACTAGGCTAGCCATCACAATATTATTAAGTTGAGCCATTTGAGCAGCATTCATTGCAACTTCTTCGTTATTTTTAACGCGCTTAGCGGCACTGCCAGCGGATAAACTACCATTTACAAATGGTGCATCTTTCAATAACGAAAAAATGCTCTGTAGACGCTCTGAAGGTAGAAGTGACGGTATAGTTAATAGCATATAAATTTTCTTTTATAGTGGGAATCTGTAATCGCAACAGGGTGTAGTATGCGGTATAATTGCCATTCAATTCAATTATTTAAACCTATCATTTACAAGGTGTATTCATGCTTTTAAACATTTTAGTCAGAGGAACCTCTGTTTCTGTTGATGTCCCCGATATGATGCTTACTGAAGCTCAAGAATTGTTTAAAAAAATGGATAAAGACATGGATAAAGGCTGGCAAATGAGCCATAACTGGGTTGAAACTTTAAACTCCGAGCAACGCTGCCAGGTTGTTGGCGATAAAATACTAACAGCCATTGAAAATGAAAATAAGAATATGTTGCAGATGATGGCTGCTTATATTTTATATAAAACGCCGGGTTCGACCGCAATTAGAATTTCTGAAGATGGAGACATCAATGAAACAGAAATCATTATTGGTGGCCTTAACTAATTAATCAGCTATTAAAAAATCCAAATCTATTAAGGTAATAGTATATCAATGACTAAATCTGCTGTGATTGGTGGTGGTCCAATGGGTCTTGCCTGTGCTTACCAGTTAGCTCTCGATGGACATGAGGTTGATCTTTACGAATCGGATGATCGTCTTGGAGGAATGTCTGCTCATTTTGATTTTAATGGACTTAGTATTGAGCGCTATTATCATTTTATTTGTAAAGAAGATTACGACTTATTTACTTTGCTTAAAGAATTAAATATTGAATCAAAATTAAAATGGCATGCAACTAAAATGGGTTATTTTTATGATAGTAAATTATATGAGTGGGGCAATCCTTTCGCATTATTAAAATTTCCAAAATTATCTTTACTCTCAAAGCTTCGTTATGGTGCGCATATGTTTTTGTCTACCAAAAGACAAAACTGGAAAGCACTCGAAGGCATCGATGCCGTAACTTGGTTAAAAAAGGCTGAAGGCGAAAAAACGTATAATATCCTTTGGAAAAAACTATTTGCGCAAAAGTTTTATGATTACACGAATAATTTATCAGCTCCCTGGATTTGGGCTCGGATTCGTCGAGTAGGTCGGTCGAGGAAAAGTATTTTTGAAGAGCAAATGGGTTATCTTGAAGGTGGTTCCAATACATTGTTGATGGCGCTTAATAGTAGACTTGAAGAACTGGGCGTATCGATACACTTGAATAGTCCTGTAGAAAAAGTAGCGCATAAAGAAGGTAAAGTACAAGGTTTAATGTTAAACGGAGAATTTAACAGCTTTGATAAAGTATATAGCACGGTACCTTTACCGTTTGTTACAAAAATAGTTGATAATTTACCCGAACAACATCAAAAGAAATATGCATCAATTAAAAACATTGGCTGCGTCTGTTTGATTTTTAAATTGAAGAAAGCTGTAACAAATAATTTCTGGTTAAATGTAAATGATGATCGTATGGAAATTCCTGGTATCATTGAATATAGTAATTTAAATAAGCAAAAAGATCATATTGCTTATGTACCTTTTTATATGCCACAAACGCACCCTAAATTTAGTCGAGACGATCAAGATTTTATAGATGAGTCTAAGTCCTATATTTTAAGTATTAATCCGTCAATAACAGAAGATGATATTATTGATGTTAATGTTTCTCGTTATGGCTTTGCTCAACCAATTTGCCCTCCAAATTTTATGGACGACTTGCCACCGATTAAATCTGACATCGAAGGTTTATTTATAGCGGATACTTCATATTACTATCCTGAAGATCGTTCTATAACGGAAAGTGTTGGCTTAGGGCGTAGAATTGCACAGCTTTAAATTTAAATGTTTAAAATAAATCTTAATACAGAATTTTCTCGTTTTGTCTTAACGGGTGGTTTTGCTGCTGGAGTTAATTTTTTAAGTCGTATTGGCTTAAGTGAATTAATGAGCTATCGGTTCGCAGTTTTAGTTGCATATATTATTGGAATGGTAACAGCGTTTGTTTTATCAAAAATATTTGTTTTTCAAAAAAGCGGCCAGTCAACCTCAAATGAATTTATACGGTTTACTATTGTAAATATTATCGCAGTTATTCAAGTCTGGTTGATCAGTGTGGGGTTGTTTGAATATGGGTTCCCTGCGATTAATTTTAACTTTCATCCAGAAGAAGTTGCACATTTAATTGGAATTAGTGTTCCCGTTATCACTAGTTATTATGGACATAAATATTTTACTTTTGCAGAGAAAAATAATTTGAATTGAAAGTAATAATTTTATCTAAACACAACTCTGCTATCTAAATACAACCCAGGTAGTCGCAATATATTTCACGCCTTTTTCTAACGTGACTCCTCGATGTTCATGCGTCCAAAAAGGTGGGAAAAAAATCAACTTACCTTGTTGTGGTGTTACCTTTGTTTCTTGAAATAAAAATTCCGTTTCACCACCTGGTCCAGGTACATCATTTAAATACCAAACAGCAACTAGCTGTCGCTGACTAAAGTCATGACTGCCGCCATCAATATGCCAGTGGTAATGTTCTCCTGGCTTGGTTCGTTGAATAGCATAACCCATATCTTTAAACGGACCTTTAAAATACGGATAGGCTTCTCTAAACTCAAGTAATGCGGATTTCAATGAGTTGAATAATGCAGAGTCGATATCCTTAAAATGCGCTTTACCACTAACGACGAGGTCAGTCGATTTTTTTATACTGTTGTCTTGCATTGCCATTTGGCCAATTCGACCTTGGTATTGATCTTCCTCATGAGCTTCAAATTGTTGAACCATGTGTTTACATTGCTCTGCACTGAGGGCATTTTTCTTCTCAAAAATAAAAGTATTCTCTTTGATTTCTGATAGGGTCTTTAACTTGCTTTTATGAGCTGTAGGCATAAGTGGACTACTGTATAAGTTGATAAAGATTACATTATCTTACAAAGCCTATGTTATTGCTATAAGTCACTAAACACATGGTAATAGTAGGTTATGTAGCTTCTTGCTAGATTGTTTAGTTTTCAAGTTGGTATCAGAGTGAATAACAAAGTAAAATGTAGCTATTAATTAAAGAGGTTTAAATCATGGTTCGACTAAAAACTAAATGGCATAAGCAAGATAAGTCTCACTCTATTGAAGATGAGGCGGGCGTGATTGCTTACAATATGTGGAAAGTCGCTATGGACGTAATTTTGAACCTTGAAAATGCTGACTATCAAACTGAAAGTAATGAACAACGATTGAAATTAGTCGCTGAGAATTTAATTTTTTTGATTCATCTTGCCGATAGGATGACTATCGAATATTTTGATGAAGATGAGAGAGTACGCTTTGTTGGTGAGCTATCTAACAAATGCGGTAAACATCTTGAGGATAATTACCGAGAGCTATATGGAGACGGTAACTACAAACAAGATTTTATTAATTTACTTAATTCACATATTGCCGAGTATAACGAATTTGATTTTTCGGATGAAGGGCCTGGATTTGCTATGAAGCGTTATTATGGTGAGTATATTCGTAATATTATGGGTGATAAATATAACGAGTGGGTTCCTTCCCAAATGATTGATATTGAAGCGCCGGCGATGTATCGCCTCTTAAAACGTATAATGAAAAATATTATTGAATAAAATCAACTGGATAATCTGTATTCATGATGTGATTCCTCTTCAAAAAATCTATTTTCAATCTTAATAGAATTTAATATCTTATTAAAATGCAATTCCTTCTAAATAATCATTAGGTGCTGGCCGATAACTTATAAATAATAAATTGTCGGAATAAGCAGCACAATATGCCAACTAAAATACTAATAACGGATGATTCAAGCTTTGCACGAAAGCAAATGACACGTGCATTGCCACCGGATTGGGATGTTGATGTTCTCAACGCTGCAGACGGTAAAGAAGCCATCGATATCATTCTAAAAGATTCTCCAAAAGTAATGTTTTTAGATCTCAATATGCCCGTGCTGGATGGCTATGAAACATTAGAGTCTATCTTGAATCAAGATTTAGAAATTGTTGTTATCGTTGTTTCTGGAGACATACAATCGCTTGCAGTGCAAAGAGTGACTAAAATGGGAGCTGTTGAATTTATAAAAAAACCAGTAAGGAATGAAGAGCTGAGTGAAGTCTTACATCGTCATGGCCTTTTTAATTTAGATGCTAAGGTTATTGAGGAGAAATCAACTCGGTCACTTAACAGTATTAAACCTGCTATAAAAAGTAGCGATAAACAAGACGGTTATCAAGAGGTGGCTAACGTAGCAATGGGACGAGCTGCAGAATTACTTGCAAAACTATTAGATTCTTTTGTTGTAATGCCAATTCCTGTAGTGAATATAATCGAAGTGTCTGAGCTAAGAATGGCCATTCAGCAAGTCGATGATGACGATATGGTTTCAGGTGTATGCCAAGGATTTATAGGTGCAGGTATCGCAGGAGAAGCTTTACTTATCTTTAATGATTCAAGTTTTACTGATATTGCTGATTTAATGAAATATGTAGGTGATATTGATGAAGCGGTTCAAGTTGAGCTGCTTATGGATATTGCAAATATTTTAATTGGTGCATGTTTAAAAGGTATTGCTGAACAGCTGGATATTAGTTTTAGTCAGGGGCATCCCTTAGTTATAGGACGTCATGTGAATGTTGATGATTTGATAAGTCGAAATTCAAAACGCTGGAGTAAAACGCTTACGATTGAAATGGGTTACAAAATTGAAGACAAGAATATTAGTTGTGATCTTTTGTTACTTTTCACAGAAGATTCAGTTGCTCCCTTTGATGAACTCGTTTCTTATTTAATTGAATAGGCTTGTTTTTAAATTTATCGATTGAAGCTTATATTTAAGCATTATTATGGAATAAAGAGTTATGACTGACGATGTACAGGAATTACACCGCTTAATGGGCATGCTACGCTCAATTGATGTGGGATTAATTGTAATTGATGAAGATTTTACAATTAAAGTTTGGAATGATTTCATGACCAACCACAGTGGTGTTCGTGGAGAGCATGTTATTGGTTCAAGCTTATTTGATAAATTTAATGACTTACCTGAAGACTGGTTAGTAAATAAAACAAAATCTGTTTTCATGCTAAATAATAAAGCATTTACAACTTGGGAACAGCGACCTTATTTATTTAAATTTAAAAGTTATCGGCCTATTACTGGCTCCGCAGACTTTATGTACCAAAACATTACGTTTTTACCTTTAAGTTCAGCGACTGGAATAGTCGATCATTTAGGTATTATTATCTACGATGTTACTGATGTTGCTGTTGGTAAGATGCAAGTCGAAGAAGTAAATAATCAGCTAAAAAAATTAAGTAGAACGGATGGATTAACCCAATTAAATAATCGAACTTTTTGGGAAGAATCTTTAAACAATGAATTCAATCGAGCAATACGTACAAAAGAGAAAGTTTCTCTTATTATGTTTGATATTGATCACTTTAAAAATGTTAACGATACATATGGGCATCAGGCGGGTGATGAAGTTATTCGTCAGACGGCTAAATGTTTACTAGAGACAGTGCGTGGTACAGATATAGCAGGGCGTTACGGAGGAGAAGAATTCGGTGTTATTTTGATAGACACACCTGCAAAAGATGGCTTTATAATAGCAGAGCGTTTACGTGAAAGAATTGAAGCTTTAGTTGTTAAATTTGAAGGCTTAGAAATTAAATTTACAATAAGTATTGGTTTAGCAGATTTTGATGATAGTTTTGCCGATCATGTTGCTTGGTTAGGAGCATCGGATAAAGCATTATATTACTGCAAAGATAATGGTCGTAATCAGGTTCATATTTATACGGAAGATGATGCGAAGTTGTCTGGGTAATTTTAACTGGAATGTTGTTCTGGGTATTCTGGTAGAAAAACATCATAAGTTCGCGTAAAGAACAGAATAAACGCGCACTAAAAAAGCGGATAGAGGGGCCCCTCTATCCGCTTTTTGGAAATGCTAAAGAAACTAGTCTTATTTAGTCCAGTTACCAAAATTATCTTGGTTTTTTTCTTTGCCATCTTCGTAACCAGCGCTATAAGCTTCGGTTACACGTTGCTCTTCACGTTCTGGGTTTAATACAAAACCACCTTGCCATCCGTGAACGTACTCGGCATCAACGCCCATTTCTTCCATTTTAGTTACTGCATCATAATATTCTTGATTCATGAAAATTCTCCTATTAAAACAAATATTTATCGATAAAAGTTAAACTATAGTATCACTAGCTTTTAGTTAAGCGCTTATACGCTTCACCAGAATCTAAGGTCTTTCTTACCATATCTGCAGCTGCAGACAGGTTTTCAGCTCGTCCAGTATGAGCTAAAACAATGGCGCAGGAGTATACCAGACTGTCGTAGGAAGTGCCTTTATTTCCTTTCAACGCCGCTAACCCTGCTTCTGCTGTTGCTGCCGCGGCAGCATCAACATTAAATTCTTTACATTTATCCTCATCACCTACGGGTAATGACTCTGGAATAGGAACAGCTCGAGTCGCTTGTTTAATTCCTATCGTTGTTGGATCGAAAGTTTCAGGGCTTTCTTCACCATTATCTTTATAGCTATACACTTTATGAGCTTGTTGGAGAGATGGAATAACACCACCCTCAACACCACGAACAATCATAGCTGAGTCGAAACCTGAGAATCGCGCTAATTCTGCATAAACAGGAGGATAAGCTTTATGAACATAACCTGTTAGCAAGTGCGTATGTTTTTTAGCTCGAACAGGACCAACGAGAACTTCTACAGTGGTAATAACCTGTCGTTTGACGATACGCTGTCTTAAATCCATTAAATTATGTAAATAGGGTGCAAAGGCCTGCTGATCGACATAGGCCCAACCAATATCAGGATTTTCAATTTGCTTTGCTGCTTCACTAGACGATAAATTTACATTTACACCGGCAGCTTTTAATACTTTGTGAGTCGTAATACCGTACTTTGGATTAATTGTTTCCAGGCCATGAGACACTGCTGGTAATCCACATGCAGCTAAAACAGGTGGTATGAAAGCACAGATAGGAAGGCTACGGTTATGTCCATTGTAAGGGTCGCCAACGTCAACAAGTTCATCGACATTTGCAGTAACAATATCGGATGTATCGATAATCGCTTTTAAAATACCTTTGTTCTCATCCATTGTTTCGCGCTTCATGCGAATAGCAATCAAAAAGACCGCTGCCTGTACAGGATCAGCATCTTTATCGAGGATGTATTTCATTGCTGAATAAGAGTCCTCGTAGTTGAGGTCTTTGCTGTATTCGGGGCCTGTGGCCACTTTTTGAATACAGCCTTTCATTGCAGCTGCTAAATCTTTATTCATAATAACCATGTTTAAAATAAGGTATTGCTACGAGGTTTTAAAGTATACCTAGCGCTAATAGAAGTCTGAATATCCCTATAGAGGGGGTATATAGGATGAAGTTCTGAAACACAATTATAGCTACATTTTTAGTGTTATATACGAAAACTGGGAGCTTAAAGCTCCCAGTTCTTGAAAAATAAATTAAAAAAGTTTATTAATCATCGCGACCATGGCGACGTGAACCGCGTCGGTCGTCATCACGATCATGGCGACGCATCTGTTCACGTCTATTCTCCATGTGGCGACTACGATTCATGTCACCGTTATTCATTCCACCACCATTGTTCATTCCACCACCAGGAGCTGGAGTTGGTGCAGGTGTTGGTGCTGGAGGAGGTGGTGGTGGAGCAATTGGAGAGCAACCGCCTGTGTAGTTATTTGCTGATGGATTAGCGCCAGTATGACAATCTGCACAGGCTGTTGGAGCGCCAATGGGTGAAGCACCTACTGCGCCACACAGATTAGAGAAGGCATGTGCAGAATTAATACTCGATAGTACGATAAAGCCCGCACTAACAGTAAACGTTAAACGTTTTACTAATTTTATAGACATAGGTATATATTCCTTTTTCCATTATTTAATTTGCCGAGATGGCATTTCCATTAACAATTAATCTTCCAGTTGATTAATTGGAATGCATCATATTATTATCAATGCTTTCATAGTGTTAACTGATTCTCATATCATCAAGCAAAAAATGTGTGTATTTCAAACCTGTGACAAAGATTTACCTTCGGTTTGAATTTCATATTTTTTAATGCAACAAAATACTTGAGTAGATAGCTCTGATAAGTATTTAAGGGATAAGTATTTCAGGATATACTATTGCTTTTTATATGCACCCAAATGTAAGTAAGGTGTGTTTCCAGATTAAGATTTATATTGAGAGATAATGAATATGGCAACTGATGAAGAAATGGTTGATTTTGCAAGTGCAATGACAGCGTTTGAAGGTAAACACTTTGCAACAGCGATGCGTTTACTAAGTCCCTTTGCAGCAGATGGGAATGCAGAAGCACAGCATCGCATGGCTATAATGTATCAAAATGGTTTAGGCTGCGCTCGCAGTGATGGCCAAGCATTCAAATGGATGAAAGCTGCTGCTGACAATGGTTTTGCAATTGCTGAACATGGTTTAGGTTTTATGTACATGGAAGGTGAGTGTGCAAATAAAGACGCAGACGAAGCAATTAAATGGTTCAAAAAGGCTGCTGAACAAGGTTTAGTTGGCTCACAAACTACTTTAGCCATGATGTATCACGAAGGTAATGGTGTAGAGAAAGATTTAGTTGAAGCTAAGAAGTGGTACGACCTTGCAGGATTTACTGATATGCAACTGGATTAGATTTAACTTTATTGATTTGATAAAACCACATCGTCATTCCCGCGAAGGCGGGAATCCAGAAAAAGTAAAAACAAGCTATTTAATAAAGGTCTAGATTCCCGCCTTCGCGGGAATGACGAACTACGAGAAAGTCAGACTAAAATAATTATTGCTAATTATATTTAATAAAATTTCGGAGAAATAAATGCGCCCAGCTCATTTATCAACGGTGCTAGATAAAGAATTTTTAAGTACCAAAGAAGGCCATCATACTCCTGTTATGATCTGGGGTGCTCCGGGCGTCGGCAAATCACAAATTATTGGCCAAGTAGCAGAAAAACATAATATACCTTTAATTGATATTCGCTTATCACAAATGGAGCCGAGTGACTTACGCGGTATTCCATTTCGTAAAGAAGAATTAGTTGAATGGGCTGTACCTGCCATGCTTCCTGATTTAGAGCGTCATGGAGCAGAGGGCATTTTATTTTTAGATGAAATTACCTCTGCACCTCCAAGTGTTTCAGCAGCGGCATATCAGTTAATTTTAGATCGTAAGTTAGGTCAGTATGAAGTGCCTGAAGGTTGGGCTATTTTTGCAGCCGGTAACCGACAAGGTGATCGGGGTGTAACTTATACGATGCCTGCACCGTTAGCGAATCGTTTTTCACACTTCGATTTTGAAATACATTTAGATGATTGGGTAGCATGGGCTTATCAACATAATATTGATGATCGTATTATAGCCTTTGTTAGATTTCGTCCTGAGTTATTATTTGATTTTGATCCGGCACATAATCCTGTTGCATTCCCATCACCGCGTTCATGGGAATTTGCACATCGTGCTTTGCAAAAATTTGAACATGATCAAGCTTTACGCTTAGGAAGTTTCCAAGCTTGTGTAGGTCCTGCTGCAGGTATCGAGTTAAACGCCTTTATCACTAACCTGGATCAACTTCCTGACATTGATGCCATTCTTCGTGGCGAAGATGTCTCTGCTCCTACGGAAATAGATTTACAGTATGCCGTTGCTTCATCCCTTGTTGGTCGAGCGATTCGTGCAAAAGGTAGTGACGATGCCACAACAACATTCGGTAATATTTTAGACTACGCGAGTGTTTTTAATCAAAAAGAAATGGGTGTTATGTTGGTTTCGGATATGCATCGTGCTATCGGCCAAGATATATTTTCGGTGCCACAATTTGCACAGTGGTCGAATAAAGTTGCTGATATAATGCTTTATTCATAATACTCCACTTAGTTGAATCGAATGGTATGAATATTGTTACCGATACAGATGCTCCAACTGAAATCGAATTAAAACTTAGTGCAGCACGTACAAAGTTAATTATCGACAAACCTTTCTTAGGCGCACTTGTTTTACGCCTGCCAATGATTAAAGCTGATCCTACCTGGTGCAAAAGAACAGCGACGGATGCAAAAAGCTTTTACTACAACGAAACATATTTAAAATCTTTAAGTCTTGAGCAAACGCAATTTATTTTAGCGCACGAAGCTCTTCATTGTGCTTTATCACATTTTGCGCGTCGTGCTCATAGAGTGAAACACCGATGGGATCTTGCCTGCGACTTTGCTATTAACCCAATGTTAATGAAAGATGGTTTGATTCCTCCACCAGAGTCGTTGTATCTAAAAGTTTATGAAGGAATGACAGCTGAAGAAATTTACCCACTATTAAAAGATAACGACAATAATGAAACACAAGATCAACATATTTATGATGCCGATGATAATTCTAGTGACGAGGCTGGCGATGACCCTCAAGGTAATGACGACGATCCGATAAAAGAAGTTCCAAAAGAATTACCAAAATCTAATCAAGAACAATCTAAAAAAGGCGAACAACCACCTAAAGACCCTTTCAATAACAAACATGATGACAAAGGCGAGGGTGACCAGCAAAGTTCTCAGCAATCAGATTCACAAAAAAAGAAACAACAAGGGGATAGTGATTCCAAAAGTGATCAAGCTGCTAAAGATTCAGATAAAGCGCCACCGATGCAAAATGAACAAGCCAATCAACATCAAGATAATTTAGAAACAAAACAAGAAAGTGATCGTGGTGCTGCGCAACCTAAACTATTAAATCATGACGAACGTGAAAATCTAAACGTACAATGGAAACAACGTATGGCAGGTGCAGCGCAATCTGCAATGCAAGCTGGAAAGCTTGGCGATGACATGGCAAGGATGTTGGATTTTTTACTTCAACCAGAACTTCCATGGCGGAATTTACTAGCTCAATATATGACCTCTATTGCAAGAGATGACTATAGTTACACTCGTCCAAATTCAAGACGTGGTGATCCTGCAATATTTCCAAGCTTACGAAGTGCTCAAATTAATATCATTGTTGCCTTAGATACCAGTGGTTCAATTTCTGATTCAGAAATTGCAGAGTTTGTTGCTGAAATAGATGCAATTAAAAGTATAATGCGAGCGCAAATTACATTACATACCTGTGATTCGAGTTTAAATTCTGATGGCCCATGGTTGTATGAAGCTTGGGATGAATTTAAAGTTCCAACAAAGATTGTCGGTGGTGGTGGAACAAGTTTTAAACCTGTTTTTGAATGGGCTGAACAGCGTGACATGCAGCCTAGTTTGCTCGTATATTTTACCGATGCAGAAGGTGCTTTCCCTGAACAAGAACCAAGCTTTCCAGTTTTATGGCTTATAAAAGGCAAAGAGAAAGTTCCTTTTGGAAATCGTATTCAACTTAATTAAATTTAATATTAGAAGTAAAGTTATAACAAGATGGAATTATCGGTAGAAGACAGTTTACGAATGAATGTTTTGCTTACTCAGCAATTACAGGCTATTCGCATTGACGAATCTAAAATGATTGTTTACGGTTTATCCGAACGGGGTGAAGCGAAAGTCGTTCTTAATCCTCATTGTCGTGATGAGCAGTACGCAAAAATTGTAAAAGAATTTATTTCTACACAAGTTCTTGGCTCACCTGGTGGTTATCCTATTTATTTGAGACGCTGGACACGAATGGGACAAGCTAAACACGATAGCTTAGAACGTCTATTACAATTAGGGGAGTCTGAGGCTGTTGTTGCCGTTGTACATGCTGAAAGTTTAACGGATGAACTTGCCCGTAGAGCATGGTGGGTTATGCAAACCTCACAAAATGCACGCTGCATGCTTGAACGTGACAAAGTTGCTGAAGGCGAAATGGGGCCAATCTTAGCTGAGTTTTTGGTTGAATTCTTACCCTTTGAAGAAGATCCAAAAGCGATGGTCGATTCAGTTCGGTTGGTTCTTAAACCTAATTTAGTTTCGCAGAAGACAGTTGAAAGTTTATGGAAACGTGGCCAGCGAAAAAGTGCCTTTTTAGCTGGTTTTATGAGAACACTTCCAGATGAGTTACCACTAGAATCTAAACCTAATTCAAAGTATGACGACTATAAAGAGTCATTAAAAGGTTTAAGCAATAATATTTTTGCTAAGCAGTTGCTACGCGTATTAAGCCCTCAAGGACAATCATTCTTTAAAACGGCTAATGCTGTACTAGCAAAACCTGGAAATCAGGATGTCGCCATCGAGCTTTTAATTGCGGTAGCCGATTACTTTCAAAATATAAAACCTCAAGATTTTGTTCCAAACAATGATATTGAAACATTGACGAAAAAGACTGAAGAATACTTATCTCATCAAATATGCGACTATACTAAAGATATTGGTGAGCTTGTTTCAGAATTACCCGAAGCAAGAGAAATGATTAAATCGATGTTGATTTTGTCACAGTTAGATATTCATCTGGTAAACCCAATTTTTGCACGTACAGATGCGATGGGAACGGTGATGCGAAAGAAACTTTCACCTGTATTTGATCCGATTGCGACAAACGTAAAAAACTTTCTTAATTGAATTTTTTAGATTGATAAATGTAATATTAAATTTAATGGAATAATTAAAGTGAAATTTTGCAAAGTAGCTACAACGTTAGATTTACGAATTAATCATCATGATTTAGAAAAAGATTTACCGGCTTCTCCTCATGTTGTGGCTGAAGAAATCGCTGATCAAGCTATTATCTATGAAGAAGATAATAACCTTGGCTATTATCCTGCAATTGAATTTTTAAAACAACAGAATGCAATAGATGAAGACTTAGTAAAGGCTATTGAAAACATTGCATGGTTTGTAAGTAATTTAATTCGAGAAGAAATAAATAGGCGTTTAAGTCCAGCTTTTTCGTCAGTTGAATTTGAAAAAATTCAATTACACGCACTTAAAATGCCAACGGCACGTCCTCATAATAAAAATGCCCGGCATGATTTAGTATCTCATTATACCCCGGATCATGCGCATGTTAGCCTCAAGCTTACTTCTATAAAACATTATGATGATCCAGTAACAGCGGAGCGTATGACAAAAAATTTAGTTCATCGTTGGTTGAATGATCATGTTGATGGATTGGAAATTACAAGCACAAGTTATATAGAAGAATAATCAAGTAGGTTTTAAAATGAATAAAGTCGTAATGTATTGTACAAGTAGTTGCCAATATTGCCATAAAGCAGAGAATTTATTAAAAAAGAAGGGCGCTTTAATTACTAAAATTAATATTGAAGGCGACAAACCAAAAATAAAAGAAATGATTAAAAAATCAAAAAGAAATACTGTGCCACAGATTTTTATTGCTGGAAAACATATCGGAGGATTTGATGAGCTTGCAACACTTGAAGCTCGTAATAAACTCGATAAGATATTAGGCCTATCCTAGGCTGTTAATTATAGTGGTTGTTTTTGACTGCGGTTCCAGCCGGTCAATGCAATATGTTAAGCCAAGATTTCCTGTGATCTAAAATGACTTTATCAGCTGTATCCATTAATTCTAAATAAAAAGTGTCTGATTTAGCGCTATTTAATGCCATTTTAAACGACATAAGTTCATCACGCCGAAAAGCGTGTATTTCAATTTCTGTATTTATTGGGTAAGAATTTATTGTTTTTTCAAAGTTTGATTTGGTGACTTTTAAGTTATCAACAGCAATTACTATATCTCCTGCAGATAACCCTGATTTTTGAGCATCTCCATTATCAAACACATGAGACAGTTTGGCTCCTAATGGATCATTAATAACACGAGCGCCTATAGAAACAGAATTTTCATTTGAGGAATCTGTTTTACTTTTTATGCCTCCAGTATTATCAACAGAGTCAGATATATAACTATTAAGTGTGATACCTACCGTATTTAAATAGTCTTGTAGCGGCAGATCTTCTGTGCCATATAAATATTTATCAAAAAATCCTTGTAAGTTTTTCCCTGAAATATTTGATGCGATAGTTTCAATCATTTTTTCAGGAACACCAATACTCTTTTTACCGTATTCAGTCCAAAGTAATCTCATAACATCATCAAGCGATTTTTTATTATTAGTTGCATTTCTTATTGTGAAATCAAGACCAAGCGCAATCAGGGATCCTTTTGCATAATAACTTACAATATTGTTAGATGCACTTTCATCCTGTTGGTAGAAACGAGTCCATGTGTCGAAACTGGACTCAGCGACACTTTGTTTATTGCGACCATTACCGCGTAGCACTCGGGTAATATTTTTACCGAGTGTTTCTAAATAAGCTTCAGGAGTAATTATTTTATTGCGAACTAATGATAAGTCGTCATAGTAAGATGTGATACCTTCAAACGCCCAAAGTTGTTCAGTATAAACTTCTTCGTTTAAATTATAAGGTAGGTAAGCTTCAGGTTTAATGCGCTTTACATTCCATGTGTGGAAGTATTCGTGGCTACATAATCCAAGAAAATTTCTATACTCGGTTGTTTGTTCTTTATCTTTAAGAGGTAAGTCATTACGGCTGCATAGTAAACTGGTTGATGATCTATGTTCTAAACCACCATAGCCATCACCAACAACCATGGTTAAAAATACATAGCGTTTAATGTCAGGAAGTTCACAAAAAAAATCGGCATGTGTTTGGCAGATAGTTTTTAAGTCTTGGCATAGGCGAGGGATGTCGGCGCGGTGTTTTCCTGTTAAGACAATGTCATGTTGGATGTTATTGACTTCGAATGTTCCGAGATCAAAGTCACCCATTTCTACAGGGTGATCAATAAGATCATCATAATTTTCAGCTTGATACTGTCCAAAAGCATAGAGAGAAGGTTCTAGTGTATCTAGGCTAGTTGCAACTCGCCAATCGTTATAGTGACTTCCATCAGGTTTTTGAATAACTACTTTACAAGGGGTATCTTCTTGTCCAATAACGGCTAAAAAGACACTGGTGCCGTTAAAAAAACCATGGGTTGTATCAAGGTGTGCTGAACGTACAGATAAATCCCATGCGTAAACATCATATTCGATGGTTATACTGCTATCTGTTTTTTGTACTTGCCATAAAGATTTGTTTAACTTTTTAACATTGAGTTTATTTTTTGACTCATCATAAGCATCAAAACGTATAATATTTTTAGCGAAATCACGAATCATATAGCTGCCGGGTATCCAGCTTGGCAATTGAAATTCCTGGCCATCTTTATTTGGTTTGCTTACATGGCAAGTGACGGTGAATATATGTGCTTCGGGATGTGATGGTTTTATTGTGTACTGAATGCTCACGTTTAAATTATTCCTGATATTGGGTTATATCTATTTTGATAAATATTTGTTGAGACGAATCGGATGTTCTATTTGTCGAAAAAACAAAACCAGATGCACTATTATTGTTAGCTGAAGTAATTCCGCCAAGTGCAATCCATTCGCCTAATTTACCGGTAACTGATGTATTTATTCCTTGAACTGTTTCGGAATTTATAGAGTCTTTACTTCCAGTAAACGATTTTATTTTAATATTGATCTTGTCACCTTTAATAACAGGGTGAATTTTTAATTTAGACAATATGGTTTTGTATTGTATTGATTCTGTAATCGTACCATTAGGATTTTTTGAGCGGGATATTGACGGTATGGACATTCCTGTTTGAAGTGTTGCCCATTGTCCTTCAGTCACTTGGATGGTTTGTTGTTTTGGGTTAGAGGCTGAGTGCTGGGTTGAGTAAACTTTCGCATTGGTTTTTTTATTATTTTTAGTGACGTTAAAGCCATATTGTTTCATAGTAGCCGCAGATTCTTGCATTATGCTTATGCGTAGTTGTCTGAAGTCAGCATCTAATGTTACTAAAGCTTCTTTTATCTGTTGAAAGTTTTTGTATGAAGTGCGAATAAATAATACATATTTCTCGCCACTGATAGAGCCGTTTTTATCAATAAGTGGTTTTAATATAGGAATAAGTTCTTTTGCGGGACGGTGGTTGAGATTTATTATTTCTAATTGATTTGCGAAAGCAGAATTAACGATACTGACGTTGAAGCTGCTGCTAACAAGTATCAAAAGGACTAGATTCAATAGCGCTGGCATTCTAATAGAGTAAAAATTTTTCACGATTGTTCCATTTTATGTAAAGCTATATATAAAGACGATTTAAATTTTGATCTGGTTCACTATGTGACCATATTTCATTAAACAAGTTTAGCTGTTCCTTAGCTAGTTTGGCGCTATATTCGATGCTTCCTTCAAATAACGTATAGTCTTTTCGACGTAATACTATTTTCTCATCAAAAATAATAAGTGCTTCAACATTATTAAAGTGCTGTTCTGATATTTTATGTATCGATATATTGCTGGTTAATTTCCGAAAAGTATTCAATATCTTATGGTCACAGTTGATAATTGATTGAACGTCTTTGACTGCTATCCTTACAATTCTATTGGCGCTATTGGACGTTATAAATTGTGAAAGTGCTGATGCGATATCAGGGTGATTGAATATTCGTGGTGTTAAATCATGACAGTGAATGTAAATACTGCGCGTCGCTTCTTGGATCAACTTTAGTGTGTGTTCATGATGTTCTGTCACAGAATCTAGCTTTATATCTGAAGAGGCTTGTTCTGTATTCGAAGAATCTTTCATTAACGTTTCCAGATATTAAGTAAAACTTAATTCCCTTTAAGTTTTATCATCGATAGCCAATGAATTTAAGTCTAGATATCTTTAGCCAGTTGTACAGCTAAACCAATGTAATTCGCGGGTGTTAATTTGCTTAATGCTGCTTTTGCATCTTCAGGCATATCGAGCGTAGAAATAAACGCAATAAGCGTCTCAGATGAAATTTTACTACCGCGAGTTAAGTCTTTTAATTTCTCATATGGATTTTCAATTGCATATCGACGCATTACAGTTTGTATAGGTTCTGCTAATACTTCCCAGTTTGCATCTAGTATTTCAGTGAGTTTAGCTTCGTTAACTTCTAGTTTGTTTAAACCACGCATTGTAGATGAATACGCAATTAAACAGTGGGCAACACCGACGCCTAAGTTTCTAAGTACGGTTGAATCGGTTAAGTCTCGCTGCATTCGCGAAATAGTTAATTTTCCTGATAAGTGACTGAATAAGGCATTAGCGATCCCAATATTGCCTTCTGAATTTTCAAAGTCAATTGGGTTTACTTTATGAGGCATGGTGGAAGATCCCACTTCACCTTTAATAACTTTTTGCTTAAAAAAGCCCATCGAGATATAGGTCCATATATCTCGATCCATATCTAAAATAATATTATTGTAACGAGAAACGGCATCAAAATATTCTGCGATGTAATCATGTGGTTCAATTTGGATAGTATAGGGGTTAAACGTTAAACCTAAAGTATCATTTATAAAACTTTCAGCGAGCTCAGGCCAATTTAGTTCTGGATAGGCTGAAACGTGAGCATTGTAGTTACCCACAGCACCATTTATTTTTCCTAACATTGTAACATTGGCGATTTGTTCGCGTTGACGAGACAGACGCGCCACAATATTGGCAAATTCTTTACCAATCGTTGTTGGGGAAGCGGGCTGACCATGAGTATGAGATAGCATTGGAATTTCAGCATAGCTATGTGCAAATTCGCGTAAACGATTAATGATGCCATCGATTTCAGGTAATAATATATCGTCACGTGCTGTTGAAAGCATCAAAGCGTGAGAGAGATTATTAATGTCTTCTGAGGTGCAGGCAAAATGTATAAATTCGCTGACAGCTTCAATTTCAGTTTGGTCTTTAATTTTTTCTTTTAAATAGTATTCAACGGCTTTTACATCATGATTTGTTGTGCTTTCAATTTCTTTTACACGTAGTGCATCAGATTCATTGAAGTTCTCAATAATTGAATCAAGGAATGTATTAGCATCATCAGAAAATGAAGGGACTTCAGTAATGGGAGTACTGTTTGCAAGAAATTGTAACCAACGGACTTCAACTAGAACACGGTGAAAAATTAAACCATATTCACTAAAATAGGGGCGAAGGGATGCAGTTTTTGATGCATAGCGACCATCAACGGGTGAAACAGCTGTTAAAGGACTTAAGTCCATGAAAAATCTCCACTTTTAGAACTGAATTTATTCGCTTATTTTACACTAAAAATGCTATAGATACAGCAGGGAGATACTTAATTGAGTGGTTGTTGCTTAAGTAATCTTTAGATTAAAAAATATTGATCCCTCTTACGTGTTCTGCAGGAGGGATTGGAATTTAGAATATTTAGATTTCGTAATTGTAATTCACCGAAGGATTTAAAATACTTTTCTTCAAGTGAATGTGTATAGGTAAGTTTTAACTTTGCTAACTCTATAGCTAAAACTTTTTATTTTACCCATTTTACATAGTAACGAAACATATCGTTACAATATTTTTAACCTGTTCGTTTATAAATTAAACCAGCTTTTAACATTACTTCGTCTTTATTTAATTGATCTAGAGGGCAGCCATCGTTGTCGCAGTCAGCAACGCGATCATATTGAAATACGTTTCCATCAGATTCGATTGTTTTACGGATAGGTTTACCTAGATGTGTGCCAATGACAGTGTAGTCGATATTATTTTTCACAATTTATCCCTTCGGTTAATGACTAAATACGAGCTTTTATCTACTAAGAATAGATGCTCTAGTTATTAAAATATCGGCGAAAGGAGGGAAGACTTTAGAAACTTTTAGTATTTATTTATAAAAGATTAAATTGTGTGATGAAGTGCCACAAGTGTTTATCAATAGGATAAATTAGACAGTATATTGAAGAGAAAAAGTAATCTAATCAATAGACTGCCTAATGCAGTTAATCCTCGGAAGTTAACCTACGGAAGCTAACTGGCGTAATACGTATTGTAAAATACCGCCGTGGTGGTAGTACTCAATTTCTTTAGGAGTATCAATTCGAACATGAGCGTTAAATTTGATGATATCGCCATTTTCAGCGGTTGCAACAACTTCTACTTTTTTATTAGAACCATCGCCTAAGCCATTGATACTAATGCTTTCTTTGCCTGTTAAATTTAAGCTTGAAGTGTTTTCTCCATCTTTAAATTGTAAAGGTAGGATGCCCATACAAACGAGGTTTGTTCGGTGAATACGTTCATAACTTTCAGCAATGACAGCTTGTATGCCAAGTAATCTTGGGCCTTTTGCAGCCCAATCTCGTGAAGATCCTGAACCATATTCTTTACCAGCAAGAATTATCAATGGAGTATTTTCTTGCTTATATTTCATTGCAGCATCAAAAATACTCATTTGCTCACCGCTTGGTTGGTGCTGAGTAATGCCACCTTCAGTGCCAGGCGCTAATAAGTTGCGTAAACGAATATTAGCAAATGTGCCACGCATCATAACTTCATGGTTACCACGACGAGAGCCGAGAGAATTAAAGTCCTTATCCGCAACGCCATTAGCTTTTAGATATATGCCTGCTGGGCTATCGGCTTTAATCGCACCAGCAGGGGATATATGGTCAGTTGTTACCGAATCACCTAATACTGCAAGTATGCGAGCATTTTGAACGTCTTTTACTTCGGGAGGCTTCATGGTTATGCCTTCAAAGTAAGGAGGGTTTTTGATATAGGTTGAGTCATCAACCCAGTCAAATAATTCACCTTGAGGTGCTTTAAGATCAATCCATTCCTGCTCACCTTTATAGACTTCGTCATAGCTTTGAGTAAAGTCATCACGTGTAACACTTTTTGCAACAACGGCTTGAACTTCACTATGAGTAGGCCAAATATCTTTAAGGAAAACATCATTACCATCTTTATCTTGCGATAATGGTTCTTTGTAAATATCAATATTCATCGTGCCAGCAATAGCATAAGCAACAACAAGCGGTGGCGAAGCAAGGTAATTCATACGCACTTCAGCATGCACTCGGCCTTCAAAATTTCGATTGCCTGATAATACGGAACAAGCAAACAAGTCGCCTTCGGCAATGGCTTTAGAAACGGGTGCTGGAAGTGGGCCAGAGTTACCAATACAAGTTGCACAACCATAACCAATAACATGGAAACCTAAGTTTTCCATAGAGTCCATTAAACCCGCTTGATTGAAGTATTCTGTTACAACGCGTGAACCCGGAGCAAGAGATGTCTTAACCCAAGGTTTAACTTTTAAACCTAATGCAGAGGCCTTTTGAGCTACTAAGCCTGCCGCTAACATAACGCCAGGGTTCGATGTGTTTGTGCATGATGTAATAGATGCTATTGCAACTGCACCATCATCAAGTGTGACTTCTTCACTATTTATTGTGGTTGTAATAGCCTTGCTTGTTAATTTACGTTCAGATTTCATTGATGCTAGTGCATCTTGAAACATAGGTTTAGATTGGCTTAAAGGAATTCTATCTTGTGGACGTTTAGGGCCAGCAAGTGAAGGCTCGGTTTTGCTTATATCAAATTCCACCATACTGCTATAACGTTTTGTAGTTTTAGAACCTGGATCACGGAACATGCCTTGTTCACGCATATAAGATTCAGTAAGAGCAATTTGATCTTCAGAACGACCTGATAAGCGTAAGTAATTTAATGTTTCACTATCTATTGGGAAAATCCCACAGGTTGCACCATATTCTGGAGCCATATTGGCAATCGTTGCACGATCAGCAAGAGATAAATGATCTAAACCATCACCAAAAAATTCAACAAATTTACCAACAACACCATGTTCACGTAGTAATTGAACAATGCGTAATACTAAGTCGGTCGCCGTTGCGCCCTCTGGTAGTTGGCCCGTTAAGTTAAAACCAACAACTTGTGGAATAAGCATAGAAACAGGTTGGCCGAGCATCGCTGCTTCAGCTTCAATACCGCCAACACCCCAACCAAGTACACCAACACCATTAATCATTGTTGTATGAGAATCGGTTCCGACTAATGTATCCGGGTAGGCTTGGCGAACCCCATTATTTTCTGCATCGAAAACAACTCGAGCAAGATACTCCAGGTTTATTTGGTGAACGATGCCCATATCGGGTGGGACAACTTTAAAATTAGAAAAAGCAGATTGGCCCCATTTTAAAAAGCTATAACGCTCTTGATTTCGCTCATATTCCATTTCAGCATTTTTAGCGATAGCGCCTTTGTTACCAAAAGAGTCAATTTGCACAGAATGATCGATTACAAGTTCGGCAGGTTGTAATGGGTTAATTTTGTCTGGGTTTCCGCCGAGCGCTTTCATAGCTTCACGCATTGCTGCTAAATCAACAACAGCCGGAACGCCAGTAAAATCTTGCATGAGTACACGTGCAGGGGTAAAGGCTATTTCAGTTGCTGGGGTCGCTTTTGGATCCCAGTTAGCCATTGCCTGGATATCTTCGTCAGTTACGTCTACTCCATCATGGTGTCGAAGTAGATTTTCGAGCAATATTTTTAATGAAAAGGGTAAATCTTCAGCACCTTTGACACTATCAAGACGAAAAATCTCGAAGTCGTTACCGTTAACTGAAAGCGTTGATTTTGCACTATTGCTCATGAAAGCTCCTTAAAAAGCACTAAACTAAATGCCTCATTATACCGTAAAAACAGACAGTTATCTGCTTTAAGTAATGTTATAAAGTTAATTAATATGTTGAGGTATTTCTTCTTTTAATATGGTGTTTGCCATATTTAGAATTTTATTTCGTCGAAAAATTATATGCCATCGACGACCACCGAGTTGATTCCAAAGAATCGCAGCTCTAACAGCGGCTAAAAGAAGACTACGAATTTTATTCACGATGAGAGGATTTGACAAATGATTTTGTTCACCTTGAATCATTATTTTAGAAGCCAAGGTGCTGACGGATTCAGAATAAATATCCGCTATGTTTGCCAAGACATTCTCATGTAAGACGGATGAAAATATTTCAGACTGTCGTTTAGCAACGTCTAAGCGACTCGTTATTTCTTCAAGCGCAGCTGGATTTTTTGAAAGTTTTTTCTGTAAATGCATGACCCCAATCGCATACTGAGCGAGGCTAAGATTTATAGTTTGGTTTTGTTTCGATGTTCGATCCGAACCATCTTGAGTATACGTTTCACCATTAAGTTGTTTTACTAAACCGGTTAAGCCACTTTTTAGGTCTACGATACTGCCATAAATGGCTTCCGTTGTTGGTGAGTCAAAAATAAATAAGCTTTCGAGGCCAACTTGTAAATCATGTTCCGCACATGAACCTGTTGTCGCTAATTCATTTACGGCTCTAATGGATTGGTATAAGGCTGCTAGGGCGATTGTTTGATCATGTATGGGGTTCATAGTTGGCTATTATACTTTTATTTGGATTTTTCATTATCAATAATACCACCACCTAAGCAAATTTCTCCGTCGTAAAAAACTACGGATTGCCCTGGTGTAATAGCCCATTGAGGATTTTTAAATTCAACTACACACTCATTATTTTTAATCTCAGTAATCGTACACGCTTCATCTACTTGTCGATAGCGCGTCTTTGCAGAGCAAGTATAGGGAAGTATAGGTGTTTCGTCAGAGATCCAATGTAGTTTCGTCGCTTTCAATGCTTTTTTATAAAGTAGGGGATGCTCATTGCCTTGCACTACTATTAAAATATTTTCATCAATAAGTTTATCCGCAACATACCATGGATTTCCGTCACCTTTTTGTTTACCACCAATATGTAAACCTTTACGTTGACCAATGGTGTAGTACATTAAACCATCGTGATGGCCTATTTCTTCACCTTCCGGTGATTGCATCACTCCGCGTTGTGCCGGAATAAACTGTTGTAGAAAATCCTTGAAACGACGTTCTCCTATAAAACAGATGCCAGTGCTGTCTTTTTTATTTTGTGTAATGAAATTATTTTTAGTAGCAAGTTCTCTTACTTCTGATTTATAAAGCTCACCTAGCGGGAACATGCTTTTAGATAATTGATGTTGATTTAATAAATGCAAAAAATAGCTTTGATCTTTGTTGTCATCTTTTGCTTTTAATAATTGATACTTGTCGCCTTGCTTTCTAATGCGGGCATAATGTCCCATGGCAACATAGTCAGCACCTTGTTTTAAAGCATAATCCAGAAAGGCTTTAAATTTAATTTCTTTATTGCATAAAACATCAGGATTAGGGGTTCGACCTGCCTTGTATTCAGATAAAAAATATTCAAAGACACGATCCCAATACTGATCAGAAAAATTGACGCTATCGAGAGGTATGTTCATTTGCTTGCATACAGATTCAGCATCAGCTAAGTCGACTGCAGCTGCACAATATTCATCAGTATCATCTGCTTCCCAATTTTTCATGAATACGCCATGAACCTGGTGAAGCTGCTGTTGTAAAAGTAAAACTGCAACAGAAGAATCAACGCCGCCGGAAACGCCAACATAAATAGATTGTTTGTTAGGTGTTGAAATTTTGATGTCCTTCAAAAAATAGCAATATTATTTAATATCAATAAACTGGCTTAATGGATATGTATTTCCAACAATAAAATCGTCTAAACAGCGCAAGACTAAAGGGCTACGTTTTTTATATTGAGCTGAGCGAATTTCATTTTCAGTTAACCATAAAAATCGATTGATATCCGGATCTAATGCATTGTTTGTTTTTTCTATAAGTTTACATTTAAAAGTGAAGCGTAAAAAAGTATCTGTTGATTGAGCTGCATTATCATTTTCAGGAATTGTCCAATTATAAATACCGATAAGTGATTCAGCTTTTACACGATAAGATGTTTCTTCTAGTGTTTCGCGATGAACGGCATCAATGATTGATTCATTTCTTTCCCAATGACCAGCTGCCTGGTTGATAACTAAAGTATCATTAATACTTTCTTCAACCATAAGAAAGCGGCGTTCATCATCAATAATTGATTCAACAATAGCAGCAACAGTAACGTGAGGAATCCATTGATTCATTTTGTAGTATTTTACTTATACGATTAGATGTTTATATTGGCCAAGTTTAACATTGTCTAGCGTCCATTCTCCAATTGCGTAACGGATAAGGCGTAATGTAGGTAAACCCACAGCTGCGGTCATTCTGCGAACCTGACGATTTTTTCCTTGTTTAATTTTGATTTCCAACCATGAAGTTGGTTTGTTTTTCCGAAAACGTATAGGGGGATCTCTGGGCCAAATCTTCTCAGTTATATCAATTTCGTCGATTATGCTCGCTTTTGCTGGCAAAGTTAGGCCATCTTTTAAATTAACCCCATTGCGTAAACTATCCAATGCATTTTTGTCAGGTATACCCTCCACTTGAACCCAGTATGTTTTTTCCATTTTATTCTTTGGATTACTAATTTTATGCTGCAATTTGCCGTTATTAGTAAGGAGTAAAAGGCCTTCAGAATCTTTATCCAAGCGGCCTGCTGGATAGATATTCGGTATGTTAATTAAGTCCTTTAAACTTGACGCACCATCAAGTTCAGTAAATTGTGAAATTATTCCATAGGGTTTATTTAATAAATATATGTCGGACATAAGTAATTTAAAGAGATATTTAGATGATAAGTATTGTAATATATTGAGTATAACAATTTAATGTTGCTTAAGCTGTGTTAATTGGTAGTTCACTTTCTATATAGATAAAGTTGTTATATGAAACTAGGTTTTAATAAATTAAATGGTCGGTATGTGTGGATTGCCGTTATTGTTTCGGCAACACTGTTAGCTATTACCTTTTATGCTCAAAACTTAGTAACACACTCTGCTCAAGATGGATATTCTGTTATTCAAAAGAATACTCGGTTGCTTCAACAAGTATCTAATATTACCCGTCAAATACAAAGCATAGAAAGCAATGTACTAAAGTACACTACGTCTTTAGATGACGAAACAAAATTTAACGCTGAAGCAGGTTTAGATCAGTTGCAAGTTGAACTACTTAGTTTAGTTCAATACGTTCATAGCCCTGTTGCAAAAGATTATTTAGAAAATATTAGTAAAGAAAATAATAATATTGCTAAAGTAATTGATAAGCTTGAAAAATCAGAACATCAAGAAGGTTATAAAGAAATTGATCAGCATGTGGATAATCTTGTTGTTATCATAAATGGTCTGCGTGCCAATATATCAAAATATTTTGATGTAATGGGTAACGTGAGAACACGATATCCTGGAATGCCACAACTTCTTGATTACCTTTCACCTAATAATATTCTATTTTCGGAAGCGGTCGAATCAGCTCTTCAAGAAAGTAATATGACCGATGCACAGATTGGTCAGCTTGATACTAATCAATATAAAATTGTTGCATTATTTCAAGCTGTTCGTTATGCATGGGTGCAAAAGGTAAGTTGGCTACGCGTAATGATATCGAATCGAATGGGTGCATTTGGTGATCCAGTTAAATCAATGAAGCAAAATTTATTTAACCGCGATATATATACTTCGGAAGTAGATAGGGTTCTTGCTAAACTTGATAAATACAAAGAAAAAAATCTACTTGGTTTACAGCAAGAAGAATCGCTTGAAATCATGCATGAGGCTTCAGAAAAATATGAGGCACATTTTAAAAAGGCTATATCCCTTTATCTATCTGACAATTGGCGTTCGGACTTACCAATACTTAAAAAAATAATTGAACCTAACTTTAAAGTATTAAGAGAAACGGTGTCTAAGATAGAAGCTGTTATTAATGAAAATGCTAACAAAGGTATTACTACATCCTTAAGGACAGCTAATTTATTAACTAATTTTATTTGGTTTTTTGTTGCAAGCGTCATATCTTTGCTTGTTATTTTTTATATCGTATTTGAAAAACTGATAAGAAAACCCGTTTTGAATGTAGCGCAAGCCATGGAAGCAGAAGCAAGAGGTGAAAGCTACAGTTTAAATGTATTGCATAACATACATGAAATAAAATTACTTGATCGAGCTTTTAACTTTATGCGTAATGAAGTAAATACCCGGCAACAATATTTAGAAGCTATTTTTAGTAATGCAGCTGAAGGTATATTAACGATTCATCCTGACGGCCAAATAGAATCAATGAATGTTACTGGTCTGACTTTGTTTGGGCTAAATGGCGAGTCAAGTAAGAATAAAAATATCTCTGAGCTAATTGCGCAGTATGAAGATACTGAGTTATATAATATTTTTAATGATGATGGTTTTGTTAATATAAGTTATGAAGGTGAAGTAAAAGCATTGGCTAAAGATAAAAAGCCTTTTCCATTGCTTGTCAAGCTAAGTCAGATGCAAGTTGGAACGGAAGTAACTTATATCCTAATAGTTCAAGATGTTAGTGAACAGAAGTCATTGCTTATAAACTTGCAGCATGTTGCAGAGCACGATGCACTTACGGGGCTTTATAACCGTCAATATTACTCGGACAGTTTAGAGCGGATTATTGAGTTGGCTCATCGGAAGGATTCTTATAATTTAGTTTGTATGTTTTTAGATTTGGATAATTTTAAATATATCAATGATACCTTGGGTCATATGGCTGGAGACCGCTTATTACAAGAAATAACTAGCTTATTGAAAAATAGAATGCGCAAGAGTGACTTGCTCGCAAGAATTGGTGGCGATGAATTTTCTTTGATATTCAATGATATTGAACTTGATGCCGCCGTTGAACTAGCAAATGAATATAGAAAATGTATTGAAGAGTATCAATTCACTGAAAAGGGGAAAACATTTAATATTGGCTGCTCAATTGGTTTAGCAACAATGACTTCAGATATTGAAGATAAAGATGAATTATTGTCGCGCGCTGATGTTGCTTGCCATGAAGCAAAACGTAAAGGTAAAAATTGCATCCATGTCTACGAGTTATCGGACAAAGAAAAAACAGAAAGTTTATATGAGGATATGGGTTGGTCCCATAGAATAAAGAATGCTATTGAAAATGATAGTTTTGTTTTTGCAAAACAAAGTATTTGTCATACAGATAGCGGTAAAGTTTTTGCTGAGGAATACTTACTTCGCATGCTTGATAATCAAGAGCAAGGTTTGATTATGCCTGTAGGCTTTTTAAATTCTGCTGAACGTTTTGGTTTGATGCCGGATATAGATCGCTGGGTTGTTGAGCATGCTCTATCATTCTATGCAATAGAAAATCATTCAGTTGAAGCTGATGCACCTTGTATATCTATAAATCTTTCGGCTAAGTCAGTTGGGCACCCTGAAATTCTCGAAAGTATAAAAGAATCAATTGAAAGATATTCTATTAATCCTGAAAAAGTAATTTTTGAAATCACCGAAGACGTTGCTATTTCAGATTTCCCAAATGCTATTATATTTTTAAATAAACTTCGAGCTATTGGCTGCACTACAGCATTAGATGATTTTGGGGCAGGCTATAGTTCCTTTTCATATTTAAAAGAATTCCCCGTCGATTATGTTAAAATTGATGGTTCATTTATTATTGGCATTGAAAATAACAAATTAAATTATGCTCTTGTAAAAGCAATGCATGATGTTTGTTCTACATTAAATAAAAAGACAGTTGTGGAGTTTGTTGAAAACCAAATGGCATTAGATGTGTTAGCGGAAATTGGTGTTGATTACGTTCAAGGCTTCCACATTTCAAGACCTGAATTATTGGATATGAAGAATATGGGCTCTGGAATAGTTCTAGAGGATGTGTCGAATAAGAGTAACTAGTTATGGGGTTTTGTAGGTTGAACGTATAAGTGACTTTACCTCGATAGTTGTTTTTGGGGTAGGCTGGTTGAAAGAGATCAAAAAACAACATAAGCACCCGTAAGAAGACGAACGGGTACTAAATAAGTGCCGTACCTCGATGGTTGTTTGAGGGTAGGTTGGTTGGAAAACATCATAAGTACCAGTAAATATAAGGCACTGGCTTTTATGTTTGGGTAGACTGATAGAAAAACATCATAAGTGCAAGTAAAGATAAGGCACTGGCACTAAAAAAGGCACTCCTAAGGAGTGCCTTTAAATTTTATAGAAATGGCAGTTTATGAATTAATGTGCCGTTTCAGCTTCAGAACCATCTGAATCATTATTTCCTGATGTAATTTCAATTGCATGCAAGCCCTTCGGACCCTCGGTACATTTGAACTCGACAGGTTGACCCTTTTTAAGAGTTTTATAACCATCCATCTCAATTGCTGAAAAATGCGCAAAGATATCATCACCACCTTCTTCGGGTGCAATGAATCCATACCCCTTGGAATTACTAAACCACTTAACTACTCCAGTAGACATGCTCCCCAACCTCCTTGATTTATTCTGGGTTAAATACTAACTTATTGAATTTATAGGTAAATTAATCAGTGCTCAACTAATTAAGACAGCATGCCTATACTGTTCATGTATAACTATAGACACTTTTTTATAAATTTCAGTATTTTTATCGTTTTTTGTATATTTTTTATAATGTAGCGAGGATATTGGTATTTAAGGTAAACTTAATATATGACAGATAATAACGAAAATGAGCACCATGACGATCTTGGCTTAGCCGTTGAAGAAGCTAAGCCTGAAATAAAACGTCCATCAATGTTTAAAGTTTTCCTGATAAATGACGATTATACTCCTATGGAGTTTGTTGTTCATGTATTGGAAACTTTTTTCTCTATGGACCGTCCAACTGCTACGCAAATCATGCTAAATGTGCATAGTAAGGGGAAGGGACTTTGTGGCGTTTTTACACGCGACGTAGCTGAAACCAAAGTTGCTCAAGTGAATGATTATTCTCGACAGCATGAGCACCCATTGTTATGCACAATGGAAGTAGATAGTTAAGAGGTTATAGTCATGTTAAGTAAAGAATTAGAAGATTCGTTAAACAACGCATTTAAAGATGCGCGAAGTCTAAACCATGAGTTTATGACGGTGGAACATTTATTATTAGCCTTAATGACAAACGATGGCGTTATTGAAGTTTTGAAGGCATGTGGTTCGGATCTTGATTTACTGAAAAGTGATTTAACATCGTTCTTAGATGAAACCACGCCGTTATTACCACCTGATGATGAGCGGGATACACAACCTACTTTAGGCTTCCAACGTGTCTTACAACGCGCAGTATTCCATGTTCAGTCCTCAGGTAAGCAGGAAGTAAACGGACTCAATGTTCTGGTTGCTATTTTTAGTGAACAAGAATCTCAAGCTGTTTATTTTCTTAAGAAACAAGATATTTCTCGTTTAGAAATTGTTAATTATATTTCTCACGGTATTTCGAAAATAGAAGGGCCGTCACCTGAGGGTGATGATGTTGCGACTGAAGAAGAATCTGCTGGGGAACCCGCGGCTAGTCCTCTTGAGCAATTTGCGACGAATTTAAATGAACTCGCAGTTGCCGGTAAAATTGATCCGTTGATTGGCCGTAAAGAAGAAGTTGAACGTACTATTCAGATACTGTGCCGTCGACGCAAGAATAATCCATTATTTGTCGGCGATGCTGGTGTTGGTAAAACCGCACTTGCAGAAGGCCTAGCAAAACGTATTGTTGATGGTGATGTCCCCGATGTACTAAAAGACTTTGTGATTCACGCATTAGATTTAGGGTCTTTGCTTGCTGGTACTAAGTATCGTGGAGATTTTGAGAAACGTCTTAAGGCAGTTTTAAAGCAGTTAAAACAAGAAGAAAATTCAGTGCTCTTCATAGATGAGATTCACACTATTATTGGTGCAGGAGCGGCATCGGGCGGTGCTATGGATGCTTCTAACTTATTAAAGCCCGTGCTTGCTACTAGTGAACTCAAATGCATCGGTTCGACTACCTATCAAGAATATCGCGGTATCTTTGAAAAAGATCGTGCTTTAGCGCGCCGTTTCCAAAAAATTGATGTTCCAGAACCTAGTGTTGAAGAATGCGTGCAAATTTTATCTGGCTTGAAGAGTCGTTTTGAAGAACATCATCATGTTCGTTATACGCATCAAGCATTACGTAGTGCTGCTGAATTATCTGAACGCTATATCAATGATAAGCATTTACCGGATAAGGCGATTGACGTCATTGATGAAGCGGGAGCAAGTCAGGTTTTACTTCCAGTATCAAAGCGTAAAAAAACAATTGGTGTACGAGATATTGAAGCCATTGTAGCTAAAATTGCTCGCATTCCTGCGAAGTCTGTTTCTAATGATGATAAAGAAGTTTTACGTAGTTTAGAAAAGAATTTAAAACTTGTTATTTACGGACAAGATGATGCAGTTGATAGTTTGTCAAGTGCAATTAAGTTATCGCGTTCTGGTTTAGGTAATGCTGAAAAACCAATTGCTTCGTTCTTATTTGCGGGGCCTACCGGTGTTGGTAAAACAGAAGTTACCCGACAATTAGCGCGTATTATGGGCATTGAGCTAATTCGTTTCGATATGTCTGAGTATATGGAACAACATACTGTTTCTCGTTTGATTGGTGCGCCACCAGGTTATGTTGGGTTTGATCAAGGCGGCTTATTAACCGAGGCGATTAATAAAAATCCACATGCCGTTTTATTATTAGATGAAATTGAAAAAGCTCACCCAGATGTCTTTAACGTTCTTTTACAAGTTATGGATCATGGTACTTTAACGGATAACAATGGTCGTAAAGCTGACTTTAGAAATGTTGTTTTTGTTATGACAACCAATGCGGGTGCAGATAAATTAAATCGTAGTTCAATCGGTTTCCAAAATCAGGATAATTCAACGGATGCGATGGAAGTCATTAAAAAGGTCTTCACACCTGAATTTAGAAATCGTTTAGACAGTATTATTCAGTTTAATCAACTCGGCCCGGATATGATTGGTAGAGTTGTTGATAAATTCATCTTTGAATTTGAAGCTCAGCTTGAAGAAAAGGGCGTGAGTTTAACTGTCGATGATGAAGCTAGAACCTGGATAGCAATTAAAGGCTATGATCCTAAAATGGGTGCTCGTCCAATGGCGCGTATTATTCAAGAGCATCTTAAAAAACCAATGGCTGAAGAACTATTATTTGGTAAGTTGACTCACGGTGGCACGTTAAATATTAGCGTAGAGAATGACGCGCTTAAATTTGAAATAGCATCCAAAGAAAAAGCGACCGTATAATTACACAGTCGCTTTCTATTTTTTAACTACAAATGGATTTGTAGTTACGGAATTCAGTAGTAATATTATCGACCGCGGAAAGTAATTCGGCCTTTATTTAAGTCATATGGTGTTAACTGAACAGTAACAACATCCCCGGTAAGGATACGGATATAGTTCTTACGCATTTTACCTGAAATATGAGCCGTCACGATGTGACCATTTTCAAGTTCAACTCTAAACATAGTATTAGGTAAGGTATCGATAACTTTACCTTCCATTTCAATGTGTTCTTCTTTAGCCATTTGTTCCTTACTTCAATCAACTCAATAAGCGCGCAATAATGCCCTAAATTGGTCAATTTATCAAAGACGAAATGGCTTTTTTGCCAATAAACTTAAGTAAAGTGGCTAATTAGTTGTTTATGGGAGTTGTTTTACACCATTACGGCGCGATTCCAATCGATAGGAGACCAAGCAACGTGTGGCTGACAAGAATCTGTAGACAAGACAAGTTCCATACCCATAAATTGTGTCAGTGCATCAAGGTCTTTAATTTCAGATAATGCATCAACAAGAGAAGTAAAATGATGCTTATTCATATAGAGGACATTTGGGCGATAACCGTGTTCTTGCTCAAATTTATTTGCTAATCGATATAAGAAACTTAACATAGATAAATCCTCCAACGTTCAGGTTATAAACCTGAGCCAAACATATTCCATTTCAATAGTCGTTTGGCTCGTCGCGTATGTTACAGCCTGTGTTTTACAAAAATATTACAAGCTTATTACAACGTTATTACATATATACTTCTTATCGGCCTCTGGTTAGTTATATTAAATTTTTAAACTCTTTGAATACAAACACTTAAAAAATAAATTATTTAATATCTATTATTAGAAAGGTTTATCGGCAATCCAGCCATTATTAAAGAAATATTGAAGTGGCTGGAAGTGTGTTTTATAAGACATCTTTTGGGATTCAGAGTTCCAAAATCCGAGGTAAAGCCATGATAAATTTCGTTGTTGAGCAATTTTTATTTCGTGCTGAATAGCAAGCGTTCCTAAACTTAATTTGGAAAGTTCAGGTTCAAAAAAAGTATAAACAGCTGAAAGGCCGTCTTTTAGTTTATCCATAACGGCAACAGCGACTAACCTTTGGTCTTTTCTAAATTCAAGTAATTCGGAATGACACCAGTCACTATTAATAATATCTTCATAGGCCGATTTAGAAAGCGGATCCATTCCACTGTTAGGATGACGTGAACTTAAGTAACGCGAGTACAATTGAAAATGATCTTCATTGTATTGTGCCGGGTGTGAAATGGTAATGATATCTGTATTTTTACTCCAACAACGTTTTTGTTGTTTGCTTGCAATATATTTATTTACATTTAAGCGAACAGGAACACAAAGGTTACATTGCTCACAATGGGGGCGATAAATATTGTTACCGCTACGACGAAAACCAACGGTTGCAAGATAACTGTAATGTTGTTGTTGTAAAATGACAGCTGGATTAACAAATAAAGTAGTAGCTTGTTGATCAGTTAAGTAACCACAGTCATGCTTATCCGTTAGACAAAACTCAAGAGCATCTAATATTTGCGGTTGTTCTATTTGTTGACTTGAATACTGAGGCATTTCATTCCGATAAAATAATGGTGTTGTTACTTAATTAAGTTAGACGCTTTCTTTGAGATTGTCTATTGGTTGATGTGAACTTGAATACATTAGCTGAAAATAAAGCCATAACTACAACTGGAGCTATAATTATAAATCAAATTGCCAACGACCAATACGAGAAGGTAATTTTAAAGTTTGTTGCAATTCAGATAAAAATTGTCTACGCGAAATGTCTTTTGCACCCAAGCTAGTGATATGCTCAGAACTAACTTGTGCATCTATAAAGTCAAACTGCCATTGTTTTAGTTGTTGTACTAAATGCGCAATCGCCACCTTTGACGCATCCGTTTTACGCGTGAACATAGATTCCCCAAAAAATGCATGACCAATAGATAATCCATATAAGCCACCAACTAACTGCTGGTCATACCAGCATTCAACAGAGTGAGCATAACCTTGCTTATGCAATTCTTTATAAGCATCTAACATGTCATTCGTTATCCATGTGCCAAAGCCATCTTTACGCATACTTGAACATTCTGAAATAACATCATTGAAAGCGGTATCCATTGTGACGTGAAAAGTTTTCTTACTTAATGTTTTTTTCAAACTTTTAGATATTTTAAAGTCATCCAGCTTCATGACTGAACGAGGATTAGGCGACCACCATAGAATAGGTTGGTCATCACTAAACCAGGGGAATATTCCATTTTTGTATGCTGCTAACAAACGTTGAGGGGAAAGATCGCCGCCAACGGCTAATAAGCCGTTAGGCTCATCGAGAGCTAAATCGACATCAGGAAATATGTCGATAGCGTCATCTGATAATAAGTAAGGAGCAGTCATTGTAATATGTATATTATTTAAAGGGTGAATGAGAATGCATGTCTTGAATGTAATGATTCATGCCTTCCTCTTCATGTTGAACATGCTTGCGTATAATTTTATTAAACTCCGGATGCGAAATCCAATGAGCAGACCAGGTTTGTGTCGGCAGGAATCCTCGGTAAATTTTATGTTCACCTTGGGCTCCAGGCTCAAATCGCGTTAATTTATTATTTATACAATATTCTAATCCTTGGTAATAGCACAATTCAAAGTGCAAACTATCAAAGTCTTTATTACAGCCCCAATGCCGTCCATATAATGTTTTTTCACCACGAATGCAAAAAGCACTCGCAACATACTCATTGTTTGATTTTGCAAAGAGCACAAGAACATTTTCAGGCATAGTTTCGCCTATGGATTTAAAAAAGTTAAGGCTGAGTGTTGCCATGCCAGATTTTTTATCAAAGGTTGATACGTAAAAGGAATGATATATTTCCCATAGTTCATCAGACATTTCTGAACCATTTCTAATTTCAATCTCGAGTTCTTGTTGTTGGACCTGTTTACGATCTCGCTTTATTTTTTTACGATTTTTAGAATTAAAAAAGGATAAGTAATGATCGAAGTCAGTGTAGTTATTGTTCTCCCAATGAAATTGACAACCAAGCCGTAACATTAAATTTTTGTTTTTTAACTGAGTGGTATCTTGCTTATTGGTGAATAGCCAATGCATAGATGACACACCAATTGATTTTGCATGTTGTAAACCAGTATCAATAATTAACTGACTTATTTCATCATAGCGTTTTGTATCTTTAATTAAAAAACGTTGTCCTGTTGCCGGCGTGTAGGGTATTGATGTTACGAGTTTAGGGTAATACTCAATTCCTGAGCGATGGTATGCATCAGCCCATGCCCAATCAAAAACAAATTCACCATAGGAATTGTTTTTTAAATACATCGGGCTTGCACCAATGAGACAGTTGTTTTCTTTAATAATAATATGTTGAGGCAACCAACCATAGGATTGGCCTAGACAATGATGTTGTTCTAAAGCATTTAAAAATTCGAAGCGTGCAAATGGATTGTCATCGTCAACAAGTTGATTCCACTCATCGGCAGTGACTTCATTGATAGCACCGATGATTGAAATTTCTATTGTCATTTAGGGTTTTCTTTTTGGGGTTAAATTATTACTAATTTTCTACATAATAATAAGCCAGAATAAACAATAGTCGTCATTCCCGCGAAGGCGGGAATCCAGTACTGTAAAATAGCTTTTTATATAGGACTGGATACCCGCCTTCGCGGGTATGACGGGGAAGAATTATAAGTTATCTAAATAACGTTCAGCATCCAACGCAGCCATACAACCCGAAGCTGCAGAAGTAATGGCTTGTTTATAGATTTGATCGGCAACATCTCCAGCAGCATAAATGCCTTCAATACTCGTTTGTGTTGCATTACCATGTGAACCATTTTGAACTTTTAAGTAGCCATGGTCCATATCAAGCTGACCATCAAAAATACCTGTATTTGGTTTGTGACCAATGGCGATAAACACGCCCATAAGCTCAATGTCTTTTGTAGAACCATCGTTATTTTTTAAACGCATACCGGTAACACCTGTATCGTCACCTAGAACTTCGTCTAAATTGCTGTTCCATTCAATCGTGATGTTTCCATTTTTAGATTTCTCAGCTACTTGAGCCGCTAATATTTTTTCACAACTGAACTTGTCTCGACGGTGTACGATGGTAACATGAGATGCAATGTTTGATAAATAAAGTGCTTCTTCTACAGCAGTATTACCACCACCAATAACAGCAACTTCTTTACCTCGATAGAAAAAACCATCACAGGTTGCGCAACCTGAAACGCCACGACCTTTAAACGCTTCTTCAGATTCTAAACCGAGGTACATCGCAGAGGCACCCGTTGCAATAATTAACGCATCACAGGTATATGTGCCGCTGTCGCCTGTTAAAGTATAAGGTTTTTTAGTTAAATCTGTTTTATTGATTGTGTCGAAAATAATTTCGGTGTTAAAGCGTTCAGCATGCAATTTCATGCGTTCCATTAAAGCCGGTCCTTGTAGACCTTCAACATCCCCCGGCCAGTTATCAACCTCAGTTGTTGTCATTAATTGACCACCTTGTTCCATACCGGTAATCATAACGGGTTCAAGATTGGCTCGAGCAGCGTAAACGGCCGCAGTGTAACCTGCTGGTCCTGTACCTAGAATTAATAAACGGCAATGTTTGGTCTCACTCATGATAACTCCCTAAACGACAAAATATGAATTAAGTATTAAAAACGAACTCATGAGACCGAATACAAGCAATGGAGTTCATTAATTTGCAATATCGAATTTGAAACATGGTATATTTTTAAAGTTAATAAGAATTTAATTAAGCCTATGTTACGGAAAGCAAACAAAGTGGTAAAGCGATAATGCGAATTGGAATCCCAAAAGAACAAAAGAGTTTAGAAGGTCGAGTTGGTCTTACTCCCGATGCTGTTAAAAGTTTAACAGACGCCGGACATGACGTTTGTATAGAACTGGGCGCAGGTATTAATAGTGGCTATAGCGATACACAATATTCTCACTCAGGCGCAAGCTTAATGCCGAGTGCCACAATGGTTTACCAAAATGCTCAATTAATAATTAAGGTAAAAGAACCACTTGAATCTGAATGGTCTTTTTACCGTAAAGATCATATTTTATTCTGTTTTTTACATTTAGCCGCAAACGAAGCGCTTCTTAAAAAATTGTGTGAAATAGGACTAACAGCCATTGCCTTTGAAACGGTTGTTGAAACCGATCCGGTTACAAAACAACAAACCTTACCTTTACTTGCGCCAATGAGCGCCATTGCTGGGCGAGTAACAGCGCAAATGGGAGCAACACTTCAATATCAGTATCGTGGTGGGCAGGGGATATTGTTTGGTGGTCTGGACGAGCAATCAAATGCTCAATTTAATATTGATAGTGGTACGGTTATTGTTCTTGGCGCGGGTATCGCTGGAGCGCATGCAGCGATCACCTCGGCTGCTTTAGGGGCTAAAGTGAATGTGTTAGATATTAATCAACAACGCCTCACAGAACTTGAGAGATCTTCGCCTAATATCACCGGTATGATCTCTAACGAAGAGACTATCAGAGCGTGCGTAGAGCAAGCTGATTTGTTGATAGGTGCTGTCCTTATTCCCGGAGCAAAAGCACCAGACTTGGTGACAGAGCAGATGGTTAACACAATGAAAGCCAATAGTGTTGTGATGGATATTTCTGTTGATCAGGGTGGTTGTATCGAAACAATTCGACCAACGAGCTATGACGCGCCAGTATATTTACATGGAAATGTTGTCCATTTTGGCGTTGCAAATATTCCCGGTGCTGTGCCTCGAACAGCCACACAAGCGCTGAGCGCAGCCATATTGCCGTATGCTCATAGCTTAATAAGTACCATTGAAAGTGATGATTGGTTAAAAAACACTCAAATGAATCAGGCGATTAACGTAAAAGCGGGTGAAGTAGTCCATCCAGCGCTTAAATTATAAGATTAAAAGCAGTCTCAATCTTGAAAAAATCTAATTTATTTAGTATGTTACATTAAGGTATTAACAAATAAGATGAAGATTAAGCCATATGCAAAATTCTATCACCATGCAAACTTCTAAAAATAGAGCCACTGGCAGACAGGCCGGCAGAAAGCAGGCGAAACGAAAGGACGTTGAATCGACACCTGTTGTTGATCATATCCAACGTACTTTACGAGAGTCCGCGCTGTTTGCCTTTAGCTTCGTGGCAATATATATGGTGCTAGCTCTGGTGAGTTATCATCCAGCAGATCCTGGTTGGTCACGAAGTGGTGTCATTGATGGGGCAATATCAAATCTAGGTGGCCCAATGGGCGCTTGGTTTGCCGATTTATTTCTTTCCTTATTCGGCTATTGGTCGTATTTATTTCCAGTAATGTTGGCTTATTTTGGTTTTATTATCTTTCAAGATGCTCGCCAGAATAAACCCTTTAATCAGCAAGGCTTTTTATTTTCTAGTATTGGCTTTTTCTTAACGCTATGCGCAGGTTGTGGTTTAGCGAGTTTACATGACCATGCAATCGTAAGTAATTTACCCGTGAATGCCGGTGGCATTTTAGGTGATTTAATTTCCGGGGTAATGGAAAAACTCTTTAGTTTCCTAGGCGCAACAATTCTGTTACTCGCGCTCTTTTTCAGCGGATTTACAGTATTCACTCAATTGTCATGGTTTAAGTTGATGGACTTAACCGGTGCTTTAACGCTATGGGTAATTGATCATAGTACCAACGTTATACAGAGCACGGGCAAAAAAGTTTTTAGCATTGTTTCTCATATTAAACAGCGTCAACAAGAAGAGCAGAACATTAACCATTTAGCTCCTTCTATTAAACGAAATGTTTATATACCAAAAGGTGATACAGAAGGGCGTAAACAACCGAAAATAGCGCCAACAATAAAACAAAAGCTAAGTGAACGTGTAGAACGTGAAAAACAGGTACCTTTATTTGCAAATAGCAGCAATGCCGACTTACCACCGTTGTCATTGTTAGATGAGCCTGCACCACACGTTAAACGTTTGTCTGATGAATCTTTACAGGCAATATCACAGACACTAGAAATTAAACTTGCTGATTTTGGTATCGCTGCCGAAGTGGTCGCTGTTTTGCCTGGTCCAGTCGTTACACGTTTTGAAATACAACCTGCTGCTGGAACAAAAGTTAGTCAAATTACTAATTTAGCAAAGGATTTGGCTCGTTCATTATCTACGATAAGCGTTCGTGTTGTTGAAGTTATTCCTGGTAAAACAACGATTGGTATTGAACTTCCAAATGAAAATAGAGAAATCGTACGCTTAAGTGAAACCTTTAAGTCTTCTGTTTTTGCCGATGCTAAATCACCTCTTACGCTAGCCTTAGGAAAAGACATTAGTGGTGAGCCGATTGTTGCGGATTTAGCTAAAATGCCACATCTACTTGTTGCAGGTACAACCGGTTCAGGTAAATCTGTTGCACTTAATGCAATGATACTCAGCTTACTTTATAACGCGACTCCTGAAGAAGTGCGTTTGATAATGATTGACCCTAAAATGCTTGAGTTATCTATTTACGATGATATACCGCATTTACTATCTCCTGTTGTAACCGACATGAATGATGCAAGTAACGCTCTAAGATGGTGTGTTGCAGAGATGGAACAACGTTATAAATTAATGGCAGCCTTAAAGGTACGTAATGTAGCAGGCTATAATCGTAAAGTTAAAGATGCCATTGCTGCTGGTGAACCAATATTAGATCCGTTTCATCCTAAAGATAGTGAAGAGCCTGCAGATGAATTAAAAGCATTACCGTATATCGTTGTGGTTGTTGATGAATTAGCCGACATGATGATGGTAGTGGGTAAGAAGGTAGAACAGCTTATTGCTCGATTAGCTCAGAAAGCACGTGCTTGTGGCATCCATCTAATTCTTGCTACACAACGCCCATCAGTGGATGTTTTAACCGGTTTAATTAAATCCAATATACCAACGCGTATTGCCTTCCAGGTATCCTCTAAAATTGATTCACGCACAATCTTAGACCAAATGGGTGCAGAACAATTATTGGGGCATGGCGACATGCTGTATATGCCTCCGGGCACGGCATTACCAATGCGAGTTCATGGTGCTTTTGTTGACGACCATGAGGTTAATAATGTGGTCGAGAACTTAAAACTAACAGGCTCTCCACTTTATGAAGATGAAGTTATTAACGGCAGACCGGAACCCGATCCCGGTTTAGCGACCATTACCGAACAAGATGTAGAAAACGATCCACTTTATGACCAGGCCGTACGAATTGTGACAGAAACAAGACGCGCTTCAATCTCTGGCGTGCAGCGTCGCCTTAAAATAGGCTATAACCGTGCTGCAAGGTTGGTTGAAGCAATGGAGCATGTTGGGCTTGTAAGTGAACTTGGTTCAAATGGTCAACGTGAAGTGCTTGCACCACCACCACCCAAAGATTAAGCTATCTTTTCCTAAATAAGACTTTTTAAGAATCGGAATTAATCATGCCTATATCAACACCGCGTGTTGCTTATATTTTAGTTTTTCACCTGTTTTTTATTAGCTCAATCAGTCAAGCATTTGCTGAGGGTACTGTTGCTAATCAAACCGAAATTTCTAAAAGCAGTTCAAACGTAGCGACTGAAAATGTTGCTAAACCACATTCCGTTGCCGATGAAAAACGATTATTAAAACGTTTAGGTAATATTAAAACAGTCACATCTGAGTTTGTTCAAAAATTATATACATCTGATTCAAATAAACCACAAATAACAGAAGGCAAATTATTGGTTGCTGGTGGCGACAAATTTCGACTTGAATATACAAAACCTTATGAACAATATTATATTGCCAATGGCAAAGAGTTCTTGTTTTATGATGTAGACTTAGAACAAATTACCATTAAACCTCAAACTAAAGAATTTGCTAATACACCAACAATGATTCTTAGTAATCCCGTTATTTTTGTAAAAAAATATTTTGTTAAAGTAAACGCTGATTCGGATTTAGAAGAATATATTCTAAATGCTAGAAGTGAAACTTCGGCTTACAATAAAATATTACTAAGCTTTAAGGGTGAACGACTTACCACAATGTTAATTGAAGATAGTTTTGGTCAGGAAACAGAACTTAACTTTAAAAATATTATTTATAATAAAAAAATACCGAATGAGATCTTTAATTTTAAACCGCCTGAAGGTGTTGATGTTGTACGATCAACTCCACCATCAAAAAAGAAACAAAACTAAATTAGCTTAAGTGGTATGAATGATTTATTTTCTCAATTAGATAATCATGACTCTGATGATGAGAGCCTACAATTTAAGCCGCTAGCAGATCGCATTCGCCCCCAAACATTTGAATCTTACCATGGCCAACAACACCTATTAGGAAACGATAAGCCACTTCGAAAAGCAATTGAATCGGGTAATTTACATTCAATGATCTTCTGGGGGCCGCCCGGTACTGGTAAAACAACACTGGCAAGAATTATTGCTAATTATTGTGATGCTAAATTTTTAACGTTATCGGCAGTATTGTCAGGCGTTAAAGATATTCGTGCAGCCATTCAACAAGCACAACAAATAAAAATCAATCAAGGCAAAAAAAGTATTTTATTTGTGGATGAAGTACATCGTTTTAATAAATCACAACAAGATGCCTTTTTACCTTATGTTGAAGACGGTACGGTTACCTTTATTGGTGCAACCACTGAAAATCCATCGTTTGAACTCAATAATGCATTGTTATCAAGAGCGCGAGTCTATGTTTTAAAATCTCTTGATGATTCAGCGTTAGAAGATGTTATAGAGCAAGCTTTAACTAATTCTGATTTAGGATTAGCTGGAACTCACTTAAATTTAACAGTTAAACAACGAGCTCAGCTTGTTCAAGTAGCGGATGGTGATGCACGTAAAACGCTAAACTTGCTGGAAATAGCATCTGAGCTTGCTGAAAATGATGATGACAATTCGCAAACAACATCGTTAACTGATGAAACTTTTAATGCCTTGTTATCACAAGATGCGCGGCGCTTTGATAAAAAGGGTGAAGCTTTTTATGATCAGATCTCAGCCTTGCATAAATCAGTTCGAGGTTCAGCACCGAATGCTGCACTCTATTGGTTTGCTCGAATGGTTGATGGAGGCTGTGACCCACTTTATATCGCAAGGCGGGTTGTTCGTATGGCAAGTGAAGATATCGGTAATGCCGATCCACGAGCGCTGGATATCGCACTTAAAGCCTGGGAAGTGCAAGAACGACTAGGAAGTCCGGAAGGGGAGCTTGCTATCGCTCAGGCTATTTTATATATGGCTAGCGCAGCAAAAAGTAATGCCGTCTATAAGGCATATAATCATGCCATGCAGGATGTTAAAGAGCATGGCTCTTTAGAAGTGCCACTACATTTACGTAATGCCCCGACTAAACTAATGAAAGAACTCGATTATGGTAGCCATTACCGTTACGCTCACGATGAGCCCGAGGCATATGCGGCAGGTGAAAATTACTTTCCAGACGGAATGCCACAAACAGAGTATTACAAACCGGTTCAACGTGGTTTAGAATTAAAAATTGCAGAAAAACTGGCTTATTTGAAAAGCCTTGACGATAAAGCATAATAAAAATGACATTAGCCTTAAATCAATTAATTATTATAGCTGCAGGCGGTGCTATCGGCGCTGTATTTAGATTTATGGTATCGAATGGAGTCCATAACTTGATGGGCCGAGGTTTTCCTTACGGTACCTTAACCGTCAATGTGATTGGTTCTTTTGTTATGGGTCTTAGCTATGTCATGCTTATAGAAAGGCTTAACGTTTCCCCTGAATGGCGAGCATTTATAGTAGTCGGTTTGTTGGGTGCATTTACCACATTCTCGACTTTTTCAATTGAAACATTAGTATTAATTGAAAATAGTGAGCTCTCTAAAGCAATGTTAAATGTACTACTCAGTGTTTTACTGTGTGTAATGGGGAGTTGGCTTGGTTTAATTTTAGGACGGCAATTATGAGTGATTCAGCAAAAAGCATAACAATGGTTCGTGTTTACCTAACTGAGGGTGAAGCGCAACTTAAGAACTTAATTAAACAATTACATGACTGGGACAAGCTTAAAGGCGTTACTGTTTTTAGAGGGATTGCCGGTTATGGTGATTCAGGCGAGATATTAGGTGCAGATCTAATGGATCTTTCCCTTAACTTGCCTGTTGTTGTAGAATTCTTCGATTCGCCTGAAAAGGTCGAGAAAATAATCGAACATTTGGATAGTTTTATCAAGCCAGGTCATATTGTTTCATGGCCAGCAAGAACTAACTAGTTCCCACTTTTTTTATTGGCAAACTAAGGCCAAATATATTAACCATTTTAAAAGTTGTTTATAAACCATGTTAGATCCACAGTTATTACGAAATGAATTAGAAACTTGCGCAACTAAACTTGCACGTCGAGGTTTTGTACTTGATGTTGCGGCGCTGCAAAATTTAGAAGAGCAACGTAAAGAGTTACAAGTTGAAACTCAACGTTTACAAAGTGAACGTAATAGCCAATCCAAGTCTATTGGTCAGGCAAAAGCGAAAGGTGATGATGTTAGTGCTATTTTAGAAACCGTTTCTAAAATTGGCGATCAACTAAAAGAAACAGATGAAAAACTAAAAGTTGTTCAACAACAAATTGAAGATATTGTTTTAACGATTCCCAATATACCGGACGATTCAATCCCTGATGGTAAAAGCGAAGACGATAACCGTGAAGAGCGAAAATGGGGTACACCAAAGAAATTTGATTTTGAAGTACTTGATCACGTAGATATCGGCGAAAAGATTGGTGGTATTGATTTTGAAACCGCAGCAAAAATTACAGGCTCTCGTTTTTCTGTAATGAGTGGCCCAATCGCACGCTTACATCGAGCTTTAATTCAGTTTATGTTAGACACGCATACTAGTGAACATGGTTATACCGAAACGTATGTGCCGTATATTGTAAATAAAGAAAGTTTACAAGGTACAGGCCAATTACCTAAGTTTGAAGAAGACTTATTTAAACTACGCAGTGAACATGATATTTATTTAATACCAACGGCTGAAGTGCCGGTAACGAATATTGTTCGTGATACCATTATTGAAGCAGTTTATTTGCCACGTAAATATGCTTGCCATACACCCTGTTTTAGAAGTGAAGCAGGGGCTTATGGTCGTGATACTCGCGGTATGATACGTCAACATCAGTTTGAAAAAGTTGAAATGGTACAAGTGGTTGCACCAACTGAATCTGAAAAAACCTTAGATGAATTAACCGGTCACGCAGAAGCTATATTACAAAAATTGGAATTACCTTATCGTGTAATGACATTATGTACAGGTGATACAGGCTTTTCAGCAGCTAAAACTCTGGATTTAGAAGTGTGGTTACCTGCTCAACAAACCTACCGTGAAATTTCGTCGTGTAGTAACTTTAAAGACTTTCAGGCGCGTCGTTTAAAAGCTCGTTGGCGTAATCCTGAAACAGGTAAGCCTGAGCTAGTACATACAGTAAATGGCTCTGGTTTAGCGGTAGGGCGAACCTTAGTAGCTGTTCTTGAAAATTATCAACAACAAGACGGAAGTGTCGTGGTGCCTGAAGTTTTAAAACCTTATATGAATGGTATTGATGTAATCACTGCGTCGTAGTTATAAAATGCAGTGTTTTATCTAACGCTCATAATTAAAAATGCAACAAACAACACAACCATTCCTAATGGAAAAAGGTAACCGAGCCAATCTTTCATAGTACCTTTTGGACTATGCTTTAAAGCTTGTCGCATACGTGGAAATATATATATCAACATAGCTAGCATAAACACTGCGCTACCTATTTGTAACCAATCCATTTTCGTAACCTCTTAAAAAATAATAAACATCAGTAAAAACAAAGAAGCCCCAGTAGTACTGAGGCTTCTAGTTAGTTAAATTGTAACTTTGTTACAAAATATCAAATTAATCGTCGCCACCAAGTGCGCCTAATAAATGTAATAAAGAAGTAAACAGGTTGAGTATAGAAATAAATAAACCAGCTGCAGCGCTTATATAATTAGTTTCGCCGCCACGGATAATTGAAGATGTTTGATATAAAATCATACCGGCCATCAACATAATAATTGCAGCGCTCATTGCCAAACTTAAAGCTGGAATTTGTAAAAATATATTCGCAAGCATGGCTGCAAAAACTACAAATATGCCAACGAATAAAAAGCCAGCCATAAAGCTGAAGTCTTTCTTAGTTGTTAGAGCGTAGCCGGATAAACCTAAAAATATAACGCCAGTTCCACCTAAAGACGTCATCACAAGCGATGGGCCGTTAGACAGCGCTAAATAATAAGAAAGCATGGGGCCTAAACCATAACCAAGCATGCCCGTAAGCAAGAACAAAACAGGGATGCCAGCAGCAGAATTCTGCGTTCGTGGTAGTACAAACCAGAGTATTCCGATTGCGCCGAACGTAGCAATCATAGCGCCACCTTGAGATGCGCCACTCACTATCGCCCAGTAGGCAGTGATAGAGCTAAAAATTAGCGTCATAGATAGTAAAAGGTAAGTATTTTTAAGTACTTTGTTAGTCGCTAAAACTGAACTAGATGAACGAGTTACAGCAGATTGATTGGAATACATAGTATTTCTTCCTTAATGTTAATAATGTAGTTACTTAGTCCGTAGAATACCGAAATAGTTTCTAATATCAAGCCTTTAAGTTGTAATTTTTTAAGGTTTACTACTAGCAAAAAGCTCGATCTTAGGGTATTCTGCCGCACCTTGAATAGATGTTGGGGCACACTAGCAATATTTCAAGTTCTATTCGGAGAGGTGACTGAGCTGGCCGAAAGTACCGGTCTTGAAAACCGGCGTAGGGTAACCTACCGTGGGTTCGAATCCCACCCTCTCCGCCATATAAAACAAAGAGTTAAACGGATTTTAGCTCCTTCCCCTTACCTTACGAAAACGTCATATGGGACAATCTGGGACAATTGAGCTATACTTTAGCCAAAACCCGGAGGTTCCATGGCATCTATACTCAAACGAGCTCCTAAGCAGTGGCAAGCTAAGATTAGGCGTGCCGGTTACCCTTCTAAAACAGCCACATTCGAGACCAAAAAAGAAGCTGAAGTTTGGGCACGTGATATTGAACGTGACATGGATAAGGGTGTTTATATAAACACAAGTGAAGCTCAATCTATCACTCTTCGAAAAGTATTAAACCGATACTTGCTGGAAATTACACCCACTAAAAAGGGTGCTAAAAACGAAACCTACCGTATTAATGCCTGGTTAAATCATCCACTAGCAAATAAATCGCTTATAAATATTCGCGGTGTTGATATGGCTGAGTATCGTGATCAACGTTTAAAGGACGGCATGAGCCCGTCAACCATTCGAAATGATATTAATGTTATTAGTCATGTTTACAATATAGCGCGGAAAGAGTGGGGCATCGAGGGTATAACGAACCCTGTAGAACATGTTCGAATGCCTAAGCAGGATAAAGGCCGTGACCGTCGGATAACTTTAGAAGAAGAGAAAAATTTAGTTGATGGTGCTGAATCGCCATTTAAAGAAATTTTAATTATTGCTATTGAGAGCGCCATGCGTCGAGGTGAGTTAATGGCCATGACCTGGGAAATGATTAATCTTGAAAGTGGTGTCGTTCATTTAGAAGATACTAAAAATGGTGAAAGACGTGATGTTCCATTATCTAATAAAGCGGTAACAACTTTAAATGAACTAACAGATGACAAAACGGGTTTTGTGTTTTTTGGTTTTTCTACCAGCTATGTGACAAATGCGTTTAGAGATTTATGTGCTGAACTTAAAATTAAAGATTTACGATTCCATGATTTGCGACATGAGGCAACCAGTCGATTTTTTGAGAAAGGTTTTAATACGATGGAAGTTTCAAGTATAACCGGGCACAAAACATTGCACATGTTGAAACGGTACACTCATTTAAAAGCAGAAGATTTAGTTAAGAGGCTAGGTTAATGTACCATAAATGGAAAGATAAAATTGACAGATTTTATAGTGAAGCGTGTGATGTTTTAGAAGAGTATGACTGGCCAACTTCTCTTGAAGGAATACTTGCTACGGAACGTGATCCAGAAAATCATTTGGTATCCTATGCTCGAATCCTCGTTGTTAACGTATACAAATTACATGAAGAAGTTGAAAGAGGGCGTATTGATAGGGCGCTTAATTGCATGTTGAATATTTGTTGTCACTATGAAGATCTTTGGATCTTAAGAGAAATTCCAGAAACAAATAATAAATTAATGGCTTCGGATGACGTAATTAATAAAATGAGAAAGGGGTTTAAGCGTTTTGGCTGGCAAAGTAATGGGGGTAAACAAAATGCAATTCCTGATGATGAAATTATGGACTGGAAGGCTCAGTACAAAGAACTTTTAAAAGAAAATCCTGCTATTACAAAACGTGCTGCAGCAAAAATTATTGATTTATCAAGATATGAAATAATAAGAAAAAAAATTTAGTCATTCATGGGTTTGAAGTCTGACCCAACCCAATTCATTAAGGTTTAATACTCAATAACGAACATTATTGAGGTTAACCAGATGAAGCTAGCAACAATCAAAAACACAGTATCCCTTCCAGAATACAAAGACGCTTTCACAGAGCCTTCACTTCGTTGGCATATACATAACTCAGCAAATAATCGAATGAATGAGATGGGTGTAATAGTTCGCTTGCGTGGACGTGTATACATTGACTTAGATTTATTCCCTAAATGGCTTGAAACATTCCGTACAGCTGCTTAATTAAAAATGAAGCAGTCGTTTATGGATGAGCTCGAAGAAGCGTCCTCTAATGTATCTCAACTAGCACTGGATCCAAGCGAGGATTCTTTAGCTAATGCTTTTGCTGAAATGATGACTGGCAAAGCCAAGTTTAATCATACAGATGGTAAGTGGTATCTATTTAAAGATGGTTATTGGCAAAGAAATGACACGTTGACGGCTTTTCATTACGCGAGAATATTTATAAGGAAATACAACCAGAAGCATAAAGATAAAACATTACCTAAGCTTAGGGTTGCAAGTGCAGTAGAAAAATTTGCGCAAGCAGATCCACGATGCGCAATATTGAGTAATCAATTAAATACTAATAACTGGTTGCTTGGTACACCAAAAGGAACAGTAGACCTTAGAACAGGCGAAATGCTTGACAATAATCCTGACCATCTAATCACAAAGCAAACTCTCGTCTCACCTATCAATATAAAAACATCTGTTTTTGATTCAACGTTAATGGAAATAACAAATAACGATGAATCTTTTATTCGATATTTAATGCAAATTTTTGGCATGTGTTTAACAGGCGATATTAGTGAGCAGATTATAATCTTTATATACGGCCCGGGTGGTAACGGTAAGAGTTTGTTGATTGATATGTTGAGTAACATATTAAATGATTATGCGGCAACGGCAGGGATTGAAACTTTTACTAGTTCTAAATACGACAGACATTCTACTGAGTTAGCTAGATTGGATGGCCCTAGATTAGTTTCAGCAAGTGAAACAGAAGAAGGTAGAGCGTGGGCTCAGTCACGTATAAAGACATTAACCGGTGGTGGAAAAATAACAGCTCGGTATATGCGAAAGGATGATTTTGAATTCACTCCAAAGTTTAAATTAATATTTACTGGTAATCATAAGCCAAGTTTACGAAATGTTGATGAGGCCGAAAGGCGTCGATTTCATATTGTACCGTTTCTTTTCTTACCAAAAAAACCAGATAAAGATTTACCAAAAAAACTTGAGCTTGAATACAGTGGAATATTAGCCAAGTTAATACATGGTTGTATTGATTGGCAACGAAATGGAATTGTTATGCCTGATGTTGTAAAGGCTGAGACTCAACATTATTTTGATGACCAGGATATTTTCTCTCAGTGGCTGGATGAGTTAATTATCCAAGGACCAATAACAATAGGTGAGAGTGGTCAAGCTCTCTATAAGTCGTGGGTTTCATACACGCAATCACAAGGCGAGGACTCGGGTAACTACAAAGACTTTAGAGGCCGTATAGAAAAAGCTGGATTCAAACCAACTAAGAATGTTCCAGGTCAACATGGGACGCGTGGTTTCTTAGGCTTACAACTTAAGACCCATCAGCATGAGGCAACGATGTGAATATGATGGGGCAGATGGGGCATCTATATCTTATGTCCGTCCGCGCACGCGTGTGTGTTTATATGGTGTTGCTGCCCCACGTGCCCCATATGCCAATAATAGTAATTTCAATATTACATTTTATAAATGTATACCAACGATAAGAAGGAATATTCTGAATGACAATAAATAATGATGAAATTTTAAAATGTACTGATGTACTTGGGTGTGAAGTACTAATTAATAAAAGCAAGATTGTAGCTCTACGTGAAGTACCAAAACATTCTGATGATAAGGAAGCATTGTTTGTAAGCTCAGATAAATTAGAAGTTTTGATACCTCCACATTGTGCAGTGATGTTAATCGCATCTGGTACCTGGATACTGCTTAGTGATGATTACCAAACAGTAAAGCAACAAGTCTACGGTTGAAATTTTTAGGTTCTATATTGGGTTCCTTACGTGCGGGAACGAACGCCGCGTTTTTTATGCAGATTTAATTTGCTATAGGGGGGATCCGTTTCCCTTTAATGTTGTTATTTAAATTTTAAAATTAATTATTGAAATATTATTTACTATGAACTATATTAAATTTAATTCTACAAAAAACAGTTTAATTGCTTCGCGCTTACTGTTCGGTTTTGTTGAAGGACGGAATTTAGAGCCGAAAGGCAAGAATCCATGAACGCATAGTTAATAGCTAGTGTCTGGATTTTTGCCTTTCGGCTTTTTTATTGTCCAGACAAAACTAACAGGTAATGAAAATGGAAATATGCAATAGAGAATTTTCAATTGATGCTCGTAAAGCAAACAATGAAACGCGCACTGCACCTGTAGTCTTAAGTACTGAATTCCCATATGACAACGGTTATTTTGTTGAAGTATTAGATCATTCGCCTGGGTCGGTTGATTTTCGTCAATCACCATTACCAGTTCTTGAGTCACACGATGGTAATAAATTAAATATTGGTATTGTTGAAGACTTAAAAGTAACCGATAGAAAAACTCGTGGAACTCTAAGGCTTGGTCAATCAGATCGCGCTAAAGAAGTTTGGAACGATATTTTAGACGGGATTATTCAGTCAGTCAGTATAGGTTATGTGGTGCATGAATCGCACGAAGAAGAAAACAATGTGGTACGTGTAACTAAATTTACGATTCATGAATTAAGTTTAGTTGCTGTACCGGCAGACCCTCAAGCGGGTTTATATAGAAATTATGGAGATAGTAAAATGTCAGATAAAGAAAATGAAAGTAGAAGTCAGCAACGAAGTAATAGTCGTGCTGCAGAAAATGAAAGAGAACGAGTATCTGAAATTTATGGTGTATTAAATAAATACGCATCATCTAATCCAGAAGCAAAACGTATTGCTGAACGTTGCGTTGCTAATGGTAGTGATTCAACCGAGTTAAGAAATTTTGTACTCGATAGTTTCGGTGGTCAACGAGCAATCGATGCTGAGGCTTCAGACATTGGCATGACCGCTCGTGATGTTACAAAATTTAGTTTTGTTCGTGCAATCAATGCGATGATAAACAAAGATTGGAGCCAAGCTGGATTTGAACGTGAGTGTTCAGAAGCGGTTGCTCTAAAAATGAAACGATCACCTGAAGGTATATTCATACCTAATGAAGTACTAAAACGTGATTTGAATGTCGGCACTGCTACGGCTGGTGGTAACTTGGTTTCAACTGATCTCATGTCAGGTAGTTTTATTGATGTATTGCGCAATAAAACAATGGCTATTCTTATGGGGGCAACTGAACTAACAGGTCTTGTTGGTAATGTTGCTATACCGAGAAAAACTTCAACGTCAAATGCTTACTGGGTTGCAGAGGGTGTTGCTCCTACTGAAAGTGAGCCTGCTTTTGACCAGGTAACAATGTCACCAAATACACTTGGAGCTTTTACTGATTTCACTCGAAAGACTCTGCTTCAAGGAACACCAGATATTGAAATGCTTGTTCAGAATGATCTTGCTTCTGTTTTAGCTGTTGAATTGGATAGAGTAATCATTGAAGGCTCAGGTACAGGTGATGAACCAACCGGTATTTTAAATACTGCAGGAATTGGTGTTGTACCAATTGGAACAAATGGTGGAGCACTAACATGGGACCACATTGTTGACTTAGAGGGTGATGTTGCTGTTGCGAATGCAGATATTGGTAACTTAGGTTACCTTACAAATGCTTCTGTTAGAAAGGCTCTCAAAAAATTAACAAAAGTTAGTGGTGATGCAGGTGCAGGCTTTATCTGGGAAGCCGGTAATAATTCCGATTTTGGTTCACTTAATAGTTATCGAGCGGGTGTGTCTAATAATGTTCCGTCAGATTTAACAAAGGGAACAGGAACTAACCTTTCAGGATTAATTTTTGGAAACTTTTCTGATTTACTTATCGGTTCATGGTCTGGGCTAGATATCACTGTAGATCCATACACTTTTTCAAGTACAGGAACAGTGCGAGTGGTTGTAATGCAGGATACTGATATCGCAGTAAGACATCCAGAAAGTTTCTCAACAATCGTAGATGCTACGACGTAGATTTGCGGGCTAGTTAAGTGACATAGGCCCGCGGGGACTCCTCGTCCTGGTTAACTATGTCACACGGGTATGCTGATGGCCTCATCTATTATAGATGATTCAGTATGACGCACCTCCCGATGCCTTACATGGTCAGGTGATACGGTGCACTTATATTCAGGAATTATAATTTATAGATACTTATTATGATTAACATTAAAATAAAACATGATCTTAAAGGGCTTGCAAAAAAAATAGGTAAAATAAATGAAAAAGTTGTTCGTGCCTCCGCAAATGCAGCTATCAATAAAGCTGCAAGCGAAATTAAAACAAAAGCAGCTCTAGAAATATCAAAAGAAACGGATATTAAACCAGTACTTAAGATAAGGAAGGCATTATCAATACAGCGCTCAAGAGTTGGAACACTTACTGCTGTTGTAACAGCCCGTTCTATTCATAATAACCTTATTCAATACGCTGGAGCGTCAAAGACTAAATTAAAAGCATTTAGAAAAGAAAAAGGTGTAACCGCTAAAGCTTGGGGAAAGGAAAAAACATACAAGGGTACATTTGTTGTTCGGGGAAAAAACAGTGGTAAGTTAGTTGTCGTAACTCGGAAAAAAAGTGCTTCACGAAGTGGTGGGCAATGGAACAAGGGTTGGTCTCGTAGTATTTATGGGCCAAGTATCCCTAAAACGTTTAGCGAACAAAAAATAAATTCAATACTTATAAAACATGGGCGTGAAGAATTCAGTAAAGAATTCGAAAGACAAGTACGGTGGAGAATGAACAAAATAATGAGAAAGTAATTGCAATATTTTTTAATCGTAGTAATCTGAGTCTTATAGGGCTTAGTAACCCTCACAAAGCGGAAACCGCTCCCGATAGTTCAGCGGTATTATTTTGTCTCTAGTTTATGCTGGGACGCCGCGAATACAATACGGGCAACCGAAATAAGTGGGGCTTCTTTGTGAGCTTACTAACGTCCTGGCACCTTAACTTAACCAGGAGAACACAATGCAAAATAATATTCATGAAATAGATTTACCAATAGTTAAATCATCACCACTTATAAATACCGAAAGTTCCATTGAAACCATTCATAATGTTCAATGCGTTTTAAAGTATGTCGCTGCGCAACCGTATTGCGATTCTGGACTTAGTGAGGAAGCGGAAATGGGGTTAATGCTTATTAATGACACTCTAATCGACGCTCTCGAGTATGCGAAGCAAACTCAAAAGGTTGTTATGTATGGATGTCCTCAGCCACTTAAAGGTGAAAAGTAATGACAACTATAGCCAGAAACGAATCCATGGAGTGTATCATGGAACAATTTTTTGTAATTACTAGTCATGATGGAAAGCAGCTCTATCGGAATATGAATCGTAAATTTGAACTCTATGAAGATGCGCTCGATGTTCTAAGTAAAGTAAGAGTGTTTACACCAGCTGCGCGAATTTCAAAATTTACTTTATTTGGTTAGCAATCAGGATTTTACTGCTTTACTTTCGTTTTAGTGATGTAGCTTGTTGCCCCATATGATATTCTTGTTAATATTGAAATACTGGGATGTTTGGGGTGTAAGTGGATGACTGATATAAATAAATTGCCATTGCAGAGCGCAAAAACGTTCGTTAATTTAGATTATGATAATATTATGTCTTTATATGATTATCATCCATGGGATCATGGAAACAACCCAAATATTGATCAAATAACTCATAAAATATTGAACTTTAAGAAAGATGGAGTGCAGCCATCTCGCAAGTTTTCAGTGAGAATGTTTTCTTCGGCGTTGAGGGGGTCAATAATACCCTTAATAACAACTAATAATAATATATGTTGTGTGGTGCCGTCTCACACCAAAGATAAAGTTTCGGTTGGGATGATAGAAGTATTAAATATCGTATATAAGGGATTTAAGTTCACTAACAGCGATACGCATTTAAGAAGGGTATATGACGTTGAAAAAGCAGCTACTGGAGGCCCACGTTCAATTCAACTCCACCTTGATTCCATTACGGTTGATGAACCAGAAAAAGTTAAAGGTAAAACAGTGTTTCTATTTGATGATGTAACAAGTACAGGCGCTAGTCTTCAAGCATGTAAGCAATTATTGCTCGAGGCAGGTGCTGCAGCTGTGGTTATGATAGCGATAGGTCATACAAGGTAATAAATAGTGAGTTCTGAATTACTTTCAAAATTAATAGCGCTAATTTTACTTTATAAGTATAAATTGCCGCAGAAAAAAGTCTCTACAATATTACTGGAAATAAGTAGTGTTGGAGATATTGAACCTATTCAACGTAGTAATGTGAACGATTTTTTTTCAAATTCATCAATTGATCTGCCTATATTTACTGAAAATGATTGGGATTTTGGTCAGTCACTATATGAGAAAAATCTAGATGATGGTATTAATATACTTGTCGTAACTGAGCAAGGCTACCCAAAATACTTAAAAGTAATTAAAGATGCTCCACCGCTTCTATTTGTAAAAGGCAATCAAGATATTTTTAAAGATTTACCTGGTGTCGCAATTGTTGGTGCTAGGGAATGCTCAGATAATGGTGTAAAAATAGCAAAAAGGTTGGCAGCACATGTTGTTGAACATGACTGGGTTGTTGTTAGTGGCTTAGCATTAGGGATAGATGCCGCTGCTCATACCGGTGCTTTAGAGTCTGCGGGTAAAACAATTGCTGTGTTAGCTAGTGGTTTAGATAAACCAACCCCGTTATCAAACGCGCAACTAGGCTATGAAATTTTAGAGAAAGATGGTGCTTGGGTATCGGAACATTCTATTGGTATACCCGCTCAAAAGCATCATTTTGTCCCTAGAAATAGAATTCAAATAGGTCTTTCAGCTGGTTCTATAATTGTTGAAGCAGCCATAAAAAGCGGTTCATTGTCTCAGGCTAGATTTTGTGTTGGTCAGAACCGGCCCTTATTCGCTGTCGCTCCAATAAACCCTTCGAATCCACATGGGTTAAATTGTGCCGGTACGCTTCACATGGTCGATGAGATGGGAGCAATTGCTATTCGCACTAAAGATGACTATCCAAAGCTTTTGGAGCTGTTAAATAAGCAACGTAGCCTTATTGTTTAGATTGAATTAAGTAACATAAAATGGATTTCTGTAAGGCTTGTGCTGTTTAGTGTTTTTTTCATTTTGGGACAATTTTGTGACAGCGCGAAAAGAAATACCCATTATATACAACACTCAACATAAGGTAACCGCTTGTTAACTATAAGCTACTGTAGCGCACATTATGTGCAATAAAGCCTAAAAGCGTCTTGAAAACCGGCGTAGGGCAACCTACCGTGGGTTCGAATCCCACCCTCTCCGCCATATTATAAAAAAGGACCCTATCAGGGTCCTTTTTTTATTCCATAAATATTAGTAACAAATTACTTGGTTATTGAAGAAGGCGTTTTTAAAAACTGTTTCTATGAGCTTCAACATACTCTTCTGTTTTAGCTAAAATATCATCAATCATTTCGTCAGATAACCATAACAATTTAGCTAAATTTGTTTTGGTCAGATCGGTTCCGTCATCAGGTATCAAACTTTTTCCCAAACGTCTTACAAGTAGATTAGCCATAGCTACAACCCGAGTACTGGCAGGGAGGTTATCCATATCATTTAGGTTATGATGGTTTTCAACAGCGCTTACAAATTCACCCGGCATATCCCAGCTATTAACAAGTGATTTGCCAAACTCGACATGCAAGCCATTAAGTAATTCATCAAGCGCTTCTTCAGAGGTATCTCGATTTTTGGATAAGGCGCCAACAACAGTTAGTAACGTTAATTTACCGATATCGTGTAACAATCCCATTGCAAACATTCTATCGGGGTACATTAAGTCCAGCTTTCGAGCAATTATTCTGGCACATGTTCCTGTCGCAAACGAATGCTCCCACAAGGCTTCTAAGCGTTTGCCTATAATACCAGGGAAATCTTTGTATAAAGATTTATTCGAAATAGCCAATATAAGATTACTCGTATCGCGAAGTCCTATTCGCATTAATGAATCTTCAATGTTTTCAAATTTACGAGTGCCTCGATAGTGCGGTGAGTTTGCAATTAAGAGTAGCTTGCTTGTTAAGGCAGTGTCTTGTTGGATTAAAGTAGACAATTCTTCCATTGTGACGCTTTCACTTTTTGTCAATTCAACAGCTTTCATTCCAACAGCCGGAAAAATAGGAAATTCAATATCTCCACTATGTAGCTTAATTGAAAGGCTCTCTACAGTGATTTCTTCTTCAGGCACTTCTTCAGTTGTATTAGCAATATCAAGAAGTGATTGGATACGATCAATGACATTCTGTTTTTCAAATGGTTTTGTTAGATAACTGGTAACTCCGCCTTGCAGTGCTGATACAACACTTGGTTTATCACCACGAGCGGTTAACATTAAAAACGGTATATCCCGTGTTGATTCACTATTACGAAGTTCTGTTAATAATTCAATGCCAGTCATTTCTGGCATATTCCAATCTGAAACTATAAGCTTGTAATCCTTTTCAAAAGTAGAATCGAGAGCTTCTTTTCCATTAGTTACAATAGTTATATTTGCACCAATAATCGCTTTAGCAACAATTGTTTTTAAGGCAAGAGCAATATTTTCTTCATCTTCTGCGATAAGTATATTTATATTTGAATTCATACTTGAAGCTTCTCTTTTATGTATTGTCTTCAACTTGTTTGGCTGTCATTCCCAACATTTGAGTTATTCGATCTATGACGATCTGATTCTCAAACGGTTTTGTTAAATATCCTGTTACGCCACTTTCAAGGGCGGACATAACACTTGGCATATCTTCACGTGCAGTTATCATTAAGAACGGAATGTTTTTGGTCGTTTCTGAATTACGTAATACCGTTAACAAATCAATCCCAGTCATTCCTGGCATATTCCAGTCGGATATAATTAGCTGGTAGGTAGTTTTAAAAATCGCATCAAGTGCACTGTCGCCATTTTTAACAATAGTGATAGAGGCTCCACCTAATGCTTTGTTTATAATTGTCTTAAGCGCTAGTGCAATATTTCCTTCATCCTCTGCAATAAGAATATTTATGCTTGAGTTCATATCTAAAATTCCCTTATAATTCTATTCATCAATTTCTGCTATGAGTATTTTTAAATCTGTTGCCATTGTTTAACCTAATAATTCACATATCTTTGCACGTAATTCACGTGGACTAAAGGGTTTAGTCATAAAGTCATCGGCTCCAGATTGATAAGCCTTGTTTTTATCTGTGGATTGTCCAAAAGCAGTTAAGATTAAAATTTTAGTTTTTTTCATGTTATCAATTTTTCGAATCTTGGCGCATACTTCAAATCCTGTCATTTCAGGCATTCCAACATCCAGTATTATTAAATCCGGTTTATTAGCAATAGCTGTTTCATATGCAGATAAACCATCAGATACCATATCGTATGTATAACCTTCTTTAGAAACTGCGTAACGAATTGATTCGCGTATGTGCGCTTCATCATCACAAATAAGAACTGTTTTACCTGAATTATCACTCATCTTAATTCTCGAGTTGACTAGCAATTGCATTATCAATTGATTCTTGAGTGACAATGCCGGCTTCTACCAGTATTTCTCCAATACGTTTAGTATTGTTGTTCATCAATGGTAAGTTGAAAGTAAAGCGGCTACCTTCGCCAACTGTGCTTGTTACCCAGAGTTTTCCTCCATGATGTTCAATGATATCCTGACAGATACATAAACCAAGACCACTACCACCTTTTTCTCTTGTCTCGGAATTATCAACTTGATGAAAATGCTCAAATACTTTGTCTATTTCATTTTCAGGTATTCCAATGCCAGTATCGATAACTGATATCTCAATCATCTCGTTATTTATTTCAGGGTTGCGTACTTCGCCAAATATTTTTTCAATAGAGCGGGTAAATTTTTCTGGTTGTAATGATTTTTCAAAAAAGGCCATTACGTTGAAATCGAGTAAGGACTGCAGGTTTTTGTTGTCAGGTTCATTACTTATAGCGATAATAGGTAGTTTCTCATTAATTTTTCTTATTGATTTAATGAGCTCTATACCATTAATGCCGTCTATGCTGATATCGGTAATAACTAAATCAATTTTTTTGCTATTGTCTTGTAATACTTCAACTGCTCGTTTTTCGTTGCTACAAGCAATAGCTGTAATGTTCATTGCTTCCATTCGAGTTTTAAGGTGCTCGCGACAGTCTTTAGAATTATCTACAATTAAAGTTGTTGGTTTCTTAACAACTTTTGTAAACTCAAGTGTTACGCTCCCTTGATCAGTAAATTTATAAGCGTTTGATAATAAGTTGGTTAGAACCTGCTTGATTTTATCTGAATCAACTGAGGCAAAAATATTATCTTCGGTAATGTCTGTGATTAAGTCCAGCCCTTTATCAGCGTATGATTTTGAAAATAATTCAACTGTAGAAGTGGCCAGTTTTTTTAAGTCGGTTTTTTCTTCATTCCATGTCATTTTCCCTGAATCTATTTTTTGTAAATCGAGCACATCATTAATGAGGTTGCTCAGTCTTACACTTTCTTCATTGATTATGGAGAGATAATGTTTTCGAGTGTCTGAGTCGAGATCTTCGAAATCATCTTCTAGTATTTCAGCGAATGATTTAATTGAGGTGAGCGGGGTGCGTAGTTCGTGAGAAACTACAGAAACAAAATTGGATTTTACAGTGTTTAGCTGTAATAATTCTTCATTTGCTTTTAGAAGTTCTGCTGTGCGGCTTTTGACTTTGCTATCTAATTGATCTGCTAATTCTTTTAGCGACTCATTTTTCTCTGCAAGTAATGTTTCGGCTGTTTTTTGTGTAGTTATATCAGTTTGAATAGCCACATACTCATATGGCTTACCGTTGGTATCAAGGAATGGGACGATAGTTGTATGCATCCATAGTTTACTACCTTCTTTATTAAGGTTTACAATATCTCCGTGCCATATCTTTCCTGTGCTAATGGTATCCCAAAGTTTTTTGAAAAATTCCTTGCTATGAACGTTACTGCTAAAAATCCTGTGTGTTTTTCCTATTAGCTCATTCTCTTTGTATCCAGATGAAATAAGAAGCTTGTCGTTAGCATAGGTTATTATGCCATTTACATCGCATATGCTTACGATAGAGTGTTCATCGAGAGCGAGCTTTTGAGTTTTTAGATCTTTTACAATTTTTTTAATCGTGGCATCTTGGTTAGATAATTTTGTAGATGCTGTATTAAGAGCGGTGTATAGAGTATCTAATTCCTTTGATTGCCGTTGTAATGGTATTTGTTCACCGGTTTTATTAATAAGTCTGGTTGAGAAATCTGCGGCAGCACTAATCATTTTAAGTGGTCTACGCATAGCTAAAATAAGTAACAGTATTAAGACAAGCGTAATAATGCTTACGTCTTTAATATAGTCGCGAATACGTTTTTGTTTGTGGGCGTTAGCCGTTTCGAGACTGTAGTTAAGTTTAACCCATCCCAATATTGCTCCACTCTTAAGTGGTGCCCAAACAACGATGGAGTCACTATTTAATAAGGTTAATGAAGTATTGCCTTTTGGTAGTGTTAAAAATGGATTTTTTGAATATCTAGCTTCGGGATTCAATTCAGAATTCAAAAAGATATCACTTAAAATTCGTCCCTTTGTATTTGATACTTGTATGTCAATAACTCCCGGAAATAAAATACTTCGCATTAATAATGCGTCCAGGGAAGAAAGGTCATTTGTGATTACATGTTCAACACTTGTTACTGCAATATTTTCAGCTAGAACCTTCGTTTGTTTCTGAATATTATCAAGAAAATTTTCTAAATCTTCATCCGCCTCATGTACTACAAACCATGGCATGGTTCCGACTAATACTATTATGCAAACAAACGCCATTTGAACGTCGAGGCGTCTTGGAACTAAGCGATTTAATCTCAGCAATGTTTTCGACCAGCTTATTTTGCAGGTTTATTAAATGGTTTAATCAAATTTCGTACTACGTCATATTCAGCATCACTGGTTTTAACGAATCCATCATATTTTTTGCTCATCGATTTAATGACTTTCTTATGCTCAGGATTGTTGATGTCTAGCTGTAAAAATGCATTACGTAATGATGTAAGAGTGGCTTTATCTAGCTTTCCGCTAGCAGTGATATTGTATGGTGGCATATGCGGAGAACTATATAAAATACGTAATCCCTTTTTTTTCCATTTGAAAGCCTTGGTATCTTTTAAAATGCCAGCGTCAAATAAGCCCCTTGCAACACCGCGAGCAATATTGTCGTAATGACCGATAAACTTATACGATCCTAGTTTTTCCAGTGGCATGCCTGCTCCAGTAACAGTTGCGCGCTGCAGTAAGGCTTTTTTGTCACCAAATGCAAATTTCTTACCCGCAAGTTGTTCAACAGTTTTTATCGGGCTATCTGCACGCACCACAATCATTAATTGAAATGAGCTACGTTTATTCGTTACCATTTTCGCCAGTATCTGGCTGTTACCTTTTTCATGCGCTCGTAAATAGGCGACAGGTGTTAAATAGGTAACATCAACTTTATTAGTTGCGACCTTGTTAATTGCATCACCCATATTGGCTGACAATTGAAGTTCTACTGGTCGGTCTAATACTTTACTTAAATAGTTTGTTAACGGGCTTAAACGTTTATACATTATTGCAGGTGTGTCTTGAGCGACTGAGCCAAATCGTAAAGGGGTTCTCTCTTTAGCATTCACAGTAGTTACTACAGTAAATGATAAAATACTAATAATTGTTGAGATAAGAATATTTGAAACTTTAATCATAGCAATGAAATCCTGAATAATGTTAATAATACACTTCAATATGTAACGGTTATTCAGGGGCTAACTTTAGGTAAATTTGCATTTAAATTCAGTTAGATATAAAGAATGCTAAATTTGGAGTCTTTAATATAGAAACTGTCAGATTTCATTAAGCAAAGTATGGAAATAGAAGGGGGGAGATAATGGTGAGAATTAAAAACAGTTCAGGTGGAGCAATGTGGCTCCACCTGAATGTTTAAATACTTAAAACTATTTAATAGCTGAAAGTAGATTAGGATTGATTACAAGATTTCTTACGCCATGCGCGTGATCTTCTTTAAAAGTATTACCTTTACACCATTCGCCTACTGTTTTGATATTAACTTTAGCGACTTTAGGACGAACGCTCCAGGCTACCTGGAAAGGTGAGCCTTTTTCATTGTAACCAGGGCCAGTTGTTGAACCGGTATATTGAACTGGCTTGCCAGTATTACTTGGGATGTTCAAAGCTTGATGAAGATTATTGTTCTTAGCGTGTTTGGTTAGTTTACCAAAATCCAGCGCTTTATCGTCATTTACTAAAACATAAACTTGAGTTTCAACACGTAATTGAGGATTCTTAATTGCATCACTTAAGCAAGCCCCTAACGTTGGACCAGGTTTGATTTGAGCTGTTGAGTGAACGTAGTGAGCTTCAATCGTATCACCAGAAGAAAGAGCGCCATGTTTGCTAGGGCAAATTTCATGTTTTACAGGTTTTTTTTCTGCAGCACTCAAATGACCTGAAAATTTATAACCACTTAGGTAACCATGACCATCGCCATTACCTGCATACTTAGTGAACTCACCACCTTTATGTTCAGCATTTTTATGGAAATGGATATTACATAGATTCATTGCTGTACTTACAGGAGACGTGTTGAAAGCACGTTTATTTTTGCCTGCAGCAGAGTCGATATCACGAGGTGACTGTGGACCAAAGCCTTTACCTTTTGTATTTTTTGCAAGTGCGTTACGTTGCTTTTTAATGACAGTATCTAAAACCTGGTGATGTGAGTCAGAGCCGTCACTGCTAGCATTGACGCTTATTGGTAATAATGCAGATGCTGCAAGCATAAAAAATGCTGTTTTCTTCATTTTTTTTCCTTAATAGATATTTAAAAATTATTTTTGAAAGTAGCTAATACTAGTGCTTAAGAGCAAAAGCAGTCTAAATAGAGGATATATCTAAGTATAATTATTTATAACTTTCCTGGCTAAATCGACCCATTCTGAGATTTTGCTCTGTTTTCCAATTTTATATTAATGATGTTATTGAGTCTGTATGAAAAATGCTCAACCACTACCATGATAGTGAAAGACTCTAAATTTCTCCATGACGTTATTGTTGCTTTGATTTTCTTAGGCGGACTTAACATACAGGTATACTAAATAAGCAAGCTTAACCTTAGCTTACCGTTAGCTTATCTATATAAGCTTATGGTTATATTCTAGTGTTTACATTACAGTTTTGTATTGATAACAGGAAAGACGACTGTTGGCTACATAGCTTAAAGTTATCCAGCCTTAGTGCCGATAATTATAGTTAGTATAATTATCGTGGTTTAATTAGATGCTCAAAAAAAACATGTATTATCATATAGTTATATTTATCTCATTTATTTTCTCACATTACGTACAAGCCTCAAACAATGTCAATTTAAAGATTAAGCAAGGAATTCTTGCCGAAGCAAACTATATTGCAGGATCACAAGGTAAGCCGGTTGTTATTGTGTTACATGGTTTTTTGCAAACAAATAGATATTTAACTTTAACAAATTTGATAGAAGCAGCTGTGGAAAAAGAGTATTCAGTGTTAGCACCGATTGATACTCTTGGGATAAATAAACGAAAAGTATCTAGTCCTTGCCAATCTACCCATAAACATACTATGTTTGAAAGTCTGGATGAAATTCACCAGTGGATGCAATGGTTAAAGCGTAAAGGCCACAACAACGTTATTCTAATTGGACATAGTTTTGGTAGTGTTAAAGCCATTGCCTATATAGATAAATATGGCGACAGTTCTCAAATACCCAAGGTAAACAAAGTTATCGGTCTTAGTTTAATTGATACTGAATTTGTTCCTGATCTAAAGCGTAGAGAGCAAGACAGAAAGAATGCTCGAAAGCGACTTGAGCGAAAAGACAATGATACACACACGTATAGGTTATCATATTGTCATATCTATCGTGCGCCAGCTAAAGCTTTCCTTTCTTATGCTGATTGGACGAGTGATAAGATATTATCAACTTTAAAGAATATAACTAAAAATGTTGAAGTGGTATCGATACTGGGTAGTAATGATAAACGGGTTCCAGAGAATTGGCCTGCTAAACAACGTGATGCTGGTGCAACTATTAATATAGTTGAAGGGGCTAATCATTTTTTTGGAGGGAGTCAGCAGATTGATCTTTTGGATTTGCTCGATGAAGTACTTGGTAATTAATAAAAAATATTGTATGAAGAATCTAGTTGAAATTGTATATATTATAATTTTATTTGTAATGATAGATGAAGCACAAGCTGCTAAGTGTATTTTTATATCTTCATATCATCAAGGATATGAATGGAATGATGGCATTGAGCGTGGCTTGGAAAAAACACTTAAGGGGAAGTGTGAAATAGAAAAGTTTTATATGGATACTAAGCGAAATACGAGCATTGCTTATGGAAAGAAAAAAGGATTTGCGGCCAGTCAATTTATTTTAAAATCTAAACCGGAGGTGATTATTGCTGCAGATGATAACGCTTCAAGATTTTTAGTTAGGCCTTATTTTAAAGATAGTAAGATTCCTGTGGTTTTTTGTGGAGTTAATTGGACAGTAGAGGAATATGGATATCCATATTCAAATGCGACAGGAATGATTGAGGTTGCTCCGATTAAACAAACTCTTAAAATAATAAGGCAGGCCATCGTAACCCCTTTGCATGGATTGTACCTTTCTGCAGATGTTTTCACTGAATACAAAGATTATGATCGTTATCGTGATGAGTTTTCTGAATACGGTATTGAATTAGAGAGTGCCTTTGTTAGTAATATTCGATCTTGGAAAAAAGCTTATACCAAAGGTCAAAAAGCTGATTTTATTCTAATTGCCAATAACGCGGGAGTTAAAGACTGGGATAAAGATGAAATTCTTAAATTTTTAAAGTCGTCATCGAAAGCATTTACTGTAACAAATTATGACTGGATGATGCCTTACGCAATGTTTGGTTTAACAAAGCAGCCCGAAGAGCAGGGTGAGTGGGCTGGACAAGTCGCACTAGCTATATTGGATGGTAGAAAGATTAGTAATATTCCTATTGTCGTTAATCGTAAAACAAATTTATTTGTAAATCCTTCTTTACTCGAGATGTCGGGAGCCAAGATTCTCCCGTATATTTTGCAAAAAGCGGTTAAAGTAGGTCAGTAGAAATGCTTGGTTACTTAATGAAATATCGAGTTAGGTTAGCGTTGTTTGCTTTTTGTATTGGTGTAATTTTTACTTATATATTAACTAAAAATGCATTCGATAATTTATTGGAATATGAATCTGATAAGTTTGAAATTTTATCCAAGCAAGTACATGACACTGTTAGCCGTAAAATAAATGCTAGTGATGAATCTATTCTCAATTTAGCCACGCTGTTTAATTCATTAAGCAAAGTTGATGCTGAACAATTTAGAGACTTCTCGGCCGAAATACTCTCAAGACATAAATACATACATTCATTACAATATTTACCGTTCGTTTCTTATGCTAATCGTGGTGATTTTGAATATGGTATGCATCGTGCCGGTTATGTTACATTTTCAATTTCTGAGTACCGAGATGGACATTATATAACGGCTCTTCCACGTGAACAGTATTATCCGGTTTTATATCAAGAACCTTTTACACCATACACAGCATCTGTTCTTGGTTTTGATATTTTAACTGATCCTATTCTTGCTTCCGTAGCAGAAAAAGCAATCGACACATCTGGTGTGGTCGCTGTTTTGAGTCAAAATAAAGTCACAAATGAAAAGTTTTATCTTTTGGCTAAGGCTTTATATTCTGGTAAAAAAATTCCGAATGATGTTGATAAAAGACGCAAAGATGTAAACGGTCTTATAATGTTACGAATTACTCCAAATGGACTATTGGATTTAATTCAAAAAGATGAACATTTAGAGGTTTCAATTACTGCTCAGCCAACTGTTGGAGATAAAAAATCAATAGAGTTAGTTCATCATAAAGGTAACTTAATCAATGAAGAGTTTGAATGGCAAATTTCCTGGAATGAATCTGTTGATAAGATAGAGCTCCCAGGTGGTTCTATAACAATAAAAATGCGTGAGCCAGTACATTGGGAAGATACTAATAATGAGGTGGTTGTTATTAGTTTTATTCTTGGTTTGTTATTTACTTTTGTATTGGTAATAGGTGCATATTTTATTGCACAACGAACGCGCAAACTACAAGACTTAAATCGTAAAATTACATTATTGGTTGACCAGCGAACATATGAACTTTCAAAAGAGAAGGATAGTCTCGAACATGAAGTTAAAGTTCGAAAACAGGGTGAATATAGACTTATAAAACAACAGGAATCTATGCTTCAACTTTCAACTTTTCAAGTAAGTGTTTATGGGGAAATGGAGAGTGCAATACAAAATATAACGTTTACATCTGCTCTGACTTTAGAGGTAGAACGCGTGAGTGTATGGTTATTTAATAATGACCATACTCAGCTAAAATGTATCGATTTATACCTATATTCTGAAGATAAGCATTCTTGTAGTAGTGTAATGTCAATTCAAGATTGTCCTGCTTACTTTAAAGCGTTAGAGGATGGGCATGTCATAAATGCAGATTCTGCTAGAAGAGATTCTCGAACCTCTGAGTTAAGTGGTTCATATCTCAATCCTAAAAATATTTATTCTGTCTTAAGTACACCAATAAAAAGAGAAGGTGAAATTGTAGGTGTTGTTTGTCATGAACATGTGAGAGAAGAAAGGCACTGGAGATTGGATGAGCAGAATTTTGCAAGTTCAATTGCCGACATGGTTTCATTAGAAATCGAACGTGATAAACGTAAAGAAGCAGAAACCAAGACTGTTAAATTATCAAGAGCTCTAGAGCATGCAGCTGATTCAGTCTTTATTACAGACAGTCAGGGTTGTATCGAGTACGTTAATAACGCTTTTGAAAAGATAACGCAATATAAGAGTCAAGAAGTTATTGGAAAAAATGCAAGCGTCATTAGTTCAAATAAACATGACGTAGGTTTCTTTGAGAATATGTGGAACACAATTCTTGAAGGCAAAGAATATCGCGATATCTTTATAAATCGTAAAAAAGACGGGGTTGCTTATTATGAAGAAAAAACAATAACGCCTTTAAGAGATGCTGCCGGTATAATTAGTAGCTTTGTTTCTGTCGGAAAAGATATAACGGAAAGAATGCAAACTCAGGAAAGGCTACATTTTCTTGCTCATCATGATATTTTAACTGAATTACCCAACCGGGCAATGTTAATTGAAAGGCTTAATCACGCACTAGATCATATGGAATTAAATAATATGACATTAGCGGTTATGTTTCTTGATCTAGATCGATTTAAAGTTATCAATGATACGCTTGGTCACAATATTGGTGATTTATTATTACAACAAGTTGCAGATAGACTTAGAACTTGTATGCGTAAAACTGACACCGTAGCGCGAATTGGTGGAGATGAGTTTGTTGTACTCTTAGAGGATATAGGCGACTCTGAACATATTTCTAATGTTGCTAGTAACGTTATAGAAACGCTTGAACAACCTTTTGATTTAGAAGGGCGTGAGGTATTTGTTACAAGCAGTATAGGTATCAGTGTTTATCCGCATGATGGTTTAGAGTCTAATGCACTTCTTAAAAATGCAGATACCGCGATGTATCGTGCTAAAGATCATGGTAGAAATAATTATCAATTCTATTCGGCTGAAATGAGTTCAAAGGCACTAGAAAAACTTACGCTTGAAACTGATTTACGTTATGCATTATCACGGAACGAATTTATACTTTATTATCAACCCCAAATTAATCTTCAAAGTGGAGAGTTGAAGGGATGTGAAGCATTATTAAGATGGCAACATCCGAAATTTGGAATGCTTTCTCCATCTGAGTTTATACCGCTACTTGAAGATACCGGGATGATAATTTCAGTTGGTGAATGGGTGCTGCGAGAGGCATGTAAGCAATGCAAACAATGGCAACAAGAAGGGATTGCTCCATTCCCCATTGCTGTAAATCTTTCAGCTCGACAGTTTAGTGATGCGAATTTGGCTGATAGTATTTCTAATATATTAATGGATGTTGATTTTGATCCTTCATTATTACAATTAGAAATAACTGAAAATGTTGTTATGCAAAACGCAGTTGATACAATCAAAATATTAAATCAGCTAAAAAGTTTAGGAGTCGAATTAGCAGTAGATGATTTTGGCACAGGCTATTCTTCTTTAAGTTATTTAAAGAGGTTCCCTATTGATGTATTAAAAATTGATCGTTCATTCGTGCGTGATATCACGACTGATCCTGATGATGCTTCTATTGTTTCGACTGTTATATCATTAGCGCATAGTTTAAATTTGACCGTTATAGCCGAAGGCGTGGAAACTGAAGCACAAGCTCGATTCTTAGCTGATCGCTCTTGTGATACGACTCAAGGGTATCTTTACAGTAAACCAGTGCCAGCAAACGAAATAAAGTCCTTTCTTAATACCAAGTTACCTATCGTTAAAGAACTCGCCAGTTAATTTAGATTCTTCGTAACTCTCTACTTATTAGTTATATTAAAGAATTCTGATATTTTGGCGTGTATCCATGTTCAATCTGAAATATAATAGATCATTCAATCGGGGAGTCCCCGAAAAATTTAATACCTTAAGTTGAGATAATAATAATGCCAAGTTCAAAGATTTTTTACACTGAAACTGATGAGGCTCCTGCTTTAGCGACCTATTCATTTTTACCTATTGTTAAAGCTTTCACACAAGCTGCAGATATTGAAGTCGAAACACGGGATATATCACTGGCATCACGAATCTTGGCTAACTTTCCTGACAATTTGACGGACAATCAAAAAGTAGCTGATGCATTAGCTGAACTTGGTGAGCTAGCTAAAACGCCAGATGTTAATATTATCAAACTTCCCAATATTAGCGCCTCGGTTCCACAACTAAAAGCTGCTATATCAGAATTGAAGTTAGCTGGATACGACATTCCTGATTATCCACAAGACGCCAATACAAACGAGCTTAAGAAAATTAAAGAATCTTATGCAAAAGTTCTTGGTAGTGCCGTAAATCCCGTATTACGTGAAGGTAATTCCGATCGACGTGTCGCAGGACCCGTAAAAGAATATGCGCAGAAACATCCTCATTCGATGGGAGCATGGACTAAAGACTCAAAGTCACATGTTGCATCAATGGATGATGGTGATTTTTACTCTAGTGAAAAAAGTGTTGTCTTAGAATCGGCAGGCGATTTAAAAATAGAACTCATTGGTGAAGATGGTGAAAGCCAAATTTTAAAAGAAAAAACATCAGTTCTTGCAGGTGAAATAATTGATGCATCAGTGATGAGCGTGAAAGCATTATGTGATTTTTTTGAAGCGGCAACTCAAGATGCGAAAGAAGAGGGTGTTTTGTTATCTTTGCATATGAAAGCTACGATGATGAAAGTTTCTGATCCCATTATTTTTGGTCATGCTGTAAGTGTTTATTACAAAGATTTATTTAAAAAACATGCTGCAACATTTGAGAAATTAGGTGTAAATACAAGAAATGGTTTTGGTGATGTCGTTGCAAAAATTTCCGAATTAACTAATCAGGAACGTGAGGAAATCGAAGCAGATATCCAAGCTGTTTATGATTCACGAGCTGATTTAGCGATGGTTAATTCAGATAATGGCATAACCAATCTGCATGTCCCTAGTGATGTCATTATTGATGCTTCGATGCCTGCTGCGATTCGTTCTTCTGGTCAAATGTGGGGTGCTGACGGCAAACTACATGACACCAAAGCTATGATTCCAGATCGAAATTATGCCGGTATCTATCAAGCTACAATTGATTTTTGCATCGAAAATGGTGCCTTTGATGTTCAAACAATGGGGAATGTAAGTAATGTTGGATTAATGGCGCAAAAGGCTGAAGAGTATGGCTCACATGATAAAACGTTTGAAATAGCAAAAAGTGGTGTGGTTCGTGTAACCGATGCCGCAGGTGTTTGTTTAATTGAACATCAAGTCGCTGAGGGTGATATTTGGCGTATGTGTCAAACTAAAGATTTGCCAATTCAGGATTGGGTTAAACTTGCGGTAAATCGAGCAAAGTTAACAGGGCAGCCTGCAATATTTTGGTTGGACGAAGATCGTGCCCATGATGCAAAACTAATTGAAAAAGTAGAAGCATACTTAAATGACTACGATACGAAAGGATTAGATATTCGTATAATGAATCCGTTTGATGCAACATTATTTACTTTAGAACGTGTTAAAGCTGGTGAAAATACGATTTCTGTATCAGGTAATGTTTTAAGAGATTACTTAACAGACTTATTCCCCATTCTTGAGTTGGGGACAAGTGCAAAAATGTTATCTATTGTACCGTTGCTATCTGGAGGTGGACTTTTTGAAACAGGGGCAGGTGGATCAGCACCTAAACATGTTGAACAAGTTTTGTCTGAAAATCATTTACGTTGGGATTCTCTTGGTGAATTCTTAGCATTGGCTGTATCGCTTGAAGATTTAGCTCGAAAAACAAAGAGTGAAAAAATCAAAGTACTCGCCGAAGCTCTTGATGTTGCCAATAGTCAATTTTTAAATAATGATAAATCTCCATCTAGAAATGTGGGTGAGTTAGATACTCGTGGTAGCCATTTTTATCTTGCTATGTATTGGTCACAGGCATTGGCTACACAAGATGATAACGCTGAGTTAAAAACTCTCTTTACTCCGGTTGCCGAACAATTAACGATGAATGAACAAAAGATTGTAGAAGAACTTAATAGCGTTCAGGGAACACCCGTTGATCTAAAAGGGTATTACCTTCCAAACAAAGAAGAGGTTTCACAAGTTATGCGTGCAAGTTCAACATTTAATGCGGTAATTGATTCTTTAAGCTAATACTATCGGATGATAGGTAAGAATAAAAAGGCTGATATTATTCAGCCTTTTTTATTTTGGAAAAATAATTATTATTAAATTTTGATAGTGAATCCTACAAACGTACCATAACCGTCGCTTTTAATATCAGCTTCTTCATTATTATAATAATCATCATCGATATCTAGAGTAAAGTATTTACCTTCAACAGTTATTGAAAATCGCTTGTTTATAGAAAATTCAACACCAGCATTAAATTCTAAAGATGATCCTCCAGAAGTATCATGTTTTATTACTCCTGAAAAATCTATACCAGCCCAACCAAGTCCACCACCAATGAATGGTTTTATAGAGCCATCATTATTAAAGTAGTATTCAGCTATTGCATATATGTGGCCGATATCAGCGCTACCTCTATTACCATTGGAGTGAGTGTAGTCTTTCTCATATCCATACAACTCACCACCAAATGTAAATCCGTTATTAAGACGGTAAGCATACTTAAAACCTGATGCAGCTGAAGTATCATTATCAAATGTAAAAGTATTGCTTTTTACACGGTGAGGGCCATTGTCAGTCCAGTTAATGAATCCTAATTTTGGTTGAATTAGATGCTCTCCTGCAAAACTGGATGATATAATGCCGATATACGTGAAATATATAAGAATGGTTCTAGAAATTGATTTGTTCATTATAGACTCCCTTTTATATAGAACGATATACATGTACGACAGTATCAGTATTTTAAGTTAAGTTGAAATGAATAATTTTGTATTTAGTTAGTTGGTTCATGTTTTAATTACAAAGTTTAAAGACTATAAAATTTGTTTATTTTCTTTAAAAGTATTGTTTATTCGTGGAAATAGATGGGTTGTTTTTATAACGTGTAGAGAGAAAAAGTCAGTGAATGTAAAAGAAGCAGTAGTGAATAGATTGTAATGACAAAATCAAAAGTTAGTATAGGGTTGGTTAATCCCAAAAGCCCTAATAATGTTAAATCAGTTATGCGCTTAGCGGGTAATTACCAAGCCGATAGTGTTTTTTATACAGGTAAACGATATCCAAATGCACTAGAGCGTAGTAACAGCTCGGTTGATATGAGACGCAAAATCAGTCAGGACATACCTTTAACAGAAGTTCCTTGTCTTACAGATGAACTCTCCGATGATATGACTATCGTCTGTGTTGAATTTGTAGAAAACGCAATATCATTACCTGAATTTGAACATCCTGAACAAGCACTCTATATTTTTGGTCCTGAAGATGGATCAATAGATAAGAATATAGTTGCTAAAGCTGACGCTGTCGTGTTTATTCCTACGAATGGATGTATGAATTTGGCCGCAACAGTAAACGTGGTTTTATATGACCGTTTAGTGAAGTCGAAACAGTATTTCGATGCTAATGATCTTATTCGGAATAATCGAGATGTTAATAATAAGCTAAAAATATAGCGTTAAATAATACTGGGAATATTATTATTCACGGGTACTCAAGACATTCTTGCTGACAAGTTGATCGGTTAATCGAAGCCATTCAACCAGCAATTTATTAAGCTGAACGATATGGTCTGTGAAGCTGAATTTATTCTCATCAACCTGATTTACTGAAAAAATATAATCATTGATTGTAACTTTTCCAAAAGAGTAGTTTTCAGTTTCATCTTTAAGAATATTCTCGGCTAATTGGATTTTCGTTTTAGCTATCTTTATAAGTTTTTCCTCACGCTTAATTTGCAAGTGTAGATTGGTGAGATTTGTTCGTAAGTCTTGGTATTTGTCCTGGTTTGATAAAACTGTTTTCTTATGTTCTATTTTGGTGATATGTTGTTTAGCTTTGTTTACACTACGGCCGATTGGCCATTGCAATGATATACCTGCAAAATAACTGCGTTCTTGGTTGCGAATATCCCAGTTTTTACCTTCTAACTTATATCCGAGTAAAAGATTCGTTGAAGGTAAAAGATCATCAGCAGATTTTTTAACTTCCAGCGTGCCTTGCTGTTCGAGCATGCGAAGAACTTTGTAGGTTCGACTTTTATTAGTAAATGTCTTGTAGTCATTTATGAAGTTTACATTTTCTGTTGGGCGACTAGGCTTTACGGGAATAAACGGAATAGCACTTTTATGGCGTATAGCTTTGAAAATAAGATTTGAAAGAGTGTCGTAAGATTCTTGTAGCGATATAAGGTTTTCTTTTTTACCTGCAAGCAGTAATTTCATTTTATTGACATCAATTGGTAATGCAATATTTTGTCGTTGTCGTTCAAGAATATTTTTTAGAAGCTTCTGATTCGATTTATAAGATGATTTTCCAACTTTTAGATTTTCATAGGAAGAATACCAATTGTAATATGAGGTTGTAATGCTTGCTAAGTAATCTTCATAGGCTTCGGTTATTTGATAACGACTGATATCATTTTCGATGCCAATAATTTTATCCTGTAATTGTATTCCTTTGCCAAAAGCATTTTTTGCGATGGGTTGTGAAATTAATAACTGCAGGCTTGAATCGTCGTTATTGCTGGTACTGAGTCTTGAAGATGATTTTTTATAAGATAAAGATACTTCTGTTCCGTTATACGGAAATAATTTACTAAGTGAAATGGTTGTTTCTGGTTCATTTCTATCCTGATTAATGTAAAAGTTATGTTGGTATTTTACATCCATAATAACGTCGCTATCTGGAATTAGTATATCTCTTCTATACTGAAGTGCGTATTGATCGATGAGAATCGACTCAAAAGTTACATCGTTCAGAGTCGCCTGTTGAATAAATTCTTTAAGCGTTAGTGTTGGCGCAGCGAACACAGGCTGCATTGAACTCAGTATTGGAAATAGTAAAAGGCTAGCGTATGCTATTCGGGTTAGTTTTGTCATGATGATAAATGAATATTTTCTGTAGGGTGTGTAAATCGTTGTTGTATCTGTTGTACTACGCTATATAAGCAAGGAACGAGTAACAAAGTAATGATTGAGCCAAATAGTAATCCCCACGCAAGTGCAAGCATCATTTCGGCTAGCATCGAGTCATAGCCCGCTATACCATAAGCTGTTGGTAAAACACCTACTACGGTTGTAAGAGTTGTTAATATAACAGCTTTAAGACGAGTTTGAGCTATTCGGGCAATGCATGTGTTGTTGGCATTCATGCTATGAGAGGAAGAGTGCGACTCAGTCTCGTATTCATTATCAAGCTTCGTAAGCATTATAATAGCGTCATTAATCACAACGCCTGACATTCCTAGCGCGCCAATAGCGGCAAAAAATCCAAATAATTGTTGCCCATGCATCCAAAAAGCTAAAATAACACCAACCATCCCAAAAGGTATTGCTATCATGATGAGTAATGGACGTGATATAGAGTTAAACAATATCACTAAGATTACAAAGATTAAAAATACCGCCATAATAATAGAATTACGTAAATCATTTTTAGAATCTCTTGTATCTGCAACTTCACCATCAAAACGAAGTGATGTCGATGTTTGCGTGCTTAAGATATCTCTAAATACCGTATTTTCTAAATCTTCAGCAATTTCTAGTGGAGTCTTGTTTGAGTCATTTTCAAGATCAGCATACACGGTAGTCGCTCGACGAGAATCTTGGCGAGTAATGGATGTTGCTGAAGATGTTTTAGTAATGTTAACTAAATCTCCTAAGGGAGCAAGATAATTACTTTTGTTCTCTACAGGTATTTGTAATATGGATTTAATATCTTTTTTAGCTTCATCAATAACAGATAGTCTCACATCAATGTGTTCGTTGTCTTTAGGTAATTCATAAAGTATGTTTCCCTCAAGTGAGGCTCTAAAGGTTGTTGCGATATCAACTGGGCTAATTGAAAGCCGTTTAATTTTTTCACGTTGAATACTAATCTTATATTCCGGCAAAGTTAGCGGCTGATCGATTTCAGCATTTTTTAAATCAGGATGTTTTTGCATGGCCGTTAATAGAGCTGTTGCTGCAGTATTTCTTAATGGATCATTATTTTCCTGGATTAATACTTCAACGCCACTACTCGAAGATCGACCGTAGCGACTTTTTTGAATAATGAGTTTTTTTAATCCTTTAACTTTATCCGCAGGAGCTTTCCATAAGCTTACAAGATCGTCAGCGGAAAGAGTGCGATCTTCTTTTGGTACAATTTCAATAATCATACGGAAGCGATTTTCTTTGGCAACTCCGCCTCGACGACTTCGCGCAATTTCTGTCCTAAAGCCAACAACTTCTTTACCAATGTAGGGCGTTATTATTTTTTCAATTTCTTTGCTGATAATTGCAGTTTCGTATCGATTCGATTTTTTATTTGTATTGCCTATTAATACAATTTCACGAGTTTCAGTATGGGGGAACATCACAAATCGCATTGTGCTTTTAGCAATATATAATGAGCTTAATAATAAAACTACAAAGAGAGTTAGGATTACATATTTATAATTTAATAAGCGTATAAGCAATGAGCCATATCTAGCTTCAATTTTGTCGAACCAATGAGGCTGTATATTAACTGCAGAGTCCGTAAACTTTTTACGTTGTAAAAAACGTGGAGCAGGAACATGTAAGTGACCCGGTAAAATAATAAGAGATTCTAATAAACTCGCGAACAACATAAAAAATACAATAGGGGGAATAAATTTCACAAAGTTCCCGTAGTGTCCAGTGAAGTAAAGTAGTGGCACAAAGGCTACACAGGTTGTAATAATACTGGCAACTACGGGTAGAAATACTTGAGAGGTTCCTTTTACCGCGGCGTCATGTGAGCTGAAGCCGATAGAACGAAAACGACTTATATTTTCAGCAACAACAATCGCATCATCGACAACAATCCCCATAACGATAATAACAGCAGCTAGTGTAATGTTGTTTATTGTATAGCCCATCGTTAATGCGATGGTTAAGGTTAAGCAAACTGTGAAAGGAATACCCATTGCAACCCAAACGCCAGCCCGTTTGCTAAGAAATAAAAATAAGGTGATTAATATAAGTGCAAAACCAATGGCACCATTAGTTGTTATAATACTTAGTCGATTACGTACCTCGTACGATTCATCATCAAGGATGACAAGTTTCACATCAGAAAGAAGTAAGTTATTAGCAGTGAAGTCATCGACTACTTTTTGTACGCTATCTAACGATTCTATGATTCCAAAGGAACCATTTTTAACAACATTGAACATAATGGATTCATGTCCATTTACCTTGATAATTTGCTTTTCTCGACGAAAGTCAGTTCTTACCTCTGCAATGGATTTTAAATCAACGGCTTTTCCTTTAAATCCAGCTTGAATATAAAGATTCTTTAGCTTTTCAACTGAATCAAGTTGAGCGTTGATTGTTACGTTGGGTTCATCTTTTACTTCTATATGTCCGGCTGGCTGTCTAATATGATTATTTTTTACTTCATTAATTACCTGACTTAACGGTATTTGATATCGAACTAACTTTTGTGGGTCAACATTTATTTGTAATTCTTCTTGTAAATAACCGGAACGATTCACACTATTAATTTCTGATAAATTCGTTAACTGTAATTCCAATGATGTTGCATAACTCTGTAGTTCTTGGCGTTGAGAGTTGGTGAGCAAATGGGCTTTAGTATGAATAAGAGCAATATCGATAATTGCTTTTTTAGAGCTTTTAAAAACTCGCACTGTAGGTTTGTCACGTACTTCAGGGGGGAGTTTGGTACTAAGAGCTGCATTTCGAATCTCAGTAATGGCTTCGTTTTTATCTGGATACCCGTTTTCTAATTCGACCGTTACTGTCGTTGCTCCGCGGCTTACACTACTATAAATTCGGTAAACGCCATCAAGTGATTTAAGCTCTTGTTCAAGCTCGCGAGTAACAAAATATTCAACTTCTTCAGCCGTCGCTCCAGGATAGATAGCAGAAACCCTTACTTTGTCATAGGTAATATTGGGGCGTTCTTCTTTTTTAATTTCGTTCCATGAGATTATGCCACCAAAAATAACAGCAATAAATATCATATTGGTCAAGAGATGACGATTGACAAAAAATCCGATAAATCTTGAAATCATACGTTTTTATTCAACAAATTAAGTATCACTAATGATAAAACAAAGAATAAGGTTAATTACCTAATATATCCGTATGTTATGCATATTTAGGTGTGGCGTACAGTAAAATATATGAGCCCTTATCTAATTCAGAGCTCATTCATATTTATGGGTAAAAGATGAGGACAAATGATATTTATTTCATTAATATGATGCTTAAATGATTAACTCAAGAGTGTATACATGAAGGCAACTGTTGATTTACAAGTTGTACCAATCGGTAGTGGTGTTTCTGTTAGAAAAGAAATTGAAAAAGTTATTAAATTACTCGAACCATACAAATTTATTCTACAAACGCACGCATCGGGGACAAACATAGAAGGTGATTTAACGCAAATATTTTCTGCTGTTGAAGAAATCCATGAAAATTTACATAAAGATGGAACGACAAGATTGATAAGTTGTTTGAAAGTAGAAACTCGCACAGATAAAACACCCACCTTAGCCGGTAAAAAACTCTAAATTATGTACTAATTGATAGGTCTTTATTTTATGGATTTAGAAAAAGCAGTTGAACTTATTGAATCGTCACCAGATTATCGCATTATTAGAAAATTAGCGCCTGTTGAACAATATTTTGCTGATGATGCAAGTGAAAAAAGAATAGGTATTTATCTTGATGTCGAAACAACAGGGATGGATGCAGAAGAAGATACCATCATAGAAATTGCACTCGTTCCTTTCGAGTTTAATAAGGTAGGGCAAATATTTAAAGTTCTTCCTGCTTACAATGCATTTCAGGATCCTGGTATACCCATACCTGAAGTTATTACACGTATCACAGGCATTACAGATGATATGGTAAAAGGACAGTCGTTAGATCTTGATAAAATTCATCATCTTCTTAATGATGCAGCAATCGTGATTGCTCATAATGCAAAATTTGATAGGGGCTTTTGTGAGAACTTAGATGATTCTTTTAAAGATATATCGTGGGCTTGTTCTATAGCCGATATTAATTGGAATGAAGAGGGTATTGAAGGCGTAAAACTTGAATATCTGGCATATAAATATGGCTTTTTTTATGAAGGGCATCGGGCAACGATTGATTGTTATGCAGCATTACATATCTTAGCCAATACGCTACCCACGTCAGGTGAGCTTGTTTTAAAACGTTTACTTGATACAGCAAGAAAATCAACAATAAGAATTTGGGCTGTAAACGCACCTTTTGATAAAAAAGATGATCTAAAAGCTAGAAAATACCGTTGGTCGGATGGAAGTAATGGTTCAAAAAAAGCCTGGTATATTGATATTGCTGAAGATAATTTTGATGAAGAAAAAATTTATTTAAAAGATAATATTTATACGAATAAAATGCCAGATTTACCAACATTAAAAATAACGGCTCAGAAAAGATACTCACCGACGTTAAAATAATTCATGAGATGTTATTTATAAGTAACAGAAAACGATAAGTTATACTTTTGTGATAACTAGTTAATATCAAAACTGTCATATTGTTATTGAAATTAACAAGAGAATAGATAATGAACTTGAAATATATGATAGTAGTAATTATTGGCTTATTAGCATCAGTTACAAGCGCTTACGCAGATAAAGCCGTTTTTGCAGGGGGCTGCTTCTGGTGTATGGAAGCAGATTTTGAGAAGTTAGAAGGTGTGACCGATGTAATCTCCGGCTTCACCGGAGGGTCAGCGCCAAATCCCTCATATAATGGAGACCACACTGGGCATTATGAAGCCGTTGAAGTTACATATGATCCATCTAAAGTTACTTATAAGCAGTTATTGGATTATTTTTGGGTGCATATTGATCCCTTTGACGATAAAGGACAATTTTGTGATAAAGGGCATTCTTATCTAAGTGCCATTTTTGTTGCAAATAAATACGAAAAAGATCTAGCGAACAAGTCTAGACAAAGAATTGATAAATTATTTCCTACACAAGAACTTGTTACCCCTATTTTAGATGCATCAACTTTTTATCCAATAAAGGGCCGTGAAAGTTATCACCAAGATTATGCTAAAAACAATCCTCTTCGTTACAAATTTTACCGTTTAAGTTGTGGACGAGATTCGAGACTTGAAGACATTTGGGGCGAATAATCTGCCACGATAATGTATTTGTGATATATACTTTCAAATATGAAAGTAGCCACTATAGAAACCCTCAATAAAACCTTTGCCTTTTCTAAAGGAAATGATTATTTAGCCTTTAAAGAAGGCAAAGGTAACATCCCTGTTGTCGAAATAAAAAATAAGAGCTCTTACGCAGTTATAAGTATGCAGGGAGCTCATTTATTAAGTTGGATTCCAAATAATGAGGAAGATGTTATTTGGCTTTCAGACGATGCTGTTTTTTCTCCCTCTAAGTCAATTCGTGGCGGTATTCCAATTTGTTGGCCCTGGTTTGGCGCACATGAAAGCAATAAAGATTTCCCTGCACATGGATTTGCTCGTACAGTATTTTGGAACGTAAAGGCAGTGAAGCAAATTTCTGACGACGAAACGTGTATCGTCTTTTCGTTAGAGACAAAAAAACTCGATAATATCCGTTCGATGTGGCCAATGGATACGGTTGTGGAATATAGTTTAACTATTTCAAAAACGTTAACACTTGAATTGAAAACTATTAATAATAGTAAAAACGACATAATAATAGGACAAGCTCTGCATACTTATTTTAATGTGGATGACGTTTCTTCTACAACGGTCTATGGTTTGGAAGGAAAAAAATATTTAGATAAGCCTGATAATTTTAAAGTTAAAACTCAGGAAGGCGCTATTAATTTTAACTCCGAAGTTGATAGGGTGTATTTAGAAACATCGGATGATATAATTATCGACAATACTAAACGTAAAATACTTATTAAAAAGCAAGGTAGTCAATCGACTGTTGTGTGGAATCCCTGGGAAAAAGTCGCGCAAACTATGGGGGACTTAGGGTGTAATGGATACTTGAAAATGCTCTGTGTAGAATCAGCTAATGCAGCTAGTGATACCGTTCATATTAAGCCAGGTAAGTCTCACACGTTACGTGTTACTTATATGCTAGCAAGCCTTTAACTTAATGATTAAAAATTTGAGATGAACTTATGTCTATAACCGATAATGATAAACTTGATCGCGTTGTTGCTGAAGCACGTAAAGCAAGCGAAAAACGTGAATCCGGATATCGTGAAAAGTCTTTAAAAATGTACCCGCATATTTGCGGCAGATGTAGTCGTGAATTTACGCGTGAAAATTTACACGAGCTAACAGTACATCATCGTGATCATAACCATGATAATAATCCAGAGGATGGTAGTAACTGGGAGCTTCTATGTATGTATTGCCATGATAACGAACATCAACGACAGTTAGAAGCTGACCAGGGTCGTGCAAGCACAGAAGATAAAGCCGCTACTGCAACGCATAATCCTTTTGCAGATCTTAAAAGTATGCTGGACACAAAAAAGTAGCTCAGAATCAAGTTAACTAAATTAATAATTTCGGTTAAATGGTTCGGTATATAATCTTATTAATCACTCTAAATGAAAACAATAAAAGCAAATAATCTTATCTGTCCTATCGATGGTGAAAAACTGTCACTTAACGAAAAACGACTTATTTGTGAAAAGGGACATTCTTATGATGTAGCACGACAGGGATACGTCAACTTATTACCTGTTCAGCATAAAAGATCAAAACATCCAGGTGACAGCAAGGAAATGGTTGTTGCAAGGACAAATTTTTTAAGTTCAGGTGTTTATGAGCCAATAGCAAAAAAACTAGTTGAAGTTACTTCGTTATACCTGGGTAATCAAAATCAAACCTGTCTTATGGATGCAGGTTGTGGAGAAGGGTATTATTTTGATTATCTATTTAAGTACCTTGAAAGTTCTGAACGTACCAATGAGTGTTCATTTATAGGTTTGGATATTTCGAAGTTTGCAATTATTGATGCTGCAAAAAAGAATAAAAATATAACATGGATTGTAGGTACTAATCGGCAGCCACCTGTTGAAAAGAAAAGTGTTGATATTATTCTATGTGTATTTGGTTTTCATAGCTTTGAAGGCTTTAAATCCATATTAAAGGATAATGGAAAAATTATCCTTGTCGAACCAGGAGCTGAACACTTAAAAGAGTTGCGTGACATTATTTATTCTGAAGTAAAGGTAACCGAGCCGCCAGATCTAAATGTAGCTAAAGAATTAGGGCTCTCACTTGTCGATACTCAAAAGTTGAAATTTAAAACGGATAAAATTAACAATCTAGAAATTAATCAACTACTATTAATGACGCCACATTTTTTCAGAGCTAATAAGCAAGGTCAAATTGCCGCAGCAGAACTTCAGGAAATTGACTTAACAGTCGATGTGGTATTTAGGGTATTAGAAAATATAACTTAATTGTTTATTGTTCGTTTACCATAGTGCTGAAGTTTATATTCGACTTGTGAAGTTCATGGAAATCTTTTTCAGAGATTGGCTTGCTTAATAAATAACCCTGAGCTGAAGTGCATTTCATTGCACTAATAAATTGTAATTGTTCTTTTGTTTCTATACCTTCTGCGACTATGTTTAAGTTCAATCCATGCGCAAAACTTATAATAGCGGTTACGACCGATCGTTTTTGAGTATTTCCCATCATCCCTCCAATGAATTCCCTATCTATTTTTAGGGTGTCGACCGGAAGCTTGCATAGGTAGTTTAACGATGAATATCCGGTGCCAAAATCATCAATTGCTAATTTAATACCTTGGTTTTTTAAAGAATGCATAATTTCAATTTTATCATCAGCATCTTCCATCAAGCAGCTCTCAGTGATTTCAAGTTCTAAATATTTGGGGTCGAGTTTCGTTTCGTTGAGAATTGTATTTACTGTATCTAAAAAATCAGGTTGACTAAATTGAAGTGCGGATATGTTAACGGCTACCGTTAAAGGCGGTAAGCCCTCATCTTGCCATTTTTTTGTTATGCGACAGCTTTCGCGTAATATCCATTTTCCTACCTCAATAATAAGCCCCGTTTCTTCTAAAAGTGGAATAAACACCTCTGGTGAAATAATACCTTTCAATGGATTATTCCAACGTACTAAAGCCTCCATTCCATGCATAGACCAGTCTGTAATATCTATTTTAGGCTGGAAAGTGAGGTAAAATTGTGACTCCTCAATTGCTAGTGATAGCTCAGCTTCAAGTTGATATAGCTCGCTTCCGTGTTCAATCATTTTTGGTGAATAGTAGTGATAATTATTTCGACCATAAGATTTTGAAAAGAACATAGCTGCATCGGCTTTTTTTACAAGACTTTCAGCATTGTCATCATTGAAGGGGTATATTGATATTCCTATACTGCATGTCACATGTACTTTCTTGTCGCCTAAATTAAATGGTGAACCCATTATTGTTACAATTCTCTGAGCAATAGATGTCGCAACTTCGATATTGTTCAAATTTTCTAGAATTATAGTAAATTCATCTCCTGATATTCGAGATACGGTATCACTGGGTCTTACGCAATCTGTAAATCGTTGTGAAGCCAAGCGTAAAATTTTATCTCCTGCCTCATGCCCAAGGTTATCATTAACTTGCTTAAATCGATCTAGATCAATAAACATTAATGCAATTAGTTTTTGGCTGCGTTCAGCCATTTTAATTGCGTGTTCTAATCGGTCTTTAAATAAAACTCTATTTGGAAGTCCTGTAAGAGCATCGTAAAAAGCCACATGTCGAATTTTTTCAGTTACTTCATCTTGTTCTTTGTTATATATTTTTATTATTTTGTCTGCATTTCTAACGACAAAAAATAAAATAAAGAACAAGATGGTAAGCGTTCCAACAACACCTATAATAACCTTTTGTTGTATGGACTCTATGCGCTGTATAATTTGCGTTACATCTTTATAAACTTCAAAAACACCTTCAATCTTACTTTTATTACCCAGCCTTACAGGTACATAACTTGCGATAACGTTTCTGTTTTGAATAAATTCTTTTTTAGCATAAATCTTATCTCGGAAAGATAGTTTACTAACAACATTACCTTGTCTAGCCTGCAGGAAGGATTTATGTAATTTCTTTGAGTTACCAATTTGTTTGAAATCTGAAGAGAAAACAGTTAAACCATCTAAGTTATAAATTTTTATTTTTATAACATCCAAACCATTAACTTCATCATTAATAAGCTTTTTTAAAAAAAATGTTTTTGGGTTTGCTCGTATCTCATCACCGGTTAAGGTGCCTGCATGTTTTATAAATTCGTGAAAATGAGGCCATACCGAATTAGCGAGTAATTTTGTAAGTGCAACATTATTTCGTTCTTCACTTTTTATTAAGTTATCAACAAAGATTTTTTTTGAATATGAGCCAAGAAATATACTTGCTAAAATTATGCTACTCAGGCTAATGAGCGTAAAATAGCGCAACAATGGGAACGACGCCTTCGTTTTCCGATGGTGGGTAGAAATTTTATCTTTAGAATGCTCTGGAAGATTCATTAAAATTTTGTCTGAATATATAGTAATTTATATCTCTTTATCGGCACTTTAATGACTTTTGTTAATCAAAATCGGCACTTATTTAGATTAAAAATATCTGTAATATCAGTGAGATAAGAGGGGCTTGCTTGTTCCGTATTATATAACGGCTATATGGTGAATTATATTTGTATTGCAGGTATTTAAAGTAGCAAATTTAACTCAATAGGATGGTAGATACTGGCAGCATCTATGAGTGATTTGGCGGTTAGAGCAGGGACTCCATAAACTTCAGTTATTACATTATATTTTGTATGGACTTTTTTGAGTAAAAGATCAAAATCGCCATCACCGGAAAGAAGAATAATGGTATCCACATTTTCAGCTTGTTCCATTACATCAATTGTTATCCCTACATCCCAGTCACCTTTAGCAGAACCATCTTTTCTTTGAATATAAGGTTTCAGTTTTACAGTGAATCCAATATGCTTTAATGCATTTTGAAATTTAATTTGTTTATCGTCATCACGTTGGGTAGCGTAAGCAAATGCGGTTACTATTTCGCCTTGTGATTGAATTCTATCCCATAATTTACGGTAGTTAAATTGACGCTGAAATGAATCGCGAGTGGTGTAGTATATATTTTGCACATCTACAAATACGGCTATTTTTTTCACTTTATATCCTTTGAATACGTTTATTGCCTATATATATGATCTAAATCAAGTACTATAAATTTGTTTTGTTTGATAGTGTGCGTATAAGAATAATTAAGAGGTTTTAGTAGTTGGATTATACCTTATTTCAAAAGCTTTCTGAGAGTGAACTTGATAATTATATTACCGAAATGGATTTGGTTTTAGAGTTTCATGTTAAGTGGTTGTCGGAATTAAACAAGGCACTTATTTGCCAAAAAGAATTAAATTTCGATCACTTAAAAACAATACTTGCCGCAGATGACCATTTTACTCGATGGTACAGCAGTATTAATGACGACGTTTTACTCGAAATCCCATTTTTTGAAAAATTATCCGACTTACATAGTGAGATGCTAATACAAGCTCAAGGTCTTCTTGTTAAGGCAAGTAGAGCAGATCAAATTTCTATGTCTGATTATAATCAGTTTGAAACTTTAGCGGCAAGATTCAGAAAAGATATCATTATATTAAAAGAAAAAGTTAAATCAAATTTAAAATTGATAGCTAAGTTAATGGGAAAAGTTTTTGAAAATGCTAAAGAAGGAGTGATGATAACAGATGCTAATTCAAATATTCTCAACGTAAATCATTCATTTGAAAAAGTTACTCTCTATAGCAGAGATGAAGTTATCGGCAAGAAACCTAGCATCCTTCATTCAGGCAATCATGATAATGGCTTTTATGAGCGTATGTGGAGTGATATTCATCGTGACTCTCGTTGGCAAGGTGAACTTTGGAATAGGCGTAAAAACAACGAAATTTATCCCGAGTGGTTAAGCATCACGGCTGTATTTGATGATAGCCATAAAGTAACTCATTACATTGGTATTTTCTCAGATGTATCAACAGAAACTGAAGGTAATGAGCGTTTATATCGTCTAGCGCATTATGATAGTTTGTGTGAATTACCAAATAGGATGCTTTTTTATGATAGGTTGCGCCAATCTGTATCTCGTTTTAAGCGTAATGATAAACCTATTGCTGTTATGTTTTTGGATTTAGATGGTTTTAAACAAATCAATGACAATCATGGTCATAGTATAGGTGATCAACTATTACAACATGTGAGTAAACGTATTGTAAGCGTACTACGTGAATCTGATACAGTTGCCCGAATTGGTGGAGATGAGTTTACATTTGTTATTAACGATGTAGAAAATATAGATTCACTCAAATTGATTGCAACTAAGCTATTAACCATTATTAAAGAGCCGTACACACTTGATGGTAGTGTTTATACAGTTTCGGCAAGTATCGGAATCAGTCTATTGCCTGATAATACGGAAGATATGAATACACTTGTAAAACAGGCTGATATTGCAATGTATCAGGCTAAGAAAGAAGGTAAGAATCAGTATAAATTTTATGAACCTTCAATGGGGTAATTAATGGAGTTTAAAAAAGAAGATTCAAAAATTGCTTCGTTGTTAATTCTGTCGGCCGACTGTTCGTTATAAATTTAACATGCTTATTAGGTGTTTGTGTATTTAATTCTATTCCCCACATTAATTTTATTTGATTTGGGATAAAAGAATAACGTATGTCTGTAATTACATTTAGGTTTTCAGGATTAACCGCAACGAAATCACTCGAGAACCATCTAAAACGTTCTATATCTTTCATTTGTTGGCTCTTATGTACTATTAACGGGTAATCACGTTTTATATTAAGCTTCAATACTGAGCTACCTTGATATATTGTCGTATCCCATAAAAGTTTAACGGCATCAACATAATAGCGATCATTGTGCTCGTAAACTATTTTCCACAAGTGTCTATTAGCAAAACTTGGTTTAACGTGAATACGTTCTATAACGTGACCACGTTGCTGCGCTAATTGATAGGCTACATCTTCTGCGCGTTGTTTTTGAACTAAACCTAATGCTAAAAATATTACCGCATATGATATCGCTATACGGGCATAGCGAACCTTATGCCTCAAAGCAGCAATCGTAATTAATATAATGATAGGAATTGTAAAAAAAGGATCAATTATTGAAACAACATTCCAAGCAATTCTCTCATTAGAAAATGGCCAGTACAATTGGGTGCCATATGAAGTGCAAGAATCTAATAAGCCATGCGTCGCAAATCCTAAAAAAGAAAATAAATATATTTGGCTAAAGGATAATTTTCTTTTTGCAAAAGGATAAAATACTAAAGCGCAAATCAAAGCGCCGAAGGGAATAAAAAATAATGAATGTGTAAATTGCCGATGAAACTCTAAAAATAATAAAGGATCATCAGCGGAGTGAATTAAAATATCAAGATCGGGTGCCATCCCCGCAAGCGCACCAATGACTAAAGCACTTACTTGCTTTGTTTTGTCATTGGTTGCCGCTTGAGAAAGGCTTGCTCCAAGTACTGCTTGAGAGAGAGGATCCATAGTTTTCGCACTAAATTAAAAATTCACTATAACAAATTGCAACAATTTCCCAAATAGCTAACCATCACAGATTTAATAAAGCCAACTTAGTTACTCGCTATTTACCGATTCCCTGATCTATTCCTTGATTGGTTGTTTGGAGTGCTCTTGGCGTTAGAGCGGTTATTTGTATTAGGATTACCTGAACGTGGTGTGCCAGGTCGTTTGTTTCTTTTAGGCTTGTTAGACTTTCCTGGTTGTCTTGCACCACGTCCTTTATTGATTGGTTCTGCTTTTATAGATGGGTCAGGCTTATATCCGTCAATTTCAACCTTAGGTATTTCTGTTTTAATTAAGCGTTCAATATCCTTTAGTAGCTTTAATTCATCAACACAAACTAAAGACATGGCTTCGCCTTCGTTACCGGCACGGCCAGTACGTCCAATTCTATGCACATAGTCTTCAGGAACGTTTGGTAGTTCAAAATTTACAACATGAGGAAGCTGGTTAATATCTAAACCACGGGCTGCAATATCTGTTGCAACTAACACTCTAACTTTACCCGATTTAAAATCGGCTAAAGCTCGTGTTCGAGCTCCCTGGCTCTTATTGCCATGGATTGCTGCGGAATTTATACCATCATTCGTAAGTTGCTCTGCAAGACGATTAGCCCCATGTTTTGTACGATTAAAAACTAAGACTTGCTCCCAATTGTTTGAGCCAATAAGGAATGAAAGTAATTCACGTTTACGATTTTTATCAACATGATGAACAACCTGTTTAACGCGTTCAGCGGTTGTACTTTGTTGTGCAACTTCAACTAGCGCAGGGGAATTAAGTAAACCTGTAGCAAGTTTTTTAATTTCACCTGAAAAAGTTGCTGAAAAGAGCAGTGTTTGTTTGTTTTTTGGCAATAAAGCAAGAACCTTACGAATATCTCGCAAGAAGCCCATGTCTAACATACGATCAGCTTCATCGAGTATCAAAATATCAACCTTAGAAAGGTTCGCTGAGTTTTGGCCAACATGGTCTAGAAGCCGACCCGGTGTTGCAACGAGAATATCAACGCCTTTTATAAGTTTCATCTTTTGAGGATTGATACTAACACCGCCAAAAACGACAGCCGATTTAAGAGGCAGGTGACGGCTATAAGTTTGTACGCTTTCATGAACCTGTGCAGCAAGCTCGCGTGTTGGTGTGAGTATTAGTGCACGAATAGGTCGTCGACCTTTAGTTGGTACGTCTGTATCAGTAAGTCGTTGTAATAAAGGCAAAGTAAAACCGGCTGTTTTGCCCGTACCGGTTTGAGCTGCTCCCATTAAATCTCGACCTTCGATAATTAATGGAATAGCTTGTTGTTGAATAGGGGTAGGTTCAGTGTAACCTTTTTCAGAAACGGCAAGAAGTATATCGGCATTAAGGCCGAGTGAGTCAAATGACATGTAAGGTGCTCCAGATATTATGTAGTAAAATCGCCTACCCAATTGTGAAGGGTCGGTCTAGACGGTTACATAATGGGTATGTTACGAAGTACAGATAAACTGAAAATTCGTAGTAAAGGTGCAGACCGAAAGGCACCTGAAAATGAATGCTTATTATACACCTACTATGAACCACATTACATAGTAATATTCTTATATATAACAATAATTTGACTATCAAAACTCATTATTTTTGGATAAATGAGCCAGATCTTCGTTTAAATGACTGTTTTATGTGATTAATTTAATGCTAGGTATTGTTTTTACTATGAAAAGAGTTAAACTATCTATCGCTACATTCTATATCTTGGTTATTTCGGAAGTTTTCAACAATGTTTTCTCCTGTTAATTACCTCGCAAGACTTGTAACACATTTTTAATTTTTAATATTATTGAGGTAATTTATTATGGCAACAGGAACCGTTAAATGGTTTAACGAATCCAAAGGCTTCGGCTTTATCACTCCAGACGATGGCAGCAAAGATGTATTTGCACATTTCTCTGCAATCGCCAGCGATGGTTTCCGCACTTTAGCGGAAGGTCAAAAGGTAACTTTTGACGTAGAAGACGGACCAAAAGGCCCACAAGCTTCAAACATTCAAGTCTAAGGATTTGTAAGTTCGAAACTTAGAAAACCCCGCGAAATTCGCGGGGTTTTTTTATGTCTGTTATAAAGTGGATGATGTAATTTTGCTTTAATACAGTTATTGTTAAGGTGCCTTAAATATTGAATAAACAATTGAGATTTTAACCTATGACTAAAGTAAAAAGCATTTCAGCTAAACAGGCTTTTGAACAACAAAAGATGCCAGGAACATTGTTAATTGATGTGCGTTCGCATATGGAGTTTTTATTTATTGGTCATCCTACAGGAGCCATTAATATTCCATGGATAGATGAGCCTGATTGGGAAGTGAACCCGAATTTTGTTCGCGAAATTAGACAATTAATTCTAGGTGGAACATCATCAGTAGAACACTCGCATGATGTTCCAATTGTTTTAATTTGCCGAAGTGGTAAACGTTCTCATGAAGCAGGTAGCTTGTTAGTCAAAGAAGGTATGATGAAAATTTTTAATGTTGAAGAGGGCTTTGAAGGAGAGCTGAATGATAAGCATCAACGAAGCTCACTTGCTGGATGGCGTTTTGATGGCCTACCATGGGAACAATGTTAAAAAATACGTTTCAATGTATCACTCCTTTATTTAACAATAAATCTAATTATATTGAAATAACTCTTCATGCATGACTCAGCATTAGCCATTCTAAATAATACTTTTGGGTATTCTGAATTTCGTTATCACCAACGAAGTGTTATTGATAAAGTTATAAATGGATCAGATGCTGTTGTATTAATGCCAACAGGTGGTGGTAAATCACTGTGTTATCAAATCCCGGCATTGGTTCGTGATGGTGTTGGTATTATTGTTTCTCCACTCATTGCTTTAATGCAAGATCAAGTTGTTGCCTTACAGCAACTCGGTATATCTGCAGCATTTCTAAATTCTACTTTAGATGCTAATAGCGCTAATTCCATAGAGCAACAGTTAGTCCGTGGTGAGATTGACTTATTATATGTCGCACCTGAACGGTTAATGACCGAACGTTTTTTGAGTCTCTTAGATAAAGCACCATTGGCACTTTTTGCTATTGATGAAGCACATTGCGTTTCACAATGGGGTCATGATTTCCGACCTGAATATATTCAGCTCTCCGTGCTTCATCAACGCTATCCAAATATTCCTCGTATTGCATTAACGGCAACAGCTGATGAGCCTACCAGAAATGAAATTATAGAAAGATTAAATTTAAAACGTTCTGATTTATTCGTATCGAGTTTCGATCGTCCTAACATTTGTTATAGCATCAATCAAAATCAGGGGAATGCTCGCGAGCAATTATTACGTTTTATACGTAATGATCATGAGGATGATGCCGGTATAGTTTATTGCTTATCACGAAAAAAAGTTGAACAGACTGCGGAATGGTTATCGTCAAAAGGTTTAACGGCTTTACCTTATCATGCGGGATTATCGCATGAAGTTCGTAAACAAAATCAACACCGGTTTTTAACAGACGAAAGTATTATTATAGTTGCAACCATTGCCTTTGGCATGGGGATTGATAAACCGGATGTTAGATTTGTAGCTCACTTAAATTTACCGAAAAGTATTGAAGCATATTATCAAGAAACAGGTAGAGCAGGACGTGATGGTCAACCTGCTGATGCATGGATGATGTATGGCTTACAAGATGTGATCATGCTTAAACAGATGATGGAATCATCTGATGCAGATGAGGCACATAAGAGAGTAGAGCATCATAAACTTCAGTCAATGTTAGGTTTTAGTGAAATTACGACTTGTAGACGCCAATCCTTATTAAAATACTTTGGAGATGATTTAGAAAAACCATGTGGTAATTGTGATTCTTGTATATCGCCGGTCGAAACATGGGATGCTTCTGTTGTTGCGCAAAAAGCATTGTCTTGTGTTTATAAAACCGAACAACGGTTTGGTGTGTCCTATTTAGTTGATGTATTGATTGGAAAAGACATCGAGCGAATTAAACAATTTGGTCACGACAAACTCAGCCTCTATGGTATTGGTAAGGAACTCAATGCAACACAATGGCGTAGTATTTTTCGTCAGCTTATAGCAAGAAATCTTCTTTCTGTTGATATTGAAGGGTTTGGAAGCTTACGCTTAACCGAGCAATGTCGCGCGGTTTTACGTGGTGAAGAAACGTTAATGCTTCGAAAAGAAACAAAGACTGAAAAATCTAAAAAGAGTGGACGAAAATCAAATAGTAACGTTAAAGATACGGATAAACTTTTATGGGAAGCGTTACGAACTTGCAGAAAAGAATTGTCGGATAAATTAAATGTTCCTCCTTACGTAGTATTTCATGACGCTACTTTAATGGAAATGATTGAAAGACAACCTAAAACAACGGAGCAGTTTTCAAAAATAGCCGGTGTGGGTGAGAAAAAATTAAAAGCGTATGCCGAAGTATTCCTAAATGTTATTAAAGAAACGGTTAGTAAAACAGAGTATTCGTCTTCGAGTGATACGGTAGATGAAACCTTGCAACTTTTTCGTTCAGGGCTTGATGTTGAATCCATTGCACAGAAGCGAAACTTAAAACCGTTAACGGTGTATAGTCATTTATCTAAATCAATTGAACTGGGTGAAATTGATTTAACTCAGGTTGTTAATATCTCTGATGAAGAAATCAAGATTATAAAGAATGCATTTTCAGCATTTAGTGACGAGGATCAAAAATTAAAGCCTGTCTATGAAGCCTTGGAAGGAGAGTTTGACTACCATTTATTACAATGTGTTCGAGCCTCCATTGAGACTCAAACAAATTGAAATGGATTTAATTTAACGATTAAAACTTATAATAATTTGTATTTAAGTATTCAGTAACAGAATCCATTTGTTTATTCGTCCAATTAGCTTTAGCTGCTTGCTTTGTGCAAACTTTTACACGCTGCGATAAGTTGCTAAGAGATTTAACGATATGATCTTTGCGCGTATAAGCTTCAGAGTCATGGCAACCTAAGCATTTAGAATCATGCAGAGATTTTGCTGACTCACTTGCGTAGCTAACTTGTAGTGTGAATATGCTGAATAAACTTAAACTGACTAACAATAATTTTTTTTTCAATGTTCTATTCCTTTATTTAACTTTCATAGAGTGTATCGCTACATAAATGATTATTTAAGTAACTGCCTCAAACTTTCGCAAAAAAAAAGGCTCTTACGAGCCCTTCAAAACAATTTTTGGTTAAATCTTAACTGCAACCTTTAGGTCTAGGAAGGCCAGCAACTTTATTCGCGCACTTAATTAAACCTGTTGGGAATAAAGAATAAATATATTTTTGGCTACTTTTATCTTTGCCGTATTTTTCTTTCATTAACTTAGTAAAATTACGTGGTTCACAGACTGCACCATTTTCGCTGAAGTACTGACGCGCCAAATTAATGATATTCCAATGCTCTTCAGTTAAATCACCAATATTTTCAGTAATAGCTACCTGAGCTGCAAGTCCTTCACTCCATTCATCTAGGTTTTCTAACCATCCAGCTTCACTTAATTTGATAATTTTACCGTCGACTTCTGCTTGCATTTGAATTCACTCCTAAATTTCTTTGTAAATAACCTAGTAATCATATCAAGTATCACTGAGTAATTCAATATATTAGCGCAAGTTAATATAGAAAGCATTAAATCAATCCTAAAATGGTAATTTTTCACATAATTTGAGTAATTTTGACTTTAAACTATCCAAATAACGCAATTTGACTAGACTGTAGGTTGTTTCATATTTCTAATAAAAGTACTTGGAATTTAACTGAATGAATGAAGATATGCGTTTTTTAATTGCCGATGACGATGAGATAAACCTCGATATTGTCAGTGAATATTTAGGCTATATTTCTAAAGAACATAAAATAGAAACGGCAGCGGATGGCCAAGATGCATGGCAAATGCTCAATGATAATAAGCCAGGACACTACGACATAGTCATTCTCGATAACATGATGCCAAAACTGACCGGTATTGAAGTATTGAAGAAAATGCAGTTAGATGCCAATTTTAAGCATACACCTGTCGTTTTGCAGTCTGCTCGCGCTCGTAAAGAGGATGTTATAGAAGGAATTGAAGCCGGTGCCTTTTATTATCTCACTAAACCTTTTAATGAAGAGCAGTTTTCAAATGTCATTAGAAACTGTACCAAAAACCAACATATTTACAGTGAAATACAAAAAACATTACAAGGTAATGCTTCTTCAATGCAACTTCTAGAGGAGGCTACGTTTAAGTTTAGAACCCTAGAAGATGTACATTCTATTGCTATGTTAGTTACTAGTGCTTGCCCAGCATCAGATCGTTCAATGGGCGGTTTATTTGAGCTTATGTTAAATGCCGTTGAGCATGGGAATTTAAATATTGGATATGAGAATAAGTCCACTTTAAACAAAGCGGGTGAATGGGAAAATGAAATTGATCGCAGGCAAGCACTTTGTAGTAATAAAGATAAGTATGCTCAGATAAACTTTCGAAGGAAAAAAGACCATATTGAACTTACTATCAGTGATATGGGTGAGGGTTTCGATTGGAGGTCTTATTTAGAATTTGATGTACAGCGTATTTTAGATTCACATGGCAGAGGAATCGCAATCGCTAATAATATAAGCTTTGATCATCTTGAATATAGTAGTAAAGGATCAGAAGTTTGTGCAACTATAAACATTGAGAACAAGTTAACAAAAAGGTCTTAAATTCTATTGTAGTCTACGACCTACATACAAAAGGGATTTGTCTGGTTAAAATGATTATCTTGTTTTAATCAAGCTATGAAAATATGAACTATTTATTTGATCAAACGATTACTAAACGGACTGGTAAACAAAACCGAGTAAATGCTAATCGCTGTTTTCAAATACCAAATGAAGGATGGTATGTTTTTATGCGCAAAGAAAAGGTTGATAGTGCAAATTCATCGAATGGCATTGCTGGGCCTTTTCAGTCTAAAAGAATAGCGGCTGAGCATTTGAAACGAGTAGCTAAAACAAACCCTAAAATGCCTGTAAATCTTGTGAAACCAGCGTTATCACAAGAAAACGAAGATTGGCGTTATTAAGTTCTAAATAGTAAATTAGTTATATTATTCATACTCATACGAACACTTCCTCATAAATCAGATCATTTTATATTCAAATATATAAAGTTTCTATTTCCCAAGCAAATTATTCTGCTCTACACTAGAGTTATTACACCGTCGTTCAATAGAGTAATTTCATGATAAATATCATGTTGGTAGATGATCACGATTTAGTTCGAACAGGGCTTAAGCGTTTAATAAACGATGTTGAAGGTTTCCGAGTAGTTACTGAAGCGGCATCGGGTGAAGAAGCCCTCCAAAAAGCAAAAATAAATGATATTGATATTGTCTTAATGGATATCAATATGCCCGGTATTGGTGGATTGGAAGCTACTAAGAAACTACTTGTAATCAAGCCTGAGTTAAAAATTATTGGTGTAACAATGCACGATGATGAAATATTTCCACAACGTTTGCTAAAAGCAGGTGCAGTGGGCTATTTAACAAAGGGCAGTGATATTAATGAAATGATACATGCAATGCGTGAAGTATTTGCCAATCGGCGCTATATTTGTCCAGATATAGCACAGCAAATAGCACTACACCAAACACAAGATTTTGAAATATCGCCTTTCGAAACCTTATCTGAACGTGAACTACAAGTTATGATTATGTTAATGGACGGGCAAAAGGTAAATGTTATCTCTGATAAGTTATCATTGAGCCCTAAAACAGTTAGCACGTATCGCCATCGTCTATATTTAAAACTGGGTGTAAACAATGATATGGAACTTGCTCGATTAGCGTTGCAGCATGGTTTTATTGATAATCACGGAAGCCATTAATAATAAAAGATTGTTCACAATCGTATTACATGTTTATATTATTTAACCAGATAATTTATCTTGGTCAAATAGATAAACCAACATAAAAATAAACATGTCCAATACTGAAACCACTTTAAACTCTACAGAAACTAAGAAAGCCGATACGTTTGACTCGAAAGACTTCTTAAAGTCACTATCTTCGAAGCCGGGTGTTTATCGTATGCTTGATAAAACCGGCACGGTTATTTATGTTGGTAAGGCCAAGAATTTAAAAAATCGCGTATCCAGTTATTTTCTAAAAACAGTTTCCAGCCCTAAAACAAAAGTTTTAGTGTCTAAGATTTTTTCAATGGAAACAACCGTAACCCATACTGAAAATGAAGCATTATTATTAGAAAATAATTTAATTAAAACATTAAAGCCTCGCTACAATGTTTTATATAGAGACGACAAGAGTTACCCCTACATTTACCTGTCATCGCAAGATGCGTTTCCTCGTTTAAGCGTCTTTCGGGGTAAGCAACGAAAGCAGGGCGAGTACTTTGGTCCTTATCCAAGTGCGGGCGCAGTGCGGGAAACACTAAACTTATTACAAAAAATATTCCCTGTCCGTCAATGCGAAGATAACTTTTTTAAAAATCGTTCTCGCCCGTGTTTGCAGTACCAAATAAAACGCTGTACCGGCCCTTGTACCGATATGATTGATAAAAAAGATTATGATATTGATGTACAACACGCTAAATTATTTCTTCAAGGAAAAAGTAATGAAGTTATAAATAACTTAGTGACTCAAATGGAATCAAAATCAATCGCTCAAGATTATGAACAAGCCGCTATATTAAGAGACCAAATAACGCATCTAAGACAAATTCTAGAAAAACAATATATACATACCGATGCCGGCGATGTAGATATTATTGCAGCAAGTAGTCAAGATGGTTTAGGTTGCATACAGGTTATAACCGTACGAGGTGGCCGTAGCTTAGGAAGCAAAGCTTTTTACCCTAAAGCGCGAAGCATTCAAAAAGAAACAAACGTTACTCAACTTTTACTAGATGCTTTTATTCCTCAATATTATTTATCTTCTCAACATGCTATTCCTTCAGAAATTATTCTGAGTGAAAAACTGAATGAAACAGATTTACTTCAACAAGTTTTATCAGAACAGTGCAAACATAAAGTTAGCATTAAGTATCAAGTAAGAGGCTTTAGACAACGCTGGTTAGATATGGCGCAACAAAATGCTAATCAATCATTACTTGAATATATTAACAGTAAAGAAACTTTGTTAAATCGGTTTGATAATCTGCAAAGCGCTCTCAAACTTGATGAACAACCTACGAGAATAGAATGTTTCGATATAAGTCATTCATCGGGAGAATCTACCGTTGCATCTTGTGTGGTTATGACAACCCAAGGATTTTCAAAAGCCGATTATCGACGTTTTAATATAAAAGATATCACCGCAGGGGATGATTATGCCGCGATGAAGCAAGCTTTATTACGTCGTTACCAACGCATTAAAAAAGGTGAAGCAAAGCAGCCCGATATTTTATTGATTGATGGCGGCAAGGGTCAGGTCAAACAAGCCGAAGAGGTTATGGAAGAACTGCAACTCAAAGATATTTTACTTATCGGCATAACAAAGGGCCCGGGCCGTAAACCCTGTTTTGATACCCTGTTTATGGCCAATACCCATAAACAAGTAAGACTTCCCTCAGATTCAGCCGCGCTTCACCTAATTCAACAAGTGAGAGATGAAGCCCATCGTTTTGCTATTTCAGGGCATCGGGCGCAACGGCAAAAAACGCGCAATACCTCGGTTTTAGAATCATTACCGGGTCTCGGGCCTAAACGACGCCAGCAGGTGCTTAAGCAATTTGGTGGTCTGCAAGAGCTTGCAAAAGCAGGGGTTGAAGACATTGCCAGTGTGAACGGCATAAGTGCTAAACTGGCTCAATTAATCTATGATGCGTTTCATCCAGATAAAGAATAAATTCAGCACCAATTATTTTCAGTAAGTAACCAAAATAGGAATATATAAGCATAATGAGCTTAAGTTTACCCAATCAACTCACCGTAGGGCGGATATTTTTTATCCCTATCTTTTTGCTGGTGTTTTTTATTCCAATATATGGGGTTAATAACTACATTTTAACGGTGATATTCTTTTTCGCCGGCATTACCGATTGGCTGGACGGCTATTTGGCAAGAAGACTCAATTTGTCATCTTCCCTTGGTGAATTTTTAGATCCTGTGGCCGACAAGTTAATTGTAGCCACCATTCTAGTATGCCTTGTCAGCAAGCATCCCACCTTCGGTCTAGTTCTTTCATCGGTTGTTATTATAGGCCGAGAAATCACTGTATCAGCGTTACGCGAGTGGATGGCCAGCATTGGTGAAAAATCAAAAGTAAAAGTGACCTATATTGGCAAAGTTAAAACAGCCGCTCAAATGCTATCCATTGGTTTTATGCTTTATGAAGTACCGTTATGGGGCATGGATATACACGCAATTGGTAAAATACTGCTTTATATAGCAGCAGGCTTAACATTTTGGTCAATGTTAATCTACCTAAAGGCGGCATGGCCTAGTTTGTATGAAAGCCAAGAAAATCAATAATTTGTCTTGACAGAAATTGCTATTTCATTACAATACGCATCCTTTGATTAGGCGGGAATAGCTCAGTGGTAGAGCCCCTCGTTGCCAACGAGGCTGTCGGGAGTTCGAATCTCCTTTCCCGCTCCAAATTAAACGAAAACCCCGTTCTATGAAGTTTCGGGGTTTTTTTATGTTGTGGTAGACTAATCGCCGCAACATACCTGGCGGAATAGCAAAGTGGCTATGCAGTGGATTGCAAATCCATCTACCTCGGTTCGACTCCGGGTTCCGCCTCCAAATTTAGCGCTAGATGCTTTATGCTCTAGTACTGATACGACAGAAGATAGAGAAGTAGTTTAACTGTCACAAAACAAATTATACTTCTGATCACCTGCCCAGGTGGCGAAATTGGTAGACGCAAGGGACTTATGTAAAATTGAGCACCCAGATTCGGAAACGGCTGGTGTGAATGGTGTCAAATTCGGGGAAACCTTAACACGTAATGGTGATGGCAATCCCGAGCGAAGCTTAACGAAAGTTTTGAACGTGTAGAGACTTGACGGCACCCACCTAAGGTTTGTAGTTGCATTTAATGTAGTTATAAATACGGTGAAGAGAAAGTCCAGACCACAAATGCTTTTTCGAAAGTAGCAGCAAAAGCTGTAGTTGGTAAGAAAATCCCTCGGTGGCAACACCGTGCCGGTTCGATTCCGGCCCTGGGCACCAAAATCAAGATGGAAGCAGATATGCTTCCATTTTTTTTGTCTAAAATTTATCTTTTAATCCTCTGCCGATCACTGTTTCACCAATGGAATACGATTGTGGATCGCCCTTGGGTGATCATTTTTTATATATTGGGAATAGTGGTATTCTTTACATGGGTAATTATCTTATAGAGTAACAGGCTTGATATTAACATGACGCTTCTCAATCAAATACTGAACTGGACACAAACACTTCCCGATTGGCAACGCGACGCGGCGCGTAGATTATTGCAGCTCGAGAATGGCCTTCTCGAAGAAGATTATTCGCAGCTCTACGCTTTGCTTAAGGCCGAGCATAAGCTTGATAATCCCAATCAATTAACCCCCGACCCACTCGCCGCCAGTCATTTGCCAGCCAGTATTCAATCCGGCGAGACGATTACCTTGAAAGAAATGCGTGAGCTAAATAACGTTAACCGCATTGCACAAAATCAAAAGCTCGCATTTTGTGAAACTGGAATGAGCGTTATTTATGGTGATAACGGCGCAGGTAAATCCGGCTATGTTCGCGTTATGAAACAGGCATGTCGCAGCCGCGATAATTCAGAAACCGTGCATAGCAATGCAAATGATCCTGCATCGGGAAATTTAATTCCAAAAGCCAAGTTCGTTATAAAGAAACAAGGCAAGGATGAAAAAGTGAGTTGGGAAAGCGGGGCAGCAGCGCCAGATGTTCTTTCAATGATTTCTGTATTTGATTCACGTTGTGCGCGATCTTATTTGACGGTTGAACAAGATGTTGCTTATCTGCCTTATGGTCTGGATATTGTAGAAAACCTTGCGCGCGGTGTTATCCCTGAATTAACCAGAAGACTAACCCTAGAAATGGGTTCTATTGATACAAGTGCAATGGCTTTTGCGCATCTGCATGGTGAAACCGAAGTTGGCAAAATAATATCCAAGCTCAGTGCAAAAACCAAAATAGAAACATTAGAGACGCTTGGCCGCTTATCGGATGAAGAAGTCACACGCATTGCTGAATTGAATAAGGCTCTGGCTGAAGCTGATCCTATTGCTAAGGCAAATGAGTTAAAACGCCTCGTCTCACGGCTTAAAACTTTAGCCGATAGTATTAAAAAAATCAGAGAGTGGGTTGATGATGATGCGTTTGCCAGATTAAAAGCTTTGGATGATGAGGTTGTGTTCGCCGAAGAAAATGAAAGCAAGGCAGCCCTAGCGCTTCAATCGGGGGAGGCATTATTGTCCGGCACGGGTGAGAAGCTTTGGAAGACTATGTTCGAGGCAGCAAGAAAATACTCCACTGAAATTGCCTACCCCGAGCATAAGTTTCCTCATACGGAAGAAGGTTCGCAATGCCCGCTTTGCCAAAGCTCACTGGATGAGGCTGGCGCGCGGCTATCGCGTTTCGAGCAATATATAAAAGATGATGTGGCTAAAATTGCGAATGAAAAGCGCGATGGTTTGGCGGCCATCCGTAAAAAACTGGAGAGCGTAAATCTTTCAATTCCAATGGATAAAGACATGCGCGATGAAATTAATCTGCATGATGATGGTTCAATCGTTCAAAGCATTATCGGCTTTCAAAAATCCATTGATGAAAGGCGGCAATGGATCTTAAATGCGCTTGATACGCAAAAATGGGACGGCACAAATGATCTGGCAGTTAGTCCAAGATTAGCGCTGCGTAATTTGGCTGCACAAAAACTTGTTGAAGCCAGAACATTTATAAAAGCATCAAATCCAGAACTTAAAAAGCTATTAGCACTACAATATGGTGAGTTGATTGCACGGCAAAACTTGGAGAAATCTCTACAAGGCGTACTTGATCTGATCGAGCGCATGAAACAAGTCGCCGGACTTAATGCATGTAAGAAGGATTTAAAAACCACGCCTATATCAAACAAATCAAAAGACTTTGCCAGTGACGCTGTAACCAAAGAATTACAAACGGCACTGGACACCGAGTTTGCCAATCTTGGCGTTGGGCATATAAAAACTAAGCTTAAAGAAAAAACTATCAAAGGAAAAATGCATCATCAACTTCTTCTTGAGATCCCATCAAGCAAAGCTTTGGATGAGATTTTAAGCGAAGGAGAGCAGCGCGCCATTGCACTGGGATCGTTTCTGGCGGAGCTATCACTGGCTAATCATTCCTGCGGCATTGTGTTTGATGATCCGGTCTCATCACTTGATCACTCTAGAAGGCAGCATGTTGCGCGCCGCCTTGTCTTAGAAGCAAAAAACAGACAGGTCATAATCTTTACACACGACACTTCGTTTCTTGGTCAGCTTCGCGATGAAATCGATAGCATAAAATTACAGCATAAAATCCAGTTTGTTGAATGGAAGGGAATGCACTCGGGTAATGTTTGTGATGGTCTGCCGTGGGGACATGCGAGTTATAGGGAGCGCATTACCATTCTTGAACAAACGCAAAAAAGAATGGTTAAAAAACCATGGCCAGTTTATCCCAATGATGATGATAGGGCTGAAATGTTTAATGCGTATAGCCGTTTAAGGGCAAGCATTGAGCGTGTTATTCAAGATGTTGTATTTTGCGGCGTGGTGAAACGCTATCGAGACTGGATTAGCATGAATAGTTTAGAAGATGTTGTTGGCTTTGAGAACGCTGAGTGCAATGAAATTAACAGGCTATACCAACGCTGTAATCATTTGGTTGATGCGCATGACCCGTCTTCGTCCAAAAATATTCCATGCCCAACGCCGAGTGAGTTTGATAAAGATATTCAGGATTTAAAAGCTGTTATCGATATAATAAAGGCACGCCGACAAGCAAAAAAAGCTTCCGCACCATAATAGATTGTTCCTTTTTCTTTTCATTAATCTCTAAGATATGTATAAATGTGTTATAAAATACTTCGTATAGAACAAATGCTCGTTACAATAAAGTTCAGTTTTTATCAAAATAATATGAATTCAGTTAGTGTGAGAACGAATTATGGGTAACAATGGTAAAGAATATGAGAGGTTTGTTGCTAATCTTCAACAAGCCCTATTAGATGCCGAAAACATTACATCTCAAAAAAACATACAAGTTGAATTAAATAAAAAAATAACGGATAACTGCGGAAATAAAAGAGAGTTCGACCTTTATTGGGAATATGAACTGGGTGGGTTAGTTTATAAAACAGTAATTGAGTGTAAAGATTATAATTCTACAATTGCTGTTGAAAAAATTGATGCATTAATCGGTAAGATTAGGGATATTCCAGACTTGCGAGCAGTATTTGCTACAAAGAAGGGATATCACTCTGGTTCAAGAAAAAAGGCTGCCCAAAATAAAATAGATTTGTTAATTGTCAGAGAGCAAAATGATTCCGATTGGATAGATGCTGATGGAACTCCGCTTATCAAGAATATCAATATCAGTGTGCAATTCAATATGCCTGCTGTTATCACTAAATTCGAACCTTTCCTTGATGGAGTATGGTTAAAAAAACACACAGATATTGATATATCTAAACCATTTAATATTTTAAGCCGAAACGATTCGATATATATTGAAGATATAGATAAAAACACAAAGTATTCACTGTATGATTTAGCTAAAATACTTAAGCCTTTAGAAGCTAAGAAATATGGGGTGTTTTCTAAGAATGAATTATTTAATAACGCATTTCTTATTTACGAAGACATAAGAGTAAAATTGCATTCCTATAATATTGAGTATTCAATTAGTAAACCAATAAATAATATTTCGCAAATCGATTTTTCAAAAGAATTGATGGGTGTAATTGAATACTTGCAAAAGGGAACAAAAAAATCGATATTTCGAGAAGGACTAATTAAAGAAAATAAACTGTAAATATGCAATTAACGGATATTTGGGGTCAGAGTGAACCTCCTCTAGTTTGACGGATACTTTTAATCTGAGGTAAAACAACCTCAAAGGAGTGTCCCAATGACCAAGAAAAAGAAAGCCTATACGAGTTATAGCAAAGAATTTAAATTAGAAGCGATTCGCTTAATGGATGAATCTGAACGCCCAGCAAGTGAAATTGCCATTCAATTAGGAATAAGACGAAACCAGCTTTATAAGTGGAAAGAACAAATGATAAAAACAGGTGATGTGGCTTCTGCGAAGCGAGGACGGCCAAAGAAGAGTGACGAGTCTGAACTCACTAAAATGAAACGAGAAAATCAGCTGCTAAAAGAGGAAAATGAAATTCTAAAAAAGGCCGCAGTATTCTTTGCGAAAGAGCTAAAGTAAAGTTTGAATTTATTCAACAACACCGTAAAGAATACAAGCTTGTTCGGTTATGCAGTGCATTAGAAGTTTCACCCAATGGTTTTCATGATTGGCTTCATAGAAAACCATCGACAAGAAGACAAGAGAGCAAACGATTGTTAAGTGAAATTAAAATGTTACATGACACCAATAAAAAGCGATATGGTTCGCCTAGAATACATGCTGCGCTTTTAAAGCAAGGAGAGCGAGTGAGTCGTGGACGTGTAGAGCGATTAATGCGGCAACATAATATTGTTGCATTACGCGCTAAGCGACACAAACGGGTTTACAGACAACGTGAACAACAACTCGGTGCAGATAATATTTTAGCACGCAACTTTAAAGCAGAAATGCCGAATAAAAAATGGGTATCGGATATTACCTTTATCCCGACTCGCGAAGGTTACTTATACTTAGCAACGGTACTCGATCTTAGTAAACAAGACACCCATATTAAGAAGATAAGCTCAAATCAGAATTCGAGTATTTGCTGATTGGCAATACATTGAGTAACGATTAATTGACTGGGAGAGGGATGTTTTACTTTAAAACGTGGCTATCTATTCAATTTCTAAAATTGAGATGTGTGCCAACCTAAGAAATGAACCTGAAAGACTTATTTAACTTACAAGTTTATGGAAAGTAATCTAAACAGGCACGTAATCCCGGAGTGCGTTTATACCCTAAGTTTTCACAGATCTGTTTTAACTTATAAGCCGTTCCGACTAGTCCTTTAAATTGACTCTCAAAGTTTTTTGCCATGTAGTGCCAATGTTTAGGTTCTATGTTAAGGCGTTGCAGTATGGGCGGTAGTTGGTTGCTGATGTGGCCTCGTTTATCATCGCGTAATACAAATAAACAAGACACCCATATTAAGAAGATAAGCTCAAATCAGAATTCGAGTATTTGCTGATTGGCAATACATTGAGTAACGATTAATTGACTGGGAGAGGGATGTTTTACTTTAAAACGTGGCTATCTATTCAATTTCTAAAATTGAGATGTGTGCCAACCTAAGAAATGAACCTGAAAGACTTATTTAACTTACAAGTTTATGGAAAGTAATCTAAACAGGCACGTAATCCCGGTGTGCGTTGATATCCTAAGTTTTCACAGGTTTGTTTTAACTTATACGCTGTTCCCACTAACCCTTTAAATTTACTCTCAAAGTTTTTTGCCATGTAGTGCCAATGTTTAGGTTCTATGTTCAGGCGTTGTAGTATTGGAGGCAGTTTGTTGTTGATATGGCCACGTTTATCATCGCGTAATACGCGTCCTGTCCAGTCGACAAGCTCAATATAATCGGTTAATCGAAACGGTAGCCCATGCGGCATGTCTTGTCGTGGGTTACCCGCAAACGGCATTAAGGTTTTAACTTGTTGGTTGGGATGATTAGCGGTGTGGGCTTTTTTAGCTGTGTGAATGCGTTTTTTAATCGAGGTATAAGTGGATTGTTCCGGTGTTTTGGCCATTGCAGCTCGAACCGGATTTAAATCGACGTAGGCCATACAGGCTGCAAGGGCTGCTTCATCGAGTAATGCTTGGGATTTAAACCGGCCTTCCCAAAAACGCCCTGTACAGTTGTCTTCCTCATTAGCTTGTCGTGCAATGGTCTCATTTAAGCAACGCATAAACCAACTAATATCCATCAAGCGGCTCCGCCATTGCGTTATAACATCGTCTAATACATTTCGTTCTGCTTGCGTTAAAACTTCACCGTTTATGTATCGTTTAGATAAAGAACAGCCATTAAATAATTGATGCCAGTGTTTAATCACGTCATCAGGTGACCAGGCTAATGCTTTTTTATGATCAACAAAAACCACGATATGATAGTGATTTGACATAACGGCGTAGGCGCAGAGTTCAAGGGCGAAGACTTGAGCAAGTTCTATCATTTTAGTTTCAATCCAACCTCGACGATGCTCAAAGCTATTGCCATTGAATGGATCAGATCCACATAAGAACGCACGACGAACACATCTGGATACACAGTGATAGTAAGGGGTGGCATCTAACGATACCTGAGAATAACGTGGGCGAGGCATTGATCATCTCCTTTTGATCTTTTTATTCAAATCCTTTGAATAAAATGACATTACCGTTGACGATGAGTGTTGTCAATTGTTATCTTGGGTGTCTTATTTATAGTAAAAAACAAAATTGGTGCAGCTCAAAAGTACTGTTAAAGTTTCTATAGCGAAACGTGTTCATATACTTAACTGATATTTTTAGTCACAGGTTTCTAAAAATTTATCGATATGTTCGTGTGCAATAGGTTTTGAAAAATAATAGCCTTGTGTTTGATCACAGCCGAGTTTTTTTAGAAAATTATATTGATCTTTATTTTCTACACCTTCGGCTATAACAGTAAGTCGCATAACATGTCCTATGGATATAATGGCTGTTGCAAGGTGACAGTCATCTTCGTTATGCGGTAAATTTGATACAAAAGCGCGGTCAATTTTGAGTGTTTGTAATGGGAAATCTCGTAAGTAACGTAGCGATGAGAAGCCTGTGCCAAAGTCATCGATGGCAACGTTAACGCCTTTGTTATGTAATGTTTGTAACGTTTTTATCGCTAAGCTTTCATTTTCTATCAAACTATTTTCTGTTATTTCCAGTTCAATGGTGCCTGGTTTTATCATGTTATCCTTGAATATTTCTTGCACTCGAGTGGCTAAATCAGGATCCATTAATTGTCTTGGCGAAACATTCACAGATACACGCGGAATCTTTATACCGGCTTTCTGCCAGGTATGCAGTTGTTCACAAGCCGTGCGTAATACCCAGTCGCCAACCGATAAAATCATTCCGGTTTCTTCAAGTAACGGTATAAATCTATCGGGAAGCAATAAGCCTAATTCAGGATGTTGCCACCTTAGTAAAGCTTCAACACCCGTTAACTTACCAGTAGTATTTGAGATTTGTGGTTGGTAGAGCAAAAAGAATTCATTTCTTTCTATTGCCCGGCGTAAATCATTTTCGAGTGCTAAGGATTCATGTGCCTGGGCATTCATTTCTGTATTATAAAAACAATATTTGTTTCGCCCGCTAGATTTTGCTTTATACATAGCAATGTCTGCGTTCTTCAACATGGTATCGGTATCGTTGCAAGTACCTGGATAGATGGAAATACCAATGCTTGTGGTCAGAAATAATTCTTTTCCCTCTATAACAAAGGGCTCATTGACTTTTTGAAGTAATTTTTTTGCTATGTGGGCAGCATTGTCAGGGGTACGCATATCGAGTAATAATATGGCAAACTCATCGCCTGAAAGCCGTGCAACGGTATCTTCATCTCGAATTGCTTCATTTAAACGAGAAGCCAAATCGACTAACAGATCGTCTCCAACTTGATGTCCCAAGGTATCGTTAATAACCTTGAAACGATCCAGATCCAGAAACATTAAGGCCAGTTGTTCCCCCGTACGTTTTGAGCGCCCCATGGCTTGGGTTAGCCGATCAAGAAACAATAGTCTATTAGGTAGTTTTGTTAAAATGTCGTGATGGGCGAGGTATTGCAAACGTTCCTGAGTACGCATGCGTTCGGTAATATCTTTACCTGAAGAAACGAAATGGCTTATGTTGCCATTTTCATCAAGTAGTGGGGTGATAGTTTTCTCTTCGTAATATATTTCGCCACTCTTTCGGCGATTAACGATTACTTCTCGAAAAACTTTACCAGCATTTATTGCTCCCCATAATTTTTTATAAAAATCGGCATCCTGAATGCCAGAATTAAGAATACTTGGCGTTTTCTTTATCGCTTCTTCTCGCGTAAATCCGGTAATTTCTTCAAAGCCTGTATTTACATATTCGATTACGCCATTCGCATCAGTAATAATAACCGAATCTGCTGTTTGTTCCAGTGCGCTGGAAAGTTTAAGCATGGTAGCTTGTGATTCTTTACGCTTGCTTATATCTCGAACCATTCCTACAAAGATTCGTTGATCGGGCAACTGCACATCACTAATTGATAATTCCATGGCGAACACTTCGCCATTTTTTTTCTTGCCCTCAACTTCTCTATACCCTAAGCCAAGGCATTTCCTTACATTTGTAGCTTTAAAACGTCCTAAATAGTCATCATGTTCGGATTGGTAAGGCTCAGGCATTAGTATTTTGACGTTTACGCCTAATACTTCATTAGCTGAATAACCAAATAGATTTTCGGCTGAGGCATTAAAAGATTCTATATTTCCTTTCTCATCAATGGTTATAATTCCTTCTGCTACATTGTCCATTATTGCACGTATACGTGTGTCTGCTTCCAATGTATTCATACGTAAACGTTCGTGCTCGGTTAAATCTTCGATGATGACCATAACCATGCTAATGTTTTCTACTGATTTATTTTGAATGTTTTGGTGAATGGGTATGATAGAAATTTCAAAATATTCTTTATCGAGATCATCTTCGGTTCGGTCGTAAATAATCCCGCGCTGCGGTAAGCCTGTAGACAAAACTTCGGCTAACCTGTGACGTAGTCCGATACCAGGTAAGACGGCTTCAATATGACGTCCCTTTAATTCTTCATGATAAATATTAGAGAACTGTTCCATAAAACGATTTGTTGATAGAACGTTCAGTTCTTTGTTCAGGATAACCAGTCCGGATGGCACACTGCAAACTATGGACTCAGCAAAATCCTTGAGTCTTTTCATTTCATTTAGATCTGCATAGAAATAAGTTTCTAACACCAGGCCAATATCAAGGAAAACAATTTTAAGTAAGGCTTTAATTGCAGCACTTATTTTTTCAGGATTGTCGGCCATCAACAAATAGATTTGATCGAAAACATTGCATAGATAATTACTGTAAGCACCAATATACCATTTGGGCTCCAGTTTAATTTGTTGATGAACAACGCCAACTTTCAAACGATTGCGGACATATTCCCAGTCGTATTCGCCGGCTGTTAGCATAGAAAGGTAGTCCCACTGCTTTTTCTTAAGCTTGGAAATTGTTTCATCATTGTGTAAAAATTGGCGGGTTTCTGGAAAATTAAGAAGGTGATCATAAAAGGCATCCATTAAATGTGAATGCACATTTTGTAGTGGTTCATGAAGACTTGTTAATAGTTCAATGTCATTGGTGGAGATATTTAAATAGGACTTACGGCGAGTATTTTCTTTTTCATCTATTTCAAGTGATTCAATAATAGAATTGACCATTTCATCGAGTGAGTTTAAGAGCTTCATATAAAGACACCTGATTGTGATAGAGACTTAACAATATGTGATTTCATTCAATAACTTTAGTAAAGCTATAAATTTTATTGTTATGGCTAATAAACATACTATAAATAAGTGAAAAAAGCCCCACAATAATCATGTGTTTTGTATTAATTTCTAAGTATTTGAAAGTTTCTCTATCTATCGTTTGATTATGTAACTATAAATTTAGATAGTAATTAAATTATTATATTCTTATTGGTAGGCTGCCTATCTTAAGTGTCATATAAGACAATGAATACTACTAGAAAATAAAAGAAAACTAATTAGGTAGTGAGTAACATGAACTCAAAAGATATTTGGGATCAGAGTAGAATAAAGGGGTTGGAGTGATTTTATTTTGACCAAACACTTTAGTGCAGATGTTCGTAATCAGTAATAGATAGGGTAAGAATACAAGCTTGGCTAATCTTAAAAAAACAAACAAGACAGCCATCTTAAGTAACATTGATAAAAGGAATGAAAATGATATATTGGGCTGTATAAATTAATATTAAAATGAATATGATAAAAATTATAATAACATTAACCATCGGGCTATTTTCTTTACCCTGTTTTGCAGATACACCACAAGCAGTGGATTTTGATAAAACCACTGGAGCAGGAACATGGAGCATTAGCCGTGACGGCGTTCATTTTTCGTTAACACAAATTTTACCGGAACAAGCTCAAGCCTTTTATGTAAACCGCGGGTTTACGCTGCAACAAATAGAACCTTATATCTCATCTTGTGTTTATATGGCTGTACTACGAAATGATAATGCAGCCGGCATTATTCATTTTATAAGTAAAAACTGGCCGGTACACTTTAATGGTAATCCCCATTCATTGCTGCCTGTTAATGAATGGGTAAAAAAACTAACGACTAAAACAACTAAACAATCTTCTTTAGTTGCTTTTCGCTGGGCACAGTTTCCACCCGAACATGAATATGAACCGGGAGGAGATTGGAATCAGGGAATGTTATCCATTGGACTACCTGCGGGTAGTCAATTTAATATAACTGCGCGTTGGGATATAAAAGGCAAAGCGTATGAAGCAACTTTACAGGGAGTGCAGTGTGCTAAATAAACACTCTATATCATTAAGCATACTGATAACGGCTGCGATTTTTTTAGTAGCTGGAAAGGGGGTAGCTGCCGAGCTGCCACCTTTAACTCACAAGCTTACAACTCTTAAAAAGGTTATTAACGCACCAAGCCTTCGGTTGAAGAACTTAGACGATGAAATTGTTGATATTAAAGATTTGAAAGGTAAGGTAGTGGTTGTTAATTTTTGGGCAACGTGGTGTCCACCATGCCGTCGTGAAATGGGTTCGCTAGAGCGGTTACATCTTGCAACAAAAGATAAAAATGTTGTGGTGTTAGCGGTAAATATTGGTGAAGATGTCGATACGGTATTTTCTTTTTTAGGTCAGGTGGAACCTTCACCCACGTTTCCGATGTTGTTTGATCCAGAAGCTAAGTCTATGGCGCTCTGGAAAGTTCGAGGCTTGCCGACAACCTACATTGTTGCTCCCAATGGCACTTTGGTATACCGCGCTATAGGCGGTCGTGAATTTGATCACCCTGATATTCAACAAGCCATTATAAAATTAAATAAATAAGTAGAGTATGAACACTAAAGTTTAGTTAAATTTACTTGTTAGATACTTTTACTTGTTCACTACGAATCTCGACTATCTTTCCTAAATATTCATTTCCCCATACCTGAATTTCTTTAAGAACGGGTACCAGTGTTAAACCAAATTCTGTTATTGAATATTCTACCTTCGGTGGCACTTCGGCATAAACTTTTCTATGTACAATCTGGTCGGATTCTAATTCTCGAAGTTGTCTGGTTAACATCCGTTGAGTAATGCCAGGTAATAGTCGCCCCAGTTCATTGAAGCGTTTTGTTTCATCTTGTAAGTGATACAAAATAGGTGCTTTCCATTTACCCCCAATAACATCGATAGCCGCTTCAATCGGGCAGCCATAGACACATGCAGGATTTTCTTCATCTCTCATTTTTACTTACCTGTATTAGATAGGGGCTAGTATACAAAAGTGTAGTATAGCACAATTATGTGCGTACTTACATTATGGTATGTAATCGAATAGTATCACTTTTCCTTACTTAAATCTGAACAATGGAGAGTTATATGAATACTATCGATGCCATTAAGAGTCGTCGCTCAATCAAACACTATGATGCTGAGCATCAAATGACAGAAGACGAAATAACCGAGCTATTATCATTAGCGGTGTTATCTCCAACCGCGTTTAATATTCAAAATTGGCGCTTTGTCGTTGTGCGAGACCCTGCGTTACGCCAAAAAATACGTGGTAGCGCATGGGACCAAGCGCAGGTTACGGATACTTCTTTATTTATTGTGCTCACAGCTGATTTAAAGGCATGGGAAAAAGAACCCGTTCGATATTGGAAAGATGCAGCAGAAGAGGTGCAGGGTTTTATGGTACCTGCCATTGACGCTTATTATCGCGGCAAAGAACAGGTTCAGCGTGACGAAGCAATGCGATCTTGTGGCATCGCGGCACAAACTTTAATGCTGGCGGCAAAATCACTAGGCTATGATTCATGCCCGATGGACGGTTTTGATTTTGATGAAGTTGGCGAGCATATTAATTTACCTGCTGATCACGTTATTGCAATGTTTGTTGCCATTGGTAAAGGCACAAAAGAAGCATGGCCACGGCCAGGACAATTATCTTTGGATGAGGTTGTTATATCAAATAGTTTTTAAACGCAGTGGCGATAAAGGGATTTATCCAAACCAAACTCATTTTAAATTAGTTATCTTGCTTATGTTATAAAAAAGAGCCAAGATTCATGGGGATTAGTTTTAAGTAAAACAAAAGGACCCGTTTGTGACTCAACGTATACCAACCTTAGAAGACATCACTGCTGCATGCAAAAACGTGTATCAGCATTTAAAGCCCACACCTCTGTACCATTACTCAGGATTGAGTGATTTGATTGGAGCAAATGTTTGGATTAAACATGAAAACCATCAACCGGTTGGTGCTTTTAAAGTGCGAGGTGGATTAAATTTAGCGGCAAATTTAACGAGTGAAGAAAAAAGTAATGGATTGTTTACTGCCTCAACAGGTAACCACGGACAGAGTATTGCTTACGCTGCTAAAGCCTATGGAATAAAAGCAACGATTGCCGTACCAGAAGGTGCTAACCCGGGGAAAGTAGCTGCGACGAGAGGTTTGGGTGCAGAGGTTCTTTTTCATGGTGCCGACTTTGATGAAGCCCGAGAATGGATGATGCAGGTGGCAAAAGAAAAAGGCGGTAAATTTGTTAGTCCTACTGATGAACATTTAATTCATGGTGTAGGAACCTATGCATTGGAAATTCTGGAAGAGCTTCCTACAGTTGATACTATTATTGTACCGGTAGGTGCAGGTAGTGGCGTTTGTGGCACAGGCATTGTGGCAAAAGCAATGAACAAGGACATAGAAGTAATCGCCGTTCAGTCTGCTCAAGCACCGGCGATGAAGTTAAGTTGGGAAAGTGGCAATATGATAGAAGCACAAATGAATACCATTGCAGAAGGTGTTGCAACACGAGTTCCTTTTGAAAACACGCAACGCATTATGCGAGAGTATGTAGATGATTTTTTATTGGTAAGTGGCGACAGTATTAAATCAGCCGTTATAACACTTCTGGAGAATACTCACAATTTAGCAGAAGAAGCGGCGGCCGCACCTTTAGCAGCAGCGTTACAAATAAAAGAAAAACTCAAGAATAAAAATGTTGTGTTAGTAATGAGTGGAGGAAATATATCATTGCAAAATCTTAAAAATGCACTGGAAATGAGAACTGAATAATTTAAAAACTTACTTGTTAATTTTTCGGTAGTTGTGATTTATTCACTAATGTTATATTTGCTTTCTAATGAATAAACTCACTTTTCAAGAAAAATATAACGCCATTGGTAGAAAAGACTCATTGTATGAAGGTATTTTTATAACGGCTGTTAAAACAACAGGGATATTTTGCAGACCTTCCTGTAGAGCAAGGAAGCCTAAGGCTGAGAATGTTATTTTTTATGACACTGCTCAGCAAGCACTTCAAAATGGTTATCGGCCGTGCAAGGTTTGTAAGCCAATGCAAAAACAGGATGAAACACCTGAATATATTAAAACTATAATTAAAGAACTACATCTAAACCCATATTTAAGAATTAAGGATGCCGATTTAAGGCAACGAGATATTGAGCCCAGTCAGATTCGACGATGGTTTAAGAAACACCATAATATGACTTTTCATGGTTACCAAAGAATGCTGCGTATTAATACGGCCTTTAGTGGAATTAAAAAGGGTGAAGCAATTTCAAACTCAGCATTTGATAGTGGTTTCGAATCGTTGAGTGGTTTTAATGAAAGCTACCGTTCTGTGTTTGGGGAATCACCCAGCCGAACGATTGAAAAATCCGTTTTAAATATTATTCGTTTTACCACGCCGATTGGCCCTATGTTTGCGTGTGCTAGCAATGAGGGAATTTGTCTTCTTGAATTTACTGATCGCAGAATGTTGGAAACTGAATTTGCAGACTTATGTAAAAGACTTAATGCGGTTATTTTACCAGGAAAAAACTTACATTTAGATCATGTTCAATTAGAGCTTCAGGAATATTTTTTGGGACATAGGAAAGAATTTACTGTGCCATTACATACACCGGGAACGGACTTTCAACAATCTGCATGGAAAGTTCTTCAACAGATACCTTATGGTGAAACGCGTTCATACACGCAACAAGCCTTATCACTAGGAAAACCAAAAGCGGTTAGAGCGGTTGGGTCAGCTAATGGGCATAATCGCATTGCTATTATTATTCCGTGTCATCGGGTTATTGCTTCTGATGGAAGCCTCGCAGGTTATGGTGGTGGCTTGCACCGAAAGAAATGGCTGCTTGATTTTGAAATGACAAATATAAATAGTAATAATACAGGGTCAGAGACTGAGGTATCCCCACAAAATTAAGACAAAAAAACGATCAAAAACAATAGTTTAGAAAAAAGACGGATATTCAGTACAAAAGTATGTCTTTGCGAGTGAACAAAGTGAGCGCGGCAATCTGAATGAGAAGCGATATCACAAGCAGATTGCCGCGTCAGTACTGAAAAACGCTTGTTTTTCAGTGCTTCCTCGCAATGACCGGTAATGGCAAATTTTGTGGGGATCCCTCAGTCTCTGGCCCCCGTTAATAACGCAGTTTCTTCTGACTATATAAAATATAATAGTGGATAGATCCATTTATCCAGTGGTTGCTCTATATACAATGTATGCTAGGCTAAATATATTATGAAAGTTGCTATCTTCAGTACCCATTCTTATGATGAAACCTTTTTGAATGCAGCAAATTCCGAATATGGTTTTACATTACAATTCTTCTCGGTAACGTTAACAGAACAAACTGTACAGTTAGCCCAAGGCTATGATGCAATATGTGTGTTTGTGCATGATGAACTCGATGCACCGGTATTAAAAAAACTAGCCGAATATAATATACAGCTGATTGCTCTGCGTTGTGCCGGTTTTAATAATGTTGATATCGAGGTAGCGAAAAAATTCAATTTTGTGGTAGCTCGTGTGCCTGCGTATTCGCCTTATGCAGTTGCTGAACATAGTGTCGGTATGATGTTGGCTCTTAACCGTAAAATTTATCGCGCATATAACCGCGTACGTGAAGGTAATTTTTCACTGGATGGTTTACTGGGCTTTGATATGCGTGACAAAATAGTTGGTCTTATTGGAACGGGGCGTATCGGAACGGTTATTGCGAAAATATTATTGGGGTTTAATTGTAAGGTTCTTGCGTGTGACACACAACACAGTGAAGCTTGTGAGGCAATGGGAGTTGAATATGTTGAACTGCCAGCACTTTACAAGCTTGCTGATATTATATCCTTACATTGCCCGTTAACATGCGATACACATCATTTGATTAATAGTGATGCTATTCAATTAATGAAGCAGGGTGTCATGATAATTAATACTAGCCGGGGTGCTGTCGTTGATACGCAAGCGGTAATAGATGGGTTAAAAAGTGGCAAGATAGGCTCGCTAGGACTAGATGTGTATGAACAGGAAGATGAATTGTTTTTTAAAGACTTATCTGACGCTATTATTCAGGATGATGTATTTGAACGTTTGTTAACTTTTCCGAATGTACTCATTACAGCCCATCAGGGATTTTTTACACATGAGGCATTAACTAATATTGCAGAAACAACTCTTGCTAATATTGCAGCCTATCCGAATAATATTCCAGAGCAAAATATGCTTACTCCACAAAATATTATTAGTAAGCCGTGTGAAAGTTAATGTTGAATATTAGGGTGATAACTGCGCTCTGAACTGGTAAAAGGAGAGTGCTCCAGGTCTTGCATTTCACATTTTAGTTTGTCTTTGTGTGAATAGTAAGACTTGACTCCGTTTGCTGAAAACACATAACATTTAGATTATAAACTTAATGTTATATATTGATTGATTAATGAAGGGAATACAACATGAATGGCGAGACAACGGAATCTTATAAAGATAAAAGCGTATGGCTACGTGGATTTTATATGCTGATATTCATATTCTTTTTGGGGGTGGCAAAATTTGTTGCTTTAGTTGTTATACTTTTTCAGTTTTTAACTGTTTTATTTACTGCTGAAACCAATAAAAAACTTATTCGTTTTGGACAAAGCTTAAGTATTTACCATTACCAGATTATGATGTTTTTAACTTACAACAGTGAAGAGCATCCTTTTCCTTTGGGCGACTGGCCAGATCAACTAAAATTACAATAAAAAATAATTGAGTTCAGGTCTTGTATTTCATATTGAATTTTTCTTTATGTAAATTGTAAGGCCTGCTCCTGTTTATTGGTTGTGTAATGCTGGGTAATAGTCTGTCCAGTTCATTGATGCGTTTTGTTTCGTCCTGCAAATTATAAATAATAGCCGTTCTCTGCCTCCCATTTATTCAGGTTTGATTTGCTCAATAGAATGTTTATGGAGTTAGTAGTTAACATGGTTTATTTTTTGATGTAATTTATATAGCTGTGGGTGGGGTACTTTAAAAGATTCACTGTGAAATATAAGGCCTGGCACTGTGAATTCATTCCATTGATATATTGAAAGGGTTTAATATGTATAGAAACTTAATAACTGCATTACTAATAATAGTATCGATTTTTACAGTAAATAATTATATTTATGCTGAAGCATCAGCAGTTAAGTCAGTTCAATATACACAGCCATTAACAATTGGCCTATTGCCTCATCTTAGCAGTAGGGCTTTACTTAATGTCTATGGGCCGCTCATTAAATATCTGGAGCAGACATTACAGAGAAAGATAATTGTAACAACTGCCCCTAACTTCCATACATATTATAAACGTAGCTCACAGGGTAAGTATGATTTGTATCTTACTGCACCACATCATGCCGCTTATGCAGAAATACACGATAAAGCCCAACGCCTGAGCAAGTTTAGTCGGCCGTTATACTCAGTCTTTCTCGTCAATAAAAACTCACGTTTTCAAACTATTGGTGATTTAAAAGGTAGTGTTATTGCTACCCCGGATAGTCTTGCGGTTATTACAATTGTTGGCGAATTAACATTGATACAAAATGGATTATCATTAAAAAAAGATGTAACAATTAAGTATTCCAAGACTCATAGCAACGCTATGAGTTTGCTTGCCGTTAATGCAGTAGATGCGGCTATTGTTGGTGTATCAGCCTTTGAGAAAATGAATAAGAAAGTCACAAAAAATTTACGAATACTTACAAAAACACGTGTTTTGCCACATATGATGTTTATGGCTAAATCGGGAATGCCAAGTAAAGAATACCAAAAAATTAAAAAAGCCATGTTGGACTATAACGCAAAAGGTATGGGTGAAAAGTTCTTTTCTGATTCTGTGTTTGGCGATATGGAAAGCATTACAAATGATGATATGCAAAAATTAATACCCTTAACATCAATTCTGAGTAACAGACTTTAGTTTAATTTATTTGGTAAAACAAAGTAAAAGAGGACGAAAGGATTTGATTTAACCACTTGTATTAACGTCAAATATCAATCAACTAAAATAGTGAGTTTTATTTTTCCAATACATTATTTTGCTCACTACGAATTTCAACTATCTTACCCAATTACTTCCTACGCAACGTTTTAAAGGAACAATTTATCATGGCATGTGTCATAACCTTGTGTTGCTACTCAATGAGGCGTATTGGAGGGGGCATTCACATGAAAGTCAACTTACAATAGGGGTTAAGATACTGATTTAACTTGAAATTTTGTTTGTAACGGCGAGATATTGGGGTTAGAGTGGGTATTAATCTTTATAACATGCATACGACCCATTAGTATAAAACGTAATACGATATTAATAATATTGAAATAACGGTGTTTGCTGAAATAGTGTCATATATCGATAAAATATAAGGGAAGAAATACTAATGAATAAGGTATTTACATAGCCTGCTCAAGAAAGAAAATATCTGCTATTTTTTCAGTTTAATCCCCATTGCCATTTGTGTTTGTTGTCTTGCGATTACATACAAGACTAAGTTAAATGATTATGAGTAATAAACACAATAAAGTAATCTACAGGAACTATATAAAGTATGAATAATAATAAAACAAAAATGCCCGCATATGTCATTGGCATAATTACGGCGGTTATTGCCATTATCGTTACATGGATCTTAATCCCGGTATTAGGTTCTATTGTAGGTGTGCTTGTTGGCTTGGTTGTTGCTGGTGTTGTGTACATGGTGCTTAATCATTTTAATCAAACAGAAGAACCTTCTGAAATAATAGCGGAACCCGTCAGTCAAACGGATAGCAGTATTGAATCATTACTTAATATCAACATCGCATTGCGCAAAGAAATTATCCCTGAAGAAATTCGTAGCCTGTATGAGTCGATTATTGATCAATTAATAGATGTACTACCAAAAGTGAATAGTGAAGTTTCAGGTGGTGAATTAGCGTGGGTGATTAATCGTATGGCAACTGAATACCTTCCTGAAAAATCAATAAGGCCTTATCTTTCGATGGATGATGCTCAGCGTAATTCAGAAGATACCATTGCTTCAGTAAAAGAAAGTATTGCTGGAATGCAATCAGAGCTATCTGATGTACAAGACATGCTTTCAACGCATAAAACGAATGAATTTAATAACAAAGCTAAATTTTTAAAAACCAGATTTAAAATGTAATTGGGAGTCGTCATGAGTGATACTAAAAAAGCCCCTAAATGGGCACAAAAGGTAGATATTTCATCAATGAAAGATAAGTCGTTGTCATTGATTGCGAACGTTAAAGAAAAAGCCGGCCCTGCATTAATGCGCACAATTGATGGTATTGGTGAGGGCTCACAAAAAAGTATGAGGTCAGCGAATGATCTTATGTCGAAAAGTGTTGATTCCTTATTAAAGGGTCTTGATGGTAAATCACCAACGGGTGAAAAGTTACTTGAGTTACGTACTGCAATGGATGATCTTAATCCTCATTCATTGAGTAACGCCTGGTACTTTAACTGGATGCCAAAAGGACTTAAACGTAAAGCGGTATCACGTTTTATTCATAAATATCAACCGATGCAAAATCATGTGACTCAAATTCTTGATGGATTGCGTGCCGGTAAAGATGATTTACTCGAAACCAGTATTGACCTTGAACATCAGTACGATGAAATCATGAATGCACAAAAGCAGATCCAATCCGATATCTATGTTGGTGAACATTTTATTACAGAAGTTGAAAAACTTGAGACAGATGTTGATGCGACAGATACACAAGAAGTAACAAAACTGGCTTCAGTCAAAAATAAAGCCGCTCGACGTATTCGTGATCTTCGTACGATGGAACAAGCGGCCGTTCAGTTCTTTATCAGTATTGATCAAACCGTACAGACCAACGAATTACTAAGTGAACAGATTGATAGCGCATTGACTGTTGGCCCAATGGTGATGACCAATGCTTTACGTATTCAAGCGGCACTCGCTAAACAGGACACGGTTAAAAAAGCGGTACAAAGTTTTCAGGACGGCCTGGGCGACATGATGGCGCAAAATGCCACGGCCGTGAATCAGGCAGCTAAGGAAGTAGGCGATATGTACAACAACCCGGTCATTGCACTTGAGAAAATGGAAGAAGGCTTTGATCAGTTAATGCAAGCGGTACAAACAGCAAATGAAACGATGGCTAATAGTACATTAAAAGCACGTGAAGCCAGTGCGCGTTTAGCCGATATGACTGCAGAACTATCTCCGGTTGCTGAAGGCTTGCATGATGCAAGAAGCAGTAACAAAGACAACCATGACAACATAGGCAACGATGATGTTATTGAAGGTGAAGTCGTTAATGTAGAGGAAGATAATAAATGATGAATGTGCAAGAAAGGCTGACAGCCATTCGCGGATTAAACCCTGTACCTGTTGCCAGGAGAAAATCATTTGATATACGCAACCTTAAAAAAGGCGGTTATGTCGATTGGGATGGTCAAACGTGGCTCGTTCAAAATATTTACCTTTATCTTGACGTGAAGTGGAAAGACTTTTCAAAACGAAAGAAGGACTACTGGGTAACAGAACTTGAACTGTATTCATTAAATACCGGTAAGGTACGCTTTGTGGAATGGGAATATGATGATGAACTTGAAGTCAGTCTAACCGATTCAATCGTGAAATTACGTGATATTCAATATGACGGCCGATCTATTAAACACCGAGATCTAGAAGAAATTTCCGAAGAAGAAGAAGGTGAAGTGATTGTTGATGGTACGACATACTCCTATGTTGAAGATGATACTTGGGCAGGACTCTTTATGAAAGCCGGTGGCTCTAAAAAAGGAACGCCAATGCGAGCGTATGAGTTTGCATCAGATAAAGATACCTATCTCACCATTGAAACATGGCATGAGGTCGAGGGAGAGGGTGATGATGACAGACCAGAGCGAGAAGCGTTTGTAAGTCATGAAATTAAAGGTAATTTATTTGAAGTACTGCAAACCTCTGTAGTTAAGTAATATTCAGTTAAATAAATTTTCAGATTAAATAAATATTCTATACGAAACCATCACGGCGGAAATTTTGAAATATAATAATAATCGTTTCATCAGTTTCTTTTTTATTGTTTTTTTAACTGCGTTTCTTAGCGGTTGTAGTGGTATTCCTGATAAACTGAGGCATGAATTTAAACTCATGTCTAAACGGTTAACGGATAATGAAGCACTAATAAAAACTCAAAAAGAAGCCTTTGATAAACTCTCAAGCCATTCTGAATGGAATTATTTCAGCTCTTATTTAGAATCCGAAAAATGGGTCGATAAATTTAACCTGGCTAAAGAAGAGCTCAGTAAAGCTACGAAACTTTATGACACTCAAATTGAGCCCATGGCCGATAAAAATGAGCCAGAAGATACACAAGCTTTTACCAAGCTTATTGAGCAATTTAATAAGCTTATGTCTGCCTCAAGTGAGGCCGCATATTATGTAGGTAAACGTATCGAATTTTTAGTCACTACCCGTAATACGGCAGATGAGGTGTACGAAAAAGCGAGCCAGCAATATGGAAACAACTTATCGCTTCAACGTCTGCTCAGATCCAAAGCGAATACAGCAGCGAAAAAATATCCAAATAAAAAAGATGATTTAACAGCGCGTGTGTCAGGGCTTGATACATTAGTAAAAGAAAGCAGTGATTCTTATAGTGTACTTAAAAGGGAATATCATAAAAATAGATCAACACACTATGCTCGTTTTGGTGATGCTGCTGTCGCATTAAAAAAATTAACGCTTCAAATTGGTCAATATAAAGATGAACATAGTAATAAAATCGATGAGTTATATCGTAATTACGTTAAGGTGCTCGCGGATCAACGTGTTGACTATTACGTTGTGATTGGTCGAGCAACATGGTGTGAAGGCGAATACTGTGGTGCAGGAAGTGAAGCACGCTTCCCTGCAGTTAAAGTTGACGCTAAAGTCTTTGAATACTTTGATACGTTAACGATTAATTCGATTGCTCAATACCGTCGGTCTTGGGGTGGTGGTGATAAATTTACGTTAAAAATTCCAAAAGACAAATGGAATGCGTTAAGACTAAATTATAAAGCTGGAAAATCTCGCAGCCATGATTATGGCGAGTATTGGGTGGATAGCACGTATAGCAAAACGTATCACAAATATATTGAAATCATAAATGACAAAATGATCGAAAAAGATTGGCAGCCTGTTGGTGAGGATTATTTTTGGAAAAACTACGAAAATTTGAGCATGGCTATTCTTACAAAACCCTACGGCTATTATGAAGAAGATGCTCTAAAAGATGCTCAGCCTGTTGGTATGGCCACCGTGGCAAAGCCGGTTATACGTAATGGGCAAGCAACGGGTTCTAATCAATACGGTGAATGGCGACGTTCAAACGGTAATTCATTCTGGCACTACTACGGTATGTACTCATTCTATGGTGCCCTCATGGGGCATCGTCGATATTCTTATAATGATTGGAATAGTTACTCTGGCCGTAGAAGAGGAAGTGCTTATTATGGCCGTAACAATCAATACGGCACCTATGGTAGTAGCACCTATTCAAATAGTCGTTACCGTAATGGCAGCTTTGCCACCCGAAATCCGGGTGAAGTTCGAAGTGCAACTAGCGGAAAATCACGATCATCACGTTCAAACCCCTCTGTTCGAGGCGCCGGATCTTCATCAAGAAATCGTGGCCCTTCAGGTGGTGGTAAGTAACAGAATAATAATCAAGGATAAAATAATATGAACATTGAACAATATATGTATTACCTACTATATGCCTTCATCTATCTCGTACTCGCGACGGCCATGAAGTACATTTTAAACTTCCGTTCATCTCAACATTATGATGCAGATGATGTGATTGCTGACGGCAATATTGCAGTAGGTCTTCGTCGTTCGGGTGCTCAACTCGGTTTAGCGATTGCCATGTTAGGCGTAATGTCTGGTGCAAGTAATCCGGATATCATGAAAGATATGATCGACACCTTTACCTATGGCCTGGTCGCTATTGGTTTTATGGTGACATCACTCTTTTTTACAGATAAAGCGCTCTTGCCAAAAGTGAACAACACCGAAGAACTTAAACGCGGTAATGTCGCGATTGGCATGGTTGAGTTTGGTACCTTAGTCATGACGGGTATTCTAGCTTACGCCAGCATCAAAGGTGATGACGGTGGTATTCTTTCATCGGTTGTCTATTTTGTTGCCGGCCAGATCACGATGGTTATCCTAGTACTCTTTTATGAAAAAGTACTTGCACGAAAAATTAATCCTGTTGCACGTGTGCTTGAAGGAAATCTTTCGGCTGGCGTTTATTTATCTGGCAAGATCATTGCTTACGGTCTAATCCTTCAAAGTGCAATCGTGGGTAACAATAATGCATCCTTTACATCAGATGCAGTGATTGAATATATAGTCGCCGCTTTTGCAGGCATGATCTTACTTTACATCTTTGAAATCTTAATTGATTTATTGATTGTCACTTCAACAAAAGTCAGTGATATTATTATTAAAGATCAACTTGTCGCAGCTATCCAGCTTTCAATTACTAAAATTGGTATGGCATTACTTTTAGGTGTTGCAATCTTATAATTTTATAAGATTATTTAAGAATGAAAACACCAAGACTTCTGCCAGTACTATTGGCCTTTTGCATGTTCTCAACCGGCGCGAGCGGGTTGGTAAATGAATATGTACTGGCCACAATAACAACTTACATTTTAGGTAACTCAATAGAACAATTTTCTATTGTGATTGCCTCAATGATGTTGATGATGGGAATCGCGGGCTTTGTTCAAAGCAGGATGTCCGATAATAATTTAATCTATAAATTTATCGGCGTTGAAGTTGTGATGGCTATACTCGGTGGTTTTGCGCCACTGGCAATATACGGAGCCTTTGCTTATTTTGAATATAACTTTTTCGTTGTACATTACTTTTTTGTACTAAGCGTAGGGTTTCTTATTGGTTTTGAAATTCCTATCGTCATGCGAATCATTAACCAACAGAAAATCAGTTTAAAAACAAATCTCGCCATCGTTTACGCAATGGATTATGTTGGGGCATTTGTTGGTGCGATTATATGGGTAAAGGTATTACTTAAATTTTATCCTCTTACTGAAATAAGCTTTATTGTGGCTGGTTTCAATTTTGCTATTGCACTCATTACCGTCACTTACTTTATTTTTACGGGCGTTATTAAACATCGTGTAACAACTGCAATTGTTATGCTATTGACCGTTGTGGTGTTAGTTATCGGTTATCTTAATAATCGCGATATCAGCGCTCTTTTTGAACAACATTTTTATGATGATCCAATTATTCATAAAACGACCACTAAGTATCAACACATCGTATTAACAGAAAATAAAAAGCTTGGAGATATCCGTCTTTACATTAATGGTAATACGCAGTTTTCATCTCTTGATGAGAAACGCTATCACGATTTATTAGTGCATCCTGTTATGTCCATAGCTAACAAACCAGAGCATGCCTTAATACTCGGAGGTGGAGATGGTCTGGCGTTACGTGAGCTGCTTAAGTACAAAAATCTTAAATCTATCACTCTTGTGGATCTTGATCCCGATATGATCAAACTGGCATCTGAAAACCCACATTTAAGAAAACTTAATAAAGATGCGTTTCAAGATGCACGATTACATGTTCGCCCACCCGGCAATATAAATTCCGTTAATGTAAAAGGCGTGTATTTAGAATCTGAAGATTCGTTAACAAAAAAAACTCAATCTGAATGGGTTGCCACGGTTGATGTATACAGTATCGATGCTGATCAATTTATTCGCACAAAAAATGATCAACGTTGGGATGTTGTCATTATAGATTTCCCTGATCCTTCTTCTGTTGAATTGAGTAAACTCTACAGTAAACAATTTTATCGTAAATTACGCACGCACTTATCCAGTAATGCCTTTGTATCAATTCAGTCAACATCTCCTTATCATTCAAAAGAATCTTTTTTGACCATTGGTAAAACATTAAAGGCAGCCGGATTTAATGTTTTACCTTATCGTCAAAATATCCCTTCTTTTGGTGATTGGGGTTTTCATCTTGCCTGGTCCTCAGCGTCAGGTGAAAGCGAAAAGGTCATTAAAAATAATCTTAAAACCATCGAAAAGTTTACCGTCAAAACTGACTATGTTACGCCTGAGTTAATGCGGGCATCACTTGCTTTTGGTAAAGGTGAACTGACTTCTAAAACAAACTGTGTAAATACAGTAATGTTTCCCTGTTTACTTACTAACTACACTAACTATGGCTGGCAGGTTGATTAATGAAACCCATTGAAACTATCGAGACTAAATGGCCTTCGCATAAACAGACGCTTAAAGCAGGAGAGTCTGAGAATGATCACTTTAAACAAAGAGAAGGGCTTAAGTATGCTGGTGAACATCTAATCATCGATGTATGGGATGCAACTCATCTTGATGATTTGAAATTAATGGAGGACACCTTACGAGATGCTGTAGAAGTGTCTGGTGCAACTTTATTACATATTCATTTACATCACTTCACGTCGACTGGCGGCATCTCCGGTGTAGCTGTTCTTGCTGAATCACATATTAGTGTGCATACCTGGCCAGAAAAAAATTATGCAGCCTTTGATGTGTTTATGTGTGGTGATGCAGAACCTGAAAAAACTATCTCTATTTTTCAGAAAGCTTTTAGTTCGAATAATATTGAAGTAAAAGAAATACTTCGTGGAATCGAACTTTAAGCTAATTTTTACTGAGCTATTGTATTGATACATAACTTTACAATTTTTAAAGTTTCTTCTTCTATTCTTTTTTCAATTAATTTATTAGTAATAGCTTTTTGCCACAGTACAGATAGCGTACTTTTAAAATTATCACAGTCATTATTTACTTAATGACTTAATGACTTAATGACTTAATGACTTAAGACTTATGCCTTTTGCGTTAGTCGCTGGTAAGCTGTTGTTAGTGCATTCTCGTCACCGACATTACCCGGGAATATAACGACAGGCATGTCAGGATAACGATAATGATTATCAGGGCAACAGACAACC